>Ga0155914_119_pt2 | contig 70351 bp, 67 predicted proteins | sample RifCSPlowO2_01_FD_107568 | JGI IMG/M metagenome (GOLD analysis project Ga0155914, IMG submission 107568) | Candidatus Levybacteria bacterium RIFCSPLOWO2_01_FULL_42_15
AAGTAGGATGGTTTTCATAGGTATAAATATATCTTACTCAATCCGATATAGTTGTCATATTATATACTATTCGACAATACTATCCATATCCAGCATTCAAAAAATGAATTCCTAACGATCATATATTCTTGATACCTCCTATTCTGTTTAGAAATATTGCTTTTCCTTGCAATACAATATTAATTTACATATAATGTTATGATGAATTTTTCGTTATTGTTGGTATGAATATTCTCGTTACGGGCGCTGCTGGTCTATATGGAATTCACTTAGTTGATCAACTGGTCAAGGAAAAGGATGTAAAACATGTCATAGGAATTGATAATTTGTCCCGCGATTTTTTAGTAAAAGATCCATTTATTCAATCGAAAGAAGCAAAAAAGAAATTCAAATTTTATAAAAGAAATTATAGGACGCTTACGTTAAGGGAATTAAACTCTTTTGATCTTGATTTTGTTGTGCATTTGGCAGCATTTATTTCAATTCCTGAATCAATGAAAATGGAAAAAGCGTATTTTATGAATAATGAGTTTGGTACATTTCAATTAATTCACTTGTTGCATAGAACGGAAAAAAAACCCCATTTTATTTTTGCATCTTCACCTGAAGTATATGGATCTGCAATTTACGCACCAATGGATGAAAAGCACCCGATGCTACCTAGGAGTGTCTATGCAGTAACGAAACTTGCGTCAGAAAAACACTGTATGGCGATGTATGAATGGTACGGATATCCAATAACGATTATTAGAAATTTTAATACATTCGGTCCTAACCAAAATATCTTCGGAAATGCAGCAGTAGTCTCAAATTTTATTGCACGGTCAGTGCAAGGGAAAAATATTGTTATTCATGGTGATGGGTTACAGACTCGGGATTTTCAATTTATAAAAGATGCCGTAAGAGCATATATTTTGACAATTGTGAACTCAAAAAAAATGGTCGGGAGAATATTAAATATTGGAACAGGTAAACAAACAAGGATTAAAGATCTTGCTGAAATAATTGTCAAATTAACAAAATCCAAATCAAAAATAAAATATGTACCAACACGAGGGGCCGATTTACGTTCACTACAGGCAGATTATAGTGAAATTCAAACACTCGTTGGCTGGAAACCGCGCTATTCTTTAGAAACAGGACTTGAAAAAACAATTGATTGGTTTAAACAAAACATATGAAAATATTAGTTACCGGCGGCGCAGGGTTTATTGGAAGATGGGTTGTAAAAAATCTCCTAGAGAAAAGGCATGATGTATTTATTATCGATAGTTTGGTGCGGGGAAATGAGAATAACCTGCATGAATTTAAAAAAAAAGCCCATTTTAAAGACTTTTATAAGGTTGATATAACCAATAAAAAAGCCCTCGGAAATATATTTAAAGAAAAATTTGATGTTATTTTTCATCTTGCTTCATCTTGCGATGTTGGGCTTAGCATTGATAATCCGACCGAAACTTTTAAAACAGATATTTACGGAACATTTTTACTTCTTGAAGAAAGCAGAAAATCAAATACAAAATTTGTTTTTGTTAGTACCTGCATGATATATAATATAAACGCGAACATTGCAATAACTGAAGAAAGTCCTACTATGCCTCGCTCTCCTTATGCAGCGGGAAAACTTGCTAGTGAAGGATTAGTATTGAGTTATCAGCATGCGTATAAACTACCAGTCGTTATCTTGCGGCCTTTTAATACATATGGACCGTTTGGGTTATTTGAAAAAGCTCGAGGAGAAGGAGGGGTTATCAATTTATTTTTGAAATGTTTTATACAAAATAATAACTTGCACATTTACGGAAGCGGGAAACAGACGAGGGATTTTTTATATGTAGAAAATTGTGCTGAATATATTGTAAGGATTGGACTTTCCAAAAGAGCAGAAGGGGAGATTTTTAACATAAGCACCGGCCGTGAAACTTCTATCAACGAACTCGCGCGAATTATCTGCAAAGATAAGAGTAGAATAACATACATAAAACATCATCACGAGCAAAGTGAAATAATGCGTTTATATGGAGATATGGCAAAAGCAAAAAAAATAATTTTACCATCTGTATTAGTGTCTCTTGAAGATGGAATAAAAAAAACGATGATGTGGCTTTTGAGAAACCGGCAATATTTAAAAAAATGATTAACTTTTCAAAACAAACATTACTTGTTATAGCTCCTCATCCTGATGATGAGGTTTTGAGCTGCGCAGGTTTGATTGATAAGATAAAAAAATACAATGGCAAGGTGTATGTTCTTATTGTGACAGTTGGCAATCTGGATCAATTGGGGAGAAATAAGAGCGATATGAAAATACGTACGAAGGAGGTAGCAGATGCTATGAAGATATTACGTGTTGATGGATTTGAAATAGGGTTGGTCGGTAAGAAATATCATATGAAACTAGATACGATATCACAAATGGAATTAGTTAATTTGATTGAATCAAAAAGCAGTGTTTCACTTGATACGGTTCGACCGTCAATAGTATGCTTTCCATATATTGATTCTTATAATCAAGATCATCGTGCTGTTGCGCAAGCTGCCTTTTCAGCGTTAAGACCCCGCCCAAAAAAGTACAGACATCTTGTTCCTATGGCTCTTATGTATGAACATCCGGATATGGCTTGGTCGATGTCTTCATTTAAACCAAACTGCATTGTAGATATTAGTGACCATCTTGACATTAAAATAGAAGCACTACGGAAATATAAGTCGCAGCAACATAGAGATCCTCACATTATGAGTGCTGAAAATGTGAGAAGGATTGCTCAAATCCGAGGGAGCGAGATAGGTGTTAGTGCAGGTGAAGCATTTATGCAGATGCGACTTATTATATAGCCAGTTATTTTTTATACTGATTTGGTTTCTTCTATGGTATAATCCATAAATTATGAGGCAAAATAAACCCGAAATTAAAAAACAAATTCGCTTATTGCTTACTAGCTCGCGCGGATATATAAATCTCGGAAGAATAGAATCCCTAAGGAATAACTCCCAATACGATTTTTATATAGTTGGAGTAGATATTTTTGGAGATAAATATAAACTGCCGATTCTTGATGAACAAATTCAGATTCCGGCAGATAATGAAAGAAAATATATAGGAATGATAAAAAAAATAACTACAGAGAAAATGATAGATGTAATTCTACCCGCTTCTGATGCTGAAGTAGAAATAATTTCTAAAAATAAAAAGTTACTAAAAAAAATGGGAGTAGGAACGGTTTGCTCTTCTTATTTAGTAACCCATAGCGCTGTAAACAAAGCAAATATGTTGCTTTTTCTCAAAGAAAAAAAAGTAGACGTACCGAAGTTTTTCATCCCAGAATCAATAAAGGAACTTATTCTGGCCGCAAAAAAACTTGGATATCCAAAAAAGCCTATTATTATAAAGCCCGCCTTTGCAAGTGGCAATCGGGGAGTGTGGTTGATAAAAGAGAATTTTAGTAAAGAACTATTGCATTCACGCGGAATTCCTCGTATCTCAATTGATGAATTTGTCAAGCAAGTTGGAAAACTTAAGCATTTTCCAAAAATAGTTCTTATGGAATATCTTTCTGGAGATGAATACAGCGTAGACGGATTAGGCGAAAAAGGAAATCCGATTTATGTTATTCCCAGAGTAAGGGTTTCTCCGTTGCCGGGATATTCGCAAGAAGCCCTAATCCATGAAAATAAAGAAGTCAAAGAATATGTAGAACAGATATGCAGGGCATTTGGTTTTGATTCAATATTTAATGTTCAATTAAAGTATGGCGAAGATGGAAAACCAAAAGTTTACGAGATAAATCCTCGGATTTCAGCAACAGCAGTTGCCAATACTGCAGCAGGAGTTGATCTTTTACTCTTCAGTATTCTTAAGGAGTTAAAGATTACTTACCCAAAAAATATACAACCCAAGAAAATTCGTATGATACGATTTTGGAAAGAATTTTATACAGATAATTAAATATATGCCTCAACATGCAGCAGATCTGTTTTTTGCTATCCTAAAGTCTTATGGAGTAAGGCAAATTTTTGGAATTCCCGGCGACGAATTAGAAATTTTTGATGCATTAGCCCATAGCGGTATTGAATTTATAACTACAAGGCATGAACAGGCAGCAGCATTTATGGCTGAGGCAGTTGGTAAGGCTTTATCCGAACCTGCAGTTTGTATATCAACCCTTGGTCCCGGGGCAACAAATCTTGTTACTGGTGTTGCAGACGCATATCAGAATAGAGTTCCCATGTTGGTTCTTTCAGGTCAATTGGAAAGAAAATTCCATAAGAATCATCCGCATGCGCATCAGTATATAAACTTATCTCGGTTATTCGCACCGATAACAAAAGCGACATATACTATCTCGAGTATTTCTTCAATGCAAGGAACAATTGATAAGGCTTTACAGATCGCAGGAGAAGGAATACAGGGTCCCGTTCATATTACTCTTCCAATAGATGTTATGGAACAAGAGGTTCGTGGAGTATTTATAAAGAAAAAAAATCCACAGATAAAACCTAATACAATTAGCCCAAGCTTAATTAATAACTATGCAGAATTACTACTCAATTCTTCTTATCCAGTAGCATTTTTAGGAAATAAAGGCAATAACATAGATATATCTTTTAGAAATATACTGCAAAAATCACACATCCCTGTCATGACATCTTTTATGGGAAAAGGTAGCTTTTCCGAGAAAGAAAGTATGTCGCTGGGGACAGTTAGTAGACATCTCAATGATCAACTTGCTCAACTTGTAAAAAAAGCAGATCTTATGTTAGTTGTTGATTATGATTATATTGAAGGTGTACAGCCAAAGATGTTTAAAAATAAGAAGATAATCTACATTAATTCATATTCAGCGAAAGAGGATGCATTACTTTATCCGGTTTGCGAAATAATAGGACATATAGATTCTGTTACAAAATGTTTAGCACAAGAGATGAAACATATTTCCTATTCAACAAAGTGGAATGAGGCTGAAATAATTGAAGTAAAGAGAAAACGTTATCAGCAAATACTTAATAGTCAACAGATGAATAGTGTTCCATTTAATCCTTTTAGGGTAATGCAGGTATTACAACAAATTACCACTGGTGATGAGGTCATGGTGTCCGATGTTGGCAATCATAAGCAAGTATTAGGGTTAGGGTATGATGTTTGTAAGCCACATCATATTCATTTTTCCAATGGACTATCCAGTATGGGATTTTCATTGCCATTTGCTGCAGGGTTGCGATTTACTCTACCTAATGATAAAACAATAATTTCAATTAACGGAGATGGTGGTTTTTTAATGAATGTACAGGAACTGGAAACGATAAGAAGATATAACCTTAATATAAAAATAATCATTTTTGTTGATAATGCTTTCGGTATGATCAAATCTAATCTTCTTGCAAAATATAAGAGAGTCAAAAATTTAGATTTTACTAATCCGGACTTTCACTATCTAGCAAGAAGTTTTGATTTTCCTTATTTCACAGTTTCAAAGAAAGGGACGATAAAAAAGATAGTACGCAAATTTTTAAATACAGAAGGAACTGCAATATTAACGATTCCAGTAAAATATTAATTGTAATGCCTCGCAAGCAAATTGCAAGAGCGCACAAGTTATATGCTTAAAGTGGTTGCTTTTGATCTTGATGACACACTGTATCCAGAAGACCTTTATGTACAAGGTGGTTTGCATGCAGTTGCCTCCTATATAGAGCACACATTCAAAATTAATCGTAATCTTATTTACAAACAATTACTTGCCGCAAAAGATAAGAATCCAAGAGACAAGGTTTTTGATACGGTACTATCTAAATATAACTTCTATAATTCCTTTATTACCGAAGATTTGATTCGAAAGTACCGATCTCAAGCGTTGTCCATTACATTATATCCGGGTGTTAAAAAATTACTGGATTCTCTTAAAAAGAAGTATGTTCTTGCTCTTATAACTGATGGGTTAACTGTTGTGCAGATGAAAAAAATAAAACATCTTAAAATAGACACATATTTTAATTACATATATTGTACTCAAGATGAAGGAGTTCAAGAAGGAAAACCGGATACTAAATTTTTCCAAAAACTGCTTGATGATGCTTCTATATCATCGCTAGAGGCAATTTATATTGGCAATGATCCCCAGAAAGATTTTCTTGGGCCAAAGAAGTTAGGAATAAGAACGATTCGCGTATTGCAAGGGAGATATGGAGGAGAAGAAGTGATATCTGGGGCGGAGCCCACTTTTACGATACAAAAGATTAAAAATGTAGAAAAACTGCTTAACGATATTAAAAATGAGGACTAGGAAGAAAATAATAGTACAGAAAATTATATGTAGTCTTTTTCAATGAGGTAGTTTTTGAGTCCAATGTGCCAATCAGGCATTATATTTAGATTTAGATTTTTAAGGTTCTCATTTCCTAGAACGGAATAAAGTGGCCGTTTGGCCGGCGTATAATATTCTTTTGAAGTAATAGGTATAAGATGCACCTTTGTATTTGTAATTTTAAAAATTTCCTTGGCAAATGTATACCATGAGCATTCTCCAAGTGCAGAAGCATGATAGATGCCATAGCTGTCGGTTTTTATGAGTTTATGTATTTGTTTGGCTAAATCAACTGTATAGGTGGGTGCCAAAAACTGATCATTAACTACTCGTACATTCATCTTCTCGTGTGCGAATTTTAACATTGTTTCAACAAAGTTTCCACCTTTTAACGAAGAGCCTTTAAGACCAAAAAGACCGCTTGATCGCAAGATAAAATATTTTTTACATATATATCTTGTAAAATATTCGCCCGTGAGCTTGGATAAACCATAGACGTTTAAAGGGCCTGGCGAATCAGTTTCTTTATAGGGAGTAGTTTTCTTTCTATCCAAGCCAAAGACATAATCAGTGCTGATGTAAACGAGCACACTATTTTGTTGCGAGCAATATTCTGCAAGATTTTTCTGGGCAAAAGCATTTATAAGGAATGCTTTTTCAAGATTAGTTTCGCAATCATTAACTCGATGGTAGGCAGCAGTATTAATTACGATATCTGGTTTAATGCGATTAATGACCTGATTTATTGTATTCTTATCCACAATATCAATATCCTTGTGAGTCAAAGGGAAAAGCTGTATATCGGAGTCTTTGCTAAAAACCTTTATCAAATCAGTTCCAAGCTGTCCATTTGCTCCAATAACAGCGATGCGTAATTTACTCATGTTTTTTTAAGACTTTAGCGGGAACACCTCCTACTACGGTATTTGCTGGAACATCTTTTACAACCACAGCATTTGCACCTATTATGGCATTATCACCAATAACGACGTCTCCAATAACTTTTGCTCCTGTACATATTGTTACATTTTTCCCAATTTTGGCACCTATAGATCCCGGATAAACATTTGTTCCCACCATTAAAGGACCAAAAAGAGTAAGATTCTCTCCTGATGAGGCTGTATGCGTAATAATAATTCCTCGATAATGTAAATAAAAACCTTTTCCAATTATAACACGTGGATGAATATGAATGTCAAAAATGAAATAATTTATATAGAAATAGATTGGATATAAGACATATCCTAAATATCGAATAATGAAGAATTCATGGTTGTATAGATATTGCTCGATCCGGTACATGCAGATAAAAAGCATATTTGGATTATGAAATAAAATAGCAAATTTGAGAAAAATGTTTTTTTGTTTTTTGCCTAGATCGTGGGCATAGAAGAATCTTTTCCAGTCAGCGGCAATAACAGAAAATACTAAAATCATAGATAGTCCTTTTCGTCAAGGTAATTTCTTAACCAAATCAATAATTGTTTCTTCAATTGTTATCTTTGGCGTAAATCCAAGCACATTTTTTGCTTTTGTGGTTATTATTCGATAAGATCGATCTTTTCTATCGTCTTGTTCAAAAATGATTTTTGGATGTATGGAAAAATGTTTCACCATGGTCTCTTGTACTAACGAAGTAATATCTCGAACTCGAAAATTACCGAATCCAATATTGAATATTTGTCGTGCTATATTTTGTTTTGGTGCGGTTAGTGTCTTGTAATATGCTCTAGCTACGTCGTCAATGTTTATCAGCGGCCTCCACTGAAAACCTTTACAATAGACTCGAATATATCCATTTTTAAGTACACTTCTTACCATAGCATTGACAACAAGATCAAAGCGCATATTTGGTGAATAACCCAAAACAGTCGCCTTTCTAAAAATAACAACACAAAAATTTTTATCTGCTAACTCTAGAAGTTTTATTTCAGCGTTATGTTTTGAAGTGGCATAATGTCCTAACGGGGTTATAGATTCTTGTTCGTTTTTGGGACCATCTTCTTTATCTATACCTTTATCGTATAAGGACGAGCTCGATGCAAAAATAAAGCGCTTAACATTCAATTCTTTTGCCTTTTGTGCAAGAGCAATAGTAGCAAGTGTATTTACCTTTTTTGTTTCGTTTGGATCTTTATCAGAAGATGTTTCATTAGAAAACGCTGCTAAATGTATAATTGCAAAGATATTCTTAAGTAGCATAGGTTCTATTTTCCTAATGTCGTTTTGTATATATTCAAATTTTTTTTTGCATTGTCGAGGAATTGGTCCGGTAAAAGGGAGAATGTCGATTACGCGTACAGATAAGCCTTTTTTTAACAAATAGCTTACTAAAATTGATCCGACGTATCCAGATCCACCGGTAATAAGAATCTTTTGTTGAGCTTGTGAAGTCTTCACTGTGATATGGGATTTAGAGTAACTTTTGGAACATAGAGAATAGCGTTATCGTGATACTTTTTACCTCGCAATTCTTTAATTTTCTTAACAATTTCTTTATAAAAATTCCACGACATAATAATAATATGAAGATTTCCTTTTTCTTTTTGTAAGAGTTCGGGAGACTCTATTGAGATATTTCTTCCCGGAGTAACAAATCCCCATTTTAGAGGATTGTCATCGACGATGTATTCTAGATTGAGCTTAAAATAATTAAGCATAGTATTTCCTTTAGCAGATGCTCCATATCCAATAACTCTCTCTCCCCTTTTTTTAAAATCCGAAACGAGTTTACGAAGGTTATTTCGATTTTCTGCTACATTTTTGGCAAAGCGTTTGTAGGTTTGGATATCAAACAACCCACTTTCTTTCTCTTTTTGTATTAATGTAGTAACTTTGTCTGAATGAGAACTGATGCCCTTTTTTAGGAAGAAACGAATACTACCGCCATGAATAGGAGTTTGGATTAAATCAACAATGTGGAATCTCGAACGTGAAGCAAGCATAGCAAAAGAGTTGATCAGGAAATATGAAAGATGTTCGTGGTAGACCGTATCGAACTCATTAGATTTAATCATATTATTGCCGTAGGGAAACTCAAGTATCAAAATACCATCATCTTCCAAAGCCAAGAAACAAGCGAAAAGGAATCTATCAATTCGATCGACATGAGCAAATACATTGGTTCCCGTAATAAGATTAAATTTCTTTCCAAGTTTTTTAGCTACTTTTTTGCTCCAGTAGTCAACAATTACAGAAATATTTTTCTTAATAGTAATTTCTCGTAAGTTTCCTGCCGGATCAACTCCATACACATCGCACCCCAGTTCTTTAAAAAATTCCAATTGCGTTCCATCGTTGCAAGCAATGTCCAATACTCGTATTTTTTTCTTTTTCACTCGGGCTACAGCGTCTTTTGCCAACTCTTTACAATGATTTTGGAAGGTTTCTGTTGTTCCGCTGACATAGAGGTAGTTTTTAAACATTAATGCCGGTTTTATTACGACACTAAGCATGCTATGGAAGCAGTTTTGGCATAATAATACTTCAAGAGGATATTCTTGCAATTTTTCCTCCTTTTTATGATAGCTATTCGCAAGTGGCTGCTTACCCAAATTGAGATATAAGAACAAGTTTTTTGCTCCGCAGCAGCGGCACCTTGTGGCTTTTTTCATACGAAAGCTGGATTTTTTTGATATTCTGCAAAGGTCATACCGCCTCGATCTCTTGTTGAGAGGATTGGATCATTAAATGGCCAGGTGATGGCGAGGTTTTTATCATTCCATAACAATATTTTCTCGGATAAAGGTGTATAAAATCCTGTGAACTTATATAGTAATTCAGCGGTATCACTAAGGACGGCAAATCCAAAGGCAAACCCAACAGGAACGAAGAGTTGTTTTTTATTTTCCGCAGATAACTCAATGGTAAACCATTTTCCAAATGTTGGCGATTTTATTTGTAGATCAACAGCGACACAAAATGCTTTTCCATAGATGCATCGGATGAGTTTGGTAACAGGAGCTTCCATATTTTGAAAATGGAGACCGCGAAGAACTTTGTATTTTGATCTGGAATGAACTTCCTGGACAAATGTAAGGTCAAGACCGGCTTTTTGAAAATCACGTTTATGCCAAGACTCAATCAGAAATCCCCGTTCATCTTGAAAGTAGTCGATTTCTATGACAATTAAATCTTTCAAAGGAGTTTCTATAAGCCTCGTTTTCATCCTGTCAATTCTCCCATATCGCTTCTTATGATACAATATCTTGGAATTTATGGCAAAATCATCGGATAATCCTTTAGTGTCAATTATTATTCCTTTGCACTGGGGCTTGAAACCGGAAAATTTTCCCCGGTTTCTCACTGATTTAAAAAAATACGACAAGCTCAAATACCAACACTACGAGATTCTTGTTGTGACAGATAAGCCAATTGTTCCTGTTATCACAGGAAAGAAGGTTCGTTGTCTCGTAATGAATATAAATCATCCAACTACTGGGACAGAAAAACGTGATTTTGCTCTGCCTTTTGTAAAAGGCGAGATCTGCGCTTTTATAGATGATGATGCATATCCTGATTCCAACTGGCTTACCAATGCGATTCCTTGGTTTAAATACGAGAGAATCGTAGCGGTTGGTGGTCCAGGAGTTACTCCTCTTGAAGATTCGTTCTGGCAAAAGATAGGAGGATATGCTATTGAGTCATATTTTTGTAGCGGCAATATTCAATACCGTTTTTATCCCACATTTGAACGCTTCAGTAAAGATCAACCTGGATATAATTTGTTGGTTCGGACATCTGTTTTAAAGAAAGTAAAAGGATGGGGAACAACATTCTACGGAGGGGAAGATACAGTTCTTTGTATAAAATTATTAAAGTTTGGAAAAATTCTTCATGACCCTAATATTATTGTATATCACCATCGTCGAACATTTCCTTTTGGACATCTAAAACAAATTGGTAGTGTAGGATTACATAGGGGATACTTTTTTAAGAAGTATCCGCAGACCTCGCGAGGCACTTTCTATCTTCTGCCAACGATTTTAACACTGGGATTTATAAGCGGAATTGTATTAGTAGTGCGTTTTCCTCAATTATTTGCTTTGCCATTTGTCTTAGTATTTTTATTTTTTCTTTTACTTGGTACAATCTCGGTCTACCGACATAAAGTCGATATTACGAGTTCTCTCATAGCAAGCATTGCTATTATGATGACACATATGTCATATGGCGTTTTTTTTGTAAAAGGTTTATTAACGCACCACTTAAATAAGTAAGGGAAGTATGCATCTGCCAAAGATTACATGTTGTGTTAGGACGTATAATGAGGAAAAACGTATTGCAGAATGTTTAAGAGGTATATTTGGCCAAAATTATCCTAGACAACTTTTGGAAGTAATCCTCGTAGATGATATTTCCACAGATAAAACAATCGCAATTGCAGAAAATTTTCCTGTAAAAATCTTAATCAATGAGACTGGCAATGCCGAGATATCATTGATTAGAGGTTTTAAAGAATCAACTGGCACATTTTTTACAGTTGTTGATGCGGATATGTTCTTTCGGGGAAAAAATTGGTTCCAAAAAATGCTAAAACCTCTCTTAGAAAACCCTGATATATCAGCCGCATTTACGGGATATTATTCCCATAAAAGAAACTCACTCATTACAAAATATTTGAATCTCGATTCGATCCAGCGAGACTTAGTGTATCAAATTTTTTCTCCAGGATTTAATGAAGTAATTAATGAGAAGAAAAACGGTTATTACGTTTGTCAATACTCTGTCAATAAAATTCCACCGCAGGTTCATGGTCTTTATAGAAGTTCTATTTTAAAAAAAATACTCGTTAATGAGATAGATTATCATGATATGATAAAGCTCGTGATCTTAGTTGATAAAGGATATAAAAAATTTGCCTATGTTCCTCAGGCAGGATATTACCATTTCCATGTTGATTCTTTATTACATCTGGGGAAAAAACGAATTCGAAACATAAAAGAGAGATATCTAGATTTTTATACAAATAAGAATCATTACAAATGGTTTGATGCATCAGATTCTGCTCGTATTAAAAGAACGTTTTTCCTTATCCTTGCTACATACTTGATATTGCCATTATGTTTGTTTTCACTGTCTAGAGCGTTAATACGGAGAAACCTACTCTATCTTCTTGAACCTGCAGTAACTTTTGTTATCGTAAGTGCAATATTATACGCATTTTTATCAGATAAAAGAGGTAGAAAATTTATCATTCTTCAATTTGCTAAAATAGTACATCTACCTAAAGGAAAATCCTAACATGATAGAGCAGGCTGTAATTTTGGCGGGCGGTCAGGGAAAAAGATTTCGTCCCCTCACATTGACTACTCCAAAGCCAATGATATTATTCCATGGAAAGCCTTTTTTTGCATACATTATAGAAATGCTTAAAAAAAACGGCATTAAAGAAGTAATTATTTTGACAGGTTATTTGCATGAAAAAATAGAGGATTATTTTAAAGATGGACAAGAATTTGGTTTAAAAATAAAATATTCTTTTAGTCCAGTCGATGATGAAACAGGAACAAGAGTTAGAAAAGCAAAAAATTTAATTGCTGACACATTTCTTCTTTTGTATGGAGATAATTATTGGCCATTACAGTTGGATGAGCTTTTTAGGTTTTACAAAAAAATGAATACACAAGGATTAGTTACGGTATACTCAAACATCGATAACTATACGAAAAACAACACTTTTGTTAACGATAAAGGACTGGTTGAGGTTTATGATAAAAGCCGACGAGCATCAGGATTGAACGGAGTAGATGTCGGATTTTTTATTTTGAGAAAAAGTATTTTAAAAAGTTTTCCGGAAGATAATTTCTCGTTTGAAAAAGTAATTCTGCCGAAAATGATCGCGGAAAAACAACTTGCTGGATTCTTAACCTGCCATAAGTATTATGGATTAAGTAATTTAGAAAGAATACCGGTTATTGAAGAATTTTTTAAGCCAAAAAAAGTTATCTTGCTTGATAGGGACGGAGTAATTAATAAAAAACCTCCAAAAGCGGAATATATAAAAAATTGGAGCGAATTTAAATTTTTGCCGGGAGCAATTGATGCGCTAAAGCTATTAACTAAGAAGGGATACCGAATTATTCTTATCTCCAATCAGGCGGGAATCGGAAGAGGAGCAATGACAGAAGAAGACCTTAAGAAAATTCATAAAAAGTTTTTGGAAGTATGCAGAAAAGAAGGAATTAATCTTACCGGAATTTATCACTGTCCCCATAATTGGGATGAGGGATGTTTTTGCAGGAAGCCAAAACCAGGCATGTTGTTTAAGGCGGCAGCTGATCATAATTTCGATCTAACAAAAACAATTTTCATCGGAGATGATGAGCGCGACGAGCAAGCAGGAAAAGCCGCTAATTGCAAAACTATATCATTGCACCAAGGACAAAATTTATTAGTTATTGTAAAAACTTTAGCGTAAAATGTTTTTATTATGATTATTTCGAGAACGCCACTTAGAATAAGTTTTGTTGGAGGAGGGAGCGATATCGCTTCTTTTTACCATCACACGTCTGGTGCTGTTGTTTCGACCGCAATTAATAAATACATTTATATTGCAGTAAATAGGCAATTTGACGGAAGAATTCTTGTAAATTATTCAAAAACAGAAATTGTTACGAAAATTTCCGATATAGAAAATAATTTAGTTAGAGAAGCGCTTAAATTAACAGGCGTAACGGGCGGAATTCACATAATATCCATAGCGGATATTCCTTCTGAAGGAACAGGAATGGGGTCATCCAGTTCATATATTGTCGGACTTTTAAATGCGCTATATGCATATCAAGGAAAACATATAAATGCAGAAAAATTAGCAAAACAAGCATGTCAAATTGAGATAGATATACTAAAAAAACCTATTGGTAAACAAGATCAATACATTGCCGCATACGGAGGGCTTCAACATATTAAGTTTAATTCAGATGAATCTGTTTATGTTGATCCAATTATTTGCAAGATGGAAACAAAAAAAACTCTTGAAAAGAGATTATTGCTTTTCTATACGGGTATTATGCGATCCGCAGACCCAATTTTGGCAAAACAAACAAAAAATATGGCATCCCTTACCGCAAAGAGGAAAATTATGAGTAAAATGGTACAGCTGGCAAGAGAGATGAGTAATGCGCTGAATAATAATAAATTAAATGATTTTGGTAAGATGTTGCATGAAAATTGGATTTTTAAAACACAAATGGCACAGGGAGTTTCAAGTCTTCAGATTGATAGCTGGTATAAACTTGCCATAAAAAATGGAGCTATTGGCGGAAAGCTTTTGGGAGCGGGTGGGGGCGGTTTTCTCCTTTTTTATGCACCAGAAGAGAAACACGAGAAAATTATCATCGCTCTTTCAGATTTATCCTATCAAAAGTTTTCATTCGAACCTCAAGGAAGTAAAATTATTTTTATTGATTAAATTATGAAGAAGAAAAAAAGCGCGTTACTCAGTCCAAAAGACTTTATAGAAGACTACATATTTGAGTTAAGTCGTTGTCTTAAATCTCTGGATAAAACAAAATTAGAGCTCATTATTGATGTTCTTATTAATGCATACAAAAAAGATAAGAAAGTATTTATCTTAGGAAATGGCGGAAGCGCTACTACGGCCTCACATATGGCATGTGATTTGGGAAAGGGTACGTTGCAAAGAATATACGACAATACGGAGAGAAGATTTCGAGTTATTTCACTCACTGACAACGTGGCTATTATGACGGCTTTTGCAAACGATTTGAGTTTTGATGATATTTTTATCCAACAGCTTAGGAATTTAGTTGAAACAGACGATGTTGTCATAGCGCTTTCCGGAAGCGGAAATAGCCCTAACGTAGTTAAGGCAATGGAATACGCTAAATTATGCGGAGCGAAAACTATCGGCATTCTTGGATTTAAAACTGGGGGAAAACTTGGGAATATGGTAGATTATTCAATTATTGCTGACAGCAACCATTATGGGCCAATTGAGGACATACAATTAATTCTTAATCATATGATCGCCGCATGGATTGCAAGAATTAAGAATATTCATGATGGGAAACCATATGCAAAAAACGAGAATAAAAATAGCCCGTTTAAAAATTGATAAGCTTATCTAAAGAGATAAAAATATATATCTGATAAAGAAAATGGCTTATTATTCTTTTTAAATTTTTTAATGTCGGCCAAAGTAGGAAATGAAAAGTATTGCTTTTCATTTGGATGAAATCGGGCAAAAATTTCGATTTTATTGCTCGTTATATTCTTTAAAGCTTTTATCGTAGGGCCAATACTCTTATCAAATCCAAGAATATAGTTTTTAAATAAGGAATTGTTTTTAATTAAAGGAATAATTTCTTGATAAACGACATTTCCTTGGTCTACTTTCGGTGTCATGAAATGAATGCTTACTCCAAACTCTTTTTCATTATAAAACATGGCCCAAAAAACTGGCAATACTCCGCCATATTTTGGCAAAAGCGCAGTATGTCTATTAATGCATGCAATTTGAGGTAATTCTAAAAGATTTTTTTTAAATATCTGTCCCGAAGAAGAAATAATAATATCAATATTTAATTTTCTTAAATAAGCAAGATGTTTACGGCTGTTAACATTATCTATTTTCACATACGGAACGTGAAATATGCGAGCAATTGATTGTACGGAGTATGTATTTTTTATTTGTATCTTATCCAAAAGATTTCTCACAAAACTCAATACTGCTATGCTAATAAAACCGAGGGTGCCCCATAAATGATATTGTTCAAGTAAGTAGTATGGAAATCCTTTTTTATAAATTTCCTTTAAGACGGTAACCCCAATAATTTTAAATTCCTTATCTGGTAGCTTTTGGAACAATCCTAAAAAATAATGAGGATGGAAAAGATTTTCTTCTGTAAGAATAAGATAGATTCGTTTTTTCATTAAACAATTTTTCTACTTTTAAGATATTCCATGCAAGTCTGAAAGGAGAAATTAGCTAATAGGTGTTCAAACATATTGTTAACAGATATCTTATAGGGTAAAAAAAGTGGATTTTTTAAAAAACTTTCTTGCTCGTCTGGTATATATTTTTTTGATTTGGATTTTGGCATAATGAGTTGCCAGTTGTGAATAAAAAGATTTGCTACTTCCCCCTTTTTGCTATATGCAGATAATTTTTTTGCATAATACTCTTTTTTTAGAATGCTCCAGAAATAACTTGACCCAAAAGGAATGCCAAATCGAAATAAATTTTCTAAAGATATGCTACTTGGAAATGAAATATCAGAAATGCTTGGATTGTAGGATTGATTTGCTACGGATACAGGTAGCTCATAAATGCCATCAAAATTATATATACGTCCTGAATTTCCATAAGTGGATGAAGAATAGAGAAAGCCCCAATCTTTTAAGATATTGTAACCCTCTTTAAAAAAAACAATATTTGGCGCCTGGAAGCCCTTTACGTGATACTTTTGCAACAAATTTTTTGATGCTTCAAGTTCATTTTTCAGAATTTTTTCATTATCTATATAACTATGTGAATAGCCATGCCAACCTATTTCATGGCCTTCTGCTTGTATCTTTTTTAGTAATCCTGGATATAATTCTTCTAATTTAAATACAACAAAAAAGGTAATTTTCTGATTATATTTTTTTAACACATCTAAAACAAATTGTAACGCCGATACAATATAATCATTGTCAAGTTGTCGAAGCTTCGCATTTGATAAATTATACTTATTGATTTTTCTTGAAACCACCCAGGATTCAAAATCCATGCAAAGGAGGTGAGAAAAGCCATTTTTTTCCATAATTGCCTTTCAACAAAAAACTACTTTCGCATTATTACACAGTAGCTATAGGCGAATCGGTCATCATGATCAAAAATATCGATAATAAAGCCAAACATATTGGTAGCAAAAAATATAAAAGGAGAAACCAAAAACAAAGCAATACGAATAATAATTGGCCCCTCGGCTATTTTTCTTATAACATAATGATTAATCATTGATGCAATGGTTGTACCGAAGTAAGAATATGTATAAATGCGTTCAATGGTAAAGCCAGTTCGTTTTGCTAAATATTGGTACCCGCCTTTAGTAAATCGATAGAAATCTTTTTCTATACCTCCATGATCTCTGTATAAAAATGGTGTACTCGTAATACAAAGACCACCTTTTTTTAATACTCGATAGGCTTCTGCAAAAAATTGTACCGGATCTTCGATGTGTTCCAAAACAGAATAATTATAATATACGTCAAATGAGTTTTTTTTAAATTGAAGGTCTAGCGCATTACATTCTACGTCGATTCTTGCTTTATCTTTAGCTTTTCCGTAAAGGATATGTGTTATCATTCCCAGTGATTCAATTATTCTTGCTTGTTTTGTGAAGTCTTCATCCCAACTGGAATAATCAGTAGCGATATATTCTTTTATCTTTTTATTTAATTGCAAAGCCCGTTCTTTTTTAACACAATTTCCGCAGCCGGTCTCAAGAACCCTTCCATAGAAATGTGAAATGAGTTCATCATTTTCCGCGTTTGCTTTTATCATACTAAGCCAATGTGGATAAAATGGGGTATTTACCAAAAGCGTAAAAACAACACGAAACATATATCTATTATATTTCTAAACGTATCTAATCGCAACTTGCTCACTTTAATGATACAATTGGGTTTAAGTCAATGCAGTAGAATTGAAAATATGAAAAAAATAAACTTGTTCGAGCCATATTGGACGAATGAAGACCTCGATGCTGTAACAGGTGTAATTAAAAGCGGTTGGTGGAAAGAAGGACCGATTTGTGAAAAGTTGGAAGAAGAATTTTGTGCGTATACGAAAACAAAGTATGCCGTATCAGTAAATAGTGCTACTGTGGGACTGGACTTAATTTTTAAAGCATATGGTATTAAAAATGGAGAAGTAATTTTGCCCGCATTGACTTTTGTCGCTACAGGACTGATCCCCTTATATAACGATTGCAAGGTTATATTTGCTGATATAGATGAAGCAACACTGACAATTGACCCAAAAGATGTCGTGAAAAAAATAACTTCTAAAACAAAAGCAATTATCGTACAGCATCAATCCGGATACCCCGTAGATTTGGATAGTTTTGAGCAATTTAAAAAAAAAGGAATTTTAGTAATTGAAGATGCGGCTCACGGCGCCGGAACTTTTTATAAGGGAGAGCATGTTGGTACCAGAAATCCTTCTGTTTTTTCATTCAATGTTGTAAAAAATATTGCAGCGTGTGAGGGGGGGATGGTTACGACAGATAATAAGGATATGGCAGAGAAAATGATGACCTTGCGATGGTTTGGTATAGATCAATTTGCCTGGAAAAAAGAAAAAAAGAAACATTTATGGGATTATTCCATCTCCATGGTTGGATATAAATATCATTTCAATGATATTTTTGCCTCACTTGCTCGTGTACAATTAAAAAGGCTTAATAAAACAAATAAAAAAAGAAAAGAATTAGCTCAGAGGTATAATGATAATTTTTTAAATAGATCCCTTCCTGTAAGAATTTTACTTATCAATTCCCCGGATATAATTTCTTCTCGTCATCAATATATTATTCGGGTTGACGAGAAGCATAGGGATTCTTTAATTAATTGGTTGACAGACCATAAAATAATATCAGGAGTACATTATAAACCGATAAACCTATATCCGATTTTTGGTGGACATGGACATACTCCTGTTACTGATAGGGAATGGGGAAAAATGGTAACATTGCCTTTGCATCCGAAAATGACATTTGAAGATGTCGATCATGTTTGTGAAGTAATAGCTCGATATTTTAAGCAAAATTAGTATTAGCTTGTGTTTTATTTTGTTGGATTTATTATTCCATTGATTAGTTATTTGTTTCAGATTTATCCCCGCTTGATAAATCGCTACTTTGGCGTGGATGTTTGGTCTCGGATGCTTGAGGCCGATTTTATTCGAAGAAATGGGCACCGAGTTCCTATGCAAAAAATCAGCGATGGATTTATTTTGGAAGGATACTTTAATTATCCTCCTGTATTGCCTTGGCTCTTATCTTTTCTCTCAAAAAAAACGTTATTGGGCGTGCAGGGTTTTATCGCGCCGCTTTTTGATGTTATACAAAATATTTTAGTTTTTATTGCCATACTACAGTTAACTGGCAATATAGCTATCGCCGTACTGGGTCAAATTATCTATGCAACAATTCCTCTGGCTATCCTTGAGAATAGCTATTTAACTCCGCGATCGTTAGGTTATCTTACTTTTACTGTTGCATTTTACCCCTTAATTCTTTATTCCCTCGTACCCAATCCATTCTATCTTACCGTTGGGTTTATGTTTACCGTACTCTGTTTTTTTACGCACAGATTTGCCACTCAATCACTTCTTTTTATGTGCGTATTTTTTTCTATCATAGATAGAAATCCTTTTTATCTCGCCGTTTTTTTTGGTGCTATGATTGTAGCAATTATCACAAGCCGTGGGTATTACCTGCGGGTTCTCGATGGACATATTGCAAATATTTACTTTTGGGTTTTAAATTATAAACTACGATTTGCCCATCAGGTACGAGGTATAGTAAAGAAAAGACAGAAGTGGGATTTTGTAAGCTTAGTATATTTTGTTTTAGGAAAATTTACCCCAGTGACACTTATTGGGACAAATCTTTGGATTGTAGTCCCGGTATTTTTCCTTCTGGAGAAGCTATTCGGTTTTGGTATCATTCCACAAGAGATTCTTATGGAACCGCTCTATTTTAAGATGTCTTTATGGGTACTATTTTGCTATGTTCTTGGAGCGCTTGTTTTATCCATTCCCTATCTTCAGCCTATTGGAGAAGGCCAGCGATATTTAGAAATGGCACTAGCTCCTACAGCAATAGTAGCAGCAGTGACATTTTCCCCCCTTTGGAGTACAGGCTATGCTGTTATTGCAACCGCTTGTTTTGTTCTCATACTTTGTACCAATATTGCTCTTACATTTATCTCGCAATGGATGGGGATAATCAATGACAAATATAGAAGCCTTCATAAAGACATGCGAGAAGTATTTGCATTTATTAATACGCTCAAACCAGCTTCCCGAATTCTCTGTATTCCTCACCAAATAACAACAATGGTTTTGTACAATACAAAAGCAAGCGTATTGGTAGATATTCAAACGGGGACGTTACAACGAATACGTGATGTTTACCCAATATTAAGAAGCTCCGTACAAGATATCGCTAAAAAGTATAATCTTAATATGCTTATTCTCAAAAAATATTTTGCGTCCATGGAAGAACTTAAACTTGATAAGAAATCTTTGATTTTTGAAACAGAAGAAACACAGATATTTAAACTTTAGTATGGATAAAACAAAGAAAGTAATAACGAAGGTTCTTATTCTCGGAACAGGAGGCATGTGTATTGATATTCTCGATATAATGAATGAGTTAGGTGGGTATACCTGTATTGGTTTTCTTGATGATGATAAGGAAAAATGGAATAAGGAATATCAAGGCGTACGTGTTTTAGGACCTCTCACAAAGGCCAAAGAGTTTGTTGATGCCTATTTTGTTAACGGTATTGGTAATGCAAGCAATTTTTTGCAGAAAAAAACAATTATCGATAGAACAGGAATTCCTGATGAAAAATTTCTATCTCTTGTTCATCCCACAGCCAGTATATCAAAAAGGGCTTCAGTTGGAATGGGTACTGTGATATTTCAGCATGTTACTGTGGCATCAAATGCAAAAATTGGCAATCACGTTTTAATTATGGCCAATAGTGTGGTAAGTCATGATGTGATAGTGGGCGATTATACATATATAACAGGAGGTGCATGTATTTCTGGCTTGGTTACCATCGGCAGATCATCCTATTTGGGAACAAACTGTTCAATTATTGGCAAAATTACCATTGGAGACAATGTGCTTATAGGTATGGGGAGCGTTGTGTTGAAAGATGTACCCTCGGATAGTGTATACGTAGGGAATCCTGCTAAATTTTTACGGAAAATAAATAACATGTAATAGGATATCTGAATGATTCTGTGAGATGCTTGTGTATTGCAGGGAGAAAGTTGAGGATTGGAGGAAATATTAATTTTTTACGGCCATAGCAATAAGTTCATCAATAGGTTTATTATACCAGCTGCTTTGTTTATATTCCTTAATTTTGTTAGGGGAGAAGCGGAATTTTATTAATTTTGCCGGAACCCCGCCATAAATCCCAAATTCTTGCGTAAGTCCCTTTACTAAGGAGTGTGTGCCAATCCCTCCACCATTTTTTATCGTACTGCCTCCTATTACGCTTACATTCTCGCCAATCCAAACATCTTTTTCTATTTTCGTATAGCCATAGTAAACTCTTTCTTTATTGCGCAGAGCTTTTTGCTTACTTTTTTTCAGGAGAATATAGAAGCTAAATGTTGAGAAACGATTATAATTGTGACCGTACGGCAAAACCTTAAAATCAGCACCGATAGATGTGAATTTATCAATAGAAACATTGGAAATTTTAGCATCCCGTCCAAGAATTGAATATTCCTCGAGAATTACATTTGGTCCTATCCACGAATTACATCCCACTCTCGCATTTTTTTTTATTGTAACAGTGAATATGTCTATCAGGCATCCTCCGCGAATCATAGCTCCCGGATATCGTATCCAATAAACCGGCATTAATATCCACCCAAGTATATTAGCAACTGTTTTTTCCATAAATCTAATTACCATAAATTATAAGATAAAGAGCTTATGCTGGCAAGTATTTGTTTTTTTTGCAATTTGTATAATAATAGTGTATAAAAATGAAAGTAAAATTTTTATATCTAATTTATTTATGTTAAATTCTAATAAAAATGAAAACCCATTTGTATTAATAATGACTCTTTCCTATTGGGGATTAAGACCAAAAATTTTCCGCGGTTTTTAATGGAGAAAGATAATGCTTAATATAAAACAAGGTATAAAAAATCATAAAATTATTATTGCAATGGCGCTCGTTCTCTTTTCTATCCCTTTCTTTTGGCTAAAGCCGGGAGAAATAGATATGGGAGGAGACGGGGGAAGTCTGTATTTTTATGATCCTATTAATTTCATAAAGCACTCTGCCATATTCGAAAGTCTTCCATTTGGGACAGGAGTAATAGATACGCAATTTTATTACTTGCCTTTCGTAACTCTCATCACGCTTCTAAAAATTTTTTTGTCATCGCATCTTTTAAGCATTCTGCATAATAGTACGAAGTTGGTTGTTGGTTTTCTTTCCATATATGGCATTATGAAAGTGTTGCTTTCTTTCTCAAGGGAGAAAAATGCTCTTTTACGAGAAAAATTTAAAAAAATAGAAATCGTTAGCATTCTTACAGGTATTTTTTATATATTTTTACCGGTACTTACGATGGATGATAGGTATGTTAATCCTCTGTCAATCCATGACCAGGTATTTTTAAATCCTCTTATATTTTATCTGATGTTAAAGTTTATTCTTACAGAAAAATGGAAATATCTCGTAATTGCATTAGGGGTTAGTCTGATTCTTTCTCATAATTTTTATATTGCCTCTCCATCTCTTTATGCATTTTATCCTTTCGCGTTTTTATTTCTCGTTCTTTATGTCAGAATTATATTAAAAAGAACATTACCAATAAAAAGGATAATAGTAGGGGTAGTTTTCTTTATTTTTCTGCATTTTTTTCATTTGTGGCCTGAGATAGCAAACTTATTTAATTCGGGGTCCAACATCAATGTTCGAATATTTAGCAAAGAAGCATACAAACAACAGACGCAGTATTTCTACGGCGTTATTCATATTGCAAGTCTTGCAAAAAGCATACTTTTGCCTTCAATTTCAGGAGGCGCGTGGTTGATTTTTGTCTTCATTAGTCCCCTTATTATCTTATTAGGTTTTTTGAAGAACAGGTTTAGGTCAAGACTATTTTTGCTTACAGGATTATTTTTCTTAATTACGCTTTTTCTTATTTCGGCAAAAATTTCTTACACGAGTATAAAACTGTACGAAATGTTTTTTTTATATATACCGGGATTTGGTATGTTTCGGAATTTTTATATCCAATGGATATATGTATTTGCATTTTTTTACACGCTTATGTTCGGACAAGCGCTTTATTTAATTTACTCCTCACTTGATAATAAAAAAGTTAATCTTATTTCTCTAATGTTGGCGATCTATCTTATTGGTAGCGCTTGGCTATTTATAAACGGTCATCAATTTAATCCTCCTTATGTTGATTCAGATAATGTGAGAAGACATCTCGTTATGGATCCCGAATATGAAAAGATGCTTGAGTTTATCCGAAATGTACCATATGATGGTAAATTACTTCAATTTCCCTTTAATGATTTTAATCATCAGGTTGTTCATGGAATAGGTGATGGTGCGTATATTGGCGCCACATCAATAGGACAACTTACGGGAGTTAAGGATTTTTCAGGTTATTGGCATACGGCTCCATATAGCCAGGCATTTCTTGAGTCAAGTAAAAAAAAGGATTACGAAACATTAATAAAAATCCTTGGGCTTTTAAATATCCGTTATATTTTTTATAATTCTGATCCAAGAGTTTACGATACTACTTTCACCGGCCGACCGTTTACTTACGTAAGGCAATTTCTTCCTTCGACTCAAAAGGATTATAAGGAGTTTATAAAACCATTGGTAGGGGAGAAACTGTTTGAAGCTGGTTCTTATAGTCTCTATTTAACAAAAAAAGAATCATATATTCCTCAGATGTATATTCCTAAAGTATCAATGGCTTACAAACACAATCCAAAGTACGATAGGTATTATGAAGGAGCATCTTCCTTTATTTTAAATAATAAACAAGATGAGAAAAGAGTGGCTTATATAGAAAAGAACGATTGTAGCGGTAAGCCTTTCCTGCAAACCTTTTGTGAAAGAAATGTTTTCTATGAGGGAGCGATGCCAAAAATATATTTTAAAAAAATTAATCCAACAAAATATAAAGTTACAATTTCAGATATACAAAATCCATTCCTTTTAGTTTTTTCAGATACTTTTAATCGCAATTGGAAACTTTTTATTGGCAAAAACAATCCCTTAGAAGAATCCAACGCAAAAATATATTTCAATGGTGAGATTAGAGAGGAAAAGTCTGAGAATATTTTTATTGATAAAAAAACTTTTGAAACAATCGGATTGAAAAATATACCTGAAGAACAACATTTTTCCGTGAACGGTTTTGCAAATGCTTGGTATGTACATCCAAAAGATATTGATATGCAACGAGAGGCGACCTTTATAGTAGAGATGATTGATCAGCGGTCATTTTATTCTGCGCTTCTGTTATCCTTGATTGCACTTTGTGGGTTTTTTATTTGGGGAATTGTCCTTCTTCTAAGAAAACTTTTAATTTAGATTGACATCGTTTAAAAACTTTCTCTACGCTTGAGCGAATCATTCATTAGGTATGACTTCTCTTTCCTTATTAATGAATATAGTATATATGTAAATATTTATGTCCGAAAAAATACCTTCAAGTAAAGTGTTTGCTTGGAAGAAAATTTTAGTCATGGGTGGCAGTGGGTTTGTTAGTAAGCATGTAGTAAGAAAATTAAAAGGAAGAGGCGTGAAGGAAAAAATCTATTGCAAGTTGATAGAAAAAAGGTATAATTGCAATAGTTAATATGGTAAAGATTGAAAATAAATTTGATGTGATAAGTGTAAATAAAAGATTTCAAATCGCACTCCTATTGCTTTTTTTTGCCGGATTTATTTATGATGTGTTTTTCATAGTTCCTGCTTTTACCTTAGTATCGGATATACGGTTATTTTCGCTTTTATTGCTCTGGATTTTTCTTAGTAAAATATCGGGTTTTAACAGTATGGCAACACTGAAGGTGCTCGTGGGTTTCCTCTTGGTGATGTTCTTCCTCTTTATTTCTTCTCAAACAAATCCTGTTGTAGAAAGAGTAGGATCGTGGGTTTATATGTTTTTACTAATGGCAATTATTCAACAGCTTTCTGAATCAAGAAAACGAGTCTCTCGACAAAAGTAACATGGTTTTATCTTCTGAAAATGTAACTGCGAAATGGCACAATTCTAGAGCTATATAGCCTATATATGATAAGTGTTGTTATTTCAGTTTACAACGAGGCAGAAAGCTTACATATCTTTTATGAACATCTTATACAAATAATAAAAATCTTAGATGAGCCATATGAAATTATCTTTATTGATGATGGATCAACCGATGGATCGTTTGAACTACTAAAGCAAATAGCGCAGAAGGATCGCCATGTGAGATTTTTTTCATTTAGAAAAAATCAAGGGAAGGCAGAAGCTTTAACGTTGGGTTTTCAAAAAGCAAGGGGTGACTATATTGTCACTCTTGATGCGGATTTGCAGGATAAGCCTTCCGAAATTCCAAGGCTTTTAGAAAAGGTGGAAGAGGGATGGGATGTGGTGTGCGGGTGGAGGAAAAATCGTAGGGACTCTTTTTCTAAAGTTATTTCTTCAAAAATTTTTAATAAGATCGCCTCGTTTTTCTGGCAATTACAGCTTCATGATTATAACTGCGGCTTAAAAGCATACGCCAAAGATGCGGCAAAAAGTTTGCATCTATATGGGGGGATGCATCGATTCATTCCGCTTCTTGCATTCCAGAATGGTTTTCGTGTATGCGAAATTCCTGTAGTTCACCAAAAGAGAAGATATGGGAAGTCGAAGTATGGATTTTCAAAAATTTTCAAAGATATTCCAGACATATTTACCATGCTTTTTTTAGTACGCTATAGTAGTAGACCGCTTCATTTTTTTGGAATGATTGGAGGAATTCTGCTCTTTATCGGATTTTCTATTTTAGGTTATCTTAGTATAATTTGGTTTCAGGGTGAGTCAATAGGAAGAAGACCCCTCTTGTTTTTGGGCATGCTTCTTGTCTTAGGCGGGTTTCAAGTTTTTTTTACAGGGTTTTTAGCAGATCTTATGATTAGCTTATTTAATAAAGGTAAACAGGAATTTCCCTTAAAATACTCAAACGGTGAGTAGAAAAATAATCCATGGAAAGGGAAGCCTTATGGTTTTAATTTCAGCGTTTTGTTTCTTGATAAACCGTTGAAAAGAAAAAATAGTCCAGTGATTGATGTGTTCCGGATCGTTCCCAAAGCTCCTCACGTTTTTCCCTCTAAGAAAATTAGCCAGCATAAAAAACGGTTCGTTGGGAACAGACAGAAGAATATATTGCTTGGATACTCGAAGCACTTCTTTTAGTGCTTGATGGGGGTTTTTGAGATGCTCTAGGACTTCCGTACAAATGACTAAATCAAACGAGGAACTTTGGTAAGGGAGATCATAAATACTAGCATGTTGAAGAGTAAGATTAGGAAATGTCTTTTTTCCAATCGAAAGAGCATCTTTTGAATAGTCAATTCCCTCAAATGTGTTTCCGATCTTTTTTTCTGCAAATTTTGCAAGCGTGAATCCTTCTCCGCATCCCACGTCCAATAGAGATGAAACATCTAGTGGCTGTGCAAGATTAAGCATTGTTTGATAAAAATTTTCTATCAAGAAATGCTGGACTGGGTTTTGACTCATGTGTTTAAGATAATTGTTGGTAAGTTGAGTTTTGCTCATAGATTGGGTATGATCAGGATGTTTTCTATTATATACGAAAATGAAGATTCAAGACATTGCCTTTTTTCTTGTTTTAGGAGTTCTTTTGTTTAAAAGGGACCCTAAATTTTTTGCGATTGCAGGTATCATAAGTCTTATTCTTGCGATTCCCCTTTTTTCTCTTTGGATATTTTTCACGGCTGAAAGACTTACGTGGTACGCTGCCGCTTTTTTTCTTGTTGCTATAATCTTTTATATACTTCAGCTTCAAAAAAGTAAATAGTATGAAAATAGGAATTGATGTAAGCCAGCTGGTATATTCTAACACTGGAGTAGCAAACTACTTAGAGAACTTGGTTCAATGTTTGCTTAAGGTTGATAAGGAGAATGAGTACGTATTCTTCTTTTCCTCTTTAAGAAGAAAATTTCTAATTTCTAATTTCAAATTTTTAAATAAATCCCAATTTTTAAATCCCAAAATTAAGATAAATACATTTAAAATACCGCCTGTTTTATTAGATTTCCTTTGGAATAGGTTGCATATTGTACCAATAGAGTGGTTTATTGGAGATGTTGATGTATTTATTTCCTCGGATTGGACGCAGCCACCTACTAAAAAAGCCAAAAAAGCGACGATTCTGTACGATCTTATTGTGCATAAATATCCCAATGAAACGGACAAAAAAATTGTAGATACGCAAAGAAGAAGACTTACGTGGGTGAAAAAAGAATGCGATGTGGTATTTTGTATATCGGAATCAACAAAAAAGGATGCGATGGAGATTCTGGGAATTGAGAAGAGAAAGCTAAAGGTTATTTATCCCGGGATTTAATAGACCATTGTTTAATTAATACATTGTTAAATTACTGGGGGGGTAATAAATATGATAATAGGTATTGATGGGAATGAGGCGAACGTACAGAGACGAGTAGGTATTTCGGAGTACGGCTTCGAACTTCTTAAGAATTTCAAATTTCAAATTTCAAATTTCAAATTTCAAATTTACCTTAAAAAGCCTCCCTTGCCTCATATGCCTAAGGAACGAGACGGATGGCGATATAGAATTGTTCGGCCAGAAAAGTTATGGACGCAGATAGGTCTACCGATCGATTTGTTCTTTCATAAGCCTCGTCCGGATGTGTTTTTTAGCCCCACGCATTACGCTCCTCGTTTTTCTCCTGTTAACTGCGCAATTTCAATCATGGACGTATCGTATTTGCGTTTTCCTTCTCTGTTTAATGCGTCGGATTTGTATCAGCTCAAGAACTGGACCGCTTATTCGGTAAAAAAAGCAGTGAAAATCTTTACCATAAGTAAATCAAGTAAAAATGATATAATAAAAGCGTATGGTGTGTCTGAAGAAAAAGTAGTGGTGACATACCCGGGAGTAAAATTCAAAAATATGGTTCGACAAACTCACCATCCTGAGCAAAGTCGAAGGACAATGCAAAATTCAAAAGTACTAGAGAAATACGGAGTTGATAGGAATTATGTTCTTTTTGTTGGGACGCTGCAACCAAGGAAGAACATTGAACGGCTCATCGAAGCCTTCAGCCTTGTTTGTCATCCTGAACTTGTTTCAGGATCTCAATCAAAACGAGATTCTGACCTTCGTCAGAATGACATCCAACTTATAATCGTTGGCAAGAAAGGATGGCTGTACGAGGACATCCTAGAGGCGCCCAAAAAATTTGGAGTAGAAAATAGCGTCAAGTTTCTGGAGTTTGTTCCAGAAGAGGATCTTTCGAGCCTCTATCAAAATGCTCTTTTTTTTATTCTTCCCAGTTTATACGAAGGGTTTGGGTTGCCGGTGCTTGAGGCAATGAGCTACGGGTGTCCTGTAATAACCAGTAATGTGAGTAGTCTTCCTGAAGTAGGGGGAGATGCGGTTCTGTACGTAGATCCGTTAAGTACAAGTGATATCTGTGAAAAAATGAGGATGATATTTTTGGATGAAAAGCTTCGCGCCGAACTTCAAAAAAAGGGATACGAGCAGGTTAAAAAGTTCAACTGGGAAAAAACAGCAAAACAGACACTTGATATTTTAGAAAATCTCGCGCAAAAATAATCTATGATACTGTTCAGAATAAAAAGAAGAATTATGGCAATTCTTCTTGAGCTTGAAGTGATGTTTCTCCACGGAGTAGGCAATATTCCGTCTCATCATCTGCGAAGATTTTTTTATAGAGCCTGCGGTATAAAGATCGGTTGCGGGTCAACGATCCATACGGAGGCAAAATTCTACAACCCGTCAAATATACGGATAGGAGAAGATACAATCATAGGTGAAGGGGTTGTTCTTGATGGGAGAGAGAAACTATCTATTGGAAACCATGTCGCAATCGCCTCCGAAGTCATGATATATAATGCAGAGCATGATGTTCAAAGTGAAGATTTTCATGCAGTAATGGAGCCGGTTGTTATTGAGGATTATGTCTTTATTGGGCCGCGAGCGATTATTCTTCCGGGGGTTACGGTTAAAAAGGGAGCAATTATTGCGGCAGGAGCGGTGGTAACCAAAGATGTTGAGCCATTTGATATCGTTGCAGGCGTACCGGCAAAGCCAATCGGCAAACGCAATTTTAGCAATCCACAGTATCAACTGGGAAGAGCTGCTTGGTTTCGATAAAGCGCATGGTAGACATATCAATTGTTATTGCAACTTTTAACACAAAAGACCTAACTCGTGCCTGTATTCATTCGATTATTTCTTCTTACCCAAAAGAATTCCGCGAAAAAAAGTTTGAAATCATTCTTGTTGATAACGCGTCAAGCGATGGGACGGCTGATGAGATTAAGGGTGAATTTGGGGATATAAACGTATTGCAAAACAAAACGAATGTCGGATTTGCAGCTGCGTGTAACCAAGGCGTAAAAGACGCAAAAGGAGCGTATTTTTTATTCCTTAATTCCGACACAAGAACAACAAAGAAAAGCAACTTAAATGACTTAATTGATAAGATGAGAGAAAATACCACCATAGGGATAATTGGGGGTGCTCTTGTAAGTGAGGAAGGGTTAGTGCAGAAGTCTTATGGATCTTTTTATCATCTTTTGGAGCTCATTAAGGTCTTATTCACAGGGAAAAAGAAGGGGCGAGTTTTGTCTATAGAGTCTTTTGTCGATTGGGTGAGCGGGGGGTTTATGTTGACCAAAAAGAGCCTATTTCAAGCTCTTAACGGATTTGACGAGCATTTTTTTATGTACTTGGAAGATATGGAGTTTTGCTACCGGGCTTCTCAAAAAGGACACAAGGTTTTATATGCTCCGTGGGCAAAAGTTTTTCATAAGGAACACGGAAGCTCAAGTAGATCGTTTGCCATTGGAGAAATTTATAAAGGCATTCTATACTTTTATAGAAAACATAAAAACGGATTTTTACTTATACTTGTAAAAGGGATGTTGTTATTAAAAGCTCTTGTTGCAATGGGAATTGGCGTTGTAAGCGGAAATAAATATCTTTTTTCTACATATAAAAACGTCCTTCGTTACGCATTATGAATATTGTTAGGTGGATCGTAAATAATATTTTCTTTCTTGCAACACTTTTTTTACTTGCGTTTATTCCTCTTTATCCCAAAATCCCACTTTTGGATGTTGAGAACACATGGGTTTATATTAGATTAGAAGATGTTATCGTTGTATTTGTTTTTTTGATTTGGATTACTTTTTTCTTATTTAAGAAAGTTACGCTAAAAACTCCGCTAACATTACCCATAATTCTATTTTGGATTATTGGTGGATTAGCAACTCTTCATGGAATACTCCTGATTTTTCCTACTATTGCCAATGTTTTTCCTAATGTAGCCTTTTTAAGTTTTTTAAGGAGAATAGAGTACCTATTTTTATTCTTTGTTGCTTTTGCCGCTATGAAGATAAAGACGCATATATTCTACGTTGCTGCGACATTGGTAGTAGTTCTTCTTTTGGTTGTGGGGTATGGAGTTGGACAGAAATTCCTTGAATTCCCGGCGTATTTAACCATGAATGAAGAATTCGCTAAGGGAATTCCTATACAGCTCTCACAACTTTCGCGAGTTCCGTCTACGTTTGCGGGTCATTATGATCTGGCTGCATATTTGGTTCTCGTGATTCCTCTTATTGTTAGTATGGCTTTTGGATTTAAAAATTTGCTTATAAAGATTTTTTTATTGATATCTGCTTCTTTAGGTTTTGGTCTTATTTTTATGACCGTATCTCGAGTTTCATTTTTTGTGCTTTTACTTTCCATGATTATGCTTTTAATTCTTCAGAAAAAAAGATTGCTTATATTTTCTTTTTTCTTAATAGTGCTTGTATTTTTAAGTTTTTCTCCAAGTCTTCTTGCGCGTTTTGGAAGTACGGTTTCAGAGGTTGATGTGTTGGTTGATTCTTCTAGCGGGGCGGCAATTGGACACGTGAAAGATGTCCCGGCTGAATATTTCAAGGATAAAGTTGTTTTGAGGCAGCCCGCTTCAAAAGAAGAATCTCATGTGGCTAGTTCTTCTGCGATATTACCTTTTTTATTCATCCCGGAAGTAGCATCTCTTGTTGTGGAAGAAAACACTCTAACAGGAGAAAACCTGCCACAGGGAACCAGTTACATAAATCTTCCCCTCTCGCCTGTTACCAAAAAGATAGGGCAATTTTTCTACCAAAAATCGAATGATCCAAAAACAGCGGAAGTGCGTGTTTTTTATGGAGATTTTCTTGTAAAAAGAGCCAAAGCGTACGATCTTTCGTTCACCACCCGATTTCAGGGAGAATGGCCAAAGACAATTGCGGCATTCAAGAGAAATATTTTTTTAGGTAGCGGCTATGGCTCTGTGAGCCTTGCCGTTGACAATAACTATTTACGGATATTAGGAGAATCGGGATTGCTTGGATTTGTAGCTTTTATATCAATCTTTTTAACCGCCGGTATATATATAAAAAGGGTATTGCCGAGCGTTGATTCTCCTGTTGTCCGAAGTTTTGTTTTGGGCTTTGTTGCCGGCACATTCGGATTAGCCCTAAACGCAGTGCTTATTGATGTTTTTGAGGCGTCCAAAATTGCTTTCACATATTGGCTCTTAATGGGTGTAACAATTGGTGTTTTGCAATTGTACAAGAAGGAAAAGATAGATTTTTTTAAAGAGTTCATAAAGGTAGTAAGCTCTCCCTACGCAATTATTATGTATCTTTTTATTGTCACGGTACTATTGTTTTATTCAGCTTCAAGCTACTATTTTGTGGGTGATGATTTTACATGGCTTCGATGGGTTTCGGATGGATATTTTAAGAATGGGATACTCAGTTATTTTACAGAGGCTAATGGATTTTTCTATCGGCCCGGAGCCAAGCTATATTTCTCCTTAATGTATTCAGCATTTTGGCTTAATCAGGTAATGTATCATGCGGTGTCGATTTTTCTCCATTTCCTTGTTGCGGGATTTATATTTTTGATTTCCAAAAGAATCTTAAAAGACGTCTTTTTATCTACGGCTACCGCGTTTCTGTTTCTAATTATGAGCGGATATTCTGAGGCAGTTTTTTGGATTTCTTCCACGGGCTTTCTTTTTAACGCGGTGTTTGCGCTTTCTAGCCTACTGTTTTATATGTTCTGGAAAGAAAAGAGGAGAAAAATTTTCTTTATTCTTTCGTTTTTTTGCATTGCCTTAAGTCTTCTGTTTCATGAAATTGGCATTATTACGCCTTTGTTAATTATACTGTATGATCTTGTTTTTGTTGAAAAGCAATTTAGCCTGGGACTTTTACAAAAAAAACGCTATTATTTTGTCTTTCTTTCTCCCCTTATTCCCTATCTTGCGTTGCGGTACGCGGCTAACAGTCACTGGTTTAGCGGCGATTACAGCTACAACCTATTAAAGCTTCCTTTTAACAGTATTGGTAATATAATTGGTTATTTATCTCTTTCTCTCTTTGGTCCCATGTCGTTATCTCTCTATTCAGGGTTTAGAAGTATCTTACGAGAGCACGTTGTTATTTCGGCAGTAGCATTAACAATATTAGCCTGTATTACCGTTTTTTTCTATCGAATGGTTATGAAAAAGATGGCAAAAGAAGATGCAAAAATTGTCGTTTTTGGATTTTTGTTTTTTATAATCGCGCTCGCGCCATTTTTAGGGCTAGGGAATATTTCTTCTCGCTATAGTTATTTATCTTCTTTTGGGCTTGTCCTTCTTTCTGTATTCTTTCTTAAGAAGACATACGGTTTCCTTCTTGTCAACGGGCGAGGTATTGCCGTGACGAGCGTCATTATCATTGTTCTTATATTTTCCTTTCTCCACCTGATGCAGTTGCAAAAAATAAATTCGGATTGGAAAGTTGCCGGTGAAAAATCAAAAAAGTTTTTGGTCTCATTTAGCGATATATATCCGGATTATCAAATAAAAGGAAAGATGCAATTTTATTTTGTCAATGTACCGATTCGTGTAGGAGATGCGTGGGTGTTTCCTGTTGGCTTGGGTGATGCGTTGTGGTTTATTCTCAAAAATGAAGATCTTGCGGTGTATCAAGTGCAGTCGAGCAAAACCGCGCTTGATCTGGCAGAAACGTCAGAAAGAAGTAAAGTCTTTATGTTTGATACCCGTGCGGCCGTTTCCGAAGTGCGAAGAACAGACAATGGCGATATTATTTACCTGAATGCGAAATAATTACATGATACGCAAAAAAGAAATAATAGCTCTTTTTCTTATTCTTACTTTGGGTTTTATCGTTCGGCTCTATAAGTTTACTAATCCTATTGCCGACTGGCATTCGTGGAGACAATCAGACACGTCTTCCGTATCCAGAAACTTTGTGAAATACGGGTTTGATCTTCTTCATCCACGGTTTGATGATCTATCTAACGGCGTGTCGCTTCTTGACAATCCGAAAGGATACCGTTTCGTAGAATTTCCAATCTACAACGTGTTTCAAGCCGGACTCTTTGAGTTGTTTCATACGTTTACTATTGAAGAGTGGGGTCGATTAGTTAGTATTGCGTCAGTTTTGATTGCAACGGTTTTTCTCTATCTTTTGGTGAGGGAATATGTATCTTCTCGCGCAGGTCTTTTTGCCGCATTTTTTTACGCACTCCTTCCGTATAATATTTATTTCGGTCGCGTTATCTTGCCGGATACGCTGATGGTTGCCTTCATGCTTGGGGGGTTATATTTTTTTGATGCGTGGACAAAAAAAATCAAAACAAATCAAAAACGCGTTCAGGCACTCTTATTTTTTATGCTCGCGGTTCTGTTTACAGCATCTGCTATTCTTATCAAACCGTTCGTTCTATTCTACGGATTAGCTTTTGTTTATATTCTCATAAAAAGATTTGGATGGCGTTTACTGAAGCGATGGGATATATGGCTGTTTGCGATTCTTTGCCTTTTGCCCTTTGTTCTTTGGAGAGCGTGGATGCAGCAATATCCGGAAGGAATTCCTAGAAACGATTGGCTATACAATGGGAATGGGATCCGTTTTAGAGGAGCATTTTTTTGGTGGATTTTTGCGGAACGAATTGGAAAAAACATGCTTGGATATTGGGGCCTTCCCATTATTGTTATTGGACTTATTTCTAAAATAAAAGAGAAAGATACTTGGTTCTTTTTTACCTTTATTATTGCGTCTCTTCTTTATATAAGCGTATTTGCAACAGGGAATGTTCAGCATGATTATTACCAGATTCTTATTGTGCCAACGCTTGCCATTTTTTTTGCCAAGGGAGCAGAAGCAATCGTTGAATTTTCTTCCCATGCCTTCCATAAATTCCTCGCCTTAGCAACGTTTGCGATCTGTGTTGTCTTTATGTTTATGTTTGGGTGGAGAGAAATCAGGGCATTTTACAACATTGATCATCCGGAAATTGTTGAAGCAGGGCGCGCGATTGACGCGCTTACCCCAAAAAATGCAAAGATTATTGCGATATACAACGGAGATACAACCTTTCTCTATCATACAAATAGACAAGGATGGCCAGTCTTTGAAAGATCTATAAAAGATTTTGTAAAGGCAGGGGCAACCCACATAGCGTTTGTAAATCAAGGAGAAAAAGAATCAAACTTTGCAAATGAATTTAATACGGTCAAAGTAACAGAACGATATGCAATATTTGATCTTACAAAAAAGAAAAAATGAACATTTTAGTTGTTTCCTCTTTTTTGCCGTATCCTTTGTTTTCAGGGGGACATATCCGCCTTTACAGCATTATAAAAGAGCTTTCTAGAAGGCATACCATAACGCTTATCTGCGAAAAGAGAAAGCATCAGACAGAAGATGACGTAAAAGAGGTTGAGAAAATTTGCGAGGTAATCTGGGTTGAGCGAAAACAACAATGGTCAATAAAGAATATTCTTCAAGCAGGATTCTCTCCATACCCTTTCTTAATGACAGGGCACACAAATTCGGAAATGAAGAAAAGAATAGAGGATGTTTTGAGACAAAGAAAAATCGATGTAATCCACATTGAGACATTTTACGTCTACCAAAACATGCCCCGGGTTTTGATTCCGACCGTTTTGGTGGAGCATAACATAGAGTATTTAGTTTATAAACGATTTGCCGATTCGGCTCCAAAATTCATAAAACATCTTCTCCTTTTGGATATATTAAAGATGCGGTATTGGGAGCAAAAATTTTGGCAGAAAGCAACAAAGCTTGTTGCCGTATCGGAGCAGGAAAAAAACATGATGACAAGAGACGATGTAGCAGTGGTACCAAATGGGGTAGACGTAAATAAGTTCAAAGTCAGGCGTTCAGAGTTAAAAGTTAACGATAGAGAAAAGAGAGTTTTATTTATTGGGGATTTTCGGTGGATTCAAAATAGGGATGCGCTTGAATGGATTCTCAAAGAGATATGGCCGGAAATAAGTTCAAAGTTCCCCACTTCGCCAAGGCTTCGAGGGGCGAGCGAAGTTCAAAGTTCCCCAGCCTCGCCAAGCGAAGCCTCGCCAAAGGCGGGCGAAGCAGGGCGGGCAAAGTTATTGCTTTGGATTGTAGGCAGAGACATTCCAAGTTCGCTTAAAAAGCTCACTAAGGATGATAGCATTATGTTTGATGAGAACGCATCAGAAAATACTACCGAAATCTTCAAAAAAGCGGACATATTGCTTGCGCCGATACGCATTGGCGGTGGGACAAGCTTTAAGATTTTAGAGGCTATGGCAAGCGGTGTTCCTGTGGTGACAACGTCTCTTGGTATAGAAGGAATAGGCGCAATAAAAAATAAAGAAGTACTTATTGCGAATACATCATATGAATTTGGAGAAGAAACAAATAGAGTTCTGCGAAATCCCCATCTTTATAAAGAGCTTGCAGGAAACGCGCGTAAACTCATTGAAGAGAAGTATGATTGGGACGTTATTGTTAAAAAACTGGAAGATGTATATACGTCTGCCGTATATCATGCAGGGGCAATATGATTGAGCTTTCCATTATCATTGTCAATTTCAACACAAAAGATTTTATAAAACAGTGTATAGCCTCTATCATAGGTAGCTCATTTGAGAGAGAGTTTGAAATAATTGTTGTAGATAATGCCTCTACCGATGGAAGCGTTGAGGATATTCAGAAGACAACATCCTTAACGCAGAATTTTTTTCTTATTGAAAATAAAGAGAATGTTGGATTCTCCAAGGCAAATAATCAGGGGATAGGTGTTGCGAAAGGATCCTATTTTCTTTTCTTGAATCCGGATACCGTTTTTTCAACCGATACTTTGGAAACTGTGATTTCTTTCATGGAAAAGCACCCAGACGTTGGAGTGGCAACAGCAAGAATTAATCTTCCAAATGGAACGCTTGATGAGGCATGTCACAGGGGATTTCCTACTCCCTGGAATGCATTTTGTTATTTTTCTTCTCTGTCTAAGCTCTGCCCCAAAAGCAAGCTTTTTGCAGGATATCAAATGGGCTGGTTGGATCTTTCTACAACCCATGAGGTTGAGTCGGTTTGCGGAGCATTTATGATGGTGTCAAGACAAGCGGGGGATCAGATCGGCTGGTGGGATGAGGATTATTTTTGGTACGGAGAGGATATTGATTTTTGCTATCGCATAAAACAAAAAGGATTAAAAATATATTATATTCCCTCTGCGTCAATAACGCACTATAAAGGAGTATCGGGCGGAATTAAACAAATTTCCAAAAATATTGCAACTGCCTCAGAGACGATCAAAAGAAACTCCATGATAGCTCGATTTGAGGCAATGAGAATTTTTTATAAAAAACACTACAAAAAGCGTTATCCATGGTTTCTAACCCGTTTGGTCTTCGGCGCAATCGGCATATTGCGATTTTTTAACCTTTATACCCTTAGGAAGTAATCCAATCCCCCTCCTTCTATGTTATAATTTCCCCATGGTTATTGGGATTGATTGCAGGCTTTGGGAGGAATCGGGGGTTGGTCGTTATACCCAAAATCTTGTAAAGAATTTTTCCCTTCTGAGAACTCCTCACGAATTTGTCTTTTTTGCCCAAAGAAGACATGTGCATCAGATACAGTCTATAATCGGAAAAAGAAAATGGAGAATCATTGCGGTAAAAAGCAAATGGCATTCACTGTCTGAACAAGCGCTCCTTCCTTTCATCCTGAAAAGAGCAAAAATTGACCTCATGCATTTTCCTTACATGTCTGCTCCTCTGTTGTATAACAGACCTTTTGTGGTAACGATACACGATCTTATTCCTTATCACTTTGTAACAGGCGAGGCAACTACCCTTCCGCCTTTTGTATATCGGCTTAAACGCATTGCTTACAAAACGGTACTTTCTTCTGCGATTAAAAAAGCCAAGAGGATAATAGCTGTTTCCAACGCAACAAAAGAGGCAATCATCAATAACTTTTCAATAAACCAGCAAAAAGTTTCTGTTATTTACGAAGGAGTAGATTCTGCGATACATACGTCTTCTCATCTTTTATCGGAAGAAGAAAAGAACGCCGCCTCTTTTTTAAAAAATACGGAGTATTTATTGTATATTGGGAATGCCTATCCCCATAAAAATCTTAAGAAGCTAATAGAAGCTTTTCGGTTAATCGGAGAGGAATATCCATCTCTCAAATTATTTCTTGTTGGAAAAGATGACCACTTTTATAAAAGATTGAGATTGTTTATACAAGAGATGGGGCTTACAAAAGCTGTAATTCACTTTGGCTTTGTAAGCGATCCCTTTTTATATTACCTCTATAAAAACGCCCATGCGTTGGTTGCGCCGTCTTTAATGGAGGGATTTGGACTCTCTGTACTTGAGGCGATGGCAAACAGATGCCTTGTTGTGTGTTCGGATATCCCTGTTTTTCGAGAACTTTATTTGGATACCGTACTATATTGTGATCCCAAAAAGACTCAAGATATTGCTCGTGTCCTAAAAAAAACAATATTGCTTAAAACTCATGAGAGAACGGTCTTTGTCCAAAAAGCCCACGCGCGAACCTATCATTTTTCCTGGGAAACTGCGGCAAAAGAAACGATTGATGTCTATGAAAGTTGTTCTTTGGCAAGCTCAGAATAAACTTATTGATTATGGCAAGCTCATCTTATGAAGGTTGCATTAGTGTACGACCGATTGAACAAATGGGGAGGAGCGGAGCGAGTGCTTCTATCGCTTCGCGAACTTTTTCCAGATGCTCCATTGTATACATCGGTGTATCATGCTAAGAGAGCTTCCTGGGCAAAAGAATTTGTTGTTAAATCGTCTTTTCTCCAACGATTCCCATACGCGGCATCTTCCCACGAACCATATGCAATATTCATGCCTTTGGCGTTTGAGAGTTTTTCCTTTGATAGATACGATTTAGTTATTTCCGTAACCAGCGAAAGCGCAAAGGGTATTATCACAAAGCCAAACACGATACATATTTGCTATTGCCTTACCCCCACAAGATATTTATGGAGCGGTTATGATGAATATTTTACAAGTTCAGCTGTCCGTTTTTTGTCAAAGCCTGCTGTTTCTTATTTGAGAGCTTGGGATAAAATTGCAGCTCAAAGGCCAGATGCATATATTGCGATTTCAAAAGAGGTTCAAAAAAGAATTAAAAAATATTATGAAAGAGAATCAACTGTTATATATCCTCCCGTAGCAATAGACGGTAGAAGATGGAATAGAGAAGATAGTAATTTGAAGATAGAAGATAGAGTGTCGAAAGGATATTTTCTTATTGTATCTCGTTTTGTCCCGTATAAAAAAATCGATATCGCAATAAAGGCCTGTAGCCGGCTCAAGTTGCCTCTTAAAATAGTTGGTTCCGGAGCACAAGAGGGGTATCTTCGGTCTCTTGCGGGGCCTACGGTTGAGTTTCTTGGTAACTTGACTGACAAAGAGTTACTAAGCTATTATAAGAATAGTTGGGCACTCCTTTTTCCGGGGCATGAGGATTTTGGCATAGTAATCGTGGAGGCGTTAGCAAGCGGAACGCCTGTAATTGCGTTTAAGAATGGGGGTGCCCTTGAAATAATAAAAGAAGGGAAAACAGGGGCATTCTTTTATCCACAGACAGTGGAATCATTGGAGAGCGTATTGCAATCGTTTAGTCCGGTTGACTATCAAGCGGACGAATGCAGAAAAAGCGTTATGCAATTTGAAAAAAAGAGATTCCTAAAGGAGTTCAGGCAAGCAGTTGAGGCGCTTTTTCTTGCGCACAAAAAGAAAAAGATGATATGAAAGTTGTTGTATTTGCAGGTGGAGTCGGAACAAGGCTGTGGCCGCTATCAAGGAAAAACACTCCAAAACAATTTGAAAAAATTATTGGTGATAAATCTACCCTGCAACAAACGATAGATAGACTTAGTTCAGTCGTAGGTACGTCAGATATCTATATTTCTACGGGAAAACACTATGAAGAAACGGTACGTGGACAGCTTCCCCAAATCCCTCAAGAAAACTTTATTTTCGAGCCCCAAATGCGAGACGTAGGGCCTGCCATTGGCCTTGCGGCATTTCTTCTTGAAAAACGCTATCCTAATGAACCAATGGCAATATTGTGGAGCGATCACTACGTAAAAAATCTTGAATCTTTTAAGAAGGCGCTTGCTATGGCGCAGGACATAATTTCCGCAAAAAGGGGAAATTTTGTGTTTTTGGGACAAAAACCTCGATTTGCGAATCAAAATATCGGTTGGATAGAACTGGGAGAAAAAATAGATGAAAAAGAACAATTGTCTCTCTACGGTTTTAGGCATCTTAAGTATCGTCCTAAGCCTTCCGATGCCGTTTCTTTTTTTCAAAACAGCGGCACGTATATATGGAATCTTGGATATTTTGTAACCACCCCCCGCTTTTTGATCCATCAATTCGGGATGTACGTGCCCGAAATGTACGCAAGTCTTCGTAAAATCCAGAGCGGGTGGGGGACAGAATCTTTTGAGAAAATACTTGGGGAAATATATCCTACCCTGGAGAAGATAAGCTTTGATGACGCAATTCTTGAGAAGCTGACATCTGAGGGCGTTTTTGTAGTAGCGGCTGACTTGCAGTGGAGCGATGTAGGAGCGTGGGAAGCCCTCAAGGAAGCTTTGAGTCAAACAGATGATGAAAATGTAACTCGGGGCAAGGTAATGCTTGAGGACAGCAGGGATAGCCTTGCGTTTAATTATACAAATCAGCTATGCGTAGGGATTGACTTGAGCCAAATGCTTATAGTTTCAACAGAGGATGTCATATTGGTATGTCCTAAAACATCAGTTCCCAAGATTAAAAAATTAGTAGAGAAGCTGTCAGGAACTCCGAATGAGCACCTCACATAACGCGCAATACAAAGAGGTTGAAAAGAGTACGCTTTATGAATACACAAAGCGATGTATTGACGTTGTTTTTTCTGTGACCCTTTTTATCTTGTTTTCCCCTATTCTCTGTATTCTTGCCATTGTCGTAAAGCTTGATTCAAAAGGGCCTGTTCTTGCCGATACTCCTGAAAGAGTTGGAAAAAGCGGAAAGTTGTTCAAAATGCATAAACTGCGCTCTATGGTTGAGAACGCGCACGAGCTCTTAAGAGAAAGCCCACAATTCCAAAAGTTATTTGAGACCTATAAAAAAGAAAGCTATAAGTTGCGAAACGATCCTCGAATAACAGGAGTGGGTGGCTTTATCCGCAAGCATTCATTGGATGAGGTTCCGCAGCTCATAAATGTAATAAAAGGAGAAATGAGCTTGGTTGGCCCCCGTGCATATTATCCCGATGAGCTTGTGGATCAACAAAGGAAATATCCGTACACAAAGCAAGCAGTAAAGATAGTGCTCTCGATACGGCCTGGAATCACGGGTTTTTGGCAGGTTTCCGGAAGAAGCGAGGTAAATTTTGACAAGCGTATTCAGATGGATGCGAATTACGTAAAAAGACGTTCTATTCTTTATGACTTATGGATTATCGCAAAAACGCCTTGGGCAATGATTTCAGGCAAAGGCGCCCTGTAAACCTTTAAAGGTTGAACCTTGCAAGAGGTAATGGTGTTTGACTTTTATTGCTTATTGCCGATATGATAGTATGATATGGAAGAATTGCGTAAAATTGATTTAGAGAAAGAGTACGCGCCTGTTGCAAATAAACAACCGGTTCCTCGTCAGCCAATAGCTCTTCGAAATAACCTGCCAATACCCGTGAAAAAGTCAAAAAGAAGAACAGTTATACTCCTCATTTCTGCTTTTCTTATGGGATTTTTGATCATCGGCATTGGGCTTTCTGCTCAAAAAACATATTCTTCCGCACTTGCGACCTATAAGCAGGCAAAGCTTGCATGGAGTGCAATCAAAAATCAAGATGTGGAACTTGCCGCGGGAGAACTTGCAAAAACAAAACAAGAGTTAGAAAAAACTCAAAAAAATCTTCAATCTTTTTCTTACGCCCGTTTTATCCCTCTTGTGGGAATCTACTACAGCGATGCGGATCATTTGATAAAAGCGGGGCTTCATGGTATTAATGCGGCAACAATCATAATTGATGCGGTTGCGCCTTATGTAGATGTCTTAGGGTTAAAAGGGAAAGGAAGTTTTGTCATGGGCCCTGCGGAAGAAAGGATTAAAACGGCGGTTCTTACCATGGGCAAAATAACTCCTCGTGTTGATGAGCTGACAGATACTTTAATTTTGGCCCAACAGGAGGTTGATAAGGTTAATCCAAACAGGTATCCGGGCATATGGGGAATCACAAAAATAAAAAAACAACTGACCACACTTCGTGAATCAGTGGATAGCGCGGTAGCATTCGCAGATGAAGCGCGTCCCTTAGTAAAAGTGCTTCCGTCTCTTTTAGGAGAATCGGAAGAAAAGAAATACCTCGTGCTCTTTCAAAATGATAAAGAGCTGCGGCCCACCGGAGGATTTATAACCGCATATGGCGTTTTTTCTGCGGACAAAGGAGTGATTCGGGCACAAGACTCAAGCGACATTTATAATCTTGATAATAGTATTCGCTCCAAACCAAAAGCACCGGAGCCCATTCTTAAATATCTTCCAAACGTGAATGTATGGCATTTGAGAGACACCAACCTCTCTCCCGATTTTGTGGAATCCATGCTTGCGTTTAACTCGTTATATAAAAAGGCTCCGGGTAACGTTGATGTAGATGGAATTATTGCCTTGGATACCCAAGTATTAGTTTCAACTATTAAGATTCTTGATGATGAGGTAGTGGCGGGAGGAATTACATTTACCAGCAAAAATGATTCTCGTTGTGACTGTCCCCAGGTTATTTATGAGCTGGAAAGGCTTATTTCTACCCCCAAAAGCCTAGATTTGCGCGTAACTTCGCTTGTCCAAGTTCAAGCTCAGCGTAAAGACTTCTTGGGTGTTCTTCTTGATGCCATTATGCAAAAAGCTCTTAAATCTTCCCCAAAGTTATATTGGGGACCATTGGTTCAGTCATTTATAACCCAAACGCATGAGAAGCACATACTCTTTTATCTATATGACAAGGAGGCCCAAAGGGGAGTGGAGGCGCTCAATGCGGCAGGAAGGATTAAGTTATTTGAAGGAGATTACCTGCACATAAACGACGCAAACTTTGGAGGAGCAAAGTCAAATTTATATGTTGAACAATCAGTTGATCAAAACATTGAGGCTTCAAACGATGGAGTGATTAAAAAGACCGTTACTATTAAGTATAAGAATCCGCGCTCTCCCTCCGATTGTAATCTGGAGCGCGGAAGACTTTGTCTCAATGCAGTATTAAGAGATTGGGTGCGCGTATACGTTCCTAAAGGAAGCAGGCTTTTGGATAGCAAAGGGTCAGAAGTAAAAGTGACAAGCTACGAAGAGCTGAATAAAACCGTATTTGAAGGGTTTCTGACCGTCCGGCCGCTTGGCTTGGCAACGTATACGCTTACCTATCAACTTCCCTTTAAGGTGAAAAAGAACTCCCATCTTCCTCTTCTTGTTCAAAAACAGCCGGGGACTAATGCGAATCAATATACAATTAACGTAAACGAAAAAAAGGTAGAACAGTTTCCGCTTACAACAGACAGAGAGCTAAAACTTCAGTTATAAATCTTCTTATGAGAAGCTATACTGCCGAAGGGATTATAATCAGGCGAAGAAATATAGGGGAAGGGGACCGAATATTAACCGTGCTCACAAAAAAAAACGGGAAAATCCACATAAAAGCGGTTGGGGTAAGAAAGATAACGAGCAGACGTTCTCCTCATATTGAACCTCTCAATCACGGCATATTTACTCTCTATAAACCTCCTAGGGGATATGCGATTCTTACAGAGGCAAATACGGTGAATACCTTTTCTCTCATAAAAAGCGATCTGAAACGAATTGGATACGCGTATCATCTTTGCGAGCTTATTGACAGCCTATGCGCGGAGAATTTCGAACAAGCGAATGTGTTTCTGCTTTTTAAGAATGCGCTTACTCAATTGTCAACAGCCACAGATCTAAGCTTTATTTCGGTTTTTGAGAGAGAACTTTTGGTGCAATTAGGTTTTTATCCGCGTGAATCTCCGTTTGCTGACACGCAGTCTTTTATAGAAAGTATTTTAGAGAGGCGATTAAAAACAAAAAGATTTCTTCACCGATTTGCATGAGGAAAAAAAGTGTTATGATACCGCTATGGAAGAAAGCCTGCTAAATAATGTAATTGCTCTTTGTAAACGCAGGGGTTTCATGTTTGCCGGATCGGAAATTTATGGAGGTCTTGCAAATACCTACGATTTTGGGCCCTTAGGAGTTGAGATAAAAAACAATATTAAAAAGCTGTGGTGGAAACGTTTTGTTCAAAAAAGAAAGGACATATTCGGATTAGATGGAGGAATTCTTCTCAATCGAAAAATTTGGGAAGCATCGGGACACACCGCCTCATTCCTTGACTATTTAGTTGAATGCAAGACGTGCCACAAACGGTTTCGAGTTGATCATATTGAGGGATTTCAACTCCAAAAAGACGGTACCGCAGAGTGTCAAAGTCTTCCTTCTTGTCCTTCCGGGGAAAAACATACACTGAATGTTGAAATATTTCAGAAGAAAGAGGACGGGACCAGTATTATAAAACCGCGCAGGTTTAACGGGATGTTCAGAACCTATATAGGCGCAACAGAAGATTCGGATGCGCTTGCCTATCTTCGTCCGGAAACAGCTCAAGCAATATTTACCAATTTTAAGAATGTAGTAAATGCTTTTTCTCCCTCCTTCCCTTTTGGTATTGCCCAAATTGGAAAAGCGTTTAGAAACGAGATTACCACGGGTTATTTTATTTTTAGAACGCTTGAGTTTGAACAGATGGAGATTGAGTATTTTATTAAGAAAGAGAATTGGGAAAATGTGTTCAAGATTTGGCAGGATGAAATGATGGATTGGGCAGTATTTGTGGGTATTGATAAAAGCAAATTGCGTTTTAGAGAGCATGATGAACAGGAACGGTCCCACTACTCTAAGCGGACTGTTGATCTTGAATATCAGTTTCCAACCGGGTTTAAAGAAATGTATGGTCTTGCGTACCGCGGAGACTTTGATTTGTCAAACCACTCAAAACATTCGGGCGTTGCATTATTATTCAAAGATAAAGAAACGAATGAAGAGTTTTTTCCTCATGTGGTTGAGCCCTCTTTTGGGGTGGAAAGAACACTTCTTCCTCTTCTTCTGGATGCGTATGCGCAGGAAGAGAAGCGAATTGTTATGCGGTTTGTTCCCCATATTGCTCCAGTAAAGGTTGCGGTATTTCCTCTTCTTGCAAACAAGGATGATCTTGTTGCGCTTGCTCATCAAACGTATGAGAATCTTAAGAAATCAATAGATGGGTTGATCATGTTTGATGATCGAGGAAACATTGGGAAGCGGTATTTTTCCCAAGACGAGATAGGTACTCCTTTTTGCGTGACGGTTGACTTTCAGTCTTTGGAAGATAATACGGTAACCGTTAGAGATAGAGACACTACAAAACAAGAAAGAATATCCATAGGTAAACTTTCTGATTTTTTGATAAACAAGCTTTCTTCATGAGCAGGGAAATCCCTACTGCTGCCCCTACACACGAAAAACCTTACGATAATTGTTCGGTAGTGGGTGTATACTCTCATTCGACAGATGTAGTAGATACTGCGTATCAAGGTCTTGTTGAATCAAATCATAGAGGGCAAGAAGGATCAGGCATTGTCGTTGGGAGTAAAAGCAGATTTGCCATACAAAAAGATAGTGGACTTGCAGAGATAGTATTTGGGGTCAAGCATAGTTTGCCTCGCGTAAAAAGGGCGTATGTGGCCATAGGGCATAATCGGTATTCCACATCTGGGTCTATTGCCGAGACACAACCGTTTCTTGAAGATGGAATCGCAATCGCCCACAATGGAAATCTTACCAATATAACGACATTGAGAGAAAAATATAACTTGCCAGAAACAATAGAAGGTGCGTCAAGCGATACTCGAATGGCACTTGCGGTTATAAACCGAATGGAAGGAGACGAAATACACCGTATCGTTACGGCTCTTCCACAATTTGAAGGAGCGTATAGTTTTGTGTTTGCTACCAAAAAAGGACTCGTTGCCGCAAGAGATCCTAAAGGATTTCGTCCGCTCTCGTTGGGTAAACTTAAAGGAGGAGATGGTTATGTGGTTGCTTCGGAGACAAGCGCCTTTAATTCCATGGGAGCAGAGTTTGTGCGCGATGTGATGCCGGGAGAAACGCTTCTGATATCAAAAGAAGGTCTGCAAACCCTTGCGCTTCATAAAGAGTCACAACTTGCTCAATGTATCTTTGAGCTTATCTATATTGCTCGGCCCGATAGTGTAGTATTTGGGATTCCTGTCATGGAGTTTCGGAAACGACAAGGGGCGATTTTGGCTCGTCATCTTCCCCCAAATATTGACGTCATTATGCCGGTTCCCCGATCAGGAATTTCCGCATCCTTAGGAGTAGCGGCTGATCATGTTTCAAGAGGGAGTACAATAGAATACTCAGAAGGATTATATACAAACCCTTATAGAGGAAAAAGAGATGGGCCGCGAACATTTATTCGACCATCAGACAGAAGGATAGCGGCAACCAAAAAATATAGCGTAATTGAGTCCGAAGTGAGAGGGAAAAGAATAGCTCTTGTGGATGATTCTATTGTAAGAGGATCCATAGAAATAATTGTACAAAAATTACGGGATGCTGGCGCGATAGAAGTACATTTACTTGTTGCATCTCCTCCTCTCAAGCACGCGTGCTATATGGGAGTTGACTTTGGGGATAACGAGTTAATAGCAAATCAATATCCAAATCAAGAGGAAAGAGCAAGGAAGCTTGGCCTTGACAGCTTATACCACTTAAGTTATGCTGAATTGATGGAGGCTGCACTGGGAAATCCGGTTTCAAAACGCATTCAAAATCCTGCAACGCTTTTTGAGGAACACGGATACTGCGGAGCTTGTTTTACCGGAAGATACCCCATTTCTATAGAAGGAGTAATTAAGAAAATATCGTGAAAAACCCCTATCTTGTTGCGTTTGGCATTATTTTGATTATTGTAATTCCCTTTGGGGTCTTTTTTGCCATCAATAGGACCCAAAAATCTCCATTGCCTAATTCGTCCTCTCAATCTTCCGAAGATACACAAGAAGAAATCCTCCCTCTTAATCCCGATGAGCTCAATTTGATTTTTGAGGCACGGCGAGATAAAAAAGCGGTGAAGTTTAGCATAGGAAACACAAAGGGAATCACTTCTATTGAGTATGAGATAAGTTACCTTGCGGATGGGGAAATTCCAAGAGGAGCTATTGGACAAATTGAGGTAAACCCATCGGAAAGATCGGTTGCAACTAATTATATAGATTTAGGAACGTGTTCTTCAGGAAGGTGCAAATATGATGAAGGGGTTACTTCGGTTAAGCTCATTCTTAAAATTATAAAAACCGACGGAAAAATCTATTCAGCGGAAAAAGAACTAGAGCTTTAATTCTTCATTCATTCCTCTCGTTCTCCATTTAGTGCTTTTTTCACATTGAATACGCTATCTAGGTTTCTTTGTGGCTTTTTGGGGCTTGACAATGTATGGCAAACTGTTCAAAATGGATTTAAGTGGGATAAAGTGGGATAAAGTGGAACAAAAAGAAAGGCAGGGATATGATGCTTCTTGGACAGTACGAAGCAAAATTAGGAGCAAAAAATAGAATAGCGTTCCCAAAAAAACTAAGAGCAATATTGGGAGACAAGCTTATCATCACGAAAGGATATGAAAACTCGCTCATTATTGTTTCCGAGAAAGGGTGGAAAGCACTTCTTGAAGGAACAGAGGGAAGGCCGTTTATCCATTCAGAAACCAGAGATACGCAACGATTCATCCTTGGAGGAGCAAGCTTCATGGAGCTTGATAGTAAAGGAAGGTTTATATTGCCTTTATACTTACGAAGCTTTGCAAGAATTAAAGAGGAAACGATATTCCTAGGCCTATCTCGCTACGTGGAAATGTGGGATAGAGATGTTTGGCTTGAATACACAAAGAACCTTGATAAGCATATTGGATTAATTTCAGAGCGGCTGCTTAAGGGAACTGAAGAGAAAAGTGAATAGCACATTTCATACGCCGGTACTTGTACAAGAGGTACTTTTATTTCTTGCCGTACAGAAGGATAAAACGTATATTGACGCAACGATAGGGGGAGGAGGACACGGGTTTGAGATTTTAAAACGAGACGGGATAGTTTTGGGGATAGACGTTGATGAAGAAGCAATTGATTACGTAAAGAAGATATTAAGAGATAAAGATATTAAGATATTGGGAGAGAAATATGACAGTTCACTTAATATCTCACTATCTCAATATCCTGGTATCACTTTAGTACGAGGAAATTTTAAAGACATAGCAAGGATTGTACAGGGAACAGAATTTGAGAGGGTAGAAGGAATTTTGTTTGACTTGGGAGTATCGAGCATGCAGTTGGATACTTCCAAAAGGGGATTCAGTTTTCAAAAAGAAGCTCCATTGGACATGCGCATGGATCAAAGGCTGCACGTTAAGGCGATGGATCTTCTTAACGGATTAACAAAAAAGGAGTTATATGAATTATTTACTAAGTTTGGTGAAGAGCGTTTTGCTCACGCCATTTCTGGTGGTATTGTCAGCACCCGTGGAATAAAAAAAATTACCACAACCAAAGAATTGGCAATGTTAGTAGAGAAGATTGCGGGAAGAAGACATGACATCCATCCGGTAACAAAAGTATTTCAAGCCTTACGAATTGCGGTTAACGATGAGTTGCATAACCTAGAACTTGGCTTAACAGATTCCGTTGAGCTTCTTAACAAAAACGGAAAGCTTGTTGTTATATCCTTTCACTCATTAGAGGATAGGATTGTCAAAAGAACATTTTTACGGTTTGAAAAAGAAGGGAGAGGAACGGTAATAACAAAGAAGCCGGTGCGCCCGAGCCAAAAGGAAGTTTTCTTAAACAGACGAGCAAGAAGCGCACTGCTTAGGGTATTTGCAAAAGCATAAAAAACACGCATGAAAATTATATATACGTCTTTTACTATATTGCTAGTAGTTATTGGCATGTTATCTATTGGTCAGGTTGTTATATCAAACTGGTTATCTACGACAGGTATTACGCTTGGCGCTATTGAGGATGAGCTAAAACAATATAAAGAAAAAAATGCGCTTCTTGAAGAGAGGTTTTTGCATGCGTCCTCGCTTACTTCTATTGCATCAACAGCCGCAGAGCTTGGATTTGTAGAAAAGAAATCTCGCATTGTTCTTACCGATTCCGTCCCACTTGCCCTTAAACGATAATGTGGCGGTTTTACGCTATTGTTGCGGTCTTTTTGCTTTCTTTTCTTATTGTTATAGCAAGGCTTTTTTACTGGCAGGTTGTTCGCGCGGAAGAACTCTCTCTTTTTGGAGAAGCTCAGTATGAAAGAACTGTTGAGTTTTCTTCTCAGCGAGGAGAAATTTTTGCCTCTGACGGGTTTCCTCTTGTTGCAAGCACTCTTTCTTATCTTATCTACGCAAATCCTAAAGAGATAAAAGATATAAAAAATGTTTCCGAAAAGCTTTCCAATATCCTTGGGACAGAACCATCTTCTGTAAGTGCTATGCTTTCTTTGGATCGTTTTTGGGTACCTGTAGCATCATACGTAAGCATAGAGAAGAAAAACAAGATAAAAGAATTGAGCCTACAGGGAGTTGGGTTTGATGATCAATTCAGCAGATTTTATCCGGAAGCGTCTATGTCCGCACACCTTACCGGTTTTGTAGGAAAAAACGACATAGGAGAAGATAAGGGGTATTTTGGATTAGAAGGGTATTACGATAGGCAGCTTAAAGGGAAGACGTTAAAGATAGTCCAAATAAAAGATGCTTATGAGAGACCAATTATTGCAAAAAGGGAGGTGGGTGTTGGAAATACAAAAGGCAGAGCGCTTGTTACGTCCGTGGATAGGGCTGTTCAGCACCTCGTAGAAGAAAAATTACATGAGGGAATCCAAAAGTACGGAGCAAGCGGCGGAATGATTGGAGTAATTGATCCTACAAGCGGCAATATTATTGCCATGGCGTCGTATCCGACTTTTGATCAAAAGACATATCAAAGATACTCGGAGGAGTTCTATAAAAACCCTTTTATATCGGATACATACGAGCCGGGTTCAACGTTTAAGACGCTTATTATGGCAGCGGGGCTAGATGCAAAAGTTGTTTTGCCAACAACCCGATGCCCAATATGCGAAGGTCCGGTGAATATTGGGGGATACACAATAAAAACATGGAACGACAAGTATTATAAAAATGCAACAATGATTGAGGTTCTTCAGCATTCTGATAACACCGGCATGGTGTTTGTTGGGCAATCTCTTGGGCTTGAAAAGCTCGTATCATATCTTTCTCTCTTTGGGATTGGGCAGGCAACGGGAATAGATTTGCAAGGAGAGGCACCATCAAGCATTCGACCAAAAGAGGAGTGGAGAAAAACGGATCTGGCTACCGCAAGCTTTGGACAAGGGATTTCTCTTACTCCCATACAGCTTTTATCAGCGTTTGCAAGCATTGCAAATAAAGGAGTGAGGATGAAGCCGCGCATCGTGTCAACAATTCATACATCAGGGGGAGAAAAAATTGAAATTAAGCCAAAAGTGCTTAGCCGTCCCCTATCGGAAAAAACGGCGAAAATTATGACAGAAATGTTGGTAAATGCGGTGAATAAAGGAGAGGCGGCATACCTTAAGCCTAAAGGGTATCGAGTTGCGGGAAAAACCGGAACCGCTCAAATTCCAGTAGGGGGAAAATATGATCTGGAGAAAACCATCGCCTCATTCATTGGTTTTGCCCCTGCAGACGATCCAAAATTTGCTATGCTTGTTATTTTTAACAAGCCAACATCGTCTATCTATGGATCAGAAACCGCAGCCCCCACTTTTTTTGAGATCGCAAAAAATTTATTGGCGTACTACAAGATTCAGCCAACCGAATGACCTACTTATGAAACTTCTTTAATCACAGCTCCTGTCTCGTTATCTTTCATAACCGATAGAGAAGAGTAGCTAAAAAAGGTATAATACGGGTATGTGGCAAGAGATTAAGAATGTATATCACTTGCTGGTTGCGGTTGCGGCGCAGGTGTGGTTTGGGTTTCCGTCAAGAAAGCTTAAGGTGATTGGGGTTACCGGAACCGATGGAAAGACAACTACGGTGAACCTGATTTATCATATACTACACACGTGCGGATATTCGGTCTCCATGATTTCAACCGTTGGAGCAATCATTAACGGAGAAAAAAAAGATCTTGGTTTTCATGTGACAAATCCTTCCTCATGGCAATTAAATTCCTTTATCAAGAAAGCGGCAGAAAAAAGTAGCTATCTTGTTCTTGAGGTTACATCTCACGGAATAGATCAGCATCGTATTTTTGGCATTCCTTTTGCAATTGGAGTGATGACCAACGTTACAAACGAACATCTAGACTATCACAAAACGTATGATCGCTATCTTCAGACAAAAGTAAAATTGTTAAAACGATCCCGTATTGCCATTGTAAATCAGGATGACGGATCGCATAAAGCGATTATGCTGCTTCTTAAAGATGGAAACCGAATGGATCGAAAAGTAATTACGTATGGGAAGACGAAGTCTCCCATGGTGAATCCGCTTGTCTACGCCTTTAAGACAAAATTGATCGGTAATTTTAATCGATCAAACGAGGGAGCTGCAATCGCAACTGTTCTTGCCCTAAACGTTAAGGAATCTTGCATCAAAGCCGCTTGTGAAAGCTTTGAGGCTCCAATTGGACGACAACAGGTAGTATATGAAGGCGATTTTACCGTAATGATTGATTTTGCCCACACCCCCAATGCTATTGAAGAGTTTCTACATTCGATCAAACCTGGTGTCAAGGGGAGACTCATTCACGTTTTTGGAAGCGCGGGAGAGCGCGACAGAAAGAAAAGACCAGAAATGGGAAAGGCATCAGCTAACTATTCGGATGTTATTATCTTAACTGCAGAGGATCCCCGGTCGGAATCGGTTGCAAAAATCATAAACGAGATTGAATCAGGAATCGTTAATAATTCAAAATTCCCCGGCCTCGCTCCGCGAAGCCTCGCCAAAGGCGGGCGAAGCGGGACGGGCAAAATTCAAAGTGCAAAATTGTTCAAAATATCAAACAGACAGGAAGCAATCAATACTGCAATTAAAATAGCGCAAAAGGGAGATTTTGTTCTCGTTACGGGAAAAGGGCATGAGAAGTCTATGAACTTTGGACGCGGAGAAATACCGTGGAGTGAATATGACAGCGTAAAAGAAGCACTTGTAGCAAGAAAATTATGAAAAAGAAACACATCCACTTTGTTGGTATAAAAGGAGTGGGACTTGCTCCTCTTGCAATTATCGCTAAGGAAGCAGGATTTATAGTATCCGGATGCGATGTAGATGAGGAGTTTATTACGGATGAACTACTTAAGCTCTCTCGCATACAACCCATAAAGGGATTCTCCTCATCTCATCTTGGCAATGTGGATATGGTAATAACAACAGGCGCTCACGGGGGATTTGACAACCCGGAAGTACAAGAAGCAAAAAAAGGAGGAATAAAAGTTCTTACCCATGGAGAAGCGGTAGGGATGTTTATGAAAGGAGAACTCTTTGGGAGATTCGATATGACAGGCATTTCCGTTGTTGGGTCTCACGGGAAAACAACCACAACGGCTCTTCTGGCAACAATTTTTTCTCAAAGCGGGCTTGATCCGAGTTATACCATTGGAACGTCTATTATTCCTTCGATTGGCGCATCAGGGCATTATGGGAATGGTAAATATTTTATAGCAGAGGCAGATGAATACGCAACAGAGCCAGCTTATAACAAAACGCCAAAATTGCTTTGGCAGTATCCTTCAATAGCTGTTATTACCAATGTAGACTTTGATCACCCGGACGTTTTCAAAAATGAGGAAGATATAGCAATGGTGTTTAGGAAGTTTTTAGGAAATATTAAAAGAGATGGTATTCTTGTTCTTTATGGAGATGATCCGTATGCGGCATTTTTAAAAAAGTCGTTTCCGGGGAAAACAATTACGTACGGATATTCGCCACAGAATGATTTTGTCTTAAGAAAAGCACGTTTTGGAGACAGGAGGACTTTTTTCTGGGTTGAGGCTCTGGGAACTAATCTTGGAGAGTTTTGCATTCATGTCATAGGTGAGCATAACGCGCTTAATGCAACGGGAGCAATAGCTGTTTCTTTAGAAGTAGGAATCGGAATTAATAAAATTAAAAAAGCGCTTATGACCTTTAGCGGATCAAAAAGACGATGTGAATTCATAGGTCAGAGTCGGTTTGGATCCATTGTTATAGATGATTACGCTCACCATCCCACAGAGATAAAAAAGACGCTTATCGCTCTAAAAAAGGCATATCCCAAAAAACATATCGTTTGTATTTTTCAGCCCCATACGTTTTCCAGAACAAAAGCCTTATTTAATAAGTTTACTCATGCCTTTTCCGATGCTGATGAAGTTATCCTCATGGATATTTATCCCTCCTTGCGGGAAGAGCCCGATCCGGAGATTACGTCACAGTTTCTTGCTAACAAAATGAGTAAAATTCACAAGAGCGTAACATTTCTTTCTAAGGCTTGCGATGTGATACAATATGTAGCACAAAAAGAAACAGATTCTAGCTCACTTATTGTCACGATGGGGGCAGGTGACATATATAAGATTGCCCAAAAAGTTGCCCAAAAAAAGCCCTCGGTGTCTTCTCAATGAAAAGAAATTTATAATATATGAAAGCTTTTTTAAGTGAATTAAAGAAGATATTAGGAGATAGGGTAAAAGAAAACGAACCGATGAGCCTGCATACTACCTTTAAGATAGGCGGTCCGGCGCGCTATTATATAGACATAGATTCAATAGAGGGTTTAGTAAAAGTAGTAACATTTGCAAAAAAAAGAAATCTTCCTGTTTTTATTTTTGGAGGCGGGTCAAATATCATAGTTTCCGATAGGGGAATAGATGGCCTTGTTATAAAAAATAACTGCAGGAAGTTTGAAATTAGAAGCATTGCAGGAAATGTAAAGGGAGCTGTAGCAAAGAGGAGTACCGTATCTATTTATGCGCAGTCCGGGGTAATTATGAATCAACTTGTTCGATACACAATTGATCATGGAATGGGTGGGCTTGAATTCCATCTTGGGTTGCCCGGTACGGTTGGAGGAGCGCTTTTTATGAATTCGAATTTTCCCAAGAAGCAGTCCTACGTTGGCGATTCGTTGCAAAGCGCGACACTGCTTTGTCCTGATGGCTCAATAAAAGAGATAGACGCTTCCTACTTTAGGTTTTCATATGATACCAGTATTCTTCAAAAAACCGGTGAAATTATCCTGTCGGCATTGTTTAAGCTTTCCTCTTGTGAAAAAGACGAATTATGGAGGCGAGGAACAGAAGCTCTTGATTACCGCTTGAGTACTCAGCCAAAAGGAGCTTCCGCCGGGTGCACGTTTCGCAATATTTCAATATCTGAGGCGTTTTCGATTCCTACACCAAACAATATAACATCGGCAGGATACCTTATTGACAAAGCAGGATTAAAAGGAAGACGGGTAGGGGATGCTATGGTTTCGCCAAAGCATGCAAATTTTATTCTTAACATGGGGAACGCAAAGGCGTCCGATGTAGTTGAGCTTACAAAATGCATTAAGGAAGAAGTATTTAAGAAGTTTAGTGTAAGTCTCATGTTTGAAGTACGGGTAATAGAATCTTAATATGGATAAATTTATTGTAAAAGGAGGAAAAGCGTTAGGAGGAGAAGTTGTTGTTTCCGGAGCAAAAAATGTTGCCCTTAAAACGCTTGTTGCGGCGTGTTTAACAGAAGAAGAAGTGGTAATAGAGAATGTTCCGCTTATCTCAGATTTTTTTGTAATGGTGGATTTGATTAAAGAACTTGGGGGAACGGTGGCCGTTGAGGACCATACTGCGCGTATAAAGGTTCCTCATATCGTATCTTCCAAGATATCCCTGGATAAAGCAGCAGAAGTAAGAACCTCGTCCATGTTCTTAGCGCCTCTTCTTGCGCGGCTTGGTAGAGCATCTATTCCTAACCCGGGGGGATGCAGAATAGGAGCACGGCCAATAGATCGAACCGTTGAGGGCATTAAAGCGTTAGGAGCAGATATTGCATATGAGAGTGGAGATGGATACTTTCACGCAAAGATAAAATCTGGTGCGAGACTTAAAGGAGTTTCTTATCGATTCGAAAAAAGTTCCCATACGGCAACAGAAACGCTTATGATTGCTTCTTCGTGTGCTTATGGGAAAACGGTTCTTGAAAATGCAGCGCAAGAGCCGGAGATTGACGAACTCATAGCTCTTTTAAACGCGATGGGTGCTCATATTCGCAGAATTTCTCCCAGAACAATTGAGATTATTGGAGTGAATAAGCTTCATGGAGCGCGCTTTCGAATAGGTCCTGACAGAAACGAAGTGGTTACTTTTGCAATTGCCGCATACATCACCCAAGGAAATATTTTAGTAAGAGAAGCAAAAGCGTCTTACATACAAGAATTTCTTGATTTACTACAAGAGGCAGGCGCAGAATTTAAAGAAGAAAAAAATGGAATGCGTTTCTTTTCTAACGGTTCTCTTAAAGCGACAAGCATTATTACTTGTTCTTACCCTGGTTTCATGACTGATTGGCAAGGACCATGGGCAGTTCTCATGGCAAAAGCACAAGGAGAGTCAATAATTCATGAGACGATATATGAAAACAGATTTGGATATGTGAGTGAATTGTTAAAAATGGGAGCAAGAATTGATCTGTTTACTCCTTCCGTCAGAAACCCAAGAGCGTTTTACAATTTTACTCTTCCTCAAAAACATGATCCTTACCACCACGCCATAAAAATTTATGGCCCGGCAAAATTACATAATGCGGCTGTACAGATTTCGGATTTACGAGCGGGAGCAACTCTTGTGCTTGCTGCTCTTGCCGCCTCAGGAGAAAGTGTTATATTTGGAGCCCATCACATTGATCGCGGGTACGAGCGATTTGAAGAAAGACTGCAAAGCGTTGGAGCGGATATCAAAAGAATGGTCGATGAATAATATGAAAAGAGAAAGAAAAATTGGCGCCATAATTTTAGCGGCTGGGAAAGGCAAAAGAATGAAAATGCGACAGATTAACAAAGTAGCAATTCATATTGCGAATAAACCCATGGTTCTGCATACGGTACATATGTTGGAAAAGATAGCACTATCCCCAATTGTCGTTGTTATTGGGTTTGCTAAAGAATCAGTTATGAAGGCTCTTGCGGGAACATCGGTAATCTTTGCCGAGCAGAAAAAACGATTAGGAACCGGTCGCGCAGCTCTTTGTGGATTGACTAAGCTCCCCAAAGATGTAGCTGATGTTCTAATTCTCAATGGTGATGATTCTGCGTTTTATACCCCAAAGATCATAAAAGAGTTATACCAGAGACATCTCTTCTCTCAAGCGGCAATTACATTTCTTACGATTCAACTTGATAATCCCTTTGGACTTGGGAGAGTAATAAGAAATGAAAAAGGGAGTGTTGTTGCAATTGTTGAAGAAAAAGACGCAACAAGAGAAGAAAGAAAGATTAAAGAAATTAATCCGGCATGCTACATTTTTCGATCTGATTTTTTAAGAAACTTTATTAAACGAATTCCAAAAAGCTCGGTGACAGGGGAATATTATTTAGTGAGCTTAATAGAAATTGCTTTCAAGAACAATAAGAAAATAGAAACGCTTATAAAGAATTCCATCCTATGGAGAGGGGTCAATACGAGAGAAGAGCTTGCTTTGGCAGAACAACTCCTGCATCAAGTGAAGTCAATATGAAACAACAGATTTACATCGAACAACTTAAAAAATACTCTTTAGATGCAGTCACCGCTTTAAATAGTTTACTCATGCAATTAAACAATCGCGCAACACCACTTACCAAAAGCGCCATTAGGGAGATGATGGACTCACCGGCAACTCGATTATTTGTAGCGAGAAGATTAGACAATAACCAAATAATTGGCATATTGGCCATGATTGTATATCGCATCCCATACACAAAAAAAGGGTTGCTTGAAGATTTTGTAGTTGATGAAAAATATAGAAGATGCGGCATTGGTACAAAGCTTGTTAAATTCGCTATTGATAAAGCGCAAAAAGAAGAACTTGCCTATCTTGATTTTACTTCTCGTCCAACAAGAGAAGCCGCAAGCAAGCTATATCAACGCCTTGGTTTTAAGAAACGAGATACCAATGTTTACCGAATAGGGCTATAGTATGCAGTTGAAAAATAAAGTCATTCTTTTTGACATAGATTATACGCTGTTTAATACAGACATCTTTAAAGAGACAAAATTGCAAAAGTACTCACTTTACGAAGAAGTTAAAGAGGCGCTTAATAATCTTTCAAAGATTGCTCGGCTTGGTATTTTTTCAGAAGGAGAAATTAGACTTCAAAAGACAAAATTGGAGAGCACAAATATCGCGGATTATTTTCAAAATGATTTAGTTCATATAATGACTAGAAAGGATGATGAAATGGAAGATATAATTACTAGATACACGGACACAGCGCTGTTTCTTGTTGATGACAAGATAGATATTTTATATAAGACAAAGAAGCTTTTTCCTTCTGTTTTTACCGTTTGGATAAAAAGGGGAAAGTATGCAAAGTCACAGAAGCCTATTGATGGGTTTGAGCCTGATGCTATAATAAAAACTTTGCAAGAAGTTATTCCTGTTGTTTCTACCTGATACTATTTTTTACTATGTGTGGAATATTCGGTTACGTCGGAAAACAAAATAATGCGGCCCAGATTGTTCTTGAAGGACTAAGGCTTCTGGAATATCGCGGGTATGATTCATGGGGAATTGCGGTAAAAAGCGGAAAGAAGCTTATGGTGAATAAGCAGGTGGGGAAAATAGAATCCGCCAAAACGACTCTTTCTGCAAGCTTTCTTGGTATTGGGCATACAAGGTGGGCGACTCATGGAGGAGTGACAGAAAACAATGCTCATCCTCATCTTGACTGCAAACAAGAAATAGCACTGGTGCATAACGGGATTGTAGAAAATTTTGTTGCGTTAAAAGAAGAATTGATAATTAGAGGACATAGTTTTAATTCGGAAACAGACACAGAGGTAATTGTTCATCTTATCGAGGAGTATTTAAAAAAAGAAGGATTTGCCTCATCGGTGCGTGATTCATTTAATAGGCTTAAAGGACTAAACGCAATTGTTGTTGCCTACGCTGTCTCTCGTCAAATTATTGCCTGCAAAACAGGATCTTCCTTGGTGGTTGGTCAAAAAAATAGCGATTTCTATATTGCCTCGGACGCATTGGGAATAACAGACCACACAAAGAAGCTTTTCTTTCTTAAAGATGGAGAAATGGTCATACTGGGAGAAAAGTTGCAACTCATAAGCATTGCAAACGGTAAAAAGTTAAAAGCAAATTTCGAAACAATACATTGGAAGCAGGAAGACTCCAAAATTGGAAATTTTAATCACTTTATGGAGAAGGAAATTTATGAACAACCACGCGTTGTGCGTACCATAGCAAGAACTGCCGATCAGGATATTATTTCATTAAGCAGAACAATTAAACGAGCTAGGGGAACTTTTTTTATAGGCGCAGGAACGGCCTTTCATGCCTGCCTTGCGGGGACATACCTATTCTCCGGAATCGCAAAAATCCATGTTAATACAGCGGTCGCATCTGAATTTAATTATCTGGAGGATTTTTTAACCAAAGAAAGTCTCATTATCGCGCTTTCCCAATCGGGGGAAACGATAGATGTTCTTGAGCCTCTCAATAGAGCGAAGGGGAAAGGAAGCAGAATTGTGGCGCTTACCAATGTTTTGGGCTCTTCGCTGTATAGGCTTGCTGATCACTCCCTTATTTTGGGTGCGGGAGTTGAAAAAGCAGTAGCTTCAACAAAGGCATATACTGCAAAGCTTGCTCTTTTACTTATGCTTGCGCACGCAATGAATGGAGAGATAAAAAAAGCAAAGAAAAATCTTCTTGAAACGTCAAAAGAAATACAAAGACTCCTCAGCGCTCCAAGCAGAAAAAACATACGAAAGATTGCGTTGGTTCTTAAGTCATCCGAGCATATCTATACTATTGGGAGAGGAGTATCTTATCCAACAGCACTGGAAGCCGCCCTTAAGATTAAAGAGGTAAGCTATATACACACAGAAGGACTTGCGGGAGGAGAGTTAAAACATGGAACGCTCGCGCTTGTTGAAAAAGGAACGCCGTGTATTGTATTTGCTCCCAATGATGACACCTATGAGGCAATGATTTCCAACGCGATTGAGATCAAATCAAGAGGAGGAGTAATCATTGGCATAAGTACTAAAAAGTCTTCTGTTTTTGACTACTTTATAGAAGTTCGCGACATGGGATGGGCACGTATTATCGCTCAAATTATCCCCGCACAGCTTTTGGCATACTATTTAGCGGTAGAGAGAGGATGCGATCCAGATAAACCTCGCAATTTAGCAAAAAGCGTAACCGTAAAGTAAACAATGAAAAAAACAATCCTTATTCTTCATGGATGGGGGGTTAACGGAGAAAAATACCAAATCATAGTAGGTATGTTAAAAGAGAAGGGATGGGTAGCGTTTTCTCCAGACCTTCCGGGATTTGGAAAGGAAAAATTGTTGAAAAAGACTATGAACGTAGACGATTATGTTGATTTTGTAAGAGATTTTATAAGGAAGAAAAAGCTATCCAACATTGTTCTTGTTGGGCATTCATTTGGAGGAAGAATTGCCATTAAATTAGCAGCATCAGGAGAAGGGACAATAACAGGTCTTATTCTCACAGGGTCTGCTGGTATTAAGCCCAAACTCGCTTTGTATAAACGATTTATTATGTATATAGCAATTTTATTAGGAGAATTATTTCGTTTTCCGCTGTTAGCAAATGCAAAAAATATTCTGCGCAAGATTCTTTATTTTGCCATAGGGGAATGGGATTATTATAACGCGGGGGACATTAGAGAAACGTTTAAAAAAGTCATTGCCGAAGACCTTATTGATTATCTTCATAACATACGTGTCCCTACGCTTTTGGTTTGGGGCGCAAAAGATAACGTTATCCAACTGATCTATGGGAAGATGATGAAAGAGAGAATTTCTGCGTCAGCGCTTGTTGTTGTTGAGGGCGCAGGTCATAAGCTGCCTTACGCGAATCCTAAGGAATTTATTAATGCAATTATGCCATTTTTACAGAAAATATGAGCATACTTTACGCAGCCACAAGCACACTTTTCTTTGTCTGGATTTCCAGAAATATTTTATACTGGGTACACCTTTGGCAAATAAAAGAGTATCGGTGGGATCGGCTTTCGGTTCATCTTAGAGAGACGGTTCAAGGAAGGTCGCTTTTTTTCTCACCTCTTCTTCTTTTCAAAGTAGTACTTATAGGTGCATTTATCCTGGTAATCCAAAAACAGCTTTCTCTTTCTTTATACCACAGCGCAATCACGTTTGTGTTTGCCTTGCAATTTAGCTCTGTGGTAAAAGAAGTAGGGAGAAAAACCATAAAGATCCCTAAGCCAACGATAAAGGCAGTGATTATTAGTGGATTTTCTCTCTTTATCCTTTTCTCTCTTTTTTCTCTTCCGCTGTTGGATCGATTTGCATGGATTCTTTTAATCGATCGCCTGCTTCCTGCTGTTGTTTTAGTTGCGACACTTATCATGTCGTTTCCAAGCGGGCTTTACTATGATTGGAAAATCGCTCGGGCGATAAGGCTTTTAAGGAAGCAGAAAAAGCTTATCGTAATGGGCATTACCGGAAGTTATGGAAAAAGCTCAACAAAAGAATATCTTGCGCAGCTTTTGAGAACAAAATTTTCTCTTATTGCTACTTTCGGTACCCAAAATACGCCCATTGGTTTGGCAAACACAATTCTTGAGAAAATGCAAGACAAAACGGCTATTTTTGTTGCGGAGATGGGTGCATACAAAAGAGGGGAGATTGCACAGCTTGCCCAAATGGTTCATCCAACAATAGGAGTTCTTACCGGTATCAACGCGCAACATTTCTCTCTCTTTGGTAGCATTGAAAATACGATTGATGCAAAGTATGAACTTATTGAGTCGATTTCTCCTAACGGTTTATGTCTTTTTAACGGGAATAACGTTTACACGTACGAATTGTGGAAACGGGCATTGCGTGAAAATCGTAACGCAGTATTATATAGGGTTCTAACGACTAATTCCTTTTCCGAAGAACAATTTAAACAGGAGCATGGGATTATTGCCTATAACGCGCGTATTTCTTCGCGTAGTGTTTCCTTTGATGTTGTTCTGAAGAAGAAAGGGAAACCAAGAATAAAAATAGAGAGTCTGGGAGCGCCAATTGGTGGGATTCACACACTTGAAAATCTTCTTCCCGCAATTTATGTTGCGTATATTTTAGAAATGAAACCTTTTGAAATTAAAGAAGCGTTATCCCTGCTTGTTTCGCCTGTTCATACCATGAGCATTCTTAGATCTTTTTTGGGAGTAATTCTTCTAGACAATACGCATAATACAAATCCTCGTGGTATTGAGGCTGCGGTACTATTACTTAAGCAGTATCTAAGACAGAAAAAAAGACTATGTGTTTTTGTATTGCAACCAATGATTGAATTGGGTAGCAGAGGGAAAGAGGAGCATAGGATAGCGGGAAGAGCTATTGGTGCGGTTTGTTCTTATCTTTTTCTAACAAATAAGAATTTTTATCAAGAAATCGTAAAAGGAGTTCGGGATAGCGGAGGAAAATGTAAGGTAAAAATAGCAAGCCCTCAAATCATTGCGAGTTTTGTCAAGACCCTGACGAAAGATGATATTATGTATTTTGAGGGAAGAGAGACCGCGTCTTCTTTGGTAAAGATTCTTAAGCGAGATCCAAAAACAGATATATGATACGCCCAATTGCCATTGGTCTCTCTCCAAATACGACTTTTTTGGATGTTCTATTTTCAATCCGCTTATTAATTCAGCCATGGATATACCAAAAAGGGAACTATATCAAGAAGCTGGAAGATTGGTTTTTACGCTATTTTCATGCCGATGTAGCGGTATCTTTTGATAGTGCCCGCATTGCTCTTTTTTATACTTTAAAATCTCTTGGGATAAAAGAAGGAGATGAGGTTCTTCTGCAAGCATTTACCTGCGTTGCGGTTCCCAACGCGATAATGTGGGCAAAAGCAAAACCAGTGTACGTTGATATTGCCAACTCTTACACCATTGATACAAAAGATCTGGAGAAAAAAATAACTTCTTCCACCAAAGCAATCATTGTGCAGCATACGTTTGGAATCCCGGCGGAGATGGATCAAATTGTAGGTATTGCAAAAAAGCACAATCTTTTTGTCATAGAGGATTGTGCTCATACGATTGGAGGAATGTATAAAGAACAAAAGCTTGGATCGCTTGGAGACGTGGGTATTTTTAGTTTTGGCAGGGATAAAGCCTTTTCTTCTGTATTTGGAGGGATTGTGATTACCTCGCGCAAGAATATTGGAAAACAGTTAAAAGTCTTCCAAGGCAATTTATCACACCCATCTATTTTATGGATTGCGCAGCAACTTTTCCATCCGGTTGCCCTTTCTCTCGTTTTTCCTTTATACAACCTTTTTTTAGGAAAAATGTTCCTTTTATCCTTGCAGCTGTTTGGAATGCTTTCGCTTCCTTTAGAGACTGAAGAAAAACAGGGAAAATTCCCCCATAATTTGGGGAAAAAAATGCCAAATGCCCTGGCAGCATTAGCTCTCTTTCAACTTAAAAGAATTTCGCAGTTTAATGCAAGAAGAAAAGAAATCGCAAGCGAATACGTCCAAAAGATTAACGTACTATACTCCGGTACATTGTATAAAAATATAATTCCTTTTTTACGTTTTCCGCTTGTTGTTGAAAAAAGAGAAGAGATGCTTAATTTCTTCAGATCCAAAAAAATCTATGTTGGGAAATGGTATTCTGAAGTCGTAGATCCAAAGGGCGTTGATTTAAAACAAGTTTTTTATAAAACAGGTTCTTGTCCAAATGCAGAATATATAGCAAAGCATATTCTTAATGTACCTACATATCCTACCATGACGGATTCTGACGTTAAAAACGTAATTAATGTATTTCAAAAATATGATCAAGATCATAGAAATTGACGAGAAAAAAATTTGGGATGAGTTTTTAGATAAAAAAGAAATCCAGTTTTTTCCCTTATTTCAGTCATGGAATTGGGGAGAAGTTCAAAAGCAAACCGGAGACGAGCTGTTGCGCGTTGGAGCGTATAAAAACAATAAGCTAGCTGCGGTGTGTCAGATTATTGACATACATGCGAAACGAGGACATTATCTGCATCTTCGTCATGGACCGGTACTTGTGCCCTTTGATTCAGCCGTGTTTGATGCGCTACTCGTCTATGTTAAAAAAGTCGCTTGTCAAAAGAAAGCTTCATTCGTTCGACTCAGTCCGCTCGTTGAAAAAAGTCAGGCAGACAAAGCTATGTTAAGCGCAGGAGGTATGATAGGCGCACCAATTCACAACATGGATGCGCAGGTATGTTGGGTTTTAGACATCACAAAGCCGGAAGAACAACTCCTTAAAGAAATGCGCAAGTCTCACCGCTATCTAATCCGTAAGGCACAAGGCATGAACATTACCATTAGAAAAACAAAAGGAGCCTCAAGTATCAATATCTTCTTGGAAATCTACAAAGATTTGTCTGGGAGGAAACATTTTGTTCCCCATAAGGGAATAAAAGAAGAGCTTGACGTCTTTGGAAAAGAAGATCAGGCATTATTGTTTTTGGCCGAATATAAACAGAAGGTCATTGGGGGAACGCTTATTTTGTTTGTTGGAAATAATGCCATTTATCACCATGGGGCATCTGTTGAAGGCTATAGAGATGTACCTGTTTCATATCTTTTACAGTGGGAAGCAATTTTAGAAGCCAAGAGAAGAGACAAAAAGCTCTATAATTTTTGGGGAATCGCACCATCTGATTCCTCCAGACATCCATGGCAGGGATTAACGCTTTTCAAAACAGGTTTTGGGGGAGAAAAAAAGGAGTTTCTTCACGCGCAAGATATTCCCCTCTCTTTTTGGTACGGGAAAAACTACTTGGTGGAATACATCCGAAAACTACAAAGAGGCTATTAAGTTTGATATAATATACGTCTATGATGCGGCTTTTAGGGCTTACTATAATGTCGTTTGTTATCAGTGGGACTTTGTTTGTGCCATTTATCGATTTTCTCTACAAAATAAAGCTCAGAAGAAGAATACAAAAAACAAAAGATATCTTTAACAACAACACTCCTCTTTTTGATCGTTTTAACGCGTGGAAGGTGGGAACGCCATTCGGAGGAGGGCTTCTTATTGTAGTGGTTGTTCCCGTATTAACACTTTGGGCATATGGTCTTTTTGAAACAAAAATATCATTCTGGCAACTATTCGTTTTGCTCTTTTCTTTTATTGGATTTGGACTTCTTGGTCTTTATGATGATCTTAAAAAACTTACCAATGAAAAAAAATCCGTTGTTTTTGGATTGAGGTTTCGTCATAAGTTTTTCATCCAATGGATTCTCGCATTTTTAATCGCCTCTGTTCTTTATTTTCAGCTTGGATTTGATTTCATTTTCATCCGCGGATTTGGACTCGCAAACCTAGGATTTCTTTTCATCCCGTTTGCGGCGTTTGTGATTGTTTCTTTTGTAAACGCATTTAATATTGCGGATGGACTTGATGGGTTAGCGTCCGGTCTTTTTCTCATCTGCATGGTTGCGTTTTTGGCAATCTCCTCCTCGCAACTGGATAACTATCTGGGAATTTTTATCGCAATTATTTTAGGGAGCGTTGCGGCATTCCTTTATTTTAATATTTATAAAGCGAGGCTTTGGCTTGGAGATACGGGATCTCTTGCTCTTGGAGCAGTGCTTGCGGTTGTTGGACTTTTGACAGGAAAAACGATTGCGCTTGCCGTCATAGGAGGAATTTTTGTTCTTGAAATTGGCTCATCGCTTGTGCAAATTCTTGGAAAAAAGATTCTTGGAAAAAAGATTCTTCCCGCAGCCCCTTTCCATCTGTATTTGCAATACAGGGGATGGGAAGAGCCAAAAATTGTGATGAGAGCTTGGCTTTTGGGATTTCTTATGGCAGTTTTAGGATTGTATATAGCATTCGCCGTGTAAAAAATATCTGCCCATCATGAAGCGCATAGATATTTCACTTCTTTTTGTTGTTATTCTCTTATCCTTTTTTGGTCTTCTTATGATTTATGAGGCATCTTCGTTTATTGCTTTTCGAGATTTTGGAGACAAATATCACTATCTTAAAGATCAATCTCTTTGGATTCTTCTGGGACTTAGTGGTTTGGTATTTTTCTCCCTTTTTGATTATCGAAAGCTTTATCTATTTTCCTTACCGTTTCTTATTGCTGCAATAATCTTGCTTTCATTGGTGTTTGTGCCTGGGGTTGGGGTTCTCTTGCACGGTGCTCGACGATGGATAGACGCAGGTCCTTTTTTTATCCAGCCATCAGAATTTGTAAAGCTTGCCTTAACTATTTATCTTGCCGCCTGGTTTTCTCATAAAGAAAAAGGAAGATTTTTTGCGTTTTTGCTCCTGCTTGGGCTTGTCATTTTCCTTATCATGTTGCAACCTGATATGGGAACGGCAGCCATTATCCTTCTTGAAGCAATCGTTATGTATTTTTTGTCAGGAGGAAACATTATCCATTTTCTTTTTCTTCTTCCGGCTATCGCAGCGGGCGGGTTTTTTCTTATAAAAATAGAGCCCTATCGTTTTGAGCGGTTTATTGCGTTTCTCAGCTTGGGAAAATCACTGGAAGGCTCCTCATATCATGTTAAACAAATACTCATAGCACTTGGAATGGGTGGGCTTACGGGAGTTGGCTTTGGAAATTCATTGCAGAAATATGCCTATCTTCCAGAAAATACTACCGATTCAATCTTCGCAATTATCGCGGAAGAAGTTGGTTTTCTTGGCTCAACGCTTGTTATTATCTGCTTTATGATTCTTGCCGCGAGAGGATTTTTTATTGCGTTTCACAGTCGGACGATGTTTGGAAAACTTCTTGCTTCGGGAATAACAGCATTTCTTTCTGCTCAAGCGCTCATTAATTTAGGAGCTCAAACCGCGCTTGTTCCTCTTACTGGTGTTCCTCTTCCTTTTATCTCCTACGGCGGATCCGCTCTTATTGTAGATTTATGTTCGATTGGAATTCTACTCAATATATCCAAAGAACGAGTATGAAACTTCTCATTGTTGCCGGAGGAGGAGGACATTTTTCCGCAGCGTTTTCGGTTATTCAGAAGCTTCCTAAAGACGTCAGCGTATTGGTGGTTGGAAGAAAGCATTCGTTTGAAGGAGATTCAGCGCTTTCGCTAGAGTATCAGACATGCAGCAGCAACAATATTCCTTTTGCTACAGTAGGTGCGGGGAGACTGCAAAGAGCATTTACTAAGCACACGATAGCGTCTCTTGTCAAAACCCCGTTTGGATTTGCGCAATCCCTTAAGATTCTTAAAAAGTTTAATCCTGATATAGTTCTTTCGTTTGGAGGATATGTATCTCTGCCCGTAGTTGTGGGAGCACGGTTATCTGGAATACCTATTGTTGTGCATGAACAGATTCCCGCAGGAGGACTTTCTAACAAAATCGCATCGTTAATAGCAGACAGAGTGTGTATATCGTGGAATGAATCATATGATTTTTTCCCTAGAGAAAAAACTGTGCTCACGGGTAATCCTATTCGTAGGGAAATTTCTCGTACTCAGAGCAGTGTCTTATTAGACGGGGCAACGGAGGTTTTTCTCCGTGATCAAGCTCCTTTTATCTATATTACCGGAGGATCTGGGGGTTCTCACTTTCTTAATGTTCTTGTTGAAGAGCTAATTCCTGATCTTACTGAAAAATATAAAATAATTCATCAAACAGGAGGCTCAAATGAGTATAAAGATTTTGAGCGGCTTTTATATCTTAAGAATAATCTTCCTCATCAAATAAGACATAGATATATTCCCATAAGATTTTTAGATGCGTCCCAAATTGGATGGATTCTTTCTCACGCTTCTCTTGTGGTTGGTCGGTGCGGTATCAATACCGTATGCGAGCTTTTGTATTGGGGTGTTCCGTCTCTTCTTATCCCTCTTCCTTATGCGCAAGGTAACGAACAAGAAAAAAATGCTCTGTTGGTAAAAGAAGCGGGATTCGGAGAAATTCTTGCACAGAAAAACGCAACAAAAACAGAGCTCAAAAAACAAATACATCATATGATTCTTAAAAATAATGCATATAAGTTTCATGCTCGCAAGGGAAGAAAGAGACTGATACCAAACGCATCAGAAAACATTATAAGCGTAGTTATCGCTGTTTATGAGAAAAGAAAGAAACAAGAAAAGTAAAGTAAAAAGAAGAACAAAAACGTTTTTAAAAAAATATGTTTTTCTTCTTGTATCTCCTTTTATCTTTTTTTGTGCGCTGTTTTTGTTAAAACAATATGGCTTTTATAATCATCAGATTAAAAGTCCACTATCCTTGAAAGCAGCAGGCGTCGTATCCAGAAGTGTTTTTTTAGACATTGCCACTTCAAGTGGGGTAGTGCGCGAAACAGAGCTTATTCTTAAGAAGTACAATATTCCATTCGTATCCATTCAACAGGCTTCAGATTCGGCAATCCTTATTGAAATTGATGAAGGAAAATTTTTTATATCCTCAAAAAAAGACATCGAATCCCAGGTTTCCTCTTTACAACGTGCTCTCTCTCGTTTTACAATAGAGGGTAAGAGAATTTCACTTCTCGATTTTAGATTTGAAAGACCAATTGTTGTATTTCAATAAATCAAAAAACAAAGAAAGCCATTTTCTATGAGCGAGGGAAAAATTGTTGTTGGAGTTGATGTTGGCACTTCTAAGATTACCGCTATCATCGCAAAGGTAGATGAGGCGGTAAATGTTCTTGGGGTCTCAGAGGTAAAATCTGCGGGTATCCGTAAAGGTCAAATTGTGGATATTGAAGAAGCGGTTTCTGTGATTAACACCGCTCTTGAGGCTGCTGAGAGAATGGCTGGTTATTCTGTCTCCCACGTAGTGGCTTCCATTGGGGGGGCACACATAGAAAGTCAAAACTCAAGGGGAATTGTTGCGATCTCTAATCCACATGGAGAGATTAGACAGGATGATATTGAAAGAGTTATTGAGGCAGCCCGCGCCGTATCTCTTCCGTCCACGAAAGAAGTAATACACGTGATTCCTAAGAACTATAGCGTAGACGGTCAAGAAGGAATTAAGGATCCGGTTGGCATGACTGGCGTTCGGCTTGAGGTTGATACCCATATTATTACCGCAGGAGCAACTTCTCTCCGTAATCTTGAAAAAGCGCTTTCTGAGGTTGGGGTTGATGTAAATGGCATTGTTTTTAACGGATACGCAAGTGCTTTATCGGTTCTTTCTGAGACAGAAAAGGAACTTGGTGTTGTTCTTGTTGACATAGGAGCAGGGACAACGGATATAGCAATCTATGTAGATGGATCTATAGCGTACTCTTCGGTTCTTCCTTTTGGAGCACGTCACATAACAAACGACTTAGCCATTGGATTGCGAATATCGATTGACAGTGCGGAAAAAATCAAGCTATTCTTTTCCCAGCCCCAAGAGGAACGGCGTATCATGATTCTTTCGGAAGAGCGCGAGAAGCAAGCAGATTCAAAATCGACGGATGAAGTAGATCTTGGACAGCTTGGTATTCAAGAGGACTTGCGAAAAGTTTCCCGCAAAACTCTCATTGATGGAATCATAAGACCACGGCTCAATGAAATATTTACTATGGTTGGGCTTGAGATTAAAAAAAGCGGTTATGGAGGACAAACTCCTTCCGGAATTGTTATCACCGGAGGAGGAGCGAACACGGTTAGCGCAACAGATGCCGCAAAAAGAATGCTTGCAATGCCTGTTCGGCTAGGAGTTCCTACTGGTATGAAAGGAATAATTGATGAAATTCAAAATAGCGCGTATGCCACAGTTCTTGGTCTTATTATGTATGGATATCGGGAGATCCCGGAAAAACAGCTTCCGTTTGGTTTCTCTCTGCCGTCTTTTTCCAAAATAACATCCAATAAGATTTTCAAAAAAGTGGTTGATCTTATTAAGTCTTTTATTCCGTAGTCAGTCGCGCTCGTACAAGCATCTTGCAAACTGTAAAATGATCTGTTAATATCAGGGGGCTTTTATGCTTATTAAGCCTCAGGCTACCAATTTTGCCAAAATCCGCGTTGTAGGAGTAGGAGGCGCTGGCAATAACGCCATTAATTCCATGATTGGTCAAAGTCAAATTCAAGGAGTTGATTTTGTGGGTGTTAACACCGACGCGCAGGCCCTTTTCACTTGTCTTTCCACAACAAAGCTCCAAATAGGAGAAAATCTTACGAAGGGATTAGGCTCTGGAGGAAATCCGGATATTGGAAAACAAGCAGCAGAAGAATCTGCGGAAAAAGTAAAAGAGATGTTGGAGGGATCAGATATGGTTTTTTTAACAGCAGGAATGGGTGGAGGTACGGGTACAGGCGCAACTCCTACGCTTGCTCAAATAGCAAAAGAAGTAGGAGCCCTTACCGTTGCCGTTGTCACAAAGCCGTTTGCCTTTGAAGGGACACGCAGAATGGTTGCTGCCGAAGAAGGGATTGAAAATCTTAGAGATAAGGTAGATACGCTTATTATTATTCCCAACCAGCGAATTCTTGACGTGGTGGACAAAAAACTCTCTCTTCTTGAAGCATTTAGAGTTGCCGATTCAATTCTTTCCCAGGGGGTTCAGGGAATATCGGATCTTATTACGATGCCGGGACTTATTAACGTTGACTTTGCGGACGTCAAGACGATCATGTCTAGTGCAGGTTCTGCTCTTATGGGGATTGGGACAGGGGTGGGAGAAAACAGGGCGCAGACTGCGGCAAGAAGCGCTATATCATCTCCTCTCTTAGAGATTAAGATGGACGGCGCTCGGGGAGTTCTTTTTAATATTATCGCAGGGCCTGATCTTACCATGACCGAGGTTGATGAGGCGGCAAAAATCATTTCTTCAACAGTGGATCCTGATGCGAATATCATATTTGGCGCAACAATAGATGATACCATGCACGATCAGATTAAAATTACGGTAATTGCAACGGGATTTGATCAAACTAAACAAAGACTCCAGCAATTTGTTTCAACAAGTAAGACAGAAGGGCAATCACAAGAAGAACAACTGCAAGAAGAACAACCTCAGGAGGAGCCCAAGAAGAAAGAAGAAAAAGAAGACGTTTGGGACATTCCCGCATTTCTAAGGCAGAGGAATTAACGTTTAAGGCTCTCTGATCTGGCCCGTTAGTTAACTCGATGGATAAAAGGGGTTGAGATCAGAACTATGTTTTGGACGAAGAACAAACACAGTTCCACCAAACCATACGGAGAGTTTTAGCTCATCAACAATGTCGATAGTGGAACTCTTTAGCGCGCGTCTTGTGGTAATAATGAAAGGTGCTGGAATACTTGCAAGAAATAACCCATTATGACTCAAATATTGAAGCGCTCCTTGAGCAATTCCTGCAGCATTGCCAAAATGAATAAGATGT
>Ga0155914_103_pt1 | contig 40269 bp, 35 predicted proteins | sample RifCSPlowO2_01_FD_107568 | JGI IMG/M metagenome (GOLD analysis project Ga0155914, IMG submission 107568) | Candidatus Levybacteria bacterium RIFCSPLOWO2_01_FULL_42_15
GGATTACTGGGAATACCCCGTACACAAAAAACGGAAAACCTTTATTGATTGGATTAAAAGGAGACTGTTGAGGATTTATATATTCAGAAAAACTTTGCGGTAAAGAGAGCGCGTTGCCAACCATCGTAAGGAATCGTTCATCAGGATGCAGATGGAAGGACTGATCCCAGTTTATGTTAAGGGTCCTAAGGAAAAACCCTAAAATTACAATTGCGCTAAGAATGATCGCTGATTTCATACACGTTTAAATATCAATACCTGTGGTCTATCAAATATGTTTGCCGTTTGTTCAAATCGGAACGTAGGATCCCCAAGATAGAGTATGTTGCACCATAGGTCACAAGGAGTTTCATAGACTTTCTTAAAGCCGCTTTTTTCATCAAAAAGATTTTGATAAAAGGAGTGTCCTTTTGGGAAGACGTTGGGGTTTATCAGTCTTGAGGCAATGACTCGTTGGCTGGGAAGGATGATATAGTCAAACGTTTCTAAGTTAGGAACAATATCGTCTTGTTCTAGTTGATAGGTATTTAGAAGCGTAATGTTTGAAAACAAAGAGTTAAAGGGTAGAATCCCTAAATCGTATGCTTCGGTTGCGATGGATGCATTAAGGGAGATATGATTTTTTGCCCACTGCGCCGCCTGAATTCTGACATCTTTCTTCAAATGAACGGTTATTACATACGAAAGAGCATACCCAATACTCACAACACCTATGACACTTACTGCAATTATACTAATATAATTGCAGTAGCGAGCGGGTTGGGTTTTTGCATCGTTGTATTCTTTAGCAAGTAACCTTAAGAAATCGGAAACGGAGATTGCGATCATAAGATACGCAAAGGGAAGAGTTGGCACCATATAACGGGTCCACTTGGCAAACAGAAATGCTTGAGAGAAAAAAAGACTTGCGAAAAATCCAACAAGCAAAAATAAACCGGGATCGCGCCTTTTGAAAGCAACATAAGAAACGTACAGGAATGAAGGAATTAGTAGGAAAGAAAGAATCGGATTAAAAAGGAAAGGGTACACGTGAGTAAATTGAAACACAACCGGGATCGCACCAATAAAGACTTCTGTGTAAAAAACGGGCAGCCTTCCTAAGGCAACAGAAGCCTCGTACTGAATGCTAGAGAAAAATCCAGGATAATCTAAAACCGCAAAGGGGGATGTGGAAATGAAAACTCCCGAGGCAACAAAAAAGAATAAGAGGAGATGGGATACCAATGAGCACAACCGCTTTCTATATGCAAAAACGATTGCGCTAGCAAAAAGAGGAACAATTGCAAAAGAAGAAACTTTTGTTGAGAGAAGAAGACCTAAGGTCACAGAACTCCCCAGCCCATAGATACGTTTTTTTGTCGAAAGAAATTTATTCAGAAAATAAAACAGAAGAAGAAATTCAAATGAAAGCCACATTTCAAAGGTTCCAAGATGCGCAAATTGGATTAATCCAACACTAAAGATAGAGAGGGTAAAAGCAAAAAGCGCTGTTGTAGTGTTTTTTATTTGTTTTCCGACAATAAATACAAAAATGGTGAGAAGGATTGAAAGTATCGCTGAATACGCGCGGCTTACCAAAATTGCGGTTTCAAAAGAAACAATAGGCTGCAATGCTTTCCATAGAAGAGAGCTAACATAAATGATGTAAATAGGGAATGTCCCATACGCAAAAAAGTGGGGATGAAGATTGGTTGGGAACTTAAGCTGGGAGACAGAGGAGGCAATATTTCTTTCATCAGGATGGAAAAAGAACGGCTCTCCCCAGTTGAGATTTGAAAACCTCCAAAAACAGGCGATAGTAATGAGTATAAAAATGAGAGCGTATCCTAAGACGCGCATATCAACTCTGCCGCTTTTTCTCCTTCTTGAATTGCGTAATTTGTTCCTCTATCCCAAGGATAAATCTGTTGGATGTTAGATAAAAACACATGTCTAAGGGGAGTCTTAAAGGGAGGGAGTATTCGCGAGTAGTATTTGGGAATCACCGGTTGAGCAAAAGGAGATTTGAATACATGGTAGTTAATAATGTTTTTCCGGTAGTCCTTGTTGATTTTTTTTAAAAAAGGATCGTATAGGTCAAGAAGCTCATCAGCGCTCTTAAGAAAAAAGGGGTGGCACGGGTCAAGATATTTTCCTACGTATACAATGTGTTCATTATTATAATGCGCTTTGTCCATAAAATTCGTGTGTTCTACGATTGCGGTTGCGGGAGAGTTGAGGTCACAAATACTAAGCCAGTAGGTTTTATCTCTCATAAATTGTTTTTTAAGCCGCAGGATGAGATTTATTGATCCTAACCCGCGTAGGTCTTTCAGTTTTTTTTGATACTCGCTTGGCAGTTGGGGCGCTATTTGAAGAAATAGGGCACTTGGTACGGTTACCAGGAGTTTTTCAAAAGAGCGTTGTGTATGGATTTTTTTGCTTTGCATCTCAACAGAAACAGCATTCTCTGAAGAAATGTTTAAAACCGTGGTATCAAAAAGCACCTTTCCTCCCTCTTTTCGTATTTGATTGGTAAGTTCTTGAGCGAACATGAGAAATCCTCCTTTGGGATATGCAAGGTGTTGTGTTCTTTTTTTGATCCTAGCCCAGAACCACGCAAGGGAAATTTGCGCAGCGTAGTCACCGAATTTTAAAACAAGCTGAGGATTCCAGATTGTATCAAAACAACTCTGCCCCATGGCTTTTGCTAAAACTTGAGACGTAGAATATGCTTCCAGCGGTTTCCAAAAAGGATTAAACTTAAGAAGCCCCAATACAAAACCCATACGGATTTTTTCAACGGGAGAAAGCTTTGGAAACCATAGGACACTTGATACGGAATCAAACTGATAGAGGGAGTCTTGAAAAAAGATAGATGTTTTTGGGCGTTTTATCACTACTTCCCAATTGAGTTTGCCGGCGAGTCCCAGCGCGGAGGTATCATTAGTAAACCAATGATGATAATGTTTCTCAAGGCTCCATTCCCAACCTTTTTCTTGAAACCCTACCGCAAGGCCCCCCGGATAGGACTCTTTCTCTAAAACAACTACGTTGTGCCCGCGGCGCACCAGAGAAAGAGCCGTAGCAAGTCCTGTGAATCCTGCCCCGATGATTCCTATGTTCATAATCTACGAACGGGTCTTTTGTAAAGAGAAGAGAACAGTAGAGGATATTGTAAGACCAAGCGCAAAAAGCGCCAAGGGGAAAACGTATGATGTTCCTGGTTCCGCAAGCTCGCCTCCTTTCCGAGAAGACTGCGCACTGGCGCTAGGAGTTGCCAAAAGTACTCCTGTCCCCGTTGGTTTCGGGATCAAGGTGGGAGAAGGGGATGGCGTGGGAGAGAGAAGAGGGATTTGCGTAGGCGTTATCAAAGGAACGCTTTCTTGCGCAAATACGCTAAAGGATTGTGAAAGCGTTCTGATTATTCCTGAGCCATCTTTGGTGGTTATTGTTATGATATGGTCTCCTGCCGCAAGAGGGGTTTCCGGACGAAAGGACCAATTGCCATTGCGATCTGTTGTCAGCGTAGTTTTTATTTCCGCAGCAGATTGAATAATGATTGCCACCGTTTCATTAGGAGCAGCGATTCCTCTTAGGAGAGGCTGTGTTTGGGTGAATACTTCATTTTTCTTAGGCGAGATAATCTGCGGAGGCCTTCCGCCGGAAGGAGAAGAGGTGGGAAACTTGAGAGAGGATGAAGGAGTACTTTCGGGCTGAGACAAAGTAAAATCATCCTTAGAAAAATCATAATTGTTTGTAAGAGAAATGGGAGGTATCGATTTTGCTTGTTGCGCAAGGATTGTTATTGATGATGTGTCGGAAGGACCAATGATGGTAAGGGATATAATACTCGCTTGTCGTATCGTAGCAAGGGACAAGAGAGCACCGTTTCTTATATCTGAAAAGTTAAGATTGTATGTGCCGTCTGTTTTGGCAAGCGTTGAAAGGGTTTGGGAGGATGAAGATTTAAGATAGACAATGGCTTTATCAGAACCGGTGTTCTCAGAAAACACTTTTCCCTTTGCAAGAAACAAAGCCAAGCTTGCATCAAGCGTTGGTCCCGTGGTGATCCGGAAGGGTTGGCCGTTATCTAAAAACGTTTTGTCAGACGAAGCAATAGAAAAGAAATACGCGGTAGAAGGAATAAGAGCATGAACGCTTATATAGTGCAAGAAGTAGGCAGATGCGTTTCCCCTCTGCTTGTCGCGATCGTCTAAGACAATAGTTTGGGTATTGTCGTTTGCTTTCGAGACGACAAGAGAGCCAAAAACGGCGCTCCGCGTCCTATAGGAAACAGTAAAAGAAGTATCGGTAACGTTGGTAATTTGAACATCTTGTGGGTCTATAGAGACGGACGCGGTTCCTAAAAAAATGGTTCCCTGTTGAGTAAGATAAGAAGTTGCCCATACGCCTATTACGATAAGAACGGCTGCAACAAGCGTAGGGATGCGAGCATCTAAAACAGCATTTTTCATAGCTGATTTATTTGTGAAGACTGAGTTGATTGTTCAGCCGGGGTAGGAAGTACTGCGGATTGGGTTGATTGGGCCGTTTCTGCTTGAGGTGTTTCAAATGATGGAGTAATCTTTTGGCGTTGTTTGAGGTTTTTGATACTAAGCGTATCGAAGTCAGGAGCGATAGACTCTATCTTTATCTGCAGATCTTTTGGAATCGTTGAGGAGACGGCGTTGTGATATACGCTAAATAGTATCCACGCAAGGACCATTACACAGGTAGACCCAAAAATGAAAAGAATATCTTTTTGTTTCATACGCTATTTTTTAAAGTATGCCTTTCCCGAGAGCGTAATTTGTTTTTCGTTCTGACTTGCAAGACTCGCAATGGACACATTCTCAATTGTCACGATCCGCTCAAACTCCACAAGATTGGCAAGAAGACGCGCAACATCCTCATTTGTTCCCTTCGCAGTGAAGGTAAATGCGAAAGAAGCATACGTATGGGTGATGTCCTTTTTCAGAAGTTGGAGTTCTTCTACCTGGATGAGAGATACAGAAATCCTATTATTTGTAAAAAGTGTCTGAAGCTGTCCGACAAAAACAGCAATAGCGGGGTCCTGCGGAAGTGCAGAAAAGATAAATGGGAGATCCGTACCAAGCGCGTTGTATTTTTGCTGGAGAGTGCTTAAGTTGGCATTTTTTTGCTTAATACTCACATAGACGGCTTTACTATCCGAGAGCTGTTTTCTTAATTGGGTAATCGTTGAGAGTGTCGGGCTTACCGCAAAAAAACCAAACAGCGCTACTGCGATAAATGTGAAGCTTAACATAGTAGCCTTACGCAACTCTTCTTCTTTGAGCCGAGGAGCAATCCGTATATACGAATTTTTTAAAAAGTCCCTTACTATATAGGTGCGTTTGGTAATCATGTTATTTTTTAAAAACAATATTGAGACTAAACGCTATGGTCGATGTGGATATCCTATTGTCAATTTTGTCAAGAATCGTCGTTTGCACGTCGGGGAGCTTTTTAATTGATTGGATAAGCGTTTTAAGAGATTCTCCGGATCTGGTGTTTGCTTTGATACTCATGCTTTTTGTTGTGAGGGCAAGACTTGTTGTGGTAATATCTTGTGGGATAAGGTCGGTAATCTCAAAGAACAACCCAACGTTTCTCTTTGAGGAAGATGCCAGCTCAGACGCAAATGAAAGTCGCTCCTGAAGATTTCTAAACGTTTTTTCCTGTTCTTTAAACAACTCAAGGATTTTCTGCTCTTGTTTTGTATTATCTCGCAGATCGATAATTTCTCGATCCAAAGAGAAGCGATACAGGAACGCAGAAAGCGCAATAATTTCCGTAACAATAATAATTACTCTCCCTGCGCTAAGAGCCCAAGCTAAAAATCGGTCAAAAAAACTCTTATGCTTTCCTTTAACAAGGTTGATAAGGGCAGGTTTACTACTCATGGGGTATTCCTATTTAGTCTATGCGTTTTTGGAGTCTTTGTCAAAGGGAAGAAGACCTATTTTGAAGCTGTTTTTTGAGAAGAGGAGGAAGACGGTTTCAGTCCTTGTTTATCGAAGGACAATTTTTTCTTTGGTTTTTTTCTTTTAGCAAGCATTGATTTTATTCGAGCGGCTTTGTTTACATGGATAATGTGTTTACGGGCGACTCGATCGGTAAACGAAACAGCCGCCCGTACTGCTTTTTCGGAACCGGTTTTTTTTGCGCTGCGAATAAGCTTTTTAAGAAAATCTTTTTGTTTTCTGTTGTGCGCAGTTCGTTTGATGTCGACTCGCTGTTTCTTTTTTGCTGATTTTATTACTGGCATGGGCTTATTTTAGCATGCTATACTTGGAAAGACAACATGCAGGGAAACCTACTCCAAAAAGGCATAGACATATTTCTTAAGCGACAGACCAATATTCTTTCCGCGGCGTTTGTCATTATGGCAACCGTATTGCTTTCCCAGTTCTTGGGAATTATAAGACAGCGCCTGTTGGTTTCTGTATTTGGTGCTTCTGATACCCTTGGGGTATATCTTGCCGCGACACGACTTCCCGATTTTATCTTTCAGCTTATTATCGCCGGTGCACTTTCTTCCGCGTTTATTCCAGTGTTTTCGGATTTTTTAACCAAAGGAAAAGAAAAAGAGGCCCACAAAATGGCATCAACCCTTCTTATGCTTGGCATGCTTTTATTTGCCTCTGTTGCCCTTGTGCTGTTTATTATGGCGCCATTTTTTCTGAAAGTTTTTAATCTTGGGTTAGGCTTTTCACCGACACAGATGGAACTTATGGTTCATATCATGAGAATTATTATTTTTGGTCAATTCATATTCATTGTGGGGACTTTCTTTTCGGCTCTCTTGCAATCCTACAACCACTTTTTTATCCCCGGTTTTGCTGCGGGAATGTATAACCTTGGCATTATTATTGCTCTTATTACTCTTCCTCCTGTTTTAGGAATTTTTGCTCCGGCGGTTGGAGTTCTTTTTGGAGCGTTTCTTTTTGTTCTCTTTCAGCTCCCAATGGTCGCAACAGTAGGATTCCATTTTCGGCCTTCTTTTTCTCTTCGAATCGAAGGCGTGATGCAAGTGGTAAAGCTTATGTGGCCAAGAACTCTTGCAATTGGTATTTTCCAAATGGGCGCTTTAGTGACGCTTTCTTTAATATCGTTTCTTCCTTCTTCCGGAAGAAACTACGTAATTTTTGACTACGCACAAACACTTGCGTTTGCCCCCATTGTCTTATTTGGTCAAGCAATTGCCCAAGCGGTATTCCCTGTATTGTCACGGGAGAAAGATCGGCTTGAAGAGTTCAAGAGAACGTTTATCACAAGTTTCAATCAGATATTGTATCTTATTTTGCCCGTTTCCGTTCTTTTTTTAGTCTTGCGAATTCCCATTGTGCGCCTCGTTTTTGGGGTAGCCGAATTTGATTGGGGAGCAACGGTTCTTACCGGTAAAACACTTGCATATTTTTCCGTCTCAATGTTTGCCCAAAGCCTTGTGTATCTTGCGTCAAGAGGATTTTATGCGCTTCATAATACCAAAATCCCTCTTATTGTTGGGGGTATCGCAACGGGGGCAATGCTTGTTTTAGGGGGCGTTTTTATTCTTATATACCATTGGGGAGTTGAAAGCATTGCGATTGCATATTCTTTTGCGAGCATAGTACATTTCATAATGCTTTTGTTTCTTCTGGATAAAAAAGTAGGAGGATTTGAAAAGCGCGTTCTTTTGGTATCAGCCGCAAAAATAGGACTTGCAAGTTTGTGCACGGGATTTGCTTTATACATTCCTATTAAGCTTTTAGATCAATTAGTCTTTGACACAACCCGCACGATTAATCTACTCATTCTTACCGGAATTTCAAGTTGTGCGGGCATCTCTCTTTATGTGTTTCTTACATGGTTTTTCAACGTTCCTGAGGCCACTACGTTTTTAGTTTTGTTTAGGCGTATCGGTAATTGGAAAGAGGTTTTGGGAAAAACAGAAGAGATTATTGATACCACAACGGTTAAACCATAGTGTTTCTTCAAAATCATGGATAAGAACAACATACGAGACTTCGCTATTATTGCTCACATAGACCATGGAAAATCAACGCTTGTGGACCGGTTTTTAGAAATAACGAAAACAATTTCCAAAGAAAAACTCATCGAGCAATTCCTTGACCAAAATCCCATAAGCCGGGAACGGGGGATAACCATAAAACTTGCGCCTGTTCGTATGCGGTATGACTTTGGAGGAGTATCCTATCTGCTTAATCTTATCGATACGCCGGGACATGTTGATTTTTCTTATGAAGTGTCTCGGACGCTTGCCGCATGTGAAGGGGCTATTCTTCTTGTGGATGCGACGCAAGGAGTGCAGGCGCAAACAGTTGCTCACTATTTTGCGGCAAAAAAGCAAAATGTAACGATTTTGCCTGTTGTTAACAAAATAGACGCGCCAAATGCACAAGTAACCTCTGTGACGCAAGAACTTATCGACGTATTTCAATTTCAAAAAGAAGAAATTCTCTCTATTTCCGCAAAAACAGGAGAAGGCGTAGAAAACCTTCTGCAGCATGCAATCAAGAAGTTTCCCCCGCCACAAGGATCAAGCGCGTCTGCCCTTCGCTGTCTTATTTTTGACGCGGCTTACGATGAATACCGAGGAGTCATTGCATATGTAAAGATTATCGATGGGAGTCTTGCCAAGGGAGAACATGTTCAATTCTTCCAAAACCACTCGCAAGCGTACATAACGGAAGTAGGATATTTTTCTCCCTATTTACGTCCCTGCGACAGGTTAGAAAGGGGAGAGATAGGATACGTAATTACAGGAGTGAAGGATATTCGCATGGTACGGGTGGGAGATACCATTATGCATGTGGGGGAAACAGCAGCGCCTCTTCCCGGATATATGGTGCCAAAGCCAATGGTGTTTCTTGGTGTTTTCCCTCAAAACACAGACGATTTTGTTCACCTCAAGGAATCACTCTCAAAACTGTCTTTGAACGATACCTCGTTTAGTTTCGCGCTGGAATATTCTTCTTATTTAGGAAGTGGATATCGAGTTGGGTTTTTAGGGCTCTTGCATGCTGAAATCGTAAAAGAGCGGCTTAAGAGGGAATTTGGTCTTGAGCTTTTTTTTACCATGCCAAGCGTTTTATACGAAAAGAAGCATGACGGAACAATGACAGAGCCATACATGCTTCTTCGCGTATACGTGCCTTCGCTATACGTAGGAGCTGTTATGTCGTTTTGCCAAACACAGAAAGGAGCTTTGATGGAAGCTCAATATCATCAAACACACGCGGTTCTTTCTTACGAAATACCATATAGCAGATTTATACGGGGATTGTCCGCGCATCTTAAATCTGTTTCTTCGGGATATGCAAGCGTTGATTATGAGCTGATTGATCATAGAAAGGCAGATGTTGTGACGCTTGAGATTCACGTTAACAATAATCCGGTGGACGTTCTCTCCGAATTTGTATATAGAGATGAGGCGTTTACACTTGCAAGACAAAAGGTATCAAAATTAAAAGAAGCCCTTCCCCGCCAACAGTTTCGTCAAATTATCCAAGGAGTCGTTGATGGAGTTATTGTTTCACGCGAAGACCTGTCCCCCTTTAGGAAAGACGTTACGGAAAAGCTCTACGGGGGAGATCGAACACGCAAGGATAAGCTCTTAGATAAACAGAAAAAAGGGAAGAAGCGATTGTTGCAATCATCAAAAGTACTTCTGTCTCAAGAAGCGCTTCTGGCAACCATGAAGATCTCTTGATATAAACGGCTCTAGAGTCCAAAAAGAAGGGCTGCTCCCAAAAGGGTAAGGATAAATCCAACTCCTCCCATAAACATTACTGTTTCTGCGGATCCGGGAGGAGCAGTGGGAACCGTTCCTACAGCGCCGGTTTGGGAAGGCGCAAGAGAAGGAATAAGCGTTGGGGTAAGTGTGGGAACAGGCGCAAGCGTTGCGGTAGGGGAAGATACTTGTCCTGTTCCTCCTGTCTGCCCTGTTCCCGACCCCGAGCCACCCGCAGCAGTTACGGTAACAGTTTTTGTACAAGAAGAATCCGTGCTTACGTTTCCTTGATTATCGGTGAGGGTTGCTTTTCCCGCAAATGTTCCCGGATTGACATACGTGTGTGAAGTCTGCACGCTTACGTTTTTTGTACCGATACCCCCACCTTGTGTGACATCTTGCAGCGGTCCGTCCCCAAAATCAAACGAAACTTTTGCAATAGTTCCGTCAGCGTCGCTTCCATTCGCCGTAAAAGAAATAGTAAACGGAGCACTTCCTGTGGGAGTTTTATCTGCGTTAAGAGCAGTGCATACGGGTACCGTTGTTGTTGGGCTCACCACCGGTTCTCCTCCTGGAATATTCAAAGAAAGAGGAGTCGTAGTTGAAAGGACGTTTTCGCTTGGCGTGTCAGAGGAGGCAATAGACAATACTTGAGTAGCACTATTGAATCGGGCAACCTGAGCAGAAGCTCCGCCCGTCCCGGCGAGGGCCTTAAAGGTAATTTTTCCAACTTTTGTTGGGGACTGAATTACTTTAGTGGGATCCGCACCTACCGATACGGTAATAAGGATATTTGAATCCATATATACAGGTCCTTCTAAAATAACAGGAAATGAGCTTTTGCTTACTTCAAATCCCGCTTGCGACGTCCCAATTTTAGAAGACTCGTAACCAATGCTTAATTTTACAAAAGAAACCTGGTTTGTTCCCGGATTAATGGTGACGTCAACGCCAAAATCATCCCCTGTCTTTATTGAAACGGAAGGACTTGAAAGCACGAGCGATAGGGTTGTTGAAGGAGTTGCTTCTGTTCGCGTCTCTTGCTGCTGTCCCAAAAGATACACGGTAAGAGGAATGGCAACAAGCAGTATAACCGTTACTATTCCAAAGAGAATTTTTTTAAGCATAATACCCCTACAATACTTATGGTATAGAAGAATACCCACCCTGTCAAGCTCGTCCCAAAACAACTATAGGATATTGACAAAGAAAATCTTTTAGTGTATAAATTAGCAGTCTTTAATACCGACTGATATTTTTTTAGTCTTCTGCTCCAAGTAATATGCTAAAAAAACTTTCTATACAGCCGTTGTTTGATAACGTACTTATTAAGCCGCTCGAAGCGGAAGACCGAACGCCCAGCGGTATTCTTCTTCCCGAGAGTGCAAAAGAAAAACCTCAAATGGGATTGGTGATGGCGGTTGGTATGGGCGGGCGCAATAATGAAGGAAAGCTTGTTCCGATGGTGGTTAAAAAAGGGCAAAAAGTTATGTATAAAAAATGGGGAGGAAATGAAATAAAAGTGGAGAGAGAAGAATGGTTATTGGTAGAAGAAAAAGATATTTTGGCAATTGTTGAATAAACCTATGGCAAAACAACTACAATTTTCAGACGAAGCACGTCAAGCATTAATCAGAGGAGTTAACTGCCTTGCCAAAGCAGTAGTAACTACCCTTGGCCCCAAAGGACGAAACGTCGCCCTTGACAAAAAATGGGGAGCCCCAAACGTTATTCATGATGGGGTAACTGTTGCAAAGGAAATAGAGCTTCCCGACCCATTTGAAAACATGGGTGCCCAACTCGTAAAAGAAGCAGCTTCCAAAACAAATGATGTGGCAGGAGACGGAACCACAACTGCAACACTTCTTGCGCAAGCTATTATTAACAACGGATTTAAGAATATAACAGCAGGGGCAAATCCCATGATTGTTAAATCCGGTGTTGAGAAGGCGGTTATTGCGGTTGTTGAGGAAATAGGTAAAATGGCACAAAAAGTAAAAGAGGCAGATGTGGCAAAAGTTGCCACGATCTCTGCTCAAGATGAACGGATTGGGGCTCTTATTGCAGAAGCGCTCACTAAAGTTGGAAAAGACGGTGTGGTAACGGTTGAGGAAGGCAAGGGATTGGAGCTTTCTATTGATTACAAAGAGGGGATGGAATTTGATAAAGGATACGCTTCTCCCTACTTTGTTACCAATCCGGACAAAATGGATGCGGATATAGATAATCCCTATATTCTCATAACAGACAAGAAAATATCATCTCTTAACGATCTTCTCCCGTTTTTGGAGAGCTTGGTAAAGGTATCTAAAAACCTTGTTATTATCGCAGACGAAATTGATGGAGAAGCACTGGCGACCCTTGTTGTTAATAAGTTAAGGGGAACATTTAACGCGCTAGCCATTAAAGCTCCCGGATTTGGAGATAGAAGAAAAGAACTGCTTGAGGATATAGCTGTTCTAACCGGTGGGGTTGTGATTTCTGAGGAAACAGGAAGAAAATTTGAGAACGTAACGCTTGATGATTGCGGGAGAGCGGATAAAGTATGGGCAGACAAAGAAAACACTCGCATTATCGGTGGAAAAGGAAATACGGTAAAGATTAAGGCGCGCATATCCCAGATTAGGCGGTCCATTGAAGATACCACATCCGACTTTGATCGCGAAAAATTGCAGGAGAGGCTCGCAAAGCTTACCGGTGGCGTTGCAGTCATTAACGTGGGGGCGGCAACCGAGATAGAAATGAAAGACAAAAAAGAACGAGTAAACGATGCGGTTGCCGCAACAAAAGCCGCGTTAGAAGAAGGAATTGTTCCGGGAGGAGGCGTGGCTCTTCTAAGGGCTCGATCTGTTTTGCCCCCCATAAGAGAAGTAATGAAATATGAAGATGAAAAAATAGGGATTGATATTGTTTATCAAGCGCTTTCTGAACCTATGCGTTGGATTGTTCAAAACGCTGGCGCGGATGCAGGCTGGGTTATTAAAAAGGTTGAAGATTCTAAAATATCTGATTACGGGTTTAACGTGATGACTATGCAGTTTGGATCAATTATGGCGGCCGGTGTACTGGATCCGGCAAAAGTGACTCGGACTGCGCTCCAGAATGCGGCAAGCGTTGGAGTAATGGTGTTTACGACAGAAGCTCTCATTACCGATATTCCGGAAAAGAATACTCAAGCTTCCGGCTCGCCAATGCCTGGCGCAGGTATGGGAATGGACTACTAAATCCCAGCTCTGTGGTATAGTAGGGGCACTTCATGAGACGGACTATTCTCTCTCTCTTTTTATCGTTTGTTATTGCCCTCATAGCATTTTTACTCGTCAATTTTTTCATCCTCAGAAAGATGGGACGCGGAGCGCTTCAAGTTACGTCTGTTCCCAAAAGCGCCGTATATCTTAACGGAACACTCATTGGACAGACTCCCTTCTGCAAGTGCGATGGAAACGACATGTTCGCCTCAGGAGAATATTCTCTTAAAATGATTCCGGATGCCTCCGAGTCGGCAGAGAAGAATATCTTTCCTCCTTTTGAACAAAAGATAGTTATTGGAACGTCTCTTCTTACCGGCGTTGACAGGACATTTGGAAAAGGAGGGGCTGCCGAAGGGAGTGTATTGACGCTTTTCCCCATTGCAAACAAACAAGAAGCGCAGGTTCTTGTTTTATCGTTTCCACAAAAAGCGGATGTTATTTTTGACAGCGTGAAGCGGGGAGAAACTCCGCTTCTTCTCTCTCACGTCACTGCCTCCGATCACGCGATAATCCTCAAAAAAGAGGGGTATCGGAGTAAAACGATTCATCTGCGCTCTGTGTTAGGGCATAAGCTAGAAACGCTTATTTTTTTAGGAATAGAGAGTAATCAGGAAGAGAAAAAAGCAAGCGCATCTGCTCAGAGTGAGAACAAAACGGCAACGAACGCATCCGTTCTTATTACGCAAACGCCAACAGGCTTTCTCAATGTAAGAAGTACTCCGCCTGTTGATGGGGTTCTTGCGCCTAAAATAGCGGAAGTATATCCGGGAAATGCAGTTTTGCTTATTGAAGAAAAAGACGGATGGTATAAGATAGAATTGTTAGATGGAAAAACAGGTTGGATAAGCAGCGACTACGCGCAGAAAAAATAACCTACGGGCCCACAAAATAGATCATACCAATAACAAGAAGAATCCACACAATTACCGTAAGAAGAAGAGCGGTATCGGAGAAAAGTATCCTTTCAGGGTTTTCCCCTTCCCCCTTTTCATAAACGTTTTCAAGATATTTCATGAGTCCGTATACTACCGGCGCAATAGTGACCATGAGCCATTTTCTTTGAAAAAAAGAAGGCAAGAACTCAGGCATAAAAAGACCTATCGATATCTTAAATCCCGTCTCATTTTCTAAGAAAGTAAACAAAGCGTATGAAATGAATGTAGAGGTTGCAAAGATAGAAGCATATACGTCAAGTAATCGTTCCGAATAGCGAAGAAGCGACTTTCTGGTGCTATCAACCCTTGCGCTTACGTTTTGGGATAATAAAAGCGTAAGCTCCGACCTTCTTTTTCCTACTGCGAGAAGAAGGGAAATGGAAATAGTGGTGAGCAAAAGCCATACCGATATATGAAGTCCCGATGCAAACTCTCCCCCGTAGACACGGAGAATATAGCCGGCAGCAAGAATGAGAATATCAATTATGGCAATGTGCTTAAGTTTGGCAGAGTAACTCAACTGAAGAACAAAATAAATAATCATAAGAAGAAAAAAGGTGAGATTGATAAGAAAACCAACCCATAGAGAAAACAAGATGAGAGAAATCGCAAGAACCCATGCTTGATGCAATGATATGTCCCCGTGGACAAGAGGACGATATTTTTTGTATGGATGAAGCCTATCCCGTTTTATGTCAAAAACGTCATTTATTATGTAGATCGCCGAGGAAAGTGCGCAAAATACGACAAATCCCAAGGATACCTTTGAAAATATCTCAAGGTCAAAGAGTTTTCCATTAAACGTAATTGCCGCAAAAATAGCCCCGTTTTTTATCCACTGTTTTGGGCGGAGAAGCCGAAATGCGTGAAACAATGTACCCATCATAGAGACTGTTTGCGTACTATTCTATGAAGAAACAATAACACACCCCCAACAATTGTCACAAGCATGATAATGGCAAAAAATTTTCCCGTGCTTGTAAGAGCAAGAGAGAGTACCCCCAAAACACCGGAAACTATCCAATAAAAAAGGGCGATGTGTCGTTGCTTAAAACCAAGGTCTAAAAGAATATGATGAAGGTGTTTTTTATCATGCCAAAATGGAGAATGTCCGGTAAAAAGTCTTCTCAAAATAGTAAATATGCCATCAACCATGGGAATACCCATGACTAAAATTGCCGTTGCAAGTTTTGCGCCTGACAGGATAGATACGGAAGCGAGCAGAAGATACACGGAAGTGGCACCATACCCGGGAAAAACTTTTGCCGGATAGAAATTATAAATGAGAAAGCCAAGAGCGGATCCGGCGATGATAAAGGAAAGCATCGAGGATACCATTGCGTTTTGATCAAAAGGGAAGAACCGAAGACTTAAAACACCAATTACCAGAGAAGAAATAGCGACAATGCCCGGCATTTGCCCATCAACCCCTTTGCTCCAATTCAACATATTCATAACCCAAACGATCCAAGCAACAGAAAGAAAATGAGAGACGGAGATAGGCAAAGATAACCCCGCTATCGGGAGTGCAAGAGCCATTGTATCAAGATGAAGAATTCCCCCAAACGGGTTGGTAATAAAAGAAATGGTAACGCCACTTGCTACGACAATGCTTGCGCATACAATATTTGCCCCAAACCGAATATAAGGAGAAATATCAAACTTATCATCAAGAATTCCCACCACAAGCGCGATGAACCCTGCAATAAAAAGAGAGACAAGAACGGGCGATGGGGAAATAAACAAAAATGAGGTAGCGATTGCACCGATAAACAAAGGAATACCTCCTCCGCGGGGGATCGGTTTGCTATGAAGAATTGCAGGATGCTTGTGGGACTTTGGGTCGTCAAATAGATTTGCTTTCTTGATAAACAAAAGAGAAAGAGGAGTGATAAGTACGGTGAGAACAAAAGCAACAAAGAAAGGAAACGCAACGATTTGTATCATGTGCTAAACAATAAGCATTATGGTTCTTGTGACAAAAAACAGAGCAAAAAAAGCCATAAGAAGCATGGTTACGCAGAGTATGCGGGAAACGAGAGGCATTTTGAAATACAAAAAGAATGAGAGAGCAAGATTGCTTATGCTTATCGTAAAGGCAATGATTGTCGGAATAAAAATCTCGGATTTAATTCCCAGTCTTTTTTCGCCCCATGGCATTTGATTAAATAATGGCAGGTAGGGTGGGAGTTTTCCGTAGAAGACAAGGATGATGAAGATATTCGCAGTAATACATAAAAGTGTGAAAAGACAGGAGAAGAAAATGACTTTATCTTCTTTGATTTTGCTAAAAGCGTCGTTCATAGATAGTAGCTTGTGTAAGGGTAATTCGCGGCGTGTATCCGGAAAGAGTAAATGGAATGGGGTCCATATAAGACATGACAATAAGGAATCTGGGTTTTGTTTCCTGAAGGATGGAAGCGGTTTCCTTAAGAGATTCTTTTGAATAGGTCATGTGATAGGCAACCGTAAACCGTCCCGGAGGGAGCGTTTGGGATAAAACATACACTTGTGCGTTGTTTCCCCAAATAAATACGGCTTCGTTTTTTGTTCGTCTTCCTTTAATAAATTGCGCGATTTGATAATCATGGGGAGTTTTCCTATCAAAAAACGCTTGATAGTCTTCAACACTTTTTTTATTCGTTAAGAATAGGAGAGCGTTTTGATAGTAAGACGTAATTTTTCCATACACCCAAAAGTTTTGAGAGAGAAGAAATAGAAGAACACCCGTAATAAGCGTATAAATAATCGTTCGCTCCCGTTGTTTCCGTAAAATCGTTTCCCCAACAAGCCCAATCCACAAACAAAAACTAGGAAGAAGAACTAATAGGTAGTGAGTATAAGGCCTTTGAGAGAAAAAGGCGTTGTAAAGAGAAAAGGCAAGCCACACAAAAATAAAAAGATGGGACGGGAAGATACTGTTTCTTTTGATAAACAAAAACAGCAGGAAAGCTCCCATGAAGAAAAGTTTTACTACCAGAAGACCGTTTGCGAATAGAAATTTATTTCCATATCCAACATAACCAACATTTTGAGTAAATGAAGCGGAGAAAAATTCACTGAAAGCGCCGTTTGAAAGAAAAAAAGCCGCAGCAAGGCTCATGGGCAGAAGAAAGCCAACGGTAAATCCGATTGCCGTTTTGACAATAGGACTCTTCTTTCTCTCAACAAAAAAGAGAAATAGCAAAAGTGCTGCAAAATCAAATACGGCTACGACTTTGAAGAGCAGAGCTATTCCCAATAGAAGTCCCGCACCAAAGAATGGGAGCATATTTTTGTATGATTTTGCAACGGAGCGAATAAGAAGATAGGACGCGCTTATAATAGGAAGAAGCATAAAGTTTTCTGAATTCGCAATGTTTCCTTCCAGAATAGGCAAGCCAAAAAGAATACCATAAAGGGTAGTGGTTGTCCAGACGGTTTTTTGCTGTTTGAATAGGTTTTTTGCGAGAAAGAAAAAAGAAATGAGAGAAAGAGTTCCTAAACAGAGCGAGAATGCTCGGACCGCAAACTGATCAGACCAGAATAAGGCATACGCAAGATATAAAAGAGGTGGCTTATTGTCCCAAATATCTCTGTATAGCAGTTTTCCATCGCGGATCGCAAGTCCAATGGTTTGGTAGATTCCCTCATCTCCGTACCAATATGGCTCAATTAAGGAAGGAAGTCTCAAGAGAAAAAAGCCAAATAAAAGAATAAACAGAAACCAAAAGTTTTTGCTTTTTTCTATTCGGGTAAGAAGCTTCATATTTTCTCGGTTACTTTATACTCAAGGCGTTTTCCACGAATCAGCTGCGTATGGGATATGAGAGCGGGAATCGTTGAAAGAAAAAATCCAACAATGGGGAGAAGAATAAACTCAAAGGGGAACAAGAGCTTACGGATTCTGGAAATCGAGGGATTTTTAGGCGCATTTCTTAGGTCTATAATAATCATTACCAAAAGCGCGATTAGACAGAGGGTTAAGATAAAACCTGCAAGGCGAGGAAGATTATATCCAAGTGTCGTTCTAGAGAAAACAGGATTTATCAAAGGAGTAATATTTGCGGCAATCGTAATAACGAACCAATTTACCGGCCAAAGGAAATGGTCTAAGAGGACATTTGCAAGCATAAGCGTTTTTCTTACAAATGGAACTCCGGGAACCGTAAACCACCATTTGATAAAGAGCGGATCATCAGATACCCCCCAAGACCATCGGCGATCCTGATTATATTTATTTACAAGACTGCGCACGTAGCTAGTTGAGAGCGGAGCATCCATGGATGTTTTGAGGAAAATTGGTTCGACCCATACGTTTCCTTTTAGCATATAAAATGCCTTAAAGAAAATACGATAGTCTTCCGGGATTACATCCACATCCCAAAATTTAATCTTTTTTAGAAGAGTAAAAGAAAGAGAATAGGTTGAATTGGCAATAAGCCGGTCTCCTTGAATGAGGAGCGCTGTTCGCCATAAACTGCCTAAGAAAGAGAGGACGCGCACCGGAGCGGGGACTCGCCACAGATTATTGTAAGTTACGTTGGCAGATTGCCAAAACTTACGGTATCTGTTTTCGTCGGAAATAAACTTATACGTAAGATACGAAAAATACTGTTTATCAAAAACAGAGTCTGCATCTACAGAGGAGATTGTTGCGTAATCAAAGTTTATTACTCCTCCCTCAACAAATTTTTTATGCGCAGCTTTTCCGGCATATGCCTCGTTGGAAGATTTCCCTTTTACCTCATTGGCTATATCAGGATGGTACGTAGTCATTATTTCTCCAAAGACGTTTCTAAACTCCTCAAGTAGGATACTAGCTTTTTTCCGTGCTTCTTGTTCTCGTTTTTCCATCGCGAGCACTACAAAAAGACGTTTCCTTGGGAACGTTTGGGCCGCAATAGACTGAATAGACGTTCGTAGCTTCAAAACACTCTCTTTATAATTGGGGATAATAATTACATGAGTTATTTTTTCAAAATAGTGAAGTTTTTTTGCCTTAGCCAACCAATTGACTCGTTCTGCTTTTTTGATTTTTCTTGAAGCAATAAAAACAGCTACGGCAAGGGAGAAAGACTTATAAAGCCAATACATATCAAACAGAACAATAAAATACGCAACAACATACGGAATCAGGATGGATCCCCACAAGGGGAAAAGAATAAGACTCCATGAAACAAATCCAGGAAGTATTTCAAGGAACCGTTTGGTTTTTATCGGATATCGGCTGAATAGGGTTTGGAAAAAAGCAGTCATACGTTGCGTAATGCAAAAACAGACATTGTGTTTCGGGTGGTTTGTTCTTTTATCACATCTTTCAAAACACCTTTAATATGGGCAATAAATTCTCCTACCAGTATAACATATTGAGGCTCGTTTCTCTTTCCTCTGTGGGGAATGGGAGTAAGATACGGACTATCCGTTTCCAGAAGAATCCGATCAAGGGGACAATAGGAAATAAGATCTTTTAAAGATGTTGTTTCTCCTCTTGCAATGCCCTTATAGGTAATGTTGCCGTCAAATCCTATATAAAAACCTAAGTCAAGGACTTTTTTTAGGAATTCAACATCCCCGGAAAAACAATGAAACATTCCCGGAGGATTTAAGAGATACGATGTATGACGTAAGAGAATGTCTAAGATATCTTTCCCCGCATGGCGGTTATGAATCTGTAAGGGAAGTTTTAGCCGATTCGCAATCTGAATTTGCTTAATAAACACATCTTTCTGTTTGTTAGGATCGGTAATCCCATTTGATGGGTATGCGTAGTAGTCTATTCCACACTCGCCAATCCCTACAACCTTGGGTTTGCGAGCAAGGTCTTCAAGTTTTTGTTCCCAGTCCTTTTCGAGTTTGTCTACGTGGTGGGGATGAATCCCTACGATGGCGTAGAGGTTATCGTACTGCTCTCCCAATTTAACCGCTTTTGCGCTTGAGTCAATTTTGGTTCCGGTATTGATAATAGCGGTAACCTCCGCTTTTACCGCTCGCTTAATTACGGCATCGCGGTCTTTCTCAAACGCCTGGAAATTAAGATGGCAATGCACGTCAATCATAACGGTAGTACTCTATCTTATCTTCTTGGGAAGAGTGGTTTTTGAGATGTTATTTTTGGTCCCTTGAACTGATCAAAAATTTTTTCTGAAGTTTGAGGGAGAAAGGGTTTTAGCGCATGTGCAATGTTTCTAATTTTATCCACAAAGTGCCGCAATAAGGGAGTAACGCCTTCTTTAGAAAGAGTCCATGGCGCTTTATTATTTATTTCGACATCTAATTTTTTGATATCTCTCCATATTTCCTCAAGAACAAGGTTGAATTCGTAGCGCGAAAGATGTTCATGATAACCTCCTTGGTCTAATGATATGGAGGTATGAGATACTGTTTGACTGACGGTAACCTCGTTTTTTTCGCAGAGCGTTGCAACGCGGGAGACAAGATTTCCAATTCCGTTAGCAAGATCTGCGTTATAAACTTCCTTAAAGCGTTCATGCGTAAAGTCTCCATCCTCATCAATGGGAATTTGAGAAAGAAGATAATAGCGGATTGGTTCCAGACCATATGTTTTTACTGCCTCGTAAGGATCAATCACGTTGCCGATTGTTTTGCTCATTTTTTGTCCGTGAGATGTAATAAAACTATGTACGAGCACTCCTTTTGGCAGAGGGAGTTTTGCAGAAAGAAGCATGGCAGGCCAATAGACCGTATGAAACCGATTAATATCTTTTCCAATAACATGAAGGTCAGCCGGCCACCATTTTTTCCAAAGCGACTCATCGGTTCCAAAACCAATGCCGGTTATGTAAATCGCGAGCGCATCAAACCATACGTACATAACCTGGTTTGGATCGTTAGGAACAGGTACCCCAACTCCCTTTGCACGTTCTTTGAATCGGGAAATACTAAAATCTTCAAGCCCGTCTTTAATAAAAGAGATGATTTCCGCTTTTTTATTTTCTGGAGAAATTTTGAGCTCGTCTCTTTGAATGAGGCCCAAAAGCGTGTTTTGGTATTTGGAAAGGCGGAAAAAATAATTTTCTTCCGTTACTTTTTCAGGGACTTTTTGATGCTCTGGACAGGCTCCATTTTTTAGCTCTTTTTCGATTTTAAAACTTTCGCACCCCACGCAATAAAGCCCCGTGTACGAGCGTTTATAAATATCACCGTTCTTCCGGCATAATTCCCAGAGCTTCTGAACCCCCACCCAGTGTTTTTTCTGATCAGATCCCCTTTGGAATACGTCTAGATGAACGCCTAAAAATTCATAAAAGTTTCTAAACACAGCGGAATTTCGATCAAGAAATTGCTGAATGGGAACTTCCTCACTTTCTGCTGCCTGAACATTCTTGAGCGCGTTTTCATCCGCGCCAGACAGAAGAAGAGTTTCATCTCCCTGTTGCGTTCGAAACCGCCTTATCGTGTCTGCTTGAAAATACTCAAGAGCATGCCCTATGTGGGGTTTTCCATTCACGTAAGGAATTGCGGTAGTAAGGTAAAATTTTCCCATGTTTCATTTTAGCACAGAAGAGGATTTAGATGAAGCTATGATCGTTTTTTTGCGATAATCTCCATAATACCAAACAAAAAAAGAAGAAGAATGAAGAGCATGATGTGGGTTACCTCAAGAATTTTAAAAAGAAACGCTGCTGCCACAAATATCCCCACGTATGATGCATATCGTTTGGTTTTGAAAAATAAAGACGTGGATAAAAAAACAAAAAGAAACAAAAGAGCAAGAAAAAGAAGGTAAAAAGGAAAAAAAACAATACGTGTGCCTATAGGGATCGTTATGTTGGTTGCCGGCGCAATGAAATAGAAAGAATACGCAAGAAGCAGAAAAACAAGAAGGGGAGTAATAAAACGTACCCGATTTCTTTTTCGCATATACTATATCTAGGGTATGGTACTATACGCACTCTGTCAATCCTTCTTTGATGTCTTTTCCTGACAGTCTTTGACAAAGAAGTTAGGCACATAAGTCATTCGCAATTAATCATCTGTCGATCACCTGGGAGGTGATTTATATAGTGCACCTAGGAATAAAATCTGTTATTCAAGGGCAAGGTGCTCGATCTCCTTTAAGGTTCGTTGGTAGTCTGCTTGATCAAAGACAAATGTTTTGTAGCTTTCAGCATTTTTAAAAAAACCCAAGAGAAGAGATTTATTAACAAATCCATCCCCCTTTGATATATATTCAGAGAAGGAGGACCATCGATAATATTCAAGTCTATCAATATCCTTTATCACATGGGAAGCATAAGGATTGAGGTGAATATATCTTGAAACATGAATAAGTTGTTCATCTGTCTCAATTCTGACCGCCTTAAACTGGTTCAGGAATAATGTGCCGTCCCTTTGATGTCTTGTATTGAAATAACGAGTATAACTGTTTTGAAAATTACTTAAAAACTTCGAAATTCCGCCGTCCATATTCTGTTTTATAAGTAAATGAAAATGATTCGGCATGAAACACCAGCAAAAGATATCGATATTTGTATCACCTGCATTCAAAACCCTAAGAAGCTCTGTTCTTTTTTCGTTGCCAAGAGTTAAGAATCTAGAGAGCCTCACTGGAAGCTTTTTGAATCTATAAAACTTTATGGATTCCAAAGCTCTGGTAAGTTCTCTTTTTGTAGTAAACGTAGGTTGCCTGTTGGCCCCTCGATTAAAAACATGGTATATCTCGTTTGTAATAAGCGGAACAATTCTTCCTGGCATTATGCTCATAATATCTAACGTTACCCTAGGTGTCAAGCTAAATCACCTCCCAGGTGTTAGTTATGTTAGTTCAGGTGTTAGTTTTTGGTTCTTGACAAGAGTTGGCAGTCGTGTTATTATAGTGCTAATCATGCAAGATTTAACACAACGACAGATTCATGTATTGAAGAACCTCATTGAGGAATATATAGATACCGCGCTTCCCGTGGGGTCTGAAACGCTTGAGAAAAAACACAATTTAAGCGCATCCCCCGCAACTATAAGAAACGAAATGGTTCGATTAACAAAGTTAGGGTATCTCAAAAAAACCCACACCTCCTCCGGACGAGTTCCGACCCCTTCCGCTATGAAGTTTTATGTCAGTCAGCTTATGAAGGAAAAGGAATTATCAGTGGTTGAGGAGGTAGCGGTAAAGGAGCAGTTGTGGGACTGTAGGAGCAAAAAGCATGATTTCATGAAAAAGCTCACAAAAACTCTTGCAGAAAGAACAAAGGCGCTTGCCGTAACTGTTGCGGATGATGATATGCTTTATACTTCTGGATACGCGAATATTCTGGAGATGCCTGAATTTTATGACATTGATATCACCAAAAACTTACTGTCCGTCATTGACGAGCTTGATTACTTTGAGAACCTATTCGCACGCATCGCTTTTGATCAAGAAAGGACGCATATACTGTTAGGAGAAGAGCTCGGACCCAGACTTCCTCCTCAGTACGGTTTTATATTTACCCAATACGAGACGCCTGAGCATGGTCACGGAACGATTGGCGTGTTAGGACCGGTGCGGCTTCATTACACATCGATTGTGCCCATCGTACGATACTTTGGAAATCTTGCAGGAGAAATTGCGCGAGAATGGTAGGAGAAGGCATGAAAAAGCAAACCAGTCTTAAAGTAAAACAGGAAGAAAAGAAACAGGAAGATGTGCGGTATGAAGTACTTGAACATCAACTTAAGAGAGCGCTTGCGGATTATCAAAACCTTGATAAGCGGTCAAAAGAAGAAAAGGGAGAATGGATCAGAAGCGCAAGCAAGGATCTCTTATTGAGACTTCTGCCCGTTTTAGATACACTTATGATGGCGTCTCAGCATTCAGCAGATGAGAATCTAAAAGTGGCTCTTCTTCAATTTCAGGAAGTACTAGCGTTAGAAAGAGTAGTTCTTATTCAAACACGAGGAAAAGAATTTAATCCTGCTACAATGGAATGTATTGTAACGGAGGAAGGAGAAGAAGGAAAAGTAATTGGAGAACTGCGCCCGGGATATATGCTCTATGAAAGCGTTTTGCGCCCCGCCCAAGTAAAGGTGGGAAAAAAGATAGCGACTAATTACTAAAACAACTATGGCAAAAATTATTGGAATTGATTTAGGGACAACAAACTCATGCGTTGCGGTAATGGAGGGTGGATCTCCAAAAGTTATCCATTCAGCCGAAGGTCGCAATGTAATTCCATCGGTAGTAGATCCGATCTCTCATGTGGTGGGCGATGTGGCAAAACGCCAGCTTGTCCTTAAACCCAAACGCACGATCTATTCTATTAAGAGGCTCATGGGGAAAAAGTTTTCTGATGCATCGGTACAAAAAGATGCAAAGCTTCTTCCGTATACCGTTAAATCGGCAAGAGATAATATGGTAATTGTGGAGGTTGAGGGGAGAACATTCACTCCGCAAGAAATCTCCGCAATGATTCTTCAGAAAGCAAAGGCAGATGCAGAAAGCTACCTGGGAGAGAAAATAACCCAGGCGGTAGTTACCGTTCCTGCGTATTTTGATGATTCGCAAAGACAGGCGACAAAACAAGCGGGGGAGATTGCCGGACTTGAAGTGTTACGAATCATCAACGAGCCAACCGCGGCAGCACTTGCGTATGGACTTGACAAGAAAAACACCCACACGATTGCCGTATATGATTTAGGAGGGGGAACGTTTGACATCTCTATTCTTGAGTTGGGAGAAGGAGTATATGAGGTAAAATCAACAAATGGGGATACGCATTTGGGTGGAGACGATTTCGACCAGCGCATTATTAATTACCTTGCGGATGAGTTTAAAAAGGAGCATGGGATAGATCTTCGCCGCGATCCTCAAGCCCTTCAGCGGCTTAAAGAATCCGCAGAAAAAGCAAAGATAGAGCTTTCCTCATCTTCCGAGGCTCAAATAAATCAGCCTTTTATTACCCAGGGTAAAGAGGGTCCTCTTCACTTAACCATGAGTTTAAGCCGCGCCAAGCTGGAACAGCTGGTTGATGATCTTGTGCAGGGAACCATAAAGCCGGTTGAATTGGCTTTGAAAGACGCCAAAATGAAGGCCTCAGACGTGGATGAGGTGGTTTTGGTTGGTGGAATGACAAGAATGCCAAAGATTGTGGAGACGGTTACCAAATTCTTTGGAAAAGAGGCAAATAAATCCGTAAATCCGGATGAGGTAGTTGCTGTAGGAGCAGCAATTCAAGCAGGTGTTCTGGGCGGAGAGGTCAAAGACGTTCTTCTTCTGGACGTAACTCCGCTCACTCTTGGCATTGAAACGTTAGGAAGCGTTGCTACTCCTCTTATTCCTCGCAACACAACGATTCCCAGTTCCCGTTCTCAAGTATTCTCAACGGCGGCGGATAATCAAACGCAGGTTGAGATTAACGTGCTCCAAGGAGAACGGGCTATGGCGACAGACAATAAATCACTGGGGAGATTTGTTTTGGACGGCATTCCTCCTGCTCCCCGTGGAGTCCCGCAAGTTGAGGTGACGTTTGACATAGACGCAAACGGGATCTTGAATGTAAAAGCACAAGATAAAGCAACCGGAAAAGAGCAAAGTATTCACATAACCGGTTCAACCGGTCTTACCAAAGAAGAAGTTGACCGCATGACAAAAGAGGCGGAAGCTCATGCAAAAGATGACGAAGAGAAAAAGGGAAAGGTAGAGGCTCGAAATAGCGCGGATTCTCTTATCTTTACCGCGGAAAAATCCCTTAAAGATGCGGGTGATAAAGTTGATCAGGCTCTGGTAAAAGAAGTAGAAGAGAAAACAACATCTCTTAAAGCAGTACTTGATACGGGAACAAAAGAGGACTTGGAAGCAAAAACAAAAGATCTTTCGGATAGTCTTCAGAAGATTGGTCAAGTAATGGCACAAAATCAACCTCAAGAAGGTCAAAAGACAGAGGAGCAAAAAAAACCAAATGGCGCAAAAAAGAATACGTCAAAAGAGGAACCAATAGAAGGAGAAGTAGTAAACTAAAGATGTATCATGTCGGGATGAGCCATGGGTACCGCGTCAAACGCGGCTTTTTAGTATAATGGAGATGTTTTATGGCACAGGAAAAAGATTATTATGAAACCTTAGAAGTCACAAAAGCAGCATCGCTTGATGAGGTTAAAAAAGCGTATAGAAAACTTGCGCTACAGTATCATCCTGACAGAAATAAAACAAAAGAGGCAGACATAAAGTTTAAGGAAATAAACAAAGCCTATGAGGTGTTGTCGGATTCTCAAAAGCGGCAAGCATACGATCAATTTGGGCATACGGCTTTTGAACAAGGGGCTTCCGGCAGCGGACCATTTGGAGGATTTGATTCATCTCAAAGCGGTCGTTATGGCCCTTTTAGCTACACGTATACCACGGGAGATACACAAGGATCTGACTTTGGTGGATTTTCTGACCCTTTTGAAATCTTTGAGCAGTTCTTTGGAGGCGCGTCTCCTTTTGGTTCTGCGAGACGTCGGCCTGTTTATTCGATACGAATTGCTTTTACAGAGGCAGTACAAGGTGTTCAGAAGCGAGTGGAAATAGATGGCAAGATACAAACCATCAAAATTCCACCGGGAGTTGATAATGGTTCGCGTATCAGGTTTGGAGAGTACGACGTGGTGGTAGAAGTTGAGTCCCATCCTCATTTTCAGCGTGAAGGGTATGATGTAGTAAGTGAGACAAAAATCTCCTTTTTTGAGGCTATCTTGGGAACAGAAGCGATGATTGAGGCAGTGCAAGGAGAAATTGCGATTCGTATTCCTGCGGGAACCCAGCCCAACGCGGTTATTCGGCTAAGAGGAAAAGGGATACCGCATCTGAGAGGTGGAGGATATGGAGACCATTATATCCGCATCAAAGTCATCATTCCCAAACACCTCACCGGAAAACAAAAGCAGCTTCTTGAGGAGTTTAAGAATGAAAAAAGCCGCAAAAACGGCTGGTTCTAATTCTCCTTTGCAATTCTCCCACAGAATTCCTACACTAAGAGTATGCCTGCCTTTGCGGTATGGATTCCCATCCAATTTTTTCTCTTTTGGTTCATAGAGGCTCCCAAAGGATTAATTCTCTATTTTGTATCGCTGAATAAGGCGGTTAGCAAGCTTCTTTCTCTTGGGTTATTCCTAGGGACTTTCTTTAAACCATTAAAGAATGAATACCGATCAGGTCTTGTTGGATTTTCAATCCTCATGGGGGTAGTGGTTAAATCTATTCTGATTACTGCTGATCTTTTAATTCTTCTATCTTTTGTTGCGATTGAGGCTGTCTTTGTGATCTTGTTTATTGGTTTTCCTATTGTTCTTATTCGCATGCTGTTTCCTTGAATCATGGAATCCTACGTACGTTTTTATTTGTGGTATACGTCTTTTTCTTGCAGGCTTGTTCGGCTTGGAATCTTATTTGTCCTCTTTGTGCTATCGCTGATTGGAGGATTACTATCTTCCTTCTTTCTGTTTCTTTTGGGAATCCTTGCTATGTTTGAAGTATTTTTTAAGTTTCACATCGCATCCATTCACCCCAGAATCCCCGTTTCCTCCAAAGGAGTAGACCCTTTTGAGTCTTTTACAAAAGAGGCTTTGCTTGGGGTTCTTGAGATTTCCTCTCAAAAAAATTTTATTGCTCGGATTTTTGAGGTAGAGGCAGTAAAACAATTTGCGCGCATGATTGGAATTACACAAAAAGAGTGTATTGGAATGGTAGAAAAAGATGATTTAGTTGCCAAGAGCATAGAACTAGTGAGTTTTCGTAACGGACTGTTTGTAACCTCTCTTGATGTGTTTGCCGCATACCTTCTCTTAACGGAGGATTCTACAAAACTTCTTGCCCATAAAGAACTATCTCCCAATGACTGTCTCAATCTTCTTCGTCTTATCGCATCCATACCTTCTTTTGAAGAGAAGCCTACGAAGAAACGGGTGGCGTTCAAGGGTGAAGGAATCGGAGAGGAATTGGTAAATGGTTGGACGCTCTATACAAAACAATACACAAAGGATACAACCGCGCTTGCAATGAGGAAATTTCCTCTTCTTGTGGGAAGGGAGGAAGAATTTAGAGTAATGTGTGAGATTCTTTCAAAAAAAGAGAATAACAATGTGCTCCTTGTAGGAGATGCGGGAGTTGGTAAAGATGCGCTGGTTGAAGCGCTTGCATACAAAAGTCACTTAGGAGTACTTTCTAAAGGGTTGAACCACAAACGGATACGAGAATTATTGGTAGGAACTCTTATTGCGGGAGCCTTACCAAAAGACGTGGAAGAGCGACTTGACAACATTATCCAAGAGGTTTCTCATGCGGGAAATATCATTGTGTATATTCCCGAGTTTCAAAACGTAATAGGGCCATCTCATATCGACGTTTCCTCAACCTTTCTCCCTTACTTAAAAGACGGAAAACTTCCTATGATCGCAAGTATGACTCCTGTTCTTTATAAACAGTACAAAGAGCGTTTTTCCTCTTTGATGGATGCGTTTGGAACCGTAATTCTTGAAGAGCCAGATGAAGAGAAGGCGCTATTCATGCTATTTCATAACGCACAATTTCTTAATGAATCCTATCACTTAAGCACGTCCTATAATGCCCTTAAGGTATCCATTGAATATGGCAGAAAATATGCGTTAGAAACAAAGCTTCCGGGCGCTTCGGTATATTTACTAGAAGATACCATGCAGATGGTATCAATGGCTTCAAAACAAAAAGACAGTATTTTGGTTCAAAAAGAAGACGTGATAAAAAAAGTAGAGGAGCGTATCCACGTGCCGATTGACAAACCGCTCCCGCAGGAAAAAGAACTCCTCCTGCATTTAGAAGATAAGCTGCATGAGAGAATTATTAATCAAAATCACGCGATTGCAACAATCGCCCAAGGACTAAGGAGGATTCGAGCTGGACTAAATCCTTCTTACAAACCCGTTTCTTTTTTATTTTTAGGGCCAACGGGTGTTGGTAAAACCGAGACCGCAAAGGCTCTTGCCGACCTGTATTTTAAGGGAGAAAGGTTTCTCCTCCGTTTGGATATGAGCGAGTATCAAGAAACAGATGCGCTGGGACGGCTTCTTGGATCTTCTTCTAGCGAGGGGGATAATCGCGGAGAGTTAACCGAGCATATTCGGGATCATCCTTTTTCTCTTATCCTGTTGGATGAATTTGAAAAAGCAGACTCTCATGTCCTTGATGTGTTCTTGCAGGTCCTAGACGATGGCCGTCTTACCGATGCATCTGGGCGAACTGCATCGTTTGGGAACTCAATCATTATTGCAACGTCCAATGCGGGATCCGAATTTATTCGAGAAGAATTGGAAGCAAACCAGAAAATCGATGATGTGTTTAAGAAAAAACTCCTTGATTATTTGCAAAGAAAAGGGATTTTTAAGCCGGAACTTCTCAATCGATTTGACGATATCGTGATCTTTGAATCACTGGGGAGTAAAGAAGTTAAAGAAGTAGTAAAGCTGTTGGTTAAGAAAGTAGAAAAAGTTCTTGAGAAGCATCAACTATCGCTTGTCATAGGAGATGGGGTGTTTGAAAAAGTTGCACAAGAAGGATATGATCCTCAGCTTGGCGCGCGGCCTCTTATGCGCTATATCCAAAATACGATTGAGGAGCCGATTGCTCAAAAAATCCTTCTTGGAGATATAAAAAATGGACAGCGGATCTTGGTAACGCTTACCCCTTCCGGCTCTTTTACCCTCCATCCCCAATAGTCTTTTCTCTTGAAGCGAGAATGGTAATTTGATATACTGTGGGATACTATGCCGGCTATTCAAAGAAGTGAATTTGCCCTTGCGCTCAATCAGGTTGCGACCGAGAGGGGGGTTGACGTATCTGTTGTGCTTGAGACGGTAAAAAATGCGATTCTTGCGGCGTATCGCAAAGACCATCCGGGAGTTGAGGTTGAGGAATATAGAGCTTCTCTTAATGAAAACACAGGAGAGACGCGTATCTTTCATAAAGATACCGATGTAACGCCCCCCGGTTTTGGTCGCATTGCCGCACAGACCGCTAAGCAGGTAATTCTTCAAAAAATTAGGGAAAAAGAAAAAGAAGCGATCCTCACCGACTATTCAACTCGTATGGGAACCATTATTAATGGCATGGTTCTGCGTTTTAGCGGTCCTAATGTCATTGTGGATATTGGTAAGGCAGAAGGTATTATGTCTCCTGCCGAACAGCTTCCTAATGAAAAGTATCGGCTTAACCAAAGGATCGCAGTGCATCTTCTGGAGATTAAAGAGGGAGCACGGGGTGGGGAAATTATGGTATCACGCGGAAGCAATGGCATTATGGAGGGACTTTTCAAAAGAGAGATTCCAGAGGTTGCCCAAGGAAGTGTTGTTATTAGGGCAATTGCCAGAGATCCGGGAAACAGATGTAAGGTTGCCGTATACACAGATCAATACGGAATCGATCCGGTAGGAAGCTGTGTTGGACAAAGAGGAGTGAGGGTTCAGGCGATCATTCAAGAATTTGGCGGAATTGAAAAGATAGATATCGTTCAATGGCAAGAAGATCCAAGAGCATATATCGCGGCGGCGCTTTCTCCGGCAAAGGATTTACGCGTTGAGATAGACGAAAAAGAGAAAACAGCCTGCGTATATGTTGAGGAAGATAAGCTTTCAATGGCAATCGGCAAAAACGGTGAAAACGCGCGTCTCGCATCAAAGCTTACCGGATACAGAATTGAGATAGAGCCTCAAAAGGCGCAAGAAGCAGAGTCCGCCAAGGCCGCAGACGCATAAGAAGAAAAGTAAAGAACCCGCAATGTTTTTTTAGGAAGGAAGCCTATGGGTAACATTAAAAAACAACAAGAGATTCATACGAACCAAAACAAAGAGATACCGCCGGTCATTGCCGTTTTAGGACATGTTGACCATGGAAAAACGTCTCTTCTTGACGTAATTCGGAAAACCAACATTGCGCAGAAAGAACATGGCGGTATTACTCAAAAAATTGGCACCTCGGCAATTGAGGTCAAGAGTGAGGGAAAAAGACGCAAAATTACCTTTATTGATACGCCCGGACATGAAGCGTTTGCGCTTATGAGAAAAAGAGGCGTTGCTGCTTGCGATATTAGTCTTTTGATAGTGTCCGCAAATGATGGGGTGATGCCTCAAACTAAAGAAGCGATTGCCCACATCCTTTCATCCAAGCTTCCCTTCATTGTGGTGATAACAAAATCTGATCTTCCTGAGTCCTCTCCCCAAAAAGTTATTCAACAGCTTGCAAAAGAGGGAGTGTTGGTAGACAGAAGCGGGGGCAACATTCCAGTTATTGAAGTATCAGCAAAAACAGGACATCACATAAAAGAACTTTTAGATCTTATTCTTTTGGTGTGGGACATGCATGAGAGAGAATCCTTGGGCGATAGTGGATTTAAAGGCATTATTATTGAATCCAGGAGAGATGCTGCGGTTGGTGCGGTTGCCAGTGTTATTATAAAAAATGGAACGATTCGTCCAAGAGATACTATTTATTGGAAAGGCGGGAGTTGTCGTATAAGAGGACTTATTAATGATCAAGGAAAGCAAATAACATCTGCACACATTGGCGAAGGGGTTGAGATATTAGGTTTTGAGACGTGCCCATCGGTAGGAGAAATCATTGGATTCAGCCCACCGCTTATAGAAAACGTAGTACAACAGAAAACATCCTCTGTTAGTGCAGAAGAGCATGCAAAAAAAAGTCTTTTTGGAAAAAAACAAGAAGAGCAACGTCTTGCGGTTATCCTGTGTGCGGATACAGAGGGGTCCCTTGAGGTAATCAAAGCATTGCTTCCTCCCGCTGTCTTTTTTGTCCTTGCGAAAACGGGAGAGATATCGAAAACGGATATCTTGCTTGCCAAATCATCTGCAGCAATTATCATAGGGTTTAATGCGGTTATACGAAATGACGCTTTGCATCTTGCTCGTATTGAAAAAGTGCTGGTAAAGAATTATGCAATTATGCATGAGCTTATTAAAGAGATGCAAGAAGCGATTGAAGGAAAAGAGCTTGCTATGGAAGAGCAAATTCTTGGCGTGTCAGCTGTTCTTGCCCGCTTTCCTTTTGAAAAAACGTTTGTATTGGGACTTCGCGTTAATGAAGGGAGAGTTGCCAAGGGTGATAAGGTACGCCTTGTACGAGGAGATGAAACTGTTGGAGAAAGCGTTATTACATCAATTCGCCAAGGAAAGGATTCCACCTCAAAGATTGAAAAAGGAAAAGAGTGCGGTATTATTATCTCTCCTTTTCTTGACTTTACTATAGGGGATATGTTATTATGCCATAATTGAAAAACGATATGGATAGTTTTACTTCACAACGAGTTCAGGAGCTTGTTTCAAAACACGAAGCAATAGCAATTGCTACCGGCACAAACCCAAATCTTGATAGCATGGCAGCTACCCTTTCACTTTACCTTGGGTTGTCCAAAATGGGGAAAAAGGTGAGCGTTGCTTGTCCTACGGATCCGCTTGTTGAGGTTTCTTCCCTTGTTGGAATTAATAGAGTAAAAAAGCAATTAGCGGGTGGGGCGGCAGATCTTGCGGTATCGTTTCCTTATCAAGAAGGTTCTATTGAAAAAGTTTCCTACACGCTTGAAAATGGCCGTTTAAATATTATCGTAAAGGCAGGATCATCCGGACTATATTTTTCAGAAAAAGACGTAACCTACACGCAGGCGGATAGCGCTCCCAAGCTCTTGCTTATTGTGGGAACTCCCCGATTAAGTGACTTAGGTCCTTTGTTTAACGCAGATACGCTTAAAGAAACCGTTATTGTTAATATCGACAATAAGAGCGAAAACCAGGGATTTGGAGAGGTTGTTTTAGTGTCCCCAGAATTTTCATCGGTGTCAGAACAGGTAGTTCGTCTTCTTCAATCGCTTGCAATAGATATTGACATAGACATGGCGCAAAATCTTTTGTCCGGCATTCATTTTGCAACAAGCAACTTTCAGCATCCCAAAACGAGCGCTTCCGCGTTTGAAATAGCAGGATTTCTGATGCGCAAAGGAGCAATTCGCAAAAAAGAAGAAAAAGCCGAAGGTCAAAAAGGATCCATAGACGCTCTCTTTACTCCTTCCCCCGCGCCCTCATTTTCTCAACCTTTCCGAGAGACTACTTCTTCTGTTGCACAAAAGCATGAAGCAGTAGAAGAAAAAGAAGCGCCTCCTGATTGGCTCACCCCTAAAATCTACAAAGGATCAACCATTGTATAAAGGGTTCTTGTGGGGAAAGCCTTTTTCGTGATATACTTATAAAATTATGCCACTTACCTCAATACAGAAGCAGGGTATTATTAAAGAGTACCAGACCGTTAAAGGCGATACGGGGAGTCCGGAGGTTCAAGTGGCGCTTCTTACGGGGCGCATCGATCGACTAACGGATCATCTCAAAACGCATGCGCATGATGTGCATAGCAGAAGAGGACTTCTCTCTATGATTGCAAAACGCAGACGCCTTTTGAATTTTTTGGAAAAGATAGATAAGACACGAGTCACCGTTATAGCAAAAAAGATTGGACTCGCCGCATAATATCTCCTATGAAACACACGGTATCATCCATTGAAATTTGCCAAAAAACACTTACTCTTGAAACAGGAACGCTTGCTTCTCAGGCAACTGCATCTGTTTTAGGAAGATTGGGAGACACCATGGTGCTTGCAACGGTTGTTGCGGGATCAAAACGAGAAGATCTGGGATATTTTCCCCTCTTCGTTGAATACATTGAGCGGTTATATGCGGGGGGAAGAATTAAAGGAAGCAGATGGGTTAAGAGAGAAGGAAGGCCATCTGATGATGCGATTTTGACCGCCCGGCTCATTGATCGTTCAATCCGTCCTTTGTTTCCCAAAGAATACGTCAATGAAGTTCAAGTGGTAGTTACGGTTCTTTCTGTTGATGGAGAAAATAACCCCGACATTCTTTCGATCGTTACGGTATCCGCCGCACTTACGCTTTCGGGGATCCCATGGAATGGTCCGGTAGGGAGCGTAAGGATGGGTTTTCTCAAAGAAGGAGATATCTCCGTCAAAGAACAAGGACAAAATCAGCAGGAATTTCTCATTAATCCGCGAACTGCAGAGCTTGAATTTTCAGAGCTTGACATGGTGGTTTCTCAGACACAAGAAAAAACTCTTATGATTGAAGCAGGTGCCAGTGAGATATCAGAAGAGATTCTTGTGCAGGCAGCAACAAGAGCGCATAAAGAAAACAAAACGATTATTGCATTTATCCAAGATTTTGTAAAAAAAGCAGGAGCTCCTCAAAGACGGACGGTTGAAAAAGACGAACAGTTTCAAACGCTTATAAATATTATTGAAAAGACATACAAGGATGAAATCGTATCGCTTATTAAGACGCGCGCAACCCACGAATCAAGCGGAGGGGGAGAACTTCAAGAACTTATTGATAAGATTTCTGCCGATGAAAACACGGTTTCGCAACAGGAAGGAATTGATAAGAAAAAAGTGGCGAAAGTGGTAGAGCACATTCTTTTCAAAGGGATACGGGAGCTTATTTTAACAAAACAAGTGCGCCCGGATGGAAGAAAAATAGATGAAATCCGCCCGATTTCGGGGGCAGTATCCGTTCTTCCGCGTACTCACGGATCCGCGCTATTTCAAAGAGGAGACACGCAGGCGCTTACCGTTGTAACGCTTGGGTCTCCGAGAATGGAGCAGCTTATTGAGGGTCCGGAAGGAGAAGAGGTAAAGCGCTATATTCATCATTACTCCATGCCCCCTTATTCCGTAGGAGAAGTAGGAAGAATGGGTGTTCCCTCAAGACGAGAAATAGGTCATGGCGCGCTTGCGGAACGAGCTCTTCTTGCGGTGATTCCAAAACAAGAAACGTTTCCCTATACCGTTCGTGTTGTCTCGGAAATATTATCCTCCAATGGTTCAACATCAATGGCCTCCGCGTGCGGTTCAACGCTTGCTTTGATGGATGCGGGGGTTCCTATTAAAGCTCCGGTTGCGGGAATCGCAATGGGGATGATGTCAGACGAAAAGAAATACGTAATTCTTTCGGATATCATTGGACTTGAGGATTTTTCTGGAGACATGGATTTCAAAGCGGCGGGCACCGAAAAGGGGGTATGCGCAATTCAGCTTGACGTAAAAACGCCGGTAACCATACAACAGATTGAAGAAACGCTTAAAAAAGCAAAGATAGGCAGACTTCATATATTGAAAAAAATGCTTGAAGTTTTGCCACAAGCGCGAGATCGGGTATCCACGTATGCGCCAAAAATTGAAGTAGTTCGCGTTCCGGTGGAAAAAATAGGAGAAGTTATTGGGCCGGGAGGAAAAGTTATCCGGGGGATTATGGCAGGAACAAGCACGACAATTGACGTAGAAGATGATGGTTCGGTCACCGTTTCCGGTAAAAGTGAAGAGGACGTCCGGAAAGCGGCGGATTGGATAAAAAACCTCACCAGAGACGTTGGCGTGGGAGAAGTATTTGAGGGAACGGTTAAGCGCATGCTTCCTTTTGGAGCCTTTGTAGAAATTCTTCCTGGGAAAGAAGGATTGGTGCACGTCTCTCAAATGTCAAACAATTTTGTCAAAAGCCCACAGGATGTTGTTTCCATTGGAGATAAGGTAAAAGTGAAGGTTATTGAACGAGACGAGCAAGGAAGAATAAATCTTTCTATGCTTCTTGAGGGACGTTCTCCCCAACAGAATCCTCAGACAACAGAACGTCGTCCTCACCCTCTTTCCATGCAATTTCAAAGAGAGAGATCTGGACGAACCAACAATAGGATTGGTGGTCGTCCTTCTCCTCGTCGTTCTTCTCGCTATTAACACAGATAGATTCTTTGAGACAGTAGTGTTATAGTAATACTGTAGGGCTTTTTCTATGAACGAAACCGTATCGATTATTCCTCTTGGAGGTGTTGGAGATGTAACCCGCAATATGTATCTCTATGAATACGGAGAATTTGTTCTTATTGTTGATTGTGGTTTGGGGTTTGCGGATGAGACCATGACGGGTGTTGATCTTTTGCTTCCCGACATATCGTATCTTCTTTCTTCAAAAAAGAAGATAGTGGGGATGCTTTTAACGCATGGACATGAAGATCACATAGGAGCGCTCCCTTTTATTCTTCCTCAGCTTCCAAGCATTCCGATTTTCGCAAGTCCTCTTACCGCAGCGTTTGCCAATGAAAAACTTAAGGAATTTAAACTCAATAATCGAGTAGTGTCTGTTCCCTTTGATTCAGCGGAAAAAACGCTTGGTCCTTTTTCCGCCACGTTCATTCGAGTAACGCATTCTGTTCCGGATACCGCGCATATCTTTTTGCGCACTCCCGTTGGCAATTTCTATCACGGATCTGATTTCAAATTTGATCTTACGCCGTATGATAAAAAACCTTCGGAGCTACAGCGCATCGTTGAATATGCAAAAAAAGGCGTTGTGTGTCTTTTGTCCGATTGCCTTCGTTCCGAAGTTGAAGGATCAACGCCCTCAGAGCTTTCTCTTGGAGAGAGTTTTGAAAAAGAAATGCAAGCTTGCAAGGGGCGATTCATAGTGACAACCTATTCGTCTAACATTTCCCGTCTCAACCAGGCAATTAAGATAGGAGAGCGTCTCAACAGAAAGGTATGCTTTGTTGGTCGTTCTCTTATGAAAGCAAAAGGAGTGGCAAGTAGAATAGGATATATGAATCTTGCCAGGGGACAGGAAATTTCTATTGATAAAATACGTCAATATAAGCCTCAAGAAGTTCTTTTAATCGTTGCGGGAAGCCAGGGTCAACAGAATTCGGCGCTCACCCGTATTGCGTATGGCGAGCACTCCGACATAACGCTTAATGAAAACGATGTAGTAGTATTTTCTGCCGATTCAATCCCAGGAAATGAGATTGCGATAAACGCGCTTATTGATGAGATTGCGCGTAAAGGAACAAAAGTCATATATTCTGGTCTTGCGGATAGTTTTCATGTGTCAGGTCACGGAGCGTCAAATGAGCTTATGCTTCTTGCTTCCCTAACGCGCCCATCCTATTTTTTGCCCATCGGAGGAACGTTTCGTCAAATGGTTGCCTACAGAGGACTTATTGAAAAGCTTGGATATGCAAAAGACCGCGTACTACTAGTTGAAAACGGTCAAGAGATACAGTTTAATCGAGGTAAAGCACTGCTTGGCAAGAAGCTTCCTCTAAAGACGGTGTATGTGGATGAGATTACCGGAGAAGAGGTTGAGCACTTTGTAGTAAGAGACAGACAAAAGTTATCAAAAGATGGAATCGCAATTGTAATGGTTGAGATTTCAAGGGAGAACGGACGAATAGTGGGAACCCCGGATGTTGTTGCGCGAGGAATACCACCTTCTGATGTTCAAATATTTCGTCTTAAACTGACGGATGCGTTGCAAACAGTGTTTAGGGAAAGAAGAGGAGATAGCGGATGGTTTCATGCAAAAAAACGTATCGGAGAGATAAGCGAGCGGCTTATGTTCAGTGCGTTAAACAGAGAGCCTTTGATTCTTCCTATTGTAGTTGAGGTATAATACAGGTATGCCCAGGAGATACCGAAAAAGAAGTCTTCGCGTAAAACTTAAAAAAGAAACCGTTTACAATGTCTTTGCGTTTGGATTCTTGATTGGCGGAGCTCTTCTCTTGCTCTCATTTTTCAATAACGAGGGCACATTTCTTATTATTAAAGATACGCTTGATGAATACTTTGGAGCTGGAGCTCTTCTTTTTCCCGTAACACTTATTTTAGCAGGGTTTCTTTTTTTGAAACTTCGTTTTCCTCTTTCCCGGCCCAACGTAGTTCTTGGTTTCATCCTGCTCTTTGTATCGGTAATAGGACTATTGAAAGCTGGTATTGTGGGAAGACTATTATTTGATACCTTTCAGGAGGTTCTTACTCCGTTAGGAAGCATGTTGGTGTTTTTTGCGGGTTTGGTAGTGGGCGTTATTGTGTTGTTTGATACCTCTGTTGATGAAATCATGCAGGGGATAAGTATTGTTTATAAAATAACTACCCGGCTTATTCCCAAACGCCTACTTTCTTCTCTTTTTAAGACAAAAAAACCTCTTGTGGTTAGAGACACACCCATGACTATTAATAAGGGTGCGCTGTCTCGAGATGGTTCTTCTATGCTAGCTGATTCCGCAATCAAGATACAAACCCGCAAAGAACCGGAAATTCTGTCAGAAAAATTAGTAAGCAACTTCCCTGCTGACAACAAGGGGGAAATATGGGAATATCCTCCTTTGTCCTTGCTTTCTGACATTACGGGGCAAAAAGCAGATCGGGGAGATATCAAGCGTATTGCAAGCGTTATCGAAAAAACATTATCCAGTTTTAGCATTAAAGCTCAAGTTGTTGAGGTTAATCTTGGTCCTGCGGTTACTCAATATGCGCTTGAAATTGCCCTTGGAACCAAAGTCTCCCGCATTACCGCCCTTTCCAATGATCTTGCTCTTGCAACGGAAGCTCCAACAGGACAAATTCGCATAGAAGCTCCTATTCCGGGCAGAGGACTTGTGGGTATTGAAATTCCGAACAGATCTCTTGAGGTAGTGACCTTAAAGACAATTCTCTCATCATCCATCATGCAAAAAAACAGATCCAAACTGGTTGCAGCCCTCGGCCTTGATGTATCCGGAAATCCGTTGGTTGCTGACGTTGCGAGAATGCCACATGTTCTTATTGCCGGAACTACCGGATCAGGAAAATCGGTTCTTATCAATTCATTTATTTGCTCTCTTCTCTTTAGGGGATCTCCTCAGGAGGTAAAACTTATCCTCGTTGATCCAAAGCGCGTCGAGTTTACCGCTTTCAATGGCATTCCCCATCTTCTTACTCCGGTTATTGTAGAACAAGCAAAGATTCTCTCGGCGCTCCGATGGGCAATGGGAGAAATGGATAGAAGATATAAATTATTTGCAGAACAAGGTGTTAAAAACATCGATGCGTATAATGAGCTTTCTGGATTTCAAGCGCTTCCCTACATAGTCATTATTATTGATGAGCTTGCGGATCTTATGATGTTTGCTCCTGTTGAGGTTGAAGACGCGATTGCGCGTCTTGCGCAAATGGCGCGCGCAACAGGAATCCATTTAGTGATTGCGACACAGAGGCCATCGGTAAACGTTATTACCGGTCTTATTAAGGCAAATATTCCTTGTCGGATCGCGTTTAACGTTTCATCCATGATTGACTCTCGGGTAATCATTGATGTGCCTGGGGCAGAGAAGCTTTTAGGACGGGGAGATATGTTGTATATTCCTCCGGATCAAGCAAAACCAACTCGTATTCAAGGAACATACGTATCCGAAAAAGAAGTTAAAAAACTCGTTGACTACCTTAAGGCAAAAGGGGTTCCTCTGGAATATACAGAAGAAGTTACCGCCCAAGCGATTCCGGTGAAACGGGGAGGCGGCGCAGCTTCTTCTCCAACGGACGTACGAGATCCTTTATTTGAAGAGGCTATTCGGGTAGTATGTCAACACGATAGAGCGTCGGCATCTCTTTTACAAAGAAGACTGTCTGTTGGATATTCTCGTGCGGCGAGGATTATAGATCAACTTGAAGAAGTTGGTATTGTGAGCCCCGGAGAAGGATCTAAACCGAGAGATGTTCTTGTTCAAAACGCGCAAGATTTTCTCAATAATCTTCAACAGAGACAATAAGAATAGGTACTCTTTCTGTATGATTCGACTTGGCCAACGACTTCGTGAAGTCCGCATCGGAAAAGGAATAAGCCTTGAAGAAGTTTCTCGAGCAACAAAAATCAAAATAGCCTTTTTATCGGCAATTGAGGACGGTATGTATGAGAAGCTTCCATCAAGTTCTTACGCGCAGGGATTTGTAAAAAACTACGCTCAATTCCTGGGGTTCTCGGAGCGGGAAGCAATGGCTCTCTTTCGCCGTGAATTCGACGAAAAAAGAATATTTAAAGTGTTGCCGGATGGACTTGTCAGTCCCCACGAATTCCACCCGTCAAAACGCATTTTTCAACAAACGACAATAATTGTCCTATCTGTTTTTGTAGTTCTTATTGGTTATATTTTTTTTCAAAATCGGTACGTATTTATCAATCCTCCCCTTGAAGTAATTACGCCAATTGAAAATGCAGTTCTTGACACAACGCGGGTTATGGTTTCAGGAAGAACGGATCAGAATGCGAGCGTGTTCGTAAATGGAGAACCCGCATTTATTGACAAAGATGGTTCTTTTCAAAAAAATGTGACATTTTTTTCCGGCAAAGAGACTCTTGAGGTTACGGCGGTAAATCGTTTTGGGAAAGAAACAAAAGTGAAAAGACACATAGAAATAAAAGAATAAATTCTTGGTTTTGATCAAAAATAAGAGAGGAATTTCCTAGGTGCCAAGCTAATCCACCTCCCAGGTGAACTATTCATATTCAAAAAGACAAGTTGACAGAATTGACAGAAAATGCGATT
>Ga0155914_125_pt2 | contig 24031 bp, 18 predicted proteins | sample RifCSPlowO2_01_FD_107568 | JGI IMG/M metagenome (GOLD analysis project Ga0155914, IMG submission 107568) | Candidatus Levybacteria bacterium RIFCSPLOWO2_01_FULL_42_15
GAAAAGAACCCGGGCGACAGTCTATTCCTGTCAAATGTTGTGTATAGGAGGGGAGAAAAAAGAAGAGCGGAAGGCGTTGCCATTATTCCTTTGCTTGAAGATACGTTGCGTCACGGAATCAGCCTGGGTCCCTCCTCAAGAAACATGGCAGAGCGCTTTGAACCATTCAATAAAAAAGCTGTTGTTGCAAGAATAGAACGGTTTCTTAATCGGTTAGTAATGCTTCCCCTTGACTATGCTTTTCTTATGGTTCCCGCACCAAATGACGCGTTAATTGTAGATGTAACTTCTTCTCGGGTTGATCAGGCGTTTCGTACACGGCACAGAAGGGAAGATAGAGAATCGGTTGTGCAAGCAGACGCGCTTGTAACAGACGTTTTAGGAGTTCCTCTCATGGTAAAAACAGCAGATTGTCCAGCAGTTATCGCTTATGGTAAAGCAGGTGACGGTCGGCCTCTTTTAGCGCTCATGCACGCAGGGCGTAAGGAAACAGATGCGCAGCTTCCCTCAAAGACAATAGCTCATTGCGTAAAGAAGTATGGCGCTGATCCGAAACAAATACTTGTTGGTATAACCCCGGGGATTTCAGCGAAACACTATAGTGTTCCTGCAGAAAACGTAGGACTTGTAAGCGATGGCGTTTGGCAAGGATTTGTTCGGAAGATTACCTCAAATGGAGAAGCGCGGATACATATTGATATTACCGGCTGCGTGGCGCAACAATTGCTAAATGCCGGTATAAGACCTCAAAACATTCAGGCGTATGGATCCTCTGTTGATACGTATGAGCTCGCATCACAGATTCCCCTCCTTTCTTTTTCGCACCGATTTACTCAAGAGTCAGATCAGCCTGAGAGAAACGGAAGAATGCTTGTGGTAGCAAGTTTATAGTTCTATAGTGAGGTATATTGGTTCATGGGCTCTAAAGAAGGTAAGAGTACCTGCCCAATACTCTTACCTCTTTACAACCCACAAATGATCAGATGAATTATCCTATCTTACCAATAAAAACATTCTCTTTTGGCTTCATCTGTTTTCCTTGACATACCAATCAAACTTTGATATGTATGGTTCTCAGGCACTTAGTTTTCTTTTATCCTGCCTAAGGACTAAATGCCTTTTTTCTAAGAGCATTGCTTATCGTACTGAACTTATTATCCAAAGACTAACGTTTTTGGAAATGTAACGAAAGCGATGCTCTTTTTTATAAAAGAACTACCGGAATACCCAAACCCCGTTTTACCAATGATTTAAATTGTTCTCGTCCTAGTCTAAAGAGTTGTTCTTCTTTGGTATTTCCTCCCGTTTTACCGAGTTCTTTTTTTACTTTATCTGCAAGAGAGAGCAAGAATTTCATACGATAAAAGTATTTTAGCATAGGTTGTCAAGTCTGTCAACCTATAGAAAAAAGAGCACACAAAAGTCATAGTCCTAGAGTAAAAAGTAATTCATTTAGACTGTCAAATCAAGACATTTTTATTATCAAAAAAAATGTGGATAAGTTGGGGAGGAGACTATGAAGCCGTTTTGGTAAAGAAGGGAGCAAAAAGAGACTGGAAAGATGGTTTGTGATCATAAAGGGCGATTGATTTTATAATGGTTTTCATAAGAGAGGGAAGCGTATTGATAGCAGAAGGAGTTGTGTAGGATGTTTTTCTGTGTAGGTAATATGCGTGCTTTAGGTTATAAAAGGGAGCGTAGCGGCTGCATTGGATAAGCACTTGTGTGTAAACAAACGGATACGAGGTGGGCTTAAAATATAAGACATCCTTAGGAAGCACTGCTCTGTTGAGCATAACGCTTTCCGGTTGAAGCGAGAGCGCGGAGAGAAGGTGCTGTACGATCTCTTCTTCTCCTTCCGGGAAGAGGCTCTTTCCAATTTTTTTACTGTTTTTATTGATAAAGAAACATTGGGTGCCAACCCCCGCCGCTTGTGGATGTTTTTTCAAGAAGAGAAGCTGTGCGCGTATGCGGTTTTTGAGGCTCACATCATGAGGGCTCATAAACGCAATACATTGTCCTTTGGATCGCCTTACCATTCGGTTAAGCATTACCGCAAGTCCGTAATGTTTTTTATTTTTATACACTTTGATTCTCTTATCTTTCTTCTTTGCGCGCAAAAGGAGACGATATGACCTATCCGTTGAATCATCGTCGATTGCAATAATTTCGAAATTTCTAAACGATTGAGCGCGCAAGCTCTCCAGACAGTTCTTAAGAAACGCTTCATTGTTATAAACGGGTAAAAGAATGGAGACAACGGGTTTTTGAGCTTGTTTTTTCTTCATATGGTTATGCGATTTTTCGCAGTATGATTCCCCCCGCAAGGGGAAGAAGCAAAAGCGCAAGAGGCAGGGGTCCTGTTGAAGGAGTTCTAGGCGCGTAAACTGCGGGAAAAACTGTTTTTCCCTGTTGTGCCACAGGGAGGCGGGTTTGAGCCGGTTTATTTTCAACGCAAAACGTCGTAGTGTCTTGGCTTGTTTCCCGTTCTTGGGATGCGATTACCCTATACGCAAAGCATGCGGTGGGATTCTGTTGAAAAACGTCTTGAGAGGGAGAAACAATTCCTTGGACAACAACTGTTTTGGATTCGGAGGGAGACAGCGTATTTTGTGAGACAGTAAGAGTATGGGAGGCTGCGTCATACGAACCATGTCCTGTGCTAAATGTGACACTTTTAGGGAGAGTGTTAACAACGGTTATATTCGAAAGGTTGTTTTTTCCTTGGTTTTTGATGATGATCCGAAAGGTAATGAGCGAGTTAATAGGATACGCGCCATCTTCCAGATTAAGACCTTGCGCCATTTGGTTTGTTTTGGGATTAAGAACACTCACGTCAACGGCAAAATTCTGCGATGCGCCACACGTTTCTCCTCCGCCAAAAATGAGCGGACATGAAGATTTGGAAACGGCAGCAACAGGCAAGAGCGCTAGGAAAAGGAAAACAAAAAGCCCGATAATCCATTCAAAGACACTCGTCATAATCTGTATGAAAACAATAGGAGATATTGTACCTAATTATGGAGCCATCTGTCAATTATAGGATATAAATTTAGTTACTTATTTGGAAGCTGATCTTAATTCTCTTTTGACCCTTCCGGCTACACTTCGACTACGCCAAGTCTGACTTGGCTTCGCTCAGTATACATTCGCGCTTGACAAAAGGGCAAATGTATGGTGTAATAAGGGTGGTTAGATTCTACACGTCGTATTATTTCCACTGTTACAATCTGTTTGCCATGTAGATTTCCAATTCCTTTTTAGCTATGGTATACAAGAAAAAACCAGTTTCTGCCGTTGATTCACCCATGCCTTCTTCCGTAGAGGGATTGATTGGCGAGGTGAGACACGCTCTTCCCGAAAATAAAGAGGATAGTGGTGTGCCAACAGACCAAGTGTCGGGAATTCTGGAGATTCAGCCGGAAGGCCACGGATTTTTACGGCCGAAATTTATTCCTTCCTCACGCGATATTTATATTTCCCAATCGCAAATCAGAAGGTTTCTTTTGCGCCCCGGCGATCTGGTTACCGGTATCGCCCGTCCTCCCAAAGACACCGAACGCTACTTTGGGCTGTTAAAAGTTGAAAAGGTAAACGATGTTGACGCCGATGCGTCCATAAAACGGCCTCATTTTGATGAGCTCATTCCCATCTATCCTAAAAAACAGGTTATTCTCGCAACGGGAAAGATGCCTCTTTCCACCCGCATCATGGATTTGGTTTCTCCCATTGGGTTTGGACAAAGAGGAATGGTTGTGTCTCCTCCTAAGGCAGGAAAGACCACCATCCTTAAAGAAATTGCCGCGGGAATTTCCCAAAACTTTCCCAAAGTGCATCTTATGGCGGCTCTTATTGGTGAACGTCCTGAAGAGGTAACCGATATTACCCAATCCGTAAAAGGGGACGTGGTTGCTTCAAACTTTGATGAGCCGCCCGAGAATCAAACGCGCGTTGCGGAAATCAGCCTGGAACGAGCGAAAAGACTGGTTGAGCTGGGATATGACGTTATCATTCTTCTTGACTCTATTACTCGTCTTGCGCGTGCGTACAACTTGTCGGTAGCTCCCTCGGGGCGTACGCTTTCTGGAGGATTTGATCCGGTCGCGCTTTGGCCTGCCAAGCGGTTTTTTGGCGCCGCGCGCAATTGCCAGGACGGCGGATCGCTTACCATCATAGGAACCACTTTGGTAGAAACAGGATCCAGGATGGATGATTTGATTTATGAAGAGTTTAAAGGAACGGGCAATATGGAACTTCATTTGGATAGAAAGCTTGCAGACCGCCGCATTTATCCGGCTATTAATGTTGAGAGATCCGGCACCCGGCAAGAAGAGCTCTTGCTTTCTGAAGACCAGTACAAAAAGGTTGTTACCATGAGGCGGATGATTGACATGCTCTCTCCAGATGAGCGGACGCAGGTTCTTGTTGACCGGCTCTCTAAGACAGAAATGAACGAAGAATTCCTCGAAAGCTTAGGCAAAACGTAAGAGATTGAGTTTGTTTTTTAAATCTCACTGCGAAAAGGTATAAAAGGTGTTGAGCCCCTGTTTTCAAAAGACTTTGCTTGCTTGCGTCAAACGCTCTGTCCTTGTAGGGAATGTGATATTCGGCAAATCGGACGCGGGGACTTTTTAGCGCTTTAAGTTTGATCTCAAGAGAAAGGTTCCATCCTCCTTCTTCCAAGGAAATAGCAGAAAGAACGTTCCTTCTAAACACCCACATACCGCTTAGGGCGTCTTTTAGCCGGTACCCAAAAAGCACAAAAACAAAGGCATTAAACAGACGAACGCCGCTCATACGTAAAAGAGACATGGTTCTTTTCTTCTGAAAGGGAAGACGATTGCAGGATATAAAATCAAACTTATATTTTATAAGCGTTTGCATAAGAGAGGGGATTACGAAAGTTGGATACGATCCGTCGCCATCCATGCAAACAATAATGTCTCCTTTTGCGGCACGTATGCCTCTGGTCATGGCAAACCCATATCCAATGCCGTTATCAGCGTGTAATTCAGTAAGAACGCGCGCTCCATACTTTTTTGCAATACGCCTGGTTCTATCTATAGAGCCATTATCGATTACCAGTATTTCATTTACACAAGAAGGAATAGAAGATAGAAGGACTTGCAGTGCACGGCTTTCATTTTTACACGGGAGCACTAGAGAAACGGATATTTTTTGTCTCATAGTATTTTTTTCTATCTTGCGGTATAATTATACCCAAAATGAGCATTTTTTCAAGACAAACATTCTTTTTTATTGGTATTTTGATTCTTTGCGCGTTGATGATGATGCGTGCGCTCGTAAAATTATCGTTTCAAAGCTTACTAGGCAATAGATATAAAGTGGAAGCATCGGGATCTTCAATTCGATTTTACCCAAGCGATAGCGACGAGCAGATTATCAAAATTTCCCCCTTTGACGACTACGTGTATCGAGACGGAGAAAAAGAGCATCTTGTTACGGAACCTGGATATCGTCTGAGAAACGCAATAGTATATTCTGCTCTATCGATTGTGAAAAAAACATTCTTTGGCACAAAAGAACTCATATGGGAGATTGAGGGAAATAATAGGTGGGGAAAGACAAAAACCACGTATCGTATCTGGGAGGAGGAAAATACGCTTTCGGTAGAAAGATTAGTTAGAGCCGATACCTTCTTGTTTGAAGCAGTGGGACAGTCTATTGTTGTTTGTTCATCTTGTGTTGTGGTTGACCCTTCTGCCATTTCCGCCGTTACCGTTATAGATTCAAAAGATGGGAAGCGCGCGGTTATTTCGGACACAGGAAATCAAACAGTGTTTTTTCATAAAGATTGGGGAATGCTTGAGTTTGTAACGCCTGTATCGCACGCCCAAAAGAAAGCAAAAGTTTTTCAATTTATTCGCCTATGATAGGAGATTTTTTTGCAAGCATTCTTTTTTATGCGCTTCCTATTCTTACCGGGAGGATATTCGTGCGCAATCTGTTCTACGCGTGGGTGGTAGGAAGTCTTCTATGGTTTTTTTTCGTGGGTGTTCTTTCTTTCCTCCACGGCGTATTTCCCGTTATTTCATTTTCTGCAACTATCCGAATAGTTGCATTCTTAGTCTTTTTGGTAAACATTGTGCATTTTATCTATTCATTGCGTCAGGTGCGGAAAGTACGTTTCTCCCCGGAACTCAAGCCTTTCCTGCTGCTTTCTGTCTTTTCAGCTGTGACATATTTCTTGATTTGGAAGGGAAATACGCCGTTCCCCTTACAGCTTAACTGGGATATATATGAACATATGACTCTTGCTCATCTCATTGCAGACGGAAAGTTTTCTCTTCTTCCGTCTCAGATTTCGGACACGTTTACGTTTAATGGGTATACGCCTTTTTTCCATACCATTCTTGCAATCCCGCGCATTCTTTTTGCAAGAAACCTCTTAGGCATATTTTGGTGGCTTGAATATTGGCATTATGCTCTTACGATTCTTCTTGCGTATCGGTTTGCAAGGAATATAGTGAGTCCGCTTATTGCGTCTCTTGCGGCTGTTTTGTGCGGATTAGTGTTTGAGTCAAGCGTTGTGTACGCTTCTTTCTTTTTTATTCCCCAAACCCTTGCCGCGTTCATAGCCCTTGGCACGCTTACCTATATTCGTACTCGTCACATGCTTTTATTTTGTTCCTTGCTTGTTCTTGTGATGACTCACTACGCGGTAGGGCTTCTGGGGGTACTTGTTGTTGTAGCGTTTCTTCTTGTTTCCCGTTTATCGGTGTTAGGCAAACATGTACGTCTCGCAATTGTGGCAAGCATGGTTCTTTTTGGCGCATCGATTGCTCTTCATGCGTTTGGAACCTGGACATTAACCAATAGGGAAGAAGCGCAACACTTCGTTTTTTCCCTAGCAGAAAAGGGAGAATTTATACTCGATTGGTATGGAATAGCTTTTCCTGTCTTTTTTTCTGTCGGTGCATATGCTTTAATCCGGCATGGAACAAGAGAGCAAAAAATACTTCTTTCTCTTGCGTTTGCAATAGGTGCTCTTTCTCTTGCGCCATTTTCCTATGTCCTTAAGTTTTTTGTCCTTGCCCGATATTTTGTCAATATCGTTGTTGCCGTAGGCATAGGATATTTTCTCTCGGTTCTGTCGGCGAGATTCAAGTTAGCGGCAATTCTGGTAATCCTCGCAAGTTTTTTTATCGTGTTCTACCAGAATCGGTTTCTCTACGTATATCCTCTCTATTTTAAGGGAGTTTTTTCTCATGTCTCAAAAGAAGAGCTCGCGGCGGGAGAGTTTCTTGCGCCTTACGCAAGAAAAGGATTTATGATAAGCGATCCCTCAACACAGTATATTCTTGAGGCGATATCGGGCATAAACAGTCAGGGAGGAGCATACGCAAATCAAGTAACAAGAGAAACGCTCGTCTCCTTTAACCTTCTCGGTGATCCTTCTTCTGAGCTTCTCAGGCTGAATCGTATTCAAGACAAGATAGAAACAAGAAAAAGTCAAGTCCTTCTTGTGTTAAGTGGGCGTTTTTTCGCCTGGCAAAGGATGGATCAAAAAGCAAAAGAAAGTTTTTCTCAAAATATTTGGAGGCCTCAAGTGCTCTCGCTTGCCGATCGCATGATAATTGATTCATTTTTAGATCAGTCCGGGCTTAGCGTGTTGTACCAAAATGATGAGATGGTGATTATCCCGCTATGAGAATTCTTGTAGTAACGCCATTTTTCTATCCCCATGTGGGGGGAAGCCAGAGTTACATGGAGGATTTGTACGCATACGTTCTTTCTTCCCACAAAGACGTACGTGTTGATGTCTTGTGCTATAACACGCTTGGTTCCCCCAAAACGCAAACGTATAAGCGAATAAGAATCATACGCATTTCGTGCTGGAATATTCTTACAGACCAATTCTGTATTCCTCACCCTTTTGAGCTTATTTCTTTTCTTTTTTCCCATCGGAGTTCCTATGATCTTATTCACGCTTCCACGCGATTTTTTGATTCGTCCTTGTGGACACCTTTATGGGCAAAAATTATTGGTGTTCCTTGTATTCTCACGGATCATTGCGTCGGGCATCCCATCCACAAGAACCTTCTTATTGGGCACATTGCCACATTGATCGATAATACGCTTGTACGAGTTAGTCTTCAGGCGTATGATCGTGTTTTTGCCACCAGTAAGGCAGCGCAGTCGTTTCTTAAAAAAACATTTGGCATTAACGCAAAGGTGCATTATGCAGGAGTTGATACTACGTTTTTTACGCCTTCAGAAAAAAGAACGTCAAGAAAGATACGGGTAGTATACGCGGGAAGAATGATCGGCTCAAAAGGAGTTGAGGAGCTTTTTGAAACGGCAAAGAAGATGCCCTTTTTACAGTGGATATTCGTAGGGCCCGGCACACTTGAAAAACAGTTGCAGAGAAGGGTTCAAAACGAAGACCTTAACCACATACGAATACGGGGAGAAGTGGACAAACGCACCCTTGCTCGTATTCTTTCCTGCTCGGATATATTTGTGCATCCATCATTCCATCATGAAGGGTTTCCCGGGATACTTCTTGAGGCGGGAGCATCAAAGCTTGCCGTTATCGCAACCGATGTAGGAGGATCAAAGGAGATTGTCATTCCCAACAAAACGGGGATTCTTATTCCTCCAAAAGATCAAGATGCTTTACAAAAGGCAGTTATGCATCTTGTGGGCAATAAAATGCTTCGTAAGAATCTTGCCACTGCTTTGTATAACCACGTTCGCAAACATTTTGACGTAAAAAAGACAAGCGAGCAATTTATTGCGTCTTTGCTCCCCGCGCGTCAATAATATTAGTATTATGGTCTGGTTCATCGTGAGGACCAAATGATACGGTAGAGACAGGATCTCCTCTCACGATTTTCCATACGGCAACAAGTTGTCCGTTGTCCGGAAGAAGCACTCCCGCACTACCCTCATGATTCGTAATGATAACAAGAGGTTTTCCTTGCCCGTCCATTAAGGGCTTACCTGTTTCAGGATTAAACAACCGGACACGTGCTCCCGGAGACGTTTTAATCCACATTGCAACCGGATACAGCTGCCCGGTTTTTTGACTTTTTTTGTAATCATTAAGGTTGGATTCAGCGGTCATAACTCCCACGCGAATTGTTGCATTTTTATGACCTTCATCAATCTCAATAGTCGCTTCTCCTGATTTTTCATTAGGTATAAATGATGCATTATCTGATCCGTCAAGAAGAGATACGCCCCAGCTCCATACACCGCCCCAGCCGTTTTCCTGATTGAACAATGCCGTGTTATGAATCGGATGAAAATACTCTTTTTTTGGATTTTGGCCCAAGGGAATACTTCCCATGTCAGGAGCATTTAAGGAGGCAGGACGTCTTTTTATAAATGGCAGCATTTCTTCCTCTTCTGCAACAGGCGTTGGTGCTTCTCCTTTTGGCGCTGCTTTTTTAGGAAGGGTGCCCGGGCGCGCTTCCGGAACGTTGAGGACAATAGAGAGATTGCCTTCAGGGTCGATCGCTTGTTGCAAAACTTTATTCCAGGTAATCTGTCCTTCTACGGTACGACCAATAGCAATAGCGCCAACTACAGCGAGCGGCTTCATTGGTTTCTCCGCTCGCGCAGACGCTGCTTGCAAACGGGCATGTTCTTCCTGAATAAATCTAAAAACATCGTCTATCCGTTCCTCATACGTGTTTCCTGCGGACACAAGGAGGTTTGTATCAACCGATTGCTTTCCTGGTACTACTATCTCAAGTTCGGTATGCGTTATGTTTGCCATTGCCAAAAGGGTTGTTAGTCCTTCAGGATTACTATAGACATTGCCAAATGCCTGCAATGCGCCTTGAGTAGTAAAAACAGCAGCTTGGCCGGGCTGAAGCAATAGAGCAAAATGTTTATTTTCGTCATCATCTGTCCATACTCGTTCGAATTGAGGTGGTTTTGGATCTGTCTCTGCGGAAACAGGACGTTCTTCGCCACTTAAAACGCCTGTTGCTATCGCCACACTAATTTTACTAGCATTTCTTCTGGTAACAAGATGTTGCATGAGACTTTCGATCGGATTTCTTGTCATAGGATTATCTCATCTCTTTTCAATTATAGTTATGAACATGTTTTGACACTTTTCTTAGCATAAGTCCCGCAATACCCATGGGAAAAAGCGCAAAAAGAGGGAGCATCTCCGGCCCTGTGGGAGGAATGAGTTTAATCGTTGTCTTTTCAATGCAAAACTGCGCGTTATCTTTGAAGATACCGAGGTCTTTTGCAGTTGCGGTTGCTTGGTTTACCACACACACGATATTTTTGTCTTTCGGAAGAGCGCTTGCGGAGGCGACTTTCCCTCGCACGGTAAAGGTTTTAGATTCGTTGGGATTAAGCGTATTGGCTTTTATGGTCACCGTTTGAGAACGTGCATCAAAGGCGCCATCGCCTTTTGCAAAGTACACATATTGAGGAAGAGTATCTTTTACCTCAATATTTGAAAGGCGCGATTCTGCGTTACTTTTTACGGTAATTTTGAAGGTCACAATCGATCCGGGAGTATATTTTGCGTCGTTTATACCCAGATAATCTACCGGTTGATTTGTCGCAGGATTGATGACTGTTTTGTTTATCAAAAGATCGGCAACTTGCATACAAGTTTGTCCTCCGCCATAGATTAATCTGCAGGTAATTGCAGCGTGAGCTTTTGAAGGAAAGAGTGATACAGTAAGCACAATAAATACAAAAAAAGAAATACTGATGCAATAGAGCAGGTATGGTGTTCGGAAATGTACCATAAATAAATAACGCTTGTCAATAGCTTTGTAATTATATACACAAGCGTAGTTTATGCAAGGGCACCTTACAGTATTTGACTTGGAGGGCTCATTTTGGTACTCTCATTCCTGCCCATGAAATACGCATTATACGTATTGTCCTCTGTTAAAAAGATTCCCTACAGAACTTTTTTTAAGCTTTTTGGGGAGTTTCTTGCGTTTTTAAGCCTCTACGCTCACAAGCAGGCCGTCAGGTGGTTTATTGTGTTTGAGAAGAACAAGAATACGCTCGTTCACATCTTTATTATGAAACGCGGTCGTTATAATCGGCCGTTTCTTCATGTTGCCGCGCTTATGGTTTTGGGGATAGGGATTATAATAGCGCCGTTTCTTGCGGACACCTATCCTTTGTTTATCGGCCGTTCTCCCATAGAATTTGCGTCTCCTTCAGAGGAACAGTCCATACAGGTTGACGCGGATGTATTCCAGACAAGCGTTTCCCAAAAGCCGCGAGATAAGACTGAAACGTATACCGTGCAAAAAGGAGATACCCTTTCCACCATTGCCCAAAAATTTAGCATCTCGGTTGATACTATCAAGTGGGCAAATAATTTAACAGGAGACAATCTTACCGTGGGGGATACGCTAAAAATACTTTCGGTCACCGGAATCATTCATAAGGTATCAAAAGGTGATTCAGTATATACAATTGCTAAGAAATATGACACACATCCTCAAGCAATTGTTGATTTCCCATTTAATGAATTTGCTAATCCTGAAACATTTTCTCTCGTAGAAGGGCAGACCCTTGTGGTTCCGGATGGGGTTAAGCCGGAAGAGAAGCCGGTATTTAAGAGACAAGTGTATATCGCGCAAGGTCCTGTCTCTGTTTCCGCCGCGGGCTTTACCTGGCCTTTAAGAGGACTGATTAGTCAATTTGCCGCTTGGTATCATATGGCGCTTGATATTACAGCGCCCATTGGGTCACCCATTGTTGCCGGTCAAAACGGGACGGTAATAAAAGCGTTGTCTGGAGCGTGGGATGGGGGATATGGAACGAATATAGAAATTGCGAATTCAGAAGGATATTCAACGCTGTACGCGCACCTTTCGGGACTTAACGTGGGGGTGGGCGATGAGGTTACCGCGGGACAAACCGTGATTGGATGGGTGGGAGTTACCGGCAGAACCACCGGATCGCACTTGCATTTTGAGATCAGAAGAAACGGCGTGCTCGTTAATCCACTTTCGTATTTGCAGTAACTTTTTCTATAACAGTTATAAGTGATATAATTGTTATACAAATTATAAGGAAATTTCTTTTGATCGGGCCTATAGGTAAGTGGCATACCGATACATTCGCATTGTATAGTCGCCAGTTCGATTCTGGCTAGGTCCACAGCTCAGAAAATGGGGCCCCCGTAAAATTTGGGCCGGTAGCGTAACGGTAGCGCGCCTCCATGGCATGGAGGAGGTTGAGAGTTCGAATCTCTTCCGGTCCACCCGTTCGATAAACCCATGGTGGACATCATTTGCCCACTTGCTTTTTGAAAAATACGGTGTTATACTAAAAGGGTAAATTCATCCTACTTCGTACCTTTCTCTGGATCCCTTTAGGGGTTAAACAAGAAAGATAAATCGCAAGTCAGAGGTGAAAGAGGGAGGTGAAACTTCTAAAATGGATTTTCAAGATCAAACACTTACTTGCAAAGATTGTGGAAACACCTTTGTCTGGAGTGCATCAGAGCAGTCATTCTATCAACAAAAAGGATTTCAAGCTCCTGTTCGCTGCAGCAATTGCCGAGCAGCCAAAAGATCACGTTTAGACGGTGGAGGAGGCCAAAGCACGCAGCATGAAATTACGTGTGCTTCTTGTGGAAAGAAAGATACCGTACCATTCGTGCCAAGAGGAGACAAGCCGGTTCTTTGTAGAGATTGCTTTCGAGCAAAAAGAAACGCTTAATTTTTTTATTCCTCTTTTTCTGCGGATTGAGAAGATTCAGTGTCCAAAGCGGGAATCTTTAGTTGTGGATTCCTTTGGGGAAGTTGTCTTTCTGGGCTATTGATGTCAAGTTGCGCAGAAGACGTAGACGTGTTTTCTTCTAGAGAAGATGCGGGAGTGTTATTAGGTACTTGTCCGTCTAACCGCGCCTGAAGAGCATCAATTTCTTGTTGAACCCGTTCTTTATTCTGTGGATCACCTTCCGTGAGGGATTTAACCGTGAGATATTGGTTAAGCGCCTCTTTAAGCTCTCCTTTACTTTCTAAAGCATGTCCAAGGTTGTAATACGCGTTTGCGTAATCCGGCTTAAGCGATATGGCTATTTGGAATTGGCGCTGCGCGTTTTCCCACTGCCCGAGCTGGTAATAAATTCCCCCCAAATTGAGGTATCCTTGCGGATTACTAGGGTCAAGAGCAATAGCTTGTTGGTTGGCAAGAATGGCAAACTGTTCCGCTTGTTGCCCAAACCCAATGAGGCTTCTGTAAATGGAAGAAAGGTTTGTCCAGTTGGCGACCGTTTGCGGTGCAATTTGTGTGGCAGTACGGGCCGAGTTGATGGATTGCTGAGTGAGGGTGTAGACCGCGTCGATATTTTTTGTGCTTGAGGGGTCTTGTTGTTGCTGCTCGGCAAGAAAGCTCGCAACGGCAAGGTTGGTTTGGGAGAATGCTCTATGATACGCGTCTCGGTAATAAAACATGCCAATCGCTTTATTTTGGTAGTCGTACGTGGTAGACGCGAGGTTACTGGCAGTTGCCACGGCAGATTTTTCAAATAGTACGTCTGAGGCAATAAAGCGGATAGAATAGTATCCCAAGATAGTTGACATACCAAAAAATAGAATAAAAACGGTAAGAGGAAGAAACTTGGCAAGCCCTTCATAGAGGGATGTTTTCGCAAGATTCTTTTTAAAGGCGATGAGATGAAGTTCTACGTCAAAAAACCTGCCCAATGCCTCACTATCTTTTGAAAGGCCTTGGGATGCGGCGAACAGCCCGAGAGTGAGGAACAATATGGTTACCATAGTTGGGGAGAAAGGAAGAAGAAAGCTTCCGATCGCCAAAAAAAGAAGGCTTATGGCGAACGGATTCTCATTTGAAGCGACGTTAATTTTTCTTAGCTCCTTTGCGATTATTCCTATGATCGTAAGGTAGGAAATTATCCCCAAAACGCCGGTAGTTGCCAAAAGCTCAAGAAAAAAGTTTGATGATCTAAAAAACGTAAGTGCCCATACATCCGCGGAAAGGTTAAAATCCGGCTGTCTAAATCTGGTAAACACGGTAGAATACGTTCCATAGCCACTCCCCAAAAGAAATCCCGGAAGAATCCTATTTGCGTCTTGAGAAATTGCGGCAAATCCGGTTTGAAACCCCGTCTTGAGAGGAAGAATATTTGGTTTTTGAATAGCAACAAGCTCAAAAATCGTACACGTAAGCCCAATAGTTATAATAACGGAGCCAGCCAAAAGAAGCATTGTTTTTGAATCGGTAAATAACTTTGTTCGAGCGTGTGTGTTAGTGAGAGAGGACAGAATACTCCACAGGCAAGGAACAGTCACTCCAAGCGCGGAAAGCAAAAATAATCCGGAATCAAGAAGTGATCCCATTGGCGTGAACGTCTGAACTTGCGTAAACGAAAAAGGAAGAAAGTATATGCGAAAAAACGAAAGGATGGCCAAAAGAGAAACGATAACACCACTTACCACAAGGCTTGATAAGGCAAAAAACAAAGAAGAGCCCTTCTTAAGAAAATTAATGATGAGAAAATAAAGTATTACCGAAAATAGCAGAGGGACGCTATTGATAAGCGCGTCAAACCTATTCACCGCAAAGAAAACAGAGAGTAGTGCGGTAAGACAGAAGGCAATAACGGGAAGATTAAAAGGAGTACTTCTTGCTTTTATGTCCCTTCCGTACAACGTGCGGACTCCAAACAACAGGAGGCCAAAAAGAGAGATAGCGCCTAACAACGCTTGTTTGGGAAGGCCAAAAAAATCGGTTGTTAAAGAGAAAGATATCAGGGGAAAAACCACAATGAAGAGTCCTAGCAGGATAGCAATGCTTGAATCTATAAGAGAGACGATTTGTTTTTTGGGCATTTCCATATACTGTATCAACTTGGACAAGTTGCTGTCAACTATATCAATTTACCATAAGCCAGTTAAACGGTACGTCTTTTTGCGCGGGAGACTGGATTCCTACCGTAAATGATTCTTCTGGTCTTTGGCGAAGAAGATACAAAACTTCATTGTTTGTTTCTGTTTTTGGCGTAATATAGACAAGGGAATCTTTGGTAACGAGGGGATTAAGAATGGTTACCTCTGTTTTTCGTGCGCTTATGGTACCAACTCCCGCTGATCCCGATGCTTGAATTTGTGTTTCCGAAAGAGCGTTTGCAATGGAAGAGTTCAGAATAAGCTTCGTAAATGATCCGCTTCCTGAGGCGATAACGTCTCCAAGGTGATTGACAGAGAACACCGGTTGTTCTTGATTATTCTGGATGATGAAGGATAGATCAAGCCCTTCGGTTTTTGGTCCAAGCCTTACTACAAGGTCTGAATCGGGAATAGGGCTAAGGACCCCGACGGCAAGGGTGCCGGCAACCGTAAGGTTGCCTTGTGTGTCTATTGATACGAGCCCGCCCATAATGTTTATTGGTCCTTGTCTTAGCGGTTGAATCTCTAGACTGCTATTTAGCACATTGATGGTATTATCTGCTAAAATAAGGCCATTTGATTGGGTTCCCACGGAGAAGAAGCCTCCTACGGAAAGGTCGGTAACACTTGAAGGGCCAAGGGCAATAATCCCTTCGGAAAACTTTGCAAACCTACTGTTGAGATGTTCAATGTATGCCAACTCTCCCGAATAAGAAGCAATAGTAAGATTCTCTCCTGCAATAAGATCTTTTACTCTAAGTACTCCTGCTATGCTCGCGTTTTGGGCATTGATTGTTTGGGAAGAAAGTTCTCCTAAAAACGTGGCGTTGCCGTAAGAGTCTATACGCGCAACCACAGAAGACGCGGTAGCGTTTTTCTGTTGAGATCTAACCTCAAGGGCATCCGGAGCAAGAGCAAGCTCTATGGATGAATCCTGGGCAAGGGGAGAAATGACGTTCGTCCGCAGTCTGTCCACTTGAGCGAGAGGAGAAATAATCTCATCTTTGACAGTCAGAGAAGAAACGGCAATGCGCGTAGCTTCAAGAGACTCAAGCGTTGCGTGCGTTGCGTAGAGGGCGTCCGTTGCGATAGTTTCAAAAAATTCTCCCGTTCTCTTCATTTTGGCAAAAAGCTCCCGGAATGGCGATTGATATTCTTTGTAGCTATTTGTTCCGGTTGCGATATTCAAATCCCCCGTTTCGGTAAGAAACACAGAAGGGTCATGCCATCCGGGAGAAAGAAGAAGAAAGGCAGTATCAGAGAGAGGAGTATACGAAAGGACTTTCCCGATAATCATACCTCTGGCGGTTGCCTTGGTTGCCACACCAGGAGTGTTGGAAAAGGTAAGCATGTCTCCGGGAGCAAGAGAAGTATTATCTTGCACCCTGATAGGTACTTGTCCCACGAGTCCTACCAAGACAAACGAGGAATCATTCTCTTTGTTAATTCCCCCAATAAATCCCGGATAAAGGGATATCACTCCCGCAATGGTTGTTCTTCCCTGTTCTCTCGTACACTTGGTTACTCCTCCACTTGGTCCTAAGCATACCAGATCTCCCTCTTCAAACGCCTCATCAGCACTCTCTTTTCTAAAGTATTCCGCAAAGTCAGTGCCTGATGTCGTATAGGCAACGCCACTAGAACCCGTGCTATTGATCTTTCCATGAATGATCCCATTCCCATTCAGAAAAGTTACAAAGTTATTCGTGGTAGTTCCTGCTTCGGTGTATCCTAGTTTTATTGCCAACCCATCCGCGTCCGCACCCGTATTGGTATTCTCAATCATGGCAGAGGCAGTTGCAGACTGATTATCTGCCGCGTGAAGCCTGAATGAGGGAAGCGTTGTTCCAATACCTACATTTCCTCCTTGTTTAATCACAAATCGATTGAGTCCGGATGAGGAGGCAGTAAAGATATCGCCTGCGCCGCTGTTGTCAAGGATTAATGTTGCAAGTCCGGTTGATCCCGAAAAAGAGGCAACCGGCGTATCGTTTGCCGATGCTCTAATGTCCAAGTTTGCTAAAGGAGAGGAGGTATTAATTCCTACTTTTCCCGCGGAGTTATTAGGAAGGAGGAAAATATTTCCCGTGTTACTTCCCCCGATCGTAAGCGTGTTGGACGTTGAGCTTGCTTGAATGGTTCCGTTGGAAGAAAACGTAAGACTTCCCGCAGTTGTGATGCTTCCCGATGCCGCAATCCGCAGGGTCGCCCCAGAGGTCGCGATACCTCCAATCAAAAAATCATCAGAAATATTACCGGGAGCAATAGAGCCGTTGTTTCTCTGCCACCAGCCTTGGGTTCCCGTTGAAGTTCCCGGTAAAACACTATACGCATACATAGTCCTCCAAGCCTTTGTTGAAGATCCAATGTCCGATTCGTTATTTCCATTAGGAGTGATGTCCCCGGCAACGGTAAGCTTTGTGTTTGGACTTGTGGTGCCAAGACCAAGATTGCCGTCATTGGTAAGAACCAGTTTGGCAGTGCCTGAGGAAGAAGCAACGAAAATGTTGCCGCTTGTGGTATTGTTATTGACAATAAGCGTTGCGGTTGAAGAATCATTTGCAATGACGGCAAGTCTATCCGAAATCTGCACGCCACCGCCGTTATTATTTGTGGTATTCACAAGAGCCTTTTGGATGTCAATAACCCCTGTGCCGTCGGGAGCAAGAGTCACGTTGGTATTGCTTCCCACATTTGTGCCAAGCACAAGAGACTTGCCGGTGAGCTTTAGTTCTCCGCCTGTTGCCTGAAATACCGGCGTTGCAATCCCTCCAATAGTCAGATTTCCGCTTGAATCAAGAGCCAAGATTACATTTTTGGTTCCGGCTCCTGACTGCGTGATAGGAGAGAGACCCTGTAGAAATTCTGTATTTGTTGCGTAGGGAACCGTTGCCAGTTGTTGCCGGGGGATCAGTTCGGGATCGCCTCCAATGGTTACGCCAAGCCACACGTTGGGGTTTTGCGCAAACAGGCTTTGGGGAATAGCAGAGCCGTCTCCAAGGATGGTGGCAAAAAATCCATCACTGTCCGGTTGGATAAGCTCTGTTTCTTCCCACAAAAGAGCGGAGGCTGAAGCCGAGTTTGACTCGGTGGCGCTATTATACAGAGCAAAACGTACTTGTTTTTCCGAGGTGATAGGCGTGTTATTTGTGTCGGTAAGTCTTCCCTGGAAAGAAAGCGTCCTGTTTGGAGAAATGGCGCTTGTTCCCAGAATGCGTCTATCGTCTTGTTGAAAAGCAGAGGCGGCAACAATGCCAATAAAGGAAACGGTGAGGATGAGGAGAGAAAAGTGAACATAATGGACAATTGGATAAGAATGATATTTTTTGTACCATTTTGGTCTGTTATAGCGTAGATGATGAAGGAGCTTTTTGTGAAACGGGTAATGCGTGGTGGAAATTGAAAGCGGAGCGTAAAGCTCTTTGGAAATGTGCGGGACATGCACGCGGTTGGGATCTTGAATAAAAACCGATTGCTTTCTCAGCTTACCTAGATGGTACTCAAACTCTTCTGCCCCTTTTGCCAAAGGACTAATGCACAAAGCATCAAACACTATTCCTATTGCCTTGAAGGTTTTTTGTGCAAGTGCAACAGGGGGGAATGGATGGTACGCAGTACTGTTTTTTGCGCTCACTCTCGAATTCACGTGTATGAAATAATGAGGGGGAATAGAAGACATAATACCCTGGGCATTTCCCCATGCAATATACTTTTTGAGAACGGATAGTTTTCTGTTAATAGACGGGATCGAAAATTCGGAGGCAGTAAGAAGACGCTCTTTGTATTCGGCAAGAAGGACCTGATTGATTTTGGAAAGAAGATTTTTGGAGCCAATATGCCACGCCTCATCAATGCCGGTTACCGATTGCGCCCAGGTGAGGAACTGCCGCACATCAATGATATAGTTTTTTATAGAAGTAGTAGATAAGTTATTGTTGTAAAGAAAGTTTTTAAACGCTTTTATCCGCCATGGGTCTTCATCCTGATAGCTTTGTTTATGGGTTTCAAAGGGGTCTTTGTTGGTTAGTCCCTGACTGCTTAAGAAGCGGAAGAATGCGCGCAAAGAAGAAACATACCGCTTAACAGAACGCGCAGCAAGGGGTGGAGCAGAAAAAGAGATGATTTCTTTGGTAACAGCCGCGGGATTAAATGGTTTTTTAAACTCCTCTTCAAACCATACTATGAATTTTTTGACATCAGCCTTATAGTTTTTTACCGTGGAGTGAGACGCTCCTTCTTTGCGTACACGTAGATAATCAATAAATTGATTGAGCAGGTTCATGAGACACCAGAGAAGGATACAGCTTCGAGATTATACGGATTATACGCTTTATCTTGTTTTCGCACCCATCTCTCCTAAGAGTAGAAAAATTTATGAATGAATGTCAAGATCCTAGAGTAAAAAGATATGATATATTTATATATAATTTGTAATATTCTAGATTGTGCTTTTTTTATCGTGAAAATCTGTTTCTTTGCGTGAAAACATATTTGGGAACAATCAAATGATAGAACTCGCGAGACAAAAATGGACTAAAGATGCTATTAGCAGTATTCACTCATAAGTGATAGCATTCCTCAAGCTTTTATTTAGACTGTATTGGAGATATAAACGATAGATTAGAAGCGAAAAAACACACGCAATATTATACGAATCCTCTTAGTTGTTTACAAGATAAACATAAGAGGTATACAATAGGGATGTGACAGGTGATACTCAAACCAAAGTTCAAGTGGGAGATATATACTTTGCCTCAAGAGGTTTTGCTTGCCCGTTCTGTCAGGTGACGCTTGAAACTTTCCAGGGAACGCGTGTATCTATAAAAGCAGGCGGAGATGGGGAATTTACCCTTTCCCAAGTTCTTGTAAAAGCAGGGCTTTCTCAGGCGTGTTTTACCGCCTTGGATATTCGGGGGATTCAATCTCAGAAGGCGTGCGTTTCTTTTAGCCCCCTCACGGCGGATAATTCATACCAGGGGATCTTTTTGCCTCCTACCGCCTCTCTTTCGGCCTCAACGCTTTTTTCAAAAGAAGCCTTAAGGATAGCGGGACATTCGCTCTCTAATGCCTCGGTTGCGGCAATAGTAGATGGAATCTCCCATGCTCCGACTCAAACAGATAAAAACGGTTTCTATTTGTTCACGCTTTCGGATCTTTCGGAAGGATCCCATACGCTCTTTATGCAGGCAAGGAATACTGACGCGGCTTCCCTTATTGCCGACAAGGCCATGTCATTTACGGTTTTATCCTTTGCTCAGACAGCACAAGTGAGAGTGTTAGGGTTTTTTGAAGGCTCTGTTTTGCTCAAGGCGATAGGTATCGTTTTGATCGTAATTATCCTTCTTATTATACGGTTTCGATCCCGCGTAGCGGTCGCATTGGACGTTCTAAGAACGTTTTTGGGCAATGCGTTTTCTTACCCAAAAAAGTAAGAAGAGAGACGCAAGAATCAGCAGAAAACTTTTTGCGGGAAACGCAAAAAAGCGGATGCTTCGGGAAAAGGAGGGACCTTCCTCGGACAAAGCAAGAGAGAGCGTGGCCTCGTAAGGACCAAGAAGAAATGATTCATTAAAAGAAACTTGGGGAAGAACGCGCGTTGAATTGGCAAGCACACGCGTCTGCCCAACCCCAACAGCTCCAACCGTTTGGCCAAACATATTGCGAATAAGAATACTGCCTTTTGGTGTTATAAAATGATTACTTTTGTTAATTATTGATATAGCAAATGGTACGGGTCCGTGTTCTATAAAACGAGGAGTGCTGAACGCTTCAATTGTTCCGTTTGTTGGTTCGTTTGGGCCTATGGAGAGAAGTACGTGTGTTGCAATGCCTCCTATGGCAACGGTTGCGCTTTGATCTTCATCTTTCTGCGGGGGATTACTGAGGAATATAACAGAGAAGTAGTAATCAGAAGAAGGCTCGCTTGGAGGAATGGTAACCTTAAGAGAAACAGTTTTTTCCTGAAATGGGGTGAGTGTAAGCGTGTCAATTGGCCTCTCGTTTTCAAGAAGCTGAACGTTTTTGAGGATGTCGGGGTTTGGTTTTTGGGCAAACGCGTCTTTTGCCGCTCGGTAGGTCATGGATCCTGTGCTATCTGAAGGGACAAAAGGAGAAAGGCGGATATCCAGCTCAATTGTTTGTTGGCTTTTGTTGGAAAGCGTTATTTCTTCTTCAGTCTCAAACGGCCGCTTTTCGGATATGCTAATAATAGCAGGAGAAACCTCAAAAGAAAAGCTCTCCGCATACGCCGATTGAATCCCGATCAAATCGGGAGAACTCGGGGTAAACTTGGACACAATCAAAAGCATGCAAGCAATTATTATGATTCGTTTCATCACAGTGTTGGCGTAAGGATGTAGGTAATGGTATTTCCGTAACGCCCGGGCGGTTGGTTCAGCGAAATAGTTACTTTTACGGTAATTTGGGCTTGATTTGTGCCAGATGTTTTCGTCTCACGAATTACTTCTTGCGGCTGTTCTTTTTTTGCATTATCGGCAAATTGCTTATAGAACGTAGGATCGGTGAAGTCAGAAAGGCAGGGAGTTCCTAAGAGATTATCACAACGATACCCAAACCCGTAGGTTAAGAGATTTACCCATTGTGAAGACCTCGCTTCATTACAAAATCCGTCATCACACGTGGTGTCAGGGATTGGCGTAGGAGATTGGGAAGAGGTAAGCGGTCCGTCTTGGTAGGCAATTACCGAGTACCCGCTTTCTTTTGAAGACGTAATCGTAAGAACACTTGTTCGCTGAACAGGATTTGTGGGAGAAAGTGATCCAAAATCAATAAGGCTCTCGGATAGAGAAAAACCAAGAGTGCCGCTTTGGGTTGAAATATTTTCCAGTTTGCTTCCAATGGTTTGATCAAGATTCCACCTGAGATTATACTGTGAATTAGTGGTTGATCCTCCGCCGGAGGTAATTTTTCCGGACTGAATGGTGTAGTTGTCCCCGGACATGGTAGCTCCAAATGCAAAGTTCAAAGTGTAAAATGAAAAAATAAAAGAGCCGATACCAAATACGATACCAAATATAACAAGAGGTTTCATCATACGTTCATAGTAACGCAATTATCAAAAAAAAGACAATATGCTATACTAAAAAGAATCTCAAATGGCAAATCTCAAATCTCAAACCCCGATTAAATCGGGGCAAATCTCAAACGTTAGAGCTAAAGAGACAATCATCGAGTATCGCCCGTCGGAAATTGAGGCAAGGTGGGGGAAAGTGTGGCAGGAAAAGAAGCTATTCTCTCCGAATTTAGGCGAAGGCAAGCCTTTCTATAACCTCATGATGTTTCCGTATCCGTCCGCGGAAGGGCTCCACGTGGGGAATATGTACGCGTTTACCGGAGCAGACGTCTATGGCCGGTTCATGCGCATGAAAGGATATGACGTGTTTGAGCCCATTGGGCTTGACGGGTTTGGGATTCACTCTGAAAATTACGCAATCAAAATAGGGAGACATCCTAAAGAGCACGCCAAAATTTCTCAAAAAAACTTTTACCGCCAGCTTTCCTTAATTGGTAATGGCTTTGCATGGGATCATCGTCTGGAAACCTATGATCCAGTTTATTATAGATGGACACAGTGGTTGTTTATCCAGATATTTAAGAAAGGTCTTGCGTATCGAAAAAAGGCAGCGGTTAATTGGTGTTCCTCCTGTCAAACCGTTCTTGCGGACGAACAGATCATAGAAGGAGCATGTGAACGCTGTGAAACCAAGGTAGAGCTCAAAAAATTAGAACAGTGGTTTTTCAAGATTACTGCGTATGCGGAGAAACTTCTCGCTGGAATAGAAAAAATAGATTGGCCAGAAAAAATAAAAATCGCCCAGAGGAATTGGATTGGAAGAACTAAAGGAGCACGAATTATATTTAAGATCAATGGCGCAAAAGAGAGCATTGAGGTATTCACAACCAGACCGGATACTTTGTATGGAGCAACATTTATAGTGTTATCTCCCGAACATCCGATAGCTGCTTTGGTTAAAGACGGAAAGGTTCAGGAGTATATAAGACAATCAGCAAAAAAAACAGATCAAGATAGAATGGTTCTTGACAGAGAAAAAACCGGTGTATTTTCTGGCCTGTATGCTATAAACCCTCTTAACAAAGAAAAACTGCCTGTCTGGATCGCAGATTATGCCGTAATGGGCTATGGGACAGGCGCTTTATTTGGCGATGCGCATGATAAACGCGATGTGGAATTTGCTAAAAAGTATGGGATTCCATTAAAACCGACAATTATAACGGGAAATAGAAAGCGGGACGTGCAAATAATGAGTTTGGAAGAGTGTTTTACAGGATACGGTACCCTGGTTAACTCCGGAGACTTTTCTGGTTTAACCTCACAAGAAGCAGGAGAGAAAGTTATTTTGTGGTTGAGTAACCATGGGGACGGCGGTCCTCAAACAACCTATCATCTTCGTGATTGGTTGATTTCACGCCAACGGTATTGGGGTCCGCCGATCCCGATGATCTACTGTAAAACGTGTAGCTGGCAGCCGGTTCCCGAATCTGAACTTCCCGTAGTTCTGCCCGACATCAAGGACTTCAAGCCCAAAGGAGATGGCTCAACGCCTTTGTCTAACGCTCCTGATTCTTGGAAGTTCACAAAATGTCCCATGTGTGGAGGGAAAGCGCAAAGAGAACTGGAGGTTTCTGATACCTTTTTAGATAGTTCGTGGTACTTTTTGGCATATCTTCACATGAAGGACGGCAAATGGATTGCGGGAAATCCCTTTAATGCAAAGATTCTTGAAAAGTGGCTTCCGGTGAACGCATACATAGGAGGGGCGGAGCACGCGGTTTTGCATCTTTTGTATGCGCGTTTTGTCTGGATGGCGCTGTCGGATTGCAAATTTTTGCCAAAAGAATTGGGAGATGAACCGTTTCCATTCTTGTTTAGCCATGGGCTTATTGTGAAGAATGGCGCAAAAATGAGCAAGAGCAAGGGAAACGTGGTGATTCCCGATAGTTACATTAAGAAATATGGAGCAGATGCAGTGCGATCTTATTTGATGTTCTTAGGTCCTTATGATATGGGGGGGGATTTTAGAGATTCGGGAATTGAAGGAATGTATAGGTTCTTAAAAAGAGTATGGAAATTAATTACTGTTTACGCGGGTCCTGCCACTCGCTCTTCC
>Ga0155914_138_pt2 | contig 23936 bp, 20 predicted proteins | sample RifCSPlowO2_01_FD_107568 | JGI IMG/M metagenome (GOLD analysis project Ga0155914, IMG submission 107568) | Candidatus Levybacteria bacterium RIFCSPLOWO2_01_FULL_42_15
CAAGAAATTTCATGTCTATATTACTAACTAAAACATATCCCTTTATTATTGTCAATGTCCTGTAGTATTTTCCTTTTATCTAGCGCACCAATAACATCCAGTACTAGCCCCTGGGGTGCATGCGGTAACTCCATCGGATTTTACATTTGTTTGGGGAGAAGATGACTCCGCTTTTGATTCGGGATCATAACACACGGTCACAGGACCTGAAGAGCTCGTCTGTTGAGCTACATATAGCCCGCTTAATATTTTTGCTTGCGAAGAAAAGGTAGTCTTTAACTCACCGACATCTTGAAGACGGATAACGCAAGGAAGAAAGCCTGGAGAAGCTAAAGACGCCTGATTACCGGCGCCTATAACAAGAGTCATGCATGGAGTTGGAAAAGATGTTGAAACTACCCACGGAAAATCCCCATGTATCGTATAATATCGGGTGAGCGCGTTATGAAGCTCGAGCGCTGATGCTTTTTTATTGGCATCCGCGCCTTTTTTGAACTGTTCAAGAGGATCAATAGTTGCCAGAAGCCCCAATGCCAATATTCCCAAGACGCCAATAACTACCAATAACTCAACTAGCGTAAACCCCTTTGAAAACTTCATGCAATACCTTAATTCAAACACACTTTTTCTTGCTTGTCAATAAAGCTATGACGTTATTACTGGATTGATGAAACGAGTCCGTAAATGGGTGTTATGATTGCGATAATCAAAAACGCAACGCCTATTCCCAAAACAACAAGAATAAACGGCTCAAGAAGGGTAGTGAGATTTTTTACCGTCTGGTCAACTTCCCGTTCAAAATAGTCGGACGCGCGCAAAAGCGACTCATCAAGCTTGCCTGTTTGCTCACCGATCTTTGCCATGGCAACCAAAATGGGAGGATACAGATAAGGAGACAGTGCCATTGCCTCTCCCACGGATACTCCTTTTGCCACCTGTTGAGAAATAACCGAGATTGACGACCGATACAGAATGTTTGAGGAAGTTTCCGCGGTCTTGCGAAGCGATTCAACAATGGACGTCCCGCTTCCCACCATGAGCCCAAATGTTCTGGAAAATTCCGTAAGAATCGTCTGCCGAATCAATTTCCCAAATATCGGTATAACAAGAGAAAGCTTGTCAATGGCATATTTTCCCCCTTCAGTTTGATACCAGCGCTTCAAAAACGAAACGCCAATAACCAGTATTCCCACAACAAAGGGCCACCCGAGAATAAAGAAACGCGACGTCCCAATCACTATTTTAGTAACAAAAGGAAGCTCAACATTTAAGCTTACATACAAACTGGAAAGCTGAGGAATCACAAATATCATCATTGCAAACAAAACCGCAATCATCATAACCACGATAACGGCAGGGTACACAAGAGCTGATCTGATGGTGTTTTTTAGGCGCTGTTCTTTTTCCAAATTTTCCGCAAGCCTTACGAGAACCTTTTCTAAAAGCCCTGATGCTTCTGCTGCCTTGATGAGAGAGACGTACACGGGGAAAAATACGTTTGGATATTTGGCAAGTCCGGCAGAAAAGGGCTTTCCATCCTCAATATCCGCGACAATCCCGTCAATTACCTCCATCATGGAGGTATTTTCCGTCTGTTCTTTTAATATCCGCAATGCCTCAATAAGCGTGAGCCCAGAGGTAAGAACGGAGGCAAGCTGTCTGGTAAAAAACACAACGTCCGCAAATTTTGGTTTGCTAGCGTACGCCTGGATTTTTGCAAAACCCCCTTCTTTGAGCCGTGCTATTCTCACTGGATACAGATTTTTGCTTCGTAAATACACCGCCGCCTGACTCGTGTCTTTTGCCTCAATAAGCCCTTCTACTTTTTTTCCGTCGGTTATTGAAACAGCAGTGTAGGAAAGCTTCATAAGCGGGAACCAAGAAGGCGCATGAGCTCTTCTTCATGAAGCGCGTAATTGCGAGCCACCTCTACGTTCACTTGTCCGTTGTTTACCAACTGGGCAAGCGCCTCGTCTATGGGGATCATGCCTGCTTGTTGCGAAGTCTGGATAATAGAGTCTATCATGTGGATTTTTCCTTCCCGTATATTGTTTGCCACCGCCGGAGTCCCCAAAAGAACCTCAACCGCCGGAATTCGTCCTCCTTCAATTCTGGGCAAAAGACGCTGAGAAATAATTCCTTTAAGAGTTGCGGCAAGCTGAAGCCTGATTTGGCTTTGCTGATGAGGAGGAAACGAATCAACAATCCGATCAACGCTTTGCGCCGCCGAGTTGGTATGGAGGGTGGAAAACACCAAATGCCCGGTTTCCGCAATCGTGATAGCGGCAGCCATAGTGTCGGCATCACGCATTTCTCCAATTAAAACTACGTCAGGATCTTCCCTAAGGGCCGATTTGAGCGCGAGAGACCATGAGTGAGTATCAACACCCATTTCTCTTTGGGACACAATGCTCTTCCCCTTGGGGTACACATACTCAATAGGATCCTCAATGGTAAGTATGTGGGTGAAACGATTGAGGTTGATCTCATTAATAATAGAGGCAAGCGTTGTTGATTTTCCGTGCCCGGTGGGTCCCGTAACCAGAATAAATCCCTGCACAAGGCTTGCAAACTCATGGCAGATTTTGGGCAGATTAAGTTCTTCTATGGTTTTTATTCCAAGGGGTAAAAAGCGGAAAGCCCCGGCAAGCGCTCCTTTTTGGTAGTATATGTTTACCCGAAACCTTCCCGTAGCCTCCAAAGCAGTATTCTGTCCAATTCCAATCGAGAAATCAAGTTCCTTATTGGCAAGCAGAAGCTCTTTTTGCTCTATACTCAAAAGAGAAAATACCATCTCCTCCAGTACCTCTTTGGTGAGAGGCGGATATTCGGTAAGGGGGGCAAGACTTCCATCAACGCGAAGCGATGGCGCTATCCCCGCAATAAGGTGCAGATCTGACGCATTTTTTTGGATGGTAAGCGTAAGAAGTGATCGAATATCCATATAATCTCTATTCCTGGGCAACCCTTATGACTTCCTCAACGGTTGTTGTTCCCTTAAGTACTTTAATATACCCGTCTTGCTTCATGGTAATCATACCCTCCAGAATTGCCTGTTTTTCAATAGTTGCGCTGTCCGGGTGTTGTAGTATAAGCTGGGCAATTTTTTCCGAAACCGGCATGACCTCAAAAATGCCAACCCGCCCCAAATATCCCGAGCTTCCGCACTCTTGACAGCCTTTTCCTCTATAGATATTCACCTGGGGAAGGTTTTGAGGGAAAAGAACTCCCAAAGACGTTTTGATCTCCTCAATGATAGAGGAGGGGGGAGCATATGCTTCTTTACACGCTGAACAAATTTTGCGCACAATACGCTGTCCCACTAAAGCGTTCATTGTAGAGGCAAGAAGAAAGCTTTCCGCGCCCAAGTCCAGAAGACGAGGAAGCGCCCCTGAAGCATTAGACGTATGGAGGGTCGAGAATACCAAATGCCCGGTGAGCGCTGCCTGCAGAGCAAGATCCGTGGTTTCCTGATCACGAATCTCTCCCACCAAAATGATATTGGGATCTTGCCTAAGAAACGCCCGCAAGCCGGAGGCAAACGAGAGACCTACGGCTGAATTTACCTGCACTTGATTAATTCCCGGAATTTGATACTCCACCGGATCTTCCAAGGAAAGAATGTTCACCCGTGTGGTGTTAAGCCGGGAAAGAGTTGAATAAAGCGTTGTGGTTTTACCACTTCCTGTTGGACCGCAGACAATAATGATGCCGTGAGGCCGAAGCATCATCGTCTCCAAGCTGCGAAGAGATGTTCCTTCAAGACCGAGTTCTAAAAGAGTTGGGATGCCGCCCGATTTTCTCAGAAGCCTCATGACAATTTTTTCTCCAAACACCGTGGGCAAAACCGAGATACGAAGATCTACCTCATTATCCGCAACTTTAAAATTGAACCGCCCGTCCTGGGGAATTCTATGCTCGTCTATCTTAAGATCCGATAAGATTTTAATGCGAGAAACAACAGCCTCTTGTACCCGTTTGGGGAGGCTGAGTCTGTCGTATAAAATGCCGTCAATGCGGTAACGAACCCGGACTCTATCCTCATGAGGCTCAATATGGACGTCTGATGCTCTACTGGTTACCGCGTATTCAAGAATGGTTGATACGATTTTGGCAATGGGCGCGTCATTAATAATTTTTGCTATTTGGGCGCTATCAATGGTCTTTACCTTTGCGCTTTTTTCTTCTGTTTCCTTGAGCGCAAGACCAACCTCTCCTACCAGCTGTTGACGGTACTGGGTAAAGATTGCCTTTGCTACCTCGGAGGGAGCTGCCGCGAATGTCTTAATAAGAAGTCCTGTTTTTTGGCGCACAAACTGGATAGCCACCAAGTCAACCGGATTACCCATGGCAACACTAAGCGACTTGGTCTTTTCGTCATATTGAAAAGGAATAAGAGAAAACCGCTCGGCAACTGCTCGTGGAATAAGATTGATCGCGTCCGGGGCAAAAGAGGTAGTTGCCAGCGCAATAAAGGGAATCCCTAACAGTTTTGCCCGAGATGCGGCGAGCGCCGCCTCAGGAATAGTCCCAAGCGATTCAATAACAGACTCCTGGGATTTTTCCTCACTTGCGCTTTTTACCTTAATTTCGTTATATTGATCCTGCGTGATAGTGCCACTGCCAAGCAACACATCCGCTAGCGTTTGGTGAGTCGGCATTGGATTAGAAAAGGCTGACAAGCCGCTTGTTTTGGGAGCTTGAGGACTCTGAGAAACATGGGAAACTGGAGTAGGCATTGCTTTTATAGTAGGGAAAATGTGTATATAATGTCAAGAAAGATGTAGTTTTATGCAAAGTATTATCGTAATTGGCAAATCACAGGGAGAGCGACATAAACAAGCGCTTGCGCTATGTGAAGGGATTGATGGCTTTGACATACGCGTTATAGAAAGTGAAAAAGCAATCGGCATTGACGAAATTCGCACTCTTAGGCAAACTATCCTCCTTACGCCTTTGAAAGGCGTAAGACGCGCTTTTGTTATTCACGCAACAGAGGGAATGACCATTCAAGCCCAAAACGCGTTTCTTAAAACACTGGAAGAACCCCCTGTTCATGCCCTGCTTATTATTACTGCCAGCTCAAAAGATATATTTTTACCAACGGTACTTTCTCGATGTCACATAAGATTGATAAAACAAGAAGATCAATCAGAAAAGATTATAAAACTTGATCAAAGTAATGAATTTATACTTAGTTTAATGTCTAAAGATTTAAAAAAGAGTCTAAAAATTGCTCAAGATTTTGGAAAAACAAAACAAGAAACTCTTGCTTTTACAGAACAATCAATGCAGTCTCTTCAAGTCTTTTTACACGAAGGGTGGGGCAAGCGCGATAGAATCTCTCTAATTTCTTGCGTGGACGCGTTGAAAAATTTACAAGACGCCTACGTACTTCTGTCAACAACAAATGTAAATCCGCGCTTCATTCTTGAAGCAGTCTTGCTAAGATTGCCTCAGACGAACTAATTCTGACGCTGGAAAAAAAGCAGCTATTTTGATATAATAGAGAAATATAACTTTATGCCATCAAAAAAACAGTCACTCTCTCCTCAAAAATCTACTGCATCATCTCAGTCAGAGTATTCCGCAAAACATATTCAGGTTTTAGAGGGGCTTGAACCGGTACGAAAACGCCCCGGCATGTATATTGGATCCACCGATGTCATGGGACTTCACGAGACATTAAGAGAGCTTATTGATAACGCGGTTGATGAAGCGCTTGGCGGTTTTGCAAAAAACGTGTGGATTCTTCTCAATAAAGACGGAGACACAACTGTTGTGGATGATGGACGAGGGATTCCGGTAGACAATATGAAAGGTTTTAGGAAATCGGCGCTTGAGATTGTTATGACAAAGCTTCACGCGGGCGGAAAATTTGGCGGATCCGCGTATAAAGTGTCGGGGGGACTGCATGGGGTTGGAGCATCGGTGGTAAACGCTCTTTCCAAATCCATGTGGGTTGAGGTGCGAAGAAACAATAAGTTGTTTCGCCAAACGTACGAGCGTGGAATCCCCACGTCAAAGGTAAAAGAAGTTTCTGTATCCCTTTTACCAAAAAAAATGTTTTTAGAATCTCTTTCTACGGGAACTACCGCTACGTTTGTTCCGGATGATACTATTTTTTCAACTACAAAGTTTGAATTTGAGACCATAAAAAAGACAATCCGCGAACGCGCGTATCTTGTTCCCGCGCTTTATTTCCATCTCTATGACATGAGAGACGATCAGACTCAGGAAGTTCACTATTATTTTGAAGGGGGAATTCAATCGCTTGTGGAAAAAATTAATGAGAATAAAATTGATCTTCATAAAACAGTTTTTATTCGTAAAAAAGAAGGCGACGTAGAGGTGGAAGTCGCGCTTCAATATAATGACGGATACGCAGAAAACGTAGAAAGTTATGTAAACGTCATCAATACGGTAAACGGAGGAACCCACTTAACAGGATTTCGTATGGCATTAACCCGAGCCATCAATGACTATGGGAAAAAAATCGGAAGTCTTAAGGATGAGGAGGATTCCATTGTGGGGGATGATACCAGAGAGGGGCTAACCGCTGTTTTGTTTGTCAAGATGCCCCAAGACAAGATCCAATTTGAAGGGCAAACAAAGGGAAAGCTGGGAAACTCCGAAATCCAACCCCTTGTCCAACAGATTGTCAAAGAAGGATTAGGCGTGTATTTTGAAGAAAATCCTTCCGATGGGCGCAGGATTTTAGAAAAGGTCTATCTTGCCGCTCGCGCCCGCCTCGCGGCAAAGGCGGCAAGGGAGGCTATTTTGCGAAAAGGGGCGCTTGAAGGATCCTCTCTTCCGGGAAAGCTTGCGGATTGCCAGGAAAAAAATCCGTCCGCATCCGAACTCTACATTGTGGAAGGAGACTCCGCGGGAGGATCCGCAAAGATGGGACGGGACAGAAAGTTTCAGGCAATTCTTCCCATTGGAGGGAAAATATTAAACACGGAACGCGCCCGGCTTGATAAAATCATTGAGTTTGAAGAGCTCAAAAATCTTATTATTGCCTTAGGAATGGGTATTGGAGAAAGCATTAATTTTGAAAAGCTTCGCTATCATCGAATTATTATTATGACCGATGCGGATGTTGACGGCGAACATATAGAAACGCTCATTCTTACCTTTTTCTACCGACATCTTCCTGAGATTATAAAAAACGGTTTTCTGTATATTGCACAACCTCCTCTCTACAAGATCCAATCGGGAAAAACGATCAATTACGCCTACTCTGACGCAGAAAAAGAAAGAATTCTTGCAAAACCTGCGGCAGGAAGTAAAACACCCACGTTTTCAATACAAAGGTATAAAGGACTCGGAGAAATGAACCCTGAGCAACTGTGGGAAACCACCATGAATCCCAACAATAGAGTCCTCAAGCAAATAACCATAGAAGACGCCGAAGAAACAGACGCGGTGTTTACCATGCTTATGGGAGATGATGTTCCGCCGCGCAAACACTTTATCCAGACGAATGCGAAGCAAGCTATATTGGATGTATGATTTATATAGAATAGTACATAGAGGAGGTGAAACAATAAGTATATGAATGTATCAGCAGGAAAGAATGCGCCACAAGGAGAAATAAATGTATTTGTTGAGATTCCAAAAGATTCAAATATCAAATACGAGCTTGACAAAGAAAGCGGCATTGTGTTTGTGGATCGGTTCTTGCATACTGCCATGAGATATCCGTTTAACTACGGCTTCATTCCAAACACGTTGAGCGAAGATGGTGATCCGATTGACGTGTTAGTTTTAAGCGAATATTCCGTTGCGGTGGGAACGGTGATTCCATCGGTTGTGATTGGCATGCTGGACATGGAAGATGAGGCGGGAGGAGATGTAAAAATACTTGCCGTGCCACACTCAAAGATTGATCCCTTGTACGGAGAGTTGACTATGGAGACGCTTCCTAAGGCGATCAAGAACAAAATCAAACACTTTTTTGAAAACTACAAAACGCTGGAACCCGAAAAATGGGTAAAAATCAAGGAGTGGAAAGGGAAAGAAGTGGCCCTTAAAACAGTACAAAAGTCGCTTACCAGCCGATAGTCACATCTTAAACGTAGTGCTTTCATCGCACGTGAGATATTTTGTTGGCGGAAAAAGGGTATTAAGAAATTAAAAATTTTCTTTTTATGGATATTGGAAAACTAGAAAAAACAGGGATAACGGAGGAGATGAAACGTGCGTATCTTGACTACGCTATGTCTGTTATTGTCTCCCGCGCGCTTCCCGATGTTCGTGACGGACTCAAGCCGGTTCACCGACGGATTCTTTATGCCATGCATGAGATGAATCTCATCCACAGCGCAAGATATTCCAAAAGCGCAAAAATTGTGGGAGAGGTAATGGGGAAATACCATCCGCATGGAGATATGCCAATTTATGATGCGCTGGTGCGTCTCGCTCAAAGCTTTTCCATGCGTTACCCCCTCATTGACGGACAAGGAAACTTTGGGTCCATGGATGGAGACCCTCCGGCAGCCATGCGCTATACCGAGGCGCGTTTGGCGGCAATAACTTCAGAAATGCTGTTTGACCTTGACAAAGAAACGGTTGGCTTTATCTCCAATTTTGACGCAACGCTTAAGGAACCGGTGTATCTGCCTGCAAAACTTCCCAACCTTCTTCTTATGGGATCTGAGGGAATCGCCGTTGGAATGGCAACCAAGATCCCTCCCCACAACCTCACAGAAGTGATTGACGCAATCGTGTTTACAATCGACCACGCGCGGTTTCAAAAAAACGAGCAGGGAATCTCTCTTACCACAAGCGTTACCGTTGAAGATTTACTGCAGTTTATTCAAGGACCGGATTTTCCAACCAGCGGGGCAATTTATGACATAAACGAAATAAAAAATGTATACACAACAGGACGAGGAAAAATTGTTATTCGCGGAAAAGCAGGAATAGAAGATATAGGACAAGGAAAATCAGCAATTATTGTGACAGAACTTCCGTATCAGGTAAACAAGGCGCTTCTTGTTGCCCGCATTGCGGATCTGGCAAAGGATAAAAGAATAGAAGGAATCTCCGATCTGCGGGATGAGTCTGATAGACACGGCATTCGTGTGGTGATTGAACTTAAACGTGACGCCACTCCCAAAAAGGTTCTTAACAATCTCTTTAAGCACACGAGTCTTCAAACCGTGTTTGCCGCCAACATAGTTGCCCTTGTTGACGGAACTCCTCATACCCTTAACCTTAAGACTATCCTTGAGGAATACCTTAAGCACCGCTTTCTGGTAGTCACTAGGCGATCCGAATTCGAACTCAAACAGGCAAAAGATCGCCTCCATATTTTGGAAGGATTAAAGATTGCGGTTGACAATATTGACGCGGTGATCCAAACGATACGCCGATCCCAAACCCAGGAAGAAGCAAAAGAGAACCTCATAGAAAAGTTTAAGCTGACTGCGCTTCAAGCAACGGCAATTTTGGATATGCAGCTTCGCCGGCTCGCGGCCTTAGAGCGGCAGAAAATTGAAGAAGAGTATCAAATGATAAAAGAGACCATTAGCTATCTTGAAGATCTTCTCAAACACCCCACAAAAATTCTCACCATTATTAAACATGAGATTATCAAGCTTAAGGAAAAATACAAGGATGAACGCCTCACTAAAGTGTATAAAGGCCGCGTGGGAGAGTTTTCAGATGAAGATCTCATCCAAAATGAACCAACCGTAATTACTCTTACCAATACCGGCTATATCAAACGTCAAAGTATGAATAGCTTCCGTGTTCAACACCGGGGGGGAAAAGGCGTAAAGGGCATGACTACCAAGGAAGAAGACGCAATAGCATATATTCGCTTTGCGCATACCCATGATGTTGTTTCCTTTTTTACCAACAAAGGCAAGGTGTATCAACTCAAAGCGTATGAAATTACCGAGTCCCAAAGAACCAGCAAGGGAAGTGCCATGGTAAATCTGCTCAATATAGAAGGCGGAGAAAGAGTTGAATCATTTCTCAATCATACACCGGGAAAAAATACGCAAGAAGAACACCGTTATGTATTTCTTACCACAAAAGATGGGACGGTAAAAAAGACAGCGCTTTCTGAGTTTGAAAACATGAGAAGAACCGGCATTGCCGCCATAAAGCTTGACAGCGGCGATGAGCTGGCGTGGAGTAAGCTTACTAAAGGAGACCAGGACGTGATTATTACCACCAAAAACGGAAAAGCAATTCGGTTTTCAGAGAAACAAGTACGTCCTCTTGGAAGAAGCACCAAAGGGGTAAAAGGGATTGAGCTGGAAGGAGATGACCGCGTCATCGGCATGGACGTAATCAATAAAGATGAAAAGCTGGATTTCCTCTCAATCATGGAAAACGGGCTGGGCAAGCGTACGCTCGTTACCAAGTTTAGGATGCAAAGCAGGGGAGGCAAGGGAGTAAAAGTAGCAAAGGTTAGCGCTAAAACGGGAAAAGTTGCGTTTGCCCAAGTCATATCTCCCCATACGCGCGAACTTATTATTACTTCCATAAGCGGACAGGTAGTAAAGCTGGACATTGAAGACGTTCCCCGGTTAGCCCGAGATACGCAGGGAGTCATTCTTATGCGCTTTTCAAAACAGAAAGATGTTGTTGCGTCCGCAACCTGTATTGAAGAAGAAGCATGAAAATAGACGGAAGAGAAATTGCGCGTTCTCTTTTCAAAACGCTTAGTGAACACGTTTTAACGCTTAATAATAAAGGCGTTATTCCTCATCTTGCTATTATCATCATAGGAAATGACCCTTCTTCTTATGCCTATGTCGCTCAAAAGGAGAAAAAAGCAAGGAATATTGGAATAAAAGTAACGGTAATACGACTTGAATCAATGGTTGAGTCGTATAGATTACGAAACATTATACAAGCTCTCAATCGCAACCCCACTATTCATGGCATCATTGTGCAAAGACCGCTTCCGCTTCACATTGATCGAGAACTTATAAACGAATTGGTACATCCTTCCAAAGACGTAGATGCATTTCACTCCAAAACAAAATTTGAATTCCCTATATCAAAAGCAACAATTGTTATTTTGGAACATATATATAGTTCATTAAAAACCCTTAAGAAAACCAAGGAGATAAAATTTGTTCAATGGCTTGCTTCTCAAGCGATAGTGGTCGTGGGAAAGGGAGAAACAGGAGGAAGACCAATCGCGACGACGTTGAAAAAGTTAGGGATCAAACCTCTCATTGTGGATAGTAAAACGAAGAACCCCAAGCTCATCATAGAGAAAGCCGATATTCTTATTTCAACGGTGGGAAAGCCGAATATGATTAAGCCTGCCATGCTTAAAAAGAACACAATTCTTATTGGGGTTGGAATCCACAAAGGAAAAGACGGAAAACTGCACGCGGATTATAACGAGAAAAAAATAAAAGATCGCGTCTCTTTCTACACCGGTGTCCCCGGAGGGGTAGGTCCTGTGAATGTAGCCATGCTTCTTGATAACCTGGTTCTCGCCGCTTTAAGTCGTTGAAAAACTCGCTCTTTCCAATGAACTTTTGAGAGAATTTTATTTTCCTTATTGACAAGGGATTGTTGTTTTTGTTAGAGTTAAATCCCAGAAGAAAGCGAGCCTTCTGGTTTTTTTATGCGACAAAAAGACGACGGTTATAAGATAAACGGATCATTTAAAGGCAAAGACATTATTTCCCTTGATCAGTTCTCCACAAAAGATCTCTTGCTTCTTTTTTCCCACGTGTCCCGCATGAAAGATCTTGCTCAAAAATCAAAGCCATCCGCTCTTCTTGCGGGGAAAATAGTAACGCTCATTTTCTACGAGCCCTCCAGCAGAACCTTTGGGTCGTTTTCTTCTGCTATAAAACGGCTGGGAGGACAAACCGTCGCAATTCTGGACCCCCAACATTTTTCTTCGGTATCCAAAGGAGAAACGCTTGAGGACACTATTCGCGTCTTCGAGGCATATTCGGATGCGATTGTCATCCGACACCCGATTGCCGGAACTTCCAAAGCCGCAGCAGAAGCGGCTTTTTTTGTACCCATTATCAACGCAGGAGATGGCATCGGCGAGCACCCAACTCAAGCGCTTCAGGATCTTTATACAATTTACAAAAAATGCAATCGGCTAGACAACCTTATGGGAGTTATGGCAGGAGATATTCTAAACGGAAGAACTATTCATTCTCTCCTGAGAGGACTTTGTTTGTTTAAGAAGAATACTATATATCTTCTTTCTCCCAAACAACTTCGGCTCTCAAGAGCCGATTTTTTACGCTTCTTGAAACAAGGAATCAGGCTCATTGAGATTGAAAGCGAAAAGAATATTCCCAAAAACGCTCACTTTTGGTACTGGACACGGGTTCAAAAAGAACGGTTCGAGCGTTTATCCGACTACGAGAAGGTCAAGAACCGCTTTGTAGTTACCAAAAAACTTCTTGAGAATTTTGGCAATACACACCTTATCCTGATGCATCCTTTGCCTCGGGTTGGAGAAATTCATCCAGAAATCGATATCGATGAAAGAGCGGTATACCTTCGATCGCAAATTAGAAATGGACTTTATATCCGCATGGCCCTCCTAGCCCTTATCTTAGGAAAACTCACATGACAGGAAAACTCATTCTCGAAGGAAACTTCATATTCGAGGGACAAAGTTTTGGCGCCCCGCTAAGCGGGGTGGGAGAAGTGGTCTTTTCAACCGGTATGGTGGGATATCCTGAAAGCCTTACCGATCCATCCTACACGGGCCAAATCCTTATCTTGACATACCCTTTGATTGGAAACTACGGGGTGTTTGATAAACGCTATTGGGAATCCGATAGAATTCATGTGTCTGGTCTTATTGTTTCTTCCTATATCAATACCCCTTCTCATTTTTTAAACACAATGACTCTTTCTACCTGGCTAAAAAAGGAGAGCATACCAGCTCTGGAAATCTCCGACACGCGCTTTCTTACCCAAAAAATCAGAAGCCACGGAACCATGCTTGGAAAAATGGTGCTTACAGAAGATATCTCCTTTCATGATCCAAACACCGATAATCTTGTAGAACGCGTTTCCATCAAAACGGTAACAAAAGAAAGAGGCAATCCTCAAGGGGAATGGAGAGGAAAACGGCTTATTCTTATTGATTGCGGGACAAAACGCAATATTGTGCGGTCTCTTCTTAAACGCGGGGTAGAGGTAATCACGGTTCCGTGGAATTTTGATGCTACAGAAAATCTTCCCCATTCATTTGATGGAATTGTCATTTCGAATGGACCGGGCGACCCAACCATGGCAAAAGAAACCATCGAAAATGTACGAAAAGCATTGAACAAGAAAATTCCTCTTTTGGGAATTTGCCTTGGTCATCAAATTCTTGCCCTTGCGGGAGGAGGAAAGGCATATAAGTTAAAATTTGGACATCGAAGTCAAAACCAACCCTGCCTTCTTGCGGAATCAAAACGCTGTTATATAACCACTCAAAACCATGGCTTTGCGATAGGAAAAATTCCTTCCGGATTTACCCCATGGTTTACGAACGCCAATGACGGATCAAATGAAGGCATTAAACATAAAACACTACCATTTATGTCAATACAGTTTCATCCCGAAGCCTGTCCCGGACCAACGGATACCGAATGGATTTTTGACTATTTTCTAGAACGTGCCAACATGTCATCCTGAGGAGCGAAGCGACGAAGGATCTCTATGAAACATTACTATATTTACATATTAACCAATAAAATGAGTACAGTACTCTACACAGGAATAACCAATAATTTATTAAGAAGAGTCTATGAACATAGAAATGGCTTAATTGACGGTTTCACTAAAAAATACAAGGTCATCAAGTTAGTATATTCTGAAGATTTCACTAATCCCACAGATGCAATTGCAGCAGAAAAAAAGATAAAGGGTTGGATTAGAAAAAAGAAAATAAAACTAATTGAATCGGTAAACCCTAAGTGGAACGATTTATTTCCTCAACTCGAAGGATTCTTCTTTGGTGGAACAAAAAATGATATAAAGAAATACTATTCAAAACGAGCAAGCGAGTACGAAAAGGTTTATCATCGGGAAGATTCCAATAGACAAAATGAGCTACGGAAAATTTCGAAAGCTCTCCAGTCAGCAATGAGTGAAAAAAATGTCATTGAACTTGCTTGCGGTACTGGCTATTGGACACAACTTCTATCGAGAACTGCAAAAAGTGTTTACGCTACCGATATCGTGGAAGAGGCGTTGGAGATTGCAAAAACGAAGAAGTACGTTTGTCCAATTCAATTTTCTATAGAGGATGCCTACAGGCTTTCGTTCTCTGATGGCACATTTGATGGAGGACTTGCAAATTTTTGGTTTTCTCACATACCAAAGTCAAAAATCAATACTTTTTTAAAGGAATTTCATAGAGTTCTTAAAAAGGGTTCCTCTGTATTCATAACGGATAACGTATTGGTAAAAAGTATTGGAGGGAAATTAGTCAAAAAACCTAATGACGAAAACACGTATAAGCTACGCAAGCTAAAAGATGGAGAACAATTCTTAGTACTAAAAAACTATTATTCTAAAGAAAATCTCTTAAATATCTTTAAAAAACATGTAAAAAACTTCTCGCCTAAAAATATCTTTTACGGAAAAAATTTTTGGCATATAACGTACACAATTAATTAAGAGATCCTTCGTCTCGCCTTCGGCGGACTCAGGATGACATGACGGAAGGTATGAAAAATATCAAAAAGGTTCTCATTTTAGGATCCGGAGCGCTTAAAATAGGGGAGGCGGGGGAGTTTGACTATTCAGGATCTCAAGCCATCAAAGCGCTTAAAGAAGAGAGGATACAAACGGTACTCATTAATCCCAATATCGCAACCATTCAAACCTCAAAATTTTTAGCTGATACGGTATATTTTCTTCCCGTCAAGGACTATTTTGTAGAAAAAATCATAGAAAAAGAGAAGCCGGATGGAATCCTCCTCTCGTTTGGAGGACAAACTGCCCTTAATTGCGGTCTTTCTCTTTCCAAAAAGGGTGTATTTGCAAAGCATTATATAACCGTTTTAGGAACACCCGTCTCCGCAATCCTTATTACCGAAGACAGAGAAAAATTTGCCGCGCACCTGCAAAAAATTGGGATTACAACTCCCAAAAGTCTTGCCGTAAAGAACATAAAACAGGCATTAAAGGCAGCGGAAACTATTGGTTTTCCCGTTATGATACGGGCAGGCTTTGCACTGGGAGGACAAGGATCCGGCGTTGCAAAAAATGAGCAAGAATTATTCTTAATTGCTCAAAAAGCATTTTCGTTTGTCCCTCAGATTCTTGTGGAAGAGTACCTCCATCATTACAAAGAAATTGAGTATGAAGTAGTGCGGGATACGGACGACAATTGCATTGCGGTCTGCAATATGGAAAACATGGATCCCTTAGGAATCCATACCGGAGATTCAATCGTGGTTGCTCCAAGCCAAACGCTCACCAATTTTGAATACCATTATCTTCGCGCAGTAGCAATTCGGATCGTCAGAAGCCTGAGGATTGTAGGGGAATGCAACGTTCAATTTGCTCTGAACCCAAAACCTTCTCAATGGCGGGTGGCGAGCGTGGGGGAAAGCGAGACAGGACCCGCCAACTGGAGCAATCCTCCCATTGAATATTATGTGATTGAAGTCAATGCCCGCCTCTCCCGAAGCAGCGCCTTGGCAAGCAAAGCTACCGGTTATCCTCTTGCCTATGTTGCCGCAAAACTTGCTCTCAAAAAAAACCTTATCACGATCAAAAATAAAATAACTCACATTACCCAATCTTGTTTCGAACCAAGTTTGGATTACGTGGTAGTAAAAATTCCCCGCTGGGATATCGAAAAGTTCCAAGGCGCAGATGAGCGGATTGGCACCGGCATGAAATCGGTTGGGGAAGTAATGGGAATTGGAAGAACGTTTGAGGAAGCATATCAAAAAGCAATCCGCATGCTTGATTTAGATTTGGATGGAGCAACAAGCACCCTTATGCTTACAAACGGCAAAACGACCGAAGAGCTCCTAATGATTCCCACCCCAAGAAGAATGTTTGCGATTGCAAAAGCAATTAAAAATGGACTATCTGTGCAAAAAATATACTCTTTTACCGGCATTGATCCTTGGTTTTTATATCGCATAAAGCACATTGTAGATCAAGAAAAAAAACTTTCAAAAACTAAAATATTTACAAAAGAACACTTATGGTCTCTGAAACGGCTTGGGTTTTCTGATAAACAGATCGGGAATGCGTTTCATACCAAAGGTCTTGATATAAGAAAACTTCGAAAACGCATGGAAGTTGAGCCTTCTATTCTTCAAATTGACACACTCGCAGCAGAGTTTCCCGCAAAAACAAATTACCTCTATCTTTCCTACAGCGCACGTCATAATGATATTGCTCCAACCAAAAAGAAGGGAGTCATTGTGCTGGGATCAGGTCCCTACCGAATTGGATGTTCTGTTGAGTTTGATTGGACAAGCGTAATTACCGCTATGAATCTTAAAACCTATGGCAAAAAGTCTATTATGATCAACTGTAATCCAGAAACTGTTTCAACCGACTACGACATCTCAAGCAAACTTTATTTTGAAGGACTCACGTTTGAAGACATTGCTGATATTTACGATTTTGAGTGCCCGTTTGGAGTCATTGTATCAATGGGAGGACAAACTCCCAATAATCGGGCGAAAGCGCTTAAGGCGTATGGGTGCATCATTTTAGGAACCGACCCTGCCGATATTGATAAAGCAGAGGATCGAGGCAAGTTCTCAAAACTGCTCGATGAAATAGGCATTGAACAACCTGCGTGGAACACATTTGCTCGTCTTGATACCGTACTTTCTTTTTGTGAAAAAGTAGGATATCCGGTTCTTATTCGCCCTTCCTTTGTATTATCCGGAACTATGATGCGCATTTGCTACACCAAAGAGGAGCTTACGATTCTTCTTAGCAAAGAGGCGTTCGTATCTAAAGACTATCCTATTACGGTCTCTAAATTTATTGAGGAGGCAAAGGAAATTGAGTTTGACGCGGTTGCTCAAGGTGGACGGGTTATTGTCTCCGTCATCTCGGAGCACGTGGAAAACGCCGGCGTCCACTCGGGAGACGCAACTATTGTGCTTCCTCCCCAAAAAATTTACATACAGACAAAACGCGCTATTGAAGATGTTGGGGAAAAAATTGCGAGAGCACTTTTTATAACGGGACCGTTTAATATTCAGTTTCTTGCGAAAGAGAACAACATTCAGGTAATCGAAATCAACCTGCGCTCCTCGCGTACCTTTCCATTCATTTCAAAAGTAACAGGAATTGATTTTATTAAACTTTCTGTTGACGCGTTTTTCCACAAAACAAAAGAAAACCCACATCTTAAAAAGCGCACCGATTTTCTCCCTTTTGTCGCGGTAAAAGTTCCCCAGTTTTCTTTTACCCGATTAACAGGAGCGGACCCCGTGCTCCACGTAGAAATGGCGTCAACTGGAGAAGTTGCCTGTTTTGGAGAAACTGTTGAAGAAGCGTTCCTAAAAGGAGATCTAGCTACCGGAGGGAAAATCCCTGAAAAAGGAATTTTTATTAGCCTTGGAGGAGAGGAACAGAAACACGCCTTTTTAGAAAACGCACAGAAATTGGCAGCACTTCATCTTCCTTTGTTTGCAACCGAAAAAACGGCAGCGTTTTTAAAAAAACATGGCATTCACGCAAAACGGCTGTACAAAATTTATGAACAAAAATCTCCAAACGTCTTACATTACTTTCAAAAAGGAATCATTGACTTAGCAATCAACCTTATTGAACGTGAAGAAAAAAAGGCAGCGGTTGACCAGTATACTATTCGAAGGGCAGCGATTGATTATAATATTCCTCTGTTTACCAATCGCCAGAAAGCCACTCTATTTATAAACGCGATTACTCAAGAGAAGCATTCTGATCTTTTAGTCAAATCCTGGGACGAGTACGTAAGGGCCTAATTGCAATTCCCATTACATTCACATTGACACGCGTTTGTTTCTTTTTGAAAAGGTTTTCCTTTGTTGGAGCAGTTTTTTGCGCCACAGCGCGTTTTGCCTTTTTGGTATTCTTCTTCTGACACTCTGGCAGCACATTCTCCTAAGCACACATATGCTTTTTTATCCATGTGGAGAATAGAATACTTGGTTTTATATCCCTTGTCAAGATTGCCAAGATAGGTATATGCTGGTACTGATATGAAAAAGTCTCCAAAGGTACGATCACGCAACAAAAAGCTTACGCTTATTCTATGCGGATTTGTTATTGCCATAGGCGCGGCGGTCTTATCGCTTCTGATGCAAAAACAAGGCAGCGCCCAATGGTGCGCAAATTCCATAAGCTGTCTTAGTAATCTTTCTGGAGAGTTTGAAGAAAACCAAGATACCGCTGTTTTTTTGGGAGAAAATATCCCCGTTCCTTCAAGCCTTACCCAAAGCGCATCTGTCTCTTTTCCTATTCTTGGGGAGTCAACCCTGATTGAATCGGGGTCAACCGAACAAAAAACAATTTATATAGATTTAACCGCCCAAAAGCTATATGCCCATCAGGGAGATAAGATTGTATTTGAGATGCCAATTTCTTCTGGTAAATGGGGGCAAACGCCAACCGGAGAGTTTTTGGTGTGGTCTAAGCTTAAGTTTACCCGCATGAAAGGCGGAAATAAGGAGCTAGGGACGTATTATAATCTTCCCAATGTACCCTACACGATGTTTTTTGAGAGTAAAGATGTTCCTAGGACTCGTGGCTTTGGAATTCACGGCGCGTATTGGCATAATAATTTTGGTCATCCTATGAGCCACGGCTGTGTGAATCTTGCGCCTACGGACGCGGAAAAACTCTATTACTGGGCAGATCCGCCAGTTTTAGGAATCACGACACAAACTACTAAAGAATCTCCTGGAACCAAAATTGTGATCTATGGAACTACGCCTGTCGAGTAAGGCACTCTGTTTCTATCTTATTGAGTTTTCGATTCGAATTGCATAAGATAGAATTATGGCTGTTGTAAGACTTCCCGGCCTTGTTGACCCCCATGTCCATTTAAGAGACCCCGGACAAACCCATAAAGAGGACTTTTCAACCGGCACACAAGCCGCCATCGCGGGCGGATTTACTACCATCTTTGACATGCCCAACAACAAAGAGCCGATTTTTACCAAGAAAGCTCTTGTTGAAAAGATAAAAGCGACAAAATCAAACATTGTGTGCGATGTGGGGTTTTACTTTGGCTCTCTTGGAGACAATCTTGAGGAGTTTGGAAAAGTAAAGAAACAAACATGGGGACTTAAGCTGTATCTAAACGAAACCACGGGAAATCTGCTGGTGGACAGGGCTTTACTTTTTGACATTTTTTTACAATGGAGAAGGGGACCAATCCTGGTTCACGCAGAGGATGAGGCAGTACCCTTAATACTTAACGTGGTTGAAAAAACAGGAAAACGAACCCATTTTTGCCACGTTGCGGGAAAAAACGATCTTAAAAGGATCATAAATGCTAAAGAAAAAGGACTCCCGATAACCTGCGGCGTTACGCCTCACCATTTATTTTTGACCCAAGAAGACGAAAAAACGCTCGGTCCTTTTGGAAAAATGAAACCACGCTTACGGCCAAAAAGAGAGGTTGCGTTTTTGTGGAAATATATCAAAGCAATTGACATGATAGAGTCCGACCACGCTCCTCACACAAAACAAGAAAAGCTAGGTGAGGGGTGGCGAGCGCGGGGGACCCCCGTCGAGCACCCGATGATTCCCTTTGGCGTACCAGGACTCGAAACCACTCTTCCCCTTCTGCTCACGGCTGTTTCCGAAAATCGACTCACCATTGATGAGGTAGTACGCCTCTGCCACACCGGCCCCAAGCGCCTCCTTGGTTTAGAAACCGAAAAAAATACCTATATCAAAGTGGATTTAAAAGCAAACTACATCATTCAAAATACTAACTTATTCACCAAATGCGGCTGGACGCCATTTGACGGAATGAGGGTCAAAGGCAAAATGAACAAAGTAGTTATTCGAGGAACTAAAGTATTCGAAGAGGGAAAAATAATAACGAGCATCGGCAAAGTTATCTAATCGACAATCCCATAATCCTGTAAATACAGCGTAAGACTATGGTGTTATTTTGTCAATATAACGCAAAAATTCAAACCCCAAAGAAATCTCTAAAGAGCTTATCGTTTTCAATCTCTGCTACACGAAAAATGCGCACAAACTCTGCTATCCCTAAATATTCTCTCAAGAATTCTACCTGCTTCTCGCAAGGATAGGCATGGAGAAACACACTTTCGTGCAAAGAATAAAATCCCCACGCTTTAAGATATTCCCTTACTATGTTCCTTACGTTTTTGAGGCTCGCTGGGATATCGTAACTCACAAGTCTCCATTTTCTATCCCACGATTTTGGTTTGTCGACTTCAAGCTCATCGAACACAAATTTTAGAATTCTCTTTTTGCCCCGATCGGTTATACTCACTACCTGAGCTCCATCTTTTTCGCCAATTTCCACGCATCTCTGTTTTTCCAAACGATAAAGAGTTCTCTTGAGATAGGGGATGTTAAAACGTTTCCACGCTTCGAATTCTTTATCATTGGAAAGAAATGGCTTAAGAACTAAGGGAAGATTTGGTATAGCAATTGATGCTGCAAGAAAAACACCCGCACCTACTAGCTTCAATATTTCTTTTGTAGGGGCGTATTTCCTTTCAAAGACTTCTTGATCTATTTTTTTACTTAGCATTTTTGCTATGTCTATCATAAGGGAATCTTGGATGTGGGGAAGAGCAAGATCCTCAAAATGAACCTTTTTCTTCCGTTTTTTAATATTCAACTGCGTAAGCCCCTAGAGACAATATAGAACTATTGCTATATTTTGTCAACAAGCAACAACAAGCAAAAAGAGAGTTTGAATACTCAAAAACAAGCCTATTAAAGTCATCTACCGGACAAGAATGCTTATCTTATCATGATATGGGGAATCCTTTCATTGTTAGGAATCTCTTCAACAACGAACTCTTTAAGAAGGGGAGTATAAGACATTATAGGACTCAAGTCTTATTTTGTCAATCTGTGAAAAAATGCGTTCTGATTCGTATTATATTCCTTTGTTTCCACTGTGGAATGTTTTGTGTACCTCCTTAAGTTGCCTGTTGGTAACGTGCGTGTAAATTTGGGTTGTGGAAATATTTTTGTGCCCTAACATTTCTTGAACTGATCTTATATCCGCACCATTCGTCAAAAGATCTGTTGCGAATGAGTGGCGAAGAGTATGAACCGTTGCATCCACAGGAAGACGAGCCAGACGGACATATTTTTTTACAATTCGCTCTATGCCTCGCACCGATAACCTCATCTTCTCCCCTTGATTTTCTTCTACGGTCCTTCCTGAATATCGAATAAACAAAGGCTTAAACATATCTTGACGTTTTTTCAGGTATATCTTAAGCCATTCACAAGCTCTTTCTGAAACAAACACCACTCGTGCTCGACCTCCTTTGCCGATGACCCCAAACTCCCGCCGATCAAGGTTAATTTCGTCTTTATTAAGCTTTGCAAGCTCGGATACCCTAAGTCCTGTTGAAAATAAAAGCTCAATAATAGCCCTGTCTCTTATTCCTTCTTCTGTTGAGGTGTTAGGAGAGGTAACGAGTCGATCAACCTGATCTCGTTCGAGAAATTTTAGCGAACGGCTTTCTGCTTTAGGAAGATCTATTTTGGACGGTTCCAAAGTTTTATAATCATTCTTGATCAGAAAACGCAAAAATGATCGAAGGGCAATTACATAATAGTTTTGGGTAATCCGTTTTAAGGTACGTCCTTTTTTATCAGCTCTGTTTGAAAGAAATACCCGATATTTTCTTACGTCGGACACATCAATAGTATGTATGTTTTTGTCGGGTAGGGAAGTTAAGAGCCACTCCTGAAAGACCAAGAGATAATGCATATAGTCTCTAATAGTAAGCTTGCTGCAATTTTTTTCTATTGCTAAATGCTCTAAAAATTCTCTCACCAATATATGTAGAGAGGCGTTCATAAAAATATTGTACGACGTAATGTTTTCATTTGTCAAGAGGGAAAAAAATGAGAAAAACTTTTTTATTTTTTAAGAGATATTACTAAAAAAATAAAAGCAGAGGAGAAAAATGATGTTAAAAATTGGATAAAACCCCACACATCAAGAGAGAAAACGCATCACGTTTTACTGTTCAAATATATCAAAAAATATCACGTACTGTTTTTATATTTTCTTTTACTGTATCAGAATATATCAATTTTAGAGATGGCTTTAAAAGGCTACTCATTTGACCATTAACACCTAGTGTTAATAACGTCTCCCCAAAACCCATGGATATTATGAAAAACTTGTATCCCATGATTCTCAAAATCACTCAATTTTAGTATCATATTGTGCGACACATTAGTGTTGGTTGACAAGAGATAAAAAAGGGGTACAATAAATATGTGACGCGATTTCTTTTGGACAGTGGAGATCCAGGGGAATACAAAGAGATTTCCGCTCTCTTTGCAAAAAACCAACACGAGCTATGGGGAGCAACCACCAATCCAACACTTATCGCAAAAAAGCTCGCGGGGTCAAAAATATCTAAAGAAGAAGCGCTTAATCTTCAAAAACAAATCGTTCTTCAGATTATAGATATCGTTCCCGGAGCCGTATCCGCAGAAGTCTACGCAAACGAACACACCAAGGCAGAGGAAATGATTGAGGAGGGCAAAGAAATTGCCACATGGCATCCTCGGGTTGTGGTAAAACTTCCAACTACATTGGAAGGATTTAAGGCTCGAACCGCTCTAAGGCAACAAAACATTATTATTAACAACACGCTTGTGTTTTCTTGTGAACAGATCTTTGCAATTTGCCTCCATGAACGCATTGCTCACAAGCAGTTTGGGATCAAAGAGGCACCCTACCCTTGTTTTATTTCTCCCTTTGTGGGGCGTTTAGATGACATTGGAATAGACGGTATAAGTCTTGTTGCACACGGGATCAAGATGAAACAAACCTATGGATTCAGTCCTTGGATACTTGAGGCAAGTGTTCGCAATTCTTCTCATATTCAAAAAGGGATCGACTTGAAAACAGAGCTTATTACCGCACCTCTCAACGTATACCGTGAGTGGTTCGCTCGCAAAAAACAAAACGACAATGTCTCTCTTTTACCCATTGAGTACTGGGAACCTCCCAAAGAACTTTTTGAAATTGACACGATTGAGAAATTCATGCAAGCTTTGGAATCTAAAAAGGTTGCAATTGAGCATGAGCTAACCACCAAAGGGTTAATCAAATTTGCAGAAGATTGGAACGCTATTATACAATAACGGTATATGGAAGTGGGGATGGACGACATAGGTAGACAGATAAAAGCCGGCTCTGTTTCCAAAAGAGGACTCCTTGGAGCGGCAGCTGGCATGGGTGTTGCCTTGCTTACGGCAATTGGATTTACTGCATTTGGACGTAGAGAGCTAGGAAAAAACGTAAACCCCTTAAAGGGTAAAATTCTTGTTCTAAAAGAAGATGAGTATGCTGAGGCAGGAGCTGATGATCCGACCGTAGTGGAAATCAACCTTCTTCCGGTAGGAAACGATCCTGAAATTAAGGTAAGAAGAGAAACCACGCTGGGAGAAAAACCAAATGGGATCCTTCCGCAAGCTATTCAACCCCGATTCGCTATCCGATTGTTTGGAGATGGATATCCGTCTATGCATAAATGGGGAGAGATACGCGTTAAGGATCAAAACGGAGCATATCAAAAAGGAGGGCTTTGGTTTATGTTTACCAATGTGAATGGAAGCCCCGTTGATCTAGTAGGAAAACCGATTGAGCCAAACCAAAAGCCGTTTGTGGTTGCAGGAAACTTTGTGACCGTAATCAAAACAGAACAAGAAGTAAGAGACCTTCAAAAAAGTCTTCTTCCTCAAGCTCGTTGAATAACTTG
>Ga0155914_136_pt1 | contig 22244 bp, 25 predicted proteins | sample RifCSPlowO2_01_FD_107568 | JGI IMG/M metagenome (GOLD analysis project Ga0155914, IMG submission 107568) | Candidatus Levybacteria bacterium RIFCSPLOWO2_01_FULL_42_15
AGCGAAGGAAAGGCGGCAATTAAGTTAATCTGTCTTTCTCTTTCAGTTTCAGTCCTCTAAGCAGTTCTTCGTCAATCGGCTCTTTTACCATTATAATAAATTTCCAGTCAGGATATTTTTTATTTAGTTTGTTCAAAAATCTTTCCAGTGGTCCTAAAAATAAACCAATCTTTTTTGAATAAAAAACGACGCCGAGATTCTCGCTAAGTTCGTTCAAACCTGTTAAATCGAGTGTTTTGTCCAATTGTTCGGTATATGTTTTATCAAGGAACAATAAGCCACCCGACTTTAATACTCGAGCGGTTTCTCTTAATGCTTGCTGTAGAGTATCAGGGTCACTTTCTTCGAGGACTGAAACTGACATGCGGGAGTATGCCATATCAATAGAATTGTCTTTAATTGGCAGTTCTAGTACATTACCAACAATTTGGTATAATCCAGCCCTATCCTTTTTTCTGGCAGTCATATCTAAGCTAAAAACCTGGATGCGTTCGTCCTGCTCGTCTCTATATTTATCTGCTATATCACCAGCGGATTGCGCATTTATACCCCCACCGATATCCAAAATTCTAATTGGTTCTTCTTGGCTTACCCGCCTTAACTTAGAAATAGTCATCGAGGGAAGATGCGCAAAAGAGTGATCTATCTCCTTAAAGGTACGGTTAGTTAAGAAAAAGTATCCGCCTGTTTTTTCGTGAACTAAACGATCGTTCTCATGCCCGAAAACAGTTTTACCTTCTTTTATTTCAATTCGATATTCTTTTGGAATGTATTCGCCCATATGAATTTCTATAAGAAATCTTCTATTGCCACACCTAACGCTTTGGCGATCTTGGCGACCATTTGAACTTTGAAATTATTTATATATCTCATGACTACCAATATCAATAAATGCAATTGTTCCTTGCTTGGCAAACTGAAACATAATTCTTAAGTTTACAGATATGGAAAAACTCCAATAGTTTTTTAAATTACCTGTTAATTTGTGAGTTTTCAAAGAAGGAGTAAATGGATTTTGCCAAAAGATGTGAATCTTCTTAAGAATTTTTTCTTTATCTTTTTTAGAAAATCTTTCCAGCTTTTTAGTAAAACTCTTTGAATAGACTATTTGCCTTATCTTCATTAAATTTTCTTAAAAAGATCTTCTGGTTTTTTAGCAATTAGAAGTTTGCCGGCTTTTTTATCTTTCTCAAAATCGACAACTGCTTCCATCGCTAGCCTTTCTTCATATAATCGTTTCTTCTCTAAAAGTTCCTCGTAGATCGGTACAGAAATTAAGACCGCCTGCGGTTCATTTCTGCGTAGCAAAAATAATGGCTTAGCCATCTTCTTGATTTTTTTCACTAAAGAGGCGTAATCTCTTTGCAGCTCGGATATTGAAACTAATTGCGAAACATTCAAAGTATTCATAACAAAATCATATTAGCATATGTAAATAATTATATCAAGTACAGCAGCCTTTCGGTTTCATTCCCTAATTTGAATATGAAGGATAAATTTTATAGCCTTGGCGAGGTGAAGGCGGAACGTCAAACGTTCCAGCCAAATCTGACGTGGCGAAACGTAATAAATTTATTTCGTAAATTTAAACGTTTCAGCAACGTTGAAATTTCTTCGAAATTTCTTACGTTGCGGAGGAGGTGGGATTCGAACCCACGCGAGCTTATTCAGCTCAGGGGGTTAGCAACCCCCCGCAATGGACCGTGCTATGCGACTCCTCCAGACTTTTGTATTATAACATAGTGAGTATCCTTGATCTTCTTTTTCCAAAGTATTGCGTGGGGTGTAAGAAAATAGGGGATTATGTATGCGATGCGTGCTTTGCAAAAATTGCTCTCCCCGCGTCCGTCCCCTGCCTTGTGTGCAATCGCCCTTCTTTTAGCGGTATTACCCACCCCGGGTGTAAAGGGAGATACGCGATTAATGGCGTCATCCCCTCTGTTTCCTATAAAGGAGTCGTGAAAAAGCTCATCTACGCTTTTAAGTATAAACCATATGTTTCTGACCTTGCGGTATTTATTGCAAGCCTTATGCACGAGCTTCTTATCCAAAATCCCGTATGGATTTCTACTGTGCGGACAAAGCCAACGCTTGTCCCTATTCCTCTTTCTTCTCAACGGTTGAGGAACAGAGGATATAACCAGTCGGAGATTCTCGCAAAAGAGTTGGGAAAGCTTTCTCGGATTGACGCATCCTCTCTTTTACTGCGCGTAAAAGATACGGCGTTTCAATCAAAGCTGGACAGAAAAGAAAGAAAAAAGAACGTCTTGGGGGCATTTGCGATGCTAGATCAAGATCCTATACCCAAAACAGTTCTTCTTATTGATGATATTCTTACCACGGGAGTAACGCTTTTTGAAGCTTCCTCCGTGTGTAAAAAAGCAGGCGTACAAGAAGTATGGGCAATTCCCTTTGCCGTGGAGGAGTAAGGTGTCAGCGTGGCCATTAAAAAACCCTTCAAACCTTCATGGCAAACATTTTTAGTTGCTTGCCACGTGGCCCGAAGGGCTTTACGTTGTGGAGATGTCCGGGAGTGACCCGGAGTCCAAGAACGCTTTTTAAAAAACCGCTACAAGCGTAGTCGATTATTATTGTCATTGTATTGTCACCAATCGACAGGAATAAATACAACCAAGGTTAAAAATAAATGGATAAGGACTAACCAATTTCCTTATGTTTTCTCAACTGTGTTTATGCTCATGTTGTCCCGTTGAGAAAGACGCCATGAACAGCTCTAAGCCTTACGCTGCGAGGTAATTGCTTACCCCAGCAGAATAAGCTGGAACAAACGCGTAACGTTTTGAATCGTTAGCATTTATATTTTGATTCTGTTTAGCGACTAATAATCAAAGTCGGCTTGCGATTTTTTAATGAGCTCTCTTGTCGAATCAATGCATCCCCTTTTAGCTCGCTGGAGCTTCGTTAAAGCGAAAGCGGCCCGCTCTTTCGCCGTAGCTTCAGCAGGGGCGAGCGAGGTAAAAGCGAATATCGATTCCTATTTAAACGTGCGAGTCCGAAAGATCTCGTTCAAGCTCGCGCATTTGATCTTTCTTTTTGATTGCCTCGCGCTTCTCGTGCTTCTTTTTACCCTTTCCTAAGGCAACCTCAAGCTTGATAAGATGACCCCTAGTATACATCGAAAGGGGTACTGCTGTCAAGTTTAACCCCTCGATCTTTGACTTAAGAGATATTATTTCTTTTTTGTGCAGAAGAAGTTTTCTTGTCCTTTTTTCATCGTAGCCATCCGGACGAGCGTACTCATACAGAAAAATCTGCGCGTTCAGTAAATATGCTTCGCTTCCTATAATGCGCACAAAAGAAGAAGAAAGACTAACGTGTCCTGCCCGAACTGCTTTTACCTCCGCACCCGTAAGCTGGATACCCGCTTCAAATCGGTCAGAAATCTCGTACTCGTAAAACGCTTTTTTGTTGGTGATTTTCACCCCTCCATCATATCAAAAAGAGATAGAAAACACATTCTGCTACAATAAAAGCATGGGAGAGGGAGAAACGCTCAAACAACATCTTGCCAAGGAGCATCGCATTTCCCCGTTTCAAACGTATCTTAAAGAGATTGTCTACGGAGGGACAGATGGCATTGTAACTACATTTGCCGTGGTGGCCGGCTTTACCGGCGCGCAATCGGGAAATGTGCCCGGATACTCCGTGCTTACGGTTCTTTTATTTGGGTTTGCAAATCTTTTTGCGGACGCAGCCTCCATGGGACTAGGAAACTTCTTGTCGCTTCGGGCAGAAAAAGACGTGTACAAAAAAGAAGAAGCTAAAGAGCTCCATGAAATTCAAACAAATGCTCAAATGGAAAAGGAGGAGACCATAGATATTTTGCAAAACAAGGGATTTAGCGAGAATAACGCGCGTCAACTTACCGAAATCTACGCAACCAATGAATCCTATTGGCTCTCTTTTATGATGAGCCATGAGCTTGAAATGCCTAATCCAACAGGTGAAAACCCGTTTTACACCGCAATTGCCACATTTTTTTCTTTTCTTTCGTTTGGATTTATTCCGCTTATTCCTTATCTTCTACAGAGAACCTCACCTTTGGTATTTATGTATTCGTGTATTGCAACAGGAAGCGCCCTTGTTCTATTGGGGATCTTGCGCTGGAGAATTACGAGAGAAACGGTTGCGCGGTCGGTTTTTGAAATCCTGCTGTTAGGAGGAACTGCAGCTTCAATCGCGTACCTTGTTGGCACCCTTTTTAGACTATAAGTTGTAGGTTTCTCTCTCGTCTGATATACTGATTACTAAATAAGGGAGGGTTGGCCGAGCGGTAAGGCGCTGGTTTCGAAAACCAGTGAGCGCAAGCTCTCAGAGGTTCAAATCCTCTACCCTCCGCAGCGTAATAAATTGCTTTGCAATTTAAACGCTGCTGAGACGTAAAATTGTTTTACAATTTGTACGTCTTCGCTAAAGGTGAATTACGTTCAACGCTGCTGGGGTTGAGCAAACTGGGCTTGCTTGACTCTTTTTTATAAGTTCGATACCATAAGATTATGGATCCAGCTGCCCCTCTCCATCCCATTGAGCCACAATTGCATCCTCATGAAGTAAGAACATTTTTGGAATGGAACGCGCCCGGACGCCCCTTTAGAAAAAGAGGGAAAGAATTTTACCTAAATAGCTTGCTTATCCTAATTCTCATAGAAGTAGTTTTGTTTCTCTTTTCTCAATACGTTCTTATGTTGGTTGCTGGTTCTCTTACGTTCGTCGCATTTGCCTTGGTAACAGTACCTCCTTTTCATTTTCGGTATAAGATTACCAGCGAAGGCGTGATGCTTGAGGACCATTTTTATCTCTGGCAAGAGCTGTATGATTTCTCTTTTAAAAAACGGGATGGCGTGAATGTGTTGTATGTGAGGACTCGTGCGTTTATTCCGGGGGAGCTCACGCTCACCTTGGGTACGGTGTCTTACGAAGAAGTTAAGAAAGCCCTTCTTCCTTACCTGCCATTCAGGGAATTTATTCGACCCACGTTTATGGAAAAATCCGCAACGTGGCTTTCCCGCAATTTCCCCTTAGAAAAGCCTCATCAAGTTGCTTCCTAAAGGACAAAAAGTTACAATACTAACGGTTAACAGCTAGTTGCTGATGGTTAATTATTAGTTGCTAATCAAGCACCCGTAGCTTAATGGATAAAGCATTGGATTGCGGATCCAAAGATTGGTGGTTCGAGTCCACTCGGGTGCGCCAAGTCAAACGCGGCTGGAGCAGAGTCTGACTTAGCCGCCATTGGTGGGGTGCGTGAGTGGTTTAAACGGACAGTCTTGAAAACTGTTGAGGATGCAAATCCTCCGCGAGTTCGAATCTCGCCCCCACCGCAACGTAAGAAATTTCGAAGAAATTTCAACGTTGCTGAAACGTTTAAATTTACGAAATAAATTTATTACGTTTCGCCACGTCAGACTTGATTGGGACGTTTTATGTTGCGCCTGTAGCTTAATTGGATAGAGCACAAGATTCCGGATCTTGAGGCTGAAGGTTCAAGTCCTTTCAGGCGCGCCTACTTATGAAGTTTGAGTTTTCGGCAGGAGGCATTGTTATCAAGCGCAGTCCTTCGGTGAACTCAGGATTGGCACAAATTGCCATACTTTTGTGCCAACACTCTCAGCATCACGGTTGGGTCTTCCCTAAAGGACTTATTGGAGATACGCATAAAGGAGAATCTGAGGAGGAAACCGCGGTAAGAGAAGTGAAAGAGGAAACAGGCATTGAAGCGCGCATCACAAAACCGCTTACTCCTGTTACCTATTGGTATCAGTTTGAAGGAGAAAAAATAAAAAAAACCGTCCATTATTTTTTAATGGAATATGCGGGAGGGGATATTGCAAATCACGACAACGAAATGGAACAAGTAGAGTGGTTGCCGATGGAAGAGATTTTAAACCGTTTGACATATAGATCGGATAAAGAAGCTTGGCTGAAAGCTAAAAAACTAATTGCTAATTGCTAGTAGCTAGTTGCTATTTTTTGGTGGGGTCGCATAGTGGTCGAGTGCGTGCGCTTGGAGAGCGCATGTGTCCGCAAGGATACCGCGAGTTCGAATCTCGCTCCCACCGCAACGTAAGAAATTTCGAAGAAATTTCAACGTTGCTGAAACGTTTAAATTTACGAAATAAATTTATTACGTTTCGCCACGTCAGACTTGATTGGGACGTTTGACGTCCTGTCAGTTGGTAAAAGCGAAGTTTGGCTTGCCCGCGCCAAGATCGCCAAAGTACTGGACGCTCCTATGGAAAATTTGATAAAATAATTTTATGAAAACTTATATGAAAAAACTTGCTATTAAAAAAACCACTTCAGATTTTTTCTTCCGACTAGGTCTTGCTAGTATTTTTCTTGTGAATTCACTTACCGCTTGGCTTGCGCCAAATGAATTTGCGGAATTGTTAAAAAACAACTTTCTGGCTTCCGCGTTTGCCAGCCCAGAATTTTTGGTTCGAGTGATCGGAGTGAATGACGGCCTGCTTTTTTTGCTCATTCTTTTTGGTCGTTGGCGTAAGACTATTGCTATCTGGGCGGCACTTTGGGTAATTACTGTTATTTATGTAACCATAAGCGAGGGCGTAATAGAATTTATTGGGCATATTGGAATTCTATCGTTTATTATCTACTATTATTTCGCTTTTCAGCGATCTTCTGTAAAATAGTGAACGACATATGAAGAAAATTATTTTTAGCACCATTGGCATATTAGGACTCGCCTTCGTTATCAGTAGTACTGTTTTTGCGCAAGGGATAGAGAATACGGCAACTGTTTTAGATGACCATACCGCCCGCGAAGAAGCGAGAGGAAAAGCAGTTTGGGAAAAACTCCAAGCCAAAACTCTTCCGTGCAAGGATTTATCCGATGACAATTTCGGAACTCTTGGTGAATACTTTATGGGTAAGATGATGGGCGATTCCCACGAAGCCATGAACGAGATGATGAAATCAATGATGGGCGAACAAGGCGAGGAGCAAATGCATGTGGTTATGGGTAAGCGTTTGAGCGGTTGCGATAATTCCGCCGCGTTTCCGTCGCAAGGAGTCGGCTTTATGCCAATGATGCAAATGATGATGGGAGGTGTTTCTATGATGAACTTTGGATTTATGCCTTTTGGCAGTTTCGGCTGGATATTTATGATCCTTTGGTGGGTTTTGATAATCGCGGGTATTATCGCCATAATCAAATGGCTTATGGCGCAATCTCATGGTTCACGCGGCCATGAGAAGTCTCCGCTTGAAATCCTAAAGGAACGTTACGCTAAAGGAGAGATAGATAAAAAAGAGTTTGAAGAAAAGAAAAAGGATTTGATCTAAAAGGAAAATTATCCTTTCTGTCCGCGGGGCCCAGTCAGTCCGGTTAGGCATTATCTCAGTGGGAATTCAAATAGGGAGGAGCCGTCGGTTACAAACCCTTTACCTTCTTTTTCTGAAATCTGAAACGCTTTCATATTTTTGAAATCTTCAGAAGAATACCGTTTTTTATATGCCCCATCTTTAGATAAAACAATAATTTGTTTGTTGTCCCCATCAAGAACGTACAAACTTTCGGTTTCCTGATTGGTAAATATGCGCGTAGGATTTTTAAAGGGTTCGCTTAATCCGGACACCGTGAATGATTCTCCCTTTCCGCGCAGAAATTTTTGAATCGCGCCATCTTTGTAGAGCACCCAGATAGCCCCGTCAATTGCCATATCGGAAACATGGGCAAAATTGGCAGAAACGTCTTGAGAGAGATAATCGCTTTTTGTGTAACTTGACCCTTGCAAAACAAACTTGAGGATGCGCTGAGACGTTCTGTCAAGCAGGTATATGCTTGAGCCGAACACCCCTATTCCGGAAGGATTGTCCCACCCCCCATCACTTTTGACAATAAGCGTTTGTTTGCCCCCCGTTTTTTTAGAGACAGAAAAAACCTCACCCGCGTTTATAGCGTAGAGATTTTGATTATCTTCCGTTGCAAACAATACACTTCTTTCATCGATCCATAGCTTGAGAAGGGGAGAATCCTGTCCTTGAACTTTTTGGAGCAAGACGGCGGCATTATTGAGGGAGACGGAGATTGCACTATCAATTTTTATAAGGAATGCTTCCAGTTTTTTTGCCTCTTCTGATTCTTTGGGAAATTCAAACCTTTTTCCCAAAAGGATTTCTTTTGCGGACACAAAATCTTCTCGCGCAACGTTTTTGTTAAGCGCAAGAAGACTTTGCCCCTCGTCATATTTTTTCTGCGCGGATGCGGCAACATCCTCAAAAAGCGCTTTTCGTTTTGCCCTTTCTTGACTTTGTAAAGAGAATATTGTTCCCGCAACAATAGCAAGCACAATAGCACAGGCTACAATGACAAGGGATATCTGTGAGCGGGGGAGGCGGATTTTTGGGAAAGAGATATTTGTTTTTGGGATAATGGATGCCAAGAACAGAAAAAAAGTTTTTATAGAGAAACGATTTACAAGAGGAGACTCCAGCGTTTGCGTTTGATTCTCACTGGCAAGTTGCGTTTCGTTTTCTGTTTCTTTTGGTTCTTCTTCGGAAGACTGCGAAGGATCGACAAAAGAGACAATAATACAAGAGGCCCCCCCCTCTTCTTTTTCATGAACTTTTGGAGAGAGAGACTCCGCAATTTCGGCGGGAGAAAAATGGTCCAAAAACCCTGCGAGTTCGTTCATGGGTAAAAGGCGCGCGAACCCCTCTGTTTCTAAAATAACAATGTCATGGTTTTGAACAAACCCGGATGCGGAAATAGGGGCGAGAGAGGGAGGCTCTTCTTTTTGGGAAAAAATAACGCCCAAAGAATATCCTCTTTTAAGAATCACGCATCCGTTTCCAATCATGGCAAGATACAAAACGTTTTTGATAAACGAGGCAACTACCAGACAGCAAGAAACGTCTTCCGGAATATGGGAAATAGTAACAGAAAGCGCCTGCTTAATAGAGGCAAGATCTTTGTTCTCAAGCGTAAAGTACTCTTGCTCCAGTATGGTAAGGATTTCTTTTCCAATGGCAGGAAGGGTTGGGAGTTTTTCTTCCTGGGGTATTTCTTCAAGCGGCTGATGTTCTGTTTGTTCTTGAATGTGGGACGCCGCAGGTATAGTATGTTTTGTCTTTGTGAGAGAGAGAGCCGCAAAGAATGCCCCCGCGCTATATGCCTGAGACCATGAAAAATAAGTCGGAGTTGAGACAATTTTTGCGGATTTTACATTTGGGGCGCCAAAGGTAAGATCCTCCTGCGTTTCTATCTGACTGTGCTCAGACATACCGGATGGCTACAGTATAACAGCTGTTGTGATAAAAAGCGAAACAGCGCACACTATTTGTATAAGAGAGAGAAGCTGGAGAAAAAAAGAAGAAGAATCGCCGATATGGACAGAGCTATTCATGGTACGTATCTGATTAAACATCACGAAAGAAAACCCTCCATAGAGAAAAGAAACCAAAAGAAAAATAGCCTTAAGAGCAAAGCTAATCGTAGCAAGCTGATACAGTAAGGAAACGAAATCACCCATGAGGTTTATCCTTTCCCATAAGAGCCACAATTATATGGATAACTTCTGACGGGTTTGGTACGGCGATAAAATCAAAGTTTGGTTTGTTGCCGGCTGTTTGAATAAACACGTCCCCGTAATTAAAAAGCGACCCAAAAAATCCTGATTTTCTATAATTCACATCTTCAATAAGCCCGAGTTTGGTTATTGAAATATCGTGAAATAGAAGGTCGGAGAAGTCAACGTCAACCACGCGGTTTTGAGTAAGAAGCCCGATATTATAATACCAGTGGATAAATTCAAGAAAGGCGTAAGCAACAACCCCGGCGTAAAAAAGAAGGCTCATGATAATAGTGTGCGTGTTTTCTAAGAAAAGAAACGGATTCCCAACAGCGGAAAAAATTGCTCCAAGAAGGGAGGGAATGGTGAGGAGTATAAGGCAAAACGTGAGCCAAGGGAGATTAGTGATAAAATGGCGGCGCATAAAGAGGATAACCTCCTCATCCGTTTCTTGAGATGTAAACGATACCCCATCGGGATTTTTGCACAAAGAAGAAAACAGGCCAAGCGAGTTTTTTTCAATGGGGTGGATAGGGGGTGTGTTTTTTTGATTGGATGGAACAAAGATATCAGGCATAAGCTATCTCCGCTCTATATTATACAACGGTCCGACAATTTGGATGTTTGCCGGCGCGCGCAAATTAAAGAAGTCTTTGAATTCAGAACCGTTGAATGATTGAGAACCACCGTCCCCCGTCAGTGTTATAGAAGTAGTTCTCCCTTCATTCTTATCCCAGTCAATTGAAATGTCAAATATGCTGTTAAACGGAGTAGCGCCGCGTCCTTGTAGTTCTTGCCGTACTCGATCCGGGTTCCATGTGTCGGTTCCCGCGGGATTCGGCCTATCAGGTTGATACAAATGTTCACGCGTTCCCGAATCTCTTCTTGTCAGGAGAATGACGTTTACCACATCAGCAACCTCTCCGGGCTTAAGCCACGCGGATCTTGCGTATTCATTACGAAAGCCTTGCGCGGCGTAAAAACAAGGAGATTCTTTATCATATGACTTATCTTTGAGATCCTGGAAGCTTCCCACGTCTCCCGTAGTATCCCGCATGCGCTTGGTCCACGAGCGATCGCTCCAACCCACATCGGAAGATTTAAAAAGGTATCCTCCGGCAGTTGACGCGTACCAGGCTGTAATTGTTTGTCCGTCTTTTACCATGACTTTTCCCGCGGTTTCTCTTACTGCACGTTCCCATTCTCCCCCCTTGTTTCCGCCTTTATACACTTGACACGCTTGCGTTGTGCAGATTTCTTTTTCTCCGTTATTCGTATAAGAAAGCGCATAGGAGCGTGCCGCAATAACTTGTGCCTTTAGAGCCTCAATGGGCCAACTTCCCGGCATTTCATAAATTCCCAAGAGATATTCATCAAGCGCTATCTCTCCATAGCCTTGTACCTTAATATGCATGTTGGCATCTTTAGTCTCAAGATTAATCCCGTCATAGTACGCGCGTAAAATATCCTCATGAGATTGTCCCGCTTGCGCTCGTCCCAGAGCACCATACTGATTCATTCCGACTCGATGGGGAATGCCATACGTATAAAACGCAAACGCGGGAGAAAATCCGGGATCAAGTTCTCTGTCATCGGTGCAATACAAAGGTCCTGCGCCAAGACTTGTGGGAAGGTTTAAGCTGCCTAGTTTTTGAGCCAAGATTTGTTGCTGTTGTGCAGAAAGCTGGGCGATTTTGTTCGACAAGCTTGTCTGATATACTTTTGCTCCTTTTACCACGGTATCAAGTTTTGCCGACTGCTCATCAAGGTCTTTTTTAATTGCGATGAGCTGTATCTGTTCTCCTTCAAGCTGTTTTTTCTTATTCTCCAAATCCGTTATGGAAAGGGCAATATTGGTGATAATGGTTTTATCCTGATCGGTTGCCGCTTTTTGGTACGCCAGAAGCTGCGTAAGCTCAGAGGCAGAGTCTGCAGCCACAAACACCAAAAGAGGGGAATAGTGATACGTCTTAATATAAAAACTTCGGATGGCGCTGGCTAAGATTTTTTCCTGTTTTACAAGATTTTTGTATCCCTCATCAATATGAACTTTTTTGACTTCAACATCCTGTTCAATAGCCCTTACCCGTTTTCTGATTCTTTCAACCTGCGTTTGGAGACGGTTGAGTTCGGACTCAAGGGGTTTTGTGGCGTTGATGGACTGAGTAAGGGCTTGAGTGAGCGATTCTATTTCTTTGCCAATGTTGTCAAATTCATCCGAAAATATAGGCCGGGCAAAAGAACTTATCAATATGAAGCCCACTACAACCGCTAAAAAAAAACTCACTACACGACAAATCATGGATACCTCATTATACCAAACTTGCAAAATAGAGCGGTGGGGGGTATACTCACAGGGAACAAAATCCTTATGGACGGAAACGAAAATACGCTTACTTCACCTCCGCGCCAAGATTTTGGTGGGTTTTCTCTTTCACGCCCCCCTAAAAACCCCTCCCGCTTTTTCTTTATTATCCTTTTTGTTGTAGTGATAGGTATTCTCTTATTCGTGGTAAACGCTCTTGTGTTGCCAAAAGGGGGAGAAAAGAAGCCATCCAATCTTACCCCTTCTCCCACACCGGTTCTGAGCGATGAATGGGAGACCTTTTCTCCAACAGATACCCTAGAACCAACCCGAGCAGCAACGCCCTCTCCCACTACAAAACCCACCACAAGCCCTGTGGATTCTGCAACGGGACTTGACAGAAGCGAGCTTGCGATTGTGATCTATAACGGAAGTGGAGTAGTTGGATCGGCGAGCAAGGCGTCTGATTTTCTCAAAGGGTTAGGATATCGGGTGACTTCGGTAGGAAATGCGGATGCGTTTGATTATCAAGACGTGGTGGTTCAGATTAAAAGCGAAAAAAAACAATATCTTGCGCTTCTGCAAAAGGACATTGAGAAGGAGTATGCGGTAGGGAGCAGTTCGGCGCAGCTTTCCGCAAGCGAATCTGCCGACGCAATTGTTATTATTGGAAAGTAATGATATAAAGAAGAAACTGTCTAGGATGAAACATACACTTGATGCAATTGTGGTGGGGGATGCGGTTATTGATGCGTTTCTCGCAATTAAGAACACCCATGAATTTCTTCGTCTTGATGCCAACACCCATGATTTATGCGTACGGTACGGCGCAAAAATTCCTGTTGATGATTGCCAATTTTTATTAGGCGGAAATGGTGCTAATGTTGCGGTTGGTTTAAGCAGGCTGGCTATAAACGCTTCTTTATGTGCGGAAACGGGGGATGACGAATTTTCCTCTAAAATTCTCCGTGGTCTTTCGGAAAACGGCGTGGATACGTCGCTTCTTATCAAAACGCCCCATGCTCCTTCTACGTTTTCGGTTATTCTTAATTTTCAGAAAGAGCGAACCATTTTTAGCAGGCATGTTTTGCGCAAGCATGCGTTTTCCCTTGAGAACATAGCGGCGAAATGGGTATATCTCACCTCGCTTGGAGAAGAATGGAAAGAGGCGTACGCGTCTGTTGTTTCTTACGTGCAACAAACTCACGCAAAACTTGCGTTTAATCCTGGATCACACCAAATGGAAGCAGGGTTTCCCGCTCTGAAAGAGGTTTTAGCGCATACGTCTCTCTTGTTTATAAATCTTGAAGAAGCGCAAAAAATTGCACAAGAAGCAAAGAATTTTAGCAAGTCTTCCCCCGAGGAACTCTTGGTGAGTCTTCAAAAGCTTGGTTCTTCGATTGTTGTAATTACCAACGGAGAGCATGGTTCATACAGTATTGACAAATCAGGAAAGGTTGCGCACATAGGCAGTTATCCTGCGGAGGCAATCGAACGGACAGGAGCCGGAGATGCGTACGCAAGCGGATTCCTGGCTGCCTCTATAAAAAACTTGGACGTTGAAGAAGCAATGCGTTGGGGAAATACGAATGCCGGATCGGTGATTCAATTTGTTGGCGCGCAGAAAGGGCTTTTGACAGAGGGAGAAATACATGGTTGATCTATCTGCCATTACCACAAACGGGAAAGCGCTTTTTCTTGCGTATGACCAGGGAATGGAACATGGGCCGTCTGATTTTAACGATGAGAGTATTGACCCTCAATATATTCTTGAGATTGGGGCAAAGGGTGGATTTAACGCGGTAATCTTTCAAAAAGGAATTGCAGAAAAATATTATCCTTCGACTCGCTTCACTCGCTCAGGGCAAGTTCCTCTTATTGTAAAACTAAACGGAAAGACAAATTTAGTAAAAGATAAAGACCCCTATGCTCCTCTTTTGTGCACGGTTGAGGAAGCGCTTGGTTTAGGAGCAAAGGGGGTTGGGTACACAATATATGTGGGAAGTGAATTTGAATCGTCCATGACCCGCGAGTTCGCAGACGTGGTACGATCTGCTCACGCAAAAGGCATTCCCACTATTGCGTGGATGTATCCGCGGGGCAGAAATGTACCAAATCCCAAAGATCCTCAAATTATTGCGTACGCATCTCGTCTTGGTCTTGAGCTGGGAGCAGATATCGTAAAAGTGCAATATCCGGGAAGTAAAGAAAATTTGCAAAAAGTGGTTGAGGCGGCGGGAAAAACAAGAGTAGTGGTATCGGGAGGCGCAAAAGAGAGCGAGGAGGAATTCTTGGCGATGGGCCGACTCGTTGTTGAGGCAGGCGCAATAGGAATGGCAGTTGGCAGAAACATCTGGCAACACAAAAACCCCTTGAGTCTCACAAAAAAATTAAAGGAGATCATTTTTTCATGAAGATTTATTTAGCAGCTGATCACGCGGGATTTGAGTTGAAAGAGAAGATTAAAGAGTTTCTTGTCAAGGAGAATCATGAGGTTGTTGATTGCGGTGCGTACACATATGATCCTAACGATGATTATCCTGATTTTATCGCAAAAGCGGCAAAAGCAGTCTCAATCGACCCTGAAAACTCAAAGGCTGTCATCTTGGGAGGATCCGGGCAAGGAGAGGCAATTGTTGCAAACAAATTTCCCAACGTGCGCGCAGTTGTGTATTATGGAGAGAACGATTCCATTGTGCTGCTTTGTCGGGAACATAATGACGCAAACGTGCTTTCTTTCGGCGCGCGGTTCATATCAGAGGAAGAAGCGCTCAAGGCAGTTCGTGTCTGGCTCACCACACCATTTTCAGGCGAATCTCGCCACAAAAGAAGGATTAAAAAAATAGGAGATATAGAAAGAAAACTATGTACGAAGTAATTCCCGCCATCTTAGAAAAAGATTGGAATGCAATTGAGCGGAAACTCAACCTGGTGAAGTCGTTTGCCAAGACGGTTCATATTGACGTGATTGATGGCGTGTTTGCACAGAACAAAACGCTTCTTGATCCCCAGCCTTTTTCCGTATTTAAAGAAGACTTCATTCTTGAGGCGCACTTTATGGTGGATGAGCCGGTTGATTATCTTGCGCCCTTTGCGCAGGCAGGATTCAAGCGGTTTTTGGGACACATTGAGCGTATGTCTGACCAGGCGGAATTTGTAGCCCGAGCAGAAGAGTTAGGAGAGGTGGGGTTGGCACTTGACGGCACCACATCTCTTGATAAGATTGAGGTTTCCTTAAACGATCTGGATGCGGTTCTTATCATGACCATTCAGGCGGGTTTTTCAGGGCAATCATTTGTTGCCCAGCATTTAGAAAAAGTCCAGAAACTTTCCGATCAAACGCCTTTCCCCATAGAGGTTGATGGGGGAATTAATGACATTACCATTATTCAGGCAAAGAACGCCGGCGCAAGACGGTTTATTGCTTCAAGCTTTTTGTTTGGGTCGGAAAATCCTCATGCCCAATACGATAAGCTTTCTGCCGCATGTAATCTTACATCGGCGCAGGCGTAGGAGATGGTGCAAGGGGAGCGCAAGAAACAAAGTTTTCTGTTCCCCTGATAAAATATTCCACTCTTCCAAGACAGCGTTTTGAAACCACATTGACCGGAATTACCACATTCTCAGACGGAGAGTTTGCAAGAACAAGAGATGTGATTTTATTCCAAATAGGAGCGGCTCCTGTAATGCCTGATGCTAATGCCTGGCTCATGGGGGAATTGTCATTATTTCCCACCCATACCGCAACGAGTTGGGCTTTTGTATAACCAATTGTCCAATTGTCACGTTTGTTATCGGAAGTCCCTGTTTTTACCGAAACGCGTTTATTGGGGATTACAAGAGGTGAGTTTGCGCCAAATTCAAGCGATCGAGACTTGTTATCCGCAAGAATATCAGAAATGATAAACGCAACACCCTCATCAAGAACTCGCTGCCCATATTCTTCCTTTTCCTTTTCTTCCAAAACGCTCCCTTTGTAGTCTGTTATTTTAAGAACGGGATTTATGTCAACCCGGATTCCTCCGTTTGCAAGTGTTGCGTATACCGTTGCCATGTCCGTCATTCTTACCTCAGCGCTTCCGAGCGTTAATGAAAGCCCGTAGCGATTCGGATTGTTCCACGTGGTAATTCCCATTCTTCGTGCCAAATTCATCATGGTTGGGATCCCAATTGAGTTAAGGACTCTTACGGCAGGAATGTTAAACGAATTGGCAAGCGCAAGCCGCATAGGAACTCTTCCATGAAATTGTCCGTCATAGTTTACCGGCGAATAATTGTTGCCCCACTGATCCCTAAAGGCTATGGGGGTATCATCCAGGATCGTTGCCGGCGTATATCCTTTTGAAAGCGCTCCCGCATAGGTAATTATCTTAATAGATGATCCCGGTTGCCTAAGAGACGTTGTTACATTCACGTTCCCCCCATCTGGGTCATAAAAGTTTCTGCTTCCTACCATTGCCAAAATATCCCCATTGGCAGGATTTGTAATGAGAGCGGCTCCATTAGAGAGGTTAAGAAACTCATTTTTTTCCACTTCTTCATCAACGATTTTTTGCGCTTTTTCCTGAAGGGAAAAATCAAGGCTGGTCACAACAGATAGTCCTCCGCGCTCAACAAGAGGCAATCCGTACTTTTTTATCAAAAGATCTCTTACGTACATGACAAAATGGGGAGCTTTAAGCGGAGTTTGTTCTCGCTCAAGTATCATTTCTTCTGTAAGAGCCTCCTGCATTTCTCTTTCTGAAATGTATCCAACTTCCGCCATTTTTCGCAAAACCGCGCTTTGCCGTTTTTTCCAAAATTGTTTATCCTCTCCAAACGGGGAATACAGACTTGGCGCGCCCGGAAGGCCCGCAAGAAGAGCACTTTGTGCAAGATCAAGATCCTTTACCCCTTTTCCAAAGTACAAATGAGCAGCGCTTTCCACCCCCCACGCGGTTCCCCCATAGGGAATCTGATTAAAATACATCTCCAAAATCTCGTCTTTGGTATAGATGCGCTCCGCCAAAAACGCAATAATAACCTCTTTAATTTTTCTTAAAAATGTTTTTTCAGGATTAAGAAGGGCTGACTTTATAAGCTGTTGGGTTATGGTGGATCCTCCCTGCAAGCCTCCCTCATTTGACAAATTAGATACGGTTGCCCGCGCAATTGCAATAAGATCAAACCCAGGGTGTGAGTAGAAGTCTTTGTCTTCAATAGCAATCGTTGCCCGCACAAGGCTCTTTGGTATATCGGAGAGGGGCACAAGAGTTCTGTTTTGTTGCGCATAGATTTGATACAAAAGCGTTCTATTTCTGTCATAGATTTTTGTTGTTTGGGGAATTTGGCGAAGAACAAGTTCATTAGGGCTTGGGAGTGCTTCAACAAAAACAAAAAGAAGAAGCGGGACAAAAATAAACACAAGAGAGACAAGGAGTCCTTGCATAAAATACCTCGCTTTTATTGAAAAGGGGACTAAAAAGACAGGAATGGTTTTTCTTTTTTTTGCTTTTTGTTTGCGAGGCGCAAACAGCCTTGCGGTCGATTTGAACGGAAAAAGCTTAGGCACACTGAATGCCTTGAGGAAGCGTTTATTCCTTTTTTGAACAAAAATTATTTTCTGCCTTCGATTTCTTAATGATGCAATCTTTTTTCTTGTTCTCCTATATTGTTCAAGAGGAAAACCTGTTGTTGCTAATACGCCATCCCCAATTGCGATTAATGCCGCAAGAAAAAGAAGCAGTCCTTTTTTAAGCAAGGTTACCCAGAAGTTGAGTATGTATTTTGATCCGTTTTTTTTCCTGCCCATACGGTTTACCAACAGCATTATACTATAGGGAGGTGTCGGAGGGAAGGGGGTGGGGACAGGTTATACAATACCGGTCGCCTATGGGATCAGTAACTACGAGCTCCAGTCGTTCTTCCACGTTTTCGGTTTGTCCCGTTTTTGCCAAGTCATTCGTTGTTCTATCAATCCATACCTTTTGACGGCCCGGATCGGCTCGTGTAGGCTCTGTCCCTTTTATAAAATACTCAAATCGAGTTGGGCAGCTATCCGGTGTTCCTTCAGCAGGAGAGAGAAGCCCGCTCGTTGAGCAGATTATCTTCCCAATTACATTGGTAGGTCTTTGAAACGCAACGGGTTTTGTGTTTTTTAAAAGATGAGTCATGATGGCATGCCATATGGGAGCTGCTCCGGTAACTCCTGAGGCAAGTCCATTCATGGGAGTATTGTCATTATTGCCCACCCATACCGCAACCACGTAACTGGGGGTGTAGCCAATGGTCCAGTTGTCTCGCAAATCGTTTGTTGTCCCTGTTTTTACCGCAACGGGAAAGTTGCCTATCTTAAGCTGAGAATTGGCCCCAAAGGCAAACTCGCGCGCCCCATTGTCAGAAAGAATACTTGAGATAATAAACGCAACTCCGGGAGGAATTACTCGCTTGCCAAAAATAAAGCTTTGGGGAGGCTTATATTGCTCAAGAACGGTTCCATTAGACGTGGTTACTTTAAGAATGGGATGGATGTCTGCCTTATAGCCCGAATTAGCGAATACGCCGTAGGCAGTAGCAAGTTCAAGCATGCTTACCTCTCCGCCACCAAGCGTTAATGAAAGACCGTAGCGAGCAGGATCGGTAAATGTTGAAATACCCATGGCGGAGGCGGTTGCTATCATTGCCTCAACGCCATTTGCCTTAAGCATTTTAACCGCAGGAATGTTAATGGAGTTGGCAAGGGCAAAGCGCATTTGCACAACCCCGTGCCACTTACCGTCGTAGTTTACCGGACAATACGGATTTTTCCTGGGGTTAGGAAAGCATATTCTTTGGTCTGCAAACGGAGTTGAGGCGGTATATCCTTTGATAAGCCCGGTTGCGTAATTGACAGGCTTGATAGCCGATCCCGGCTGGCGAAGCGCAAGGGTTACGTTTACGTTTCCATCCGACTCTTCGTCAAAATAGTCTTTTGATCCAACCATAGAAAGGATCTCCCCTGTTTTAGGATTAAGAACAAGGGCAGCGCCATTTCTTGCGTTAAATTGTTTTAGTTTGAGAGCCTCATTGGCAACAATGAGTTCTGTTTGGTGTTGAAGATCAAGATCAAGACTTGTGGTTACCTTGAGGCCTCCTTGTTCAACGGCTCTTTGCCCATAGGTTTGCACTAAAAGGTCTTTTACATACAGGACAAAATGAGGAGCATTGATGTTATTTGCGATTTTTTTAAATACGAGGGATGCGGAAAGGGCTTTTTTGTATTCTCCCTTTGTAATATGGCGCTGTTGGTACATTTGTCCCAACACCTCTTCCTGCCGTTTTTTTGCAAGCTCAGGGTAAGCTCCAAATGGAGAATAAAGGGTGGGAGCCTCAGTGAGTCCGGCAAGAAGCGCGCTTTCAGCAAGAGAAAGATTTTTCGCCGACTTTCCAAAATACGTTTGGGCTGCTGACTCAACCCCCCACGCGGTCCCGCCAAACGGCGCTTGACTAAGATACATTTCTAAAATTTTCTCCTTTGAATAGAGAATCTCAACCGCAAAGGCAAGAATGACCTCCTTGACTTTTCGTTGGATGGTTCTATCAGGAGTAAGAAGCGTATTTTTAACCAGTTGTTGAGTAAGCGTGGATCCTCCCTGAAGTTCTCCTTTGAATATGATGGAGATTAGAGCGCGTGCGATTCCGCGAAAATCAATTGCCCCATGCCGATAAAAATCCTTATCCTCAATTGCAATCATCGCCTGCTGCATGGATTTGGGAACTTGAGATAGCGGAACAAACGTTTGGTTTCTAGAAGAGTAAATCGTGTAGAGTAGTTTTTGGTTGCGGTCAAAAATTTGCGTTGATTGAGGGAGAGAAGAGCTGCTTAATCTCGTGGGGGAGGGGAGATCTCTTAGGATAAAAAAATAGGAGAGTCCCAATAGTAATCCCCCTGTTAAAAATAGCAAGATCATCTTTCCAAACCGCCTTTTGTATACAAAGGATAAAGGTTTATAATTAAAAAAGTAGTATATTAATTTCATCGTTATTATATTACCATACAATTATGGAGACTGTTTCTTTTTTTAACTGGGTTGATTACGTGATGATTCCCCTTGTTGTCTGGTATGCGCTTCAAGGAGGATCAAAAGGATTAATAGGCGAGTTTATAAATTTTGTCTTCTACGTTATAGCCTTTACTATTGGACTTATTTTATACCCATACGTTTCTTCCCTTATAATTCTTTTATTTCCTGTTTCAAAGGCGTTTGCAAATCCCATTTCGTTTCTTTGCGTCGTTTTCATAAGCACCGTGAGCTTTTTTATAATCCTTTCAATTCTTTTTCCTTTTGTGCGTGTGGTTACGGTAAAAAACGTTTTCTTGGCGAGAGTAAGCAAAGGAGGGGGCATGCTGTTTGCGACAGCGTCCTTTTATGTTATTGCAAGTTTCTTTTTTATGGTGCTTGTTTCTTTTCCTATCTCAGCGTTTTTGACACAGTCGATCTCATCATCGGGCGTGGGGGGCATTATGCTGGGGAAGACGCAGATTTTTGAAAAAAACCTCAACGAAATTTTAGGAAGGTCTCTTTTCTCGCTTATGAATTTTTTTACCGTGTCTCCTCATGAAAAACAGTCGTACGCACTGCTTACCACGAATTCTTTTGTCATTGACAAAGCATACGAACAGAAAATGTTTAAGGAGCTTAACCGCGAACGGGCGCTTTACGGAATGTTCCCGCTTGTTCTTAATGGGGAGTTATCAGCTATTGCGCGCACGCACGCAAAAGATATGGTAAAGAGGGAATATTTTTCTCATTACTCTCCCGAAGGAAAATCCCCCTCTGATCGGATAAGAGGCGGAGTGTTTGGAGCAATAGGAGAAAATCTGGCCATTGCCCCGAATGTTGATCTTGCAATGAGGGGGTTTATGCAAAGCTCTGAGCATCGTCGCAATCTTTTATCGCCTCGCTTTCGAAACGTGGGAATAGCAGCGTTAGATACGGGGAAATACGGGATAGTATTTGCGCAGGAGTTTACCGATTAAAATACATATAATGGAACTATTATGTATAATCTTTCCGTTCTCTCCCAGCATGATATAGAAGGCGTCGTATGTCTTCTGCGTTCTGATCTTGACGTCCCTCTGGTGGACGGGGCTATTGATGATGAGACAAGGCTTATTGCTTCCCTACCAACCATTGAATATCTCCTCCTAAACAGAGCGAGTATTGTTATTTGCGGACATTTGGGCAGGCCGGCGTCCTTTATTCAGAATCCTCTTGAATTACCTTCCTCTCAAGAAGATTTTGTAGAGCTTAGTCTTTTGCCTGTTGCGCAGTGGTTTGCCCAAAAACTGCGTTTCCGCATAAAGAAGGGGAGAAAAAACGGGTTTTTTGGGTGGGAAATTGGAGGAGACATGTTTCTTCTTGAAAACATACGTTTCTATAAAGGAGAAACGGAGAATGATGCCAATTTCGCGCAATTACTTGCTTCTCTCGCGCACATCTATATCAATGATGCTTTTGCGGTAAGCCACAGAAGTCATGCGTCTATTGTGGGAGTTACCCATTATATTCCCCATGTGGCAGGGTTTCGGCTCGCGACAGAGGTACGGTTTTTAGAAGGAGTGCTCTCTGACCCAAAACGGCCGTTGGTGGTGGTTATGGGAGGAAAAAAGATTGAAACCAAGCTTCCTCTTCTTCGCGCAATGGCGAGAATGGCAGACTACGTATTGGTGGGTGGGAAAGTTTCCCAAGAAGCAGAACGAATTCTTGTTGAAGACGCGAATGGCATACATAAAGATCACATTTTCCTTGCGGACCAAAACAAAGACAAAACGGACATTACCAAAGAGAGCGTTCGCCGCTTTATAGCCATTATTAAAACCGCGCGCATGATTATTTGGAACGGATCAATGGGGATAATTCAGCCGTCAGCAACTAGCCGTCAGCAATCAGAAAGAGAGGATACGGAGAGGGGGACCAGAGAAATTGCCAATGCCATTGCAAAAAGCCGCGCGTTTACGCTTGTTGGAGGAGGCGATACGGTTGAGTATCTCAATAGGCTTAAGATCGCGGATCGGTTTAGTTTTGTATCAACGGGGGGTGGAGCAATGCTGGCGCTCTTAAGCGGAGAAAAGCTTCCCGGTCTTGAGGTTCTTGCTACCTAGTCAGTTTTAACTCTTTCTCTGCGCGCTCTGCTTTTCTCCAGTCAATATACCCACTGGAAGTTTCCCCTTGATCAAACACGAATAGGGTTCTATACTAAAGGTATGGTGAAAGTTGCGATTAATGGATACGGACGAATTGGTAGACTTGCGCACAGGGTAATCCTTGAGAGATTTTCATCGCAAATAGAGGTCGCTGCGATTAACGCCGGTTCATCAACCGATATTAAAGGTTGGATGTATCTTCTCAAATATGACACGGTGTATG
>Ga0155914_140_pt1 | contig 15459 bp, 19 predicted proteins | sample RifCSPlowO2_01_FD_107568 | JGI IMG/M metagenome (GOLD analysis project Ga0155914, IMG submission 107568) | Candidatus Levybacteria bacterium RIFCSPLOWO2_01_FULL_42_15
CAATGGCAAGACTTAGGGCATCATGTGATTTTTTTAATTGGCGATGGGACCGGACAGGCAGGAGATCCATCGGGAAAGACAAAAGCGAGAGAAAAATTTTTTAGCCAAGAGGAGCTTAGAAAAAACGCGGTGGACTACGTAAGGCAGGCAGGAAAGATTGTTCGATTTGAAGGAAAAAACGCGGTCGAAATTTTATTTAATGGAGATTGGCTTAATAAGTTAACTCTTCCAGATATCCTAACTATTGCCGAAAAGTTCTCTCTTCAACAACTTTCAGAACGCGATATGTTTCAAAAGCGCATGAAACAAGGAGAATCGGTAAATCTTAGGGAGTTTCTCTACCCGCTCCTGCAAGCATATGATTCCGTTGCAATGGATGTTGATCTTGAAATTGGCGGAAGTGATCAAACATTCAATATGCTCTGCGGAAGAACGCTTATGAAGACAATGCGTAACAAGGATAAGTTTGTTATGTCAACTCCACTTCTTGCTGACTCAAAAGGCGTAAAGATCGGCAAGACAGAAGGTAATGTGATTGGCATTACTGATGATCCACGTGATCTTTTTGCAAAAATTATGGCTCTTCCGGACGAGGTTATTGTGAGGGGATTTGAATATTTTACCGATGTCCCAATGAACGAAGTTACAGCGATGCAAAAAGAGCTAGCTAATGGAAAAAATCCAGTCGAATTTAAGACACGACTTGCGTTGGCAATTACCGTTCAGCTTCACGGCAAAGAAAAGGCACAAAAAGCACAAAAAGCATTTAAGGCCACTACCACAGGTCAGATTCAATCAATTCCTATGGTAGAAATTTCATTGAGAAAGAAATTCATTTCCCTAGCAACGGTTGCTGATGTATTAGTTGAAACGAAAATCATATCGAGCAAATCTGAAGCGAAGCGGGTGATTGAGCAGGGAGGAGTGCGTGTGAATAAAAAAATTATTTCAGATCCCAACGAACCGTTTGCGCTCTACGTCAAAAACGGGGAAGCAATCATTCAAAAAGGAAAAACAACATTTATAAAAATTAAACCTGTCCCGATTTGATCGGGACCTGCCCCATAAATCTTCATGCGAAGAAAAATTGACCGATACGCGCTCGTCAGCGTGTTTGATAAAACCGGCATTGTGGAATTTACCAAGGTTCTTATTCACCTTGGGTATCAGATCATCTCAACCGGAGGAACCGGTAAAATGCTTTCGGAAAACGGCATTGAAGTAATTCCTATTCAATCCGTAACTGGGAATCCGGAAAGCTTTGATGGACGAATGAAAACCATAAGCTTTCAAGTTGAATCCGGCATCTTATTTGACCGCTCAAAAATATCCCATCAAAAAGAAGCAAAAAAACTTAAGATTCCTTTTATTGACATTGTGGTCTGTAATCTTTATCCCTTTGAGCAAACCGCTGCCAAACGGGGAGTCAAGCTTGACGAAGCGGTTGAATCCATTGACGTAGGAGGACCCACTATGATTCGCGCTGCTGCTAAAAACTTTAAGCACGTCCTGGTAGTCGTTGACCCAAATGATTATCCAACTCTTAGTATACTGCTACGTAGCAGCATACTTTTTGAAAAGAGGAGAAAAGAGCTGGCGGCAAAAGCGTTTAGGCATTTAAGTTTTTATGATGCGCAGATTGCTTTGTATCTTGATAAGAAACCCTTTCCTCATGAATTTGCGCTTCCCTTACGAAAACTCATGACGCTTAGATACGGAGAAAACCCTCACCAAAAGGGAGCATTCTATGGATATCCCCACGTTCAATCTCTCCTTCATAAGCTGAAAAAGCGATGGGGAAGAGACTTATCCCTTGTGAATCTAACCGATATCAATGCGGGAATTGAGGCAGTAAGACTTTTTAGAGAATATGCCTCTGTTGTGATCAAACATAATAGCCCGTGCGGAATCGCGCTTGGCAAAACCGGTAAAGAAGCACTTGCTCGCGCCATAGAAGCGGATCCACAGTCCGCATTTGGAGGTGTTGTGGTAACCAATTTTGCCCTTGATACGGATAGTGCTTCTGTAATTGCGTCATTCAAAGACGAAAAAAAAGGCACTATTGACGTGGTTGCCTGCCCCAGAATAGACGTCTCAACCCTATCGTTTCTTCAAACCATACGAAAAAGTATGGGGGTGTACACATTTGGAATCATCCCTAGAAAAACTAAAGACCCTTATAACATAAAATGGGTAGATGGGGGATTGGTGTTGCAAACGCACGACAATAACATCGACAAAAGTTTTTTAACGTGGAAAACCGTCACCACAGAAAAACCAACCGGGCGTGAGCTGCAGCAAATGCAAATCGCGTGGAAGTTTCTTTCGCGCATCAGGTCCAATACTATTGTGGTAATTGATAAAAATCTTCCTATGACCAGAGGCATCGGAAGCGGACAAACTTCAAGAATCCGTTCAGCCAAAATTGCCCTAGAACAAGCAGGAAATTTTACAAAAGGGGGAATTTTGGCAAGCGATAGCTTTTTTCCATTTGAAGACTGTGTCAAACTGGCCGCAAAAAACGGCATTGCCGCCATTGTCCAACAAGGAGGATCTATCAATGATAACGCATCGATTGCAGCTGCCAACAAAGCGAGAATTACTATGGTGTTTACCGAAAGGAGAGCGTTCTGGCACTAGGTATTAAGAAAAAATCCGTACTGGTTATTGATGACGGGGGAAGAGGATCTGCTCTCGTTGCCGCCTACGAGAAAAGTAAAAAAGTTTCTCGCATATTCGCCGTCCCCGGAAATGACCTTATGAAATTTCTTTCCAAAAAACCGGTACGAACATTTCCTCATATAAAAACCACCGATGCGGAAAAAATTCTTGCGCTTTGTAAAAAAGAGAAGATCGACTTAATTGATATTGGGCAAGAAGATGCGATTGAAATCGGTATTACCAATGTTCTTATAAATCATGGATTTAGCGTAGTGGGACCTACCAAAGAAGCAGGACAAATTGAATGGGACAAAGCATACGCCAGAAATTTTATGGTGAAATACCATATTCCTCACCCAAAATTTTTTGTGTTCCACTCACAAACCAAAGGAATTGCGTTTCTTAAAAAACAGCCCAAACATAAAAAATGGTTTATCAAGGCGTCCGGCCTTGCGCAAGGAAAAGGAGCTCTCCCGGGAAAAAGCTCGCTTGAAGCAATTCGCAGGATCAAAGAACTTTCCCGTTTTGGAAGAGCGGGAAAAACATATTTAATTGAAGAATGGATTGAGGGAGAAGAGTTTTCTCTCTTTGCCGCCTGCGATGGATCATCGTTTCAAATTCTTGGAGCGGCTCAAGATCACAAACAAGCCTTCAATTTTGATCAAGGAGAAAATACGGGAGGAATGGGATGCGTGAGCCCGCCTCTTATGATGAATGCCGCAATCCTTGCGTATATCAAAAAACACATTGTTGCAAAAACCATACAGGGACTCGCTTTAGAAAACAGGACATACAAAGGAATACTCTATGTGGGAGGAATTATTGACGCCACGGGAAACGTATTAGTCATTGAGTTTAACGCGCGGTGGGGGGATCCGGAGGCACAAGTAATTCTGCCTTCTTTGCAAACCGACCTGTTTGAGCTGGGAAATGCCGTTTCCCATGGCAATCTTGACAATATCAACATTAAAACCGATTCAAAGACACGAATCGTGGTAACTGCCTCCTCAAAAGGCTATCCTCAAGATTATTCTGCAGCAAAAGGAAAACGCATTTTTGGCATTGAGCTTTTGGCAAACCTTGACAATGTTACCATATATCCGGCAGGCATTAGAGTAAAACGCAATCTTATGTTTACAAATGGAGGAAGACTGTTTTACATAGTGGGAACAGGCGAAAACGTGCTAGAAGCTAAATCAAACGCCTATGGCGCTCTTTCCGTTATCTTTGTTGCGGGAAACAACCTTCACTATAGAACCGATATCGGATGGAAAGACGTATCGCGAGCTTTTACCAAAAAGAAAAATGTGTTAGGATATAATTATGGAAGCGTTGAGAAAACATAGGATTATTGTAGTAATCATTGTCGTAATTTCCACAATCGCCTTGATTATTACCTCTTTTCTTCCTTTATTCATTGGGTACTAACATGGAGAGGAGCGGAGGCAGCGCCCAAAAACTTGAAAAACTGGGAATCTTTACCCTGAGAGATTTTTTATATCATATTCCTTCTCGATACGAAGACTATTCTATTATTTCCCCTATTTCCGCTCTGCAACCCGGAGAGATTGTAACAATTCGGGGAACTGTTATTGACATAAAAAACCTCTTTACCAAAAGAATAAACATTCAAAAAGCGCTTGTTGCAGATGAAAACGCCCGCATTGAAGTTGTCTGGTTTAACCAACCATTTTTGATTCGGTCTATCCATAAAGGTTCGCGCATCGCCTTATCCGGAACCGTTGACGTTTTTGGGGGGGGAAGGGCAATGAAATCGCCTGAATACGAGATTATTTCAGAAGCTCCAGATGCTCAACTTATCCATACCGGGCGTCTCGTCCCCATATATCCGGAAACGGCCCGTATCTCTTCAAAATGGCTTAGGCGCCAGATCCACACGATCCTTACAAAACATGCCAATGACTTTACAGAGTATCTTCCCGAACACATTCTTAAAAATCATCAGTTCTTGGACCTCCCCCAAGCGCTTTGGAAAATCCATTTTCCTCACTCCTTGGAGGAAGCACAAAAAGCAAAGAACCGGCTTGCCTTTGATGAGCTTTTTTTGCTGAATCTTGCCGCTCATAAGAGAAAAGAAGAGTGGAACGCAAAAAAGGTAGGGAACAGGTTTTTTATCGCAAAATTTAAAAAGGAAATTTCGGCGTTTTGGAACAGTCTTCCTTTTACACTGACAAACGCCCAGCAACGGGCGGTTAAAGAAATCTTTAAGGACATTGCGTCTCCGAAACCCATGAACAGGCTTCTTGCGGGAGACGTGGGAAGCGGAAAAACGGTTGTCGGTACCATAGCCATGTATCTGGCATTTCTCAACGGCTTTCAGTCCGTGCTTATGGCTCCAACCGAAATTCTTGCGCAACAGCATTACAAAACCATCTCAGAACTGCTTACCACCCTTGGGGTGTCCGTTCATCTCATAACTGGCTCTGTCAAGACTAAAAGGGGAAAACAAGAGAAACCCGATATCTTGGTGGGAACACACGCGCTTCTTGCACGTAATGATCACTTTGAAACAGTCGGGCTTGTAATCATTGATGAACAGCAACGCTTTGGCGTTGAACAAAGGGCGCTCATTCGACAAAAAGGGGAAAATCCCCATTTTCTTACTATGACGGCAACACCCATCCCCAGAACAGTCGCACTCACGCTCTATGGCGACTTGGACCTATCGTTTCTTGATGAGATGCCCAAAGGAAGAATTCGCGTTAAAACGTGGTTTGTTCCCGAGGAAAAACGAAAAAACGCGTACGCATGGATCGAAAAGCAAATAAAAACATTCCAAAGCCAAACGTTTATTATTTGTCCGTTTATTGATAGATCGGAGACCATGCAGTCGGTAAAAGCGGCAACAAAAGAATTTGAATATCTCAAAAAAGAAATGCCCCACGTGCGTTTTGCACTTTTGCACGGCAGGATGTCCTCAAAAGAAAAAGAGAGCGTACTTGAGGCGTTTAGAAAAAAAGACGCCGATATTCTTGTGAGTACTCCTGTTGTTGAAGTTGGTATTGATATCCCAAACGCAACCATCATGGTCATTGAGGGAGCAGAGCGTTTTGGGCTTGCGCAGCTGCATCAGATGCGAGGAAGAGTGGGGCGAGGAACCAAAGAGTCTTATTGCCTGTTATTTACCCAATCTTCCTCTCAAATAACAATCCAGCGATTAAAAGCAATGGAGGAGATTCACGTGGGAGCGCGTCTTGCGGAACTGGATCTCAAACTGCGGGGACCGGGCGATGTGTTTGGGGTTCTTCAACATGGTATGCCGAGTCTTAAAATTGCCTCGTTCTCCGATTTTGGGCTTATTGCAAAAGCAAGAAACGAAGCGGAAGAATTATTCCCAAAACTTTCTTCCTACCCCTTGCTTGTGGAAAAACTTAAAGAGGTCACCTCTGAAAAAGTCTCTGCGGATTAAACAGCTTGCGCATTTTCGTGTTTGAGAAAGAAAAATCTTTTTCTCTTTTGTATAAACCCCTCTTTTTGAAGATCGGTAAGGAGCGTTTGCAGGGTTTGTTCTTTTGTATCCAGCATGCGTTTTATATCTTCTATGGAAAGTGTTGTGTGTGAGAGAAAAAGCTTAAGAATCTTTCCTCTTAGTTGTCGATTCGATCCTTCGAATTTCGATTGTTGGTGATAATGGGCGCTTTGCCTATTGGGATTTTCAACCTTGCCGACAAGATTCGCTCCGTAATCCATAAGCGCGTAAAACCACTCGCGAGGATTCTTTTCATCCATGGTTTGTGTTACCAACGGCAGCATGTCTGAATCTTTTACCTGTGTTTTGTTTTTGAAAAAATGATGGATAAATACGCGGCGTATGTTTGTTTCGATAAACGGGTAAGGCAAATTATATGCGAATACCACAATCGAACAAGCAGTAGCATGTCCAATTCCCGGAAGTTGTTTAAGAAGAAGGGGATCTGAGGGAATTTTGCCTTTATAGCGCTTAACGATCTCTTGGGTGATTTGCTTAAGATAAAGAGCGCGCCTATTATATCCCATTCCCTGCCAGACGGAAAGAACTGCTGTGTTTGATGCTGTCGAAAGCAACTCAAGAGTAGGAAACGCTTTAAGAAAAAGAGGATATTTTTGAAGAACCCGAGAAGCCTGCGTTTGCTGCAACATGACTTCGGAAATCAAAATATGGTAGGCGTTCTTCGTGCTTCTCCAAGGAAAATCCCGTTTGTTTTTTTGGTAAAAACCCCCGACTATTTTTTTAAAATTCTCTTCGTACTTCTTCACCCGTTTATTGTAACACCTTTCCACACATTCCCACCTTCCATGTTGAATAGCTTGACACCTCCTCTTTTCCATGATACTTTTGTTCTGTGGCTACCAACAGAAAAACAGTTTTTGCAAATGGAGAAATGTATCATGTTTTTAACAGAGGCGTTGAAAAAAGATCTACATTTACTGATAAAAGAGAACTAAAAAGGGTAATGCAAGCTTTGGCCTATTACCGTTTCAAAAAACCCCTCTTCAGGTTTTCTCACTTTTTAAGGCTTGAGAAGAAAATGCAAATCCAGGCTTTATCAAACCTCAAAACCACCAATAAGAATGTAGACATTATCTGCTATTGCCTCATGCCAAACCATTTTCATTTATTACTTAGACAGATTGACGACGCGGGAATCTCTAAATTCATGGCAAACTTTACCAATAGCTATACCAAGTATTTTAATATGAAAAACGATAGAGTGGGGCCTTTATTCCAAGGACTGTTTAAGGCAGTACTTATTGAAGACGACGAGCAATTGATGCATGTGTCTCGATATATTCACCTTAATCCAGCAAGTTCTTTTCTTGTTGAACCCGATTTTCTTGAGTCATATGAGTGGTCTTCCTACCCTGATTATCTTGGATTAAAAAACCCTGAGATCATAGAAAAAGAAACTGTGCTCAATTTATTTTCAAACGAAGAACAGTACAAGCAATTTGTGCTAGATCAAGCAGGATATGCAAGAACTCTTGAAACAATTAAGCATCATTTACTAGACGAGTAATTATGACTAAGGGGGTAGGTGTGAAGCTATTCAACCTCGAAGGTGTGTAGTTATTGCGGAAAAGAAAAAAACCAAGTATAATGGATTACATAATTTATGCCGCAGGAACCAAAAAAGAGACATTCAAGAGCGCGCCAAGGGAAACGGCGCGCGAGCATTTTCTTGTCCGCGCCCATTGGAGCTGTCTGTTCCCAATGCAAAAAGATTATTCCTTCCCACACCGTTTGTAAGCATTGCGGATACTATAGGGGAAAAGCCGTTGTGGTTAAAAAATCAACACGCATAACACAAAAAGCTTAAAGCCTTATAAATTTGTCTATGAAAACCCCTTATGATCCCCGCCATCGCAGAAGAAAACAGCTTGTGGAAGAATTGTTCAGCGCCGATTTCCATATCCAACGCATCGGTAATGTTGCGCAAAAAATTTACAAGAGCAAAAAACGCTTGGATGCGCACATTCAAAAAGCCGCGCCTGAATTCGCCGTTGAAAAAATCAACAAAATTGATCTTGCAATTTTACGCCTTGCAACCTACGAGTTATTGGTAGAAAAAAAAGAGCCTCCTAGGGTTGTTATCGACGAGGCAATTGAACTGGCAAAAGAGTATGGGGGAGACACAAGTCCTTCGTTTATAAACGGAGCTCTGGGAAATATCTTGCAAACACACGCATGAAAACACTTCCGGCATTTAAAAATAAAAAGCTCTTTGAACTTGCGTTTACTCATAGATCCTATCTAAACGAGTCCAAAGACCATAAAGAATCGAACGAGCGATTAGAGTTTTTAGGAGACAGCGTTATCTCATTTATTGTTTCAGGCTACTTATATAAAACGTACCCTCACTTTACCGAAGGCACCCTTACTAATTTGAGATCTCTTATGGTCAATACAAAGACTCTTGGAAAATTGGCAAACAGTCTTTCTTTTGGGACGCTTCTTAAACTGTCAAAAGGAGAGGAAGAATCACAGGGAAGAAAAAATCAAACGCTTCTTGCGAACTGTTTTGAGGCATTTGTGGGAGCCCTATTTCTTGATCAAGGAATTGAGACAACAACCTCTTTCCTTAGTAAAAACCTTCTTTATGGAGTGAAAAAGCTGCTAGAGAAAAAAACGTTCAAAGACCCCAAAAGCTTGCTTCAAGAACTCGTGCAGGCAAAAAAACAATCAGCTCCCGCATATAAAGTTCTTGAGGAAAAAGGACCGGCGCATTCAAAATTCTTTACCATTGGCGTGTATGTGGAGAATACGCTTTGGGGGACGGGAAAGGGCCGCTCTAAACAAGAAGCGGAAGAACAAGCGGCGCAAGAGGCGCTTGATGCGATAAGCCATTTTTGATACAATATCAATCTATGTCTGTAGTAATTCGCTTAACTAAGGTTGGGAAAAAAGGAGAGGCAAAATTCCGCGTTGTGGTAAAAGAAAAACGGTCTCGCCGAGATGGGAAGGCAATTGAAACGCTTGGATGGTTTCAAAAGTTTGAAAAAGGCAGTAAACAAGAAATCAATCGCGACCGCGTTGTCTTTTGGATATCCAAAGGCGCGCGTCCCAGCCCAACGATTAAAAAAATTCTTGAATCATGAAAGACATACTTCATACTATTATTGCCTCCATTGTGGACGAGCCGAATGAGGTAAAGATTACGGAAGATGAGCAAAATGGCGTCATATTATTTACCATCAAAGTTGCAAAAAGCGACATGGGAAGGGTAATTGGAAAAGAAGGAAAAATTATTCGATCTATAAGAAACGTCATGAAAATCCCCGCCATGAAACAAAATAAGAAAGTTCAAGTTGCCCTTGCCGAAGACACAGAGGCATGAAGATTTCAATTCTTACTCTCTTCCCCCAGATGTTTTTTGGCCCCTTTGATCACTCCATACTTAGAAGGGCTCAGGAAAAAAAACTGCTTGCGCTTGAATTTATTGACATAAGAACCTTTGGGATAGGAAAACATAGACTTGTTGATGACACGCCGTACGGAGGAGGCGTAGGAATGATCCTCAGAATCGACGTATTGGAAAAAGCACTTCAAAAGGGGCGTTGCAAAACTTCCTGCAGAGAGCGAGTTATTATGACCGACGCGCGGGGAGAAACATTTTCTCAATCAAAAGCACAAGAATTAACTTCGTTTGACCATCTTATTTTTATCGCGGGACACTATGAGGGCGTGGATGAACGAGTACTGACTCTTGTAGACGAACAGATTTCTTTGGGAGATTTTGTTTTGACAGGAGGGGAGATTCCGATAGTAGCTATGGTTGATGCTATAGCGCGGCTTCTGCCAAACGTACTTGCAAAAAAAGAGGCAGTGCAAATTGAATCGTTTGCGCACTATGGCTACCTTGAGTTTCCCCAATACACAAAGCCTCCCGTGTGGAAAGGGAAAAAAGTCCCCGATGTGCTCTTAAGCGGCAATCACCAAAAAATCGCAGAGTGGCGGAAAGAAGCGGCTGATATAATTTCAAAAGGCAGAAGCTGAAGAATTTTGGAACGAAGAAAGAACATTGAGAGAAGAACGCTCTTTTTCCGACAAAGGCTTAACGCTTGTTGTGTTTGGAAGCGTTGAGAGAGGATACGGCTTAAAGTAGAAAAGGACTTCAATGCGCGATCCTCCTAAACCTCCTGTTTGAACACTTATAACCTCCGATAGGGGAAAAATGTGCGATAATTCCTTCAAAAATCTTTTGACGCCCTCTATGTCTCCATTAACAGTAATATTTATCGCAATTGAAGAAAGAGGCTGGATTTCTGTATTGGATAAAGAGAGATCTCCTATCTCTATAGTGAAATCGCCAACGTCAACTCCCGCCTTAGACGAAGCCTGAGATACGCTTTGCAAGATACCATTGAAATATTTCTCCGAGGGAAGCGCACCGTGGGCAAGCGTAAGCTGGTTGTTGAGCAAAACGCTATCAATGCCCGAAAGCACATCTACGTTTGCGGAGAGAACTTTTACCTTTTGCTTGATATCGTTTGCTTGCTCATTAAGAAGAAGAATATTGCGAACTTGGGCGGGAACAAAAATTAAGAATATCAAAACACAAATAGCAACAACGCTTCCGAACACAAGATAATCCTTGTATAAGAAATACCAAAACAAGAGTTTTTGGGTGGATAGAAACGGATTCTTCATTATAACAACGTCATTTTTGCGGAAACAAAATATTCTCCTTTTCCGTTATACCCTACTCCCTGGATTGTTATTGCGCGGATAGTATTTCCCCTGTCAAGAGCCCCGGAAAGGTTGGCAAGAAATTCGTCTATTCTCCGCAGAGACGCGGATGAAACAGTAATCTCAACAGACGTTTTGTCAATGCGCAGACTGTCTATCCCCGCCGCTTGGGGAACAAACGATTGGATAATCCCAATTTTTGCGTCTAAAGAAGTCCTAGTATTAAGAATCTTTCCAATCTCTAAAAGCCGGTCATGAGTAAATAAAAGCTTCGCCATTGAATCTCCTAGGGGAGAAAAATCAGCAAGCACCTTTTGTTCTTGTTTGCGCTCCGCGTCCGGGCTTACAACCCTGCCGACAAAGAAAGCAGAAAGAGACGTAATGAATAAGAACGAAACCGCGATAACGGTAAGCGCGCGCAGAAGATTAAGGAATTTTCTACGGGGAACACTTTTTACCGCAGAGCGGGGAAGAAGATTAATAGTATTTTCACTCATACGACCTCATTGCAAGACCAACTGCCACGGTATAATCGGGTCCGTTTCCTGAAATTTCAACAGGAAGCTGATCCTTGTTAAGCAGTACACTCCATGGATTTGCTACCACCGTTTCAATCCCAGCGTTTTCTGCAAAAAAAGCGTCAAGCCATGGAAGTTTTGCGGACGCTCCCGATAAAAGAATCTGTTGAATAGAAGATTCGCTCTTGTATTTCTCCGCGTAAAAAACGATTGCTTTTCTTACTTCGGTGAAAATTGACAAAAGTATTGGTTCCGTTGCTTTTCCGATTCTTCCTCCTCCTGCATTAGGCGCGATGCCATACAGTTTCTTGTATTCATCTGCCTTTGATATATCTACGCCAAAATCAGACGCAATAGCCCTGCTAATTGCAGATCCTCCCATGGGAATGCTGTAGGTAAAGATCATAATCTGTTCACGAACGATCGCAAGAGAGGTAGTTTGAGTTCCTATATTAAGAACAAGGGACGGCGGGTGTTGTTTTGTACCAATCAACGCCCTCATAACAGAGAGGACTTCCGTCTCAATGCTGTTTATGACAAACCCAGCCAGAGAAACAATCTTCTGGTATTTCTCAAGAAGTGATGAGGGAGCCCCAACCAACAAAACAGTCATTTTTTCCGTGATCTGCCCATCTTGAGGACGGCGCAAAACGCTCCAGTCAATGGATATTGTTGAAAGGGGTACGGGGATTTGCTGTTCTGCTTCCCAATAGATTGCGGACGCAAGTTCCTTGTCGGAAAGAACGGGCATTTCTATGACGCGCGTGTACACTTGGCTTTCGGGAAGGGCAATATTAACGTAAGGAGTTGTTATTTTTCCTTCCGAGACTATTTTTCTTAAAACATGCGCCATTTCCTGTTGATCAACAGGGGACTCGGAAGCCATGCCGCGGGGAGGAGCAGGATAGGTTAGTGCTGATTTTAAGAAAAAACCGTTGTTTTCTCTGTTGAGCCAAACGGCTTTTACGCTGTGCGCTCCAATATCCAATCCAAAGGGCAGTGTTTTCATAATATTTTATGATCTTGGAACAAGAAGTATATAGGGAAAAAACTCGGACGGAATAAGAGGTGGCGCGTCAAATACCTGAATTTTTCTCTGTGTTTCACCCGATTCGCCCACTGACTCTATGCGCCTTCCTTGAGAGGGAAGAGGAGCGTCTCCTCTTACCCCAATTGACGCGTTTGCGTATAACGGGGTAACCCTTACGATAAACCCTGAAGGAACAAGGATTTCTGCTTTATACGCAAAGGTTCTTGAGGAAACGCTGTATCCGCCTATTTCGGGCGCGTAGAACTGATTTGAGCTTCGCCTTGCTGCACACGGATCAAAACCGGATCGGCGAGCGACGGGAGCAGTTCTACTTCCCGCGATAACGGTCAGTTGGATTGCCGCCATTGTGTTTACGTTTACATCAATGCTGCACGCATCCACAAGTGTACCCCAATGAATAGAGATAATCCCTGTCCAGGGATTTGCGTAGGTAGGATTATCATAAGAAGTACCTATGTCGGAAAGCCAAATATCCGTAGCATCATTCTGCGGAATCAAACTTCCTCCGTTTACCAGAAACTCTGTTCCGCTTACCGCTTGAACACTAACCTCTTTAATAACGGTTGTGCTGTCAATAGGACTTTGCTGTGCAATACCACTTCCCGTTTGAAGCGCCCGCTCAACCCCTGCCTCTGCGGCGGAAAAGGCTCGCTGGGAGTTTTCTTCCTCGGTTGATGTTCTTAGGGTAGTAACTGTTCTTGAAGCAAGAGAAAGACCAACGGTAGCAGAAACCACCATCACCAACACCACAATAAGAAGCGCCTGGCCTTTTTCTCCAAACCGTTTGTTACCCATAACTATAGCGTATCAATCAATGGCAAGGCCTGTCAACTGAATTACCGGATTGCTCTGTTGCGAAGGACGATAGTTGTCTCAAAGGGAATCGCCGTTGCTCTAAATTCGTTAAAAACAGCCGCTCCTCCAGTAGGCTGGGGGCTCACAAGAGAAAAGTGGATGCCGATTTTAGGTAAATCAAGAGGATTTTCCTGATAACAGGTAAAATAACATGACCCAGATACAACCGATACTGCGTTAGTATCAAGAAGAGAAGCGCTATTTGAGGTAATCGTTGCGTTAGGTCCCGGTATGCAATCAAACGTGGTTCCGCCTCCGTCAAAGGATGTAAATCCGATCGAAGTCTGATGTACGGGGGTAGGAGTAGGAGTGGGAGGTGGAGGAATCACAGGAACGCACCCTCTGAACGGGGACGTACTAATGGTATCAAGCGATCGGGCGGCTCTCAACATTTTTGCCATTTGCAACAAAGCGCTCCCGCCATTTTGCTTTACCGAGACAATCGTATTGGTCTTATTGGTCCCCCTTAATGCCGAATACATGATACCAACCACAATGCCCCCCACGGTCACGAGAATCATAGAAACTATAAGAAGCTCTATCAAACTAAACCCACATTCGCTTTTATGGTGTTGGTAATACATTGGTATTGGAAAAACACGATGATAACTTCACTTGATGGCAATACAGTGCAAACTCATCGCTAATACCTGTTTGCTGACACTTACTGTCTCTCCATAGCACATACACGTTTACTTTGGCTGCATTTCCAATGCAAGGATCAACGTCTTTTTGGAACTCTACCTTCCGCACAAATGTCCCCAAGTTTTGTCCGCAGGAAGATGCATTACGAAGGGTGCGCGTATTTTGATCAAGGCAAAATGAGCGCAGAGAACCGCTACTGGGAACGTATGATAAAAATGTAGCCCACTGTGTGTCCCGAAGGGTCCGCATTTCTTCCATACCCTCTTGAGCGTATTCCGTTGCCAAATGTTGTTCTTTGGTAAACTGGGCGCTTTGCAAAGAAACGGTCACCAGTGTCACAATTGCGGCAATAATAATGCCGGAAATTCCAAGCGCGACCAATACTTCAATAAGCGTCTGTCCCTTCATTAATTTCTTATACTAATCTTTCCTGTGTTATCAACAATAACCCGTTTTACAAGGTTTGTGTCAGAGGTGTTTTTAAGCACGATGTCCGTGTTCGGGCGTGAGTCCAAAACCCCACCGGTGAGAACCGAAAAGAAGAACGTCCTTACGGTATCTACGCCAAAGGTCTCCGTCGTCCCAAACGCAACGTCCGGCTTAAGAACGGCATTTTGTATCACCACAACTGCCCCGCATTTGCTTTCAAGCTTATACTCTCTTGAGGATGTTAAAACCACCTGATACCCCTCAAGAGGAGCGAAAAGAGGAGCGGAGGCGCATGATGCCGGCTTTTTTTGAGAAAGGGCGCGGGATTTTGCCGTATTCATCATGGCGATTAATTCCAAGGCTGATGTGTTAAGACTCTGCACGCGTCCATATTGCGCAAATCCCGCAATACCAATCACCGACAAAATCGCAATAACGGTTATGGAAAAAATAATTTCAACAAGAGTAAACCCAGCACCACTTTTTATTATACCGATCCTTTTTTTCAGTTCCCTTATTGCATTTCCGTTATGCTTTAATCTTCTTTCCCTCATGGCGGCGAAAGGGTAAATGACCAATTAGAAGTTCCGTTGCAGGGAGGTTGGTTAATTCTATCTTCTTGGGAATCCCGCGTGTTCTCAAGACACGCCCTAAGGGCATAGGTCGTGCCGGTCCCGCTAAATGTATAGGATTGTCCTGAAGAAGGATCGCAGGGCACTTTTTGCATATACACAACGCTCCCATTACTCCCATCGTTAGTAAAGGACTGACCACAAGGCACCATCGATAAAGGATAAATTCCTTGATCAGCTCGAAAGTTTTCCAGTGCCGCTTGAATTTGGCGAAGATCGCTTTTTCTTTGAGTATCTCGGGATCGAGCCCTTACGGTGGCAAAATTGGATAGCACAAGAGAAGACAACACACCCATAATCGCAATCACGATCAAAAGCTCAATAAGGGTAAATCCTTTTTTCATGGCAATACGTTTGTGCTGGTAACGCCGTAATTACACACAAAAGTTCCTGTTCCTCCGCAATACACATTTACAGGCACACTGGGACACGCAGTGCCGGAAGTATTACACGCTTGAGGATCTTTTCCTCCCCGCTCAA
>Ga0155914_119_pt1 | contig 15244 bp, 10 predicted proteins | sample RifCSPlowO2_01_FD_107568 | JGI IMG/M metagenome (GOLD analysis project Ga0155914, IMG submission 107568) | Candidatus Levybacteria bacterium RIFCSPLOWO2_01_FULL_42_15
TTGTTTATTATCCCTTTTTTTTGGTTAAAATCTGGGGAGATGGATTTAGGAGGAGATTCAACCAGGCTTTATTATTATGATCCGCAATCTTATATAGTCAATGCTGTTTTGTATCCGCTATTAGGTAATTCTACTGGAGAAATACAGTATGGTACATATTCTCAACTTCCGCATATGCTTTTACTCTTATTTCTCAAGCCATTGCTAGGCTCTACCCTTTTGATAACACTATTTAATAGTCTAAAACTTGGCGTTGGTTTTCTGACCATGTATGGGATTTTAAAGGAAATAATTTCCAAAAGCACTATTGATTCCACTTACACAAAGATTGTAGAAATATCAGCAATATTGGGCGGACTTTTTTATATCTTTTCAAGACATATGGTAGCTAATTATAATATGGCTCTTCTTTATCACAACCAGGTATTTTTAAATCCCCTTATGTTCTATCTATTTCTTAAATATTTTCTTACTTTACGTAAGCAATACTTATGGTTTGCGCTTCTATTAAGTTTTTTATTTGCGCCAAGCTTCGGATTGGTTTCGGCTCCTGCATTTTTTTCTTTTTTTCCAATCGCATTGATATTCTTATTTTTGTATATTAAGTTTATTAGGAAACAGAGAATAAAGGTTAGATCGCTACTTGCGGTATTTTTAGTTTTTATCGGACTCAATGCTTTTCATGTAATACCACAGACTTATGATGCGTTCAGTCCCGGCAGCCCGATACATGCGACAATTTTTAACCGGCAAAGTAATGATATACTGAATCATTTTTATGGTATTCTTGCAATCTCACAGCCCGTAATTAATATCTTTCTTCCTTCATGGGAAAAAGGGTTTAAAATCCTATCTCTTATGGCACCTCTGATTCTCGTTATAGGTTTTGTTTTTAACAAACATAGAAATAAAACAATCCTTCTTACGGCAATCTTTTTTTTAATCACTTATTTTTTGGTATCAGCAAGAATAACATGGGCGGGAATACAATTCTATCTTTCTCTCTTTTATATTCCGGGTTTTGCAATGTTTCGTAATTTTTCTGGAGTTTTTGCCTATGTTTATTCATTTTTTTACGCGCTTCTATTTGGTCAAGCACTCTTTTTCATCTTTTCAAAACTAAAGCCGATGAAGATAAAAATATTAGCTTTATTTATCGCAGTAGCAATAGTGTTATCCTCTTGGCAGCTAATTAACGGAGAATTAGTAAACCAGACACTTACCAGATCAAATAATGTAAAATCATTTATGATTATGGATCCTAAGTATGAGGAGATGCTTGCTTTCTTTAGGAATTTTAAGAGTAATGGAAGGATACTTACGTTGCCATTTACAGACTCCAGTCATCAAGTGATTCATGGAGCAAATAATGGAGCCTATGTCGGTGCTTCTCCAATCGCTTTTTTAGCCGGAAAAAATGATCTTAGCGGTTACCCTCTTATATCGCCATACAGTGAAAGCTTTTGGGAATTATCTAAAGAAGCAAATTTCGATTCGATAAAAAAACTACTTGGCTTACTAGATATTCAATATGTATTTCACAACAATGACCCTAAAGTATACGATGCCACTTTCCCTGATTATCCGTATTCGCCGGATTATGTCCGTAAATACATGCCGGCGAATCAAAAAGAATATAAAGAATATATTAAAAAACTTACTACAGAGAAAATTTTTGAAAAAGGTACATATAATTTATATAAAGTTGATGAAAAGTATTTTTTACCCCGTTTTTATATACCCAGCCAAACTGTCCCGTATAAGGATGATCCTAATTTAAGTGTATATGCTAAGTCAAAAGCATTCCTATTAGATCGAGGGACTACCGATGAAGTAAGAGCTATGTATGTAGAAAAACAAGCATGTGGCAGTTCTTATATAAAGGCGATGTGCAGTAAAGAAATTACGAAAAATCTACCAAAAATCACTTTTGAAAAAATGAATAATATAAGATATAAAGTGAGAGTTTTCGGTGCTAAAGATTCCTATACGTTGGTATTTTTAAATCAGTTTCATCAAGACTGGAAACTTATTGATCTAGAAAAAGAAAACAATATGGTTTGGTCAAAAGTATGGAGGATAATTGCAGATAAGGCAAGTAAAATAGCTAAGATTTTTATTAAAGAGCCGGAAAATAATAATATAGAGCTTGCAAATTATTTTAATGGCGACATAATTGAGACGGCAGGTACAAATAATTTCTTAAGCCCATCGACTTTTGATGCATGGGGAAAGGCAGCCATTGCCGACAGAAGACATTTTCGAGTTAATGGATACGCAAATGCTTGGTATATCGTCCCAAGCGACATGCAAAATAAAGAAAACTACGAATTAATAATAGAATTAAGTGGACAAAAAGTCTTTTTTATATCCCTGCTCATTTCTTCTGTTTCATTCCTGGGGTTTATAGTTTGGGGACTGAAACTTTTTCTTATAAAAAATAAAGGAATGAATTATGAAAGATAGAAAATGTATCATATGCGGTTCTTCCGATTTTGTCAATCTATATTTAACACATGATAGGATGTTTGATATATTTGGAGAATTCAAAGTAAAAAAATGTAAAAAATGCTTACTATTATTAATAGATCCACAGCCAACTGCAGCTGTTTTAAGTCAGCATTATCCGAGCAAAAAATATTATTCATATACTGTTTCTCAAAAGAGAAATATTTTTGGAGTTTTACGTAATTATCTTGTAAAAAATTATTATAATCCTAATTTTATAGCAAGCATTTTTACAAAATTAGTGAAAAATGTTCCGGCAATGCCTTCATTTAGAAAAAATGGCAAGATACTTGATGTTGGCTGTGGGACAGGCGATACGCTCATTCTCCTACAAGAGCTTGGGTGGGAAGCATATGGGATAGAAATAGATAAAAATGCGGTAAAAACAGCTCGGAAACGAGGATTAATCCATGTAAAACTCGGAACGTACAAAGACATTTTTAGATTTCCGGATAACTATTTTGATTCCATAAGGCTTTATCATGTAATAGAGCACTTAGATGATCCAATGACATGTCTTAAACTTATTCATAAAAAATTAAAGGGAGATGGAGAATTAATTCTCGGAACCCCGAATTATTCAAGTTTAATAAGTAAGATTTTTAAGAAATATTGGTGCAATCTTGATGTTCCAAGACATGTATTCGTATTTTCCCCAAACAACCTTCAAGAGTTGGTTAAAAAATCAGGCTTTAAAATTGAAGAAATCGAATTTTGCTCGGCCGGAGGGATAATAAAGAGCATTCAATATGTAATTGACGCATTACATATTGCAAAAATTCAAATACAAAACAAACTTTGGATTTTTTTCTTTTTTTATCCGATAGAGTGGTTCTTAGACAAAATAAGAACAGGAGACATATTTATTCTCAGGGCATCTAAAAATAATACAGATATGTTGTGATATAATTCACTTTTATGCAAATAGATACATATAAACAATTTATGAAAGATAATTTTTCTTATCTAAAAAACTACAAGTCGTCCATGTTAACTGTGATAGTGCTAATCATAATGATTGATATTTTTTTTTCGAATACAAAATCAGATGTTATTATCTTTGGAGTTCTTGGTTTATATTTATTTTCCATAAATTTCTACAAACTTAAAACTAAGACAACGTTTTTGATATGCTTCTTCATTTTGGGGGCATTTTCTATTCAGTTTATTTTTGGTGATATTTCCGATCATACTGAAAAAGCAGCAGTTTGGCTATTTTTATTTTTATTTACAGGCATTATACAGGAGTTATGGCAATTACAAAATGAAAAAAACTAACATACTGGTTTTTATTATAGCGACTTTTCTTTTCTTTATTCCTTTCTTTTGGCTTAAGCCGGGGGAAATGAATCTGGGAGGGGATTCCGGAAGGCTATATTTTTACGATCCTCCTTCCTACTTAAAATATTACACACTTTACGTTTATTCCTCTTCAGGGGCAGGAAATGAAATATTTTCTTATTCCTCTCTATTTTACACATCAGTTCTGTTTGTATTCAAGCTGATTTTTTCTTCACCAACAATATTAATAAGTATTTTTAATGGAATAGTATTAAGTTGCTCATTTCTGTCCATATATTTTATCGTTTACGAACTTTTAAATAATTTCAAGAATCCAATAAAAAAATCTGTTGTTGTTTGCTCATCGATTTTGGCAGGTTTTTTGTATATATTTTCTCAACTGTCAATATATAGCGGTTGGGAAAATCCCATTCTTTCTCATAATCAAATTTTTCTTAATCCCCTTATTTTTTTACTGCTTTTAAAGTACTTTATAACCCGGAAAAAATTATATATGTCTGCCGTAGTCTTAATAAGCGTAATTTTTGCAGCGAACTTTTCTTTTCAAGGCGCACCTACTTTTTTTGCATTCTATCCTCTATCTCTTACTTTTTTAGTCTGTTATGTAAAGTTTATTAGGAAATTATCGATACTGTTTAAGGGATTAATTTTTGGGATCGTTTTACTCCTACTTGCTCATTCCTTTCATTTAATTCCGGAGATAGCTAGTTTATTTTCTTTTGGATCATCGTTGAGCAAAACTGTTTTTATTCAGGAAGGAGCGAATAGCCGCATGGGACTTGCATATTTTATTAGTGTGGCGTCGAGCGTTAAAGTAAGTCTAATCTGGCTTAGCGCCGCGCAATTCCAAAGTGCACTTATATTTTCTATTTTTATTATATTTCCGATTACTTTTATGCTGGGATTTTATTTTAACAAAGGGAAGACACTTCTTTTAACAGGAGTATTTTTTCTGGTCGCGATGTTTTTTACCTCGGCAAATATTACAGATACTGGGTTTTTTTTGTATAAACAGTTATTTAAAATTCCGGGGTTTTCTATGTTTCGTAATTATCATGGTCAGTGGTTGCATATATATTTATTCTTTTACGTACTAGTTTTTGGACAAACATTTGCTATTATCGCCAGTAAGCTTTCGCGTCGTTTGTTTTTTATCTTTATTTTTGTTTTTACTCTCGTTATTTTGGGATTTGGCATGCCACTTATTACCGGAGCTGTTTCAATAGTAACGCATAAAGAAAATGGAATACGATATGTTTTTCGCATGGATCCAATATACGAAAAAGTTTTAGATTACTTTAAAAAAAATCCCATAGATGAAAAGACAATATCTTTTCCTCTTACTTCCCCCGGATTTCAAATTATTCAAGGGATAGATGGGGGTGTCTATCAGGGGTTACAGACCATTTCATATCTGACTGGTAAAAGCAATTTCAGTGGATATGAGACACTAAGGCCTTTTAATGAAATTTTTTTCCAAGCGATGTACGACAAAAATTACGAAGTGATAAAAAAAATACTTTCAGTTTTAAATATTCACCATATTTTTTATAATTCAGACCCCTATATTTATTCTGATAATTTTCAAGCATACCTATACAATTATATTTCTAAATTTTCACCAAAAGACCAGAAAGAATATAGGAAGTTTGTTGAAAAAATTTCTGAAGGTAACAGAATTGATTTTGGGAAAAACTATCATATCTATTCCTTAAGTGCCGATAGTTATCTTCCTCATATTTTTGTCGCAACAGAAACACTTTATACTAATAATCAAATTGCCCTTGCGCTAGATCAAGATTTTAGAAATGAATTACGCACAGTGCCTGTTCCTATGCAAAATACGATTGATTATGCAGAGAAAACGGTACTATATGCAAAGCCAGAAGATCTATTTTCTAAGATTATTAATAATAGTCATCTTCATCAGCATGCGCCATTTATAAGTATTGCAATGAATAATCCATTATATATTTTTACGTCATTAAAGGAAAAACTTACGCTATTCTTAAAAAGAAATAATCCTGATGACTATGTTGATTTAAGCTTGTACTTAATTGCAAAAAGAATTCTCGAGCCCATAGAATTCAGCAGGAAATTGCCGTTACACAGCGGATGGCAGCAGGAGCCAAGGTTTTGGGAAGTTTATAAATGGAGATCGTACAATAGCTGGGATGCAAGCATGGCACGATACGAAAAGCAGGTAGATGAGTTTCTTAGTTGGATCAATAACTTAAATATGGAACGGCTGCAAAGGGAAGCATATAGGATAAAACTTAATGAACAAGTTTTTCAACATCAAGTAGTTTTGTTAAGGGCAATGAAAGATTTCAACAGGAGTGATGAAGAGAAGAAATATGTACTTTCGCTTATAGATAAAACCTTCAATAAGGTATTCCAAAAAGTAAATATTCCATTGCATGATGTAAATCAATACGTATATAATTTGCCGGCGCATCAATATCAACAAGGTAATTACGAAATGTTTCTAAGAGGTATTCCGGGGGATTCGGAAAACGCCACTCTGAAAATAGGAAACGAAGCTGTAGAGATTAAGAAAACAAGTGCAGAAAATAATATTATTAAATTCAAAAATTACTTTATCAATAACCAAGCTGACAGAAAAATTAGCTTAGATTTGCCTCCTGATAATCTTGTAGCAGGAGAAAAATGGGAAAGTACAGGGTCTGTAGTAGAAGTTGATAACACAACGATTTTATCGGTAAGTAACAAAATCGATGAAAATACAAAGGGTTTAACCATAACTATACCTAAACTTAGTAAGAAAAATAAATATTTTATTACCTTTGATTATAAAACCGCAAATGATAATTTTCTTATATCTTTGTATGATGGGGAAAAAATAAATGACGCTGTCAAAAATAATACGTATAAAAGACTTTTTGAAAAAGTTTTAAAATCTTCAACTTGGAAGACGCATCAATCCTTTTTTGATACTAACGATTGGGTAGATGACGGATTCTTGCAGATAACTCCTTTTTCCCCAAATGATAATAGTAAAATATATATAAAGAATCTAAGAGTTACTCAGTTCAATTATCCGGAAATTATCTTTAAAAAGTTGTCTTCTGGCGATATGAAACAAGCAATTCCGAAAATTATCTTTACAAAAATAAATTCAACAAAATATAGAATAAATATAGTAGGCGCAACGAATCCCTATACCCTTGTATTTCTGGAAACTTTTAGTGAAAATTGGAAGCTGTTTAATCCGGAAAAAAATACAGCATCCATAAAAGGATATTTCTCTCGATTTTTAAGTATCATAAGCAAAGAAATAGTTAGTGTCTTTATAAAAGAAGATATAAGCACACAAATAATAGCAAGCTATTTTAATGGAGATGTTAAGGAAGGAAAACACACAAATACCTTTTTGGCTCCGAATACTTTTGAAACATGGGGTAAAGAGGTTATTGCTGATGCGAGACATTATGAATCCTTTGATTACGCAAATTCATGGGTAATAAATCCGGAAGACATGGATGAAAAAAAAGATTATACTCTGATTCTTGAGTATATACCTCAAAAGAAATTTTATTTCGCATTATGCTTATCGTTGCTTACGCTTTTCTGTATAATATCATATATTATAAAAATAATAATTTTTAAGAAATGAAGACAGTATTGGGCTGGATAACAGTTCTTTTGATATTTTTTATCTTTAAGAATTGGTTTACAGCTCCTTTTATTACTGCTGGTGATTTCCCGCATTTCTTCAATGAAACGATTGCTCAATGGTCAATAATTCCTCCTTCATGGAATCCTACAAATGGTAACGGTTTTGGCGGGGAACATCTTTTATATGCCTTGGATAGCTATATATACTTTCTTGGAGGATTTATGGTTAACCGGATTGGATTACCGTGGGAGGTTGTATATAAATTTTTTGTTTTTGGTCTTTTTATTATTCTTTCAGTATATTCAAGTATATACTTGTTAAAAAAAACTTTAGAAAACCCCCGTATATTTCAAATGATTATTGGCGTATTGTTATTTTTGACGAATACCTATATTTTTATGATTGTGGGTGGCGGACAAATGGGAGTAGCGCTAGCTTATTCTATAGCGCCTCTAGTGCTTACTCGGTTCATAATGATAATTCAAAATTCAGACTTTGCTACCCAAGGAGTAAAATCTAGAATAAAACAGGTATTGCTGGCAAGTTTTGTTTTAGCGGTGCAGATTATGTTTGATGCGCGACTTGCCCTACTTACCCTAGCTGTTACGCTGGCGTACTTATTCTTTTTTATCTTGACAACTCAATTAAACAAAAAAATAATAATAAAAAAAATTGTATCTTTTTTTAGTGTAATTTTCTTAGGGTTGTTATTTCACCTATCGTGGATTTTACCAAGAATTCTTTTTGGCGCAACTGCTCTTGAAGGATTAATAAAAAACAGTACAGAAGGGGTATTGCGTAACTCGTTTGAATTTTTTTCCTTTGCGCAATTTCCGCAGACGGTCTCTTTTCTTCATCCGAATTGGCCTGAAAATATCTTCGGAAAAATATATTTTATGAATCCCGAATTCCTTGCTTTGCCGATTCTGGCATTTTCTTCTTTATTTTTTATTAAAAAAAACAGTCATAAAAAAAACAATCAAATAATTATATTTTTTGCGCTGCTTGGGCTTATTGGTGCATTTCTTGCAAAGGGAGCAAATCCTCCTTTTGAGGAAATAAATGTATCGATTTTTATGCATATGCCTGCATCAGAAATCTTCAGGGACTCTACGAAATTCTATTTATTTATTGCTTTATCATATACGGTATTAATACCTTTTAGCGTACATAATATTTATAATTTTTTTAAAACAAAATTCAATGTTCCTAATAAAAAAGTACACATTTTAAATTACATACCATGTATATTTTTGTTTTTTGTTTTTTTATTTTTACTTTTTTTGATACGCCCTATCTTTCTTGACGAACTTCGGGGAACGTTTAAGCAGTACGAAATGCCAAAAGAGTACATAGAGTTAAAAGACTTTCTTGTTGAGAAACCTACTTTTTTCCGAACTCTTTGGTTGCCTACGCAGCACAGGTTTAATTTTTACAGTCTTACTCATCCGGCTACTTCGGCAAAAGAATTATTTACAGCAACAAATTCTGCCGAAATAATCATGCAGCTTCATGATGAAAAAACCAAAGATTATCTTATGAATTTAGCGATACAATATATTATTGTTCCCTACGATTCTTTTGGGGAAATATTTGTAAGAGATAGAAAATATAATGAAAAAGAATATGAAGATACATCGGAAGGTCTTAAAAAAATTTCTTGGTTAGAAAAACTGGAGGGATTTGAGAAAATAGGTGTTTATAAAATCACTCAAAAAGCAAGCGACCATTTTAGGCTATATGGAGAAGGAAATATTTCTTATGAAATGAGAAAGCCCGATAGATATGATATCAGTATATCTGTTCCAAAACCTTCAAAATTAATTTTTGTAGAAAATTATAATCCATATTGGATTGCGAAGTTGGGCAAGAATGAAATAAAAAGCGAGAAAACAGAAGATAATCTTAATAGCTTTGCCATAGAGAAATCAGGAAGTTATAGCGGAGAGATTTATTCTTCCAAACAGGAGGCATATAATTATGGGCAAATAGCATCATTAGTTATGCTGACAACATTTATAGTAAGTCTTTTTATGCTGTAACGCAAAACACTAAGCGAAACGATATGGGAACTAATCATAAAGATTTTTTTTATTTTAGTTTAAATCATTTTAATTTTTTCGATAATATAGTTAATATCTTTCTCCGAAACTAATGGATGAACAGGGAGAGAAACTATTTCATTTGCCCATAATTATAGATGCGTTAATGTATTTAATCAAATTAATCTAACAAATTAAAATCTACATTTCATGAATAAAGCACCTATTAAAAACAAAGAGCTTTCTAGAATGATGGATACGCTGAATTCAGCGCCCAAAATATGCGTGCCTTCAGATTTCTGGCAAATGTTAAATACTGTCCATATAAATAAACTTAATGTAGATGGGTTTGATTCTTTTAAACGGTCTATTAATAAAGCGTATTTTAATTGGGAAATATCAGGAATTTTTCTCCATCAGTTGCAATTTCTTTTTTCTGAAATTTATCGTGGAAATATATGGCCGATGGTAAAAAGTAAATTTATTGATAAAAACTTTTCAGGGAAAGTATTTGTTAAGTTTGAATTCTTATCAAGACTTGCCTATAAAGTATATGTAGCATATCTCTATGATTATGTAAGTAGGATTGATCGTCTCGGATTACTTAAAAAAATTTCTGAACCACTTCTTGGAGAACCTTTTTTAGTTAAATATCGTAATAGACTTATCTCTCAAGATCTCTGTAATTCTGTGCACGAGTTTTATAGCATTACAAAAGAAATTAATCTGGACAAAAAGCTTGAAATAGCAGAAATAGGCGCGGGATATGGCAGGTTAGCATATGTTTTTCTTAAAGCGTTGCCAAAAGCAAGTTACTGCATTATCGATATTCCTCCTGCTTTATATATTTCTCAAGAATATCTTCGAAAAATATTTCCAAAAGAAAAAATATTTTTGTTTCGCCCATTTAAGAATTTTAAAGAAATAGAACAGGAATTTAGGAATGCAAGAATTAAATTTCTCCTACCACATCAAATTGAGTATCTACCAAAAAATTATTTCGATATAATGATAAATATCAGTTCTCTTCATGAAATGCGTAGGGATCAGATCAATAATTACATAAAACAAGAAGATCGCTTAACTCAGGGATTTGTGTATTTAAAGCAGTGGAAAAAAGCCAGAGTGAAAGACAATAATTTTATTCGGGAAGATGAGTATCCAATTCCTTTAAAATGGAAAAAAATCTTTCATCGTATGCATCCGATTCAGAATCTATTTTTTGAAACATTATACAGAACTAGATAATCATGCATAATCTATTTTATTCTTTTCTTATAATTCTTACATTGTTTATAGTCTTTTTGATAACCCAATTTATAAAAAATTACTATTTTATTGTTCTCTCCGAAAAGTCCAATCTGTTAACTTTAATAAGTTTCTATGTTATCGTTATTGGTGGATTTATATTTAGTGTTGGATTATTGTTTTTCCGGCGATGGATATATGCAAAGAGAAAAAAACTTCTTCTGTCCCTTAGCATCTTCTTTCTAGGCATTATTTTCATTGAACTATATCTTCATATTACCTATAAACGCCCAATGCGTTTTTCTCCGCATCAATATTTAAATTATATCGGGACACCAAACTACCGAAGTGCTGATGGACTCAATATGCATAACAGTCTTGGCATGCGTGGGAAAGAAATAATAATGCCAAAGCCAGCAGGCAGAATACGACTTGCAATTTTGGGTGGTTCGACCGTATATGAGGAATTTGTGAAAGATTGGAAAAAAGATTTTGCTAGACAACTCGAACATGAACTTAAACAAGCATATCCAAACAAAGATATTGAAGTTATCAACGCAGGATTACCCGGATGGGATTCATGGGAAGACCTTATTAACTTAGAATTTAGACTCATCGATTTAGACCTTGACGCTATCATTGTTTATGAGGGAGTAAATGATGTGCATGCTCGGTTTGTGAGACCAAATTCCTATAAGGCGGACAATTCTGGAAATAAAAGCCAATGGGTAATAAAACCATGCTTGGTTTTATTATGTCTCAAAACAGTACAATTAATTACCGGATTTGATTCGTATAATTTTGATTTCGGCACTCCTACCTATACGCATCCCGTAACAAATGATTACAATGCAATTCTTGATATGACGCCTATTGAAGCTTTAGAAAAAAATCCTCCTATTTATTTTGAAAGAAACCTGCGCAATATCATTGCAGTTGCTCGTGAAAATGGCATTACCGTACTCCTTTCAACATGGGCATGGAGTAATCAATTACCTGACTATGCGGCAAGCCTTCATTATCAGAAAGGATTTAATGATCTCAACGATGTTGTAAAAAAAATTGGGAAAACGAAAAATGTTGAAATATATGATTTTGCAGTTGAAATGCCAGTGGATAAAAAATATTGGGCTGATGGTTCACATAGTAATTCAGAAGGAGTAACATTAAAAGCAAAATTATTCGCAAATTATATTATGAAGACTAATTTTCTTGATACTATTGAAACCACCAAAAAGAAAGAAAAATCATTATGAAAGCATCAATTTTATTACACATATTTAGACAATTTTCAAAAAAGATTGCACGAATACAAGCATTTCTCATTCTAACAATGTTGTATTTTATAGTTCTTCCTTTTTTTGCGTTACCTTTCAAAATCTTTAAAAGAGAAATATACAGTAATAGAAATACGTGGAAATCATGGAAGTTTAAAGCAGAAACTATCCATGATCTTAAGAAGCAATTTTAATGAATATTTTAGGAATCTCTTGTTTTTATCACGAGTCGGCAGCTGCGCTTATTCATGATGGTGAGATTATCGCTTCAGGGGCGCTTGAGCGATTTTCGAGAAAAAAACATGATGCATCCTTTCCGCAAGAGGTTATCGATTTTTGCCTTAAGGAAGGAAATATTAGCGCTGATAATCTTGATTACGTTGTTTTTTACGAAAAGCCATTTCGTAAATTTGAGCGTAATCTCATTATGTCGCTTGCATACTTTCCGAAATCGCATTTGCTTTTTGTCGATGCGATGAGGAATTTTCTTACAGAAAAGTTGTGGATTAAATCTATTATTGCTTCGAAACTTCGCATAAATCCCGATAATGTCCTTTTTGTCCCGCATCATATCTCACATGTGGCCGCATCTTACTTTCTATCTCCATTTGAAACGGCAGCATTTCTTACGCTTGACGGCGTTGGTGAATGGACATCAGGTTGTTGGGGCGAAGCATCACAAAACAAACTTTATCCCAAACAAGAGCTTAAATTTCCCCATTCTGTTGGACTTATCTATGCGGCATTTACTGCTTTTTGCGGATTTGAAGTTAACGATGGTGAGTACAAATTAATGGGAATGGCAGGTTATGGAAAGCCAATCCATACAGATAGAATAAAAAAATTATATAAACAGTATAGTGATGGATCTATAGAGTTAAATCTTGAGTATTTTGCTTTTCATTGGTCTCCGCAAAAAATGTATACCAGCAAATTCCAAGCGTTATTTAAAGAACTTGATCCCGCAGATATTGCTGCAAGCATTCAAGCGTGTACAGAGGAAATTGTATTCGCAATGCTTTCCTATATTTATAAAAAGACAAAGCAAAAACAACTTGTTTTTGGTGGCGGTGTTGCTCTGAATAGCTCACTAAATGGAAAAATAATTAAGTCAACGCCATTTAAAGACATATTTATTTTTCCGGCAGCCGGGGACGATGGCGGCGCAGTTGGCGCAGCGCTTTATGTATATCATCATGCACTTGGTAATCCGAAAAAAAAATCACTGTCGCATGTTTTTTTTGGAAAAGAATTTACCGATGATGAGATAGAACAATTTCTTAAAAAAGAAAGCGTTCAATATAAAAAATTAGAAAAAAAGAAACTGATTGACTATGCAGTAAAAAAACTTATAAAAGGTAATGTTGTTGGTTGGTTTGAAGGAAAAGCTGAGTTTGGGCCACGTGCTCTTGGTCATAGATCTATTTTGGCCGACCCACGAAATCAAAAAATGAAAGATATTGTCAATAAGAAAATCAAATTTCGCGAAGAATTTAGGCCTTTTGCTCCGGCAGTGCTTGCGGAGTATGAAGCAGCATATTTTGATATAAACGCTTCAAAGCTTGTCCCATTTATGCTTGCGACATGTAGAGCAAAACCATCTGCAAGAAAAGATGCGCCAGCAACAGTTCACGTAGATGGAACATCCAGAATACAACGTGTTGATAAAGACTACAATGGACGTTTTTATGGACTTCTTACAGCATTTTATGAAAAAACATCTGTACCTATTCTTTTAAATACATCGTTCAATGTTAAAGGAGAGCCGATTGTTAATTCGCCGAAAGACGCGCTTAATACCTTCAGAAATTCTGGTATAGACGTATTAGTTCTTGAAAATTTTATTATTGAAAAATAACAGACAATACGATAAACTATTTTAGTCTATGCAAATAATAAAACAATTTATAATTCGCTTTTCGATTATTAAAGAGCTTCTTCAGTTTATGTGGGAAGAAAAATTATGGTGGATGGTTCCATTTGTCATACTTCTTCTTATCGTAGGACTACTTCTTATTTTTGCCCAATCCTCTCCCATTGCACCATTTCTTTATACAATTTTTTAAATAAATTTTAGTCTAGTGATTTTCTTGCAAGCACGCAATTGATCGAGTTTTTAGTAATATTTTTCTAAAAACAGGTTCTAGCAACTTATCAGTATCATAATTTTTAGCAAACCGAAGTGCATTCTTACTATAGATTTTATAAAGTGATTTATCAAAAAATAAGGTTTTTATACTTTTATACCAATCATCTGCATCAATAACGCTAAATCCAATTTTATTTTTATCGATGAGAAGAAATGAATCGTTAATTCTTGTACTAATTATTGGTAGGCCTGCTCCAATATAATCAACCAATTTACCAGTTAGCCCCTTGTTCATAAATGAATGATCAGGAGTGTGTGCATCAGATGTTGTAGCATAGGAAGCTATGCCTATTGTGTATTTAGCAAGAATCGCGGATGTTAATATATAATTATCCAGGACTCCTCTAAAAAAAATTCTATCATCTAGGTTAAGCATTCTGATTTCATTTCGAATAGTACTTTGAGCACCTGTTTTACCATATACATCCAATATAAATGATATATTTTCTTTTTTGAGTTGGCTTAACGCTTTTAGTAGTGGACTAAAATTGATCGTTCCATAATCAATTGATCCTGCATAAACTAAGGAATATGGATATTTTTTAACATTTCTTTTTACAGACTTTAGATCTATGGTGGGTTTAATAGCGAAATGTTTATAAGCATATTTTCCTGTGGGATCAACTTCCTCTACAAATTTATTGCTGAACGCAAAAAAATAATCACACGTAATATAGGAGAATTTAGTTATATATTGATAAATAGCATTCATAAGAACATTCGAGAATCTTTTTTTAGAATAATCAACATTGTAATAAACAATTTTATCGATACGTAAAAGTATTTTACTAAGATAGGTATGAAAATAAGCTAACGAGTCAAAGCAAATCGCAAGATCTATTTTAGGAGGAAGTTTAAAATATTTGTACCAAAAAATTAATCCATATAAGCCTTCAAATGGATATTGTATTACTGGAGGAATTTTAAACGTAAATTCTTTTTTTCCATCATATATAACGCTTTTCCGATTGTCTTTAGGCACAATGGGATGAAAGATTGTATATACTTTATATTTATCTTTAAGATATTCGTAAAATTTATTAGGAGGTCCGTGTACTGTGCTAACATGAGAAACAAG
>Ga0155914_143_pt1 | contig 15119 bp, 15 predicted proteins | sample RifCSPlowO2_01_FD_107568 | JGI IMG/M metagenome (GOLD analysis project Ga0155914, IMG submission 107568) | Candidatus Levybacteria bacterium RIFCSPLOWO2_01_FULL_42_15
TCCCTTATGTTTATTCATAAGGTAGGCCGCCTTCCTGTGGTAAATGAAGATGAAGAATTGGTTGGCATCCTTTCTAAAAGCGATATCTTTAGGGCGGTTGTGGGGAACAAGCTTGAGCTTCAACAGAATGAGGAATACAATGATTGGCTCTCAAAACGGTATTACGGTACGGTTGATTGGAAAAACAGGCTTTCTCTTGAGATGCCAGATCTTGTAAAGGTATTCCGCGCGAATAAAGTAAAAAGCATTATTGATATAGGGTGTGAATCAGGAGAGCATACAATCGCTCTTGCAAAACTGGGATATACCGTGGTGGGGGTTGAGCGAAGCAGAGCCATGACAAGAAGAGCCAAGGAGAAGCTCGCTGTTCTCTCTCAACCGATTGCAGAGCGCATCCGATTTTACGGAGGAGAACTGGAAGATTTTATTGAAAAAGGGACATTTAAGGATCAGCCATTCCAGGCAGCGCTCTTTTTGGGCAATACCATTTCCCATAATCCTCATAATTTTGAGGACGTGATTAAACAAACAGAAAAACTGCTTACGGGCGCAAAGGTGATGATTTTTCAAATTACTAACTTTGAAAAAATATTCAAAACTCTTAATCGTTTAGTAAGTTTTAACGTGGTTTCCGCCGACTATGCGGCAAGTCAGTATGCAGAACATATCTTTTTGCAATACTACGATCCGTCAAGAGACGGAGGGAAAACCATTCTTAAAACATTCGCCATTTTTGATTTTGACGGAAAGCAATGGGAGTTTTACGGATTACGAAGCGCTCTTTTTGCCTATGCCACCAAGGAGCGCGTTACAAAAGCGTTGCACGCCGCAGGGTATAGAGATATCCAGTTTTATGGATCCGATTTTGACGGACGAAAATGGGACAGGCTTTTTAGAAAGCCCTACCGGCCGCTTCAAAGCGATTGGCTTAATATTATCGCAAGAAAAGAGTAAGACATGAGACTTTTTGTTGCATTTTTAGTCATTTTTTCATTTCTTCTTGTAGCACCCTTTGTGGCAGCTCAATCAGAGCCTCTTTCTTCCCAGTCCGTCTCTCTTGCGCCTTCCAAGCTAGCAACTGAGGATTACGAACTTCCCTACCCGGGTCTTCTTCCCGATAACCCTCTCTATTCTCTTAAAATGCTCAGAGATAGGATTGTAGAATTTTTGATTGCCGATCCTGCCAAAAGAACAGAGTTTTATATTTTGCAGGCGGATAAAAGATTGCAGGCCGGAGCATACCTTCTGACCAAAAGAACAAAGAAAGAACAACTTGCCGTTTCTACCATATCAAAAGGTCAAAACTATTTTGAGAAAGCGCTTGTTTCCCTTTCTTTCGCAGAGAAAGAAGGGAGGGACGTTAGGTATTTAATGAAAAAGATATCTTTTTCGCTCAATAAACATGAGGAGGTTCTTGCGTCTCTTTTGGAGCGAATTCCCATTTCTTCTCGGGGAGAATTCACTATTCTTCAAGAACGCATAGCAAAGTTTAAGAACGCATTTGGAAAGCTTTGAGCTCTTTTTGTATCCGGGATTTTTCACAAGACGTAACCATAAGAGAACATTTTGTACCCCTTGCTTATTTGTAAAAAGAGAAAAACGCAAATCCGAGGCTGGAAATAAAGTTGACTTCTTTTGATATAGAAATTGCCAGTTGACAGGGTAGATATAGTGGTTTATTCTTGGTCTTGACACTAGTAGTAGTGATTTTGGCACTTTCCATTCATGAAATGTCCATACTGCGATAGTCGCGATACAGAAGTTGTTGAAACAAGAGACAGCGAGGACTCGGAAACCATTAGAAGAAGAAGATCGTGTCTAAAGTGTGAGAAGCGTTTTACCACGTACGAGCGGATAGAAAACATACTTCTTATTGTGATTAAAAAAGATGGGAGACGAGAGCAGTTTGACCGCGATAAGCTCAAAACAGGACTTTTGAAAGCGTCGGAGAAGACAACGGTTTCTCTTGATGCAATTGAAAAACTTGTTGCCGAAGTAGAGCGGGAGTTGCGCGGAGCAGATTCGGTTGAGCTGGATAGCAAGAAAGTCGGGCAGCTTGCGGCAAGTAAATTAAAGAAGCTGGATAAAGTTGCCTACATAAGATTTTCAAGCGTGTTTCGCCGATTCGTAGACGTAGAGGATTTTGAAAAAGAAGTACAAAAACTTATTAAATAAGCGTCTAGCAACTAGCGTTTAGCCTCTAGTTAAGAACTAACCGCTAGATGCTAATGGCTAACTATTATGCACCTTGACGGAATTCGACTCAAAGTATTTTTAGACAGATATTCTTTAAAAGATAAAGAGGGAAGTCCTGTGGAAAAAACTCCCGAGGAGATGTGGAGAAGGGTAGCAAAAGGCATTGCGAGTGTTGAAAAAAAGGAAGTGCGCAAGGGATGGGAAGAGAAATTTTATAGCGCCATGGAGGATTTCAAGTTTGTTCCCGGCGGAAGGGTGCTTGCGGGCGCGGGAACCGGATACGCGGTAACTTTTTACAATTGTTTTGTAATTCCTTCTCCTCCCGACTCCCGAGACGGCATTTTGGATAACCTCAAAGCCATGATTGAGATTATGGCCCGGGGCGGAGGGGTAGGGGTAAATATCTCCTCACTAAGACCCCGCGGCGCGCGGGTGAAAAAAGTGAATGGATTTTCTTCTGGTCCCTGCAACTGGGCGGAGATGTACTCTTTAGCAACAAAAGATATTATCCAACAGGGCGGAAGTCGTCGAGGAGCGCTCATGCTCATGTTATGGGATTGGCATCCTGATATTGAAGAGTTTATCACGGTCAAACAGGACTTAACGCGCATTAATGGCGCTAACCTTTCGGTATGTGTGTCGGATGTGTTTATGGATGCGGTTAAAAACGATAGGGATTGGGATTTGGTGTTTCCCGATATGGATGATCCGCAGTACGATGAAAAATGGGATGGCGTGTTGGACCACTGGAAGAAGTTGGGTAAAAAGGTGAAAGTTTTCAAGACGGTAAAGGCGCGCTATCTATGGGATCTTATTTGCACTGCCGCGTGGAGATCTGCCGAGCCCGGTTTGGTATTCATGGAGCGTTATAACAAATGGTACAACAATTGGTATTGGAATACCATTAATTGCGTAAATCCTTGCGGTGAAGAGGGATTACCAAGCTGGGGGGTTTGCAATCTTGCCTCACTCAATCTATCTGCCTTTGTCAAAGCCCCTCCTTCGTCGGGACAAGGATACACTTTTGATAAGCCGGGCGAGCTTGATTATGAAGCATTAGCAGAGCACGCACGCATTGCGGTCAGGTTCCAAGATGACGTGGTTGACGCGGACAAATACGTGTATCCCCAGATTAAGCAAATGCAGCTTTTGGGAGAGCGAAGAATTGGGTTGGGGACATTAGGCCTTGCGGATGCTCTTATCAAAATGCACTTGCGTTATGGGTCGGAGGAATCACTTCCTGTAATTGATAAAATCTACAAAACCATACGGGATGCCGCCTATGATGAGTCGATTGCCATTTCCCGTGAAAAAGGAGCGTTTCCTAAGATGAACAGAGAAAAACATCTCCAAGGGTACTTTATTAAAAAGCTTCCGGAGGAAATTAAAAAGAAGATGAAAAAACACGGGATCCGAAACTCTGTTCTTCTCCAGGCAGCCCCTACCGGCACAACGAGTCTTTTATCAGGAGCATCTTCCGGTGTTGAACCCGTGTATGAGTTTGAGTACACGCATAATGGACGGCTTGGAAAACAGGTTGTGTATCATTCTCTCTATGGCGAGTGGAAGAGAGTCTATCCCACAGAGAAGCGCCCTGATTACTTTGTTGCGGCAAATGATCTTACCCCGGAGGATCACGTCAAGATACAGGCGGTGGTACAAAAATACGTGGACGCTTCTATTTCTAAAACCGTTAATGCACCCAATGCCCACACGGTTGAGGACGTGAAGAAATTATATATGATGGCATATGATGAAGGCTGCAAAGGCATTACGTATATGCGGGACGGATCGCGCCTGGGAGTGTTGCAGAGAGTTGAAGAGAAAAAAGAGGAGAAAAAAGATGAGACGGTAGAAACTCCATTCCTTCCACGTCCATTAGTAGTGCAGGGAGCAACCTATATGTCTGAAAGCCCGGTTGGCAGAACCTATATCACCATTAACCATCATGAGGGAAAGCCGTTTGAGGTATTTATTACCAATGGAAAATCAGGATCCGATGTTGCCGCCATGGCAGATGCGTTGGGACGGATGATGTCAATTTTTCTTCGCCTCAATAGTCCCGTTCCCGCGCGGGAGCGCATGAGAAAAATTGTTTCTGAATTGAGCGGCTTGGGAGGATCCCGAAGCGTTGGATTCGGAGAAAACAAAGTGCGTTCTCTTCCAGACGCAGTTTCTAAGGTTATTGCCAGGTACTGCGGATTTCGGGTAAACGGTATTGTGGAGGATACTCTTCCTGCGCAGGTGCTTGATACGCAAAATGGGAAGGTAGCTAATGGGGTGAATAATGGATATACGCAACAGAAAACGCCTGAGGTGGCTTCGTCGATGGCTAGCGTGAAAGATGAAAAAACTCTTATTCAGCAGTTAACGATTGAGGGAGCGTCTATGTCTTCCACGACAAATCTGTTTGATATCTGTCCGGAGTGTGGAGGCGGGAGCCTTGCATACGAAGAGGGCTGCCAAAAATGTTATAGTTGCGGATACTCCGCGTGTTAAAAGAGTTTTCTTTTTGTCATCCTGAATTTATTTCAGGATCTTAAAAGTTAGTGTATATTTGGTAATCACGGTGGAAGTCCGTGGCACTGCCGGTACTGTTACAGCCAGAAAACAATATATACATAATTTCCCCGAGCAGGGATCAAAATTTATCCTTCTCGGGTGAGGAGGATTTTTTATGGTTCGGCAAGCTCACCACAACGTTAAAATCTATACCAAAACAGGAGACAAGGGGGAAACGTCGCTTTTTGGTGGGCAAAGAGTTTCAAAGTCCGATGTTCGAGTAGAGTCTTACGGGACAATTGATGAGTTAAATAGTGCTATTGGAATAGTTTTGTCAGTAACAAACAATAAGCAAAAAACAATAAGAAAAGAATTGATAAAAATCCAAAATGATTTGTTTGAGATTGGTTCGGCATTAGCAAATCCGACCTCAAAATCGATAAGAGATTTAGAAAAACGAGTGGGGGAATTTGAAAAACTTATTGACGAATTAACTTCAAGCGTACCACCGCTTCAAAACTTTATTCTTCCCGGAGGGGGGAGGGGAGGATCACTTCTTCATTTTGCACGCACCGTGTGTAGGAGAGCAGAGCGGTGGACCGTTGCATTGTCCAAGAAAGAAAAGGTCGATACAAATATCCTCATATATCTTAATCGGCTCTCTGACCTTCTGTTCACCATGGCGCGGTATGTAAATTGGAAAGAGAAGAAGAAAGAAGCCCTTTGGAGAAAACCTCTCAAAGTATGATGCTACGTAGCACTGGAGTATATGAAAAACGGGATTAAACATAAAACATTTTAGATATGGGAGTTGCGTTTCAAGAAAGAGGGATTGCTCATCGAGAAATGGGAAGACCAATCGTTCAATACGATACCATGTTTGACGCGGTAAAATACCAAGCGTTGTTAGAGCTTGATAATACGTATCAGGATAAAAAAGAAGCCCTCAACGCATCTGTTTCGTTTAATCTGCGAACTGCTCTTTCGGAACGATTTCATACGGGCATTAGTACTCGTGTTGATCTTATTGAGGATCATGTCATGAAATCACTTCATACACGAGAACCTCTTCTTGAGATGTTTGAGCGGGGAAGAAAATATCGTGCTGCTCACGGATCCTCTCTCTCTGATCAGGCGCGCGAAACAGCAGAGGTTATAGGATTCGCAAAAATCCAAAAGCTTCTTTGCGATCCCCATACGAGGGCTGGAACCATGGTTCTCTCAATATCTCCCCCAGGGAATGAGGGAAGCATTTATACCCATAATTTCTATGATATCTTTACGTTAAAAGAAAAAGGTGGGGTTGAGGTTAGCCGTTACAGCAGCGCGTTGGGCGCAAAAGAGGCTCTCAAAAAGATACAGCAGCTTTACCCTTTTTATGATCTTTCTGAACAAGCGAGCGATGTTTCGTTTTTGGCAAATCCCATTAGAATCTCACCCGAGCGGGAAGTAAAGAGCGCGAAGGACGTTCATAGATTTCTTCACAAAGAACACGCGTATATGGATCAAGAAGCGTTTGAGGAAATTGTACAACTGTGTCTTCCGTATATTCACCATTACCTATCAATACTTTCCCAGAACCCTTTTGATAGAGAGAAGATTGGAAAGGCGTTTGACGCGCTTCTCAATAAGGCGGATGAGGTTGCGGGGTTAGGCTCCAGACGACCATCGTTTGTTTTCAACGAAACATTCCCTGATGAATTTACACGCCTTGAAAGCCAAAGGGTTCGCGAAGTTGCCACAGGATGCGGAAGATCGGTAGGATCGCAGGGAAGCTTTAGCGTTGTTGAGTTCGGCGAATCATCCGATGATTACGGAGAGCGTTCGTTTCCCTGTCCATCGTGCGGAAGAAAAAATCTGCGCCCGTACAACAAGATGCTATCTCGCTGTCAAAACCGGGAGTGCCCTAACCCTACCGCGGTTGCGTGCGGATAGACGACAGTGTTATGATGAGGGGAGCTATGAACGACCCTATTTCATCGACCCAAAAAGAGCGGCTAGGAATTGGAGAACTTCCTATTCCTTCTGATTCAGCGCCAGATGTCCCTCCCGAGATAAAAGAGCTTGGAGTGGAGGGTAGACATGAAACCCAAAGCCCGATCTTAACAGACGCAAAAGCGGCAGAGGCAGGAATTGAGCTTGCCAAAGAATCAACACAGCATTCAACTACTCCTTCCGGACTGGTAATTCTTCCTCAAGGTTCAATCAAAGCATCAGTTATCCTCAAAGCGCATAAGAAAGTGACCGAATCCATTGTATGGCTGGCAACGCTTATTCTTAAGCAATTTAAACGAATGGAGCCTTCCCAAAAGGGTGTGTAGTGCCTATGACAAGTGAGATTTTTTCTCCTGAATACCTTACCTCACTTTTTGTCGCGGTTCTTTTGGGAGCGTCTGGCGCGCTTATTATTATTCTTTTCGGATGGGCGGTTTTCTATCTTGTGTTTCTGTGGTATAAATACCGCCATCGGGAAAAGGAGTCTTTAAGCTCGGTTTTGTTGCAAGTTATTCTTCCGCGAGATAACGAAATTAAGATTGACGCGGCGGAACAGATGTTCGCAAGCCTTGCCTCTCTTCGCTTGGGCGGTCGGTTTTCATTTCTTAAACCCCAACCCCACTTTTCTTTTGAAATTGTGGGTATACCCGGAGATATCCGTTTCTACGTCCATGCCCCCAGGAAACTTCAAGATCTTGTTGAAAAACAAATAAACGGTTCGTACTCGGATGCGGAGATAACCGTTGTTCAAGAAAAAGAAGACGCTGTAAACAAAGGAAGAATTGTTGGAAATGAGTACAATATTTTTTCAGAGACGGGAAAGGTTGCGTTTGCCTCTCTTAAGTTAAAAAACAGGAATTATTTACCCATCAAGGTGTACAAAGAGCTTGCCGTAGATCCCTTATCCGCAATTACTTCAACGCTTGCGAAGATGACAGAGGGAGAAGGGGCGGCGATTCAGATTATGGTAAGCCCGGCGGATTCCAAGTGGAAAAAAATTGGCAGGTTGCATGTTTCAAGCACCAAAAAAACCGAGGCAAATCCGGAAACTGCAAAATATTCAGCAGATCCTAAAGAGCTTGAAGCAATAGAAAACAAAATTTCCAAACAGGGGTTTGACGTGGTGGTGCGAATAGTTGTTTCCTCAACGAGTCTGGAAGCAGCAAGGGCACATTTAAGCAATATCAAAACAGCCTTTAGTCAGTTTAACGGATTTAACGCGCTTACCTCTAACAAGCACCGGTTCAAGGGCGCGTTTATGAACGATTTTATCTACCGCTATATGCCGGTTCGGGGACAGACGGCTGTTTTATCAAGCGAAGAGCTTGCGACGATTTTTCATTTTCCCAACAAAAGCGTTGTCACTCCCCATATCCACTGGATTAGGGCAAAGCGAGCTCCCGCGCCCGCCCAAACTCCTCAATCAGGATTGTTTTTAGGAAAAAGCACGTTTCGAGGACTTTCAAAGCAGGTATATATGTCTTTGGATGATCGGAGGCGACACATGTATATTATTGGGAAAACCGGTACCGGAAAATCAGAATCTCTCAAAAGCATGATAATGCAGGATATTAGAGAGGGACAAGGGGTTGCGGTCATTGATCCGCACGGAGATCTTATTGATGATATTCTCCCTATGATTCCTTCCCAGAGAGCGGAAGAGGTTATTTTGTTTGATCCTTCAGACACCAAGCGTCCCATGGGGCTCAATATGCTTGAAGCGCAGACCGAAGAGCAAAAGCATTACGTGGTGTCCTCCATCATAGGGCTTATGTATAAGCTATTTGATCCTCATCAAACAGGAATCATTGGTCCCCGATTTGAGCACGCGATTAGAAACGCCATGTTGACCGTCATGTCTGAGGAAGGCAATACCTTTGTTGAGGTAGTTCGTGTGCTTACAGACGCATCCTACGTGCAGGAGCTTCTTCCTAAGGTACAAGATCCAATAGTCCGGCGCTACTGGACAGACCAAATCGCCCAAACCTCGGACTTTCATAAATCGGAGGTTTTGGATTACATTGTCTCTAAGTTCGGACGTTTTGTTACCAACAAAATGGTCAGAAATATCATTGGTCAATCAAAGAGCGCGTTCTCATTTAGAGAGGTAATGGATGAAGGAAAAATTCTATTAATCAATCTCTCAAAAGGAAAAATAGGGGAAGAAAACTCAAGTTTTCTAGGGCTTGTGCTCATTCCCAAAATCCTGGTTGCCGCCATGAGCAGGCAAGATATGGCGCGGGAACAGCGGCGAGATTTCTTTTTGTATGTGGACGAGTTCCAAAATTTCGCAACCCCTGACTTCGCCCAGATTTTGTCTGAAGCGCGCAAATACCGCCTCAATCTTATTGTTGCCAATCAGTTTATTGGGCAGATGGAAGAAGAAGTGAAGAATGCTATCTTTGGGAACGTGGGAACTGTATGTGCGTTTCGAGTGGGAGTGACGGACGCGAATTATCTGCAGCATGAGTTTCAGCCAACGTTTAACGAAGCAGACCTTATTAATATTGAGCGATTTAACACGTACATAAAGACAATCATCAATGGTGAACCGTCTCCTCCGTTCTCCATGGATTTAACGCGGGATCTTACAGAGGAGAAAAAACTTGCTAATCCTAGGGTTGCGGAGCTTATTACCGAGCTGTCCCGGCTCAAGTACGCCCGCCCTATTGAAGTGATTGAGGCCGAAATCGCCCAGAGAGCAAGGTTGTAAAAGAGAATAGATATTAATATCCCTGTATCATAGTATCCTAATCTCGATTTTGCTATAATTCTGCAAAGGCCCGTAGCTCAATGGTGGAGCATCAAGCTTATATCTTGAGGGTTGCAGGTTCGATCCCTGCCGGGCCTACAAACTTATAGCTCTGTGAGGGTGGTGGATTCTTTGCCCCGTTCTGGAACAAACTCAAGATAGCGCTCAGTGGTGGAAAGCCTCTTATGCCCCAACACCTTAGAGAGAAGAACAAGTGAAACGCCGTGCTTGATGTGGTGCGCAACAAAGGTGTGGCGCAGGTCATTCACCTTTGCATGTTTGATCTCTGCCAATCGGAAGTATCTCTCAATGGCGGTTCTTATATTGCGAACAAGAAAAGGGCGTCCTGATTTGGTGATAAACAGCCGATCGTTTTGGCTTTTTGGGCGATGTGTCAGATAGCGATCAAGCGCTTCTCTGGAGAATTTATTAAGAGGGACTCTTCTCTCCTCGTGTTTTTCATAGGGGCGAATGGTTATTTCATTTTTTCCCAAATCAGAAAGCCTAAGGTTTGCAAGCTCTCCAATACGAATGCCTGTTTGTAGAAGAATCTCAATAATGGAAAACATGCGCGGGTCATTTCGCGCCGCGTCCCGCAATGCTCGATATTCGGTAGGCGTAAGAATGCGGGGGGGAGCAAGCTCGTAGTGAGGGTGAGAAATCAAGAGAGAAGGGTCATCTGTTACGTATTCGTTCACCTTAAGAAAGCGGTAAAACGTGCGTGTTGAGTTAATCTTGCGCGAAATTGATTTTGGCGTATAACCATTCTGCGTAAGCTTTCCCAAGAAAGCTTCAATATCTTCTTTATTTATTTCATGAACGTGGTGTTTTTGAAGCTCTTCAAGAAAACTTACCAGCTGGGCGATGTCCTTGCCATATGCTACAATGGTTGAGGTTGAGTGCTTGTTGTTCTTAAGATAGTTTTTGAATTGTTCGTGGGCATCGGTAACCTTGATCGGTATCGGCATATAATTATCCTATAATATCACGAGCGTAGTTGATAGTCAATACGTATATTCCATGAGGCGTCTGTTTATCTTAGGCATTTTTATCCTCTCTATCCTCATTATTATTAATCTTGTTCGTTCTATGTATGGTTCGTGGAAAAAGCAAGACGTACTTAAAGAGGCAGAGATAGCGTTAAGAGAAGAGAAGATGCGATACAAAGAATTGCAGGAAAAACTAAAACAGGCAAAAAGCCTCCAATTTATTGAACGAGAGGCGCGCGACAAGCTTTTTTTGGTAAAAGAGAATGAGCAAGAGCTTATTATTCCGCAAACAAGCCCTCTTTCATCACCTTCGGCAGAAAAACACCAAATCCCCGCGTGGAAACAGTGGCTTACGCTGTTGTTTGGGAATGGGGAAAAGTAGTACCAGGGGTGGGATTCGAACCCACAGCCGTGGCCTTATGAAGACCCTGCTCCGCCGTTGAGCTACCCTGGCGCGTCATCGCTTATTGTACCAAATTTTAATCCTTCAATCCAACCTCGCATTGTTAATAAATAATTTAAACTACCTTTTACGTGTATTCGTAATACGCCGTGATAATTGTCTGACTCAAATTCTTTTTTCCATGTAGTTTTCTGATAAAACGGTTTTGTAAATTGACTTGTAGGAACTTCAATAAGAGCTGACCAATATCTTTCAATTTCTTCAGTTTTATGTTTATAAGATCGATTGAGCGTTAGACGCAAAATAATATCTTCTTTTTGTACTTTAAGGCATTTCTGTAACCATTTAATATAAAATTTAATCATCATTGGATCAGAATTGCAAAATCCCAAACGATGTTCATGTTTATTTTTAAATCCCTCTGCCCAGTAGAGCGAAATTCCGGCAAGCAAAAATTCACGAAGAGATAGTTTCCCAATTTGTTGCTTTCCTTTTAGCAGAAGCTTTTTCTCATTCCGAATCCTATTTTTTTTCTGAATTCTTTGGGCTTTTATTCTCCCGGCTTGTAAAACTTTCTGAACATGATTATTAAGAAAACTTAGTTGGCTTTTCGATAACTTAATATCTGTAATCCATGTGCGGATAGTCGTGCGGGGGATGGAGGTTTTTGTGTAGATTTGATTTAAGCTTAAGCCATCGTGCCTAAGCTGGCGGACGAGTTCTTTCTGGGCTTGAAGATATCTCATGTATTTATTATGAAAGCTATACTGCACAATGTCAATAAGAAATTTATACTAAATATCATTGTGCAATTATTGACTAATTTGCGTTTATCTGCTAAGATAATTAGTACGCGCGGGGTAGTGTACAGTGCACATGAGGCTCACATTGGGCCCTTTCACTAGTAATAATGAAAGAGAACTCGGCTATATCGGTGGAATCCTAATTCTGCAATGCAGAACAAAGGGCAACACCGAGGGAACCCAGAGCTCATCTGGGACTCCGTAGAGACTACACGCTGAGGTTCCGATTGAATCGGGATAAGATATAGTCCGACACTCTGGGTAACCAGAGAAACAGATTGCATAATCTCATAGGCTGGGCGCAACTCCCAGCCCCGCAACACATTCGTCTTATCCTCATGTCATCCTGAACTTGCCCGCCCTGAGCGAGGCCGAAGGGTTTCAGGATATCAAGTCTTACCCAATGAGAACGAGATACTGAACTAAATCCAGCATGACAAAGAAAAACAATCAACCGATTGGGGTTTTGGATTCGGGGATTGGGGGGCTCACAATCTGGAAAGAAATAGTAAACCTTTTGCCTCACGAATCTACCGTTTATATCGCAGACTCTAAGAATTGTCCCTACGGATCCCGTCCGAGGGAAGAAATTTATAGATTAGTCCGGCGACTTGTTCAATTTCTTCTTGAAAAACAATGCAAATTAATTGTACTGGCTTGTAACACCATAACAGTGTCATGCTTGGATACACTTAGGGATGAGTTTCCAAAGGTTCCCATTGTCGGGGCGGTGCCGGTAGTAAAAACGGCGGCTGAACAGACAAAAAATTGCAAGATCGGCATTCTCTCGACCACTAGAACCGCGAAAAGCAAGTATCAAAAAGACTTGATTGAACGTTTCGCAGGTAATTGTGAAGTTATCAACTTCGGCACCAACAAACTTGTGCCACTAATAGAAGAGGGAGAGAATAACACTTCGATTATTCGAATAATCGAAGTAAAGATTCAGCCGTTCAAAGATGCCGGAGTTGATGTGTTAGCGCTTGGGTGTTCGCATTTTCCGCTGATTAGAGACCAAATTCAAAAAATTTTAGGTTCAAAAGTGCTCGTTTTGGATTCCGGAGAAGCCATTGGTAGGCAAGTAAAGAGAGTTTTACAAGGGAGAATTCAGCGTGCCAATCTTTCAAATAAACCTTGGCATGAGTTTTATACCACTGGGAAAACGGAGCGGTTTTCGGAAATTTTAGCCTCAATAGGGTATAATAAGCCAGTCAGAAAGATAGATTTATGAATTATGAGTTAAGATTTAAGAGTAAAAAAATCGCAGTAATTGGGGTTGGGGTAGAGGGGAAGTCGAGTGCGAAATGGTTGAGGAAGCATGGCGCGAAGGTTACTCTCCTGGATCAAAAGGATAATAAAAACTACCTCAAAAACCTTGATCAATATGACATTATTGTTCGTTCGGCGGGAGTGAAGCGATCAGTAATTGAACAAGTTCTCCCTAAGGGTTCAAAGGCAATAATTACCTCTCAAACAAAACTTTTTTTTGACCTGTGTCCGTCAAAAATCATCGGAGTTACCGGGACAAAGGGAAAAGGGACGACTGCGACTCTCATTTATGAAATGCTTAAAAAAGACCTTCTGGATGCGTATTTGGGGGGAAATATTGGAAAGCCTCCTCTAGATTTTTTGGATACATTAAGTAGTCAGAGTGTAGTAGTGCTTGAATTGTCCAGTTTTCAACTCCTCGATTTGACTCGGAGCCCTCATATTGCGGTTGTCCTCATGATAACCAGCGAACACCTTGATTATCACGCGGATACCAATGAATATGTACATGCAAAACAAAACCTGATTCGTTTTCAGACAAAGAAGGATTTTTCCGTCATCAACAAAGATTATCCCGCAAGCCGTGGATCGGATATCCATACAGAAGCAACGGTGTTTCAGGTGAGCAGGGAAGGAGAGGTTGAGAATGGGTGTTTTGTGAGAGATGGGAAGATTATTGTGAGAGCAGCCCCAGATGAAATTGAAATAATCGATATAAAAGATATTTTGCTTCCCGGGAAACATAACTTAGAAAATGCGTGTGCGGCGGTGATGGCGGCACTGTGCGCTTCCGTTTCTAAGCAGTCAATCACATTGGTTTTGAAGACATTTCAAGGACTTCCTCATCGATTAGAGCTTGCCGGTGAAATAAACGGAGTTAGGTATTACGATGATTCATTTTCCACAACGCCCGAAACCGCGATCGCCGCAATTGAGGCGTTTGATGCGCCAAAAATTCTCATCCTAGGAGGATCAAGCAAAAATAGCGATTTTACCAAGCTTGGAGAGGTAATTTACAAAGCAAAAAATATCAGGGCAATTATTGGAATAGGGGTTGAATGGGAACGGATAAAATCAGCGTTTAGCAATCAGCATTTAGCGTTTAGAATAGTTGAAGGGTGTAGTAGCATGAAAGAAATTGTGCGGGTTGCCTCGGATATGGTAAAAGAGGGGGATGTGGTGTTATTATCTCCTGCCTGTGCCAGTTTTGACATGTTCAAAAATTACAAAGACCGCGGAGAGCAATTCAAAAAAGAAGTAAACGGATTAAAACGGTCGCATGCCGCATGACTCAGGAGCCGCTCGTTAAGTGAAAGTCGTTGTGTGTCAACTTTCAGTTGCCTTGAGCATGGACATGCTCCCTTTTATGTTTCGATTTAAGATTTGTCTAGGATCCGATACAGGTACTTGACAAAACACGAGTAAAATAGTATACTAGTATGATGAGAGTACATAAAGAGCTTTTGGGTTTGATTGAGGTTTTGTTAAAAACTCAGACACAAGAAGGAATGTACGATTTTTTACAGGGGATTTTAACACCCAAAGAGCTGCTGGAAATTCCAAATAGACTAGCGATTGTAAAATTGCTTAAAAAAGGAGTTTCTCAACACGACATTGCAGAAAAATTACATGTCGGTATTGCAACGGTTACGCGGGGATCTAGAGAATTACAAAAAGGAAGATTTCAAAATATATAAGTATGAAAAATAGTTTAGAGAATATATCTAGCGATTGGAAAAACCTTCTGAGATAGGGAGGTTGTAATTCTTGTGATTTAGCCTTCCTGAACGGGAGGTTTTTATTGGTTAAAATGAGAATATATGAAAGAGCAAGATAAAAATTGTTATAGAAAGGAGGTGAGGATATATGAATGAAAAGGCACAAAGAATAGGACAAATAGCGCTTCTGGCAGCATTTGTTGGATCAGTAGGAATGGGAATAAAAGATGAGCTACGCAGAATTGCTGAAATAGAGCAAGTAATTGACGCTCGTTGTGGAGGACCAACACGTCCTGATTGTGTACGCATAGAAAAAAGAGTACCTGTTCCACATTTTGACGGAACTGTTGGTTCTACAACAATTGTTGAATTTATTCCAAAAACGCTAACAATGACCCCTGAAAAGAAAGAAAAATAAATATCTGAGACGAGAAAGGAGTTAAAGGAAATATATGGGTAAAGAACAAACAATCGGTAATGGGAAGGAAGCCT
>Ga0155914_122_pt3 | contig 14612 bp, 14 predicted proteins | sample RifCSPlowO2_01_FD_107568 | JGI IMG/M metagenome (GOLD analysis project Ga0155914, IMG submission 107568) | Candidatus Levybacteria bacterium RIFCSPLOWO2_01_FULL_42_15
ATTGTCGTGGATATAGCATCGGTTTTAGAAATTGATAAGCAGTATCGTAGTCTTCAGGAAAAAGTCCAAAGACTCCATGAGGAAAGAAATAAATTTGCCAGAGAAAAAAATGTTAATGCGGGGAGAAAATTAAAGGAGGAACTTGAACAAGAAGAGAAAAAACTCGTTCAATTAGGAAAAAAACTTTCCGAAAAACTTCTTACAATTCCTAATTCTCCTGCAGAAGACGTAAAAGCTGGAAAAGATGAATCGGAAAATGACGTAATAAAAAAACATAAGGAGCCCACAACATTTTCTTTTACCCCAAAAGATCATCTCGACATTGGTGAGTTATTAGATATCATCGATGTTAAACGGGCGGCTAAAGTTTCAGGAACACGATTCGGATACCTTAAAAACGACGCGGTTTTACTAGAGTTTGCTCTTGTTCAGTTGGCGCTAGAGACCCTTCTTAAGGAGGGATTTATTCCCATCGTTCCTCCTGTTCTTATCAAAAGCGACGTTATGAAGGGTTTGGGATATATGGAATATAGCGGAGACGAAGACATGTTTGTTCTTCCCAAAGATGGATTAACATTGGTAGGAACGGCAGAACATGCTCTTGTGCCAATACACAAAGATGAGACATTTCAAAAAAAAGATTTGCCAAAACGCTATGTTGCGTTTTCGTCTGCTTTTCGTCGAGAAGCAGGAAGTTATGGGAGAGACACGCGCGGCATTTTACGCGTGCATCAATTCGACAAAGTAGAAATGGTATCATTTGTTCCAGAAGAGGATACAGATAAAGAACACGACTATTTACTTTCTTTGGAAGAAAAATTATTTCAGATGCTTGAGGTTCCATATCGGGTTGTTAAGATGTGTACAGGCGATTTAGGCTTTCCCGCCGCACGAAAGTACGATATAGAAGCGTGGATGCCGGGGCAAAATACCTATCGTGAAGTGACTTCTGTTTCAACAGTTACCGATTTTCAATCGCGAAGACTGAATATAAAATATCAGAATGGTAACGAGAAAAAATACGCCCATATTTTAAACGGCACGGCATTTGCGATTGGAAGAACGATTATTGCGATACTTGAAAATTATCAAAAAGAAGATGGATCTGTTGTTATTCCGGAAGTTTTACAAAAATACATAGGAAAAAGTATCATAAAATCGCAAAAATAGCTTCGATGATTTCTGTTGTTATTCCAATCTAAATTCCTCATTTTGAAGCAACGAAAAAATCTTGACAAATAGTAAAAAATAATTCACGATTGAGGCACATCTTAAACGCACTGTTCACCCTTTCTGTCCGGGGGTACCCCTCGCAGATAGAAAGTCGCAGTTCGAGGGGAGGTGATATAATCCATGGCAAAGAAAAAAAAGAAGAAGAGATAAATTGGTTCCGACTAAATCGGAGTGCCAATTGATCAATTGGTAATCCCTCGCCAAAAATAAATATTTAGGCGAGGGATTTTTTTGAGTCCCATGTGTGGTAAAATCATTCTATGAAGTTAGGATTTTTAGGAGGCTTTTTCGATTCCAATGAAAAAGAAATCAGAAGGCTTAAGCCAATCGTTGAGAAAATTAACGCGCTTGAAGAAAGCGTAAAAACTCTTAAGGATAAAGATTTTCCCCAGAAAACACAAGAGCTAAAAGAACGCGTTGCAAATGGCGAGTCTTTTAATGTTGTGTTGCCTCAAGCCTTTGCGCTTGCTAGAGAGGCGGCGCTAAGAACCATTGGCCAAAGACCCTTCGACGTGCAGCTTATGGCGGCAACCGTTTTGTCAGAAGGTAAAATAGCGGAACAAAAAACAGGAGAGGGAAAAACGCTTTCTGCGGTCTGCGCTTTATACCTCAATAGCCTTAGCGGAAAAAGCGTTCACTTAGTTACCGTAAACGATTATTTGGCTCGCCGTGATGCGGGATGGATGGGACCGGTGTTTTATTTTCTTGGGATATCTATTGCTTCTATTATCAATGAACAGCAGTTTGTGTTTGATCCGGACTACACCGATCCTAATCCGTTTGATTTTCGCCTCGCGCATCTTCGCCCCATTTCACGAAAAGAAGCGTATCAGAAAGATGTGGTGTATGGGATCAATTCGGAATTCGGGTTTGATTATCTTCGCGACAACATGGCATCCGACGTGTCCCAAATTGTCCAACGGGGACATTTTTTTGCGATTGTTGATGAGGTTGACTCTGTCCTTATTGATGAGGCGCGAACTCCTCATATCATCTCTGCCCCTCAAGAAGAGCCATCGGAAAAGTACTATCAATACGCAAAGCTTGTAGAAAAATTAAGTTCAGATACCGACTACAAAATTGATGAAAAAATGCGGACTGCCCATCTTACGGATCACGGAATTGTAAAAATAGAAAAATTGTTTGGCATCCCCAACATTTACGAGAATGACTTTGATACGGTGTATCATTTGGAAGCGGCGCTTAAAGCAAGGACGCTGTTTCAAAAAGAACGGGATTATATTGTTAAGGACAATCAGGTAATTTTGGTAGACGAGTTTACGGGGCGTCTTATGATGGGAAGAAGGCTCTCCGAAGGATTGCATCAAGCTTTGGAGGCCAAGGAAAGCGTATCAATTCAGAGAGAGTCAAAAACGCTCGCGACGGTATCTCTTCAGAACTATTTCCGCATGTATGAAAAGCTGGGAGGCATGACAGGAACCGCGGTAACAGAAGCAGAGGAGTTCCACAAAATTTATAAACGTGACGTAGTGGCCATTCCTACCCATCGGAATATGGTGCGCGTTGATCATCCGGATTTTGTGTATAAAACAACGCGAGCAAAATTCTCCGCCGTGGTAGGCGCAATTGAAGAAGCAAGTAAAAAAGGACAGCCGGTTCTTGTTGGCACAACCTCTATTGAAAAAAACGAGACTATCGCCAATTTCTTAAAAAGGCGGGGAGTAGCGCATCAGATCCTTAACGCTAAAAATCATGAGAAAGAGGCATCCATTATCGCCCAGGCGGGAGAAAAAGGAGCGGTAACGGTTGCAACCAATATGGCGGGACGAGGTGTTGATATTGTGCTGGGAGGAGACAGTCCAAAATATGAGGACGGGCGGGAGATGCGCGGAACACGTAAGTGGGAGGAATGGGAAAAGGGACATAACGAAGTGGTTGATTTGGGCGGCCTTTTTGTCATAGGAACAGAGCGGCACGAATCCAGAAGAATCGATAACCAGCTGCGCGGGAGATCCGGCAGGCAAGGAGATCCGGGAATGTCGCGTTTTTTTGTATCGCTTGAGGATGATATTATGCGGCTTTTTGGGGGAGAGACTATATCAAATCTTATGACCCGTTTTAATATGCCGGAAGATGTTCCTCTTGAGCATGCGTTGGTTTCCCGCGCCATAGAGCAGGCGCAAGTAAAGGTTGAGGGGTTTCATTTTGACACACGAAAGCATTTGGTTGAGTATGATGATGTTTCAAGCAAACAGCGGGAGATTATTTACAAGAGAAGACGCGAGCTTATTGAGGGATTTGAAGAAAAGAAAGAACACTTGAAAGAAGAAATTATTGGAAAAATACAAGATACAATATCAAAAATTGTTTCAATAGCTTCAGAAGCAATACACGATATCTCTTTCTCAACAAACGAGAAGATCGCTCAAGATTTTTCTGTGATTATTCCATTTGATGATCTATCCAGAAATCATTTGATAAAACAACTTGAACAGATGGCTGACTTTGAGCAAAAAAAAGAATTCTTGCAAAAAATAGCCTTGGATATTTATAACCAAAGAGAAAAAGAATTCGGGCAGGAGGCAATGCGGGAGTTGGAGCGATTTGCAATGCTTTCCGCAATTGATATGTTATGGATGGATCACTTGGATGCGCTGGAAAATCTGCGTCTTGGGATTGGGTTGCGGGCGTATGGTCAAAGAATGCCGCTTGTTGAATACAAAAACGAAGCGTTTGCAATGTTTGAGATGTTAATTCAGGGAATAGATGACACTATTGTTCATAGAATTTATAAATTCCACATGCAAAAACCGCCCCACGCAGAAGCTCCCAAAACCATGATTACGAAACCGGCAGGACAAGATAATTCGTCTGTTTCTCAACAGCAGCCGGTAAAAAATACAAAAACCGGCCGCAACGACCCCTGTCCATGTGGTAGTGGTAAGAAATACAAGCGATGCCACTATCCTAATTGACATCGTGCAGTCCTAAGCGAAGTCGAAGAACAAAGTATCATTGTCAGAATATTCCCTAAGTGCTCTATATAAATCACCTCTTAGCTTCAGGCGCATAGTTTTTGTTCAAATTTATCAGCGTTAGGGTTCTGACCATGTGTTTTAAAACTGTGGTACTATATATAATATATGATTCTGCCCGATGATCAAGTAAAAACTCTCCTTTTGCAATCTGGTCTTGTGACAGAAAAAGCCCTTGAAGATCTTCTTGTGTTTGCGGCCAATTCGCGAATTTCACTTCAAGAAGCAGCCATTGAAAAAGACGCGGTCTCTGATGAGCAACTTGGTCGTCTTATTGCAGATCTCCTCAAGCTACCGTTTGCTGTTCTTTCTAAAGTGACTATTCCTGAAACAGTCTTTCGTATCGTTCCGGAAAGAATAGCTCGAAAATATAAGGTAATCTCGTTTGCAAAAGAAAACGATGGAATAAAACTTGCTATGGCAAATCCCTCACAAAGCATGATTCAAGAAATGGTTGGCAAGAAAACATGGCAAAAAGTTATGCCCTACTTTGCCACCGAACGGGATATTGAAAATGCGCTTCAGATGTATCGGAAAGATTTGAAACAGACATTCGATGAGTTACTCCAGCAAGAAATTACTTCGACTACGCTTGCAGATGATGCACCAATTGTAAAAATTGTTGATTTACTGATTACCTATGCATATCGGGATAAAGCATCGGATATCCACATTGAGCCGGAAGAAGATAATTTGCTGATTCGTTTCCGAATAGATGGTATTTTGCACGATGTTTTGTATTTAGATAAAAAATTCCATGATAGGATTGTTGCCAGAGTTAAAGTGTTGTCCCGTCTTCGTACAGATGAACACTTAAGCGCTCAAGATGGAAAAATACGCATAATTGTTGATGATGAAAATCTTGACTTGCGTGTTTCGATTATCCCTATTATCGAAGGAGAAAAAATTGTTCTTCGGCTTCTTTCTTCTCGATTTCGACAATTTTCGTTTTTGGATTTGGGAATGAATCAAAAAGATTTACAAAAAGCAAACAGTGCCATTAATAAAACATATGGCATGATTCTTTCAACCGGTCCGACGGGATCGGGAAAAACGACTTCCATCTATGCAATTCTAAAAATTCTCAATACACGGGAAAAAAATATCACTACAATAGAAGATCCAGTTGAGTACCGTATTAAAGGGGTTAATCAAATCCAGGTAAATCAAAAAACCAACCTCACTTTCGCTAATGGACTAAGAAGTATATTGCGACAGGATCCAAATGTTATTTTTGTTGGAGAAATTAGAGATAACGAAACAGCCGGAATAGCTGTTAATGCAGCGCTCACCGGGCATTTGGTTGTATCAACGCTCCATACAAACGATGCAGCAACGGCGCTTCCTCGGTTTATTGATATGAAAGTTGAACCATTTTTAGTTGCCTCAACGGTTAATGTGATTATTGCGCAGCGCTTAGTCAGGAAAATCTGTGAATATTGCAAGGTTCCGTCATCTATTAATCGGGCTAATATTCTCAAAAATATTCCTCCAGAAATTCTTCAAAAACACTTCGGAGAGCAGGAAAATATTCAGGCGCATGAAGGAAAAGGGTGTAAAGCTTGCCACTTTACAGGATATCAGGGAAGAGTGGGTATATTTGAGGTATTAGAAATGTCCGAGAAGATAAAAAAGCTCATCGTGGAGAAGAATGACTCGGATGTAATTACTAAAGAAGCAGTGGCCCTGGGAATGACAACGATGGTTAACGATGGACTGGAAAAAGTGACAAAGGGCATAACAACCATAGAAGAAGTACTTCGTGTAACTAAAGTGGAGATGCTATAAAATGAACACAAAACGACTTACTCTTTCCAGCAGCGATAAATTAAGCTTTATTAGTAATCTTTCCACAATGATTAATGCGGGAATTCCCATACTTGAAGCAATTGATTCACTTTTAGAGGAATCAAAGGAGAATACAAAAAAGATGTTGGAGATAATACGTGAAGACTTAATCCAAGGAAAAAGAGTCTATGCGTCTTTATCAAAATTCCCTGAGATTTTTGATAAGGTTACGGTAAATATCATTCGCGCATCAGAAGAAGCAGGGACGCTTGATATAGTGCTAAAAGATGTGAAAGAGGAAACGAAAAAAGAAATAGAGTTTACCGACAAAATTAAATCAGCTATTACCTATCCGCTGCTTATTGTTGTTATTTTTTTTGGAGTGTTGCTTCTTATCCTTACGGTAGTTATTCCCAAGATCGCAACGGTGTTTGAACGGCTTAACATTGTATTGCCATTGCCGACAAAAATTTTGATATTTCTCTCAAAACTGCTTCTCACCTATACGATTCCCGTTATAGCCATAGTAGCTGGAATTACAATCGGGATGATTTTTTTATACAGACTACAGAGAGAGTGGATACTTAAGGCTATTTATAGTTTGCCTTTGATCTGCAAGCTTGTCAAAGAAATTGATTTGAGCCGTTTCTCCCGAAGTATGTATTTATTACTTACTTCTGGAATCACTATTACGTCAGCTTTAGAATTAACAGAGGGGGTGGTGATGCGCCATGATATAGCTATGTCAATATCTCTTGCGAAAGAAAAGGTTTTAGCGGGAAAAGAGTTATCTGAGGGATTTAAGGTAAAGAGGGAAATTTTTCCTAGTATTATGATCAAAATTATTCAGGCGGGCGAACAAACAGGGACGCTTGATAAATCGATGCAAGATATTTCTGAGCACTTAAACTATGAAGTAGAGAACACCCTTAAAACCCTTACCACCGTTTTGGAGCCACTAATTCTTGTTGTAGTTGGGATTTTAGTTGGAGGCATGATGCTTTCAATTCTTGCTCCCATCTATGGCATTATTGGTCAGGTGGGAGGAAGATAGGAGTGAGAAGCATAGCTCGTTCTCAAAAAGGAGCTACATTTATTGAGATATTACTTGTAGCAGCAATCGGGGCAGTTTTATTTGGATTCGTTGTCGTTAATTTGTTCAAAGTGCAACATACAACTGCGGTGGGAAGTATAGTAAATACGCTTCTTGCCGATATAAAAAACCAGCAAATTAAGGCAATGGCTGGAGCAACCGAGGGGCGCGTCAGCTCAGATAGTTACGGAATTTATTTCCAAGCAACTAAATATATTCTTTTTCATGGAACAGTATTTAACCCCAATGATAGTGCTAATCTTACGATAAATCTCGACCCGAATCTTTCTGTTGCTACTACTTTTTCAAACAATACGCTTATTTTTTTACAGAAAAGTGGAGAAGTGAGTGGATTTGCTTCCGGTCAAAATACTGTTAGTATTCAAAATACCGCGGGGAATGAACAAAAAACAATGATCGTCAACCGGTATGGAGTGATAATAAGTATTAATTAATCTTCATGAGGTTTGCAATGGTGAAGCTAATGAGACAAATTCGGGGGCAGTCACTGATTGAGCTTTTGGTGACAATTGCTTTAGTATCTATTCTTTTGCCGGCACTGCTTACCGGGTTTTTCTCATCAAGAATGAATCGAGCCCAGCAAAATCAGCGTTTACAAGCAGAAGGATATCTAAAAGAAGCACAGGAGGCGCTACGAAGCATCAGGGAAAAAGATTGGACAACGCTTGCAGTCAACGGGACATACCATCCTATTGTATCCGGATCCAGTTGGGCACTTGCCTCGGGGGAAGAGCAATTAAATAACGGTGCGTTAATCCGACAAATTATTATTAGTGATGTATTTCGAGATGTAAATGGAACAATTGTTTCAAGCGGAGGTACAATCGATCCGTCTACAAAAAAAATTGTGATATCTGCTTCATGGACAAGTCCAATTGCCTACGCCGTTTCATCAGCTCTTTATGTAACCCGATATGCAAATAAAGTTTATCTGGAGACTACTCAAGCGGATTTTCAAGCTGGTACAAAAAGTGGAGTTACCGTGACAAATACTTCCGGAGGAGAAGTAACATTGGGTGCTGGGGGTGGTGGAGATTGGTGTTCTCCAAGTTCTTCGATCCTTGAACAGCTAGATTTGCCAAAAAGTGGCAAGGCTACCTCAGTGGTTGCTATTTTTGGTGAAGCTTTTGCGGGAACCGGTGAAAATTCATCGGGAGAGTCATTTGCTGACATTTTTATAGCAGATACTAACCCTCCAGATGCCTCTATTTACGGAACAATTGATGGTTACAAAACTAATGATATTTTTGGCGAAGCAGATTACGGTTATATTGCAACTGATAATAATCACAAAGAAGTAATTATTCTTAGGACATCAAGTCTGCCATTAATAGAATATGGTTATTTTAACTCGCCTGGTAATGAATTTGGCGAAAGTGTTTTTGTTGCAAATAATGTTGGATATGTTGTGGTAAAAAATAAACTATACAATTTCGATCTCTCAAGTAAATCTGGTTCTCGTCCTATTTTAGATTCAAACGGCGTAACATTAAGCAAAGAAGGAACATCAGTATATATTATTGGCAGTTATGCATATGTCTCTATTAAAGGAAGCAATGATGTGCAGTTGGACATTATTGATATCAGCAATCCATCTAATATGGTTAAGGTGGGAAGTGCAGATGTAAATAATCAATCAGCTCAGGATGTGTTTGTAAATCAAACGGGAACTCGAGCATATATAGTTACTAATGCTACGTCACCAGATGAAAAAGAGTTTCATATTGTAAATATAGAAAATAAAAATAGTCCTGTAAAAATAGGATCTGGTTACTATACAAATGGCATGAGTCCGGAAGCTGTTGAGGTTGTTCCTGGAAATAAAGCTATTGTTGTTGGTCAAGGTGGAGAAGAGTATCAAGTAGTAAATATTTCAAATGAATTATCTCTTGTACGATGTGGAGGTTTACAGATCGATTCTGGAATTTTTGATAGTGCCTCATTTTTAGAGCCGGATAACGATGCATATAGCTATATTGTTACGGGGGACGCATCCTCTGAATTTAAAATTATTGAAGGAGGACCTGGGGAGCAACTTGCTTTAACCGGAACTTTTGAATCGCAAACATTCGACGCCAGCTCAGAAGCTGCTTTTAATAGATTTGCTATAAATGTTGCGAAACCATCTTTAACAGATATTACTTTTCAAATAGCCATAGCCCACGCAGTTTCGGGTTCCTGCAGCGGGGTTTCCTACGCATTTGTAGGTCCCGACGGAACTGCAAATACTAAATTTGCAACGGGAAGTGCCATCCCGTTGAGCGTTGATAATATTGGTTTTGAAAATCCCGGTCGATGCATGCGATATAAAGCATTTCTTGATACAACAGATCAGGATCAATCACCGGTTCTTTACGATATAAATTTTAACTATTCACCATGAAGAAAAAAAACTGGACAAGCGGTTTTACTATTGTAGAACTGCTTCTTTACATGGGTATTTTTGCGATACTATTGATTGTATTGTTTCAAATATTTACTTCCATTATTGATGTTCAGCTTGAGTCTGGGGCAACCGCAAGCGTTGCTCAAGACGGAAGATTTTTGCTGGTTAGATTGGCTTATGATATCTCACAAGCGCAGGCAGTAACAAACCCATCCTCTTTGGGTGCTCAAGCATCCTCATTGCAGGTAACTATAAATGGAACAACGCTTACCTATAGCGTTACGGATGGGATTCTTAATCTGACTAATGGGAGTACCAACATAACTAACGCACTTACAAGTATCGATACTACGATTTCTAACCTTCGTTTTACCCGTTTAGGGAATCCTGCGGGGAAAGATACCGTTCAGGTTGCATTTACTCTTAGGAGTAGAACAGTAAAACAGGGTGGAACAGAATCGCAGGTATTTCAAACTACCGTAGGATTGAGGTAGAACAATATGAAGCAAAGAGGACAAGCTTTAGTAACTATGTTATTTTTTATGGTAATTGGCATTACTGTTACATTTGCTGCCACAATTATTCTTTTGGTAAATGCGACAGCAGGAAGCGAAGTAGAACAAGGAGAAATAGTATACGAAGCAGCAGAAAGTGGCATAGAAAATGCCCTGCTTCGTCTTATTCGCAGCCCCAGTTACTCTGGAGAGACACTTTCTGTTGGAGGTGCAACAGTAGTCGTTCAAGTTGTTAACGGAGTAATTACTGCAACGGCAACAACAAATAACTCAATAAGGAAAATACAAGCTCAAACAGTGTATAATAACAATGTCCTAGTAATTTCTTCGTGGAAGGAGATATAAAAATGCAAGAAGGAAAAAAAACAGTAGCAGTACTGTATATTGAGCCAACACAAGCATATCTATATGGAAGCAATATTACCAATTATCTTCTTCTTAAGTTCCCGCCGGATGTGGTAAGTGATCAAGAGATTGTAGATTTAGAAAATTTTTCTAAGCTTTTCTGGGAATTTTTTCAACAACATCAAGTTACCCCTTCACATATACTGATTCTATTGTCAACAGGACTCACTTTTGAAAAAGAATTTCCCGACACCCTTTCTTCTATTGATGTTGATAAAGATATTAAGGAATTTATTGATACAGTACCTTTTGATGAAATCGTGAGTAATATATATAAACTGAATAAAAAAGAAAAGGTAGTTGCGATAAATAAGAAGTTGTGTGACGAAATTTTATCAATTTTAGGAAAATTGCAGTTTCAAGTTATTGCATTTGTTCCAGAATCGATTGCCCATGAGGTGGTTAGTGAACTTGCAAATAATCTTGATTTGAGTGTTCTCTTGAGTAACGCGGATTATTTAAAACAATATTCACTTTTAAAAACAGAGAATACGGAGATGTATAAGACTACTGGTAAGAAAAAAACAGAGAAGAAACGATTAATATTTCTTGGGGGCGTCTTTTTTATTTTACTTGCGATTCTCATGGTGCTTCTTATTGGTAATGTGCCTTCAAATCTAAGGCAATGAAAAGCTATAAGGTATTTTAAGCACAAAAATGGCTATTGACAAGAGGATTTTTTATGTGTTACGGTAATATATATACATGAACTGCCCAACTTCTGTAAAAAAACAACGTGGGTTTACTCTTATTGAACTTTTAGTTGTTATTGGAATTTTAGCAATACTTCTTTCAATTGTTTTAATTGCTATTAATCCTGCAAGGCAATTCGGGCAAGCAAATAATACCAAGAGAAGAAGTGATACCACGGCAATTCTTAATGCAATAGGAGCTTATGCGGCCGATAACAAAGGAAATTTGCCATCAGGCATTCCAGCCACAGCAGCAACTATCACCGATGGTACAGGAGGAGCTAATGTTTGTTCAGCCTTGATGCCTACTTATATTTCTGCTCTCCCCGCAGACCCAGCAGTGAATAATGGGGTAGCTATAACGACTTGTACTTCGTATAGCGCAGGATACACAGTTGTTAAAGATGCAAATAACAGGGTAACTGTTGCTGCTCCAAGTGCGGAAAATAGCGAAACGATTTCAGTAACTCGCTAACCCCATTCAAAGGGAATCATGAAAAAGCACAAAAACTCAAGAAAGGTTTCTCATGGAAAACCTCATATGGATTCCGCTCGTTCAGTCCTTTCGCTTCTTATTGTTTTGATTGCATTTTCTCTGTTTCTTCTCTTTAAAGAATATCAACAGCAAATTTTTATTTCCCAATCATTTAATCTTTTCATAGTGCTTACTACCATCTGCATGGGACTCTTAGTCCTTCTTCTTTTTCTCATTAATTCGGGCAAAGCAAAAAGATAAATCATCTCCCAGAGAAACTTATTAAAAGTTTTAGATTTGACAGCAAAAAGGAAATATCGCTATTATCAAGAAGATGTATAGTACGTCCAGGCATTTTACCCGTCTTCATAAAAAATGGACTTCACGGCACCGTACTCTTAAGGAAGCACTCTGGCGTAAGCACAAAGAATCGCTACAGTGGGCTTCCTCAAAAATTCCTAAAGAAAAGCTCGTTGCCGGGTCATTAGGGCTCCTGCTTCTTGCCGCGCCTTCGCACTTTTCTCTTCCTACCCCTCGCCTTGGGATTCCCGCTCAAAGCATTGCGCAAGAGCTTGATACAAAAATCCGCCTTATGCTATCTCTTAAAAACAAGGTTCCTCAGGATGTTCGGCCCTTGACTGATGCGGAAGAACAAGAAGTTGGAGAGGTCTTATCAAGAGAGTTTGGGTTTCGGGTGATAACGCAACTGAAAGGGATACGCTTGAACAGAAGCTATGGGTATATTGGGCAAGAACAACACCTAGCGCGGTTTCCGGGAGATGGGATACCTATCCATTTTGACAGCGAGGAGCAAGCTCGTCTCTACGGAAAATACGGCATAGCGCCCGGGCTTGGCGCATGGGGGTATTTTGCCCCGTCCTATGGAGCTCTTACCCAACAAGATAAAGAGAGAGAAAGGTACTATATTGCCGTCCAAACGTTTTTGGCTCCAGGGTATAATGAGCATGTAGCAGAATACCGAGATTTTTTTAAATATAGAAAGATGTTGGTGGTGAATCCTCAAAACGGAAAAGCGATCGTTGCGGCAGTTGCCGATGCGGGTCCTGCGCAATGGACAGGGAAACACCTAGGAGGATCTCCGGAGGTAATGGGCTATCTGGAGCGTTATGACGGCTCCCAGAAGGGATCCGTACTCTATTTCTTTATAGATGATCCACAGGATAGTATACCGTTAGGTCCGATTGAGGTACAATAATAGCATGGGTAAGCATTTTTATAGTCATCTTATCGAAACGTCTGTATTAAGTCTTGAACTCGGAGATATGCATCTTAGTCGACAGGAGCGGTTAGATCTCATCGCGTTGGTTGAATCCAATCTTCACCACGTCATTCTGGATGCGATTTTATCAGAACTTCCGGAAGAAGATAAAAAAACGTTTTTGCTCCATATTGCGCACGATGATCACGATACAACATGGGAATTCTTAAAAAATAAGATTGAAAATATTGAGGAAAAAATTAAAAAGACCGCGCAAGAGCTTAAAAAAGAACTGCATCGGGATATAAAAGAGGCAAGAGGGCGTTCTTAAGATCAATCACGTCCTTATCGCTTTTCTTTTTTATTGCGCTCACCAATTGTTTTTAGCTTATCCGAAATTGCTCTTTCAATATCAACTCCCGCAACGGTTGCAAGCTGTAGTGTGGTAAGAATCACATCTGCAAACTCTTGATACATGTTTCTTTTGTCAAAGTGCTCAAGCTTGGCTCTTCTTTGGAGTTTGAGAATCCCCAAAATGTCATTACACAGCTCTCCTACTTCTTCATTTAATTTTACTGTTTTTGTCAAAATTTCTTTTTCGGCAGGCGTATACAACTTATATCGAGGATTTGTTTGTTCATTAAGAATCCTAGCTTTCTCCTGGAGATTTTTTAAGTTCATCAGCTACAGTATATCAACAGTTGCTTTTAGTTTGCAATCAGCTCTACAATAGTCAAAGTGAGAGAATACACAAAGAAAGCAGCACTTCTTCGTAAACTTTGTCTTGTTACAACCTCCGCGGCAGGATCAGGGCATCCTACCTCTTGTATGTCTTGCGCGGATCTTGTCGCGGTTCTTTTTGACCGCTTTTTCCGCTACGATATTGCAAGTCCTGATGATGCCAACAATGATAGATTCATTCTTTCCAAAGGGCACGTAGCTCCTCTTTTGTACGCAGCATATGCGCTAAGTGGAGCTTTTCCTGTGGAAGATCTTACAACACTTCGTACGATCTCAAGTCCTCTGGAAGGGCATCCAACACCGGAATTTCGCTACGCCGAGGCGGCAACGGGCTCTCTTGGTCAGGGACTCTCCGTTGGCGCGGGGATGGCTCTTTTTGCGAAAAAACAAATTCTTCCTTACAAAACATTTGTGTTGTTGGGGGACGGAGAAATGGCAGAAGGGAGTATCTGGGAAACATGTAATTTTGCTGCGTACTATGCGTTGGATAATCTTATCGCAATGATCGACGTAAACAGATTAGGCCAGAGTCAAGAAACCATGTTTGGGCATCGAATCGAGGAACATGTTCAGAGAATTTCCTCTTTTGGATGGGAAGTTGTTGCAATTGACGGACATAACGTTGAGGAAATAGAACGGGCGTTTTCTCTTGCGATTGCCAACAAATCGAAAAAACCATTCGCAATTGTTGCAAAAACCAAAAAAGGAAAAGGCGTGCCGTTTTTGGAGGATAAAGAAGGATGGCATGGAAAAGCATTAAAACAAGAGGAGCTTGTCAAGGCGCTAGAGGAGTTGGGAGAGGTGGATGAAAAATTGCGATTCGTCCTTGCGAGTTCTGCCACTCTGATTCGGGGTCCTGTCAGTTCAGAATCTATCGCGGGTCCTGCCACTTTACTTCGGGGTCCTGTCAGTCGTTTCCCTCCCGTCTTCGCTAAAGCTTCGGCGGGCAGGCCCGCCAGCGCTGCCTTGCCCCTCGAAGCGAAGCGGAGTGGGGTCGGGAGCCCTTCCACGACTGCCACCCCTCCCTCGCGCCTGCCCCGCTCAGCGG
>Ga0155914_104_pt1 | contig 12471 bp, 11 predicted proteins | sample RifCSPlowO2_01_FD_107568 | JGI IMG/M metagenome (GOLD analysis project Ga0155914, IMG submission 107568) | Candidatus Levybacteria bacterium RIFCSPLOWO2_01_FULL_42_15
AGAACTTCAAAAAAGCAATATCTTTATCTCCTTACAGCGCTAGCGGATATATCATGCTGGCACGGGCATATCTGGAACTTAAAAAGTATGACGATGCAGTGAGTTTTTTGAATCAGGCACTGGAACTCGAATCAAACGATGCTGCAGATGAAATTGGAATTTATGAGGATCTTGGGAGAACTTTTGATGCAAAAGGAGACGAGCAGGAAGCAATTTTAATGTATAATAAGGGTCTGGAGCTTGCAATAAAAATTCAGGATAAAAACCAGCTACATTTCCTTTATGATGACTTAGGTTTGGCTTATCTGGAAACAAACAGATTTGATCTAGCAATAGAGTATTTTCAGAAGGCAATAGAGCAAAACCGCACCAGTTCAGTTTCGTTTATTAACTTAGGCGAGACATATCGAAGGAAGGGCTTATTAGATCAAGCTATTGTCCAGTATCAACAGGCAATTAAGGTCGATCCAAAGAATGCACTTGCACATAATAATCTCGGTTACGCTTACGCACTCCAGAATAGAATAAATGAAGCAGTTGCTGAGTTTAAAAAAGCCTTGGGAATTGATCCAGACCTTAAAATCGCAGAAGAGAACCTTCAAAATTATCAGAATCGAAAATAGAAGGTAAATAGGATGTGTCAAGCTATTCAACCTCGAAGGTGTACATGAAGGTGTACATGATCCGCTTACTATATTAACTAACACCTCCGAGGTGATTGTCGGTGATTGCCACACTTGACAGCCTCAAAGGTGAAAAAATTAAGGTATGGATTGAGATAGCTGTTGAGGTTTTAGTTGTTTGTCTGGAGGCGTTGTTTCTTGCCTTAAGTGTTCTTGTTTTGAATGGTTATATCTATAGATATCTGCAACTGCGGCAAGATAAGAAGCGGCCATAAATACAATTTCCCCCGTGGTCTTCCAAAACTCTCTCCGATTGGTAATCTGCGCTTCCCGTTCCATTCACATCATTTTACCACATCAAGGCTCTGATTGATCGCTGTCATTTCTTAGCGTATAATGGAGATTCGATCAATATGGACAAAATTATCATCAAGGGAGCCAGAGAGCACAATCTTAAAAACATAAACGTTGAAATACCCAAGAATAAATTAGTAGTATTTACCGGTTTATCAGGCAGCGGAAAATCATCTCTTGCGTTTGACACCATCTATGCCGAGGGACAAAGAAGGTATGTAGAAAGCCTTTCTTCCTACGCGCGGCAATTCTTGGGGGTTATGAAGAAACCGGATGTGGATCTTATTGAAGGGCTTTCTCCCGCAATTTCCATTGACCAAAAAGGAACATCTCACAATCCCCGTTCAACCGTGGGGACGGTGACGGAAATTTACGATTATCTGCGTCTTCTGTTTGCCCGCGTGGGGCATCCTCACTGTCCTGCCTGCGGAAAAGAGATTTCCCATCTTTCCAAAGAGCAAATCGCTTCCCAAATCACGTCCCTTGCAACGGCCCATGGGACGAGAATCTTAATTATTGCTCCTTTGGTAAAAGACAGAAAAGGAGAGTACCAAGATCTTTTTACCGACCTTAGAAAACGGGGATATAAGACGGTGAGAATAGACGGATCCATATATTCTCTGAACGAACCGTTTGTGCTCATAAAAACAAATAAGCACACCATTGATGTTGTTGTTGACAAAATCGTTCTTACCAAAAAAACAGATGCGTCCCGTATTCTCTCAAGCGTTGAGCAATCCCTTAAGCTGGGAAACGGAGAAATTATTGTTGCCCGCGTAAAAGACGCTGGATTTTCTATGCCGGAGTTCCCCAAAAAAATGGAGGATGCACTTCTTTCCGAAAAATTCGCATGCCCCACCTGCAATATTTCTCTTCCGGAAATTGAACCCCGCTTGTTTTCATTCAATACACCTCACGGCGCATGTCCTTCCTGCAACGGCTTGGGCACGGTACTTTCCGTTGATAAAGAGCTTATATTCAACAATAACCTCTCTATGAACGAGGGCGGCATTTTGCCGTTTCCCCGCATTTCTACTCAAGATACCTGGCTTTGCCGAACTTTCAGGACGTTTTGTGAGGAAAATAACATTTCGCTTGCAACAAGGTTTGAATTTCTCCCGCAGAAGAAAAAGGACATGCTTTATGCAGGCACGGGAGAACGATTATATGAGGTTATTGGGAAAAACCGGTGGGGGAGAACAACGAGCATTTTTGAACCATTCAAAGGATTCGCTCACGAGTTGAGGACGCGATATGAAAATGCTGAGTCATTGTTTATGAAGTCGCAAATGGAAAAGTTTATGCGCTATGAAGTGTGCGTATCCTGCAGCGGATCACGCCTTAAAAAAGAAGCCCTTTCGGTAAGCATTAACGGAAAATCTATTATTGAGGTTTGCAACCTTTCTATTGATCAGACAAGAACCTTTATTGAATCTCTTACGTCTCTTTCGGAAAGAGAAAAAGAAATAGGGAAAATTGTCCTTCGGGAAATACGACAGCGCCTTACATTTCTTATTGACGTGGGGCTTGAATATCTCAATCTTAGTCGGGGAGCACAAACGCTGTCGGGAGGGGAAGCACAGAGAATTCGGCTTGCCTCCCAGATAGGAAGTGGACTCACCGGAGTACTTTATGTTCTTGATGAACCCTCAATCGGGCTTCATCAAAAAGACAACGCAAAGCTTATAGAAACGCTTAAAAAACTTAGGGATCTTCAAAATACCGTGCTGGTAGTGGAGCATGATCAAGAAACAATGGAAAATGCCGATTATTTGCTTGATTTTGGTCCGGGAGCAGGAGAGCAAGGAGGATCAATTATCTCATCCGGAACCCCAAGTGAAATAAAAAAAGACCCTCAGTCAATTACCGGAGCGTACTTATCCGGCAAAAAAACAATCAAGATTGTGCAAATTCTTAAGAAAGAGAGTGCGATGCAGGAAAATATTGTGATAATAGGAGCATCGGAACACAATTTAAAAAATATAACCGTAACGTTTCCTCTTAAGAAATTTATTGTCGTAACAGGGGTATCGGGAAGTGGAAAGTCAACTCTGGTAGCTGATATTTTCTACCATGCCCTCATGAGGAAGAAGAACCCCTTTCACCGGGAAAAACCGGGAGCGCATCAAAGCTCAAGCGGAGATGAGTTTGTAAAAAATGTCTATCTTATAGATCAATCGGCAATTGGGAGAACGCCAAGAAGCAATCCCGCAACTTATACGGGATGCTTTACTTATATCAGAGCGCTTTTTGCCCAAACTAAGGAAGCGCGACTCAAAGGATACGGTCCGGGACGATTTTCCTTTAACGTAAAAGGGGGAAGATGTGAGGCGTGCCAAGGAGAAGGCCAAATAAAAATAGGAATGCAGTTTTTGCCGGATGTGTACGTAACATGCGAAGTATGCTTGGGGCTTCAATATAATAGCGAGGCGCTGGGAGTTCATTTCAACGGAAAGACAATTGCGGACGTTCTTGCCATGAGTGTTGCTACAGCCTATGAATTTTTTCAGTACGCTCCGGGCTTGTCCCATAAACTGCTAACCCTTAATGACGTTGGTTTATCATACATCAAACTAGGCCAACCCGCGCCGACTCTTTCAGGAGGAGAGGCGCAAAGAGTAAAGCTTGCAACAGAATTGTCCAAAAAAGGTATGGACGCAGTTTACTTGCTTGATGAACCAACAATGGGATTGCATTTTGCAGATTTGCAAAAACTTCTTTTGGTCCTGCGAAGACTGGTTGATAATGGCAATACCGTTATTGTCATAGAGCATAATCTTGATGTTATTAAAAACGCCGACTACATCATTGATTTAGGCCCGGAAGGGGGAGACGGAGGAGGATCAGTTGTTGCTTCCGGATCCCCGCAGGAAATAGCAAAAAATCCACACTCTTACACCGGACAATTTCTCAAAAAAGTTTTATGATAGGATGAACCTATGAGATTCTTATCAAGGATTTTCTTGTTTTCAATTTTCTACCTTCTATTTTCTACCTTCTATTCGATACCTTCTTTTGCCTCTGAAAATTTTTCAACGTCCTATGAGGTTACGTATGATGTTTTACCCAGTAGCGTTACCAACGTAAAATTTGACGTACGGCTCACCAACAGAACCAGCCAATACTATGCCTCTTCTTATAAAATTGAGTTGGGTTTTGAAGATTTTAGAAACGTTAAAGCCTTTGATGAAGACGGAACAATCACTCCCAACATAACCAAACATTCAAAAGGAAGCACTGTAGATCTTGTTTTTAACAAACGGGTGGTTGGACTCAACAATACGCTTTCTTTTAACATTTCTTTAGAAAGTAGCGAGATTGCTAAAAAACTTGGGAATATTTGGGAAATAAATATACCCGGAATTGCCAACCAAGATGATTTTTCCCAGTTTGACGTTGTTGTTAAGGTGCCTCCGTCGCTTGGAGTACCCACCTATATTAAGCCATACGTCATCCCACAGGGGCTATCTCAAGACACCATTAAATTCACCAAAGAACAACTTGGTAAATCAGGCATCTCCATCTCTTACGGATCTAGACAGATTTATGAATTTACGCTCTCCTATCATCTTAAAAACTCTAATGTTATCCCTGTTCAAACAGAAATTGCGATCCCACCAACTACCAATTATCAGGAGGTTGCGATTGAAGAGATAACGCCAAAACCGGAAAACGTGGTAAAAGACGCGGACGGAAACTGGCTCGCCCGCTATTTTCTCTATCCTTCAGAGCGAAAAGATGTGACGGTAAAAGGAAAAGCGTATGTCTCCCTTTATCCCAAAAAACAGGAAATATCGGATGCGGATCTTAAGCGCTATCTTGAAGAAAAACCCTATTGGGAGACATCAAATGCCAAAATAAAAGAACTCGCAAAAACGCTTAAAACCCCTCAGGCAATTTATTCCTATGTAGTAAATGAGCTAACATACGATTTTTCTCGCGTTGAAACAAGTAAGCCACGCCTTGGCGCCTCAGAGGTGCTAAAACAGCCTTATTCTGCGGTTTGTCTTGAGTTTACGGACCTTTTTATCGCAATCGCAAGAAGTGCTGGGATTCCCGCTCGAGAAGTAAACGGGTTTGCCTACACGGAGAACGCAAGGCAAAGACCCCTCTCTTTGGTGAAAGACGTTTTGCATGCGTGGCCCGAGTATTACGATTATGAAAAGCAGACATGGGTCATGATTGACCCTACGTGGGGAAACACCACCGGAGGAGTTGACTATTTCTATACGCTGGATTTTGACCATTTTGCGTTTGTGATAAAGGGTGATAGCAGTGAATACCCCATACCCGCAGGAGGGTACAAGCTTAAGGGAGAAGAAGATAAAAAAGATGTGTATGTCGCATTTGGAACACAAGTACCATCACTCTCTCCTCAATACAGCTTTAACGTGGATATTCCCAATAACGCTTTCTCAGCAGTCTTTCTATCCGGATCAATTAACGTAGAGAATGCCGGTGCCGTTCTTTTGCCCCCCAAATCTATCACTGTTGAGTCTTCATATCTTCTGCCAAAATCCCAGACAATATTGTTTGAAGAAATTCCACCCTTTGGCAAGTCCCGGATTTCTTTTGGGTTTAAAAAAACTCCTCTTTTGACAAATAAACGAGTGAGCATTACAATTACCTCCGATCAATCAATCGTCAAAAAAACCGTATTCATAACTCCCTTTGCTCTTAATAAGACAACGCTTATTATTCTAGGAGGTGTTATTTTTGGAATTCTTACGATCATCATATCAATCATTGCCACAAGAACCTGGTATTTATCAGTTTTTAGACAAAAACCGTAATATTCTTTATGTGGGAAAAGCAAAAAACCTCAAAAAGCGCGTTTCTTCTTACTTCCGCAAAAATACGCGTCTTTTAGAAAAAACAGCGATTCTTGTTGCCCAAACCGAGCACATCAAGGCTGTTCCTGTTGAGTCCGAAATTGAAGCTCTTCTTCTTGAGGTAAATTTGATTAAAAAAAACAAACCCAAATATAACATCCTATTTACCGATTCAAAATCATACCCTTCTATTAAAATCACAAAAGAGGAGTATCCAAAGATTCTTGTTGTAAGAAAAACAGATGATAAAAAAGCCGTTTATTTTGGGCCGTTTCCAAGCGCTCCTCAAATAAAAAGCGTAGTTACTATGTTGCGAAAAATCTTTCCCTATCAGTCTGTTGTAAACCATCCAAAGCGTTTTTGCCTTTATTATTATTTAGATTTATGCCCATGCCCGCCAATGTTTATTGCTGAAGCAGAGAAAAAGGAATACAAAAAATCCGTTCTGTATATCACGTCTTTCTTAAAAGGAAAGTGCAAACGCGTCCTGTCGGCTCTTAAGAAAGAACGAAAACGCAAGGCAGAACAAGAACTATTTGAAGAGGCGTCCAGAATCCAAAAACAGATTGAGGCAATACAATACATTACATCAGCCGTCCACAAGCCGTTTGAATACGAAACAAATCCAAATCTCCATGTTGATTTGCGAAAAGAAGAGACGGATGCGCTCCTCGCGCTGTTGCAAAAAAACGGCGTTGGTATTGATAGTTTGGCAAGAATTGAATGCTTTGACATCTCAACGCTTTCCGGAATATTTTCTACGGGAGGAATGGTGGTGTTTGTTGAAGGAAAAAAGAATCCCTTATCATACAAACGGTTTCGGATAAAAAGAGAGCAGGAAACTCAAAAACCAAACGACTTTGCTATGATGGAAGAAGTTCTTCGGAGAAGAATTAAACATACCGAATGGCCTTTTCCCAACTTAATAATTGTTGATGGAGGAAAAGGCCAAGTATCAAGTGCATTAAGCGTTTTAAAAGATGCAAATAAAAAGATTCCTATCATTGGGCTTGCAAAAAGAGAAGAAACTATCATTACCAGTGATTTTAGGCAAGTCTTGGTTCCTAAAAATACTCCTTCGTTTAGATTGATCACGCGTATTCGTGATGAGACGCACCGTTTTGCCATAACGTATCACAGGAAACTACGGAGCAAAGCCTTTCTCGGAACATACGCTTAGCTTCTTGTTACGTTGTATCGATACGGGAAATAGAGAAACGACGCGGGAGCATCGTCCAAAAAATATTTAAGAAAATCCGCATATATCTTTTTTCTTTCCTCACTATTAATGGTTTTTCTTCCGTCCTCCAAAAGCTTATCTATTCTCAGATTTTTGTAACGGGTAATGTTATTGTCTTGATTTGAATGCCAAAGGGTGTATTGATCAGGATCATTCGGTACGTTAAAATCTCCTAAAAATATTTGAAACTGAGAGGGAATGTTATCAACTGTTTCAATTTTTGTTTCAATCCCAATTCGCTTCCACGCTTCAGCCACTTGACGGGCTGCTTCTTGATACTTTGGTAATGTTTTTAACTCAAGTACTATTTGGGGAGAGGATGTCGCAACCGCAGATGCCTCAAGCAAAACGCGAGCACGGTCAACATCTTCTTCGGGTTCGTTTACCGATTTTTGATACGCCCAAAGTTTTTTGGGGAAGGGAACGAACGACCGTTCTCCAAAGGAAAATGAGCTTGGTAGCGCGTATGACATGCCTTGACGAAGCCTCTTGTCGGAAAGCACTTGATCCTGCGTGTTATAAAAAAGGGAAACCAATTTTGAATAATCAACAAACTGCTCAACAACAATGCCTTTGAAGGCAGATATGCTCGTATCTTTAAATCCAAGATGAGGAAGACCCCTTGCTTTTTGAATTTCTCCCAATACAAAAGCAAGCTTAAGAGCATCCTCTGTTGAGTAAAACTCGTATTTTTTAACTACGTAAGGATTTGTTTTTGAGGAAAGGATAATGGATTTTACAAAATTTCCATTCAGCTGAATATCTTTTATTCGATAGTTGCCAACCCCAACAAATCCTTTTTTAAAAAATGGCTTTGAAACTGTTGTAAGAAAAGGCGCGTAAGACTCTTTGAGCTTAAAAGAGATGGTATAATCGTCCTTTCGCTCAACCGTTACGTCTTTAAACTCGTAACGAATATCTTCAGCAGTAAGAGGAAATCCGTCTGCAAATGTTACCCCCTTTTTTAGAAAGAACACGTACTCTTTGTCATCATCTTCAACCTTCCATGAAGATGCAATGCGTGGAATAATAGTCCCATCATCAAGTTTTGAAGTGAGACCCTGACCAACATCGTCCAGGACAGCCTGGGGGAGCGTGTTGGTTGTAAATACCCCGGAAAAACCAATAATTTCTCTCGACCCCACCGGTATTTTGTGATAAAAGTAAGGGAAAACCAAGCGCAAACCAAAGAAAACCAATATTCCGAACGCAAAAAACAAAAGAATTGTTTTCCCAAAACGTCTGATATATTCCTTTATTAACCAGTACAGGAATCGTTTTCTGAATATTGCCATACGTTGTTAAGAAGCGGCGGAAAGAAGGGCAATCGACAGGATCCCAAAAATGGCGGCAAGAATAACCGTAAACCAAAACAAAATTTTCTCCAGGCTTCTTCTGCTTCTGTAAAATTCTCCTCCGCCCCCAAATGTTGTTGAAAGCCCGCTTCCCTGACTCTGCAAAAGAATAACGCCAATAAGAATTGCGGAAACAATCAACTGCAACACAATAAGAATAGCCATAAGGGGATTATATGATGTCCGTAATAGTTTTTGCAAGCTTAGACGAGCTGTGGTAGAGAGGAAACTTCTCATCAACCAAATCACGTAAAAATAGAGAGATGCCGTATTTCTTAAAACCTTGCGTGTCTTCAGAGCGAACGTAATGATAATGGTATTTTCGGGGGATAGAAATGCTATGGTTATTATTAACGATAACGATCTTAAACGGAAACGCTCCAAGATGCTTTTCTACTGCTTTTATATAGTCAATTGCGTCATACCCTTTTGTTTCAAAGGGCTTGTTAGCAACATTGATAACAAATACTTTTTTTGCGGAAGACTTAAAAAGCGCGTTGCGAATGTTTTTAACAATGAGAACGGGAAGAATGGTAGTATAAAGATCACCGGGTCCTGCTATAACAACGTCCGCGCCAAGAATTGCTTCTATTGCTTTTTTTTGGGCTGTCGCGTCTCTTGGATGAAGCTTAACCGACTCAAGCACGCGCTGCCCATTGTAGCGTCCCAAATCAATTGACTCTTCTCCCACAATTTCCTTTCCTTCAACCGTTATCGCCGAAATGCTCACTTGCGTATCCGTTGCGGGAATAAACTCGCCTTCAATGGCAAACAAAGCCTGAAATTTACCAATAGCCTCATCAAACGTTTGAGAGTCCTTGATAAGACCGGCCATAATAAGGTTCCCAAGCTTATGACCTGATAACTGCGTATCTTTGCCATACCTGTTTCCCGGGAATCGGTAGGTGAGAAGAGAGGGAAGAAACGCGTGTTTTCCTTTATAAAAAGCAGCCATGCAAGAAACAAGATCTCCCGGAGGAAACATATTAAAAAGCCTTCGCAATCTTCCTGACGATCCACCCTCATCAGCCATGGAAATAATGACGGAAACATTTGCAAAGTAGGTCTTTATGCCGCGGATAAGGTTTACCGTTCCAATTCCTCCTCCAAGACAAACAATGCGAGTGTCTTTTTTCATCTTTTAATGACCCATCTGATTGCCCAAATGTAGAGCGAGAGCACTATGGAAGACACTACATAGGCAAAAAACGTGTTAAACGATGTCGATGGGATACTAAAGCCGGCAAAGGATGCGCCATAGAAAGCAAAAGCGGATATCTCAATTTGAGGAAGGACAATGGTAAGTACGTACAGAATCATGGCGTTAATAATGAAAGAAAAAGATCCAAATGAAAGGAAAAATAAAGGGAGAGTTATGATGCGAAGAACCGGCCGAAGAAGAATAAACAAAAGAGCAAGAATTACTCCTGCCAATAAAAATGTGGTGATACCGCCAGAAATACGAACGCCCGAGAGCGTCAGGCTTACAAAATAGAGAGACAGGGAATAAATTGCTGTATCTTTAATCAACTGATTCATAAAGGTTATCACATAGTAACAAATAGACGTTTTATCTGTCAATTGATACATTCGACGGCTCAGTATCAACCCTGAGCATACCCCGGGCTTCAGACAGGGGAGTCGAATGGGTTGATTTCTCTTGTAAACACGATTGATATGAGGTATGCTTCTAAGAGCGCTATGGATACCATTATTTGTCCCCACTGCAAAAAAAGCTTTGAACTTTCCCAGGTAATAATTCATGCGCTTCAGGAAGCAGCGGAGCTCAAACAAAAAGCAGTGTTTGAAAAAGAAAAAGCAGGGATTCAACTCAAAGCAGAGGAAAAAATAAAAAAAGAGCTTGAATTGCGCAAATCAACAAATCAAAAACTTGAAAATCAGCTAATCAGCTTAAAAAAAGCTCAGGAAGAAAATGAAAGAAAAAGGAAAGAAGAGAGCGAAAAAATCAAATTAGATGCTCAAAAAAAAGCAGAAGAAGACCAACGCTTAAAACTGAGAGAGAAAGATTTACAACTCGAGCAGGCCCGCAAAGTCAATGACGAACTAAAAAGAAAACTCGATGAAGGATCTCAGCAACGACAGGGAGAAGCAATGGAACTTGATTTGGAAGAAAATCTTGCGTCAACCTTCCGTTATGATGAGTTCTTGCCGGTTCCCAAAGGCATTACCGGAGGAGATATTATTCAGATTGTGCGAAATAAATTCGGCAGTACGGCCGGTTCGATTCTATGGGAAGCAAAGAGAAGTAAAACATGGAGCAAGCTGTGGTTAATCAAATTGCGCGAAGATATGAGAAAAATAGATGCCAACGACTGTATTCTGGTTTCCGACGTGTTACCCCCAAATGTTAAAGTGTACGAACGGATAGATAATGTTTGGGTTACCTCTTACGCCTATGCCTTACCGCTGGCTTCGGTTTTAAGAGACGGTTTAATCAAAGTTGCAATAGCAAAATCATCAGCGTCTCATACGGATGAGGAATTAAGAGGGCTGTACAGACTGATTACCAGCGAGTCTTTCAAAAATAAATTTGAAGCAAGAAATGAGACCATACGAAACATGAAATTAGGTCTTGAATCAGATGAAAGAGCAATGGATCGGATATTTAAAAGAAGAAAAGTGGAAATAGAAAAGCTTGAAAGGAATAACAATCAACTCTACAGCGAATTGCAGGCTCATGTCCCTTCGCTTCTTCCATTAAAAGAACCTGAAATGATCGAACTTGAAAGCGGGGAATGATAAAAACGCCTAAACCCTCCTTTGACGAAGAACAAATTCTTTGGGATACGGGGTATGACTTTGTGATTGGCATTGATGAGGTTGGAAGGGGATCATTCGCAGGACCCGTGGTAGTTGCCGCGGTAGTGTTTAGAAAAAACTTTGATAAAAGATTAAAGTCAGATTCATCCCTTGCTCAACTATTCGCAAAAATCAGAGATTCAAAAATGCTCTCGCCAAAACAAAGGGAATTTCTTACCCCTTTTATTAAAAAAAATGCCCACGTTTTTTCTATCCAAAAAACAAATGTTCGCCTCATCAATAAAGTCGGCATTGGAAAAGCAACCCAAAAGGCAATGCGGAAAGCAATATACCGCGTGCGAGAAAAGCTACATAGCACATCGGTGTTCGTTTTGGTTGACGGCTTTCATATAAAGTACGTAAAAAAACTTGGATTAAAGAATCAGAAGGCGATTGTTAAGGGCGATCAGACATCGGTTTCCATTGCCTCTGCCTCCATTATTGCAAAAGTCTATCGAGATGATCTTATGAGAAGACTACACAAGACATTTCCTCAATACGGCTTTGATAAACACAAAGGGTATGGAACCAAGATGCACCAAGAAGCGATTAAACGAATCGGATTATCCCCTCTGCACCGCACTTCTTTTAACCTCTTGCGATTTTTGAAAGTGTGATATAATGCGTAGATGGTTGCGAAAAAAACGAAATCAAAGACAAAAGCAATAGGAGAGAACGTCTTAGCGCCGCTCCCTTCTCGAATAGCACTCCGTATTCCCAAGAGAACTTTCATTGTTGGACCCATAATAATTGCGATTATTGCCCTTCTCTATTTTAGCAAAGGGTTTTTAGTAGCTGCCGTTGTGAATGGACAACCAATTCCTCGGTTTTCCGTTATAAAAGAACTGGAAGCCCAAGGAGGGAGACAAGCGCTTGATTCCCTTGTTGTTGAAATTCTTATCCGCCAAGAAGCAGGCAAAAAAAGAATTGTTGTCTCACAAAAAGAACTTGATGAAGAGATAAAGAAGATTGAAGAATCGGTAAAAAGCCAAGGACAATCGCTAGACGCTGTTTTGGCTTTGCAAAAACTTACCAAAAATGATGTTGTTGAACGAATAAGAACACAAAAGTTCTTAGAAAAACTTCTTGGAGATGACAGTAAGGTTTCCGATCAAGAAATCACAAATTATCTTGAAACAAACAAAGAGTTTTTCGCCGAGTCTCTATCGGAAGAAGAAAAGAAAGAATCCGCAAAAAAACAACTTCAGCAAACAAAGCTGGGAGAAAAAGCACAGAAGTGGATTGAA
>Ga0155914_123_pt1 | contig 12411 bp, 12 predicted proteins | sample RifCSPlowO2_01_FD_107568 | JGI IMG/M metagenome (GOLD analysis project Ga0155914, IMG submission 107568) | Candidatus Levybacteria bacterium RIFCSPLOWO2_01_FULL_42_15
GGCCAAATTGTGGCGCGGAAATACGCAAAAATAAACAAAAACATCGCTTATGGGTTTTTATTATAATCGCCGCATTCTGGAATTTCGCGCTGAATAAACGATGGACATTTAAGAAATAAGAGTGAAAAATCGACAAGTTTAAAAAGATAATCATGAATAATACAAAACAAAAAACCGCAATTATAATCGGCGCCGGACCAGCCGGACTCACGGCAGCCTACGAATTGCTTATCAAAACCGATATTAAACCGATTATTTATGAAGCGAGCGGAGATATCGGCGGAATTTCAAAAACCGTAAATTATAAAGGCAATCGGATTGATATAGGCGGGCATCGCTTTTTTTCAAAATCAGACCGGGTGATGCGCTGGTGGCAAAATATTCTTCCGATTCAAAATCAAGAAGAAAACAATCCGGATAAAACCGATAAAATAATGCTTATCCGCAATCGCGTTTCCAGAATATTTTTTTTGAGAAAATTTTTTGATTACCCCCTTTCGTTAAACTTTAACACGCTCAAAAATCTCGGAGCATTTAAAATATTTCAAATATTTTTCAGCTATACTAGAACGCGTTTATTCCCGATTAAAAAAGAAAAATCATTGGAAGATTTTTTCATCAATCGTTTTGGAGAAAAATTATATCTTACCTTTTTTAAAGACTATACGGAAAAACTCTGGGGAGTTCCGCCAAGACTAATAAAGCCGGAGTGGGGGGCGCAGAGAATTAAAGGATTGTCAATAAGTAAAGCGATTTCCCATGCTCTAAAAAATCTCCGGCCACGAACGAAAAATATTGAACAGAAAAAAACAGAAACAAGCCTGATTGAAAAATTTTTATACCCGAAATACGGTCCCGGGCAAATGTGGGAAGAAGTCGCGCGCCTTATTAAAGAGAAAGGCGGGGAGATTCACCTGCATCACGAAGTTTACGGACTTAAAATTGGACAAAACAAAATCGTCGAAATTATCGCAAGAAACAAAAAAAACGGAGGAATAAATAATCAAAAAGGTGATTATTTTTTTTCCACCATGCCGGTTAAAAATCTTATTCGGGCATTTGAAGAAAATATCCATCCCCAAGTCCGGAAAGTGGCCGAGGGATTGATTTATCGAGATTTTATTACCGTAGGACTTTTGCTGAAAAAATTAAAAATCGCTAACCGGTCCGGAAAGCTTGCGGATAACTGGATATATGTCCAAGAAAGAGATGTAAAAGTAGGACGGATTCAAATTTTTAATAATTGGAGTCCTTATTTGGTAAGCGACGAAAATACCGTCTGGCTGGGTTTGGAATATTTTTGCAATGAAGGCGACCAGTTTTGGAACAAATCTGATGCTGAATTAAAGCAGGCGACCGTTGAGGAATTATTAAAAATGGGATTTATTGACCGATCCGATGTCCTGGACGGGTGCGTAATCCGAATGCCTAAGACATATCCGGCCTATTTCGGGACTTATGACCAATTCCATGTCATTAGAAATTTTGTTGACCAATTTGAAAATCTTTTTTTAATCGGCCGAAACGGGATGCATAAATACAATAATCAAGACCATTCAATGCTTACTGCCATGATTGCGGTGGAAAACATCATAAATAAAATTGCGGACAAAGATAATATCTGGTCCGTGAACGCGGAGCAAGAATATCACGAAGAAAATGTTTGAATTATGAATTTTGTTTTTTTAAAAAATATTTTTTCAACCCAAAATAAAATCATAGCGCTTCTTTTATTTTTTATTTTAATTAAAGGGATAATATGGGCGTGGAACATCCCGCTTTTTACTCTTTCCGACGAGGTGACTCATTTTACTTACATTCATTATTTATCCGAACACAAAGAACTCCCGCGCAAAACCGATACCATGATTAAATTGGAGAAAAGCACCGTTGAATTAAGAAAAGTTTTGAAAATGATAAAAATAGATAAGACTCCTCTTTCCAACGCTCATTTAAACTTTTCTAACGCAACTAAAGATAGGAATGGTTCAAATCCGATTTCCTTTAATGATTTTCTGAATAATTCCAATCTTCGGGCAGGGTGGTCATTTAATTACCCGCCTTTTTATTATGCTTATGCGTCCATATTTTATACTATTGGCAAGAATCTTAACTTCGACATTATCGCTATTGCGTATTTAATAAGATTTTCTGCGGTAATTTTTTTAATAATCACCGTAGTCTTTTCCTACAAAATCGCGTTTATCTTTAGCCGTGATAGTTTATTTGCCATCATTATTTGTTCTATAATTTCTTTAATGGTGTCCGTAAGCGCGGTTTTTTCGTCTATAAACAACGATGTGGCTCTGATTGCTTTCGGTCATATCGTTCTTTATCTGACTACGCGTATATTTTATTCAACTCGCCAAAAAATCGGTCGATTGACAATATTTTGGTTCCTCGCTTTTATACCTGCCATATATTCCAAACCTCAAGCGATTATTTTTATCCCGCTATTAATCGGCGCTCTTATTTATAATGGATTAAAAAACAAAGGGTTAAGAATCAACGCCGCAATAAACATTTTATTTATTGCCGCGGCCGCTTTAATCGCCATCCTGCTTTTACCTATCGGTTTTTTAGATTTTTTTAAAATTAATCTTGCTTCAATAAACGGGATGAATGAAATAACAACGATTGTAAAAAATGATTTTTTAAGACGCATCAACCTTGTGTTTGATTTTTTCGTTCAACTTGGGCTTTTCCATTCAGGGCACCCAATATGGATTTTCTCTTTTTTGGGGACATTAATTTTCTTATCATTGGTTGGCATAATATTATTTTTCTTTAATTTTTTTAAAAATAATCACTTAGAAAAATCCCGCGCCCTATTATTAAATGCCGCGCCGATAATAATCTTAGAAATTTTATATACTTTTTTATATTACAGAGAAGCGATCATTAATAAAGTTTACGACTTTCCTGGACAAGGCAGATACTATTTTATTGTTCTGGCCCCCTTGGTAATAATTTTTGTTTATGGCCTGCAGTATGTTTCCGATTATCTTAAATTACCGCGACGGATATTATATTTTATCCTTATTTTATTCTTTGCCCTATTAAATAGTTATTTTTTTGCAAATATCATCCTTTCTGCCGCTTATTTATGAAATTATTCATTGCCATTATTGTCATAATAGTAATAATTATTCCGATTTTTTTTCTCTGCAATGATTTATTTTATGATCAAAGCGGACCATGGCTTGATATTTGGTCGCAAAAAGTAAAAATTGAAACATCGGCAAATCTAATAGAGCAGAAAATAACGCCATTGAACAACGATTTTTCAATGATTACTATCCCGATAAGAGTGATTAAAAAATCATCATTGGAAGCGAGTATTTTGAATAATGAGGGGTCATTGCTTGCGTCTCAAAAGTTTAATATACAGACCGCTCAACAGAAAATTGAATGGGAATTCGCCCCGCTCGGGGGACGGCCTGAAATTTATATCCTAAGAATACGCATCTCTGATGACTCTGCAAATAATATCAAATTTTTCCTAGTTCCGGCGGAAAGTCTGGAAAAACAAGTTTTAATCAATGATCAGATTGTGCCAGGTAAAACATTGGCTTATTTTACCGAATCAAAGTTTGGTAGTTTTAAAGAAAAATTAAAAGCATTATACGAACGCGCAAAAATATACAAACCGCAATTCATACAAATTATGCAATTACCGTTTTTCATTCTTTATATTATTTCATTTTCGTTATTTATATGGAGTCTTTTAAAAATTATAATTTCAGATAATTAGTATGGCCTGCGAATTTATCAAACAAAACAAAAAATTCCTTATACTGATGATTATTACGGTTGAAGTTATCACGATTTTACCGACGATTTACGGATATGCCGCAACGCCGCCCGGTTTTCGCTTCAATGGCATGCCACACCTTACGCCGGGGGATTTTCATCTTTATCTTTCGTATTTTGAACAAGCCAAACAAGGTTTTTTAGTTTTCAGGGATCTTTACACGGGCGAGGAGCAAGTACCGATAATTTTTAACCCGTTTTTCTTAATATTCGGATTAATCGGAAAAATATTTAATTTATCAAATATTGCCATACATCATTTAGCGCGAATTGTCCTTATTCCACCATTAACAATTGCGCTCTTTGTTTTTTTTAGCCGCACCTTTAAAGAAAAAATGCATATTCGTCTGGCAATGCTTTTAGCCGCGTTTTCTTCGGGTCTTGGTTTTTATGCCGCGCCTTTTTTCCAAAATAATCCTGATTTTTCAGCCAAGCCAATGGATCTTTGGGTGCCGGAATTTAACATTTTTTTAACCGTTTTGCGCAACCCTCTTTATATTGCCGCGCTAACACTCATAATTTTGACATTCCTCGCCTTTATCAAGGCTATTGAAAAAAACCAAATTAAATGGAGTATTGCCGCTGGCCTGGCCGCTTTCTCGCTTTTTTTAATCCACCCTTACCATGTACTGACAATTTATGCCATTCCTTTGACTTGGATTATCTCTTTAATAATTATAAATAAAAAAATTGATTTTTCTCATCTTAAGCATTTTATTGTCTTATTTTTCATTTCTGTTACACCGGCGATTTATATAGTTTATCTCACCTTAACTGATTTGATTACCCACAACCGTTATGGCGCAGTGAGCGGAGCGCCTCCGGTCGTATGGGTTACTCTTATTTCTTACGGATTTCTTTTCTTTCTCGCCATCCCCTCCGGCTTATCTTTTTTAAAAAAGTTTCTTAAAAAGCAAACGGACGAAATTTTTAACGGGAATATCTTATCTTTCTGTTTACTCTGGATTATTATAGGATTTATACTTGTCTACTTCCCGCTTTTTATGCACGGCCGGCGGCTAACGCTTGGTCTGGAAATTCCTCTGGTCGTTTTTTCAACTCTCGCCATGATAAATATTCAAAATACAAACTGGCATCGAAGATTAAAAAAAATCATTGACACCGGGGTAGCTTTTTTAATATTCTTTATTTTATTTTTCGCGCCGTCAAATATTTACGCGCTAATCTCTAACTTTCAAGTTTACGCAAATAAATATTATGAGGTCGTCTATACGCCGAATGAAATTTATCAGGCCCTAAACTGGCTAAAGAATAATACAATAATGGAACAAGATGTTGTACTGTCAAGCCTATATTACGGCAATCTTATCCCGGGGATTATTGGACGAACTGTTTATGTCGGTCACTCTCCGGAAACGGCTTTTTTCAATTTAAAAGAACGATGGTTGTTTGCGTTTTTCGCTCAAAACCGCTCCGATAGCGCCGAAATTCAATTCTTAAAGGATAATAGAATCACATATATTTTCTACACGGAAGATCTTAAAAAAATAGGAACCTGGCGACCTGAGAACAAAACATATTTATTAAAGGAATTTAAGAACGATGGGGCGGCTATTTATGTGGTAAAGTGATCGCCCCTAGAAAAACTTCACCGCTGGCAGATTTGTCAGGAATCAAAACCGTGTCTGATCTCATCTGATCCAAAACAAATCCGCCATCTGTCGCATCAATCAGCCGCAAATAAATTTTATATTCGCCTTTTAGGCTGCCGGGCAAAAGTGTGTGCTGATTGGTTTGAATGATTTTACCAATTTCCCAATCGCTGGCCGGATACAAACCATAGCCCAAAGGATAAATTTTATTCAGTGCGATTTTTTCGTTCTCCGCGCGCGCCAATATATTTATGGCGTAAATTTTGTCAGTATTTTCCATCTTTTCCCAAAAAAGAGAGAATGAGAGAATTGAGAATTGATTTAGCGAAGAACCGGTTGTTTGGGAAAATTTCAGTTCGTTATGAGCGGTTAATTTAACTTGTCCGTTCTTGTCTGCCGATTGGCCATCCTTAACCAAGTCGGGACCTTCCGGCAAAGAATCTAAAATTTCATATAACGATTCTTGCGTTGGTTTTTTTGAAAAAAGAATAAATCTGTCAGCGTAATCCTGAACAAAAAGTTTTCTCATTTTTATAAAATTTCTGATCCGATCATCGCCGTTTTCGTATTCCTTAAGAGAAAAAATAAAACCCGAAAGATCTTCGCTGTCAATCAGCGCGTAGCCGGTTGAATAAGGCGGAATATATGGCGATGAAGAAAACTGTTTAAATCCTTTGAATGTCCAAAATAGCGCGGAGTCGTTTTGGCTTGCAGAGCGCTCCGGAAGATAAGCGGAAGAAAGCATGGCGTCAGATTCGATCGGAATTATATTGACAAGCGCTTTTTGAATTTTTGTTTCTTCATTGTTAACCATGCGCTTCTTATCAATGCTAAAATATGGAATAAAATTTCCCAAAGGACCAAAAAAGATGATTAAACCAATCATTGCCATGCTAAAAATGGTGATTAAAAGTCCGCGATCTTTAAAAACAAAACCATAAGCTTTATTTTTAAAATAATCAATCCGCATATAATCCGCTAATTGCTTGACGCCGAAAATGCCGGCCAAAAACAAGGCGGGCAAAAAATAAGCGGCGTAATGAGTGGTAAAGACGGTTCCGCCGCTGCCGCCGTTTACCAAAGCAAATTGCAAAAAAGGCGGCAAGGCTAAAATTAAGAAACGGGTCTTAAAAAGCGGCAAAAACAAAAAAGCGAGCAAAAGCCCAAAAATCATTTCCCAATTATCGATTTTCCCAACAAAATGAGCGATGAATTGAAGCGGATTAACTTGAAAAATCCAGCTGTAATATGTTAAAAACTTATAGCTGCCCTCTGTGTTAAACGCGGAAATAATGCCCATTGATAGCAAAAACCACCACGCGCCCATAAGCATTGGAGCGGCGACCCAATACCATCTGCGCCGTTCAATCAAAGCGAGAACGCCGAACATAAAAATAATGAGTGAAATATCTTCGCGTATCAAAAGAGCGAGGAAACAAAAAAGAAGAAACCAAAAATAATGTAGTTTGTGGCGAGTAGTTTGTGGCGAGTAGTTTGCTTTGATATAGAAGTATGTGGCGCAAAAAAGAAAAACGAGTGAAAAAGGCAAAAGATGAAATTCAAAAAGATTGATGTTGTGGACTAAGGGGTTGAGGAGATAGAAAAAAGCGATACCTAATGATAAGCTTGTAGCTGGTAGCTTGTAGCTGGTAGCTTGTTGGAATATTGTTCGCGCTATGAAGAATATTGGAATCGCCGGCAGAGCAAGAAAGATTGTTTGCAATACAAGAAGCGTCTTAGGATGCGGGATTAAAAGATAAAAAGGTAAAAGAGCTAAAATAAACGGTTCAAAATGGTCGCCTAAATAACTTGATTGCTGAATTGACGAGTACCAATAATTTCCCGACCCAAAGCTTTCAAAAACCTGAGCGTAAATTCCCAAGTCAAGCGCGTTATATAAAAAATTATCGTATTTCCAAAAAGAAATATAAGTAAAAACCGCGATATATATCAACATCCCAATACTCAATAACCGAATTGGGTGGCGGTTGATGAAGTTTAACGGCTTTTTATAAGCAGATGACATATTAAAGTTACGAGATACGAGATGCAAGATTCAAAAATTTATATAAGTATAACACAAAACCCCTCCAAATTTTACTTGAAGGGGTTTGTGATTTTTTCTCTTAACTAAACTATACCACTGTCGTGATAACGAAGCTAACCACCGCCCAAGCGACGATTACGATTATAAGACCGATAACGCCGGCTGTGATAATTTTCTTGGCTTCGCCAACCGCCTCTTCATTTCCGGCCGCCGTCATCCAGCGAAAACCGCCGTAAAGAATCACGCCCAAAGCGATGACGCCCACTAATCCCAATACAGCATTCAAAATTGTGCCGATAGTATTTTCAAGACTTTCAGTGCTTAATCCGCCCGGAGTGGCTGGACTAACAAGTTGAGCCAAAGCCGCGTGCGGCGCCAAAGTAATTGCTAAAATGCTGATATTTTTTAAAATTTTCTTCATAATTTCACCCCCTTTCAAAGTAAAAAATAATAAATAAATAATCAAACAAACTTATCCACAGACGCTTTAATTATAATACTATCACAAATAGTGTCAACACCCCCAAATCTATTACTAAACGATTGGAGGACTTATTGAATTTACGATAAAATAAACAATTGACCAAGATATTACTATAACAGCCAAACCGATCGCACCGGCGGTGAGAGTTCTTTTTGCTTCGCCGATTGTTTCCTCATTGCCGGCCGATGTCATCCAACGGAAACCGCCGTAAACCATTATAGCTAAAGCGATCACGCCAGCAAGCCCAAGAACCGCGTTGAAAATCGGCTTAGCTATTTCCGCCGCAGTTGTATATTTTTTCAATCCGAGATCTTGAGCGATTGGAAATTGATTCGGATCATCTAAATTTATCTGCGCCGACGCAATCCGCGGCAATGATATAATCGCTAAAATACCGGCGCTTTTTAAAAATTTTTTCATAATCATTATTTTTAAGCCACTAATTTGCTTATAATAAAATAAACGACAGAATAAGAGATGATAATAACAACCAAACCGATCGCGCCGGCGGTGAGAGTTCTTTTTGCTTCGCTGATAGTTTCTTCGTTGCCGGCCGAGGTCATCCAGCGGAAACCTCCGTAAACCATTATTGCCAAAGATATGACGCCGACCAAGGTCAAAGCCGATTTGATTATATTGGTCAAGGCTTGATTCAATGTTCCGCCAAATAGTCCGGTGTCGGTTGGCAAATTCTGCGGCGTTACGCCAATGGCGGTGGAAACAAAATTGACAATGGAGAGAGACATTAGAACAATAAGCAACCCGACAATTGACGCGGTGAGGATTTGCTTGGATTTTTTGATTTTTTCTTCATTGCCCATTGAAGTCATCCAGAAATACCCGCCGTATATCATAAATCCCAACACCACTAAAAAAAGAAGCGATAGAGAGGCGTCGATAATTTCAATTATTATTTGTTCAACGGTTTTGTCCGTGTAACCGGAATTTGTTCCGATAACGGTTAAACATCCCATCGGATCGCCGGATGTTGGATCGCACTGGGCTTGAATCGTATTATTAAATATTCCCATCAGAAAAAATAAAAAAAGAAAAATCAAACACGGAATAAAAAAATATAACTTTCTATTAATACTATTTAACCTGAAAAATCCAAACATACAAATATAATAATAAATTATCCATTTCGATAGCAAGTACCTAGATCACATGAACCTTCTACTCCGTCTATTCTGCATAGAGACCCATCTGGTTTACGAGTATTATCCTGATTTAAGCAAGTAATATTTTGAGAGGTGGAATCTGAACTAATGGCGCCAGTGATTCCTTGCATAATAAATGTCGTAATCGAATAAGCGGCTAAAACAATAATTAGGCCAATAGCCGCGTTTATCAGAATCCCTTTGGCCTTGGTAATCATTTGTTCATTGCCGCCGGACGCGAGCCAGAGGTATCCGCCGTATAGTATAAAAATAAGAATGATCGCGCCAAGAATGGAAAGCACGGCCTTAATAATGTTCCCTACGAAAACGGTAATGTCGTTATTGCCTAAATTAGCGGATTGAGCCGTGTCGCAAAGACCCACCGAATCCGGACAAGAAGCTAAGGCGGCAAAGGAAAAGGCGGGAATTGCAAGAGCAAAGAATACCAAAACAAGAAAAAAAAATTTTTTCATAATTTATCTAGATAAAAGTCCTCTGAAAAGATATGTTAAAAACGCGTAACTGCCGAAAATTATCACCAACCCAACGGTCGCCCAAGTGAGAGTGTTTTTAGCCCTTTGTATTCTTTCATTTTCGCCTTGCGCCGTGAGATAAACCACGCCGCCGTAAATAAACATTAAAAGCGCTATGGATCCGCTTGCCCCAAGTATGGTTTTAATAATTTGTCCGATAAAAACGCGCGGGTCGTCGGTACCTAAGGGATTTGTTAATTCAGCGGCAAGAGACAAACTAACGGCATTAAAAAATAAAATAAAACCAATCAATGCTGTAAAAAGTATTTTAGTTTTATTTTTATAATAAAAATTAATCATATTTCTATATTCAGCTACTTATGGCAACATTGAATGTCGTCCGCCTGACCCGGACAATACCCCGTCATACAAGTGCCGGGGCTATTGCTGTTATTTTTTAGCATACAAGAATATTCTAAACCGCCAAATTTTTTCTCACATGTTTGCACGCAATCAAGCTGTTTGTCACAAATATAGCCGTCTCCGCAAGAATCTCCAATATTAGCACAGCTTGTTGTTGAACCGGTTGATGAACCGTTGTCTGGAATAGCTATTTGAGTCTGACTTGGCGTGCATGCGACCGTCGCCCAATTTGTTTTATTATCAAAAAGCGTAACATTATTCATTGATTGACCCAATATTATCGCTAGTCCATAATTTATCACCGCCCAGCTTCCCAATACGATTATAACACCTTTTACCGCGTTTATCAAAGCGTCTTTGCCTTTTTGCACTTGATCAGAATGCCCGCGGGAAGTGAGCATTAAAAAACCGCCGTAAACAAATATCAAGAGCGCGGCCGAACCAAGCGTGCCAAGCATTATTTTGGTAATATTTATTCCGACCCCGATAGCATCGCAAGCATCGCAGCCGCCTGGATTATTCGCGCATTTGGAAACAAGCGATGGTAAGGCCGCATATGACGCGGCCGGGATAACCAGCAATCCGAGTAAAATTATTACAAAAATATATTTTCTTAGAATTTTTTGACTTATCATTTCAAATAAATTATAACTTAATAAAAAGATGCGAGTTTCAAGTTGTGAGATACAAGATCAGAATGTCTGATTTATCCTCTGGGCCGCGGAATTTAGAGCCTCTTGAATGGAGTTCGTCCCGTCCAAGACCTGATTAATCATTTCTTTGAAAATATCCTCGGCTGCGGCCGGATTTCTGCCATGATACCAATTTTGGGCCGTAAGCGCCGATAGAGCGAATACGCCTTTTTCAGGATCTTCCTTATATTTATCAATGAGGCTCCGCAAAGCCGGCGGTCGGCCGGTCTTATCAATATAAGCGCTGTTTGTATTTTCATTGGACGCCGCGAATTGGATAAAATCCCAAGCAACATCCGGATATTTTGTTTTTTTAAGCGGCGCTTCCACCCAATAATTGGCGTAATTGATTTCATTTATCGGATCAAGCTGCGGTATGGGCGCTATCCCGATATCAAGCCCGGGCGCCTTGGCTTTTAATTGAGGCAAATGATAAGCGTATCCGAACATCATTGCCAATTGCCCGGAGGCAAACGCCTCAACCGCTTGAGGCAAGGAAGCATTCCAAGTGTAAGACTCTTTGTTTGGATTGGCGAAATTCACATAAAATTCAAGAGCGCTCGCCGCCGGAGAATTTTCTGCAGTCAAATTGGGAGCTAAATGAAAAGCGGCTGTTTTACCGAATTGATCCGCCATTCGCGTTCCGCTTTGCATCATTAAAAGCGATAAAATATCAAAAAACCTCGGCACATTATTGGCCGTGCCCAAAGCCGCGGATGATCTGGTCAATTTGCCTTCTTTATCCTGAAGCGTAATCAGACGCGAACCGTTTAAAACTTCCTGCCAACTGGACGGCACTTTGGTGATTTTGGCTTGAGCCAGCAGACTGCGGTTATAAATCAAGACCAGCGAATCTATGCTTAGAGGCAAGGCGTAAATTTTGCCGTCAACGACCGCGTCATCAAAAATAGCCGGAACGAATTTATCTTTCAAGGTTTTGGAATTTAACACGGGAACGATCGACTGCGAATAAACAATCTCCGCGCCTGCTCCTTTTTTTTGCGCTTTTCCAATGGCTACGGACAATGGTTTATCCGGCATTGGCAAAATCTTGCTTTGATAACGCTTCACCCAAGTATTATTTATGGAAATAATATCCGGTCCCCTGTCTTCGGCTAAGCTTTCAGTCAACTTTGTTTCAAATTCTTCAAGCCTGAATTTTTTATAACTTATTTTAACATACTGATGACTGGCTTGATACGCGGCAATCAAGGGTGCTACTTGATCCGATTCATTCCATACGCCCCACCACTGCAAGGAAACCGGATCGGGTTTAATGGGTTTAGGCTTCGCGCAGCCCGCGCCGACCAAAATAAAAACAGAGAAAAAAATAATCGCTAACGCAATGATTTTCTTTTTTCTTGAAATCATACGATTTTTTTCAAATACTTTTCAAATCCTTTGTTGAATTCTTTGTGCTTCAGCCCGTAATGCACCGTGGCTTTTAAAAATTCCAGCTTGTCGCCGCAATCAAAACGCCGTCCTTCAAATTCACAGGCATAGATTGAGCGTTTTTTTAAAAAAGCGCCCAAACCGTCAATCAGTCTGATTTCTCCGCTTTTACTTTTCTTGACTCGCTCCAAATTCCAAAAAACTTCCGGCGTAATGACATATCGGCCGATCAGCGCCAAATTTGACGGCGCGTGCTCCGGTTTCGGCTTTTCAATCAACGAATTGACTTGCCAAGCGCGCGGGCCTATGGCGGT
>Ga0155914_108_pt1 | contig 12057 bp, 13 predicted proteins | sample RifCSPlowO2_01_FD_107568 | JGI IMG/M metagenome (GOLD analysis project Ga0155914, IMG submission 107568) | Candidatus Levybacteria bacterium RIFCSPLOWO2_01_FULL_42_15
AGAGCAAGTATTACCTCACAGAAGACCATTTATGTTTCTAGAAAGTGTTGACGTGCTTGAACCAGGCAAACATGCTACTGGTATTCTAGCTGACTTAAGAAATCCAGATTTTGATTTTTTAAAAGGTCACTTTCCAGACTTTAGAGTAGTTCCTGGTGCAATAATTATGGAAGCATTAGCAGAATTGTTAGGTGTTACTGCTGCGTCCGGACTATCTGAAGCAGATAATAAAATAGGAGTTCTCGTGGAAGATAGAATGAGATATCGGCAAATGATTAAACCAGGAGATCCTGTTCGTTTGGAGGCAGAAGTTACTAATATGAGACGCAACATCGGGAGAGGAAATGTAAAAGCTTTTCTAGGTGACAAAGTTGCTGCTGAAGGAGAAATTACTTTTGCCTTAATTGATAAGGTTGATTTAACAAGCCAAATATGAATTCTAATCCTAACAGGGTTCTACGTTATAGGACTAATTTTAACGAGTTTTCCACGAAACTTTGAAGCTAAAAGTTTGCAAAATCACAAATATCATTGGGTGAGCCGCCTCGGAATCGAACCGAGAACCTACTCCTTAAGAGGGAGTTGCTCTGCCAATTGAGCTAGCGGCCCCAACTTTTGTTTAGTATACTATAATCCGATTCACTGAACAAGAATATGAGAGTCATACCACTCATAAAAAACAACATCCATATAATTCTGCTTGGGTTTTTTATCCTTCTCTACGTTACCTACATGGTAACGGCAACGTTTTTGCGCCATGACAATTTTTACTCTGGACGCTTTGATCTTGGCAACATGGATCAGACAGTATGGAACACAATTAACGGAAGAATATTTCAGGCAACAGACGCCGATGGGACCGATGTAGTCTCCCGGCTTTCTGGACATGCGGACTTTCTTCTTATTCTTCTCTCTCCTTTTTATCTCATATGGGAGAGTCCAAAGATGCTTCTATTGCTTCAATCTCTCGCCATGGGATTTGCTGCTATTTTTGTATTCCTTTTAGCCCACCATAGCCTTAAAAACAAAACAGTTGCGCTCGTTCTTGCCGCTTCATATCTTTTGAATCCTAGCATCAACTATGTAAATCTCTACGACTTTCACGCCGTTAGTTTTGCACCGTTATTTATAGTAGGCGCATTTTATTTTCTTGCCATCAAGCGCTTGGTCTGGTTTACTGTTTTTCTCATTCTTGCAGGACTCACCAAAGAGAACGTGTGGATGTTAACCGGGCTTATAGGCGGCTATGCTGCATGGAGAGCTAAGTTTTTCTCAACCCAGTTTATTGTAGGGATTACAACGGTTATCGTTTCCCTTTCTTCTTTTTATTACCTCATATGGGTTGCCATTCCTCAAGCTCGATCATCCCCTCATTTTGCCCTAAGTTATTATTCCGAATTTGGAGATAGTCCTTCTGAAGTCATAAAAAATATCGTTCTTTCCCCAAATAGAACACTATCGATTGCGTTTGGAGAAGAGAAGATCGAATATCTGCGCAAAATTCTGCTGCCCTTTGGATTTCTCCCTGTTCTTTCTCCCCACATTTTAATCCTTGCGGCTCCGGATCTATTCATAAATCTCTTAGGCTCTAACCCGAATCTGCATCAAATCTACTATCAGTACACCGCGACCATAACCCCATTTTTGGTTGCTGCGGCAGTTCAAGCGATCCGCCTGATGTACAAAAAGATTCCAAAATTGCCTTTGTGGATTATAAGTTTTTATGTGATTGCATCTACGCTCTATGCTTTCTATCAATACGGTCCTCTTCCGGGATCCAAAAATCCCAATACGGTCATGTTTACTATGCCCAATCCAAACCGACAACTGATCAAAAGCGCATTGGCTCATATCCCCTCTGGTGCCGCAGTAACCGCAACCAATAATTTGGCAGCTCATCTTTCCTACCGAGAAAAAATTTATGTCATACCCAACGGCATCAAAAATGCAGATTGGGTGCTTTTTTTAATCAGCGATCAATCAGGGCCTTTGTATGATCAGTACGAACAAACACTCGTGGGTGGTCTAAAAAAAGACCCAAATTTTATCCTTATTGAACAGAAAGATAACTTTTGGGCATTCAAACGAGTTGCATCGGCGGAAAAATAACGATACCATAAGAGTGTGGTACAAATAATAAAAGCAACGGGGGAGAAAGAGCCGTTTGATGAACAAAAGCTAAGAGCCTCCATCAAAAGAGCAGGTATCCCCATAGAGCTTCAAAATGATGTGGTTGTAAGCATTAAGACCTCTCTTTATGAAGATATTCCCACGTCCGAAATTTATCGGCATATCCTTGATTTTTTAGGAAAGTCGCATCATCCCTTCACAAAGGCAAAATACGGGCTCAAGCAGGCGATTATGGACCTTGGCCCCACAGGATACCCCTTTGAAGATTTTGTTTCGGAAATCTTAAAAACCCAAGGGTACCAGACAACCGTCCGGGCGCAACTAGCCGGCGCGTGCATTCATCATGAAATAGACCTTATTTTGGAAAAAGACGGGGTAAGAGGAATTGTGGAGGCAAAATTTCATAACAGTGTTGGAACTAAGACAAAAATTCACGTTGCTCTATATACAAAGGCTCGTTTTGATGATCTTAAAGAGAAAAATAATCTTTCTTACGCGTGGATTATCACCAATACCAAAGTAACCGCAGACGTTATTGACTACGCTCACTGTGTCGGCTTAAAAGTCATGAGCTGGAGCTCCCCGGAAGAAAAAAGCCTTAGAGATGTCATAGAAACGTCAGGGCTTTCTCCTATTACCATGCTTTCTCATCTCTCTTTTTCCCAAAAACAACTTCTTCTTACCAACCATATTGTTCTTTGCAAAGATATCATTGAAAATCCTTCTTTGCTTGAGCTTCTTCATCTTGATCCTACAAAAAACGAAAACGTGCTTAAAGAAGCTCAATTTTTGATTCAATCAAGATCAAATCATTTGACTTGACTTTTTCAAATAAATGAGTCTACACTGGATTAGGAAAGAGAGGAGGTGAGAATATGAAGGCACTTCACATGGTTACCGTTATTCTGGTTTTAGTTGGAGCGCTTAACTGGGGATTGGTTGGACTTCTTAATCTTAATCTTGTTACAACCCTTCTCGGAGGAGTACCAGCGCTTGAGAAATTAGTATATGTTCTTGTTGGCGTATCTGCTGTTGTACTATTTGTTCAGCATAAAGCGGACTGCAAATTGTGCGGTAAATAAAAGCATCAAGAGAATTTATTTACATTACCTAAAGCCTTCCTGTCTCAAAGAAAGGTTTTAGTTGAGATGAAGAAAGATTGGTTTTTTTGCACGACGCTTTTTTTGATATGGCGGGTGTTATTGTTTTTTGTTGTCGGAATAGGAGATTTAGTTTTAACCTACCGCCCAGGATTTGAATACGTACATATTTGGAAATTTGTTGCGCCTTACCCTCCTGTTTCAAGCGTCTTTTTCTATCCTTGGGCCAATTTTGACGGCGTCCACTATCTTCTGATCGCGTCTCAAGGCTATACCAACAACTTTGGCTTTTTTCCGTTATTTCCTGCGCTTATTCACCTTATTTCTCTTATTTTTGGCAAAGGATCGGTATTTGGACTACAACAATTTTTCTCTGCGCTTGTTATCTCGAACATCTCAATTGCGCTTGCGCTTTTTCTTTTCTACCAACTTCTCTTACTAGACCATGGTCAATCGATTGCCCGACGAACACTCGTCTTTCTTCTCCTATTTCCCACCTCTTTTTTCTTTGGGGCGATCTATTCAGAAAGCCTCTTTTTTCTTCTTCTTATTGCTTCTTTTTATTGTGCTCGCAAGCAGAAATGGCTTCTCTCAAGCGTATTTGGCACTCTTTTGACACTCACAAGATCGATTGGGATTTGCGTGCTTCCTGCACTTTTGTATGAGGCTTGGAAACAGAAAGCAATAAACCTAAAGACTGTGTTATCATTTCTCATGATCCCGTGGACGTTTTTTGGGTATGCGTTCTTCAATTGGGTTGCTACTAAAAACCCACTGTATTTTTTGGAAGCGCACGGAAATCTTGCGAATGGAAGATCAGTCGATACTGTAGTGTTGATACCGCAAACGATTTTCAGATATATTAAGATATTCTTAACTCTCCCGATCTCGCAATTTGAATGGTGGATTGCGCTGTTAGAACTTGTGACCTTTGTGTTTGTTTCGATCTTGCTGTATTTTGCATGGAGAAGGAGAGTACGGAAATCATATCTTCTTTTTTCACTTTTTGCGTTTTTGATTCCCGCTTCTTCCGGAACCTTTACCGGCATTCCTCGTTACTCACTCGTTTTGTTTCCTATCTTTATTTCTCTTACTCTTGTCAAAAACCGCTCCATTCGGCTTGCCTACCTAATCATCTCTCCCATTCTCCTCTTTCTTCTACTCATGTTCTTCTCCAAAGGCTATTATGTTTCGTAATAACGCAGTACTAAACAAATATGTCGGAATTTACTATATAACTTTAATGCCAAATTTTTTAAGTTCCTCTACTAACTCATAGAGAGGTAGTCCTACAACATTGCTATAATCTCCTTCAATTTTTTCAACAAACATAGCGCCTCTTTCTTGAATACCATAGGCACCCGCTTTATCTAATGGTTCCCCTGTTTTAATATATCCCTCTATTTCTTCATCGGTGAGTTTTTTCATATAAACCTTTGTTTCAATAGACTTTGATACAGTTTTTCCAGTTCTCGTATCAAGAATTGTAAAACCCGTGATGATTGGATGTGCTCTTCCAGACAATAGTTTAAGCGTCTGCCTTGCGTTTTCTTTTGTTTCTGGTTTACTAAGAATGGCTCCCTTGAAGGAAACAAAGGTATCCGCAGAAATGATGATCGCGTTTTTATATTTTGAGGCTACTTCTTTTGCTTTCCCGAGCGATAGATTTTTTGCTAATTCATGAGGCGTAAGATTAGACCCTTCTTTCTCGTCAAAATTGCTTACACATACTTCAAATTGTAAACCTATTTGCTCTAATAGTTTTTTCCTTCTGGGAGAAGCGGAGGCAAGTACAATTTTTCTCATACTACAATTATATCAGAAATCGCCTCTCAACAATCACCTCGGAGGTGTTAGTCGTTTTGCCTCTCTACAATTGCCTTCTGCTATAATATGGCGTATATTATGATTAAAAATACCGTAAGTCAGCACGTTGAGCGAAAAAAATTAGATGGTTTCTACATTGAAGCGCTATCGATTGGCAAACACAAGAATAACCCTGAATTAAATGAGGATGGATTCGTGGCTACATCTCATACATTTGCAGTTATAGATGGATCTGCTCCTCGCACCCCAGTAAAATTTTTAGGAAGTAGTAGTGCGCAGTTTGCCACAAACGTGTTAAAGAAAGTTCTTGCAACAACTCCTCCAAGCTTGAATGGATCAGAACTTGTTACCGTTATAACGGGTAGACTTAATGAGGATGTGGACAAAGTAGGCGCACGGGACACGATTACTCAAACACCGGAAGCACGACCAGCGGCACTATTTACTGTTGCAAGAATACATAACGGCAAACTTGTTATTACTGCGTTAGGAGACATTCATTGTCGAGTAAATGGGCAGATGGTCCATACAGATCGCATCATTACCGAAGACCTAATGATTGAAAAGAGAATTGCAGCAATGAATAAAGCTGCTTTGCAAAACCAAACGTTTTCTGATGATGAATTTCGTACTCTGGGAAGGGCTGCAATTGACGAAGATCTAAAAACACAAGTGAGAAGTTATTTCAATAATCCTGATGACCCACTAGGACTTGGGATCATAGATGGAGAAGATGTGTCTAAAAAGTTTATCCGAACATACCAATTTGATCTACCTGATGTTCAAACTCTTGAAATATTTTCTGATGGCTATTATGTTATTCCGGAAGAACCATCAATTGATGCGTTTGAACAAGCCTTCTCGGAAGCAGAAAGAGAAGACCCATTACGTTGGAAAAAGTATCCTGCGGTAAAAGCGTCAACCCCTGACCAGTTTTCCGACGATCGAACAATTTTAATTGCGAAAGCAATTTGATATAATTTTCCAATGACTAATGTCGAACCAGTAGGAATAACTGTGGCACGATTAGATCGTATTCCCCGCCCATGGAATGAGGCGTTCTCTCCAACCGACCTTCCTTTACGTACCCCTATTTTAGAAAAAATTTACTTAAACGAGCTTCCAAAAGCAAAACAACATAAAAACTTTATTGGATTAACAGACGAGCAGCTTGAGCTTCAAGTACCCGCATTAGTGGACGCATGTCTTGCGGAAATGCTTGAATATGAAACACTCGCAAGAGAATCGGCGCAGAAGCGTCTTGCAAAACTAAAAGAGATTGCTCCGTCTGTCACCCGTGTTATTGATCGCTCCGCCCCGGGCGATTATTACCACCTCAACAAAACCGATAAGTATCAATTCGATCCCGCTATGCAGGGAGGGGATCGATTACGGTCGGATCAGGCAGCAATTCTTGCTGTTGTTCTCGCTGGAATTAAACAGGGTTGGGAAGATAAAGACCTCTTATTATTTTTAAATCAACACGTATTACTCAATGACAATGAAGAACTAAACGCATTACGGGAAAAGGCAAAGCGGGCAATCAAAGATTCTGGAATTCGTATTGCATACTCGGGGGAAGCACATGAAATAGACCCTATCCGAACAGTTTTAAACCAAAAAAATGTTTTTATTCCAAAAGACTGCGTTGATTTTGTAGGTCCAGAAGGTATAAAAGACACATATACCCAAGCAGAAAAATTTCGAGAATACTTGCAGGCAAATTTGAAATCAGGAGATTCTTTTATAGAACCTATAAATCTACAGGGAATTAGGGCAAGTAGAATGGCAGGAGCAGTTGGAATGATTCCTGAAGGCACTAGCTATTACATCTATGCCATGCCAACGGTAAAAGGAGAGAGGTCGCAAGAGTATAGAGATCGAGAAATCAAAGGAACTGTATTTTATGCGCTTATCGCAAAAGCTTCCTTTGACCCTACACCTCATAAGATAATTTAATATGACAATCACCTCGGAGGTGTTAGGAAGATAGCACTTCGGGATTTGTTTACAGCACTTACTCTAAAATTAAATGCTTAATTTTTTCTAATGCTCTTTGATATCCCGCCTGGTCGAAAAGAAAATCTTCATACTTCTTAATTGAAGAAAAATGCAAAAGGACTTCTTGAATATTGCAAAGCGAATTTTTTTGGTTGTTTAGATATTCTGGAAGCGAGGAATATGGGTATTGCTTTAATTCCGAAAATGTTTTGACCACATAGGAAGTGTGAGGGTTGAGGTGAATATATCTATTGAGATGAAGAAGTTGTTCGTCATCCTCTACTCTTACCGCTTTAAATTGTCCCTGAAAAACATGGCCAGAACGGGTGTTTTTTGTGTTAAAGTAACGAGTGTAGCTATTTTGAAATAAAGCAAGAAATTTACTAATTCCTTTATTTACGTTTTGTTTTAACAGGAAATGAAAATGATTTGGCATAAAAGTAAAAGAAGTTATATCCACAATTTTTTTAGTATTGTTTGAAAGAGCACGAGCTATTTCAAGTCGTTTATCTGGACCAAATGCCAAAAAATAGGAAAGTCTTATTGGCGGATTATCAAAACGATAATATCCGAGTGTTTCTAATGCCCGTTGGCAATCTCTTTGTTTTATAAAAATCGGTTCTTTATTGATGCTCCTGTTGAAGATATGGTAGTACTGATCATTAGCAAAAATGACTTTCCTTTGTGGCATATACTCATATATAAACTATTTTCCCCCAAGGTGTCAAGTATAAAACACATCGGAGGTGTTAGTCGTTTTATCAGCAAACTCAAATTGCAAGAACTAGAATTTTTTAGTAAATCATTTGCTATAATAGAAAAACATCTCTATGAAACTTGTCAACACTACAATTTCAAAAGGTGAATTAAAAAAGATGTCTGAAGTCTTTTCAGGGGGGTTAGTGAAAGCTGTAGTAGATATAAAAAAAGAGATAATGGTTGTTGATGGCTCGATGCACGCTGACGAAGAAAAAGAATTATTAGATACAGGATCTCACCAAGACGACCTCTGGGGAATTAACATCTATCCTGATTTATCTCGCGATGGCTTTATTGAATTTGATTCCATGATAAATGTTCGTCCAAGGCTGAATAACTTCTCAAGAGGAATCGAGGATGAAAATCTGCGAAAAAAAATAGTTTTAATCGTTTCTAGGTTAGTAAAATGAATAATATATTTCATACCGACCTTGAGAAAAGATGGAATCGTTTTTCTCTTTCCGAACAAATGGCGAATATTGGAGCTGAAATTGGAAGAACAATTAATTGGAGAAAAAAAGGAAATAAAGTGATGAGTACAAATGCTTTATATCGAGGGTTAGAATTACTTGATTTTACTATTAATGATACAAAAAATAAAAACTCTTTAAAAGAAATCTTACGAGTTAGGGAAGCGCTTGTTGATTTTTTTCTTGGTGAGAACATATATGGATCTTCTGATGTTATTTGGGAAAAATATTTTTACTACTTTAACGTTGCAGCAAGAAAAAATCATTAAAAAATGAATAGTTTTTTACAAGAAAAAGATTTTTTCCACTTCATTGCTAGTACGGTTTGTAATTTAGTTTCTAATTCTGATAAAAATATAACGATTGCTCAACATAAGAGAGAAGGAGACTTTTCTACAAAAGTTGATGTTGATGTTGAAAATCTCATCGTAAGCGAAATTAAGAAAAGATTTCCCGAAGATCATATTCTTGCAGAAGAAAAGCATACGAATACTATCATTCCAAAAGGGAGAATCTGGATTATTGATCCAATATGCGGAACAAATAATCTTGCGAGGGGTATAAAAAATTTTTGTACAAACATAGCATTAGCAGATAATAATAAACTCATTGCCTCGTGCGTTATTGACCATAGCCAAGATGCCTATTTTTGGTCAATTGGAGGAAGAAAAATTTACATTAATGACACTCTTTTGGAGCTAAAAAAAGAAAAATTTGATATAATGGTAGAGGTTGATTTTGGATCAGTTTTGTCCGTTAATAAAGCTAGGAGGGAGAAACATAATAGATTTTTGAAAAAGTTGGTTACCAAAACTAACTATCATCTTGTCTCCTTAAATACTTCACTGGGTTTTGCATATACCGCAATCGGAAAAATAGACGGTTTTATCAATAGTTATAGCCATCCTTGGGATATCTGTGCTTCTAGTTTTTTAATTCAGCAATCGGGAGGCATAATCTCAGACCTCGCTGGAGAAAAGTGGACAATAACATCGGTTGGAGCAATTGCTGCAAAAAACGAAAAAATTCACAAAAAACTCCTCGACTGTTATCTTAGAAGTTGATTCTTGAGGGTAGTTTTATGGGGTGGAAGACGGGTGCTGCCCCCGCGACCTCCAGGTCCACAACCTGGCGCTCTACTGTTGAGCTACATCCACCAAGGAAGCTCAATTATACCATTTCTTCTGACAAATCCCAAAGCTTGAGACCAATTTTTTTGTCAAATTTCTTTTGAAACTTAGTAGAAAAAGCTTCTATTATTACCTCAACCGTTGCGGAAACCTCTGCTTCCACCAAATGTCCTCCAAAACCTCTCATTTTTTCATCGGATAAGGACACGTGCGCATGCACTAATGGCTTATTCTCAAAAAGCGCCACATTACCTAATAGACCCGTGACCTCAAAAATCCCTTTTAACATGTGCTCTGAATACTTCTTTGTATTAACCGAGTAATGGGCTACGATGGGGTTTTCCACAGAACCGATTGCAAAAAGCTTAGCGTTGGCGACCCCTCGCGATTGACAAAAGGCAGTAATAGATCCAACAACTTTCTCTCCCTTTACAAGACGAATAAGATATGTCAAACGAGCAAGCTTTGCGTATTTCATTGATTGTTTTTTTGCAAAAATTGCGCGTAAAGAAATCCCGTTGCAAACCCTCCTACGTGCGCCCAAAACGCGATTCCTCCACCTTCTCCTCCAAAAGGAAGGGAAAGCGCACCCGAGAAAACCTGAAGCACAAACCAATATCCTAACATAAAAGGAGCTGAAACCTCAATCACGCTAAAAAATCCAAAAAAGGGAACGGCAGTTTTTATTTTAGAGTGAGGAAACAACACGTAGTAGGCACCAAGTATCCCTGCAACCGCACCGGATGCGCCCAGCATGGGAATTGAAGATTGAGGTTGCGTCATATATTGCATCACGTTTCCCACAATTCCCGACACAAAGTATATTACTATGTAGTGATATACTCCTGCATGAGTTTCTATATTGTCCCCAAATACCCACAAAAACCACATGTTAGAAAGAATATGTAAGAATCCTCCATGTAAAAAGATTGCTGTGATAAAAGGAGCGAGCGTTAAAATATTAGAAAAGTTAATAAGGGCGGGAATAAGCGCGTATTGATCTACTAAAAGATTGGGAGAGGTGAATTGCTGAACAAACACAAAGAAGGTAAAGCCAATAACTCCAATGTTAAGATATGCAAAGCGGTGGGTTCGGATGGAATCGGAAATCGGGAACATGGTGAGTCTGACGCGGCAAAGCCACGTTTGACGTGGCGCGCCCGAGAGGAGTCGAACCTCCAATCTACTCCTTAGAAGGGAGTTGCTCTATCCATTAAGCTACGGGCGCAATGAGCTTATTTTAACCCTATTGATTTCTAAAATCAAATAAGGAATAATTAATGTGTCTTATGTTAGAGAAACTGATTTATCATCTTCTGCGTAATCAGCTTATTATCGCGCTTCTGGTAGTAGTGGTTGGCTGGTTTATGTACGAGATTAGAGGAATCCTTGTTGCCATTTTCGTTGCCTATATTCTTATGGCGGCTCATCTTCCGCTTGTAACGTTTCTTCGCAAGTATCGCGTTCCCAAAATCTTTGCCATTCTTGTTCCGTACCTTGCTTCGGTAACACTTTTAGTTCTTATTATTATTCCTCTGGTTCCTTTTTTTGTCTCTCAAATCCAAGCACTTTTTTTTAACTTCGCTAGCTATCTGGATGCAACCGCAAAACTTGTTGGGATAACGATTGATCCGAATCAGGTGGAAAACCTTATGATATCCGAAGTAAACAACCTAGGAAAAAATGCGTTTTCTCTTACGAGTAGGGCGTTTGGAGGGCTTTTTTCAATCGTAACAATCATGGTGGTAAGCTTTTATCTACTCATAGACAATGAACGCATTAAACACGTTATCGCAAAACTCGTTCCCGCAAAATCTCATAAAAGAGCAATGGAAACGTACACACAAATTGAAGCAAAGCTGGGCGCGTGGCTAAGAGGACAATTGGTTCTATCTTTTTCCATAGGAGCTTTAACGTGGGTTGTGTTAACGGTCCTTGGAATTGACTTTGCGTTTCCCTTGGCAGTCATCGCGGGGATTTTAGAAGTAGTTCCAACCATAGGCCCTATTATCTCTGCTATTCCTGCTGTTGTGGTTGCTCTTGCGGTTTCTCCCACCATGGCTCTCATTGTGGTAGCCGCCTACATTCTCATCCAATTTTTGGAAAACAACATTTTGGTCCCCAAAATTATGGAAAAAGCGGTTGGGTTAAACCCGATTGTGGTGATTATTGGAGTCATGATTGGAGCTAAGATTATGGGGGTAGTGGGAGCTCTTCTCTCTGTCCCTTTTATTGCCATGGCGGTTATTATCTTTAAGGCAATCAAGAACTCCTCCGAAGCTTAAGTCTTCTTTGTCAGCTTATCAATTGTCCGCGGACGGTACTCTCTATATCATTTTCACCTCCGATGCGTACAATGTAAAGCCCTTCCACGCAGAAAAAAGGATATGGAAGATATTCTAGCACTATCGACAGCCAGAAATCTTATTATCTAACCTTTAGCTCCCTTTATATTGAGCGATAAAACAATAATAATCTTTTTCGTCCTTCCAGAAATTAATAAACTTGAAGCTATAATAGTGTTTTTTAATAAGTTTTTTGTTATAAATTACATGAGGAACATCAATTTCATCTCCAATGGTTGGCAGATAAGTATTCTTTTCTATCTTCTTTGCAGTCTTAACCAAACAGTATCTTAAT
>Ga0155914_106_pt1 | contig 11364 bp, 9 predicted proteins | sample RifCSPlowO2_01_FD_107568 | JGI IMG/M metagenome (GOLD analysis project Ga0155914, IMG submission 107568) | Candidatus Levybacteria bacterium RIFCSPLOWO2_01_FULL_42_15
TCAACATAGGATTCGCGTCGCTCTTCAGTTGAGATTCGATTGCCGAAATTTCTGATAATGGAGTGTTTGTCGCAAGTGTAAAATATTGAAGAATAAGACCGTCCGTAATTGCCATTGTTTTTGCGTACATGTCGTTGGGTTCATCATCAAGCCAAATGGTATTTCCCCATGACTTGCTCATTTTTCTTCCGTCAGTTCCTGTAAGAAATTCATTCGCGATAATAAAAGACTCTTTATTACGAAGATCTTTCTGAAGACTCCTTCCTGTTTGCATGTTAAATGTTTGGTCAGTTCCACCCAATTGAACGTCAGTATCTAAAAAATAGCTGTCATATCCTTGCATAACTGGATACAATGCTTCATGAAGACCAACGTATTTTCCCGCATCAAGGCGTTTACGGATCAATTCCCTGCCGGCAAAATCACCAAATGAAAAATGTTGACACAGCTTAACGATTTCAGAAAATGATAATTTACTTAACCATTCACTGTTGAACCGAACTTTCGCTTTTGAAAAATCCAAAATTTTTTCCGCCTGCTTTTTGTACGTTTTGAAGTTTTCTTCGATTTGCCCTGTGGTAAGAACCGGTCTCTCCGAATCCTTGTCTGAAGTGTCTCCAATAAGTGCGGTAAAATCGCCAATGAGAAATGTAACGCTATGTCCCAGCTCTGCGAACGCTTGGAGTTTTTTTAGAGGTACCGCGTTGCCAAGATGAATTCTTGTCGCAGTGGGATCGATACCAAGATATATATCAAGCCTTTTCTTATCTTTAAGGAGTTTTTTGAGCGCTTGTTTTGAAGGAATGACATTAGCAACCCCTCGAGTTAAAATTTCTTCAATCTTGTCCATAACGCCCTAAGTATAGCACGGGAATAAAGGCGCGGCAATATGTTATTTGATGTAAGAGGCATGAGTTTTGGTATAATAGAGAGTATGACCGATTTTAGAAGCAGGAGACAAAGGTTAAATATTCTTGTTACGTATAAAATCGCGAGGTTCCTCTTTTTTGGATTTGTTGGGCTTGTTATTGTGGTATTTGTTCTTTTTATCTGGTACAGCCGGGACCTTCCCACTCCCGCCAAACTTTCTGCCAGTAATCTTTCCCAATCAACCCGCATTTTAGACAGAAACGGAATCGTTTTATATGACGTGTTTAAGACAGAAAACAGAACGTACGTGGAGCTTAAAGAGATCCCCTTGTATGTGCGTCAGGCAACAATTGCCATAGAAAACAAAGACTTCTACGAAAATCAGGGGTTTTCTCTTATGGGTTATCTACGGGTATTAAAGGATTTTGTTCTGTTGCGGAGAGTAACGGGGGGATCAACGATTACCCAGCAGTTAGTCAAAAACACACTTCTCTCATCGGAACGCACTATTCCGCGCAAAATGAAAGAGTTTATTTTATCAATGCAGGTTGAGAGAAAATATAGCAAAGACCAAATCCTTGAGCTTTATCTAAACGTTGCGCCGTATGGCGGAACAGCAGTGGGGATTGAGGCTGCCGCAGAGAAATACTTTGGTAAAAAGGCAAAAGATTTAAGCCTTGTGGAGTCCACTATTCTTGCCGGTTTCCCCCAACGTCCCTCTTTTTACTCTCCCTACGGCCCAAATAAAGACGCTTATCAAAGGAGAACAAAAGACGTGTTGCGCAGAATGAGGGAGGACGGATATATTAGCAGAAAACAGGAGCTTGATAGCGTAAAGATGCTAGAAAACATAGCGTTTCTTCCCAAGAGCGAATCCATCAAGGCTCCTCATTTCTCCTTTTACGTAAAAGATTTGTTGGTGAAACAGTTTGGTAACGAGTTAGTAGAACAGGGAGGGTTGCAAGTTACTACAACGCTTGATTTCCCACTGCAACAGAAAACAGAGGAGATTGTTCGGGAAGAAATAGAAGCCGCAAGATTTCTTAAGGTTGGAAACGGAGCAAGCATCGTTTTGGATCCTAAAACGGGAGAAATTCTGGTAATGGTGGGGAGCAAAGACTTTTTTGATCAGCCGGATGAAGAAGAAAAAGAAAAAACAAAGGCAGATACTCAAAAACCTTTTGAAGGACAATTCAACGTGGTGGTTCAGGGTCTGCGCCAGCCGGGATCGGCAATAAAACCTATCACCTATGCAACCGCGCTTGAGAGGGGATACACGGCGTCGTCTCTTCTTATGGATACCAAAGTGGTATTTCCTAATCCGGGCGAAAAAAAAGATTATGAGCCGGAGAATTATGATAAAAAATTCCACGGGCCGGTCCAAATGCGGTTTACCTTGGGATCCTCTCTTAATATACCGGCAGTTAAAACGCTTGCTTTGGTAGGCGTCAAAAACATGCTTACCACAGCCTATGCAATGGGTCTTACCACTCTTGAGCCAAGTGATAACAATATTAAGCGATTTGGACTGTCCATAACGCTTGGAGGAGGAGAAGTTCGTCTTATTGACCTTGCCTCTTCCTACAGCGCCTTTGCGAATGGGGGGTATAGGATTGATCCTATCTCCATTCTTAAAGTTACAGACAGAAAAGGAAACGTGCTCTATGAGCATAAAAACACGCAACCAAGAAGAGTTATAACGGAGGAGGTTGCGTTTATTATTTCCCACATTCTTTTGGATAATAACGCGCGTCTTATTACGTTTGGGCAAAATTCGTACCTGAATATTTCCGGGAGGTCAATTGCCGTTAAGACCGGAACAACCGATGATAAAAGAGATAACTGGACAATCGGTTGGACGCCAAATATTCTTGTTGCTACATGGGTTGGGAATAATGATAACAGCCCCATGGGAAATGTTGCCTCGGGAGTTACCGGAGCGGCTCCTATTTGGCGAAGAATTATTTTGGAAGCTCTTAGAGGGAAACCCAACGAAGATTTTAAAAAGCCGGATACGGTAATTGCGCTGATGGTTGATGCTTACGGAGGCGGGCTTCCTGTTGAAGGGCGGCCCACGCGTTCCGAGTATTTTATTAAAGGAACAGAACCTCAGACATCAAGCCCCCTCTATAAAAAAATTAAAGTCTCCAAAACGGATACTAATAAGTTAGCAAGCGATAGTGAAATTGAGAGAGGAGAATTTGATACGAAGGATTTTGTAGTGCTTTTTGAGAACGATCCGGTGTCGGGAGATGGCAAAAATCGTTGGCAAGAAGGGATTGATGCGTGGATTAACGAGAATTACAAAGACGATCCTCTGTATCATCCGCCAACCGAAAAATCCACTCGGGTTGTAGAAAACACCCCAACTCCAATTCCAACTCCAACTCCAACCCAAACCCCAATCCCTACGCTCGCTCCTTAAGTTGTGTGCGAAGCGTCTTTTTTAGATAAGAGAGAATTTTTTCACGAATTCTTGAAACTTCTACCGTCGTTAAGTTGCGTTCCCTGCTTTGGTAGATGATATGAAAGGTTCGGGTATCTTCAAATCGATCAAGCAATGAGACGTCTTCAATAAGACCGCTTTGCTTTTTTATTGCCTCAATAATTCCTCCTGTTTTTACGCTTTGCGGCACTACAAGAGCAATATCTTCAATGATGGGAGGATATTGAGGGATAAGCTTAAAAGAAGTATGGTGTATTGCTTTTTCAAAAAGAGGAGATATGACGCTTTCTATGAGCACCCACTGATTGGTTATACGCACTACATCAAGCGTTACCTCTTCTTTGATTCCCAAATCGGAATAGAGGCGCTGAAAAATCCCCTTCATGTGTAAAAACGATTTTGCGTTGGAAATTGCACACAAGGCGTAGTTTTCTTTTGCTTCCTTAATACTTCTTCCGCTATAGACTTTTCCCAACTCAAACAGTTCTATTGTTTTGGAAACAACTTTATTTTGCCTGAACGCTTTCATGAGTTGGGGGTACAAATGCAAACGTAAATATTCGTATTCGCGGCTCACTGGATTGTCAATCCGCAAACACTCCTCAGAGTTGATTCCGTGTTCTTCTATATCTTTTTCGCTCACTAGGCTATACGTGTAGATTTCTGAAAAACCGGAGGCTTTCATGAGATTTTTTATAATGTTTTCCATCTTATATGGCTTTGCATAAGGAATTGGAATAGTTGGGATTGTTCCCGCAGGAAGAGTAAGCGGAAATCTGTTGTAGCCAAAATGTCTTGCAACCTCTTCAATAAGATCTTCTTCAATTTTTAAATCATTTCGGTACGTTGGGATAGTGCATTCAATAGAATCTTTAATGACTTTTGGAGAAAGATTAAGATTCTCCAGAATCGAAAGAACTTGTTTTTGGGATATTTCAATTCCGAGAATTTTATCTAACCGTTTGGATCTTACGTTTAATTTCCAAGGAGCAAATAGTTCGTCTTTCAGATCAATCACTTCGCTTGCGATTTCTCCTCCAGCGGTTTTTAGAATGAGCTCAACCGCCCGTGACAGCGCTCCCATCATCCCGTTTTTATCTACCCCCTTTTCCAGGATTGTAGATGCATCGCTTCGCAAAGAGAGCGCTTGGGATGCTCTTCGAATCAGAACCGGATTGTCATAGGAGGTTTGCAGAAGGATACGCTTGGTTTTGCTAGAAATTCCGCTATTGAGTCCTCCTTTGATTCCCACCAAATCTACGATTCGGTTTTTGTCTTTAATAATAATGGCGTCTTTGGGAAGAGTGTAAGTGGCATTATCAACGGTTGTAAACCGTTCTCCCCCCCTCGCCTTTTCTACAAAAAACTCGTGTCCCTGAATTTGGTCGTAATCAAACGCATGAAGAGGAATTCCTAGCTCAAACATCACATAATTGGTCACGTCCACAATGGCATTGATGGGCCTAAGTCTCACCTGTTTAAGTCTTTTGACAAGCCAGGCGGGTGATTCTTTAGGCTCTACCCCATCAATAAGAACTCCACTGTAATGCTCCAAAAGCTCAACGTTATTATGAATCGTAAACGGGAGTGTTTTTTTAGGTTTTGGGATGGGGGGTATGGTAAGTAATATTTTTTTATTCTCAAGCGCTGCGACTTCTCGTGCAATGCCTATGATTGAATACCAATCCGGTCGGTTAGGCGTAATTTCTAAATCAAACACCGTTTCGTTTTCGTGCGTCTCAATTGCCTCTACTCCTATTCCCACCTCTGATAACTTTTCCGCAAGTTTTGTTACAGAAAGGGATGTGTCAACGTATTCTTTAATCCAAGATACCGGCGCCTTCATATTTTAGAATTGCTTAAGGACTCGAACGTCAGGGTTCGTGAGAGTTCTCAAGTCGTTTATCTGATACGTAAGAGCGATGATTCGGGAGAAGCCGGTTCCAAAGGCAAATCCTTGCCACTCTTTGGGATCAATCTTTGCTGTTTTTAAGACATTCGGATGGATCATGCCGGCTCCCAGGACCTCAACCCAGCCGGTTTTCTTACAAAAACCGCATCCTTTTCCCTTGCAAACACTGCAACTCATATACGCCTCAACCCCCGGTTCTACAAAGGGAAAATTATGGCAAGTAAATCGCACCTTGGTGTCCTCTCCAAATAGCTGTTTTAAGAAGTATGTAAGCGTGCCAAACAAGTCAGTGAGAGTGACGTTTTTATCAATCATAAATCCCTCAAGCTGCCAGAACTCAAACCCGTGGGACGCGTCTACTTGCTCATAGCGATACACTTTTCCCGGAACAATTACCCGCAGAGGAGGTTTTATTTTTTCCATTATCCTTCCCTGCATTGCCGATGTTTGTGTCCTTAAGATTATTTCTCCCGGGGTTATGTTTGTATTGCGCGTATCCAAAAAAAGTGTTTGCTGGGTATCTCGGGAAGGATGATCTTTTGGGATATTAAGCGCTTCAAAATTATAGTAGTCTGTTTCTATTTCGGGGCCGTCCGCAACCTGAAACCCAATGGTCTTGAAAATATCAATAGTCTCATTTAACACCTGCGTTGTTGGATGTAGATGCCCAATAGGGGAAGGAATTCCGGGGTCTGTTTGGTCAATGTCGCAATTGATGGTTGTTTGGGATAAGAGCTCCTCAAGCTTTCTCCCCAGCGCATCTTCAATTTGTTTTTTTACGTCATTTGCAAGAACGCCAATTTCGGGGCGCTTCTCTATTGGCAGCTTTGCGATTCCTTTAATGGTAAGCGTTAGTTTTCCGCTTTTTCCCAAAAATTGGAGCCTTATCTCTTCCAGCTCTCTTTCTCCTTTTGCCTCAAGAATAAAAGAGAGCGCAGTATTTTTAGTATTAATAAGCTCTTCTTCCATTTGCTCGTTGTTAGGCTTGTTTTGTTTTTTCTACAATGTGGGTAAATGTTTGAGGATCGTGCAGAACAAGATCGCTTAAGATTTTTCTATCAAGCTTTACGTTTGCTTTCTTAAGGTTATGTATAAATACGCTATAAGAAATCCCTTGTGCTTTTGTTGCCTCACTGATGCGGGTAATCCACAGCGCTCTAAAATCCCGTTTCTTAAGCTTTCTCCCATGATACGCATACGCACCCGCGTGGAGCGCAGCCTCATGAGCAACCCTGATGAGCTTGCTTTTTGTGCCTCGGTATCCTTTGGTCGTGTCTAGTAGCTTTTTGTGCTTTCGTCTGGATACGATGCCTCTTTTTATTCTTGCCATGCTATTCCTTTCCAAGCAACTTCTTGATTCTCTTGGCAAAAGCGCCAGTAAGTTGTCCTGGTTCTTTAAGCCTTCGGATTCTTCGTTTTGACTTTTTACGCATCAAATGTCCCTGATACTGATGTCTAAAGAGCACTTTCCCCTTTTTAGTTATTTTGAACCGTTTGAGTACTGATTTCTTTGTTTTTCGCTTCATGTTGTTTTTTTCTTTCTGGAGAAAGAAGTGCAATAAGCTGTTTTCCTTCAAAGTGGGGCATTCTGTCAACCTTTGATACATCCGAAACGCTTGCGACGGTCTTCTTTACAATGTTTTGCCCAAATTCCGGATGCACAATTTGCCTTCCTCTGAATCTAACAACTAATCGAACCTTATCCCCGCTTATTAAAAAATCCCGTGCACGTCTGATCATAACATTGAGGTCATGATCGTTCATGAAGGGCCCGAGCCGTATCTCTTTTGTTTCCGATACCTTCGCTTTTCGCTTTTCTTCCCTTCTCTTTTTTTCTTCTTGATACAAAAATTTCTTAAAACCTACGATTTTTGCAACGGGAGGATTTGCTTTTGGCGCGATTTCTACCAAATCAAGTCCTTCTTCACGTGCCTTTACCAGCGCTTCATGTTTTGGGAAGACTCCCAATTGTTTTCCGTCCGATCCAATAACACGGAGGGAAGGAGCAAAAATGCGCTCGTTTGTTCGATAAAATTTTCTATGGTCGTCTCTTTTATGGTAACTTTTTCTCAATTTCTTCCTGCACCTTTTGGGTGAATTTGGTAAGACTCATCTGCCCTAGATCTTTCCCTTCTCTTGTCCTTACAGAAATTTTTCCATCTTCTATCTTCGATCCTCTACTTTCTAGTTCTCTGTCCCCTATTATATCCATGAATGGCACCTTTTGTAAAGTAGCATCGCGGATTTTTGCCTGCATGGATTCGGATCGATTGTCAAGCTCAACGCGGATCCCTGCCTTTTGAAGTTCGTTGTAAACTTCTTTTGCCGCCTCTTGGTGTCTGTCTGCAATGGGAATTAAGACAACCTGAACCGGCGAGAGCCAAGTTGGAAAAGCACCCTGATAGTGTTCGGTTAGAATCGCAATAAATCTTTCAAAAGAACCAAAAATTGCGCGATGAATCATAACCGGTCTTTTTTCTCTGCCATCTTTATCAACATAGGCAAGGTTGAATGCTTCGGGTTGGTGGAAATCAAGCTGCACCGTTGCAAGCTGCCATTCTCTGTCTTGAGCATCTTTAATATGCACATCAATTTTCGGACCATAAAAAGCTCCATCTCCCAATTTGTCCCCTGCCTTAAGACTCTTTTTCTTTAATGCCTCCGCCAGTTTCTTTTCTGCTTTATCCCAATTCTCATCTGATCCGGCTCTGACTTCAGGCCTGGTAGCTAATCTAAATTCATATTCAAAACCAAACTTTTTGTAAAAATCCACCATCATATCCAAGATATTGGATACCTCATCAAAAATCTGGTCTTCGGCTGCATAAATATGGGCATCATCCATGGTCAATTGCCTGACCCTAAGTAGTCCGTTAACTTCCCCTGATTTTTCTCTTCTGTGGAGTCTTCCGATTTCGGAAAGTCTTAAAGGTAGCTCTCGGTAAGATCTGGGTCTAAAGCGGTAAAGTATGGTTGATTCCGGACAATTCATTGGTTTAAGGGCGTAGCTTATTGGTTTTAAGTCGTCCTGCTCATCAGATAGCTGAAGATTATACATATTATGTTCTCCAAATTTTTCCCAGTGGCCTGACTGTTTAAAAAGTTGGGATTTGACCATTATCGGAGTAGAAGTTTCCAAATAGCCAGCTTTTTCAGTTAATTCTCTGATATATTTTTCCAGCTCCTTAAAAATTACCATGCCGCGAGGTAACCAAAAAGGAGCACCCGGTGCTACCTCGTCTGTAAAAAACAGCTCTTGTTCTTGACCAATTTGTTTGTGGTCTTTTAAAGGTTTAGATTTATCCATGAGGATATTGTATCAAGTTATGCGGTTTTTTGCACATGCTCTAGCCTTCTCAATCTTCTTTCATGATTAGCATCTTGCTTTCGTAGCTCTTATACATGGTGATTTCCTAATATGTTCTCTTCCCTTATAGTTTCTAATTCGCCCATAACTTCATCAAGTTTTGTAAGAACGTCATCTCTATAATTTTTTGCATTTTCGTCAATTTCTTCTTTTATCTCATCTAATTTTATTTCTAGAAAAACTTTTGTAACGAGATCTAAAGTATTCTGTTTTTTCATAGATAAATAGTTTATCAGAGAGAATTCATGAGTTGTCAACTGGGTCTTTTATAATCCAAGAGTATCACTCATTTCGTGCATAGCATTAAGAGTAACTGCGATAAATTCAGGCAGGTGTTGGAATTTCTTTGAATGGGTGCATCCCGCCTTCAAGAGTGAGGAAGAGATGGTGGATAGATGCTTCGGTTTCCCACCGCAGTCATTTGGATTGACGCATGTGAGCTCAGATGGATTTGAACCATCGACCTCTTCGATGTCAACGAAGCGCTCTGCCACTGAGCTATGAGCTCAATATTGTCAGCTTGATTGTACCACTTGATTGTACCAAAAGAAGATTAAGAACTCAATTTTGCGGAGACAAGTTTTTGGAGAAACTGGGTGGCTTGAACCATTTGGGAGATTACGGCGTATTCACGAGTTGTGTGAGCATTATAAAAACATCCTCCTACTACAATTGCCTCAATGCCATGGGTATGAAAAATATTAACGTCGGTTCCTCCTCCGGAGTGCACAAGCTTGGGCGTGATCTTTAGTTGAGAAAGAGTTTTAGACATATGAATAATTACCCTATGATCTTTATTAAAAAGATACGGATTAAACTCTCTCTGAATATCAATTTCAACTTTTGCTTCGGGAAATTTGGCCATGACCTGCTTAAAAACGTTTTGAAAATGCCGTGTGTGTTTTTCCAGTTTCTTAAGATTGCGGCTTCTTACTTCTCCTCTAAAGCGGGCTCTTTCTGGGACCGCGTTTACCGCGCTTCCTCCCTCAATAATGCCTATGTTAGCGGTAGTCTCGTGGTCAATTCTCCCCAGTTTTAGTTGGGAAATGATGCGGGAAGCAATATGAATCGCGGAGATCCCTTTCTCTGGTTCTGTTCCTGCGTGAGCGGATCGTCCTGTAATGAGGACATCTACCCGATTATAACCTGGGGCTGAAATGTTAATGTTATGTACTGCCTCCTCCCCATCAATCGTAACACCTCTTTTTGCGGTAATTTTTGAGTAATCTAAATTAAGCGCTCCAAACAATCCGCTTTCTTCTCCCCGAGTAAATACAATCTCAAGAGGAATATGAGAAGTTTTATCTTCAGCAAGCGATGAAAGCGTCTCCAAAATAATACTAACGCCTGCTTTGGGATCCGCGCCTAAAACCGTGGTTCCGTCGGATTTAATACGGTCTTTATCAATGATCGGTTTGATATTTCTTCCCGGCTCCACCGTATCCAGATGGGCGTTGAGTAGAATGGGTTCACCTTTGCCCGGAATCTTACCAATCACATTTCCATACCCATCAAACTCAACTTTTGCGCCCAGCGCTTTTAGCCGTTTTGCCACCTCTTTTGCAATTTTTTCTTCTTCTCCAGACGGACTATCTATTTTTACCAGATCAAGAAATGTTTTAACCAGTCGTTGTTTATTAACCATATGCAGTATTATATCTTATTTGGCTTAATCTTAAGAAGATATCTCTGAGACATGTTGAACCGCTGTTCCAAAAGAAACGATGACTCCTTTCTCTTCAAGACTTTGTTGAACACCACGAGCTCGATCGTATAAGGCGGCGCGTTCAGTTGTCTCTGCTAATCCACTGGCAGCTCTAAGGAATTCAGTTTTTTTCGGCCATTTTCTTAGTTGTGTTGAGATTGGTTGCGGCCAAAAGTCTTTTGCTGCAGCATGTAGAACGGCCGGAAAGCCGTCTGATGTTACAGGAAGAATCTTCTGCGTCAACATAGAAGCAATCATTGCGTATTCGGGAGTATCTTTTGCCTTTGGGCAGTCAGAAACTAAACTATCGACTAATCCTATTCTGACAGAATCTTTCCCTAGAGAAATATTTCCAACATGACCAGATCGAACTACTGCTCCGAAGCCCCGACGATTAAAAATCCCTAGCTCTTTGTTTAAAAAATCGTGTAGTTTTCCATTGCCTTTTGGATCTATTTTACCCCACTCAATCATAAAAGTTTCCTGATAGAGCGTGAAGTAAGCAGAGGCAGGGCGATCGTTTCCAAATACACTCGCATATGCGACTTCACTATTATGGTGGAATCTAAAAGAAAGTTTGGCGGCCATATCCGTATTCCAAGCGGCCGATAACCCTTCCAACCACTGCCTCGTCACAAGCGTAATCTCTCTAGTTAGCGGATAGATGTCTCGTCCAATCATGGGTGGAGTTTCTCCGATTAATGGTGTTAGTTTTTCTGTCATTTTTTTGATACCCCCCTCTAGAAACCATTAAAAAACCTCCCTTTCGGGAGGTCATCTATTTTTATTTGTTTACCTACTTACGGTAAACGACCTCCCCGCGTTGGCTCCACAATAAGGAGCCTACACGTAATAAGGAGGTTAACACGAGAAAACTTTAATGACTTTGTACGAAAATCCATAACTCTATTTATTAGTATACCATGTAGAGCTTTTTCTTGTCAACATGGATACTTAAGAAGAAGGTTAATTCCCTCTATAATCTTTTCCTCGGGAATTGCGTAGGATATCCGAACATGCGTCTTTTTGGTTGAGAATACGCTTCCTGGGATAATAAGAACATT
>Ga0155914_110_pt1 | contig 10330 bp, 10 predicted proteins | sample RifCSPlowO2_01_FD_107568 | JGI IMG/M metagenome (GOLD analysis project Ga0155914, IMG submission 107568) | Candidatus Levybacteria bacterium RIFCSPLOWO2_01_FULL_42_15
AATCCAGCACCTTTTTTCGCGGAGTATTGATCCACGCACCGAATCGGTGCGGGATTGACTCACACAAAAAAAATAATGATACTAATCCACCGAGTCAGACTCGGGGGTTTTGAAAAGGTGCTGGATAAAGACGTGCTACAATAAAGTCGTCTTATGACGACTCATGAAAAAGCGGAGAAAATACTAACGCTTCTTAAACATCACTATCCCCGTGCAAAAATTATCTTACATTATGGCAATACGTGGGAAATGTTGGTTGCCGTCATGCTCTCTGTCCAGTGTACGGACGTTACGGTGAACAAAGTCACGGCATCTCTTTTTAAGAAGTATAAAGCGGTAAAGGATTATGCAAATGCAGATATTAAAAAACTTGAGCAAGATATTAGATCAACGGGGTTTTATAGAGCAAAGGCAAAGAATATTCAGAATGCGGCGCGCATGATTCTCACTCGGTTTTATGGAAAAGTTCCCCGCACTATGGAAGAGCTGGTTCAGCTTCCTGGCGTTGCCAGAAAAACTGCGAATGTGGTATTGGGAAACGCGTTTGGCGTAATTGATGGAGTTGCTGTTGACACCCACGTAAGAAGACTCTCTCAACGACTTGGATTTACAAGAAATACCGATCCGGAAAAAATCGAACAAGATCTTATGAAGCTATTTGATAAAAAAGACTGGTTTAAGCTCACGTATCTTCTTATTGAACACGGAAGAAATGTTTGCGAGGCAAAAAAACCAAAATGCAATGAATGCTTTTTAAACCAACTCTGCCCTTCTGCGTTTCAATTCTCCCATTTCCAAAAGTAACTATTTGGCAAAAAACCTGATTACAAGAAACCCTACTTTTTAATAAACCGCAGCATAAGGTCTCTGTCCGCGCTAAGAGAGGTTGTGTAGCTCAATTTATTCTGCTGACTGAGGACATTTTCCGATCCTAGGTAAAACTGTTTTTCATATTCAACCGGATGCGTCAGGGAAAAACGAAACATATCGTCTTCTGTTCCGGGTTGCTTAAACACCCTAAGATTGTAGGAAAAATCATCTGACTGTCCTGTTAAAGAAAATGGCAAGACGTATTCAATCTCTATTGCGCGGGAAGATCCCGACGGAACTTCTATAAAAAACCCGAACAGGTTTTTATTGGAAAGGATTGTTTTTTCTACTTCCAGTCCCTGCGAAATAAATCCGCTCTTCTCGTATACCTGCTGATCAACAACAGGAACAATGATCTGCTGGTTTTTTCCATCAATTGCGATAGCGGAAAGTTGCGAACCAAACGGACTAATGACTCGAACATAGTTTTTGTAATGTCCTCCCCTGTCTTGATTCTCTTTTTTGTTTTCGTAAAAAATTGAAAGTTTGGAAATCCAGTTTTTGTTTTGGCTTACGGAAACGCCGTAATCAAACGATCTCTTTATGTTTGTTACGGCAGAAACAGTTCCCACGTCCGCATCAATAACGGCGATGAAATCAAGAAATTTATTTTCTTCTTCTCTCCTGATGTCTCTGAGCGAAGAAGAAACATTCGCAAGCGTAAGTGATTCCTGAATATCTTCATCAAGATGCGCAAATAGAATATGTTTTTCCTCGACCGACGCAAAGATTGCCTCAAGGATACGCAGAAAAGGAACATTTTTTGCCAAAGTTTTTTTAATGACTGCTGAAAACACTTCATTTATCATCTCATCTTTTTCTTTTTCTGTTTCTGTTGTTTTACTCATTAGTTTTTCAAAGAAAGAATTCTCGCTAATCTCCCCTACTTTGTTAACGTGTACTGGCCCTGTTATGCGCAAGAGCTTTTTTATAAAAACCCCGTCAACTGCTATTACTCCATCCGGATAGATTCCCATTTCTTCTTTTGCAAAAAACGCGGCGCGGGATGCAACCGATACAAAATCAACGTAAAAATTGCTGTCTCTCAAATACCAATGGACAGCGCCCGCATATCTTTTAAGCGCAAAGGGTGGCTCTACGTGTCCTTTCAGTTTATTATCCGCTGAATAAACGGTTCCAAAAGAAGGCTTACTCATTTTCCCATTTTCAAAATCGATAAGAGCGTATGCGCTAATTGCTCCACCGCTCGGCCTTATTTTCAAATTGTTTTGCATCAAAACAAGATAGGTTTTTTTTCTATCAAATCCAAACAGGTAGGGAAACACATCTATTAATCCCTCTCCTTGAGCCGATTCTCCTAGCAAGCGAGGGATGCCAAAAGTCTCTTTGCTATCTTTTTCCAATGCTTTTGCTTTCTGAAAAAACGCTAATTGTTCCTTTGCGTTTTTAAGAATCTCAAAAAAAACTTTCTGGGGACTTGCTGTTCTTCCCGCAATAACGTCATGAAAACGAGCAATGATGTTATAAGAGGATACAAGCGATTTGCTTGTCTCTTGAGAAAGTCGCAGCTCTTCCATGAAAGCTTCCGATCTTTCTTTCTGCCCCAATACGTTTGCTTCCACGAGAAAAACGGGGGAGATTTTTTCGGCAACAGAGAATAGGAGATGAGACCTGACAATTTCTTTTTCTGACTCGTTCAACTGACCATTTTTGAGCGTACGCAGTCCAATGGCAAACTGCTGCTTTCCTCCATAAAAAGATCCTAAAACTACAAGAGGAGGCAGAAGAGTAAAAAAGAAAAGGCTTAAAAAAGCTGCGAATAAAAATGCTTTTACGGAAAAAGAAGAGTGAGGTGAACGGACGGGATCTTTTTTGTCCAATAGAGATGCTTCTTTTTCTCCTTTATTTGTCTTTGCAAACAAAACAAAACCAATCCGTTCTCCTAGCGGGTATTCTTCTCCTGTTAACCACGTGCCGCGAAGATGAATGGGAGGATCTTCTTTGATAGGTACTTCTCTTGCAAAATCCACCCCCACAAGAGGATTTTTCTTTTGAAGGATTCGCGAAAACGCAAGCTCCGTAATCCCCTCTTTTGGGAATAAATAAAACACCCCTCTTTTTCCCTCTTTTGAAAATCCCTTTTCTAAGAGAAGGGCTACCGCATCTCTCGTATAAACGGGATAAAGAACTCCCATCCCATTCTCGCTTAATGTAATCCTCCTGTTTAGTCTTGCGCCGGAAATAAGCTTACAAGAGACAGATTCCTCACTAATCCCTCCTGTCTCATCAAAACAATCTCCAAAAACAAACACGTATCCTTTGTCGTATGAATTTACCACTACCTGAGCAAGTTCTTCGTCCCAATTCCGTTTTTCTAAAACAACAATAAGATGTGCGCCTAAGACGCGGGCGTCTGAAACAAGCTCCCTGATGCCTTCTTTTATTTCCCTCTGCCCTTCATACACAACGATAATAAAGGCGTAGGGATATTGAGGGACAAGCGGCATACTTTTTCTCTCTTGTCTGTATGAAACATGAAGAACATCTTTTTCAAAAACGTTTTCTTGTAGGGAAGGCTTTTTGCCGCTTAGAACCACGCAAAAATAGTCCGGAGAAAGATGAGGAAGTATTCTATCTGCGATTTCCCCCTTTTTGTCAATACAAAGCACGTATTCTTTTTTCATGAAGAGGTGAAACGGTTGTCTAGAGCTTTATTAACAAGCGCGTCCGGTTTTTTATTTTTGTTTCGAGGAATATGCTCATAGCGAACAGCCGTGTGTATTTGCGATTCGTATTCTCTGATTTTAAAAAGAAGCTTGGCAAGACGCGCGTTTTTCATTTTGTATAAACCGACTATTTGGGAATACGCAAGCTGAGAATCCATGCAAACGAGAACCGATGATTCTTTTTGCAAAAGGTTTGCGTTTCGAGAAATCCAAAAAAGCGCGTCAACAATCGCCTGATATTCCGCGACATTATTTGTGGTTACTCCTAATACTTTTGCTTCTTCATGAATAACCGTCCCTGTTGCGTCAAGCACAACAAATGCGCTCGCAGAAGGACCGGGGTTTCCTCGGGAGCCGCCATCGGTAAAAATCTGAAGGAACCTATACGTTCTCATGAAATATTTTTAATGTAATGGCTTGAAAAAAAGAATTTGTAAAAACCCTGCGAAGTTCCATGAAATAATAAATACTTTTGGGGTAAAAGGAGCTACCGAGGCTTAACCACAAGCACTCTATCTCTACCTTCTCCCCGTGATTCAGAAGCAACTTCTTTATCTTCTTCTAAAAGCAGATGGATGATTCTTCTTTCCCAGGATTTAAGATTTGAAAGCTCTGTTTCTTTTTGCTCCTCAAGTACCCGTTCTTTTGTCCTCATCGCAAGGGAAGTGAGATATTCCGTTCTATTCTTTTTATAGTCGCCAACCTCAAGAGATATGCGTATAAAACGGCCTAGTTTTTTTGAGACACAGAGGGAAAGAACGGTCTGAAGGCTTTCAAGAATTTCTCCATGATATCCAATAAGAATCCCGCTGTCTTGCGTATCAACGACTACGTCAACAATATCATCTTTTGTCTCAAGGGAAACAGTCGCGCTTATTCCCAAAAGAGAAAACACGCTTTCTATGGTATCTTTAATTGTCAGGTTTTCTTTACTTTTACTCATGTGTATGCTAGCTTGCGGCTTTTTTTGAGGGAAAAATCCACCCCTCCAAACCACCCCATCCGCTTATTTGATATTGCTGTAGTATACCAAAAATGGTGAAGGCATTCCAATAGAGGGAAAGCCCGAAGGGAAGCTGAAATGAGAAAAACCCAATCATCACGGGGAAAAAGTACAACGACTGCATTTGAAGAGCAGATGCAAAATCCCCCTTGTTGTCTTTTTTTACCTGTGGGTTTTGTTTTTCCTGTTTTGCAAACATCATTTTTGACTGAACAAATTGAAGAAGTCCTGTTATTACGGGAACCAAAACAATAAGGGGAAACGTTGAGGCAAGAGCAGTCGGAGTTGCGGCAAGAGAAAGCCCAAAAAAGGAAGGATCCCATACCTTTTGTAAATAAAATGACTCTTTATATAAAAGCTTGTTTACTTCTGATAAAATAGTGCTTTCCTTAAGGTTTACAATTTTGAGAAGAACGGTATAAAGACCCCAGATAATAGGAATCTGAACAAGTGCAGGAAGACACCCCGCAGCCGGATTTACCCCATGTTCTTTATAAAGCTTCATTGTTTCTTCCTGTAGTTTCTTTGGATCTTTTTTATGCTGTTCTTTGAGCCTTGAGAGATAGGGGGATAACTTTTGCATTTTCGTTGACACTTTAAGTTGAGAAGACGTTAAGGGATACAGAACAATCCGAATAAGAACGGTTAGAAGAATAATTGAGAAGCCAAGAGCGTACGGAATATGAACAAATGAAACGGCATGATATATGATGACTAGGATATTAAGAATTGGTTGAATAAGTAAAGCGTCAAACATAGTATTCAGGCATTATTGAAAAATAGGGGATTACAACGAAGTATTCGCATCAAGGAGGAATAAACCCCTCTTATTACTCCCTTTTTTTCAACCGTCCTTCTTGTATATTCCGAACAAGTCGGCGTGAAACGACATATGTATGGTTGCCCCAATAAAGACTTCAGCAAAAACGATAAAACAGCCTGATAGGAGGTGATGAGTGTTGTAACTGCTATTTTCATAATTGTAATAGTTTTTCTTTTTTCAAAAACAACTCTATTTCTTCCGCAAGCCCTTCTTTGGGCAATCCGAGCACTTCCTTTTTTAAGAAAAAGCTCATATCCAAGCTTTGCTGTATTTTTCCCAGATGTTTCTGTATGCAGGAGGACATTTGTCGTTTCAATTTGTTTCTCACCACTGAACGCTTGTCAATTTTTTTTGAAACCACAAACCCAAACCTGCTAACCGATACGTTGTTTTTAGAAACCCTCACTGTAAAGTAGGGTATTTTATATATACGAGACGAATGCGCGGGTAAACGAGTAAGCAAACGATATTGTTTTCTTAACATTGATAAGATCTATCTACACCGCCAGTCTTTTTCTCTTCCTATTCCTTCTCCTTGCGATAACTTTTTTTCCGTCATGAGTTTTCATGCGCTTTCTAAACCCATGCTTTCTGGCTCGCTTCACTTTTTTAAGGACAATTGTTTTTTCCACAAATAAAGTATAACAAAAAAAGGGGCTTAAGTAAACCCCGCCCGCGGGCGGGGTAAATGGGAATATTGATCTGTTTATATGCACTTTCTCCTCTTGACAAAAAGTTATCCACATCATTAAACTTCCTTTACTGCAATTTCTTCTATGGAACACGCAATAGATAATAATTTAACGGAGTTGTGGACCAAAGCCCTTGGGGTTGTTCAAACAGAGATATCTAAGGCAAACTTTATTACTCTCTTTAAAAAGACTGCGCTTTTGTCTCTTGAAAAAAACGTGGCAACGATTGCCGCTCCCTCTTCCATGATTATTGACCTTATTAAAAAGCGCTTTCTTGTTTTAATAAAAACAGCGCTTGAAAAACAAACAAATCATCCGGTGGAAATTATTTTTATCCCCAAGACCATTGTGACTATGGGTTCGTTTGGAGAAAAAGCAGCCCCGTTATTTGCCCAAGAGCCCAACGGAGAACCCACGCATACATCTGTTGTCTCTCCCGTATACAACTACCCGCAGCGTTTGCGGGTTGATTATACGTTTCAAACCCTTGCTGTTTCTTCCAGCAACCAGCTTGCATTTGTTGCGGCGACAACGGTTTCAAAAAAACCGGGGACCACGTATAATCCATTGTTTATTTATGGACCTGTTGGGGTAGGAAAAACACATCTTATGCAAGCCATTGCAAGCGAGATGCATAAAACAGACCCCCGGAAAAAAATTATTTATTGCACGTCGGAGGAATTCACTAATGACGTTGTTGAGTCTATTAGGTCTAACCAAACCCAAATAATGAAGAGGAGATTTCGATCTACGGATCTTTTTATTGTTGATGACGTTCAGTTTATTGCGGGAAAAGACAGAGTGCAGGAAGAGCTCTTCCACACATTTAATATCCTTATTGATAAAAACGCGCAGATTGTTCTTTCCTCCGACAGGCCGCCCCATGAAATTAAAAAGCTTGAAAAGCGTCTTTCTTCCCGGTTTTCCGGAGGGCTCACGGTGGATATCGAATCACCAGACTTTGAGCTAAGATGCGCAATCCTCCTTATTAAGGCAAAAAAGCACGGGTTTGATCTTTCCATGGAAACGGCAAAAAAAATAGCGGAAAACATTGACGATACCCGCCTCCTGGAGGGCGCTCTTCTTCGTCTTATTACCGAATCCGAAACGCAAGGAAAAGAAATTGGCTCACCCATGATAGAAAAAGTTGTTGGTGCTGGCAGCCTCTTTAAAAAACCCGTGTTTAGGATAGAAGATATTATGAGGGAGGTTTGTGCTTTTTATGACATAAAACCAACCCAAATTAAAGGAGAGAGGAGAAATGCTTCTTTGGCAAAAGCAAGACAAGTATGTATGTATCTTCTTAAGAAAGAGTTACGGCTACCCTTTACGGAGATTGGAAACATATTGGGAGGGCGCGACCACACTACTATTATGCATGGCGTTGAAAAGATAGAGCGCCTTATTTCTCTAGAAAAACCTTTTGATGAAGAAGTGAGAGAGATAATACGCTCTCTTCGTGCATAGAGTGGGGATTGTGTGGGCATAAATATTATCAACCATTTATCCACATTGTTTTACCCATAATATCCCCATGTTTTTATTGTTTGTTTATGCTGTCTACTCAATGATGTTATTGATTTTATACACTTTTCCAGATATACTACTACAACTACAAACAGTAATAGGTGTTGTTAAATGAAACTTCTTGTACTAATAGAAAACCTGCAAAAACACCTCCCTTTGCTTTATAGGGGAGTATCTACCAGAAGTCAGCTTCCTGTTCTTCTCAACATTCTTCTTGTTGCCAAAAACGGAAAATTTTTTATAAAAAGTACCGATCTGGAAATAGGAATAGAAGCAGAAATACCCGCAAATATAAAAAAAGAGGGGGGAACAACGGTTCCCGCAAGGAAATTTTATGATCTTATATCTTCTCTCCCCCATGGAAAAATTACTCTTTCTCTTGAGGGGAAAACTCTTGAAATAGTAGGGGAAAAAACAAAAAGTTCACTGCAGACAATCTCCATGGAAGAATTTCCTGCTCTTTATGAGGAAAAAGGGGCTGAAATAATTAATCTTACAACAGAAGAATTTAATAAAAACATTACATCGGTTGTTTTTGCGGCAAGTACGGATGTGGTGAGACCGGCCCTTTCAGGAGTTTTAGTAAAGAAAGAAGGAAGCAATGTATTTTTTGTCGCAACAGATGGCTATCGGCTTTCCCTAAAACAATATCAAAAAGAAACAAAAGGAGAAGTTGCTCTTCTCATTCCCTCTCGCATAATACGAGAACTCTTGTCAATAAAAGAAACGGGAAAGATCGTGCTTTATGTTGCAAAAAACAGCAACCAGATTATTTGTAGTTATAACGAGATAAACATTGTGGGGAGGCTTATTGAGGCGGAATATCCAAACTACCAAAAAATTATTCCCACAACGCACACAACAAAAATTACTTTTAACAAAGATGAGGTAGAAAAAGCGGTAAAAATAGCTTCGGTTTTTGCTCGGGAGGCGGCAAATGTGGTGAAATTTGTTGTGCAAAAAAACATTCTCCGTGTTTCCTCAAGCGCGCCATCGGTAGGAGAAAACACGGTTGAGGTTGAGGTGCAGCTGGAAGGGGAAGAAAACCAAATTGCGTTTAACGCGCGCTACCTTCTTGATCTTTTTGGATCAATCCATGAAGAACAAATGGCGCTTGAAATAACAGGGCCGCTCAACCCAGGAGTGTTTAATCTGCCAACAGATTCCTCTTTTATTCATCTCATCATGCCCATTCGGGCACAGGGATAAATCCAGCACCTTTTTTCTGCGGGGTATTGAACCCACACGTAGAAAAAGAAGCGACCAAACCCACGCAGTAAGCTAAGAGATTTTAAAAAGGTGCTGGATAAAAGGGGGTATTGAATTCTTTCTTCTTTAAGATTAGTGTAGTAGTATATGTCCGCTTCTACTTGGGAACGAGGACTTACGAGAAGAGATGCAGGAAAAGCAGTAGGAGGGGTTGTGGGAAGAACCATAGCCGCGAGCGCTTCTCTTGAGCTGGAAGCTCTCCCTCAACAACAAGAAGAAGAACTCGCCCTCCCCCCGGAACCCCGCAATAATGAGATAGCAATTCTTAAACTTCCCGGAGGAATAGAAACATATTATTACGCAATAGAGAATCCCTACGTGGTTAATCCAAGGGAATATCCGGGAATACTTATTTATAAATCGGACAATGGAGGGGCAGGGAAACTTATTACAAAAGACGGGGTAGATCCAAACATTCGCTATATAAACTACAGCATATCTCCCGATGGAAAACAAATTGCGGCACTCGTAAACGACAGACGGAATAATAAATCGTTGATTGGGGCTCGGGTAGTTGATATAGACACGGGAAGAAGTATAAATCTACAAGAGAGAACAATTGTGGAAGATGAGCTCATAGACATCAATTATTACAATATAGCGAGGGGAAACATAGGATTCATTTATCACAATAACACACCACAAGAATGGTCTTATGATGGTAAATTTGTCTCTTCGGAAACTCACGGTATGGTTTGGGACGCCCATAACAATAAGGTTACTAGTGCGGCAGGAATTGCAAAACTTGCTTGGTCACCAAAACAAAACGAGATAGCATCTGCTACGCTTGCGACAGACGGTCAATACAGGATCAACATGAGAGGCGGGGATAACAGGGGACAAAAGATTTCAAAACCAATTCTAGAACCCTGGTCTATTTTTGAATGGACAGCGGATGGGGACCATATGATCTTTGATTTCCTTTTGACCCAATCCGATGATTCTCCTCGCCATCTTAGGATTGTTGATAGAGAAGGTAATGTGGTAAGCGAGCTTGCGGCGGGCACAAGGAAAGACAGAGTAAGCCTTTCTCCCGATCACAAATATGCACTGGTGTCTGCAGGTGACGGAAAGAGCGTAACTTTTATAGACATAGCGAGGAGAGAGACAAAAACACTTAGGTTCAGAGATGTTTTTCCCGGATTCAAGCCTACCTACGCGCGGATAAGCGACGATACACTTTCCGGGGTAACAAATACGCAACAGGGCGAAGAAGTGGCTTGGCTCGCTAATGACATAGTTTTTATCATACTGCCGCATCCTGTTACAGACACGATTGGCGGAGCAAGAGGATCAATCCAAGAAAGAAAAAGTAGGTTTCAAAGAGTTGCCTTTCTTTCTCTTGGCGAGGTTTTTGCAGGAGGAGTTGATCTGACAAGAGATCTGGTAGGATCAAGAGGAAAATTAATCCCTATTCAAGACGATGACGACGTTGGTATTAGCGATCCCAATCAAATGC
>Ga0155914_112_pt1 | contig 9956 bp, 7 predicted proteins | sample RifCSPlowO2_01_FD_107568 | JGI IMG/M metagenome (GOLD analysis project Ga0155914, IMG submission 107568) | Candidatus Levybacteria bacterium RIFCSPLOWO2_01_FULL_42_15
TGTATGTCAGATGGCGGAGGAACAACGAGTGGAGGGGGAGGGACACCAGCACCAACGTCTGCTCCCACCACCGAAACTCCCCCTTCTCAACCAGCACCAACGTCTGCTCCCACCACCGAAACTCCCCCTTCTCAACCAGCACCAACTCCCTGATCACATAGATAATTCGCTGGGCTTGACAAATGGACATTTATGTCTCATGATGAAATTAGATATGTGGTGGAAAGTATATTTTTGGCTTTATCTTGCTCTTTCGGTAATCGGCGCATTTGGACTTCTGGAATTTACTCCATTAAAACCAGCTGACTTTCTGGGTCTTCTTTTGTCAATTATTCTTCTTATCGCTGCTTTTGCATACGTGCATAAACAGAAAAAGAGTTTAAAGATGAAACAGTGGCGATGGTTGTTTTGGATTGTTGCTTTTTTCTTTTTGGAAAAGATTGCAGAGATTTACTTTTTACCCAAAGATATCGTAAGTACCTATCTTTCGTTTCTCCAAACCGCAACGCCACTCACCGATACGCAAAGGCTTTTTAGCTGGCTTATCAGCGCTCCCGCCTTCTACGGCCTCTATAAGCTATCCTTCAAAAAGTAGATACTTCTGCGTGATATACTCGTACTATGCCTTTGTTACACGTGGGGATATATCTCTTATCTTTTATCGCGTTGTGGATGGGAACCCAGATGATTGTATCCTCCGTAGAAAAACTGGCACACCGACTTAAGGTTACCTCTTTTTCGATATCGTTTTTTCTTCTGGGAATATTTACCTCTATTCCAGAATTTGGCGTTGGCTTGAGCGCAATTGCAGAAAGAAAACCTAGCATCTTTGTAGGAAATCTTATTGGTGGAATACCGGTCATTTTCTTTTTAATCATTCCCCTCCTTGCGATTTTTGGCAACGGTATAAGACTGAATCATCAACTTACAGCCCGCAACCTTTTACTCTGTTTTGTTGTGATGCTTGCACCTGCATTTTTAATGATTGATCATTCGGTATCAACGCTTGAAGGGATAGTAATGATTGCGCTCTATGCAATCCTTTTCTACGTGATCCAAAAAGATAAAGGTGTTTTGGACTCACAGCGCAATAATATATTCCATGTCAAATCGTATTCTCTCATGGATATCTTAAGGGTCCTCTTGGGAGTAAGCATTGTTCTTGGAGGAAGCTATATGGTGGTTGAACAGACCAAATACTTTGCAACTTTTTTGGGAATCGCACCATTTTATTTAAGTCTTTTTCTATTATCCATTGGAACCAATCTTCCTGAATTATCCCTCGCAATCCGCTCTGTCATCTCTCACACTAAAGACGTCGCGTTTGGGGATTATGTAGGATCTGCCGCGGCGAATACGTTTCTCTTTGGATTTCTTACTCTGTTAAACTTTGGGAGCGTGGTAACAACAGACAATTTCTTTAAAACATTTTTAATTCTCGCAGGGGGACTTTTATTATTTTTCTATTTCACTCGATCCAAACACGATATTTCAAGAAGAGAGGGGTTTCTGCTTCTTCTCGTCTATATCCTGTTTGTAATTATTGAGAGCACAACGGCATTTTTGTTCTAGTTTATGAACGTTTCAGAAGCGCTTATTCTTTTTCTTATTGAAGGAGGTACTGAATTTTTTCCTCGTTAATGAACTAAGGAACCACCCGTGCTATACTTATGAATAACTTCTGTGAATAACGTTGTATTCTTTGAGGTGCAAGAATGGGAAAAAGATGCGTTACGCAAAGCATTCCCCGATGCCACCTTTGTTGAAGAAAAACTAGAAAGCGCAAATGCCTCTTCTTATCAAAACGCAGAAATTATTTCCTGCTTTATTTATTCTTCACTTACCAAAGACGTGATTGATCACATGATACAACTAAAATGTATTGCAACTCGCTCAACCGGCTTTGACCATATCGACGTCCCCTACTGCAAAAGCAAATCTATTCACGTTGCTAACGTCCCCGAATACGGAAGCAACACCGTTGCGGAACATACGTTTGCGCTCATTTTAAGCTTAACTCGAAAAATCTACCAATCAATCAATCAGGCAAAAAGCCTTGTGTTTGAGCATAAAGAAATTAGGGGAATCGACTTATACGGGAAAACAATCGGAATTATCGGCATTGGAAAAATCGGCAAACAGGTGCTTCGAATCGCAAAGGGATTTGGAATGAATGTCGTCGTGTTCAGTAGATCTCAAGACGATAAATTGTCCGCAGAACTTGGGTTTTCCTATACAAACCTTGATACACTCCTTCACACCGCAGATATCGTAACGCTCCATCTGCCGTTGACAAAAGAAACTCACCACATCATAGACAGAAACAATATTCTTAAGTTTAAGAAAGGGAGCTACCTTCTGAATACCGCCCGAGGGGGTCTTGTTGATACCGAAGCAATTGTCATTGGGCTCGAACAAGAAATCCTTGAAGGGGTAGGGCTTGACGTGCTGGAAGAAGAAAAAGAATTAGGTGAAGAGGTTGACATTTTAACCTCCCAATTTAAGAAACGGGTTAATCTAAAAAACCTTGTGTTTAACCACATTCTTATGAACCACCCCAAAGTTTTGATCACCCCCCATAACGCGTTTAACAGCAAAGAGGCGCTCATGCGCATTGTGACAACGACGATTGAGAATATTAAGGGATGTCTTGAGGGAAACTGCAAAAATTACGTTGCCTAAGCTAGGCTAGGTAATCCCGCAGTTTGTTTCCTCTTGATGGATGACGAAGTTTACGAAGCGATTTTGCCTCAATTTGGCGGATGCGTTCCCGGGTTACCGCAAACATTTTTCCAACTTCCTCAAGCGTTTTGGGGCGCCCGTCTTTAAGACCAAACCGCTCTTCCAAAACCCTTCGTTCTCTGTCCGAAAGAGTCCCCAATACTTGATCTACTTGTTCCTTAAGAAGCTCACGAGACGCGGTATCAAAAAGGGTTGGCGCGGATACGTCATGGATAAAGTCTCCAAGCCTACTATCCTCTTCATCTCCCACCGGACTCTCCAAACTTGCCGGCTCTTGAGAGATTTTAATAATTTGGAGTGCTTTTTCAATATCAATACCAAGCGACTTAGCAACTTCCTCCGCGTTGGGCTCACGACCCAACTCCTGAGTGAGTCTTCGAGAAGTGCGCAGGAATCGATTAATGTTTTCTACCATATGAACGGGGATGCGAATAGTGCGCGCTTGATCCGCGATAGCCCGAGTAATGGATTGGCGAATCCACCATGTTGCATAAGTAGAAAACTTAAATCCCCTTCTCCAGTCGTATTTTTCAACCGCACGGATTAGTCCCTGGTTTCCTTCTTGGATAAGATCCAAAAGCGTAAGCCCCCGCCCCACGTATTTTTTGGCAATAGAGACTACCAGGCGAAGGTTTGAGGTTATCAAAATTCGCTTAGCCTGTTTATCTCCTTTTTCCGACCGCTTGGAGAGTGAGATCTCCTGATCAAACGTCAAAAGAGGAACGCGGCCAATCTCCTTAAGATACATCCGTACCGGATCGGACACCGTGCCTTCCGTAAGAACCGTTAATGCTTCCAGTTCCTTCTCAAGGTTTTTGATAGGCTTTTGCGCGTCTTCATCCGCAACAGACTCAAACACGTCAATATCAAGACGCAGAAACCGGTCATACAATTCATCAAGCTCGCTCAAGTGATCTTCGGGATGGGGGAAAAGCTCAAGAATACGATCTTGGGTGATATACCCTCGCTTTTTTGCCTCTGCTACAATTTCTGGAATCTTTGATTTCTGTTTGTCTTTTTGTTTCATACGCGCTACAAGTATACGTATTGTACCACATGAGGCTATTTCTTGAGAAAAGAAGTAAGCTCTCGCATCTGTTTTTGAAGACCTTCGTCAACCGCGCCCGTTTTTTCTTCTTTTTTTATGCGAGCGCTTATTAATGCTATCGCCTCTTTTACATAAAGAGTTTTTAGATCCTCCTTTGTTCTTTTGCCCTCAAAACGATACGCTTCCTCGCTCACAAAAGAAGGAAGTGGAAACAGAAAACACGTGTCAAACGCGCTGTGGAGCTCTTTTGGGAGAATGCGGGCGAAGAGGGCGCCTTGATACGCATGTCCTGAAGATAAAAAGTCTTTAAGAAAACGCGTGATCTTCTGGTATGCCGACTCCTGCGTCGCATGCCGTACAAGATCCTCCCACTCAACAAATTCCATAAGCTCCAGAGGATGAGGACACTGAAGAATAAGAGCGGTGAGATATTCCTCCAACACTTCTTCTCTTGCTCGTTTTGTTTTTGAAAGAGAGGGTGCTAGAGAAGACGTATCTTTTTTTGTCATCCGATCAAGTTCCTGCATAATACTTTCGTAGGATGTTGCAAGCTCCTTACTTAATTTACGCACGTAGTGTTCTTTAACAATGGCGTTGGATATATGCGCTATGAGAGGAATAAGCTCCGATGCGATTTTTTTCTTTCCTTCCGCGGAATCCACGGAGTCCGTGTCAGAATGGGTAAGAAGTTTTTCAAAGAAAAAATCATATACGGGAATGTCGTGTTTAACTGCCTTTTTAAATCCGGCGGGATCTTTTTTTATTGCCTCATCCGCATCCTTGCCTATGGGAATTGCGACAACGCTCACCGACATTCCTTTTTCTTCACAAGCAAGAAGACTTCTTTTTATTGCTTCTTGCCCTGCCGCGTCCGTATCAAAACACAGACTTACCTTTTGGGCAAATCGGCAAAGGAGAGCTATTTGCTCCACCGTTAGCGCCGTTCCCTTTACCGCAATCGCGTTTCCGACTCCCTCTTTGAAGCAAGAAATAACGTCAAACTCCCCTTCCACAATAATAGCCCTGTTTTCTTTTTTTATTGCTTCTTTTGCCCCATGAATTCCAAAAAAATGGCTTCCTTTGTGATAAATAAGCGTATCTTTTGTATTTATGTATTTAGGTCCGCGATCGCCATCTTCAAATACGCGCCCCGAGAAACCCACCACGTTTCCTCGGTGGTCGATCAAAGGAAACATGACGCGTCCTTTAAAGAAATCAACAAGAGTACCCCCTTTTATGGTAGCGAGTCCGGCGTCAAAAATATCCTGTCTTTGGTAGCTCTTTTTTTTAACAAGATACTCTGACAAAGGATTACCAAGCCGGGGAGAAAAACCAATCATAAATGTTTTGATGAGAGATGGGGTGAGTCGGCGCTCTTTGAGAAGGTACCCAAGCGCTTTTTTCCCAACGGCATGGTTTGTCAACACGTAGTGATAAAACTCGCAAGATAAATGATTAAGCTCATAGAGCTTTTCCTTGTGCGCCGACGCGCCTTGGGCGAATTGACTACGAACAAGCTCAACTCCTGCTTTTTTGGCAAGAATACTGAGTGCCTCAGGAAAATCCATTTTTTCAAATTCCATAAGGAAGGAGAACGCATCCCCTCCTTTGTTGCATCCACCAAAACAATGCCAAATTTGCCGCTCGGGCGAGACAACAAATGAAGGCGTTTTTTCTGTATGGAACGGACAGCAGGCAGTAAAGTTGCGGCCTGTTTTTTTAAGAGGAATGTATTCTGTAATAAGCGCGACAATGTCTATTTTGTCTCTGATTTGAGCAACCTGATCCATACGCCGCTATTGTACCACGTTTTGATGCTAATAAATCGGGGCTTGCGTTTAGCATAACCGTCTTTTACAATACAGTGGTCTTTATGCCGGCTTCTCTTATAATTGGTGCCTGTTGGGGAGATGAGGGAAAAGGAAAAATCATTGATTATCTCTCCAAAACAGCGGATTATGTTGTCCGGTTCCACGGCGGCAACAACGCGGGACATACCGTCATTAACCGCTTTGGAAAATTCGCCATGCACCTTATTCCCTCCGGAGTCTTCAATAAAAAAACGATTGCCGTTGTTGCAAACGGCGTGGTCATTGATTTGGAAGTCCTCTTGGATGAAATACAAATGCTGAAAAAAGCTGGCATAGATGTTTCCCAAAAACTTATTATTTCCCCCCGTTGCCATCTTATTATGCCCTATCATAAAGTGCTTGATAACCTCTATGAACAAGCAAAAGGGGAAAAGAAAACAGGTACAACCGGAAGAGGAATAGGCCCGGTACACGCAGACAAGGTTAGCTATAATGGAATTCTTGTCTCTGATCTTTTGGACACAAAACTCTTCAAGGAAAAACTAAGACTTCAGCTTAATCTCAAAAACACGATTATCAAAGCACTCGGCGCAAAACCATTTTCCGAAAAGGAGATTCTTAACGCATTCTTTTTACTGCGAAAGAAAATAAAGCCGTTTATACAAGAACCCTATCCGTTGCTTCATGAAGCGCTTGCTAAAAAAAGGCATGTATTGTTTGAGGGGGCACAAGGAACATTTTTGGACAATAACTGGGGGACGTATCCGTTTGTAACGGCATCTACCACCGTATCCGGAGGAATCACTCACGGAGCAGGTGTTCCCGCAAGCGCCCTTTCTACCGTTCTTGGCGTCACCAAGGCATACACCACCCGCGTGGGAGAAGGCCCCTTTCCCACCGAACTCTTGGACAAAATAGGAGAAAAATTGCGACAGACGGGAAACGAATTTGGAGCAACTACCGGAAGGCCGCGCAGGTGCGGATGGTTTGACGCCGAACTGGTACGATTCGCAAAAGAAATTAACGGGCTTACGCATCTTGCCGTCACCAAACTTGACATACTAGACACTTTTCCCAACATCAAAATCTGCACCGGATACACGTATTACGGAAAACCCATTAAATATTACCAAACAGATACCCCGCTCCTTGGGAAAGTAAAGCCCGTGTATAAAACGATGAAAGGCTGGCTTTCTTCAACAAAAGGAATAACGTCATTTTCTCAACTGCCACATCCGGCGCGCATATATCTTTTGGAGCTTGAAAAAATAACAAGAATACCAATTGCCTATATTTCAACCGGTGCAAAAACCGATGAGATCATCAAACGATAAGCCAAATTTTGAAACCTATCTTTCCCCTTTTACGTGGCGGTACGGATCTGAGGAAATGCGCCGTATCTGGTCAGAACAATACAAACGAATCCTCTGGAGACGTGTCTGGGTTGCGCTTGCCAAGGCTCAATATAAACAAGGGCTTCTTACCAAACGAGAGCTTGACGATCTTGTCAAACACAAAGAGAACATTGACATTAAAAAGGCTCATCAAATAGAGCAAGCGATCAAACACGACCTCATGGCAGAAATCAAAACATACGCAAGTCAAGCAAAGATAGGGGGAGGCAAATTGCATTGGGGAGCAACCAGCATGGATATTGAGGATAACGTCGATGTTATCCGTTACAAAGAATCCCTTAATCTTATTGAGATACAGACCAAAAAACTTCTCAAGGCATTCAAAACCCAGATCAATCGGCATAAGGAAACTGTCTGCATGGGCTACACCCATCTGCAGCCTGCCGAGCCAACAACTCTTGGCTACCGATTTGCGTTCTACGCCCAAGATTTATTGTATGACGCATCTTTACTTCATTTTGCAAAAAAGCTCAATAAGGGCAAGGGGATAAAAGGCGCGGTGGGAACATCGGCAAGCTTTGTGCGTCTTCTTTCCAAGCAAAAAGCCCGCGTCATGGAACAGGATGTTATGAGACAGCTTGGTCTTGATACGGTTGATATTTCTTCTCAAACCGCGCCAAGAAAGCTTGAGTGGTTTGTTGCGATTGCTTTATCTTCTCTTGCGCAATCGCTCTATAAATTCGCGTTTGATCTTCGTATCTTACAATCTCCCGGTTTTGGGGAACTTTCAGAACCCTTTGGAAAAAAACAAGTAGGTTCATCTGCCATGCCGTTTAAGAAAAACCCATGGAAAGCAGAGCAAATATGTTCTCTTGCCCGCTTTGTCATGACAGTTTCTTCCCTTCCTCAACAAAACGCATCGCACATGCTTCTGGAGAGAACGCTTGATGACTCCGCAAATAGAAGGATTGTGTTTCCCGAGCTTTTTTTAGCAGTTGATGAAATAGTAAAAAACGCCACTGTTATTGTAGAAAACCTACAAATCCATCAGAAAAAAATAGAGAGCAACCTCTCTCTTTACGGTATATTCAGCGCAACCGAAGCAGTCCTTATGGAGGCGGTAAAACGGGGCGCAGACCGCCAAGCGCTTCATGAGATTTTGCGAAACCACGCAGTGTCCGCAAGAGACGAGGTTGAAAAAGGCAATTCCAACCCTTTCCGTGCGTTTCTCACAGAAGATAAAGAAATCGCCCGATTTCTTTCCAGAGAAGAGATAGAAAGACTTCTTAACCCACAAAACCATATTGGGAGAGCAAAAGAAGCATGCGAGGCATTTCTTAAAAAAATCCCTGTATGAAATATCCTGCTGTGATTGGCATTGTGGGCGGGGGACAGCTGGGAAAGATGCTAACGCTTGCGGCAAAAAAGCTTGGCTTTTTTGTGTACGTTATTGATCCAACTCCTCAAAGCCCTGCGGGACAAGTTGCTGATAAGCAAATTGTCGCCGATTACAAAGACGCGGATGCAATTAGAAAGCTGACAAAACAAACCGATGTTATTACCTTTGAAATAGAACTTGCCAATAGCGAAGTGCTTGAAGCGCTTGTGCAAAAAGGGTTTTTGGTATATCCTTCACCCGCAACGCTTTCCATTATCCAAGACAAGCTTAGACAGAAACAATTTCTCAAAGCAAACCGCATTCCTACTGCTGATTTTTTTGAAGTATCAAAAGAAAAAGATATTGAAAAAGCTGTTCAACAATTTGGGTATCCTCTTATGCTTAAGGCAAGAACTGACGCGTATGATGGACGGGGAAACGCGCTTATTGCTTCAAGAAAAGAAATAAAAAAAGGACTGGAGGAGTTGGGGAAAAGAAGTTTATATATTGAACAATGGGTACCGTTTACAAAAGAGCTAGCGGTTATGGTGGCCAGGAGCACCAAAGGGGAAATTGCGGTATATCCGGTTGTTGAAACAATTCACAAAGACAATATTTGCGATACGGTTTTAGTTCCTGCAGGCATTTCTCAAAAGGCGTTTAAGAATGTCCAATCTCTTGGGAAAAAAGTTATGAAACATTTACAGGGAGCTGGCGTGTTTGGTATTGAAATGTTTCTTAAAAAAGATAATAATGTACTCGTCAATGAGATTGCCCCTCGAGTGCATAACTCAGGGCACTATACGATTGAGGCGTCCATTACGTCTCAATTCGAACAACATATTCGCGCAATCTGCGGTCTGCCCCTGGGAAATACTGCTCTAACTCAAAAAGCCGTTGTTATGAAAAATATTCTAGGAACAAAGCATGGTTTCGACTATCCCAAAGGAATTGAGAAGGCGCTTGCGATTAAAAATGTCTCTATTCATATATACGGAAAGCACGAATCTCGCCCCCAGAGAAAAATGGGACATATAACCGTGATGGGAGAAACTATTGACGAGTGTTTGAGAAAAGCAGAGAAAGCAAGAAGATCCTTGGTTATTTAGTTGTCATCCTTAGTTGTCATCCTGAATTTATTTCAGGATCTCGGTTCAGACAAGATTCCGAAACGAGTTCGGAACGACAAAAAAGAAAGTTATGAGTAAATCATTAGTCGGAATTATCATGGGGTCTGATTCAGACCTCCCTGTCATGAAAGAAGCAGCAGGAATTTTGGATGAATTCAAAATTCCTTATGAGCTAACTATTGTGTCTGCTCATCGAACACCAAAACGCCTATATCAATATGCCACAAGCGCTGTATCTCGCGGACTCAAAGTGATTATCGCAGGCGCTGGAGGATCTGCGCACCTTCCGGGAATGGTTGCGTCTCTTACGCCGCTTCCGATCATTGGGGTTCCAATCAAAACAAAATCTCTTGACGGGCTTGATTCCCTATTATCGATCGTGCAGATGCCTCCGGGAATTCCCGTTGCAACCGTTGCCGTAAACGGCGCCAAAAATGCGGGAATTCTGGCAGTAGAGATTCTTGGTTCTTCTGATAAAAAGTTTTTGAAAAA
>Ga0155914_105_pt4 | contig 9884 bp, 9 predicted proteins | sample RifCSPlowO2_01_FD_107568 | JGI IMG/M metagenome (GOLD analysis project Ga0155914, IMG submission 107568) | Candidatus Levybacteria bacterium RIFCSPLOWO2_01_FULL_42_15
GCGAGACATTGTATTTAATTTTGATTCATCACTTTCGTTTGAAGGGGAATCGGGGCCGTATTTGCAGTACACGTACGCAAGGACGCAGAGCGTCCTTAAAAAAATTAAAAGTGAAAAATTAAAAGTGAAAAGTGAAAAAGAATTAACAGGAGAAGAACAGCTGGCGCTTCGTCTGCTATATCGGTTCCCGGAAATAGCAGAGGAGGCGGCGGAAAACTACGCGCCAAGCACGCTTTGTACGTACCTTTTTGATCTTGCGCAAGCGTTTAACCTGTTTTACCAAAAAGACCCGATCTTAAGCGCGGAAGAAAAGACGCGTGAACTTCGTATTGTGCTCACCAAACGGGTAGGGGAGGTTCTTAAGACAGGATTACACCTTCTTGGAATTGCGGCTCCTCAAAAGATGTGATATAGTATGATTACTTGACGATAGAAGATAGGAAGTAGAAGATAGTATCTTGAAGATAGAAGTTAGAGGATAGAGAATATTTCTATATTCTATTCTCTACCTTCAAAAATCTACCCTCTATCATCTACCATCTACCGTCAAATTAATTTCTCTATGCAATACAATCGCACGGTTCTTTCCAATGGCTTGCGAGTTATTACGGTCCCCATGCCCTCTTTGCAGAGCGCAACGGTTTTAGTCATGGTGGGCGCGGGAAGCCGTTATGAAACCAAACAAAACAACGGCATCTCTCACTTTTTGGAGCACATGGCGTTTAAGGGAACCAAAAAACGTCCGTCTGCGCTCGCCATTTCAACGCTTGTAGACGGCATCGGAGGAGAAGTAAACGCGTTTACGGGCAAAGAGACAACCGGTTACTACATTAAATCGCTTGCCACCCATGTTGATCTCTCCCTTGATATTCTCTCTGACATGTTGCAAAACTCCCTGTTTGATAAAGCAGAGATCCAAAAAGAGCGGGGAGTGATTCTTGAAGAAATCAATCTTTACGAAGATACGCCGGCGCGGAAAATTGGGGATGTATACGAGCAAGCGCTGTATGGAGATACTCCTATGGGGTGGGATATCGCCGGAGAGAAAAAGATCATCCGATCAATCAATCAATCCGATTTTGTCTCATACCTCAATACGCTCTATAGCCCTCACAACATGGTCGTGGTGGTAGCCGGAGGAATTGACGTTGAGAAAACCGAAGCGCTCACCACGCGTTATTTTGGAGGAATGAAGCGATCTCAAATAAAAAGATTCAAACCCCTTATCGAGGTGCAGAGTAAGCCATTTGTATTCATCAAGCCTAAAAAAACCGAACAAGTGCATATTGCGCTTGGGGTGAGAACTGTTCCTTTAGAACACCCGCATCATTACCCCTTAGCAGTTCTTTCCGCAATTTTGGGAGGAGGAATGAGCAGCAGGCTTTTCCATGAAGTGCGGGAGAAGCGGGGACTTGCGTATTATGTTCGGACCAGTTCTGATCACTATCAGGATTGCGGGAGCCTGGTTTCCCTTGCCGGGGTTGACGCAAAAAGGGTAGATGAAGCGATTCGAGTAATTGTTGAAGAGTACAACAAAGTTAAAAGTGAAAAGTTAAAAGTGAAAAGTTCGGAATTGATCAAGGCGAAGGAGTTTATCAAGGGACATATGATGCTGGAGCTTGAGGACAGTAAGAGCGTAGCGGGTTTTTACGCGCACAAAGAGCTTTTAGAGCGCACTATTGACAATCCTTCCGATGTTCTTGCTAAAATAGATAAGGTTGAACTTTCTGATATAGAAGATGTGGCAAAATCCTATTTTACTCCCGCACGGCTTAACCTTGCCGCGATCGGAAATTTTGATGGAGCCAATAGACAGCGGTTTGAAAAACTGCTAGAATTGTAGTATGGAGCAGACAATTATTCTTATTAAACCGGACGGAGTAAAAAGAGGCCTTATTGGAGAGATTATTAAGCGCTTTGAGCGCGTGGGGCTTAAGATCATAGGCATGAAAATGGTTGCCGCAACGGGAGATCTTCTTGCCAAACACTACAGGAGCAATGATCCAGCAACTCTTAAGAGATGGGGCGAGAAAACGCTTAAAACGTATACCCAGTACGGAAAAGACGCCAAAAAAGACTTGGGAACCAATGATCCCATGGAACTTGGGAAAATGGTCAATAAATGGTTGTTTGATTACGTCACAAGCGGTCCGATTGTAGCAATGCTTCTTGAAGGCAAGCACGCGGTGGAAACCGCGATGGTTCTTGCCGGTCCCACCATGCCGGTTCAAGCGCCAGCAGGAACCATCAGAGGCGATTTTTCTACCGATTCGGCAGCCTACGCAAACGTAGAAAAACGAGGCGTTACCAATTTAGTTCACGTATCAACCAGTATTCAAGAAGCAAACTTTGAGAAAACTCTCTGGTTTACGCCCCAAGAACTACACGAGTATAAGCGGGTGGAAGAACTAATCTAAATTTCTAAATAAACCTCTTTATAATTATTATAAAATTTATAAAGTTTATAGCGTAAAACCCGATATCCCTTTTATGATGTCGGAGACCGGGGAATTGAACCCCGTACCTCTCGAACCCGAATCGAGCGGTCTACCGATGACCTAGTCTCCGTTGTGTCCAATCTTTGTACCCCTGACAGGAGTCGAACCTGTATCAACCGCTTAGGACGCGGCTACTCTATCCGTTGAGCTACAGGGGCGTATTGGTTGTATTTTACCACACACAACAGTACAATAGGAATCCATGACGCAACGGGAAATTGTGCGTTTTCTCATTCTTCGCACGGTAGGCAATTTCTTGGTGTTGTTTGCCTTGTTTGGGGTATTCGCAACGTTTGGACAAGCGGTTGCGCAGGAAATCCGCTTTCGGAAGGAACAAGTCCAAGGAATAACGTACCTGGTAAAAGAAGCTCCGTCATCGCAAAGATTTTCAGGTATCCTCTCCAAGGAAAAAATCAAGATCCTCGTTCCAAAGAATACAGACTTTGGCATTTTGATACCAAAGATTGGGGCAAATGAAACCGTAATTGCAAATGTGGACCCTGCAATCGAAGAAGAATTCCAGCTGGCTCTGAAAAAGGGTGTCGCGCACGCAAAAGGAACCGTATTTCCAGGCATGAACGGCACGATTTATCTGTTTGCCCACTCAACCGATAACTTTTGGGAAGTAGGCCGCTATAATGCAGTCTTTTATTTGATCAAAGAATTAAAGGAAAATGATGAGGTGGTGCTGTTTTTTGAAGGCAAACGGTTTAACTATCGAGTAGTTGAAAGCAAGATTGTGGAAGCATCAGATGTATCCTATCTCGTAAATAGTCAAAAAACAGGAGAAGAGCTTTTGATCCTCCAAACGTGCTGGCCCCCCGGAACCACGTGGAAACGGCTCATGGTATTTGCAAAGCCCACAAAATCTACTTAAGCCCAATGGTGTACAAATTTGGGGGGATGTTGGGATTGTTTAGATTTGTTAAAATGAGTATTTTTGATCCGTTAGGATACGGAAATACATAGTTATCAATAAACGGCCCCGCGTATATGGTAGTCCGATTAAGTCCGTCATACTCCATAATGTCAATCCGTTTATCATACACATACATCAAATGCTCGGAATCCGGAAACCACATAAGAGGGGTGGGGGGAACCGCATAGTTTCTATCTTCTTTTATGTCGTAGGCGTATATTTGTCCTTTTTCGATCGTGCGCTTTTCGGGCGTTGAATTTGCGCCAAAAAGATGCGGTTCAATAATAAGAGGAAGCGTTGCGGAGGTGGATGCATGATAGAGTATTTTTGTTTCGTCGGGCGACCACGCAATAATGTCAAAGTAGTCAGCAATTATTGTCCTAAGCGATCTTTTCAGGCTATTAAGCCGCGCCTGTTCCTTTTTCTCCTGTTCTTCCTGCCAGATCAAAAAGAGCGCGTCTAGCGATTTTGGTTCTGACACGCGCCGGGGGTTTTGATTAAATACGTCCGCCTCAAGAAGATACGTGACAGGAGACCCAAAGGCGGAGGAGGATGTGGCGATCAAGTCCTTTCCGTCCGCGGACCACGTAAACTGCGCGCGGGAGAATTGATCAACCGTATCATCTATGATATGGGTAATGCCGCTTTGGAGCGTAAGAATAGGGTGGGTTGTCATATCAAGCACGTACAAACCGTTCCGTTGGGCGGATTGCGAAGAAACTGCGTATGCGATGCGGGTTTCAGAAGGATCCAACAGGGGATTTTCCACTCCTGCAGCGGTAATGCTTTCCAGTTTTGGTGCGGTAGGAAAAAGAAGAGCTTTTATTTTAGACACCTCTTCTTTTTTCACCACAATGGTTTTTTTCCATGGTAAGTATCCTTCTTTGGCAATTTTTACCTCGTAAGTTCCCGGAAGAAGCGTTATGGTGTTATCGGTTGCGGTGAGAAGGCGATCGTTTACTAATACCGAGGCGCCATTTGGCGTGCTGGTAGCTACCAAAAGCCCTGTTCCGGAAAGCTCCGGTTTGCCGTTGGCAAATCGAAATCGGTATCCCTTTGCGTACGAAACAGCAAGAACGGTTCCTACCAAGATAAAGATAAGAATTCCTATGGATATCAAAATGTGTTTTTTCATGGAGAATAGTAAATAGTATATACTACTAAAATAGCTCTTGCAAGCGACGTACAGCCAGACTATAATCAATTCATACCAAGAGAAAGTGATATAGAAGAGATATCGTTTGATACAATTTTTAATTTTTAATTAGAAATTTACTATTATGTTATCTAAACGAGTAGGTATCGATTTAGGCACGGCCAATACATTAGTCTATGTTGCCGGAGAGGGAATTGTTCTTGATGAACCCACGGTTGTGGCGGTAACCGCGGAAGAGAATCGCGTGGTCGCGGTTGGACACGAAGCAAAAGATATGCTGGGAAGAACTCCCGGAAACATTGTCGCCATGCGTCCTCTCAAAGACGGGGTTATTGCGGACTACACCATTACTGAAGCAATGCTTTCCTACTTCATTGATAAGGCGTGTGGAAGATCCCGCTTTTTCAAGCCGGAGGTGATGGTGTGTATTCCATCCGGCGTTACCCAGGTTGAAAGGCGAGCTGTTTTGGACGCTACCATGGCGGCGGGGGCTAAGATTGCGTATCTTATTGAAGAGCCGCTCGCTGCGGCAATTGGGGCAAAGATTCCTATCGCGCAGGCTGCGGGACACATGATTGTTGATATTGGAGGCGGATCAACAGACGCCGCGGTTATTTCCCTCGGAGGAGTGGTGGTACATGCTTCGGTTCGGGTAGGAGGCAACAAGATTGATGAGGCAATAGCCGTCTTTACCAAGAAAAAATTCAATCTCCTTATTGGTGAACGTACGGCAGAGGAGATAAAGATTGGTATTGGGAACGCTCTTTTTGGGAAAGATGACGACGAAAAAGAAAAAACAGATGACGTTTCTCCAAAGGTTCGGGGACCAAAAAAGATAGAAATCCGCGGTAGAGACAGCGTGAGCGGGCTTCCAAGAAGCATTGAGCTTACCGAAGAACAAATGAGCGAGGCGATAAAACCGGTTCTTGTGGATATGATTCAAGCGGTAAAGTCGGTATTAGAACAAACGCCGCCGGAGCTGGCATCAGACATTATTGACAAAGGCATTGTTATGAGTGGAGGAACGTCTCTCCTGAAAAATTTTGATCGGCTGATGACCAAAATGACCGGGGTTCCCTGCCACGTGGCAGAAGACGCGCTTTTGTGCGTGGTGCGGGGGACGGGTGTAGCTTTGGAGAACATAGAGCTGTACAAAAGAAGCATTAGCAGAAAATGAATCAATAGTATAAATGTTATAACCTATATAAAAATTATAACATCTATAGAGAGGAAGTAGGAATTGGGTGAAGCGGTGGTTTTCACAAGAAGATAGTGGTATAGTACTTAGATTACGAATAGAGAATAACTTACCTTTTTTAACCAAGAAATTCGATAAGATACGCTCAAAGAGGTGAATAGAAAAAATATCCAAAAATCGATTAAAACAGAAGCCCATAATTTTCTTAAAATACCTCATAGTAAAATTGTATGCTTGCCAAAAAAAATGTTTTGGGAGTTGGAATAACCAATGCAACAGAAAATGAAATCCTAGAGTATATTTTGGGCCATTGGGACAAAAAGATATGTATTCTAACCCCTAATCCTGAATTAATCGTCCTCGGTCGCAAAAATCCATTGTTTCTGGGGATTCTAAATCGTGCTCAAATAGCCTTGTGCGATGGGGTCGGTTTGTTTCTTGCGGCACAGTTCTTGGGACAGGGAGTCAAACAAAGAATTTCCGGGGTAGATTTTATGCAAAGGTTTTGTCAGGAAGTATCAAGAAAGCCTATAACGGTGGGATTTTTGGGAGGAGGGCCAGGAGTAGCAGAAAGAACAGCAGACTGCTTAAAGACAAAGTATTCGGGGCTGAAAGTTGCTTTTACAGGCAGTGAATGGCAAGAATATAATACTTATAATGGTTATAAAAATTATAAAGATTATAAAAAGATTGACATCTTATTTGTTGCTTTTGGGTCGCCAAAGCAAGAAGAATGGATTACGAAAAATCTTGAAACGCTTCCTGTTCATGTGGTAATGGGGGTAGGAGGGGCGTTTGATTTTGTGAGCGGCGCGGTGTCCCGCGCTCCGGTTTGGATTCGCAAGATCGGTTTAGAATGGCTATTTCGGCTCGCCGTTGAACCCTGGCGCATTAAACGCCAGCTTGCGCTTATTGAATTTATACTTCTCGTCCTCAAAGAAAAACTCCACCTTTGAACTTGCAAAAATGTATATACCCCACCCCTTTAAAGGTTCAACCTTTAAAGGTAAGAGGCAAGGGGTAGATATTAATTGCTTATCTCTTCTTGCTTATCTCTTATCGTTTTCATTATAATGTTCTCATGCGGATTCTCTTTCTTTACATGTTTCCTTTGTGGGGAAACGGCAGCGGTGCGTTTTTACGTGAGCTTTCAGCGGAACTTATCAAGAAGGGACATACCATAGGTATTGTAGCTCCTGACAAACGCAAGATTGAAGGTACAACGCAATTTGTAATCAAACATCCTCAAGTGGGCGTATTTGTAGGACACCCCGAGCTTCCCAAGGCAAAAAAGTTTGGAGACATGAACGGGAAAGAGCTGGGGGAGATCTATACGTCTTATCTTGATGGAACCATACAAGCGGTTGCCCAATTTAATCCGGAAATCATCCATGTATTCCACACGGCGTTTCTCCCCGGAATTGCCCGCGTCATCAAAATTTTATTTGGCATAAAGTTTATTATCACAACCCACGGAAGCGACCTAAGTTACCTTGCGGAGGATAGGCGATTTGTAGGCCTTATTAATGACGCAAACCGCGTTGCCCGCTTTATTACCGCAAACAGCGAGTTTACAAAACAGTGGTATCTCAAAATGTTTGGAGAAAATCTTAAGCAAAAAACCAAAGTGATCATGGGAGGGGTTGATATTAACCGATTCAAACGAGATCAGAAGGCGATTGAAGAGATCAACGCGCGCTACAACCTTGACGGCAAAATAGTTGTTTTGTTTACCGGAAGGCTTACTTCCATGAAAGGTGCCCATTATCTTATCAAAGCTGCCGCACTCATCAAGGGAACCGTTCTTATTGCGGGAGACGGACCGGATCGGGAAAATCTTAAGCAACAGATACAGGAACTTAAGCTCTCAAACGTTATTATGGTTGGATATTTTAACCCTAAAGAAAAACCTCTTTTCCACGCCCTTTACGAGCGGGCAGACGTATACGTGTGTCCAAGTATTTGGGAGGAACCGTTAGGTCTTACGATCCTTGAGGCAATGGCGTCCCGTACTCCTGTTGTTGCCACAAGAAAGGGAGGAGTGGTTTCTGTCATCAAAGATAACGTGAATGGTCTTCTTATCCCCGCCCGCAACAGCAAGGAAATAGCAAGAGCGGTCAATCTGCTTTTGGATGACAGCGTGCTTCGTAAAGAAATGGGAGATCAGGCGTATAAAACCGTGGTGGAAAACTTTACCTGGAATCAAATCGCAAGCCAATTTGAGCAGATCTATAGCCAGTTTCGCTATTCAACCACGGAGTATCTGGCAAGAGTGAAGGGAATGAGCCAACGTGTATGAAGAAGCTCAATATCGCTTTTCTTCCCGGGCTTAAGCGCCCCATTGCGCCCGACACTACCATTAGCAGAAATAGGATTATCGTTGATTTGGCGACCGATCTTGTCAAACGGGGACATCAAGTTACCATTTTTGGCACCAAAGATTCGTTTCTTCCCGGTGTCTCCTTTCATCCGGTTATTCCAAAAGGATTAAGCTCTTTACCCCCCACGGAAAATCCTTTTTATACAGAGACAGCATATATTACCCACGCAATTTCAGAATTAATAAGGAATCAACATCAGTTTGATTTGATTCACAACCATATGTATCCTGAATTTCTTCCCCTTCTGGCAGCGTGCGATATGACTGTTTCTATGGTTACTACTGTTCATGCTCAAATAACAACAGAACTTTCCCTTGCGCTTTTAGACACGGTGAAACACACTACCCTTGTCTGTATTTCCGAGTCCGCGAAGAAAAAACTTAATCTCCCCGCGGCTGTGGTTTACAACGGTATCGATACGAACTTGTTCAGCATGGATGAATCTACAAAGAAGCCGTATTTTTTATTCGTTGGGCGCATGAGTAAGGCAAAATCCAAGGGTCGCTTTTTGGATCCAAAGGGAGCTTGCAAGGCAATTTATATTGCTCAAAAAGCACAAGTAACGCTCAAAATTGTGGGAAATGTTGAGGATAGAGCGTTTTACGATACGCTTATTGCGCCTCATCTCTCAAAGACAATCGAATTTGTTGGGGAAGTGTCTTCCGAGCAGAAAATATCGCGCAAGGAAATGGTGCGGTTATATCAGAATGCGCGGGCGTTATTGTTTCCCATCAACTGGGAGGAGCCGTTTGGGTTAGTAATGATAGAGGCAATGGCGTGCGGAACACCCGTTATTGCGTTCAACAGAGGAAGTGTATCTGAGATAGTACAAGATGGTTTGACTGGGTTTGTGGTAGATCCTAACAAAGGCGTTGATGGTTTTGTTGAGGTTATCTCGCGCATATCATCCATTGATAGGAAAACCTGCAGACAACATGTTCTTGCTCACTTTTCCAAAGAAAAAATGGGAGAAGAATACGAGAAAATTTATAGAAAAAGCATACAAGAAAAACAGGTATGAAAATAGGACTACTCCTTCCATCGGTTTACATGGGAAACAAATATAAAGATAAGATATTTGCCCCAAAAGAACTCCTTCTTAATCTTGCAAATACGCTTTTGGATCGGGGGCACAAGGTATTTGTGTACGGGGCTCCGGGAACAAAAACCAACGCGCGGCTTATTCAAGGTCATGAAGAACTTATACAACGTGATTTTACAAGCCCCAAGTTTAGGGGGCTTGATCGGCTCTCAAAGCTCAAAAACGCCCATACCGCAACCAAAATTGAGTATGAAATAGACCTTTCGGTTAAGGCTTTCCTTCACGCGAGAAAAGAGAAAGTAGATATTATGCACTCATACCATGACTTTATGGCTCATTACATCAATAAGCTAATTCCTGTCCCTACGGTTTACACAATTCACGATCCACGACCCAGAGCAGAACATATTGCATACTGGCGCTTCAAACACTTTAAGAACGACAACTATATCTTTATCAGCAAATCGCAGAAGCGGCATTATGGACGATTGATAAGGTCCATCGGAGTTGCATATCATGGGGTGGATACGAACAAATTTCCCTTTTCCCAAAAAGGAGGAGATTATTTTGCGTTCATCGGCAGATATATCAAAGAAAAAGGAGTAGTTGAGGCAATATCAGCCGTAAAAGAAGCAGGGGTTCGGTTGAAAATGGTTGGCGATGATGCGTATCGAGTGCTTCCGTACTATC
>Ga0155914_114_pt1 | contig 9626 bp, 10 predicted proteins | sample RifCSPlowO2_01_FD_107568 | JGI IMG/M metagenome (GOLD analysis project Ga0155914, IMG submission 107568) | Candidatus Levybacteria bacterium RIFCSPLOWO2_01_FULL_42_15
AGACGAAGAATTTATACTGGCAAAATAGGTTCTGGTATTTTCCATCAGGCGGAGAGTTGCAAAAGACTGTGCGTTTGATTTAAAAGGAACTCTGGTTGTTGAATGAGCTCTGCCCAATTCGCGGTTCGAAAATCGTTCCACGGATCGAGCATACTTGCAAAAAATTCTCTTTGTGCTACTGTAAAGTTATGAGATTTAATCTTTTTAAAACTTTTAAACTTACTTGGTGGCAGGCAAGTTTATTTAAGCTTTCTGCTGTTTCTTTTGGCGTAATTATTAGTCCTTATTTTCAAGATTTATTTCGTGGTATTGAACCTTTTCTTTGGATTTTGTTAATTGTGTCGGGATTGTACATTGCATATATTTGGCTAAAGCAGTAAGGAGGTGAAAAAATGAAGCAGGAAACGTATATAAAGGTAACTGTACTTATTTTTTCTGTGATTACCATCCTTCATGTTTTAAGACTTATTTTTGGCTGGGACGCGGTTTTGGGAGGTTGGCAAGTACCTGTTTGGCTAAGTTTTATTGCAGTAGCCTTGGGCGGTTTTTTGGCATACAGCGCTTTCAAACTTTCAAAGTAAAACAGGTTCTATGGTATAATATAAAAATGAAAGGAGGTACGGTAGATTTAATCAATAAATCTATAAAACACTATGAACGGAACAATTAAAACAAAAACAGATAGAGGATTTGGATTTATTTCTCGTGATGGAGAAACGAAAGATCTTTTCTTTCACTCTAATGATTTGAGCGGTGTTACTTTTGATGCGCTTCAAGTTGGAGCAGCCGTTACGTTTGACGTTGTGGATGGTGAAAAAGGCCTAAGTGCAAAAAATGTAAAACTTGCCTAATAACCCGCGAATCAATACAAAAAAGCCTTGCTTTATGCGAGGTTTTTTTGTGTTTGCATCTTAAGGTAGTCTCATACGACAGCTGACAGTAGGCTAGAATTCAAAAGAATGTTCCATTATCTATCTCAATTAACTCAGGGGACGTTTTACTACGAGTCAAGTTCTATTCTGTAGGAGTTTCAATTACTGCCGAAGTTTTTATTGTATCTTCGGTTGGAACTAGTTTTTTAGCTCTTATTTTCTTTTTTACAGGTTCTACATTTTTTACACTATTCGTTACGTCCTCAAATTGAGGCTTTGCAACTACAATCGGCGCTTCCATAGACTTTTCTGGATTTAGTAATTTTAATATCTTATCAAGCTTGGCATGTAGTGTTACAAATTGGTCTTTATAGGAAGGTTGCTCAGTATTTCTGTCTCTGTCTTCATTTCTGTTGTCAAAATTAGATCTTCCAGAAAACCTTTTTGAATCAGGATTTCTCATGGTTCTAAAACAGTCTCTGCAATAAACAGGTTTGCTTCCCGTGGGCTTAAAGGGTACTTCACATTCCTTGCCGCAGCTACTGCAGGTTGCCTTAAACATCTGCCTGTCTCTGCCTCGGTCGTCACCAAAACTTCTTCTGTCGAAGTCGCGCCCGCCTTGCCGCGAGGCATATCCGCCACCTGATCTGTTATCTCTATTAAAAACCATACTGTATTATAACATGTAACTTCTTACGTTGCATGGGCAAACAAAAATCTCCTAGTGTTTAAGTGAGATAGCGACGGAGGAGCACTTCACTTCGTTCAGTGTAAACAAAAATAGTGTATAATTACCTATATGGCAAAGAGAAGGACAGGAGTTGGGAAGAAAAAGAAATCCCGCTCACACAAAACCAAAAAAAGGCTTGAAATTAAGCGTCAAATGCTAGCACAAAGAGCTAGCAGGCGGCACAAATAAAAAAAGGTCGATAGAGACACCACATGGACAAAAAATATCTTGTTATTGTTCTTGTTATTGTTTTAGCAGGAGTTGCTCTGTTTGCCTGGAGTAAGAATCGAGCATCTTTACAAGAAGACATATCGCCAACTCCTACCCAACCTGCTACTCTTACTAAAGAAGAAGGTATGGAAAATCTAAAAGTTGAGGATATACAAGTTGGCACGGGAGATGCAGCCTTGAGCGGCAAAAGAGTTACGGTGAATTATTCCGGAACCCTTGTGAATGGGACAAAGTTTGACAGCTCTTATGACAGAGGAGTTCCGTTTAATTTTAACCTTGGCGCAGGAGAAGTTATTAAGGGATGGGATTTAGGCGTTGTGGACATGAAGGTTGGCGGCAAAAGAAAACTTACTATTCCTCCAGAGCTTGGGTATGGAGCAACTGGCGCCGGTAGCGCTATTCCTCCAAATGCTACATTGATCTTTGAAGTAGAACTCTTAAAAGTTGAGTAAGCTTTTGAGCCGGGGTGGATGTAGGTTTGCATGTCCTATAGCATGGTTGACATCCGTGTTTTTATATGGTATGCTATTCTTTACATGCAGATAGTACCCTAGTACATCTGCTTACATTTGATTTCGTTTTTAGTAAAGATAAAAGATACCTTAATTTTAATTTTCCACTTGTATCTTCTTCCTACAAAACAACTTCATTTTTTAAGCAGACGTATGAGTGTATTATTTACTATATCTTAAGAGAGAGGAGGTACAAAAATGACAAATAAATTATTTGTAGGAGGTCTTTCTTACAGCGCTACCGATGCACAACTTGAAGAACATTTTTCTCAAGTTGGTAAGGTCATATCCGCAAAAGTAATCATTGACCGATATACCGGTCAGGGAAAAGGTTTTGGTTTTGTTGAGATGGCAACGGTTGAAGAGGCAAAAACAGCAATGGATAAACTAAATGGGACACAGCTTGGTGATAGAACCATTGCGGTAAAAGAAGCAAAGCCTCAAGAAGATAGAAATCGAAGCTCTCAACAGAGAGACGATAACAGAGGAAACCGTTGGTAATCTCCTCTTGAAAGGATTTACCATTATCGTATGTACTACCAGAGAAATGGACATTCAAAGAGTAGGTCTTTTTATGGCAAAAATCGCCGTTCTCGCTTCAGCTCGAATAAGAGCATAGATGCTTCTTTTTTTGTCAAAAAAATGACGGAGTCTTTGTTGCAAGATGCAGCATATGTCCCAAAACACGCGTTTTCGGATTTTCCCATACGCGAAGAGCTAAAAAGAAACATTACAAACAAGAACTATACCGAGCCAACGCCAATTCAGGACCAAGCAATTCCTTCTATTCTTGAGAATAAAGACGTCATTGGTATTGCCAATACGGGCACGGGGAAAACCGCAGCATTTTTGATCCCTCTTATTAATAAGGTATTTCATGATCCGATGCAAAGAGTATTAATTGTGGTACCAACAAGAGAACTTGCGGTACAGATAGATGAAGAATTTAAGGCCTTTGCAAAAGACATGAATATTTTCTCGGTACTCTGTATTGGCGGAGCAAGTATTCATAATCAAATTTATGGCATACGGCGTAATCACAATTTTATTATTGGCACACCAGGAAGACTAAAAGATCTCAAGATGCAAAAAAAACTTAATTTCGCTTTGTACAATAATGTTGTGTTAGACGAGGTAGATCGAATGCTGGATATGGGATTTATCGTAGACGTACGATTTATTATTTCTCACTTGCCAAATGACCGACAATCATTGTTTTTTTCCGCAACCGTATCCTTCGATATCCAACAGATTATACGAACATTTTTAAAAAATCCGATAACTATATCGGTGAAATCGCAAGAAATGCCGATACGCGTTGATCAGGATGTTATTAAAATAAATGGGCGAAATAAAATAGATGTTCTCCATGATCTCCTCATACAAGATGGGTTTGATAAGGTCTTGATTTTTGGACGGACAAAGTGGGGCATGGAAAAATTAGCAAGACTTCTTGCCGAAAGAGGATTCAGGGTAGCAGCAATTCATGGGAACAAAAGCCAAAACCAACGGCAACGCGCCCTGGAGCAATTCAGAGAGAACCACGTTCAAGTTCTTTTGGCAACGGATATCGCATCCCGTGGGCTTGACATAGATGATATTACCCATGTGATTAATTATGATCAACCCGCCTCTTATGAAGACTATATTCACCGAATAGGGAGAACCGGACGTGCCGGTAAAGCAGGTACTGCCCTTACTTTTGTAGCATAGCTACCTCAGCACCTTTTGTTGACTGCAATATCCCAAGAGTTGATAGTATTTTTGGCTCATTACTTCTTGCCTGAGCTTTAACTACCCGCTCTGAAACGATAATATCCTGCTTGGTTTCATCGCTAAAAGAAAGCTTCGTTGTTTGTTTAAAAGTAAACCAGGAAAGCGTTCCTTTTTTTGAGGAACGGAAGTTTTTTACACTACCCACTTCGGCATACAATACATAGCGCGTTGCCTGAAGGGCATCATGGAAACAATCGTACACAGGATACGTACGTTTGGGATTAATCTTTATTCTTAAAAGCTTATAGATAATTCTTTGAAAGGCCTTTTGCGCATCCTCTTTTTTATGGCCTGAGCCGCTCATCATAGACCAGGTAGAGGGTATATTATTCTTTGGGTGTGGTTGATACAAGAGGATTTGTTGTGTTCTTAAGTGATAGAGGAATCCGCTTGCATAAAACGCTTTATGCATGATCTTATTATAGCACAAATAAGAAATCCTTACTATTACTTGAAAAACACACTAACCCTTATATCAATGTAGGAATACCCTTCATTTTGCCCCTTGACAACATATGAATCTTTGTACATATAATATATTTAGTCTAAGATTAAGCAACATGTTTACTTCTGCCCGAATTTTTAAAGTCAAGGCTGTTTCAGCACTTTTTTCGTTGTCCGCTCTTGCATCTTTAGTTTTTCCCGCTTCCACTTTAGCCGCATTCCAACAAGAACAGTATTACGATTGGGGCGTCTCGGAAAGACGTTCAACCGCTGTTTTGGGTCTTAAAGTTTTTGCACAAGAGACAGATACAGGCAGCCTAACCGGAACATTTGATCCTACTAAACCACCTGAAGGATTTGAGGCAAGTGATCTTCCTGCCGGTTTTGATTTGAGTACTCTACCTTCTGGTTTTGACCCTGCAAATCCACCAGAGGGGCTAAATCCAAAAGATTCCCCGCAAGGTTTTACTCAAGAAGCACTTAACGAGTTTGCTCCAGGCGGGGAAGTACCCGGAACAACCACAGAAACCACCGCCATAACCGCCGACCTTATATCAGGCGGTATTTTGCCTACTAACCCGCTTCACTTTTTTGAAAAAGCGTATGAAGGTCTCCAGGAAGCATTCACCTTTAACCCGGAGGCAAAAGCAGAACTTAAACTGCAGCACGCGGAAGAACGGCTGGCTGAAGCAGAAACTCTTATTGACGCAGGCAACATTGACGCAGGCACACAACAGCTTAAGGACTACGAAGACAAAGTAACCGACGCAACAAATGATCTAGCCGTCTTAGAAGAGCAAGGTGTCGACATTACAGATTTTGCCGAACAGGTTGAACAGGCAACCGCCAAACACACAACCGTTCTAGAAGAAGTCGCGGTTAAAGTCCCTGAGTCTGCCGCCCCTGCTATCCAAGACGCTCTTCTAGCCTCTCAAACAGGAATGGATAGAGCCGCAGATGCAAAAGGTGAACCGCCTATTCCCATCGATCTTTTGGCAAGAATGAATGCTCTAAGGGGACAAGGAATTCTAACAGAAGAAGAGGCATCGTCTCTTGTAAATGCTCCATCACGGGAAGAAGCAAGGCAACTTTTTCAAGGATTTGTAGACCAAGGCGTTCTACCGGAAGCAGATTTCAAAAGATTCGATACCGCGCAAGCAAAATATCTCCCAGAGCAATTCGTAAAATACGTGGAAATAAGGAAATTTAATGAACTCAAAAGACTTGAGGAATCCGGTGCGCCAGACCAACAAACTCAAAACAAGCTTCAGGATTTTGCCAGCACATTTAAATCTGGAGACATAGTTCCTCCTGACTTGAGAAAATACTGGGCGCAGACAGTAAGGCTTGAAGAAGTTCAAAAAACCCTAAGGCCGGATTTATTAAACGCTGAAGACTTTAAGGGAAGAGAACAAGACTTCTCTAAATTAAGAGAGCTTCAAGACAGAGTAAAACCAACAGCTAATGAGGCAAGGGGTGCCGAAGAATACTTAAAAGCAAACCCTGGCAGGCCTGTTCCTCCGGAGATACAGAGGGTCTTAGACCTCAAAGGTAAACTTGGCGTCTATGAAGGAAACGCTGTCCCACCCCAAGGACATTACCAATCAACCTATCTTCCATCAACATTATTTAGATTTAGTGAAGTTCCATTCCAAATAAGATCACAGGCAACGGGAGGCACAACCGGTACTACCGGCACTACAGGAACCGGCGACCAACCAAATTACCCAAATTATCAAGAATTCTTCCAAGGACCAACATACTTACCTCAACCAACATATACACCTTCAGGAGGAACTTCTGGGACTACCGGTACAACCGGCGGGGGTACGCCAACTGGAACTTCGGGAACTTCCGGCACTGGCACCAATGATTTCAGATACCCATACTACCCACCGCCACCAACTTCAACTACTGGTATCTACCAACAACCATCAACGACAACGCAAACCGCACCATCAACATCAACATCAACGACAACGCAAACCGCACCATCAACATCAACATCAACGACAACGCAAACCGCACCATCAACATCAACATCAACATACACTGCACCCTCAACGACAACGCAAACCGCACCATCAACAACAACTGATTCAACTCAACCCCCACCATCGTCATACACTACTCCGACTTATCCATAGGTTACTCAACCGTAATGCTTCCGGATTGTACCTGCGCTAGGTTGCTAGTTGACAACGTCCAAAAAATAGTTTTAACTAAGAATATATGTTCGGGCTTCGCCTAGCCCATTATCGTTTTTTTGCTATCCTCGCCAGTATTTTGATGCTGGTTTCTGCAACTCCGGCCGGTGCGGTCGTCACCAACGGATCATATTATGACTGGGGACCATACTATCAAAGTAAACAGGTGTTGGGTTTATCATTTTCCTCATTAGAAGAACTGCCGGCACCAACCCCACCAGCCGATACAACTATTCCGAGTGCAACCGGCATTTTGCCCGGGAATCCTCTATCACCGTTTGAACATTTTATTGAGAATACGCAATTAACGTTCACCTTTGACCCGATCCAGAAAGAGAAATTGCGTCTTTCCATTGCGGAAGAACGATTATCGGAAGCCAAAACTCTAGCAGACCAAGGACAACATCAGTATGCAGAAGAAGCGGCATCTGCGTATCGGCAGACGATGGATACGATTGCCCAAAACATCACGGTACTTGCATCGTCCAACCCGACCGCCGCCTCCACGCTCTCGAGCGTGGTTGAAAATGCTGCCGTTGCTCATGCGGTTGTGGCGGAAAGCATTGCCCTTACCTCCCCACCCGCGGTTTCCTCAACATGGACACAAATTGTGGATGGGACAGAACGAGCATTGGACGCGATTGCCGACGCAACCGGTCAGCCGGCTATTCCCGATAATCTTTCCGTCAGTATCCAATCTCTAAAGGATCAAGGATTGTTGACGCCAGAGCAAAGCGAAAAACTGTACAATCTTGACAGCCGAGCCAAGGTACGGGAGGAGTTGGAAAGACTAGCAACTTCTGGAGAGTTTCCGGTTGCGGAGGTGTCTAGGCTTGACACCGCGGTTGCGACAAGCTATCCAGACTTTCATGAACAAGTCATGAACGTTTTGCAATTTGCGGAGTTGCGGACGTATAAGACATTCTCTCCGCCAACCGATGAGGTACGAACGTCCATTGAGGAATGGCAGAATAGAGAAAACAAAGACCTCCCTCCACCAACCGAGATTCGACCCTATGTATATAGCGTGCGTGCTGACGAGCTTGCCCGAACGATTGATCTGACGCCATTCACGCCTAAACAGCAAGGTGAAATGGCGACGTTCTACCCGGAAGCAGTGACGGAAAACCCAACGGCTCCATCGCCCACACCGGCTCCGTCTCCAACACCGACGCCAACTCCCTCGACTACTTCGACAGGTTCGCTCGGGACAGACCCCACACCGACTCCGTCTCCAACACCCGCTCCGCCGTCTGCAACACCATACGTGACTAAATATAAAGGTGTTCTCCCTGGCGATCCATTCTACTTTTTCAAGCAAATCGGGGAGCAAATACAGATACCAACCACATTTAATCCAGCGCGGCGTGCGGAAATGCAGATGCAATATGCGGAAGAACGGCTGCGTGAGGCAACCGCGCTTGCGGGGAACGAAACACGTGCTGCAGTATACCAGCAAACACTTGAACGATACCGCGACTCCATGCGCGACGCGGCCGATACAATGAAAAGGTTAGGTGATAATAATACAGACAAGATAGCGTTGGCGAAAAACTTTGAGGCTGATGCGTCTCGTCATAATATTGTCTTTGAAAAAGGGCTCCTCCCTGTACCTGCCGATAACCCGCAAATCTTTACCGATGCCGTGCAGGCGACCGAAGATGCTATGGATGTTTCCGCGGATGCATTAGGGCGAGCCCCATTGCCTCCGACGCTCACGGACCGTTTGCAGGATTTGAAAGCGCAGGGATTGGTATTGTCCGAGGAAGTGGATGCGATCACGCAAGCGGGGACACGCGAAGAGGTGCGGGAGAAGATCCGCGACCTTGTCGAGCTTGGCACCTTCCCGCCTGGGGATGCAAAGAAGTTGGATGAGAGTCAGGCAGTCTTCGCGCCACAGGATTACAATCAGCTCGTTGAGGTACGCAAAGTCGAAGAACTCAACCGACTCCGTGAAGTGCAGACGAAATTTGCCCAAACCGCCACCCTGCGTGCAACCAAAGCGGGGTATGAAACACAGTTGCAGGTTTTGACGCAAACAGTCGACTCAAGCAACATCCGTCCGGAAGATCTTGCCGGTCGGGAAGATCTTATCCGTGTGTATAAGATCATTGCTGCCACGGCCTCTGCGCGGCCAATGAACGGCGGTCAGTTTGGCGCGGAAGCAACGCTTAGCGCAACACTGACACCGCCGGTTATTTCTCCTGCGGATGTGGCATTGTCGGCGTGTCCGATCGGAGCGTTGTTTCAATCTGGAGTGGGTTGTGTTTGGGATGACAATGGACGACGTGTGGATGATTACGAACAGTACCGCTGTGAAAAACCAGGGCTGTACTGGTCATTTGCCACCAAAGCCTGCGTTGCTTCCACCGCAAACCCGAATCCAGAAGATGGCCGGCCGCCCTGCCCGGCAGGAGCCTTCTGGGATTGGTCATCAAAAGTCTGCGAAACCCAGCCGGTCGGTGGCCCAGCGCCATTTCCAGCGCCTCCGCCTGAAGCAACCTCATCAAGCGACCTTGAACGTGAAGAGCGTGCAAAGGCTTGTCCGGTCGGATCAACGTATGAACCACCGCAGGGATGTGTATGGAGTGATACGGGCAAACCCGTATACGATTCGAGCCAATATCGTTGCGATGTGGGAACGTACTATTCGTTTAGTAAGACAGGCTGTGTACCAAACCCAGCACCTGGTTCGTCGTTCCCTGATGACGCGCGGCCAACGTGTACAGAGGAAGGGACAACGTTCCGGTGGGAGCTTGGAAAATGTGCACCGGAACCCAAACCGTACGTGCCAACTGCTGTGTCCGATCTAGCCGTACCGCAGCCAACCTTTGTGACGCCAGATAATCCATTC
>Ga0155914_126_pt1 | contig 8238 bp, 10 predicted proteins | sample RifCSPlowO2_01_FD_107568 | JGI IMG/M metagenome (GOLD analysis project Ga0155914, IMG submission 107568) | Candidatus Levybacteria bacterium RIFCSPLOWO2_01_FULL_42_15
CTCATGGTGGATTTGAGGATTGCTTTTTTTATCTTGGAGGCGGGGAGCGCCTTAAAAATTGCCTCAATATTTTCTAAAAGCTTTTTGTCTCCAAACGAAAGTTTCCCTGCCACTACGTGCATGAGGGGAAATTTTGCCTCTGTCTTGAGGGTTATTTGCCCTTTTTGAAACTGCAGAGCGGTTTTTTGCGGATCAGTCGCAATGGTTCCGTTTTTAGGATTGGGCATAAGACCGCGGGGTCCCAACACGCGGGCAACCTTGGCAAGCTGTGGCATCATAGCAGGAGTTGATAAAAGAACATCAAATGTGATCTTTCCTTTTTCAATCTCTTTAATTAACGGTTCATCTGCAATCGCAACTCGAACGATTTTTCCCGTTCCGTAGGGGAGTGTTACCATTGCGTTCACTCCCGGCTCGGTGGTAGTGAAATGAAGCTCAACCGTTTCATCAAATCGAGCGCCTTTAAGCTTAGGAAGAAGGGATAATGCCTCAGACAGCGCATATTTTTTGGTTTTGTCAACAAAACCAACCCGCGCTTGATAACTTTTGGAACGGATTCGGGCTGGTTTCGGTTTGTTCTTCTTTTCTTTTTTTTTGGGTTCTTGGGATTCTTTGAGTTGATTTACTGCTTCTTTTTGAATCTTCTCAATTTTAGCAAGTTCTTCTTCCGTAGGTCCAACAGCCACAACTCGTTCGCCACCCTTTAAGCCGGGTGCTTTAACGGTCTTTTTGAGCTCTTTAGCCTCTTTTCGCTTTTTGGTTTCTTTTTTTTGATCTTCTTCGAGCTCTTCAACGCCGAGTGTTTTTACTCTGATCTTGCCCACGTTCCCTCCTTCCAGTCGGTCAAGTTAAAAATTTTTAATTTTGAATTGTGATTTTGCATTTTGAACTTTGAATTTTTAATTTATGTCTACTCCCATGCTTCGCGCGGTTCCGGCAACAATTTTTACCGCGGCCTCAAGGGTATCCGCGTTCAAATCTTCCATCTTTGCTTTTGCGATTTCTTCCGCTTGGGATTTCGTGAGCGTTCCTACCATTTCTTTTCCGGGCTTTTGGGATCCTTTTTCTTTTTTGAGCGCTTTTTTAATCATTTCGGCAACCGGGGGTTTCTTGATAATAAAAGAGAATGTTCTGTCCTCATATACCGTAATAACAGCAGGAATAACAGTTCCTTTTTGACTTGCAGTTTTCTCATTAAACGCCTTCACAAACTCCATGATAGGGAGTCCGTGTTGTCCCAACGCAGGACCAACGGGAGGCGCGGGTGTTGCTTCGCCCGCGGGAATGGTGAGTTTAATAATGGTTTTTACTTTTTTAGCCATAATATAATCTTTATAAAGATTATAAATTTTATAAACGTTATAGCTTGGCGACCTGTAAAAAATCTAATTCCACGGGTGTTTCTCTGCCAAATATACTCACAAGGACTTTGAGTTTCCCTTTTGTCTCGTCAATTTCGTCAATGGTCCCCAAAAAGTCCGCAAACGGCCCATCAATAATCTTGACCGCCTCATTGAGCGAGAAAGACGTCTTGTGCAAAGGCTCTTTGCTCTCCATGAATTTTTGGATTGCCTCAACTTCTTTATCGGAAATGGGAGTTGGTTTATTTCCCGCGCCCACAAAACCGGTAACTCCTGCCGTTGTGCGCACCAAAAGCCAGGATTCATCATCAATCACCATACGCACAAACACGTATCCGGGGAAAATTTTTTCTTCTACCTCTTCTTTTTTGCCGCCAGACACGCGGATGGTTTCTCGGGTGGGGACGAGAATATCAAAAATCCTATCAGCAAATCCCAACGTCTGTACGCGCTGTTTGAGGTTTTTTGCAACCTTGTTCTCATGTCCCGAATAGGTATGGACAATGTACCAGCGGGCATCACTGGACATAGCAATCGCGGTTTCTTTTTTTTCTGGTTTATCTGTTTTTTTTGCTTTTGACATTTGAACTTATTTAATGAATACTTCCATTATTTTTACAAAGACAAAATCAATCCCTCCGATAAAAACTCCCACGATAATGCTTATCATGAGGACCAATATGGTCATTCGAACTATTTCTTGCTGTGTTGGCCAGACTACTTTTTTAAGCTCCTCTTTAACCTCCCGTAAAAAAGTAACCGGAAGAACAGCCATAATTGGTTATTGTACCAAATGGTAAAGGACTTGTAAAGGTTGTGGTAGGATGATACAATTGTTTTTATCGCTTATGGCAAAGAAAATTCGCAAAGCGGTTATTCCTTCGGCAGGCTTTGGTACCCGGTTTTTACCTCAAACCAAAGCCATGCCCAAAGAGATGCTTCCCATTGTTGACAAACCCATTATCCAGTACATCGTGGAGGAATTGGTGGAGGCGGGGATTGAGGACATCATTATTGTAACGGGGTATCATAAGCGGACGATTGAGGACCACTTTGACAGACCCAGCATGGATTTAATCGAAAATTTGCGCATGGGAGGTCTCAAAAAACTTCCCCTGCTTCAAGAAGTAGAACGGATTTCCGAAATGGCGAATTTTGTGTACGTGCGGCAAAAAGGACCGTACGGAAATGGAACGCCTCTTCTAAACGTGCAGCATCTTATTGGAAACGAGCCATTTATTTATGCCTGGAGCGATGATTTTATTAAGACAGACGGCAAATCGCGCTTCCGACAGCTAATTGATGCGTATAACGAATTTGGATGCTCGGTGTTGGCATCGGTTAGGGCGCGCAAAGATGAAGACTATGATCGCTACGGCTTTGCGGGAGGGCGGCAGATTCGCAATGGCCTTATTGACGTTAACACGATTATAGAAAAACCGGGTAAGAAAAACGCGCCGTCAGACTTGGCCAACGTGAGCGGGTTTTTGTTAACGTGTGATATTTTTGAGTATATAGAAAAAGCGCTTGCAAACCTTCAAGAGGGAGAAGAGCTTTATTATAATGATGCCTTAAAACTTATGCTCGCGGATAAAAAACGGGTCCTTGCGTGTGAAATTAAGGGGGGAGTATATTACGACACCGGAAACAAGCTGGAGTATCTCAAAACCGTGGTTGAATTTGGACTCAATCACCCGGACATTAATGGGGCATTCCGCTCTTTCCTCAAAAACTTGAAAGTGTAAAAAAGATTTGGTACCGTATGCGTTGATATGATTTCAGAGATGCCTCCTACATTTTATTTAGAGGATCCATCGCTTCCCGTTCAGACGGTTATTCCCGTTGTGGGTCTTCAGCCTTCTCATACGCAAAAGAGGGTGGAGTTTGTTAGTTTTGCGCCCTCCCCAACCTATAAAGTGACAGAACACCGCGTTCCCGACAATCTTGAAGATATGATGCCTTCCGTTGTTGCCGAACTGGAAAATAGGCCGTGGTTTTTAAAGTTTATGGAAGATGTAGGCAGAGGCGAAAAGAAGGGAGTATTCGTAGTAGCGCTGGGAGCTTTGGTAATAACATCCGGCATTGCGGGTTTTGAATTTGGCGTACGAGGGGGACGGGACGTAAAAGAGCTGTGGCAAAAAGTACGCACGTTTTTAGAAGAGAGAAAGGAAAAAGGATGATGAGAAAGCTTGCGGTGTTTGCTTTGGGTTGTATTATTTTTGCCGCGTTTGTTGGGTTTTCTTATCTTGTTGATAAGGATTTGTTTATCCGTTTTGATTTTGATACCACGGTGAGACTCCAAAGCAATATTCCTACCCGTTTTGATTCCTATCTATCGATTCTTAGTTTGATCGGCAGTTTTGAGGTTGTGAGCTTGTTTCTGATTGGGATTCTTTTAATTCGGCGAAAAATCGTGGAGGGATTTTTTGTACTGTCTGGGTTTGTAGGGTTTCATGCGCTTGAGATATACGGTAAACTGTTTGTGGAGCATTTGCCTCCCCCCGAATTTATGATCCGGACCGAAAAGCTTTTAGAATTTCCTCAATTCCACGTTCGGGCAGAGTATTCTTACCCCTCCGGACACGCGGGGCGGGCGGCGTTTGTCTCAACCTTTCTTTTTCTCATCATCGGACAATCAAAGAAGCTATCAAAACTCCAAAAAATCATTCTTCTCGCGATCATGGGAATCTACGATATGGGAATGGTGGTAAGCAGGGTTTCGCTGGGAGAGCATTGGACAACGGATGTTATTGGGGGGGTTCTCTTGGGAGCATCTCTTGCTCTTCTTACTTCATTGGTGTACGTAGGTAAGAGGAAGCAGTCTAAATACCGTAAACAGAGCAGGGGGCTGATTTCCTGATATTGGATCTTCCGGGTAGACAATTGGCTGGGTCATGTCTACTTCAAAAGAGCCATATACTTCTCGTTCTCCTTGCGTGTCGGTAGGGATCATGTGGTGTTCAGATGGAACCAATAACACAGCTCTTCCGTGAGGCGCAAGTAGAGGTCGTATTCGCCTTAGGAAATCAACGAGCTTTTCGGAATTCTGAGGGCGATAGTAAGCAACATCCACACTGCTTGGTTTTATTTGCGAATCATTGAGAATTTGAAACCCGGAAAACGCGGCAAGTTCACTCATTGCCCTATCGGTTGGTTCCGAGTTTAAAAATGTAGGACGGTTAAAATAGTCAGAAAGGGTGCGTTTAAGACCAAGGAGGAATTCGTGGATTTGGGGAACAGTAAAAAAAAGATCATCAGAATCTTGTCCAAAAGGAGAGAGAAATTTGGGATCGCGATGTTGAATCGATGAGATAAAATCCTCAAGGGTTAGATGCGGGGTGAGCTCCGTTATTGATTGTGGGTGAGCTCTCGGGAGGTATCCTAGTTCGGCTACCGCTACCGACATAATTCTTATTATATCAACCTATCGCCTCAATCTGTCAAGCAGTACCCGATTTTTGACAAACGGCTCATGGTGTGATAGTATGCTCAAATCATATGGCAATGCGCTATATAGAAAGCGAATTCAGGAGAATGGGTCACCTGGGTGCTGCAAAAGCTGTAGCGGGTTTGCGTGAGGAAATGAGTCCGCAACTGCGTACGCAATTTGGCACTGATGATATTCCGCTTCCTGACCAACCAACTCCCGCAAAGAAAGATAAGCCACAAGATGTTCTCTCTCTTACAGTGAGGGAATTCAAAGCAAGTCCTCTTACCCCAGAACTAGTTACCAAAACCTTTCAAACAATATGGCAAGTCCGAGGAGAAAGTGCTGGTCTTGAGGTTGTTGTTGCACCATGTGACCGCAGCGCAAAAGAGCTAAGAGAACTGGCAAAAGCAGGTAGACGCATTGGTTATTTACCGGAACAGAGTATGACACAAGAGAATCGTCCACTATTTGCTAAAATGTTCCCCCAATTGGGAAGTCATAGTGTACAAGAAGGAAACTCTGTAACAAATGAGGCCAATAGATTTGGTTGGTTTGATTATGAAGCCAATGTTGACGCTCCTTATCTTGATACAACTGAAGATCAATTGAGAGAGAGAATTGCTGCCGACGGAAGATTAGAAATGAATGTAAGTGAATATATTGTTGCTAGTGAGGATAGCAAGCTTTTTACCGGAAAATTCTTAGATCAGGGTAACACATGGGCACGATTGCTCGGGTCTCGGGACGGCGGTAAGGTGGTCTTCGCCGGCTTGGGTTCGGGCGGTGGCTTGCTCGTCGGCTGGGGTCTGGATCCGCAGGGTCACGGTCCGGATGTGGGTGGCCGTTCCGTGGGAGTGAAAAAAGCTTAAACACTCCATCCGATGTGGATTAGTCCTTTGGCCCATTCGGTAAACTCAGGGCAAGCCCGTTCGTCTCCGCCAGCTGGCGGATCCTCAGGGCAAGCAAGCGCAGGCCGTTCGAGGCTCTGAGGATCAAGCTCCTACCCACCCTAAGGGTGTACGGAATAGACACCCTTAGTATTTATTCCAAAATTAGATGTTTTATCCTATCGAGTTTTCTCTGGTAATTCACTTGATCTTGGGTGAATTCAATAAATCTTTGTAGAGACTTAAAGTGGCTTAGAATCACTTCTGTATTTAAAATGTCCGAGCTATTTTTTCCAACATAGGTAGGATAAGAAGACCAAGGATAAAGTACCAAATCTTTGAAGTTTTTAATTATGAAAGCCGTAACTGGATTTAAGTGAATATATCTGGCAACATGGATAAGTTGCTCATCTGCCTCAATCAATGTAGACTTAAACATTTGCTGAAATAAACCCCCAGAACGATTTTCCTTTGTATTAAAATATTTTGCATAGCTGTTTTGAAAATTACTCATAAAAGTAGTTATGCCCTTTTCTCTAATTTCTTTAATGAGGAAATGTATGTGATTGGGCATAAAACAAAAAGCAAAAAGTTCTATCTGTTTATCTGCTTTCTGCTTGAGGCCATCCATGAAGCCGACTTTTTGAAGTTGCGGTAGGCGATTATAATGAGAGAAACGAAGTGATGGATTGTGATAACTGTAGAAAGTTAAAACATTCAGGGCGCGTTGATAATCTCTATTTTCAGTAAAGATTGGAACCCTTCCTATACTACGATTAAATACATGATAAACTTGGTCAATAACTATTGGGATTTTTCTGTGAGACATTACTAACATAATAAAACAAAAACCTAAAGGTGTCAAGCTACCACACCCTAAGGGTGTATAGGGGGTTGTATCATAGAGTATTCAGGCATTTTGAAGAAGAGGCGGGAGGGGATAGTCAAAAGAGAAATCGGTTTCTATAATGCGATCAATGATTCTCATCAACCGGGACGAATCCACAGAAAAGGGAGATTTCTGTATCCCTTGAAAAAAATGTGTTTCCACAAAGGTTCGTATTGCTTGTGGATTCATATTGCTCTCTTTGCAAAGGAGCGAAAGAATAGGATCTATCGCGATCCAGAAAGTAATGGGATGCCTCACAATACCTAAGGGCATAAAGGCTCTTGGATTCTCAAGTAAAAGAGAAGAGGCTTTTTGTACAGAACGAGTTGCAGTTTCAAAGAATGCAATTGTCTTAGGAGGGTAATCTTTCCGTATGATACGAGGAACCTCAAAAGGAAACGGTTTTTCATAGGTATAAAGATCTTCTTGATCTTCGTTCACTGGAAGAAGAGAGGAAATATCTGGTACTACGCCAAATACACCAGCTCCTTCTGGCAGTTGGCGTATAAGTGCTCTTTTACGCAGAAACCGAAGCATCTGTGCATCTGATCGATTTATAAGTTCCGCTAAGATTCTTGCCTGTTCAGGGATAGATGCGTTTTCGGAGACAGCAATGAAGTAATCCCAGAACATAGATGTCTGTAAGTGCTGAATTAGTTGGTTAATGGGAGCATAATATTGGAGTTTGTACATAGCATCTCTATAGGCTAGGATGTGGTGTATGATCTGTCCGTGCTGTAACATAAGGAGTTCTTGGTTTGCCCATCTCCCAAACCCCTCGAGTTCTTTTACAAGAATTGTTTCAAAATGTGGAGGCTGCCATTCAGCAAACACACTGTCCGCGTTCAGATAGGAAACAGTATCTGCTAACGACGCAATCTGACCAAATGCGCCTTGCTCCTTCCATATCATTTCTATTGCCTCTTGCTCCTGCTGTGAGAATCTGCGTAAAAGAAACAAACCAAGTGGAGATGTTGGATCTCGTGCTTCACGGATCAGACGCTCTTCATGAGTTCCTTCAAGACCTAACGTTATCATTTCTTGATACAATGGAGGTCTGCGCTGTGCAATAAATTCGAACGCGCTCTGCATAAAGCCTTCACCCACGTGCGAAAACACAGGGTGCATATAGTCATGAAAAATAAGAGCAGTTCCTAGAACAAGGAGACTTTCTTCAGAAAGGCGACAAGCTTTTCCCAACGTAACTCCAATAGTTGCTGCTTCAAGACTGTGGACGTAGCGGTTATTTGCATTCATTTCTGCAATAGAGGGAACATGAGCATTCATCTTGCCGTTTGCGTATTGAATGATTGGCTTAAAACTAAGTTGCCAGCGTGATTCGAGCTTGGGGCGGATAATCTCCGCGGCATGTTCAAATACTTCTTTTCTAGGAATATCCTTGGTTGTTATCAAGAGCTTCTGGAGAGCGTCATCACTAGATGGGATTCTTTCTTGTGTTGTGTTAGGCGCAATGCGTAGTAGTTCAAAGGGAGCAGATTGTGGTTGTGGTTGTTGCTCGTGTGGTTGAGCCATAATAGGGCGCTTATTATAGCAGAAGGAGGTTAGTTGTTAAAACATTCACATCCGATGTGGATTAGTCCTTCGACTTTGCTCAGGATTAAAGACTTTGTACATCGGGAGGATTGTTTAATTCTTGAGCGATTGTTGGTG
>Ga0155914_120_pt1 | contig 7533 bp, 9 predicted proteins | sample RifCSPlowO2_01_FD_107568 | JGI IMG/M metagenome (GOLD analysis project Ga0155914, IMG submission 107568) | Candidatus Levybacteria bacterium RIFCSPLOWO2_01_FULL_42_15
GTTGCTGCAGGGATACTTGCATTGACTGGCTGCGAATCGAATCGATCTTTCGACTCAAAACCCGCAATCAGAAACGGTGTTGCTGCGATCGCAACTCCTTCTGCGAGCTTTGCGCAAGGCGTCAGAAATGCCCTTGTTGCTCCTGAAGCACCTGTTGTTCAAGATAGTCGGCCCGAAGCCACGCCCCCACCCCGACCCCTTCCTACCATGGATACGCTATATGTAAGAGGATACGTGTCGCAAGAAGAAATAAGACGGGCATCTGTTCACACCCCAGAACAACGCAAAAAAGCGCAAGAACAATTCATTCGGCTCAACGAATACCTACTCAACGCGCTTCAAAAAAATCAATCCTTTGCTGAATTTGTAAAAAAGAACCAGTTACGAGTGCTAACAAGGCTTCTTGCGGGAGATCAGATTGGAGTTGTAACCGCGCCATATGGAGTTCTTGCGAAAGTGTTTCCCATGAATCAAGAGCCACAGCATGGACCAGGACTCTCTTTGGTTGAAGGCACGATTGTGCGATGGAATACGGATGTAGTATTGATAAACCCCAACGTACCAGTCGGCGCTATCCAACAAGTATGGATTTCTTCTGCTTTGCCAGCCAACTCCTCTGTTCCGGTTTTTTATCCAAGGCAACTTGGGAACGACCAACTTATTACGCTGTATCCGGGAAGTACCGAGCTTAACTCGGTTCAAACTGCTCTGGTATCCCCAAGTGAAATCGAATACGTAGAACCGATTAAATAAAACCCTCTTTTTGCTCCTCCCTATGGCTTAATTTCTGCGGGGAATAGGAATTTGGTGCAATAGCCTCGTGAAAATGAGAATAATAACCTATAGTAGGGAAGTGCCCATAAAGATAAAACTAGGCGAGGAAAATAGAAAAGAGAATTGTCTCGCTTGAGAAGAGGATATTTGTTTTTCATTTTTCGTTTTTAGTTTTTCGTTTATTTTTGGGTCTTCTCCGAGAGCCCCCGCCTCCTTGACGTCGTAAAAGTATTATTGTGCGACGTAATGTATTTTTGCTCCCTTTTATATCTTTGAGCTGTTTTTTTGACAATTTGAGAGGCGCTTAACAAAAGAGAGCGCTAAGCTTACACCTCTCTAATGAGATGGTAAAGTCATTGCTTCTTGCACGTACTCCTTTTCATGAACTTTTACCCCGCATTGACTCCTCTCTATTCTCTCCTATGGAAGCTGTCTCTTGGCAGTCGTTCGTTTAGATTGACAAATCAATCCAAATGCTAATCTTTGAGGCAGTACCTCTTCGCAAAAGAGCATTCGCATTTTTTTCGATCCCCGTAAAGCAGGCCCCGCCGCACGTTCCTACCCAAGAAGAAAAGAGACCAAGAATCTGTGAAAACCTACTCAAGAAGCTGTGAAAATTAAGGAGTTATCCACATAGTAATGTTTTTATGTACTCAAGAATAACCTATAATAATTTTATCCACTGTATCAAACTATATCACTTATCTTACGTTTTTGGTTCTCTTATGGTAAACCCCACTCCTCTTCCCCATCCGTAGCAGACACAACACGCGGTACGCGCCGCGGGCGCGCGGGCTACTGACCCCAATTGGTAAATGCGACAAGCACAAATAATACAATCGCTCCAACCCACACATATTCCCACAAAACACCCTTAAAAAGCCTCTTGTCAACCCATACGTGCGAAAGACCTACTACCGCATAGAAAAATCCCGTAAGAAAAAGCGCGATTACCGTTGGGTTGCTTGGCCAAAACCATAGCATAAACGATGCTTCGAATAGACAAAGAGATATCGCAAGCGCCCACAAAATCCACGGATAGAGTGTTTTTTCTAATGTATACGTCCACAGGGAATGAATTACCAAAAACCAAGAAAACGTAAATATGAGAAGAGAGGTGGGCACGATGAGAAGATGCAGTGAAAATACGATATTCGCAAGAAAAAAATAGGATAGAATTGTCAAGACAAAAGAAACAATCCGCGCGGATGAGAGAAGCGCAATCGTTCGGATTGATGAAACAATAAAAATATTCTGGGAGAGAAAAAGTGAATATAAACCTACCGCATATAAACCGGTTGTAAGAACCCGCGTGAGAAAACGGGCAGGAATCAAGAAGTAAAAAAATCCAAACGCCAAACTAAAAAAGAACGGCAGTATAAATATCTGAATCGGCATATTCCCTTTTAGATCTTCCTTGAGCGATAGATATAAGAAAACGTTGCTTAAAAGCGCAATAACAATAGTTGTGTAAATGACAGTCTTTCCAAAAAAATGCTCCGAAAGAAACAATCCTACCGAAAGTATAATTACCGAGGCAATAAGTCTCTGACGCTTACTGATAGAAACTAGAATATTTTTTTTACCCAATATTATATCTTTAGAATTTATTATACTGCCTAAGGCAGAACGCATACGAGGAAAATCTATCATGCTGATTCCTCTGCAATAAACTCATCCGGAACCTCAAAATTGGCGTATACTTTTTGCACATCATCGTTATCCTCAAGCGCGCTTATAAGAGCCAACAATTTTTGCGCGGTCTGTTTGTCTGAAATAGGAATTGTTACCACGGGTTTTCTGGCAAGCTCTGCATCCGTCAGGGAAAACACTCCTTCAAGAATTGCCTTTATTCTCCCGAGGTCCTCAGGCTTTGTGTATATAAGCACTTCGTCTCCTGCTTCCTCAATATCCTCTGCTCCCACCTCTACTGCTTTTTCAAAAATTTCATCAATGGTTTTATTTCCTTTTTTAATACTAATCAACCCCTTTTGTTCAAACTGATACGAAACAGCCCCACTGCTTGCCATACTTCCTCCCCTTTTTTCAAAAATGTTGCGGATATCGCCACTGGTACGCTGTTTGTTATCCGTAGTTGCCTCAACCATAATTCCCACCTTACCTGGCCCAAAACCTTCATATACCACTTCCGTTAGTCCCCCATTGTCTCTACCTGCCGCCCGCTGAATAGCGCGCTTTATGTTCTCACTTGGCATATTCATTTGCCGAGCTTTTTCTATCACAAGACGGAGCCTAAAGTTTTGAGCGGGATCTACGATCCCTCCACCCTGCCGCACGGCAATAGTAATTACACTTGCAAATTTTGTAAAAGCTTGTCCTTTTTTAATATCGGCAACTCCCTTTTGCCGTTTAATCTGTGCCCATTTAGAATGCCCGCTCATGCTCCTCATTATACTGTTCTCCCATTGACTTTTGCAAATAACCTCACTACAATTAACTCTATTCTATTTGCATGACCTCCTATCCTACAGCCTCACTAAAACAGCAAGCGATTGAAACTGCTCTTACCGGAGATTGGACAAGCGCCATTAAGTACAATAAAGAGATCCTTAAAGAAAACCCAGATGATATTGATACGCTGAATAGGCTCGCATTCGCATTTACAGTTGCACGAAAGATACGCGAAGCGAAGAAAACGTACCAGAGAGTTCTTGAGCTTGACAGAAAAAATCCCATTGCCACAAAGAATCTAAAACGGCTTCAGGGACTCCCCTCAGGAGGGAATAGATCTAACTCCGCACCCGAGCATATCTCAACCTTATCTTCCCTCATGTTTCTGGAAGAATCGGGAAAAACAAAAATCGTTGAACTGATTAATACGGCAGAGCCAAAAAAAATAGCCCTTCTTCTTATTGGGGAGCCGCTGGGTCTTAGAATGAAGCGTTTTAAAGTCTTTGTCCTCAACCAAAAGAATCAGTACGTAGGGATGCTTCCTGATAACATTGCCCGCCGTCTCATAGCACTTCTCAAGGGCGGCAATATGTATGAGATATATATAAAATCAATAAACAATAATCGGGTAAGTATTTTTCTAAAAGAAACCAAACGGGCAAATCGTTTTAAGAACCAGTCTTCTTTTGCTATTACTGATTAGAGGAAGACTGCTCATCGTTTGTAAACACTACTCTTTTTTTCTTAAGACTTTCTTTTGCTTGCTCTCCTATTGCATGATGCTTTTTGTAGTCCCGAAGCGACCATACAGCAAAAAGAAACGATACCATCAATAAACCAATAACAATAAAAACCATCATATTAAAACGGAGCACTTGTGCTGCTCCCCGTCCCAATGATAATGCGAATGTCAGAAAGTAGGTTGTTTTGCGCGCGCGATTCAACCGCCTCAAGACGCAGAAGACCTGCAAGCTTTTCTACGGTATACGTTTTCTTTCCTATGTATATGATCTGCGATTTATCCTGAAGAGAATCCGCCGTAAGAACCGCAACAACCGTTCCTCCCATATTGGAAATAAATCGAGCAAGTCTATTACCCAGTCCTGTGACATTCGTAGCGTTAACTATTTCAATAGTACTATTTTCTTGTTCAATAATCTTATCGGAAAATAATGAGGAAGAAATTGCATCAATTTCATACTCATTGAGAGATGGGGTAATTGATGTAACAGTAAGCATGTTTTTGGGAACACGCTGCGCTATCCACCAAAGCCGAATTAAATCAAGAATAGTCATGTCCGTTTGGAGATTACGATATGAAATAATGAGCTTTCCTATAAAAAGAGCTATCGTCCCTGAATCGAGCTCTTTTGCGTCAATCAAAGAGCTGATTTGGTTGGAACGGACAGAAACGGATGCGTGAAGAGGGCTTTGTAAAAATCTGCTTATAGGTCTGATCGGTGCTCCATTCGGCAAAAGCGCAACGGATGCAGATTTACTTATTCCCTCAAACGATAATACAACGGATGATTTTTGTGCATCCGTAACCAGAAAAGAGAAACGGTGTTGTCCGTCAAACTTACTTTGAACAACAACCATAACCCCTTTAAGAAGAAGGGATAAGCCGACCACTGCTGCGAGGAAGCCAAAAAACAAAAAAGCGGCCTGTTGCGATCCAATGCCGGTTCTGATAGTTCTCATGATTAAAATGTGTCTTTCTTTTTGCGTGAAATAATTTCCGGCATTTGAATAATCGGCGCGCCAAACAGACCCTGCTTCATGTCGCGCCCTTTCTTTTGTTTTTTCTTCTCTCCCTTATAAAATCCTCCAACACCCGGCATATCACTCACCTCCTCCTATTTATCGTATCAGGTTATCTTGTGGAAAATCAATCCAGTTTTTTAAGAAAATTAGCCAGTTCGTCAGGCAAGGGACTCTCAAATAATACCTGTTTGTTTGTAGTTGGATGGACGAAAGAGAGCGAAAACGCGTGGAGAAAAAGCCGGGGAAGAAGTTTTCTGTCAGATCGCGCTGTTTTTCTGCCCGCGTACAAAAGGTCCGAAAAGACTGGGTATCCAATGTGTTTTAAGTGAACACGAATTTGGTGCGTTCTTCCGGTTTTGGGAAGCAATCTCAAGAAAGAAAGCTGTTCTTTCTTACCAACTTTTGTTTGGTATGTATCTATGACCTCATAATACGTTTCCGACTCTCTTCCTCCCGGAAGTACTCCAAAACGTTTTCGCATCCAGGGAAGTCTTCCGACCGGTACTCTAATCGTACTACTTTTGGGCTCAACAACGCCATGCACCAACGCGAGATAGGATTTCAAGACGGTTCGGACCTTAAACTGTTTTTGCAGGTTTTCAAACGCGCTCGCTGTTTTTGCGATTACCAAAACACCGCTTGTTTCTTTATCAAGCCGATGCACAATTCCTCCTCTTTGGTAAAAATCGCCTTGATCATCTGCTTTTCCTGTGTCTTGAAGAATGTGTTTTTCAGCCCAATTTTGAAGCGTGGGTTGATCGCGCGTTGTGTCCGACCGATTCACCGTAAGACCAAACGGCTTATTGATGATAAGAATATCGCTATCTTGAAAAATAATAGATGGCGTCATTGTTTTGTACGGCTCTTAAAAAACGGGTACAGTTTCTTTGCGAATTCTTCCTGTCGCGTTAAAAGACCAAGAAGGATCACGGCAATCGGAAGGAGAATAAAAAACTCGTTTTTCACAACCATTGATGCGAGAAGCGAAAAAAGACCTATGCTCCCTAAAGAAACGCTGCCATCTCGTAATTTTTCTTTAAGAAACAGGCGGAGAAAAACTCCAAAAAGCCCACCACTGCCCAAAAGAAAGATAATATGCGCTATGCTCCAGGACCCTTTCAAGAAAGAACCAAGAAAAAACAAGGGCAGATAGACAAAAGAAAAACTGCCCAAAAACGAAAGCGAAACAATGTCAAACACCCGCCCCTTCTCTATGTTCCAAGAATAACAGAGGAGAGCGAGTCCTCCGCCTCCTCCTAGAATACTACCCGCAAGAGAAAACCCAGGATAATACAAAAAAGCCGCAAGAATTAAAGGGTTTACAAAAGAAGTATTTGCAGTAAAAACTGCGTAGAGGACACGGCCGCCAACAAACGAGGCAAGGGAAACAAGAAATATCAAGTGGAATATCTGATCGAGCGAGATATTTTTACGCATGAGGACAAAATCGTCTTTAGAAAACATATACACGCAAAACAAAAAGACAAAAAAAGAAATAAAAAGCGTGAGTATCTCAAATTCTTGCATAAAAAGTTAGCGTCTAAAAAACAACCGATACGCGCCTATAAGAAAAATTACAATCGCAATGCCGGTAAGAACGCTTGCCACCCCAAATGTATCCGCAAGCCGTCCCACCATAATTACCGGAATAATAGAACACATAGCAACCATTGTATTGAGAAAACCGTAAATCTTTCCTCTTAGCTCATCTGACGTCTCCTCCTGAACAATGGTGTTTGAAGGAACAAAAATAAGCGCGTTTGCAACGCCTAAAAGAAACGCCGCAAGAACCAATGATATCCTTGAAGAATAAGGGAGCAGAAACATAACAATCCCGGAAAGCGCAATCCCCACGCTTACCATCTTGTCTTTTGGATGGTTATGGAAAAAATGACTTAAGACAACTGCTCCTACCACCATGCCAATCGCGGCCGGCGTCACAAAAAGAGCGGGAAATTCTTTAACCGTTATTCCAAGAATCTGCTGCGCAAATCCCGGACCGATAACCGCTAAAATGAGAATGAGAAGCTGGACCATAATTAAAAGAAAAAGAGAATGGAAAACTTTTCCTGTTTTGGCAATAAGATGCGCCGCGTTTTTTATCTCTCCTATAATCGTTAACTCCCCTGCTCCATTCCTTGGGCCATCAAGCACGGCATTCTTATACCTAATCAAGGTTACAAAAAAAGAAGCGGTCAAAAACAAAACAGCCAAGAAACCAAACGTGTGGCTATCTCCCAAAAAAATCAAAACAGGGCCAGAAAGCGCGTACGCAATAAGAATAGAGCCGTAAAGGCCCATACCAAACAGAGCGTTTGCGCTCAACAAAAACTCTTTTCTGACCAAAAGAGGAATCATGGGCGTTTCTGCAGGAATAAAAAATTGGGTTGCTATGGAAACTGCAAATGAAAGGGCGTAAATGGCAAAAAGGTTTTGATGCCACATCATCAAAAACACCAAAAGAATCGCTCTGATAATATTCGTTATGAAAAGAATTTTCTTTTTGTTCCAGCGGTCCGTGTAGACTCCCGCTAACACCCCAAAAAGAATGGCGGGAATGGTAAAAGAAAGAACAATGCCTGA
>Ga0155914_118_pt1 | contig 7147 bp, 6 predicted proteins | sample RifCSPlowO2_01_FD_107568 | JGI IMG/M metagenome (GOLD analysis project Ga0155914, IMG submission 107568) | Candidatus Levybacteria bacterium RIFCSPLOWO2_01_FULL_42_15
TTTTGTTTCGAAGATTCGATTTTTCTTCTTTTGATATTGTGATTGTTTCTGCAACAGGAGCGTATAGTCCTAACTCTATTCGGTGTCATCCTGAATTTATTTCAGGATCTCGTTCCTTGAGGGATGAGATGCCGAAACTTGCCTCGCGGCAAGGCGGGCAAGTTCGCCGTGGCAAGGAGAAGAGACCTATCCATGTCTGCTATTGTCATACGCCGTCGAGATACCTGTATGGTTACGCAACGGCAAGGGAATGGAAGAAAAATTCTTTCGTTCGGGTTTTTGGCGAAATAGCCAACCATTTTCTTCGGCTCATCGATTTCAAAAGCGCCCAGAATGTTGATTATTTTATTGCCAACTCAAAAGAGGTAGCATCTCGGATCAAAAAATTCTATCGAAAGAATTCAGTCATAATATATCCTCCAGTCGACATGGGTTCTCCGGGCGCGGGTCCTGCCACTCGCTCTTCCCACGGTGCTCCTGCTAGTTTTGCTGATGCTGCGAACGCAGATGCGCTACGCGTCCGCCCTACGCTCGTGTCACCCGCTAATATTGTCTCCCAATCTCAACACCCTTATTATCTTGCCGGTGGTCGCCTTGCGAGGCCTAAGCATATCGATTTGATTGTGAAAACATGTCAAAACAATAAAATCCCTCTTAAAGTGTTTGGGAAGGGGTTTGCGGGATATGATACAAAATTAAAAATGAACGGGAATGATTCATTTATTGAGTTTGCAGGAGAGGTGAGTGATGGAAAGAAGTGGGAGCTCATGAGAGGTGCCAAGGCGTATATTTTTGCCGCGGAAGATGAGGATTTTGGGATAACTCCGGTTGAAGCAATGGCGGCGGGGATTCCGGTTGACGCGTATCGCTCGGGAGGAGTTCAGGAATCGGTTGTTGAAGAAAAGACAGGCGTATTTTTTGACGAACTTACCTCAAAAAGCCTTCTTAGCGCTATCAAAAAACTTGAAAAGCTTTCCATAAACCCGGAAGATTGCATTAAACAGGCGCAGAAATTCTCCAAAGCAACGTTTCAACAATCAATTCAAAAATATATAGAAGGCCTCATAAAGAGTCGTTGAGTTTTGTGTCTGGCTGTGATAGTATTATCTTCACACCTATGGCGAATGGATATACGGACAAAGTCATTATTTCGGTGGGTGGATCCCTCATTGTCCCCAACGGCGGGGTGGACACCGCCTTTCTGTCCAAGTTTAACAAATTCGTAAGAAGCGAACTGGCGAATAATCCAAACCGCCAGTTTTTTTTGGCTATTGGGGGAGGACAAACTACCAGGCTCTATCAAAAAGCAGCAAGAGAGGTTATAGGAGATAAGCTTACTCGTGATGATTTAGACTGGATTGGCATTCATGCTACTCGTTTGAATGCCCACCTTGTAAGAACCATTTTTAGGGATGTTGCCCATCAATATATTATCAAAAACTTCGAAATTATTCAAAAAGTAACACAGCCTGTAGTTATTGCGTCAGGTTGGAAGCCGGGATGGTCCACGGATTATGACGCAATCCTTCTTGCAGAGGATTATCAGGTAGAGAAGATCGTAAATCTTACTAATACGGAATACGTGTATGATAAAGACCCAAAGAAATTTCCCGATGCAAAACCCATAGAGAACATTAGCTGGAATGATTTTAGAAAGCTCGTTGGCAACGAGTGGATTCCGGGGATGAATGCGCCGTTTGACCCGATTGCCGCTAAAAAAGCAGAAGAACTGAACCTAACGGTTGTTATTGCGGGAGCTGATCTTGAGAATCTAGAAAAGATTCTTAACAACAAGCCGTTTAAGGGGACAACTATTGAGTCCATCTCCGACAAGTCCAATGACGCTTAAAAGTCTTGTTCTTCGGAATTTCCGCTCATACGCTTCTTCCAAATTTTCTCTCAATGAGGGGATCGTATCGATTGTAGGGAAAAACGCCACCGGCAAGACAAATCTCATAGAAGCAATATATCTTTTAGGACGGGGGAAAAGCTTTCGGGCAGAAAAAGACACCCAGATGATTCAGCTTGGCAAAGAGGTGGGAAGGGTTCAGGGAGAAGTTTATGACACAAAACTTGAGGTGGTTCTTGTAGATCCTTCACTCCAGAATCTAGGAAAAAGGTCAAAGAAATTTTTGGTCAATGGCGTTTCCAAACGGGGAGTAGACTTTGTGGGGAATTTAGCGGTGGTCTTGTTTGCGCCCACCGATTTGGAGATTATGAGCGGATCGCCTGGTACGCGGAGGCGGTTTTTGGATGAAACACTGCAGCAAGTAGATAGAGAGTATCGGCTTGCTCTTATGGAATATACAAAGGCGCTTAAACAAAGAAACGCACTTCTTGAGCGCGTACAAGAAACGGGAGTTCGCAATGCCAAGCTTTTTGAGTATTGGGATGATCTTCTTATAAAGCAGGGGGAAGTTATTGCCGAAAAACGGGAAGCATTCTGTGCTTTCTTAAATAACAGTGAAAAAAGCGTGTTTGATTTTGCCGTAACGTATGACAAAAGCGTTATTTCCCGCAAACGGCTTGAAGAATACAAAAGCGCGGAAGAAGGCGCTGGCGTTACCCTCGTGGGGCCTCACCGAGACGATATAATTCTTAGAATGTTTAACAGGGGGACAGGCGTTGCGTGCGAGCTAAGGTTTTTTGGATCACGAGGGCAACAGAGGCTTTCTGTCCTCCAGCTAAAGCTTCTTGAGTTGTTATATGTAGAAAAAGCGCTTCATGATGCGCCTGTTCTTCTTCTTGATGACATTTTTTCCGAGCTTGATGCATCTCACATAAAGCTTGTGTTAGAAACGCTTCCCCATAAGCAAATCATTCTTACTACCACACATAAAGAATTTCTTAAGGGACCAATGATAAAAAACGCGCAGGTTATTGAAATTTCTTAAGGTGTTTGAAAGAATAAAGATACTCTCTAATATATGTTTGATAAAGCTTTACTCGATAGGCTTTTTCGTCCGGACACCTCTTCTCATAAGGGAATGAACGGGAAGCTTATGATTATTGGAGGTTCTCATCTGTTCCACGCCGCTTCTCTTTGGGCGCTTGAGGTAGCCTCCCGTATTGTTGATATGGTGTTTTACTCCTCGGTGCCGGAGAATAATCAGATCGTTCAAAAAACAAAAGAAGCATTCAGAAACGGCATCATAATCCCTCGAGATCAGATAGAAGCATACATTCAGGAAGCGGATTGTGTGTTGATAGGACCCGGCTTACCGCGAGCGCAAGGGCAGGAAGAAGGAGACGATGATACTAAAGAGTTGACCGAGCGATTGCTCAGCCAATATCCGGATAAAAGATGGGTGATTGATGGAGGAGCATTGCAGATGATGGATCCGGAATTTATTCCTCGCAATGCGATACTAACTCCTCATCCAAAAGAGTTCGAGACGCTCTTTTATCGTGTCATCCCGAACTCGTTTCGGGATCTCAGTTTCAAATCAAACGAGATGCTGAAACCCTTCGGCTCCCCTCAGGGCGGGCAAGTTCAGCATGACAATAAAGTAGGAGAAATGGCGAAAAAATACAACTGTATAATTTTACTTAAGGGGCCGACCGATATTGTTTGCTCGCCAGACGAGTGCGTTGAAATACCGGGCGGAAATGCGGGGATGACCAAAGGAGGGACCGGAGATGTGCTCGCCGGTCTTGTGGGTGCTCTTGCGTGTAAAAATGATCTGTTTCTGGCCGCAACCTGCGCAAGCTATATTAATAAGCGCGCGGGAGACGAGTTGTATGACAAAGTAGGGCCGTACTTTAACGCTTCTGATCTTGCCGCCCAAATCCCAATCACCATGAAGCAGCTTCTAAAATAGCCTTGCGATTCTTCGGGAAATGTGCGTTAATTGAGAAAGAACACTAGCTTTATGTATCAGCCGAAATTTACTATTTCTTACGCAATTCTCCGCCACATGGGAGTGATCGAGGCGTGCAAAGAAGTCATTGATTCGGCTCCACTTCTTCCTTTTTATGAAAAGCAGTTCCGATCAGACGCACTCGTGCGTACTGTTCATCACGGTACCCATATTGAAGGAAACGCGCTTTCTCTCTCTCAAGCAAAACAGGTTTTGGAAGGGCAAGAGGTCGTCGGCAGGGATAGAGACATACAAGAAGTGATTAATTATCGCAAAGTAATGGAATACGTTGAAAAAGTGAAAAGTGAAAAGTCAAAAGTTACAATTGACGAAGAGGCTATAAAAACTATTCATAGAATAACCGTTGAGAAGATTTTGTCGCAAGAAAAATGTGGAGAATATCGAAAAACCCAGGTGGTGATTAAGAATAATACGACTAAAGAAGTTTCGTTTCGGCCGCCACCCGCAGAACACGTAGAAGCCCAAATAACCGATCTCATTGCGTTTATTTCTGCAAAGCAGAATCAAGATATTCATCCGGTTTTGAAATCGGGAGTTGTTCATTATGAATTTGTGCGCATCCATCCGTTTGTGGATGGAAACGGCAGGGTTGCCCGGGCTTTGTCAACACTCCTATTGTTTCTTGAAGGGTATGACATTCGAAAATTTTTTTCTCTTGAGGAGTATTTCGATAAAAACGCAAACGATTATTATAGAGCGCTGCAAAGCGTGAAAAAAAAGAAAGGGAATCTCACAAACTGGCTTGAGTACTTTACTCAAGGGCTTGCTATTGAGCTTTCCAAGATCAAGGAAAAAATTGAGAGAATTTCAGTAGACGCAAAATTAAGAGAAAAACTTGGAGGAAAACCGCTCATGCTTACAGACCGCCAGCTTGCGATTATCGAATACATTCAGGAAACAGGCTATCTGCAAAATCAGGCTTTTGAAACCCTTTTTCCCATGGTGTCCGAAGATACGGTTCTTAACGAGCTAGGATCACTCGTTGAAGCGGGAGTTATCAAGAAGCAGGGGGTGACAAAGGGCGCTCGCTACGTGATGGGGTAAGGGTTATCCCTCCATCTTCTGATCGCGTCATAGTTAAACAAGTTGCGTTATCAAACTGGGTTATTTTTTGTAGAATATTTCTTCCTACTTGATGATATTGTTCTGCGATGCGTTTTACTGTTTCGTCTTGTGATCTGTCCCGTATCAATTCAGAAAAACCAATGCCAGCCGAGAGAGGAGTTTTTACATGGTGAGTAAACGCTTGAATAAACTCGTACAGAAGTTTTCCTTCAAGAGTAGCCGATGAAGGAAGGTTTTCCTCTATCTGTTCTTCTCCCAAAAATTCAAAATCCCATTGCCCTTTTTCATACACCAACAGAACCGTTTTTGCTCTTTGAAGCTTTTTGGGAACCTCCACGAATCTTTGGTGATCGTCTTTTATGACGTCAAGGAATCGACTAGCAAAACGATCAGATTGTCCATCAAGAGTAAGCGCTTCCAGTAAGGGTTGAGCCTCTTTGATATCTGGTGCCACTAATTGCTCAAAACCTTTTCCAAACATAGCACCAATAGAGGGAGGTAAGTGTTTTACTCTTCTTTGTTCTTTACGAATTGATTTTTCTGGGTTTTCCACCGAAGGCTCCATGTGGACGCTATTATATCCCAAAAACGAGTATGGTACAATCAACGTGTGAGATTTGATACGCTCTCCTCCTATTTTGAAAAACTAGAAAAAACCTCATCCCGCCTAGCTCTCATTGACATTCTTGCTGATTTGTTTAAAAAAGCACAAGAAGATGAAATAGGAGAAATCATACATCTACTTCAAGGAAGAATTGCTCCCTTTTTTGAACCTGTAGAAATAGGAATGGCTGAAAAAAATGTAGCAGGAGCAATAGCAAAAGCTTACAAATTTTCAAAAGAAGAGGTTCTATCGCTCTATCGGCAATTAGGCGATATGGGTCTTGTAGTACAGAAAATTGCGCCACATCGTGCTTCAAAAATTACCGTAAAAGAAATAGTGGCCACTCTAAGTCAAATTTCCGAAGAATTTGGCGAGGGGACTGTTCAAAGAAGACAAGGGTTACTCGTTGGTCTTTTGCAAAAGCTTGACCCTACTTCTGCAAAACATTTAGCGAGAATTCCGCTGGGAAATACCCGTTTAGGCATTGGTGACCCTACGATATTAGATGCCTTGGCTTTATCAGAATTGGGAGATAAAAGTAAACGAAAAATGTTAGAGGGTGCTTACGATAGAACATCCGACTTAGCTCTCATTGCTACAGCGCTTCGGAAAAGTGGCTTACAAGGTATTCAAAGCTTGAAAGTAAGAGTAGGATTTCCTATTCGATCAGAACTTTGTGAAAGGCTTCCAACCCCTGAAAAAATAATAGAAAAGATGGAGAAAGTAAATGTCCAATATAAATATGATGGGTTTAGGGTGCAAATACATAAATTCAGAGATGACGTAAGAATGTTTTCCAGAAATCTTGAAAATATGACTCATATGTTTCCAGAACTTAGAGATGCTACCCGAAAACAAATTAAAGCGGAGACTGCAATTCTTGATTGTGAAGCTTTGGCATACAATCCCGAGTCTGAAGAGTTTTTGCCTTTCCAGGAAACTACCAAACGGCGCAGAAAACACAATATTGAGGAAATAGCAAAAGAGTTGCCGCTAAAGGCGTTTGTGTTTGATATTTTGTATAAAGATGGGGAGTCTTTGATTGACACCCCGCTCTTAAAGAGGATGGATATTCTCAAGCAAACCGTTCATACAGACGATACTTTGATTCCTTCAGTTGGAGAAATAGTTACAGAGCCAAAACGGTTGCAGGCAATGCTTGATGAGGCTATTTCAAAAGGCTTGGAGGGATTGGTGGTTAAGCGCGTTGATTCTCTGTATGAGGCGGGAGGGCGGAATTTCAACTGGGTTAAGCTCAAACGACATTCCGCGGGGGAACTCAACGATACCATTGATTGCGTGATTCTAGGCTACATCTTTGGGAAAGGGAAGCGAACCGCCTTTGGTGCGGGAGCACTGCTGGTTGGCGTATATGATTCTAAGGCGGATGAATTTGTAACCGTTTCAAAGATTGGAACGGGGTTAACCGATGAGGAATGGCAGGAGATAAAAGTTCAAAGTTCAAAGTTAAAAGTTAAAAGTAAGCCGGCAAGAGTGATCTCTTTGATTGAGCCAAGCGTGTGGGTTGAGCCCAAAATTGTGATAGAGGTTTTGGCAGATGAAATTACCCGATCTCCCATTCATACGGCTGGAAAAA
>Ga0155914_142_pt1 | contig 6828 bp, 5 predicted proteins | sample RifCSPlowO2_01_FD_107568 | JGI IMG/M metagenome (GOLD analysis project Ga0155914, IMG submission 107568) | Candidatus Levybacteria bacterium RIFCSPLOWO2_01_FULL_42_15
AGTTAGAGAATAGTATATAATGAAGCCGACTTTATGGCATTCCAAAACCTATCACCTCTTGCAAAATCTCTTGTTACCGCGTTTGTTCATCAAGATCCCTCGGTATCGGAGAAGAAAATCGCGGTAAATCCCCTGGTTGCTCGTGTTGCCTCATGGTATGAAAAATTGCGAAACGCCATGGATTATCGGGAAGACGAAGTAATCTTAAGAGCGGCAATCGAGCGAATTCTTAAACGCCGGATTCTTTTGGGTGGAACAGGAGAGACCATAGCAGAGCCTCTTATTCGCGAACTTGCGTGGGCACGGTATTTTAAGGACGAAACGCTTTCCGAGTCAAGCATTGAGATTGTTTCTTACCAAATAAACTTTTTTCTGCGCCTCAAGGAACGTCTTCTTGCCGGTCGTCTTCTCAAAGAAGGAGTGATTAACGAATGGGTTCTTCATCTGTTGTCATCAAGCATAGAGAAAATATTGAATAGACAGAAGGAAAAAGAACTTATGAACAATTTTATGTTCCACATAATGAAACAGAATATTGCCATAGAAGAGGAAGATGATCAGACAAAAGACGCGCAAGTTTTTATTGCGGTAAGAAGAAGTTTTGCAAAAGATGACATTGCCTTTTTGCGTTACCATCTGTTTGCCCAATTTTTTGGAGAATCATTTGCCAATCAGGATGTTGACACGGTTTCCTCAGAATTCCTTTCCGCATACAAAGAAATCCAAAGACAGCTTACTTATTCCCGGAAGGAAGCAGTATACGCCTACATAAAACGTAAGACCGCCGCTTTTTTTATTCTTGAAGATATTATGCGTATTTATAAAGGGGATTTGGTGGCAATACTGGAGAGTGAGGAAGAGCTCAAAAAAGCGGTATTTGAAGCTTGTAGCGCCCGATACAGTGGCATTGCCTCCAAAGTACGCCGGGCAATCATACGAAGCGTTATATTTCTTCTTTTTACCAAGGCGTTTTTCGCATTTACCGTAGAAGGAACCTTTGAAAGTTTTTTCTACGGAGAAGTTTTTTGGAAATCGATGTTTGTCAACACAACGATTCCGCCTATTCTTATGGTGATTGTGGGGCTTTTTATCAGAATGCCGCGAATTGACAACTCCAAACGGATTCTTGCATTCACTCAAACTATGCTTTTTGATGAAGATCCGCGTTTAGGAAGCTCTCTTGCCATACAAAAAGTTGAGGAGAACAAACGGCCGTATTTAACACTCGTATTTACTGTTTTGTGGCTTCTTGCCTCTATTGCGAGTTTTGGAGCCATAGTATTGGTGCTTACTAAGTTTAACGTAACCATTATTAGTCAAGGGATCTTTTTGTTTTTTTTGGCGATCGTTTCATTTCTTTCTTATCGCATTGGGCTTATGGCAAGCGTCTATACGGTTGATGAGCAGCAAGGATGGCTCACCCCGGTTATTGACTTCTTCTTTATGCCGATCGTGCGAGTAGGAAGACACTTGACTGAGGGAATCTCTCAGATTAATATCCTGCTGTTTGTATTCGATTTTCTCATAGAAACTCCTTTTAAGGGACTCTTTGCGTTTTTCGAACAGTGGTTTTTATTCTTGCACACCAAACGAGAAGGACTTGAATAGAAATCCCCTTGACCAATGAGATTTTCTCTGCTACTGTAATATATACCAATGGCTGATTTTACCGACGCAACGTTTGCAAAAGAAGTTCTCCAGGAGACAAGCGTGCCGGTTTTGGTAGATTTTTGGGCTCCGTGGTGCGGTCCCTGCAAGATGGTTTCTCCTATTATTGATGAGTTGGCGATCGAATACCAGGAAAAAGTAAAAGTAGGAAAACTGAATGTTGACGAAAATCCTACTACCGCATCGCAATATGGCGTTATGAGTATTCCCAGCATTTTTATATTTAAGGATGGCAAGCCGGTTAAAAGCATGGTGGGGGCGTTGGGGAAAGAAAATTTTAAAAAAGCAATTGATGAGGTGTTGACAAGCTAATGGTTCGGATACGACATTTTCTTGTCACCCGGCGAGTACTTTCTTCAGCTAAGCCTACCATGAATACGGCAGATTATCTTGATGGCATTTGAAGTATTCGTGACCGCGAAAATGCGTATCGTTCACCATTATTGAGAAAATATGGACATATCTGTGTATGACGTAGCTATTATAGGAAGCGGGCCTGCGGGGCTTACTGCCGCAATTTATACCACGCGTTCTAATCTCACCACCCTTATTATCGCCGGAAGAAAATGGGGAGGACAGTTGATGCTCACAACGCTCGTTGAGAATTTTCCCGGTTTTGCCGACGGCGTTCATGGACCCGATCTTATGATAGCAATGCGAAAACAGGTGGAGCGGCATGGAGCCATATTGGTTGAGAAGGATTTTAAGGACGGCGATTTTACCAAGAACCCTTTTGTGCTTCACGCAGAAGATCAGGCGTATGAGGCAAGATCGGTTATTATCGCAACCGGAGCAGACACAAAATGGCTTGGGATTAAGGGAGAACAAGAGAAGATTGGCCGCGGCGTATCCTCCTGCGCGCCCTGCGACGCCGCTTTTTTTAGAGACAAAAACGTTATTGTGGCAGGAGGCGGAGATAGCGCCATGGAAGAAGCGCTTGTTCTTGCTAAATTCGCAACCAAGGTAACAGTGATTCATAGGCGAGATAAGCTTCGCGCAAGCCATATAATGCAAGAAAAAGCGCGGAAGAATCCTAAAATTTCTTTTGTTTTTGATACGGAGATTAAAGAAATTCTTGGCGAGCAAAAAATAACAGGAGTTCTTGCGTATAGTAATAAAACAGGGAAGACAACGCAAATACCTACGGACGGCGTATTTGTGGCAATTGGACACACGCCAAACTCAACTATTTTTAAGGGAATTGATATTGACGAAAACGGATTTATTAAGATTCACAACCATTATCGAACAAATGTAGCGGGCGTATTTGTGGCAGGAGATGTGCATGATGGGAAGTATAAACAGGCAATAACCGCCGCAGGTTTCGGTTGTGCAGCCGCACTTGAAACATTGCGTTGGCTTGATGGTGAAGGCTAACGCCTATTGACAGGATAGATTCCCTATGCTAGGATAATATCCACGTGCGCATTCTTAGTGATTGAGAGGCGTACATTACGGAGAGTAATCGTTTCTGGTATGATACAAAATATCAAAATAGCACTAAGAACCCCCCAAGGGGGGTAAAGCTTTCTTCTTGAGACGATTCCTCCTTTTCTGTTCATAGCTAATCACTAAAGTAGTATCGGATTCGACCATAGGCATACATAAAAGGGCCGGTAGCTTAGCTGGTAGAGCGTCGCGTTTGCATCGCGAAGGTCGAGAGTTCGAATCTCTTCCGGTCCACCGAGCTCAGCTCGGTCCACCCTGCTTTTTTGGGCAAGCTCCCAACTCAAATGGGTGAGGAGTTTACTCAAAAGAGTATACGCAAGTAATTTGCTCTTTGACAAGCGAAGAGAAGAACTCTGTACAACGTTCTTGCGTTTACCGTAGGAGCGTTCACAGAGTATTAAGCGTCTTTATCACGTTCAGTTCGCCAGCCGGCGGATGAATGTGGTTTACATAAAATTACTCATAATGCCAACAATGGATGCCTTGGAGGTTTTGGCCGAAGAAGGACGCATATGACGGCGATACTCGTCGGGAAGGTGTCATAAACCTATGATCCGGCGGTTTCCGAATGGGGTAACCCACCCCGCTTAGCGGGGTAGCCCTGAGTAAAAATAACTCACACCGTATTTATAATTTTTATTATTGTTATAAAGATTATAAATTTTATAGGTAGGGTGTGGGTTATATAGCTCTGGGTGGGGCACGGCGTGAACTGAAACATCTCATTAGCGCCAGGAAAAGAAATAAAATAGATTCCCTAAGTAGCGGCGAGCGAAAAGGGAACAGTCTAAACCGAGCTCAGCTCGGTGTTGCAGGGTCTGCATACGAGAAAGCTAATGGTAAAAAAATGCTTTGGAATGGGCAACCACAGAAGGTGAAAGTCCTGTATTTGAAACTACTGGCTTTTTCAGCGGATACCTAAGTACCATGGGGAAAATACCCTGTGGGAATCTGGGGCGACCACGCTCCAAGACTAAATACCAAAACCTACCGATAGTGAACTAGTACCGTGAGGGAAAGGTGAAAAGCACCCCGGGAGGGGAATGAAATAGACCTGAAATTGTTGGCTGACAAGCAATCGAAGCATCAGCTGTCGCTCCTTGCTTCTAAATTAAAAGTGTAAAATGAAAAGTTAAAAATTACAATTTTAAATTAAAAATTTTTAGTTTTGATATGTAATTTTGCATTTTTATTTTTTAATTTTTAATTCGGAGCAGCGAGCGATAGCGAGATGTAACGGTGTGCCTATTGAAGAATGAACCGGTGAGTTCATCAACGCTGCGTTTAAGCTTAAGCTACTTTGTAGCGAAGGCGCAGTGAAAGCAAGGGCTAATCGCCCGTCCTGAGAGCAATCGAAGGGGTAGCGTTGATGAGACCCGAAACCGGGTGAGCTAACCTTGAGCAGGGTGAACCCCACCGAAAGGCGGGGGGAGGCCCGAACTCGTTACCGTCGCAATGGTATGAGATGACTTGAGGTTAGGGGCAATATGCCAATCGAACCCGGAGATAGCTGGTTCTCCCCGAAATATATTTTGGTATAGCGCCCGCCATATTTTTGCCTTGGGGTAGAGCACTGGATGGTTCGTGGCGACGCAAGTTGTCGCAACCAACCAAACTCCGAATACAAGAGCAAATATAGGCGGGTAGTCAGGCTGGTCGGGCTAAGCTGATCAGTCAAAAGGGAAACAGCCCAGACTCCCATCTAAGGCCTCTAAATAAAGACTAAGTTTTAAAGGAAGTCAAATTCCATAGACAACCAGGAGGTTGGCTTAGAAGCAGCCATCCTTTAAAGAAAGCGTAATAGCTCACTGGAGGACGGTATTTGGCGCCGAAAATGTATCGAGGATTAAGTCTTTTGCCGAAGATGGAGAACTTTGTGCGAAGCACAAAGTTGGTAGGGGAGCGTTCTGAATGCAGTGAAGCCGAGCTGTAAAGCTTGGTGGAGTGTTCAGAAGTGAGAATGCCGGTATGAGTAGCGAGATCCCGCTGAGAACGCGGGACGCCGAAAACCCAAGGTTTCCTCCGCAATGTAAGTCAGCGGAGGGTAAGTCGGTCCTAAGGGTGTTCCGAGCTCAACTCGGGGTAATCCGATGGATAAGTCGTTGATATTCGACTACAGAATGTGAGCGTCTCTAAGGGAGTGACGAAAGTGGAAGGATCAACCGAGCTCAGCTCGGCTAAGCAGTGAGATAGGGCAAACTGGAAAATCCGTTTGTCTGTTTAATCAAGCTGTAATGGAGACCTTGATAGCAATATCGAGGGATTTGATTTCTTTCAGTTTCCAAGAAAAACTTCATTAGTCCCGAACCGCAAGGTGAGGGAAAACTCATGTTTTACCGTACCGCAAACCGACACAGGTGGGTTGGTCGAGAAGACTAAGGCGATCGGGAGAAAGATGATCAAGGAACTCGGCAAAAAATCTGGGCGTAACCTTTGGGAGATGCCCTGTCCTGAGAGAAATCGAAGGACTGCAACAAAAGATTATTTAGCGACTGTTTATCTAAAACACAGGTCCCTGCAAAGCCGAAAGGCAACGTATAGGGGCTGACACCTGCCCAGTGCTGGTAAGTCAACTACTGTGGGTAACCCCGATTTAATCGGGGAAGCTCGTGGTATAAGCTCCGGTGAACGGCAGCAGTAACTATAACTGTTCTATGGTAGCGAAGTTCCTTGTCGGGTAAGTTCCGACCCGCACGAAAGGTAGAACGACTAAATAACTGTCTTGATCATCTACCCGGCGAAATTGAGATGGCTGTGAAGACGCGGCCTAGTTGTCCTTGGACAAAAAGACCCCGGGAGCTTTACTGTAGCTTGACATTTGAGGGTTTATTTTAACTGTTGAGAATAGGAGGGACCCTGAGAGCAATCGAAGGGGACAGTGAAATACCTCTCTTTGAAATGAACACTTATTACCTTAAGGCCGCATAAAAATTCGGCTAAGGAACAGTGTCTGGCGGGCAGTTTAACTGGGGAGGTTGACTCCTACAACGCAACGGAGTCGTACAAAGGTTGGCTAGCTTCGGATGGAAATCGAAGTGATAGCGCAAAGGCATAAGCCAGCTTAACTGCGAGAGAAACAACTCGAGCAGATACGAAAGTAGGTCTTAGTGATCCTCCGCACGATCGTGGGATCGGCGGAGCTTAACGGATATAAGCTACCCCGGGGATAACAGGCTGATCGCCTCCAAGCGTCCACAGCGACGAGGCGGTTTGGCACCTTATGTATAAAACATCGGGGCGCCTACAGAGCAATCTGTAAGCCTGGTACTTCGTACTATTTGGCTCAAAATAGTATTTAAGTATAAAATGTACTAGCTCAAATCGGTGAAGCCCTTCGACTCGAACAAGTCGTTCAGGGTAATACCGAGGGAGGTACCAGACGGTACTTCCTCTATCGACTGATCCACGTTCAGTTTACATGAACGTGGTGAGATAGATAGTTTTTATTATCTATCACACGGCTAGCCCCGCCAACAGCTACGCAGTTTCGGGCGGGTGAAGGTATAGTCAAATCCTTCTGGTAACAGAAGATCATGCAGAGCAGATTTTAACTAAAGTCTGCATTGCAGACCGACAGCGATGTCGGCTCATCGCATCCTGGGGGTGAAGAAGCTCCCAAGGGTCCGGCTGTTCGCCGGTTAAAGCGGTACGTGAGCTGGGTTAAGAACGATGTGAATCAGTTCGGTCTCTATCCAGGACAACCGTTCGAGA
>Ga0155914_124_pt1 | contig 6212 bp, 5 predicted proteins | sample RifCSPlowO2_01_FD_107568 | JGI IMG/M metagenome (GOLD analysis project Ga0155914, IMG submission 107568) | Candidatus Levybacteria bacterium RIFCSPLOWO2_01_FULL_42_15
CTATTTCTATTACACAGTGTTTTTGTGGAAGTAAATTCTGTCGTAAAGTATTACGAGGATTTAAATATTTGCCTATCTTAACCATTATAAAATATAATGGGTTCATTGCTGATTACTTAAAAAAGATGTTGTTTGCTAGTATTTCTCAAAGGGATATATTCAAAAAACCATTGTTTCTAGATATATATGAGGTATAATTTGAAAGAGTTGATATGAAGAAGCGAGTTTATTCTGGCATCCGTGCAACGGGGAGACTGCATTTGGGCAATTATCTGGGGGCAGTAAAAGGAATGTTAGCGCTGCAGGATTCCTATGACTGCATTTTTTCCGTGGTTGATCTGCATACTATTACGGTTCCTTATGATCCCTCTGTATTGCAGGGTTCTATTCAAGAAATTGTGTTGGATTACCTTGCCGCGGGATTGGATCCTAAAAAATGTCTTTTAGAGATTCAATCGCAGGTGCCTCAACATACAGAGCTTGCGTATTTATTTTCTACGATCTACCCAGTATCACGACTTGAGGATTTGCCAACCTATAAAGAGAAAAAAGCGCAGTATCCAAAGTACGTTAACATGGGACTCTTGTATTACCCCGTGTTAATGACTGCTGACATTTTGCTCTATAAAGGAGAGCTTGTTCCGGTTGGAATTGATCAAGAGCCGCATTTGGAAGTCACGCGAGAGATCGCGCGCAAGTTTAATTCGATGTATCCTTCGACAGGCTCAGGATCTTTGACCTTCCCAGAGCCGGTTCGCTTCAAAACAAACGGGGAACATGTCCCATCCTTGAGTGGAACAGGAAAGATGAGTAAATCGGTTGAGGGAAGCTATATTACCCTGACGGATGATCTTGAAACCATACGAAAACGCTTGAGAGCTGCTCCAACCGACAGTGGAACCAAGGGGGGAGAAATTCCCAAAGAGGGAGGAGTAGCTAACTTATTTAAGCTGTTAGAGTTATTCGCAGACAACAAAACGAACACAAAATATACCCATGATTATAGACAAGGAACCATTCGTTACGCAGACCTCAAAGAGGAGCTTTCACAGGCAATTTATAAAGAACTCGCGCCGTTCCAAGCAAGACGAAAAGAATTTGAGGCAAACCCAAAACTTGTTGAGTCAGTCATAGAAGAAAGCATTAGAGAGTGTCAAAAAATGGCGGAGGAGACCATGAAAGAAGTTAGGAAAAAGATGGGGTTGGAATAGGAATTGGAAGGCGTAGTATATCAACTCTAACATATTGTTTCCATTGAGGACTGTCAATATTGCTTCCTGCTCGAATAAACGCAACAGCTCTTTCCTCATCGATTGATCCTCCAGAAGTAAGGTAGCCAAGAAGAGCGGCCTGATAAATATATGCCTGAGCTCCTCTACCATATCCTCGGGACTCCTCTTCAATGTGTTGTATTGAGTCTTGGCGTCTTTGCACTTCTTTTCCTACCCGTTCTTCCGGAGAAAGAGAGGGGAACGATTCTAAGTAAGAAAGCGTATTTCGTACGTGTTCAATCTCATGTGTTAATTGAGAAGCGAGCGTAACAGAGTCTGATTCATTTAGGACTTCTTCAATAGCAATAGCTATGTGGACTTCCAATTCGTTATTTGTTATCATAGCCTGAGTTCTCATGCTTAGTCTCCCGTCTTTAGAAACTTTACTTTTTGGGTAAAGTGAATGACTTACTTTTTTTGATAGAAGACGGGATTTCAGGAAGAGCGAAGCATCTTTGAAATATGGATTTTCTGATTGCTGCATAAGAGCGAGCGTTGTGGCTACGCGACTTTGAGCTTCCTTGATGGTCGCTTCGTTTATTGGTAGTTTTTGGGGAGAACGGACGTATCCTTTTGTTGTCCAAAGTTGTTGTTCTTTTTGACTTGGTTTAATTCCTAACAGATTTACTTCTTGCTCAATGATTAATAGGTTAGGATGCACCTGTTCCGTGGGGGAAATAGGAGTGGGAGTTGGCTTTCCTTCCATTGCCTCCTCAAGCTTGTTATCAAGAAGAGACGATCTTTTTATTAACAAGACCGCGATTGATAATCCAGCAGCTGCAATACCTCCTATTAGTAGTTGACGTTTAATTAACTTACTACGTTGTTGTGCATTCTGTCTTTCTCTTCTTGTTTTTCTTGATCCACGTCTCTCAAGACTCATAGGCCTATAATTATACCGTATCTGAGTGCAAAATAAAAGTAATAAGCGCTGGCTAGATTGAATATTTTATGCTATACTCCCAAAGCATATGGCTTCAAAACCCCGCAACGCGAGAAAAAAAATAGTCAAGTTTAGGTTCAACACTTCATGGAAGAACGTGGTGCTCTATGGGTTTTTAGTGCTTTTTAGTATTTTCCTCTTTGCGGGGCTGACCGCGCCCTTTGAGGAACGCAAAGAAAAAGTTCCTCTATCCGAGATTATCGCTCAGGTAAAGAAAGGAGAGGTAAAAGAAATTGTAGTTGTTGATAGTAAGCTTACCGTAACTTCCAAACAAGGTGTGGTAGAAACATATAAAGAACCCGGTTCAAACGTGTATGAACTGTTTAAAGACGCGGGGGTATCTTTGGAAAAGACAAAAGTTGTCGTTAAAGACGAGTCAAGCATTGCCACACTGGTTGGAATTGTGTCTTCGGTTCTTCCCATTCTTCTTATGGTCGCGTTTTTCTACTTTATTTTTCGGCAAGCAAGGGGTGCTCAAGAAAGCATTTTTTCCTTTGGGCAGTCTCGGGCAAAACTCTTTAGCAAGGATACGCCGCGGATTACCTTTAACGATGTAGCAGGCGTGGACGAGGCAAAGCAAGAGCTTACCGAAATTGTTGATTTCCTCAAGCATCCCGGCAAATATAAGGCAGTGGGAGCGCGTACTCCCAAGGGCGTTCTCATGATAGGTCCCTCGGGAACGGGGAAAACGCTTTTAGCGCGGGCAACAGCGGGGGAAGCAAGTGTGCCCTTTTTCTCTATGGCAGGATCAGAGTTTATGGAAATGTTGGTAGGAGTTGGGGCGAGCAGAGTTCGTGACTTATTTCAAACCGCCAAGAAATCTCAACCCGCGATCATTTTTATTGATGAGGTTGACGCAATTGGCAGGCAACGGGGCTTTGGTATTATGGGTGGACATGATGAACGGGAGCAAACGCTCAATCAGATTTTGGTGGAGATGGATGGATTTACGCCGAATGAGAACATTGTGGTTATCGCGGCAACTAACCGTCCCGACGTGTTGGATCCGGCGCTGATTCGCCCCGGACGGTTTGACCGGCGCGTTAGCCTAGACATGCCGGATGTAAACGGAAGAAAGGCTATTCTCGCAATTCATGCCAAAGGAAAGCCGTTTGTAAAAGAAGTTGATTGGGAAAAAGCAGCAAAGCGGACCGTTGGGTTTTCGGGAGCCGATCTTGAGAATATGCTCAATGAAGCGGCAATTTTGGCAGCACGGCTTAACAAGACATCAATAGACATGAAGGACATTGAAGAGGCGGCAACCAAGGTAAAACTGGGGCCGGAGAAGAAACGGCTCCAAAGCGACGAGGACAGAAAAATGACCGCGTACCATGAAGCAGGGCACGCGCTGGTTTCCTGGTCTATGCCTCATGTGGATCCAGTGCATAGGATTTCTATTGTGAGCCGCGGTCTTTCTTTGGGACATACTATGATGGAGCCAACAGAGCGCGTGCATGAAACAAAAACGCATCTTACCGAAGAGGTGGTGGTTATGCTGGGAGGGCGCGCCGCGGAAAAACTGGTGTTTAATGAAATGACCACCGGTGCTGCCGATGACATTGCTAAGGCAACTCAGCTTGTCCGCATGATGGTGGTTGAGTACGGCATGAGCGATTTGGGACCTATTAATCTTGACGGAGATCACCACCTCTTTTATGAACGCCAATCGGTATCTTCTGAAATGGCGGCAAAAATTGACAGAGAAGTACAGAGAATTACCGATGAGGCGTACAAATCTGCTCTTGCAACTCTTGGCAAGCTTCGCAAAAAACTTAATCTTTTGGCAGAAGCGCTTCTTAAAAAAGAAACCATAGAGCAAGAAGATTTTCTCAAGCTCATCGGACAGAAAAAACCTCTATAATACATCCATGGACAGGTTTGTCTTAATTGACGGGAACGCGATTTTACACCGAGCGTTTCACGCGCTTCCGCCTCTAACCAGTAAAGACGGAGCTATCGTAAACGCGGTCTATGGATTTTTTTCCATGTTTCTTAAGATTCTTGAAGATCTCAAGCCTTCTTATATTGCCGTCTGCTTTGATAGGCCAAAGCCCACGTTCAGAAAAGCGTTGTACGTGGGGTACCAGGCAAAGCGGCCAAAAACATCTGATGAGTTTATTCCTCAAATTGCCATTACTCACGATATCCTCAAAGCAATTCATGTATCGGTTTTTGAGGTGGATGGATATGAAGCGGACGACATTATCGGGACACTAGCACGACAAATAATAGACGATAGAAGATTGAAGGTAGAAAATGGTAATTTGAAGATGGAAAGTAGAAGGTCGATAGAGGTTATTATTGTCAGCGGTGATCGAGATTTACTGCAGTTGGTGAACTCTCACGTAAAGGTTCTTGCGCCGATTACCGGAATTACCAAAACGGCTATGTATGATGGGTTGGCTGTTGAAGAAAAGCTTGGCATCAAGCCCGCGCAGGTAATTGATTATAAAGCGCTTGTGGGCGATGCGTCCGATAACTATCCGGGAGTTTCCGGAATTGGGCCTAAAACCGCAGGAGAACTGCTGCGGCAATATGGTTCGTTTGAGAATTTGTACAAACACCTTGACAAGCTTCCTGAGAAAATCGCAACCCGTCTGGCAATAGACGCGGAGCAAGCTGCTCTTGCCAAAAAGCTTGCCACCATTGTGGTCGATGTGCCTGTTTCATTTACGTTTTCTTCCTGTTTGTTGGCAAACATGGACAAAGGAGTACTTCAAAAAACCTTTCAAGATCTTGGATTCAGGAGTTTATTGAAAAGAGCTTTTAAGGATAAAGAACCAGAAAGAGAGGAGAAGCAAGAGGAGAAATCAAAAGAAGAGCAGCTTGGATTGCTATAGCGGCGATTTGATAAATAACTTATAGTTTGATATAGTGTTGTGATTATGGCGATGCAGTATGTAGAAGGACAATTAAGAAAGAGAGGCCAGGGAAGTTTGGCAGATAGGATTAGGGATGTACGCAGGGAATATATACACAGGGGACATGGCAAAGACATAGATTTCCCAGGAACGACAGGAAAAGCTCAAGAAGTTGCTCCGGAGAGAGCCCTGCCGGATCGTCTTCAAAGAATTCAAGCAACTTTTGAGTTATTAACCAAGGTTCGTGAACCTTTGCCTTCAGAGAGAGAAGCGCTTTTGGCAAAAGGATTTGTTTTTTTATCTATTGAAGCGAAATCGCTCTCTGTAATTGTTGCTGAAAATCCAGATTATTTTTGGAGAGGCGAGTCAGACTTTATCAAAGCGAGATTTCAACTGAGAGATTATACTCCGCCTGCAATGGTAGTAGGAATGAACCCAACTCAATTAGCTATTGAAGACAGTTTTAATGAGTCCCAGGCAAGACAGTTGGAGCTGATAGAAAAATATTCGGCTCAACATATAGAGCCGGATTCTCCGGGCGCAAAAGCAATAATGTTGCCTGCCTCAGTATATGCTCAAGCAGATCTTACTTACGCAAGAGAAAGAGACGGAGAAAAACTTTTTAAGAACTTCTACGCTCGCGCTTTAGATCAATCGTTAGGGCAATACGTCACGTTTATTGGTCGCGATGAACCTAACTACCGACTCGATGTCCGTAGCTGGCTTGCTGACGATGGCCGTTCGGTCGTTAGGGCTGTCCCCGCGGTGGTGTTTCTTCAAAAATAGGTAGCCTGAACAACTTCTTACTCCTCATAAAATGATATAATCAAAGCTATGAAAATAGCAATAGTACATGACTATATTAAGGAGTATGGTGGTGCTGAACGAGTACTGGAGGCACTGCATGAACTCTATCCAAACGCGCCGGTTTATACGCTTGTGTATTGTCAGCAATTCCTTGGTCCCCACAAGACTCGGTTTAGCGATTGGAATATCAAAACCTCATGGTTTCAATACGTCCCCTTTAAAGAAAAACTCATAAGTCCTCTTCGTCTTCTTGCCCCTTTTTTATTCCAACAGTTTGATTTTTCGGGTTTTGACGTGGTAATCGTGTCTGCCACTGGTGCTTATACGCCG
>Ga0155914_130_pt1 | contig 4891 bp, 3 predicted proteins | sample RifCSPlowO2_01_FD_107568 | JGI IMG/M metagenome (GOLD analysis project Ga0155914, IMG submission 107568) | Candidatus Levybacteria bacterium RIFCSPLOWO2_01_FULL_42_15
GTAATTTTAGAAAAAACAGATTTGGAATTTGAAAACCAAGCGGTACTGAATCCGGGCTGTGTTGAAAAGGATGGGTTTGTCCATATGTTTTACCGAGCGGTCAGACACGGAAATTTTTCCACGATCGGCTATTGCCGGTTAAAAGATAACAAGGTGGTATATCGAGCCGCATCGCCGATTTTATTTCCTGAGCATGAATATGAAAAACAGGGGGTAGAGGACCCAAGGGTGGTTTTTTTGGAAGGGGTATACTACCTTTTTTATACAGCTTACGACGGCAAAAATGCCTTGACCGCTTACGCCACAAGTTCTGATTTGGCGCATTTTGAAAAAAAGGGCCTGCTGTCTTACAAACTGGCCTATGCTAAAACCAAGGAGTACTTTCAGGACCTGAGACTTAGCCAGAGATATCTTTCATTTGAAGCTCCATTTAAACAAGATCGAGGCGAGGATGTTCTGCTTTGGCAAAAAGACACCTTCCTTTTTCCGAAAAAAATCGGCAACAAATACGGGTTGATTCACCGAATACTCCCTGGTGTACAAATCATTTATTTCGAAGACTTTGATGAATTGAATGATGAGCGCTGGATAGAGCACTTCAAAATCCTTAAGAGCGCCATTGTTTTGGATCCGGAATATGAGTTTGAAAACTACTATATCGGAGGCGGTTGTCCGCCAATTGAGACTTCAGAAGGATGGCTGTTAATTTATCACGCGGTTCAGAAAACTGATAATGGAAAAATTTATCGTGCCGGGGCGGCCCTTCTGGATCTCGATAACCCAATAAAAGTAATTGGCCGGCTTCGCGAACCGCTTTTTTCGCCCACAGAACCTTGGGAAAAAGAAGGAGACACCCCAAATGTAGTTTTTCCCACGGGTGCCATTGTAAAAGGACAAGAGATTGATATTTATTACGGTGCCGCGGATAAAGTGGTTGCCGTCAGGTCCTTTATTTTAAATGACTTATTGACTGAATTAAAAAATAATCCATTGAGGGAATAATATGGATCGAAAGAATAAATCGTGGATTGCATTTTTGTCCACATTCCCCCCGCGAGAATGCGGCATTGCATCCTTTACTCAAGATTTATCATCGGTTTTCGACCGTTTATACGCTCCGGGTATAGAATCAAAAATTGTGGCGATGAATGTGGATGATGTCAAGAAGTTCAATTACCCAAAAAAAGTAATTTATCAAATTTGCCAGTCAAAAGTCCAGGATTATATCGATGCGGCGGATAAACTGAACAATCTGTCGGCAGTCAAACTGGTTTGTATCCAGCATGAATTTGGAATTTTTGGCGATGATTGGGGAAGTAATCTGCTGGCTTTTTTGGAGGTGATAAAAAAACCAATAGCGATCACTTTCCATACGGTGCTTCCGAAGCCGGGCAAAAAGCTGGATGAAATAGTAAATAAATTAGCGGCGAAGGCAGGTGTGGTCATGGTCTTTACGAAGCGGTCCAAAGATATTTTAGTTCAAGATTATGGAGTGGAAGATAATAAAATTCAGATAATTCCGCACGGCATCCATCCCACGGCTTTTTCTGACAACATTGAAGCGAAAGCCTTTTTGAATCTTTCCGGGCGGACGATCCTGACTTCATTCGGCCTTCTAAACGATGGCAAAGGGGTCGAGTATGTAATCGAAAGCCTGCCTGAAGTAGTAAAAAAATTTCCCGATGTTTTGTATTTAGTCATTGGGGCGACGCATCCTTTGGTCCTGGAGAAAGAGGGAGAAAAATATCGGAATTTTTTGATAAAAATGATTTATGATTTGAAACTTGCCGATCATGTGAGATTTTATGGCAAGTATCTGGAACTGGATGAACTTTTGGAATTTTTGAAGGCAACCGATATTTTTTTGTCTTCATCGCTTAATCCCGATCAAGCGGTGTCTGGTACGCTTTCGTACGCGTTGGGCACGGGTCGTGCGATCATTTCCACAGCGTTTGCCCAGGCCAGGGAATGTGTAACCGCGGAAGTGGGCATTTTGGTCGATTTCAAAAACCCCGATGAATATTCGCGGGCTTTGACTAAACTGCTTTCTAACCCTGCGCTCCGGAAGGAAATGGGAAAAAACGCTTATTTTAGTACCCGAAACATGACTTGGCCGAATGTGACCTTGGCCTATATGAATAATTTTGAGAAATTGGCATCGGATTTGGATGTGGAAGAAAAATCTCTGCCCAAAATCAAGCTAAAACATCTGGTAAAATTTACTGACAGTTTCGGCATGATACAGTTTGCGAAAATGGATGAGCCGGATATCGTCAGTGGTTATACGCTGGACGACAATGCCCGGGCATTGATCTTCTCCTCCTTGTATTATGATGCATATAAAGCTCCGTCGGTTTTGAAGTTGATCGGTATATATTTGAATTTTGTCCGATTTGTTTCCAAGCCAAACGGTTTTTTTGACAATTATATCAATTATGATCGGACTCGGAATACGGAGCGCAATATCAAAGAAGATATGCAGGACGCCAGCGCCCGCGCGTTCTATTCTGTGGCGGTGACTGCAACCACCAGATCCATTCCCAGAAAGCTTCAGGAACAAGCGAAAAAAATATTTCTCAACGGTTTGGCCAACGATGTTAATTTTACGCATCTTCGGTCCGGCGCTTTTTACATCAAGGGGCTGTGTTTATGGCTTGCCAAATGGCGCGATCCGCGGGCTGAGACAAGTTTGATGCGGCATTGCGACATGCTGGTCAAAGCTTTTGAAAAATACGCAAAAAAAGATTGGCAATGGTTTGAGCCCCACCTGACTTATTCGAATAGCGTTATACCCGAAGCCTTGCTTTCGGCCTGTTCGTTTGCAGGCGGGAATAAAAGCGTTTACTGCAATGTGGGGAAAACTTCGCTGGATTTTTTAATCTCACAAACCTTAAAAGGCGGTATTTACCATCCCATCGGACAGAAAGGATGGTTTCCTATGGGCGGCGCGCGGGCGATTTATGACCAACAGCCGGAAGATGTCTCCTCCATGGTCCAAGCCTTGAGAACCATGTATCAAATTACCGGTGAAAAAAAATATAGGAAGTTGATGCATCGGACGTTTTCCTGGTTTTTGGGCGACAATATCCTGCGCCAAGTCGTATACGACGAAACAACCGGCGGCTGTTATGATGGGATAGGGGAGAAATTTGTCAATCTCAACCAAGGGGCCGAATCTACCCTTTCTTACTTGTTGGCACGGTTAATGTTTATTGTTGACGCGACAAAAAAACAACCCGTTTGACGGGTCGTTTTTTGTTAAGCAAGGTTATTTGCTTTCCGCAGAAGCTGAAGGGGTTTCGTCTTTCTTGACTTCAGCTGCGGGTGTTTGTGTGTCGTCCATGATTTAGTTGTCCTTTCCTTTGTTATGATGCCCCGACCAATGGGAGCGCAATTCACTCTAACAGGTTTTTGCAGAATTATCAAGCCATTGCTATGATTGAATTATTATGAAAACACGAGAAGAGGCGCTGAAGCTAATGCACGAGTGGGTACAGTCAGAGGCCCTGCGGCGGCACATGCTGTGCGTCGAGGCGGCGATGCGCGCGTATGCAGGAAAATATGGCGGGGACGAAGAGATGTGGGGCCAGGCCGGACTCCTGCACGATTTCGATTATGAAAAATTTCCAACTTACGACGTCGCCGCCCAGAGCGGGCATCCTTATGAGGGCGCCGCCGAATTGCGCAGTCAGGATTATCCGCCGGAAATTATTGAGGCAATTCTCGGACATGCTCTGTATTCCGGCGTGCCGCGGACAACGCAAATGGCGAAGTGCCTTTTCGCCTGCGACGAGCTTTGCGGATTTCTCACGGCCTGCGCCTATTTGCGGCCGGACCGGTTTGCTACGCTTGCGGCAAAATCGGTGAAAAAGAAACTCAAAGACATGAGTTTTGCCGCCAAGGTAAGCCGCGAGGACATCGCGCAGGGAATAGCCGAGCTCGGGGCGGACCAGGATGAGCACATTGATTTCGTCGTCGCCGCCCTGCGGCAGATCCAAGAGATGTAGGATTAATTTGGTATGCGGATTTTTATTGCAATCATCTTGATCGCTCTGGCCGCCATTGGCACGTGGGATCTCCGGGACGGCGCTTTGGACATGCTTCCCGGAGAGCAGTATGGTTCGGTCAAAAGCCAGACCAAGAATCTGCCGTTCGAGGTCAAGACCCCGTCGCACATTCTCCCAGGCTTCAAATTTCAGAAAAAAGAATCGCTGGCGTTCTTTAAGGAAAATCCCGGCGGCATACCACAGGTCAATTTGTTTTTTCAGTCAGACGGCGGCAAAAACGAGTATCTCCTAAAGCAGCATGACCGCGCGCGTTACGAGAGCGAGGCGCTTGCCGCCGCGCGCATGCCGGATTTTGAAACCTATTTCGCCGGTTACAGAAAAATGGAAGCCGTCCAGCGAAACGGAAAAACAATTTACGTGACTATTCCGACCGCGAAAACCAGGACCGCGTTTGGCGATCTGGAATATGCCGCGGCTGGGGCATTTGTGACCGTGGATTCGGTCGTGGAGCTTGACTACTTCGGAGAAGATGCGATTTCTGAAGAGGAGATGCTGAAAGTTTTACTTTCTCTGTGATTTTAAATAATCCTGCCCGCGCTGCAAGCACGGCGGTTCGCTATAGTCATTAAACTCCTGGATCTGATAAGCGTGACACGCTTCGTGCACCAGGGTTTCCTCCAGGCGGTCGGTGCCGCCACCCGCGACTTTTCTATCAACACCAATCACACCACTTGATTTTGGCGCGTCGTTCCGCGATTCATAGGTACCGTAAATGTCTTTGGAGGCCGTGTCGTACTGACCGTAATTCCTGATTGACTTGAGCTGGATATGCTTCGCCCGCTCGCAGATTCGCTCATAATCCTCCGGTGAATTCCGGCTGATGT
>Ga0155914_129_pt3 | contig 4710 bp, 4 predicted proteins | sample RifCSPlowO2_01_FD_107568 | JGI IMG/M metagenome (GOLD analysis project Ga0155914, IMG submission 107568) | Candidatus Levybacteria bacterium RIFCSPLOWO2_01_FULL_42_15
GCCGTTTAAAAGTGCGGGGGGAATCAAAAGGCCAAAAAACGCAAGAACGCCTACCTGAGACTTAGTATTTAGTATGTTGTTTATCGTATCCGGAGAGGAGAAGTTTTTGATCGAAAAATGCGGAATGCGCTGAGAGATTGCGTACGCGATGACCGGATCGGTAAGGTTTTTTTCGGCTGTTGCCGCGTCTGAGGCGGTCGTTACTACCAAAGAAACCCCAAAGTCGCTCTTTAAGACCTCAAGAATGGGTAATACGTAGGGAGAAGAACCAAAAAAGACAATATTCATATCATTACTGCATTGTTCCGTTTGCCCCGCCTCTGGCGGGGCTCACTTATTGTTGCATTGCTACAATCAATTAGTACGATAGCAATGGAGCAATGTAACAATGAAACAATGTCTATATCTCTATTTCCTCAAACACATCTTTCCCCTTTTTATTTTTGTGGGATTTGTAGAGTTTGCCTTTTTGTTCCAACACGCGCTTGGGGAATAAAAGACCATCTAAATGATCCACTTCATGCTGAATAATGAGAGCCATAAAGCTCTTGAACGTTTTTTCATGGCGTACTCCTTTTTCATCCACGTAGGAGACTGAAACAGAAGGAGCGCGTCTTACCTGTCCCCAAATGTTCATAAGGGACAAACACCCCTCGAGCTGTTTTGACTTGGAGCGGGCGGTTACTCGACTCTGCCTCGGAGCCGCGTTTGACGTGGGCTTTTTTGGAGAGGCAATCGGCGCGGTTTCTGCATTGAGAATTTGAGGATTGATGAATACCTCAATAGTTGATTTTGGGGTGGATTTGACAACAAACAGGCGTACGCTTTCCCCAACTTGGGGAGCGGCAAGCCCTACTCCTTCCGGATCGTGCGTTGCCTCAAGAGTCTCTTTCATGTTTTGGATGAGCCGACCAAGTTTTTTGTCGGGCGCGCCTTTTATCACGCACGGCGCAGAAGGTTTAGCAAGAATAGGATGCGGTGCCTGCAAAATCAGCTTCATGGTTGTTCCCCCCAGCTCTCTAGAGCTTCAAGAGCCTTGGCATTTTTAGGAGTCAAAACAAGAACCTGGCGCATAGCCTTCACCCCTTTTTGATGCAACACGGTATCAACAACTGCGCCTTTTGCATTAAGAGCCGCTTGATGATAAAAGAGCCCTAAGGCGTACCACGCGTCATCATACATAGGGCGAAGCTTTACGGTTGTCTCAAGCATCTTGATCGCGCTTCCTGTATCGCCATTTTGCCCATACGCAACGCCCAAACTATACGCAATTTTTGCATCGGTTGGCGCAAGTACGCGCGCCCTCTTAAGCGTCTCAAGAGCGTTTTGAACAAAGGAGGCGTTGTATGGTCCAAGGGCTGAGAAGATGCGCGCTCTTGTCTTAAGAAAGATCAGATTATAGGGATAGGCGGAAACGAGCTTATTATTAATATCAATCGCTTCATTGGCAAGCTCTTGTGCCGCTTCGGAGGCAAGTTTTAATTCTTCAGCCGTCGCGCTTGATGTTGCCTCTTGGAAGCGTAAAAGGCGCCCGGTAAGAAGAATACTTGTTGAAGAAAGCTCGTCTTGAAGCACCGGTTCATCTCCCCGCAAACTCACCGCCTCCTTAAGTTTTATATACGCCTTGTCATATGCGCCGGTTCTGGCAAGATTAGATCCCAAGGCATAGGCTTTGTCCGCCTGTAAAAACTGCCAAAGAATAAACAGAAGAAACGCGCCGAAACTTGCAACAAGCGCGATCAAAAGTCCTTGGACGGAAGAAAGAGTGTTTGTTTCTTTTGGAGACCCGATAGTTACAGCGTGCTCTTTTTCCAAAACATTCGCAAGGGAAAAAACAAACGCGGGGATCAGAAACAAAAAGACATTCATGATAACAACCGAAAACCCAAAAAAGTTGGATATCAGAATAGACGCATACGCGCCAATAAGGGATGCGATGAGCAGTTTATTTCGAATACTTATCTGGATCTCATCTTTGACAAAGGGATTGGCAACAAAGGAAATCCCTTTCCATAAAAACGCGTAGATCATAAGAAGATAGGTAACAAACCCAACGGTTCCGGTAGTTGCGAGAAAGTTAAGGTATTCGTTATGCGCCTTATTGTAGAGATAGTCCCACTCAGAGGTAAGATTATGCCCCACAGGTCTGAATTTATAATAGGCAAACGCAAACGTTTCAACACCCGTCCCAAAGAGGGGATAGTGTCTCCAGATATCAAGCGCACCTTTCCATACGTGGAGGCGAATGGTGCCGGATTCTGTTCCGCCTGCTTCCAAAACCTGCAGGGGAGCTTGATTAGAAGTATCTTTGAAAAGATCTTTCTGAGAAGAATCGGATATGTTTTGTGTTCCTCCTTGCCGTAGCTGTTCTAATTGGGGGATCGGCGCGCCGATAATAAAGGTAAGAACCGCAAAGATCGCAAAGATAGATATAAACGGAGTTACCAAAAAGCGGATTCCTCGCTGCGAAAAAGACGGAAGCGTACGAGATAGCGGAATAATACTCAGAACAGCCCACAGAAGAATACCTACCCCCACCGCTAAAAATGCACTGCGGGCTCGAGTGAAGAGAAGTGCTACATACAAAAAAGATGAAGTTGCGGCAAAAAGGCTTATGACGAGTTTTCTGTTAAGCTTAAGATCAAAAAATTGTGTCTTTGAGGCTGTTGCGTATTGGAGGAAAAACCCCAAAGACGTAATAATAAGAACAGATAAGTACGCGCCAAGCCAGTTTGGTTGGCCAAGCGTTGAAAACATGCGCACCTTAGGTTGGAACGCCTCGGTCCAGCAGGAAACGTCAAGGTTTCCTCGAAACAAAAAACACGTGGGGTCATAGCCAAAATGGGACGGAATTCCCCACGCGGCAACTAAGCCTGCGGAGACAATACCCACAAAAAGGCTGCGCTTCACAAATGTTGCCGGGAGAGACAGCACAATGAGAAGAAAAGAAAGAATAAGCCCCGCGGCAAAAACAACATTACTTCCTCCCTCTCCCGCGGCAGAAATGCCGCCGTACACAAAAAGTGGAAACAAGAGTATGCCTCCCCAAAATAGGATAAGGCGCATGACAGGCTCAAGGTACAAGGAGAACACCTTCTCTGACACGTGCGAGGCGAACGCGTAATAAAGAACAACATAAGAAAGCGTTGATAAGAGTCCGCCGTTAAAGCGGGAGTAGTAGCCCCACATGGAAATATGTTTGTCCCATGAGAAAATCGTCGCAAGAACCTGAGACGCAACAAAAAGAAAGATAAAAACGTCAAGAGGGGTTCTTTGGATGGTGAACGATTGTTTTGTGATTCCTTTTATAATCCAAGAGGTGGCAACAATAACACTGATGCCAAAGGTAAGCCACATCTTGTTAAATTCAAAAAGTTCGGAGGTGGTGCTTGAGATGACAAGGGGGACAAGAAAAAAGAGCGCGTAAAAGGAATATTCAATCACCACGTTGCACCCAAAAATAATGCGTTTCCCCATGGGTGTTATTGTACCATATTCTTATTGCATTCTTACGCTTCCCATTGTAGTATTGGAGGACGAATATGTTTGATAAGTTTTTTAGTTTATTTTCGCATGATCTTGGTATTGATCTTGGTACCGCCAATACGATCGTGTTTGTAAAAGGAAAAGGGATTGCGGCGCGAGAACCCTCTGTTATTGCCATGCACAAAAAAACAAAGCGCGTGGTCGCAATTGGAACTGAAGCAAAAAAAATGATCGGCAAAACGCCCGCAAGCCTTATTACCATAAAACCCCTTCATGGGGGAGTGATCGCGGATTTTGACGCAACAGTCTCTCTTATTTCTTACTTGATTCGTGAAGTTCACGCAACAAGCAAAACGTTTCCTTTTTCTTGGGTGCGGCCAAAAGTGGTCGTTGGCATTCCTTCCTCCGTAACCGAGGTGGAGCGCCGCGCCGTCTGGGAGGCAACGCTTGATGCGGGAGCGTCCCAGGCATTTCTCATAGAAGAGCCTATGGCGGCGGCAATTGGAGAAGGAATTTCTGTATTCAAGCCCAACGGCTCCATGGTGGTTGATATAGGAGGCGGGACAACAGAAATCGCGGTGATCTCCTTAGGAGGCATTGTGGTTAGTAAATCTTTAAGGGTTGGAGGAGAAGACATGAATACAGTACTTACTCATTATATTAGGCTCAGGCACGGTCTTTTATTGGGTGAGTCAACGGTTGAGGGGTTAAAGATAAAAATTGGAAGCGCGTACAAGAAAAGCGAAAAGCGAAAGGTAAAACCCTTCGGCTTCGCTCAGGGCGAGAGCGAAAAAGAGAAAAACGAGAAAGATAGTAATACAGAAGAAGAGGTGATTACCACACGTACAACAGGAGGAGAAAAGATGGCGATTGTGAGAGGAAGAGATATCGAGACAGGTCTTCCCAAGAGTCTTCGGATGAGCGAGTCGGAGGTTCGAGAGGCGCTTGCTCCCGTGGTATCCCAGATTATTGAGGAGGTCGCCCACGTGCTTGAAGAAGCTCCTCCCGAGCTTACCTCTGATATTCTTGAAACGGGGATTCTTTTGACCGGTGGCGCATCGCAATTGGAGGGATTGGATCATCTGATTGTGGAGCGAACACACATGCCTGTTGTGAAAGCAAGCGATCCTTTGACTTCAGTGGTGCGGGGGATTGGAAAAGTCCTTGATGACCCCATTCTTTTGGATCGGGTCAAAGTCATTGGGGGATTGAGCTAAACCTCTT
>Ga0155914_133_pt1 | contig 4366 bp, 4 predicted proteins | sample RifCSPlowO2_01_FD_107568 | JGI IMG/M metagenome (GOLD analysis project Ga0155914, IMG submission 107568) | Candidatus Levybacteria bacterium RIFCSPLOWO2_01_FULL_42_15
TACAAAACCAACAGGGGCAATTTTTGTTCACAATATTCCTCGCTGGCTTTCTCATTACGCAGAGCATTTGAATAAAATTGCCTATTTTAGACATTGGATAGCTTGGGATTCGGGCGGTGCGCCAATGGGAAAAACCTTATTGCCGAATCATTATGGAATTTCGTATTACACAAAATCAAAATCTCACAAAGATTTTAAATTTTTTGATATTAGGTATCCGCACCCGAGGTGCAGGGCTTGTGATGAATTTCTAAAAGATTATGGCGGAAAAAAAGATCAGGCGCATGGATTTGGACCGCTTCTTTCTGATGTTTGGAATGACATTCACAGAATACGACACAAAAAACGAAGAGACGAACACCCCTGCCAGCTTCCTATTCCGCTACTTGAGAGGTTAATTTTAATGACCACAGATGAGGGCGATGTTGTGCTTGATCCTTTCGTAGGAACAGGAACAACCGCAGTCGCTGCTAAACGATTAGGCAGGAAATATATCGGTATTGAGCTTGATTCTGATTATGTAGAAATTGCTGAAAAAAATATAAAAATGGTAAAAGAAACTAAAATTAACGGTCATTTTGTTTCCGTTTATCTCGGACATATTAGAACAATGAGAAACAAAGATTTTAAGGAAATTTGGAAGAATAAAGGGAACTTAAAGCTACTTGATAAAAAGAAATACAAGATCACTAAACCTATTTAATAGGATATTATGTTTATTAAAAAAATCACAATTAAAAATTTTAGACTTTTCCAGTCGGAAAGTGATTTTGAAATTGACAACATAAATACGCCCGACGGCACAAACGAAGGGTCAGGACTAAATGTGTTTGTCGGCGAAAACGGGAGTGGGAAAACTGCACTTTTGGACGCTTTTGCGTTACCGGTTTTGGAATATAAGACAGAAAACTTTGGAATAGAAAATTTTAATGATCCGAGCAAAAAAGTTGAGGTAAACATTTATTCCAAGGAAGAGTTTGAAGTTGACGGAACAATGCCCAAGGGTTCGTTTAAGGCGAAGGGATTTTCGTTTGAAGCGGGAGTTAGGTCAAAAGAGAGTAAAACATATTTATCATCAATTGTTGTCAACGACCAAAAATTTATAAGAGTTGATCCTTTAAAACCAAAAGACAACAGCCCAGATTTGAGAGTAAGCGTAAATAATCCTTTCAAGGGGAAAAGATTCAGCGAAAACGATGTGCTTTTTCTTGATAGAAACCGTTTATTTCAAACACGATCAGGGAATTTCAACACCACAAGGTTTGATCGGCTAATGGAAGATTTTAGTTATCAGTACCTTAAAAAGGCTACAATAGAAAATCTAAACGACGATTTGGATAGCAAAATCAAAAAAGATAAGGTTGAAAACAAATTTTTGTCGGAAGCGGTAAAAAAATTCCAAGAGATTAGTGGTTCGCAGATAAAATTGGACTTTTTAGATAATTACGAGCCATTCAAAAATGCTTTTTTTGCCGCAAGAAAAAATAACAATCAACAAATTTCGCTGAACAATCTTGGCTCCGGTTACGAGATGATATTCGCGCTCTTGTATTCCTTTTATCTCGCTCAACAAAGCGGGAAGCAGTTGATTGTTTTGATAGATGAGCCGGAATTGCATTTACACCCAAGATTGCAGGGAAAATTTGTTGAATTTTTGCTGGAATTTTCCAAAAAGGCACAAATAATTCTTGCTTCTCATTCGCCACTATTGGTAAAGCAACTTTCGTTCAATGAGAAAGTAAAGATTAGTGTTATTGAAAATAACGGGCAACGGGTATCAGAAATAGATAAAAGAGTTTTGTCCTATATTTCAGCTAACGAAACGAATTTTTTGGCGTTTAATCTGGCAACAGAGGAATATCACAATGAGCTTTACGAGGAATTAAAATCTATGTATGGTGAAGACAAGAAATACAAGCCATTTGATAATGATTTTTTTGTGACAGAAAAGGGAGAGCCAAAAAATTCGCCTTGGATGGGAAATCAAAATGAAGTCAGCGATCATACTTTCATCAGGAATCAAATCCATCACCAAAAAGAAAACGGAAAAACCGAGTATAGCGTTTTGAAAGCGTCTATTGAAAAGATGAGAGGGTTTTTTTAAAATAACCTAAATCCACCCACTATCCAATTTGAGGTCCCGCCGTCCGTTCGCAAAAAATTCTGGCCGTCCAATCAGGCGGGCGAAAAGGAAGGGGGTTGGGGGGAAGGAATTTTCGCCCGCCCTCGCTTTCCGATTCCGATTTTTCCGCCGCCGCCGAATTTCGTATTTCGCTTTGCGAAATGCGCCGCCAGGAAAATTGTTTGATTAAATTCATTTTATTTGGTAGTATAACAATAAGGGTAATAACCCTGTATACTACAATACTACCAAAACTTTATTTATATGACAAGTGGAAAAACAATCAGCGAAAATATCAAGAAAATGCGAGCTAAATTTGGTTTAACACAAGACGATCTGGCCAAAAAAGCAGACATTAAATATACAACGCTTATGAAAGTTAAAAGTGGCACAGTTAATAAGCCAAGCGTCCAAACTATGGCAAAGATCGCCAAAGCGCTTGACGTTTCAATAGAGGATTTGATATAATAATTATTAAGAACAAAAATATGGAATCGGAAATTCAACCCCAACAACCAAATACTAAAAATAACCAAATAGTTTTAGCTGTTGTGTTTAGTGTTTTGGCGACAGCAATAATTTTTGGATTGGGTGCTTATTTACCCGCTAAAAATTCCTTTAATAATGAAAAAATTTCATTGGAGCAAAAAATTATAAACTTGCAAACACAGGTTAACGAATTTAAAGCTACCAGCGGCGAAAACACTTCTCCTACAACAACTAAAACCGACGCCAGTAATATAGATAATATTTTTGTAAATTTGTCTAAAGAACTACTCCGCCGAGATTCAAAGGTAACATTGACGCCCACCACTGGCTATTTAATCACAACTTCTATCGTTTCTAATAGCGGAAGTAAAGTTGTCTATTCAGAAATAAGCGATTGTATTAAGGCGTCTAATAGTTATGGTGCTGATGGTCAAACTTGTAACTGGAAATACAATGTATTTGTTAAAGATTTACAAACTGGCAAACTAAGTAAAATATATTCATATCCTGAAAGCACTTCTTTCTTCCAAAATTTGCAAAAGTTGATAGTAAGTGAGGCGAGCGCTGGCGGTTGCCAATTAGTATATTTCCCCATTGCTTGGTCAAAAAATGACCAAAAGATAATTCTCCAATGGGGAAATCCTACCGATTGTGGTGCTGGCGGAGCTCCACAATATTTAACCTACGCTTTGAGTCCAGCCGGTGGCAGTCTAGAAAATCTATCAACGTATAGTCCGGTGTTTCTGGATAATTATAATAAAGTTGTTTTTATTGATGAGAGCACTAAATCTCCTTCCGAGTGCGGCCCAGTTGGCCAAATGAATTATGGAAAAATTGTTCTAAAGTATGTCGAAACTGGCAAGACCGTAATTCTACTTGAGGAGCCAAATTCGTCTTACTCTTCTTTAAAAGCTAATTCAAATCAAACAACCTTAAGTTATTCGATTAAAAAAGTTAAAAATGTTAATGGTTGCAGTGGGGCGGACTCATCAGTCGCCGAGAAAACTGGACAAATTCAGATTCCCTAAGGTTCTAAGTGAAAATTAAAATGATGCGGCGCCAGACCGTCCGACAACTGCCATTTTAACGATTTTTTGAAAATCTTTTGGCTTATTTAAGCACCGCAAATTTTCAAAATTTGAGTTCTCGGACAGTCTAACGAAATTCGGCGGCGGCGAAAAAATCGGAATCGGAAAGCGATAGCGGGCAAAAATTTTTACCCCGTAGGGTCGCGAAGCGACTCCTTCGGGGCCTTCCCCCCAATCCCCTTCCTTTTTGCCCGCCCGAGCGTTCAGTTTTTTGCTCCGCCAAAGGCGGAGCAATCAATCGGAGTTTCGTTCAAAATAGGTTCGAGCTTCGTTCAGTAATTGCGACAATTAGATTTGAGCTTTGCCAAAACCAGAACTCTACCTTTGAAACGATTCAAAAACTCGTTAAAGCCCTTGGCGTTTCGCTTGACGATTTAGTCAATAAATAAAGTGATGAACAACAAACTAAATCTATCTGACAACGAAAAAAGAGATATTATCAAGTATTTGGAATCCGGCAAACCATTGCCGGAAAAATACCGATTTTTGCTTTTTGATACTGACAAAGAAGTTGAGCTTTTGTGGAATGGAAAAACCGATGAAGTGGAAAATATGGTTTTGCCTTTTCAGGCGATTGAACATATTGACGAACCAAGAAGCGAGGAAAAAATCACAGCGCAAACTACTCTTTTTGACACTTCGGGCAGGCAAATTAAGGGCTGGTCAA
>Ga0155914_139_pt2 | contig 3406 bp, 4 predicted proteins | sample RifCSPlowO2_01_FD_107568 | JGI IMG/M metagenome (GOLD analysis project Ga0155914, IMG submission 107568) | Candidatus Levybacteria bacterium RIFCSPLOWO2_01_FULL_42_15
CCTATTATGAAATATACAGTTGTGGACGAGCTAAGAGCTCAAGGTTTTCTTCCAAGATCTGTGATAGAGCGGATTTCTGATATTATGTCTGCTCAAAAAGATCTTGAGGCAGAAGGCTATCAGGGTGATCTTACAGAGCAAATTGCCGATCGACTTGGTCTCTCCACCCATCAAATAACGCAAGCGCTTAGCGCTTCTGCGTCTCTTCAACGCGTTTCTCTTGATGCGCCTTATGACGTAGGAATAGACGGAGAAGACATTACGCTTAGCGATATTATTCCCGACTCAAATTCTCTTGATCCTTCGGATTCAATCATTCGGCAAGAAGAATATGAAGAAGATAAAAAGGCACAAGAAAAGATACAAATGGCCTTTGCTTCTCTTCCAGAACGAGAACAGTTTATCATAGACCTTTACTATCGCGGAGTCGCAACCCTTAAAGAATTAGGACCCCTGGTAGGAGTTTCCGAGACTCGCGTGTCCCAGATTCTTAAAAGCGGGATATCCACGCTGCGATCCCTCCTTACCCCTTGACAATCAGAACGGAAAGCTGGTAGCCTAAAAGTATGGCAAAGGTGCTTCTGATTGATGATGATCAGGCGTTGATAAGCGTTTTTCAAACCGCCCTGAAGAATGAAGGGTACCAGACCGTTGTTGCCTTTGACGGAAAATCCGGATTTGAACGCGCAAAATCCGAAAAACCCAGCCTTATTCTCCTTGATCAAGTCCTTCCCGACATCCAGGGAAATGAAGTGTTAAAACTTCTCAAAGATGAGCCGCAAACCAAAGATATTCCGGTTGCCATGCTTTCCAACTTTGGGCAGGACCAGCTTATTAAAGGGGCAATCAACGCCGGCGCGGTTGACTATATCCTCAAATATCAGGTGGAGCCTCAAGACGTGGTGCATAAAATAAAAGGCATGCTCAAAGACGGAGGCGCGTAAACTCCCACTATTCCCGTGCAACTTTTTGCCCTATTTATCATTATCTTTTTAATGGGAATTATCTTCTTTAAAAGAAAAAAGAAAGAAGCCCCTGTGCCGCCCCCGCCTCCATCTCTCCCCGCTGCTTCTTCCGAGAAACTCGCGCTTGCATCTTTCAATAATCTTTTGTTGGGAGCCTTTGTTGTGAATACTCAAACTAACACGCTTCCCCTATTAAACCCCACCGCAAAACGCATGCTTGGGATACAAGCAGCTACACCCAGTCTTGCGAGCGTTATCAACGCGCTTCCCCCCACCTATGATCTGCAAAAACAGCTCAAAGAAGCAGTTGCGTCTCAAAAGCCGGGCGATGAGAAAGAAATCACGCTTGAGGAAAAAACATTTGCTGTTTCCGTTGTTCCTGTTTCGACTGTCTCTGCTGCGGTTCTTCTGCGGGACATAACCTTTGAGGCATCGCTCCAAAAGGTGAAGGAAGACTTCATTCATATGATGGTTCATGAACTGCGCGCTCCTCTCACCGCCATCAAAGGAGCGGCGCAAATTCTTGAGAAAGACAAATCAAGCAAGCAAGACTTTAATAAGATGATTAGCATTATTCAGGAACAATCCAAAAAGCTCTTGGATCAGGTATCTTCCCTTTTGGATTTGGCAAAGATTGAGGCATCCCGCTTTGTCATCCAAAAAACGCCAAGCGATGTCAAAAAACTCGTAAGTCAAGTTGCTGAAGTATTTCAACCCCAAGCTGTTAATAAAAGTATTGCGCTTACTGCCAAAATTGGTTCTTCGATCCCACTGACTGTTGTTCTTGATCCTATCCGCATTGGACAGGTATTAAATAATTTTGTCTCAAACAGCCTTAAATTTACCCCGGCTGGGGGCGCAATCACCATTGAAGCTTCTATTTCTAAAGAAACTCCAAAAAAACTTACCGTTAAAGTAAAAGATACCGGCGTTGGAATCCCTAAGGAAAAACAAAAAGAAATATTTTCTAAGTTTTACCAAGTAGGACAAAAGACGGATGATGATCCCAATACCCATATTCCCGGAACCGGCCTTGGACTGTATATTGCAAAACAGATTATTGAGGCGCACAAAGGAACGATTGATCTTGTATCCGATGAAGGCAAAGGCACCACTATCTCCTTCTCCATCCCCCTATAGGGAGGTGAAGTTATATGAAAAAGCAACTTAGTATCCCGAAATTTAAAAATGAAGACGAAGAGGCCCGGTTTTGGTCAAGCCTGGACCTTTCTGAATATTTGGAGCCATCTGATTTTGAAAGGGTCAGTTTTCCTAACCTTAAACCAACCACTCGCCCAATCTCCATACGGATTCCAGAATATCTCTTAAATAGAGTTAAGGAAGAAGCAAACGCGCTTAATATTCCCTATCAATCACTCATCAAGCAGTATATATATAAAGGGGTATTTTCTTCCTAAAGGAAGACATTCTACGCTTACCTCGCCAGAACTAGGCTCAGCCCCGCTCAGCGGGGTCAGCTTTGTGAGCTTGCTTGAGCAAGTCAGCCTTGCTTGACACTACGTATTCCCACTTGCTATAATCCTGCCCATTGTATGCCAACTGAAAGATTTTTGACTAGCAAACAACTTATTCCCACAAGAGTATCTTGGAAGCGGGAAGCCAGCTTCAATGATCGCAAGAGATTGTTTCTCCTGCCTCCTCTTCCAAATGAGGACGTGATCCCCACAGCAGAACTGTTTTTACAGCACCCCAAGTCGATGAACAGCATGCCTATTTTTTGCCTAGGGGTGTCAATGGTAGAAAATCCAACCCCGGAAACCGACCAAGCGCTAACCATGCTTGCAGAAGACCTTGAGCGATTTCGTGTTAAACAAGCAATTTTATCCATAGACGCCTTGCAGGATATTGATTACAGAATGGATAATGTTCAAATAATTCTTGTGGCACTCTTTACGCAAACAGAAAATGCCCACACAGAATTTACTCCATCTCAAAAGAGACTGTTTGATGTGTATATGCAAATTCGAAATGATGCCATACACGTCTTTTCTCGTATGGGAACAGATTCTTCCAGTACATCTTCTGATCTCGTAGCGTTTCTCAACTATTCAGAATTTGAAGGAAAATATTCATTTCTGCTAACACAGCATGGTCAATCAAGGAAAAAATCACAAACGTTCGAAAGTAAGGATGGGGTTGAGCCTCCACATCAATTTATGAACATGGTCCAAAAAAACGAGCACGTATTTAGTAATACTAAGCAAGAGGCATGGAACAGATTGCGAAAGGGATGGGACTGGGACACCATTAAGACAGTAGTATCATATCTCCCCCGGCTAGCTCAACCAATAGGCATTGCGGTAATGGCATCTTTGTGGGACAATCTTTCTGCGCTCCCGCATGAGACGCCTCAAGAAGGTTCTGGTGAGGAAGAATACGGATGGATCCTTGGTACGGCACCGCTTCTCCGCTTTTATCTT
>Ga0155914_115_pt3 | contig 2761 bp, 3 predicted proteins | sample RifCSPlowO2_01_FD_107568 | JGI IMG/M metagenome (GOLD analysis project Ga0155914, IMG submission 107568) | Candidatus Levybacteria bacterium RIFCSPLOWO2_01_FULL_42_15
AATCATATCGAGCAAGTGAAGGAACAACTTACCCGTAGGCCTCGTCCGTTTCCTACGATTCACATTGACTCAAGGGTAAAAACGCTTGATGACTTTTATCCAGAACACGTAACCCTCACGGGATATAATCCATACCCCATTATTAAGGCAGAGTTGACGGTAGCGGGAGGCCTATTCGATCCAAAAACCGGAACGATGGCGGGATAATATGATACGTATCATTGTTGCAATGGATGAAAAGCGGGGGATTGGGAAAAACAATGATCTTTTGTTTCGCATCCCGGAGGATCTTAAGCGATTCAAGCAGCTCACGAGCGATCATCCCATTATCATGGGCAGAAAAACATTTGAATCAATTGGCAGAGTGCTTCCAAACCGTACTAATATCATTATCACCCGAGATTTCTCATACAAAGCAGAAGGTGCAGTCATTGTTCACTCATTGGAGGAAGGGATTGCTAAAGCGAAAGAGATATTAAGCTCGATTCAGAATGACAAGAAAAAAGAGATTTTTGTGATTGGCGGGGGGCAGATTTTTGCGACAGCGCTTCCGCTTGCGGATCGGCTCTATCTTACCCTTGTCAAAGGCGATTACAACGCAGATACTTTCTTCCCTGACTACTCGGCGTTCAAAACAACTCTTTCAAAAGAAAAACATCAGTACGGTTCATATATGTTTGAATTCCTTACGCTTGAGCGTTGACACTTAACCCCGCCAAAGGCGGGGCTTGTCAAAAGTTAAGAATCGTATTATAGTATTGGGCAGCTATTTCATGAAACTTAAGACCGTTGATCTCGCAATCTACAGACTGATTCGGGAGGAAGAGACTCGTCAAAAAGACGTGCTGGAGATGATTCCTTCGGAGAACTATGTCTCGTCAGCCGTCATAGAAGCGCTTGGTTCTGTTCTTACCAACAAATACTCCGAAGGCTACGCAAAAAAACGGTATTACCAAGGGAACGCGGTAATTGATGATGTCGAGCTATTGGCAGAAGAGCGGGCAAAAAAACTATTTGGCGTGCCCCACGTAAATGTCCAACCGTATTCAGGTTCTCCTGCTAATACGGCCGTGTATTTTGCGCTCCTAGATCCTCTTAAAGATAAAATCATGGGATTATCTCTGGCGTTTGGAGGACATCTAACCCATGGATCACCGGTTTCGTTTTCGGGAAAATACTTCAAAATCGTTTCCTACGAATTAAATGAGAAAGGATTCTTAGACTACGACGCTATTGAGAGGTTAGCGCTTAAGGAAAAGCCCAACATTATTGTTTGCGGCGCAACCGCGTATCCCCGCATTATTGATTTTGCGCGGTTTGGGAAAATCGCAGACAAAGTGAGCGCATATCTTTTGGCAGATATATCCCACATCGCAGGACTTATAGTCGCAGGAGCGCATCCCAGCCCAATTCCCCATGTTCATATTGTCATGACCACAACTCATAAGACGTTAAGAGGTCCGCGGGGGGCAATGATTATGGTCACCCAAAAAGGACTCAAAAAAGACCCAGAGTTGGGGAATAAAATTAACAAAGCAGTCTTTCCGGGTTTGCAGGGAGGGCCTCATGACAACCAAACCGCGGCAATCGCGGTTGCCCTTCTTGAAGCATCAAAACCATCGTTTGCAACCTACGGAAAACAGATCGTCAAAAACGCTAAAGTACTCGCAGGCGAACTTACTCGGTATGGATTTGATCTGGTAAGTGGGGGAACCGACAATCATCTTCTTCTGATAGATCTTTCCAATAAAAAAGTAAACGGAGCGGTTGCGGCATTAGCCCTTGAAGTTGCGGGGATCGTGATAAACAAAAATGCCGTCCCCAATGACCCCATGCCCCCGTTCTATCCATCGGGGATTCGTTTAGGAACACCCGCGATTACCACGCGCGGATTGAGGAAAAAGGAAATGAAAAAAATCGCCCAGTGGATTAACGAGGTAATCGAAGAGATGGAGGGGGAAGAGCTGCTAAAAGACCCTTCGTCGCTTAGCTCTTCAGGGCAAGGTAAAGAAGCAAGGAGCGCGTTTTGGAGAGACTTCAAAGAAAAAGTTTGGAAGAATAAAAAATTATTGCAGATCGCAAAAGATGTCAGAACCCTGTGCAAAAAATTCCCCGTTCCATAAAACAACTCCATAAAACAACAAGAGGTTTTAACTCATTGCCTCAGGAGTTTTGTCTCCACTCTATCTTTTAGCTCCACGATCGTGGCATGTTGTGATATAGCTAATATAGCTAATATAGCCATAAGGTAACTAATGAGGCTTTGACAGAATCACCCTACTCGCCTTGCTCGCAAGCTTTTGGTGAAGCGCAGGTCGGAGTATTTTGTCAAGAGGGCCCTTGCATGTTCCTTAAGTGGGTTTTACTGCCACAAACTCCACCCAGTTTCGTGGAAGAGCGAAATTAACATCTTTTCCGCCAAAAGAACGTTCACCAATCCTGTCAAGAGCTTGAATAAGAGCGTAGCTTTGTTCCTCAAGAGATTGTGGTTGAGGAAATTGGACATCTTGAAAGACTCCCTCTATAAACCCCGGATAAAGAGAAATCTTTGCAAGTGCATCTTTAGAAAGAAGAACCGTAACGGTTCTTACATCTTCTACCGCAAGTCCGCATTTTTCAAAAAGCAATCTGTAATCTACGAGCGACAACAGAGGAAACGAGTTGTCTTTATTTACTCTTTTGCCTTTCAAGAGTCTCATTGCCTCAAGCTTCCAAACTCCCCACGGTCGTTCAGACCCTGGGGGATATGCTTCTTGAGTAA
>Ga0155914_120_pt2 | contig 2644 bp, 3 predicted proteins | sample RifCSPlowO2_01_FD_107568 | JGI IMG/M metagenome (GOLD analysis project Ga0155914, IMG submission 107568) | Candidatus Levybacteria bacterium RIFCSPLOWO2_01_FULL_42_15
GCGTAAGGTTAAACGCCACAATGATCAACACAAAGTTGATCATATTCATGGCAATCTGAGAGAAAACTTCCGCAAGCCATAAAAACAAAAAAGGCTTTACCGAAAGCACTTTGTACAACGCGCTCTCTTTCATATAATGTTATGCTCTTTCGGAGTACGCGCCACTTCTTGTGTCAATCACCACGGCGTCTCCAACCGTGAAAAAAAGCGGCACTTTTGTCTTAAGCCCGTTTTCAAGAAGTGCATCTTTATAAATGTTTGTCGCAGAGTTTCCTCTTAAGGACGGCCCTGTTTCTGCTATCTTAAAATTCATCTTAGGAGGAAGCTCTAGAGCAAGAGGGTCTCCTTTCAAAAAGCTTACCGAAAAATTCTCGCCGGTCTTAAGATACACATGATCCTCTTGAATGCGAGAAAGAGAAACAGTAACTTGATCAAACGTTTGAGGATCCATAAAATAGGCATTATCCGCATCTTTATAGAGGAACTGAAGGTTGCGCTTCTCAACTGTTATCCCTTGCACTTTTGCGCCATTGATAAAGGAAAGGTTGACGGTTGAACCATTTTTGATGTTTTTTACTTTTACCTTGATGGTGGCACTCCCCCTCCCCAGCTTAATATGTTCGTAGGAAAGGACTTGGAATATGTGCCCCTGGTCTTCAAAAAACACGCCTTTTCTTAAATCAGTAACGGAAGTCATAACAAAAGTGAAACGTTACGAGCGGCTTTGGATGCGCTTTACGCGAATAAGACCGGAACAAGGCACTACCTCTATACCCCGTTTTTCCAATGCGTCCAAATAGGCATTAGCGCCAATGGAGTCTGCCGCCATGTGTCCGGTGTCAATTACGTTAATATGGAGCTTTTTAAGTTCTGTTATGGATTCTTCCGGAACGTGCATTTCAACAAGGGTTCCTACCCCTGCTTTGGCAAGCTCCATATACAACTCTTTGGATGGATTGGTGCCACCGGTAAATCCAACTACTACTTTTCCTGCTCTGCTTTTTTCGGATCCTGATACAACTGAAGGTCCTGCTTTTCCTTTGATTGCCTCGATAAATTCGGGAATTTCATTGATCACATCTAAAATTTCTCCTACCGTGTCACAATCCTTTTTTCTTAAGAGTTCCGTCATGAATTGATTGCCCAAATTATCCCAAATGGTATGAAGCACCATAAACGGAATTCCTAAAAGACGCGCCGCATCAACTGGCTGCGTGTGGTTCATAGGACCAAATCGGCGTTTTACATATCCCTTCCGCTCCTCAAACAGCGCGTACGCAACGTTTACCGGAACCCCGGCGTCTGCAAACATATCAACCTGTACATCCATAACTTCATAGAGGCTTGCGAGCGCATGCCCGCTTGGATGATGGGAAATAAGAAGATCAATCCCCAACCCTGAGCCAGTAGAAGGATGATTTAATCGATCGACCAAAAGCGGCTCCGCGCCATCGGAATCAATTCCTGCCATTACTTTTTTTATTTTTGTCTTGGGATCTCCCACCAAAATACGGGAATCTGAATAGGGGCTTTTGAAGGATTCCGGATCAAAATACTTCTTCTTTTTGAGAGGAAGTTCCTTATAGTCTTTTTTTGCTTTTGCAAGAAGCACACGCACCCTTTTTTCTCCCCTTGGATCTGCCTTAATCCCCATCTCCACTGCCAAATCGTACATTTCTTGTAAGGTCATAGGAGAAAGTATATAATAGAGAAGGTAAAAATGCAAAATTATAAGGTAAAACGAGGCTTTTAATTTTTTAGGCCGGGGTGGCGGAATGGTATACGCGGTAGTCTCAAAAACTACTAGTCGCAAGGCTGTGTGGGTTCGACTCCCTCCCCCGGCACATAGTGCTTGGTGCCCAAACGATCAGAAACAAAACTATATGTTAAAGAAAATATTGATAGGTGTAGGCGTTTTCTTAACATTATTCTTAACATTAGGAATAATCTACATGTACTGGTTTGATGCGTATGAAAGATTCGAGGGAGGCCTTGGCGCCGACCTTGTTGAATACACTGCACAATACATTTATAAGCATAAGGTGCAACATGGAACGCTACCTAAAAGTCTAGCTGAGGCGGGAGCAGAAGATACTATTTGTCACTGGTCCTACGGATGTGCTCATATAAAATATTCAATAGGCCTAGACGGTAAAAGCATATATTTGGCAGCAGCGAGAGACAAAAATTCTTGGGTAGGTTGGTTCTTTTCAGATATGAAACCCGAATCGATCTCTTCAGATGGTAGTCTGGCAGGAAGTTTTGGAATAGCTCAGCATGAAGGATATACAGGGAAGAATAGGGGTGATTGGCCCATCTATCGAGAAACTACACCTATATTCACTACTCCCTCTGCTTGGCCAAAGTTTTAACCGTTTTTTCCTTCTGTTAGTGCAGAATAAACAGCCTGTTGTAATTTATTGGAGTTAACTTTCATATGTCTTAATATACCCCCTGCAAAACCTTGTCTTTTTCCTGCCAAAGAAAGCAGAAGATGCAGACCGGTTACCTGTGGGGATTCCAACTGGTGTGCCTGCGCTATTGCCAGATCCAGGGTTGTTTTAACAAGTGGTATTAACCCTAAATTTCCTGATACTACTTCCTCACCAATTCCTACTGTTGATCTGAGTGCATTTCAAACTGC
>Ga0155914_134_pt2 | contig 2110 bp, 1 predicted proteins | sample RifCSPlowO2_01_FD_107568 | JGI IMG/M metagenome (GOLD analysis project Ga0155914, IMG submission 107568) | Candidatus Levybacteria bacterium RIFCSPLOWO2_01_FULL_42_15
TTCTCCCTGGGAGATTTGGGTTTCCGAGTCACAGGAGCGCATGGTGATTGCTATTTCTCCAAAAAAAATCAAGACATTTATCGCTCTTTGCAAAATATACAATGTTGAAACAACTGCGTTGGGAAAGTTTGATAGATCAAAAAAACTACGCATCTATTATGAACGCAGGCAAATTAGTAATCTTGATATGAGATTCTTGCACCATGGATTGCCGCAACGCGTTTTGCAAGCAAAACGCAATTTCAAATTTCAAATTTCAAATTTCAAATTCCCAAGATCGCCAAGGTCTGAAAAAGAGTGGCTGAGAATTATCAAAAAAACTCTCTCCCACCCCAATGTCTGTTCTAAGGAACCTATCGTGAGGCGTTATGACCATTCGGTACAGGGAACCAACAGTCTTCAGCCGTTCGCAGGAGAGAAACTAGACGGGCCCAATGATGCCGTTGTGATCCGACCTCTTCTTGATAAGCCTTACGGCATGGTTGTTGCGCATGGATTAAACCCTATTCTTAACCGCACGGATCCGTACTGGGGAAGCATTTGGGCGGGAACAGAGGCGGTTTCTAATTATGTTGCGGTGGGAGGAGATATTAGAGACGCTTCTTTAATCAATAATTACATCTGGCCTTTCCCCGATGAGGAATCGCTGTGGTCTCTTGATCAATCAGTTGATGCCGTGGTGGATTTTATGAAGACACTTAAAATTCCCGTTGTTTCAGGAAAGGACAGCCTCTCATCAACGTATAAAGGAAAAGATGGGAGCGTTATTAAAATCCCGCCTGTCTTATGCATGTCTGTGTTTGGAAAAATCAGAAACGTGAAGCAAACGGCTTCTTCGGATATTAAGAAAGTCGGATCGGTTCTGTGTCTTGTGGGAAAACTTGATCATCAAAACTCACCTGTTCCCCGCGTTGATCTTAAGATGCTTCCTAAAACCCTATCTGCTGTTTATAAAGGAATTGTAAAAGGCGTCATTACCTCGTGTCATGACGTAAGCGAAGGAGGAATTATCACAACAATTTTTGAGATGTGTGTGGGGGGTAATAGGGGAACATCGATTATTATTCCCTCATCATATTCTGCCAACGAATTTTTACTTAACGAAACCGCAGGATGTTTTGTCATAGAGGTTGAAAGAGAAAAAGAAGCGCGCCAATTATGTAAGAATGTTCCTCTTTTAGTTCTTGGAAAAACACAAAAAGACTTCATCTTAAAAGCATCTTACAAGAAAATAACGTTATTTGAAGCGGATATAGACGTGCTTAAGAAGGCATGGCAAAAACCCATGAAACAACTCTTTGAATAAAATGAAGCCAAAAATCATTGTGCTAAAAACAGATGGAACCAATTGCGACGAAGAAACCGCGTTTGCGTTTAATCTGGCAGGAGGCGTCTCTGAAATCATCCACGTGAATGAGCTTAGACAGAAACAGAAAAAGCTTATTAATTATCAGATTCTTGCGATTCCCGGAGGGTTTTCCTACGGGGACGATATTGTTTCTGGAAAGATTTTGGCGCTTGAGCTCACTTCTTTTTTTGCTCAAGAAATTCAGTCATTTATTCAAGATCCACAACGGCTTGTAATTGGTATTTGCAACGGATTTCAAGTGCTGATCAGAACCGGACTGCTTCCCTTTGGAACAATAGGAAATATGGATGCAACACTTACCAATAATGACAGCGGTCGTTTTGAATGCCGATGGATTAATCTAAGAATCGAAAAAAACTCACGCTGTGTTTTTTTAAACAATGGTGTAATTTCTTATCAAGTAGCCCATGGGGAAGGAAAACTATTCGCGCCAAAAGAAGCGATGGATCGGATTGAAAAAGAAAAACTTGTCGCGTTTCGCTATACAGATACTAAGGGGAACCCAACGCAGAAATATCCCTTTAACCCCAATGGATCCCTTCATGCCATCGCGGGAATCACTGATCCAACGGGAAGAATTTTAGGACTCATGCCCCATCCAGAGCGATTTGTGAGAGTCGATCAACACCCTAATTGGAGACGATTAAGAATTGATACTCCCCAAGGTCTACCGATTTTTAAATCCATGATTTCCTATGTCAAAACCGCCTAAAAAGTACGCGCTTGTTGGAACCAGTTGTG
>Ga0155914_101_pt3 | contig 1672 bp, 2 predicted proteins | sample RifCSPlowO2_01_FD_107568 | JGI IMG/M metagenome (GOLD analysis project Ga0155914, IMG submission 107568) | Candidatus Levybacteria bacterium RIFCSPLOWO2_01_FULL_42_15
CTTTAGTGTTTGTTTAGGGAAAGGTCTTTGGATCCAAACCTCATCTGCCCTCATCATTTCTTGTTTAAATTGATTAACTGCATCTTTACCCGTTGCTATCAGTTCAGGAACGATTGCCGTAGGAGCATCAAGTCTGCATTCTTGAACACATCGAATAATGCTAAGTGGCACGTTTGCCTGCGCGGCAATAATGCGATTCACCTCGTCTTGATCTGGACGCATGATTGTTATTGGGTGACATAAAAATGGTTGTTGTTCTGCGCTCATACAATGATTATTTGATGCGAATAGTATATCCTATTTTAGCGCTTAAAGTCAAACTATGGGTTATTCAATGGAGAGGTTTCTTTGGGGGCTTTGGGCGCCATCGGTAGTTACTACCTGTACTGAATGGGTGCTTCCCGCAACCATGTTGTTAGGAAGCGTACAGTGAATTTCACTAGGGGACCAAGTTTTCACCGGGCAATAGCCGTTAGTAAACGGTTCGGGTCCGGAGAGTTTAACGGTTCCGCTGGTACTTCCAAACCCTCTTCCTGAAACAATGATAATTTGTCCTCCGGCAATAGGGTTAGGAAAGACATTGGAAATGCGCGGATCCGTATTTGCCGTGCTATTCTGACTATACGATTCACTTTCCTTCAAGGAATGAGTAGGAGATGGAACGTTGGTTGGTTCGGAATCAGTAGTATACAGAGGAATGGGAGCAAAAGACGAAGTTTTGTAGTTCTCCTGACGCGCCAAAAAGAGGTGAACGCCTACCGCTCCTCCTATCACAACAAGAAGGACAATAATAACTACCTTCATCTTTTTAGTATACCATACAAAAAAATGCGAATTGGGGTTGACTTTTGGTGATTCTCTGCTACAATCCTTTTCATTCACTATGGCTGGTTTACCCGAAACGTTTGTCCCAGTTCCACAACATCTTTTGCCCCAAGGGGAGCATCCGAGTATTCAAGAGCCCGCTGACGCATTAGACCTTCTTGTTCTTCACGCAGTCATTGCCCTTAGTCAACAAGCAATAGACTCAATTCAGCAAGGAAAAAGAACAGAAGCCCGCTTTTTGCGACAACAAGTAGGAGAACTTCTTGGGCGCTCACGCGTGATTGATGAACAAGTTGCCGCGATAGGGCAAATCATTTTCCCGCCCCAAGACTCTGCTGCGACGTCTATGGAACTAGACACGAACATATCAGTAAATGGCTCGCCTGCCGAAAATGGTTCGTCTGCTAGAGCGTCGCAAGAAGCCCTTCCCGCCGCTGTTGCCGAAACACCGGAAGACGTACAGGAAGATGATTTTAGCCCGTTGGTTATTACTCGTCTGAAAGATGTCATACAACAGCATCAAGAACAAGGCACGTTAAACTTAAACGAGAGAGAAAAACTAATAATTGAACTAGTACTGGAAACGCAGGAAAAGCGTTTACCTATGGGTGCGCAAGATCTCGTGGAAGAGGTAGAGCGTAGAATGCCTGAACTTGTAAGACTTTCGCTTCCTCAAAGTAGCATGTCTGTTCTCCGCAAAAAACTTCTTGAGGTTGGCATAGGATTTCTTAATTGGAGGAAAGAACATATAGAGCAAGATGGGGGAAGATATCATACCTCTATGGGAAGTGCTTATATCCTGCGTTTTCTGAAGCCGCAAGAGACACAAGAAGCATCAGAGATAGCC
>Ga0155914_115_pt4 | contig 1576 bp, 2 predicted proteins | sample RifCSPlowO2_01_FD_107568 | JGI IMG/M metagenome (GOLD analysis project Ga0155914, IMG submission 107568) | Candidatus Levybacteria bacterium RIFCSPLOWO2_01_FULL_42_15
GGTTTCAAAATTGAAGCGGCTGAGGCAATCGCAGCAAGTTTTTCTTCTTCTTGTTGTAGTTCATGGATTGCATTGCAAAAATACACCGCATCGATCGTCCCTGATCGAATAAGAAAGTCAGCCTCTTGGGCAGTTCCTTGGAAAAATCTCGTTTCTGTTTGTTTCACACTTTTGCATTTCTCCTGCGCTTTTTTAAGAGAATCTTCGTTTGGGTCAATGCCAATGATTCGCGCAGGGCGTCCCATCAGCCACTCCAGAACAAGCTGTGTAATCAGTCCTGTCCCACACGCAATATCAGCAACGTTTTGGGAGGGATGTTGTGGCAGGGTACGCGCTACAAGCAGCCTGTTTACCCCGACGTATTCAGACGTTTGAGCAAAAGGTTCAAACGATAGTTCAGCATATGGTTGAGGAAGATTAAGCTCTGATTTCACCATAACAAGTGTTGGTGAGCATAGCACACGTTGTGTTTTTTCGTCAAGTTATATTAACCGTGCGAAGAAGCTCATTTCCTTTGCCTAATCAAGCCGATAGTTGTATAATGCGGCAATGGTTTTAACAGAAGCACTTCCAACCGGTTTTCGTCCGGACGGAAGGCCTCAAGGAACAATAGGTAGTTATCTTACCGCTCTTACTACGCGGGAACAAAATCAAGAAAGCCAGAATCCGGATAACGTATCGGTTGATGCATTAAGCCAACCGGGGGGTCTTTTTAGTTGGTTTCTTACTACTCAAGCATTTTCAGCCTTATATATACAAGAAGCTGTCCGTACGTTTTCACATCCATTTCCGGATAAAGATCTTAAGGGCATCAAAACGTTGCTTGCAGCAGGACTTCATCAGGAGATGGCTTATAGGTATCTTAAGGAATGGTTGAAGCGTAAGGATCCTGCGGGAACCCTTCTTTCCCCAATGACAACACTCATGCTCTATAAGAGATTGTTTCCAAAAGCGCCAGAAAAAAAGTTTAACCCATTCAAGCCGCCAAGTCTTGACGGCATTGCGGTACCGGATGGAGTAATGGTGAGAGCGGTGAGAGGAAACAGGATTACAGAAATATATGAATATGCTCTGCGTGCAGAAATAGGCCAGACAGAAGTGGAGCGATTATATGGGTTGCGCAAAGACAAATACAGCTTTCCCAATCTCTTTTTGTCCAGCGCAAGGCTTGTATTTGTCACACCAAGAACCTCGTCTTATCCTATTGGTGGATCGCGTCAGGTTGATCTTTTACGAGTGCCTTATGGCCACGATAGCCTTCGGTCTTTTGTTGAGTCAGTATGGGCTAATTTTAGACCCCGTGAGGACTCGGCGCGTCTTCAACTTGAGTGAGTTGGTCGTCCTCCAAACCGGCGCTCACGCTTTGAATAATCAACCAGCGCTTTCACAAAATCCTGCTCGACCACGTAAGGAAGCAATGCATCAATTGCGCAAAATTCCGCATTTCTTCCAAGCCATCCAATATCCGATGTCCTTTGCTCACCACACGTTCGAATCACAAGATCAGCGGGTTTTATAAATCCTTCTCCGTCTCGCAGCAGAAAGTCGATTAGTTCATGCGTAATAGGAATATTAG
>Ga0155914_131_pt2 | contig 1547 bp, 3 predicted proteins | sample RifCSPlowO2_01_FD_107568 | JGI IMG/M metagenome (GOLD analysis project Ga0155914, IMG submission 107568) | Candidatus Levybacteria bacterium RIFCSPLOWO2_01_FULL_42_15
GTTTCTTACGCGGCAATACCAACAGCAGATAATACGTTCCGTTACAGAGTGGAATCGGCGGATTCCCGAATAGAGGCGGTGCGAGACTTCTTTGTTCGATATAATTCTCCCCTTGCCCCTTACGCAGAACACATTGTGGCCTCCGCGGATGCGTATCAAATAGACTACAAACTCCTTCCTTCAATTGCTATGCAAGAATCTAACGTATGTAAAAAAGCACCAAAAGACTCGTATAACTGCTGGGGATTTGGCATCTACGGCAAAAAAATGACTACGTTTGAAAACTATCCCCAGGCAATTGAAACGGTCTCTAAAGTCCTTGCAAGAGACTACGTGAGAAAGGGTCTTGTTCTGCCTAAGGAAATAATGACAAAATACACTCCGTCAAGCAACGGCTCTTGGGCGAATAGCGTATCCTTCTTCATGAATTCCCTAGAAATCAGCCTATAGTCAATTACTTGACAAACCTATAGTTTCATGCTATAATACCTTTTAGATCCTAAGGTATGCTTTTCAACCGCATACGTTAGGATTTTTTTATGGAAAAACGGCAGATAACTACAGGTCTTTATCTTGTGGTTCTTACAACCCTCTTTACTCTCACTCTCTATCCTCTCAAACTTCAGGCGCAAGAATCGTTATCGCCCGCTGCAACAAAAAGCGCGGCACTTGATGCTCCTCACATCCCAAAGCAGCAAACTGCTCTTGCTTCTGCTGCTCTTGTGCCTAATCTGGATACTCAACCTAAGGATGATCCCCGCGTAAAAATCCTTGAGGAATTCCTCAAACAATACGATTCTCCGCTCGTCCCTCACGCGGCAACGTTTGTGAGAGAAGCAGACAAGTACCGCCTTGACTACCGGCTGGTTGCGGCTATTTCCGGACTCGAATCTACGTTTGGACACTATATACCATATAATTCATACAACGCGTGGGGATGGGGCGTCTATGGAAACAATGTTATTAATTTCACCTCTTATGACGAGGCTATTGAAACTATTTCAAAAGAGCTAAGACATCGCTACATGAATAGGTGGGGAGCAACAACCGTCCTTGAGATTGGAAGATTCTATGCATCCTCTCCCACCTGGGCGTCCCGTGTGGTGTACTTTATGGAGAAAATCCGAGAGTTTGAAGTAAAAAATCCCCAGCTCGCGCTTTCCATTTCGCTGTAAATTAGATATAATACCCAACAGATATCCTACAGTGGGCGGGCGTGGTGGAACGGTAGACACGCAAGGTTTAGGACCTTGTGGCTGTAAAGCTATGGGGGTTCAAGTCCCTCCGCCCGCACTCAATATATGCCATCAACTCTCAAACGATTAGATAACGGGAATATTGAGCTTACCATTACAATTCCCTCTGACAGGGTAGTCAAAACGTGGGATGAGGTAGTGGATGAGTACGTAAAAAATACAACCCTTCCGGGCTTTAGAAAAGGAAAAGCACCCCGTAAGATGGTTGAGGGAAAATTATCCGCAGATACAATTCAAGAAGAAACCCTCAAAAAGCTTCTTCCGCAAGGCTACGTTGAGGCAGTTAAAGAA
>Ga0155914_129_pt2 | contig 1212 bp, 2 predicted proteins | sample RifCSPlowO2_01_FD_107568 | JGI IMG/M metagenome (GOLD analysis project Ga0155914, IMG submission 107568) | Candidatus Levybacteria bacterium RIFCSPLOWO2_01_FULL_42_15
TTGATAATTGCCAACAACAGATTGATCCGAACCACGTAGAGCAAAAATACTGATAAGATGGGAATCATCCCAAACGCACCCAACGCTTTCAGCAGAAAACTCGCGCAAATCGCAAGAAGGACATTTGTAAGGGGTCCCGCAAGCGCAACCAAGGCAACATCTTTTCTGCCTTCCTTCAAATTAAACGGATCCACCGGCACCGGTTTAGCCGCTCCAAAAATAAGAGGGGAGCCTGAAAGCATCAAAAGAAGAGGCAAGGCAATTGACATAAAAGGATCAATATGGCTTTTGGGGTTAAGGGTAAGTCTTCCCATGAGCCTTGGTGTAGGATCGCCCAGCCTGTCTGCCACAAGCCCATGCGCTACTTCATGCAAAATTGCGGAAAACAAAAGGATAGGAAGAGAAAATAAAATTTCCATGTTGTATTTACCTTCATTTTTCAGTATAATCTAATGTATAAGATTTTTCTATACCTATGAAATGTGATCTGTGCAACAAGGGAGTTCAATTTGGCAGAAGCCACACCCACCATCCCGGGGTGGCGGGAGGACGATGGAAAAAGCGAGCTCCGGTTACCAAGCGGCTTTTTAAGCCCAATTTGCAAAAAACTCGGATTCTTATCAACGGAATCATGAAAAGAGTTAAATTGTGCACCAAGTGTCTTAAGAAGATAAAAAAGCAGGTAGAATTGGCAAAAAAAAGCTCAATAGAACAATCTTCGGCAACGCCACTAGTTGTTTAGTTTTTGAATGAGTGTTTCCGCTTCTGGGTAGCCGTTGAGAAAGTCTTTTTGGCTCATAGGGATACCGCCCTCCACCTGAATTTTTTGTTCGGGTAGTAATTTTATTCGAACTTGCTTTTTGTTCAATTTAATCGTAGTCCAGACGCTAGGCCAGGGAAAATACGCGCGGATCATCCGATCCAGCACTTCTTTAGGGGGAATGTATGATATATCAATATATCCATCATCACGGCTAAGGGGTTTGGTATAGGTTGCGCGTGTTTCGTCTTGAGGGGTCAAGGTCAGGCTCCCTGCAAGATAGGCAAGAAGGCGTTCTTTGAGAAGTTCCGCGCCCGCCTTAAATAAGCGCTTATGGAGAGTATGCGTTGTGTCGGAAGGTTCAATAGCCTCTTCTTTTTGGGCAATCAGAGGGCCGTGATCCAGTGACTCATCTAAGCGTATAAGAGATACGCCGGTTATGATTTCTCCGT
>Ga0155914_129_pt1 | contig 1019 bp, 2 predicted proteins | sample RifCSPlowO2_01_FD_107568 | JGI IMG/M metagenome (GOLD analysis project Ga0155914, IMG submission 107568) | Candidatus Levybacteria bacterium RIFCSPLOWO2_01_FULL_42_15
TCTCTGGTTGAGGTTCCGAGGAAATAGGACCCTCGCATCCGGAGACGAGGAGCCCTGCGGCAGAACCCGCAAGCCCTGTAAGGACAGGGCGTCTGCCAATTTGTCTTTCAGAGAGTGGCGGCATACAATGAACTCTTTAACTATTACTAGAGAAGCTATTGCTTATTATTAGGGTACTATCGTAAAATATCCTTTGTCAATCCCCAAAAAACAACATTGGGGACGGTCCTCAAGATGCTTGACACGACAATCTAAAAATGAAATACTTTTTTTAATATGCCCAGAGCGCCTCGATTTGTGTTCCAAAACGCATTCTACCACGTATTCAATCGAGGGGTAAACAAGCAGCCAATCTTTCTTTCCCCGCATGATTACGCATTTTTTCTCAAAAAGCTTTCCCAGTTAAAAGGAAAATATGATCACTCTCTCTATGCCTATTGTCTTATGCCAAACCACTTTCACCTTTCCATACAAACAAGAAAGACCCCTATCTCAAAAATTATGTCTTCTCTTACTACCAGCTATTCCATGTATGTCAATCGGACGTATTCTCGCGTGGGCCCGGTATTTCAGAACAGATTTAGAAGTATTCTTATAGAAAATGATTCTTATTTTCTAGAGCTTTCCCGATACATTTATTTGAATCCGGTAAAAGCGAGGCTGGTATCTGATCCAATGAGGTATCAATACAGCGGTATCAGAGAAGCACTGGGAGAGGATCAATTAGCTTTGCTTGATAGTGATATTGTTCGGCTTGTAGGGGATACTCAAGGATCCAAACAGAAATATAAACAGTTTCTTTATGAGGGCATAAAAGAGGACATGTCAGGTATAGAGCGATTATTTGAGCAAGAGGGGTCGGTTTTTGGATCAAACCGGTTTTCAACGCTTGCTCAAAAAAAGTATTTACGGCGGAAGAATAAAAACAACGTTTAGTTTAGACTGCCAACGCTTGATGTCTGAGGACCGTCCCCAAGGGTCATAAATTACCACAGTAACATGCTTTCGGCGAAGAAGAG